>Ga0308156_1000051_pt1 | contig 436520 bp, 371 predicted proteins | sample PhyAR2_FD_201041 | JGI IMG/M metagenome (GOLD analysis project Ga0308156, IMG submission 201041) | Phyllosphere microbial communities from UC Gill Tract Community Farm, Albany, California, United States - DLSL A.R2 | ecosystem: Host-associated > Plants > Phyllosphere > Unclassified | place... | reverse complement strand
CACACTCTGTTTGCTTTGAAAGACGGTAAAGTCAAATTCGAAGTTAAAGGCCCGAGCAATCGTAAATTCATCAGCATCGAAGCTGAATAATTTTTCGAGCCTTACGAAATAGATGTAAGCCCCGCAATTCGTTGCGGGGCTTTTTACATTTATGGGTTGCCTGAGGGCAGGCCCGTCAGCGTTGACGAAGGTGATATGGATACGAAGCAGCAGGTCGGCGTTGGCATTTCTCTGGCGTTAACCACGGCGGTTTGCTGGGGCGCGTTGCCGATCGCGATGAAAGAAGTGTTGGTCGTGATGGAGCCGTTTACCGTTGTCTGGTATCGCTTTACCATGGCCGCCATCGGTTTGGGCGTGATCCTCGCGGTACGCGGCAAGCTGCCGCGGCTGACGATGTTCCGCCAGCCGCGTTGGCTGCTGCTGTTGGCGATCGCGACGGCGGGGCTGCTAGGCAACTTTGTGTTCTTCAGCTCTTCGCTGCAATACCTGAGCCCGACGGCGTCGCAGGTGATTGGCCAGCTGTCGCCGGTGGGCATGATGTTCGCCAGCGTGCTGATTTTAAAAGAACGTATGCGCATCACCCAGGTTATTGGCGCCCTGATGCTGATTTGCGGACTGATGCTGTTTTTCAACGTCAGTTTGATAGAGATCTTCACCCGGCTGACGGACTACACGCTGGGCGTTATGCTGGGCGTGTGCGCGGCGATGGTTTGGGTGAGCTACGGCGTGGCGCAGAAGGTGTTGCTGCGCCGACTGGCTTCGCCGCAGATCCTGGTTATGTTGTACACTTTATGTGCGATAGCGTTGTTCCCTCTGGCCAAACCCGAGGTGATTTTCCAGCTGAGCGGCTGGCAATTGGCGTGTCTGCTATTTTGTGGCGCCAACACGCTGATCGGTTACGGCGCGTTGGCAGAGGCGATGGCACGCTGGCAGGCGGCGCAGGTGAGCGCGTTGGTGACGCTGACCCCGCTGTTTACCCTGCTGTTTTCAGATTTATTGGCGCTGGCCTGGCCCCAGGCATTCGCTGCGCCGACGCTGAACATCGTCGGCTATGTGGGTGCGTTTGTGGTTGTGGCGGGCGCCATGTTTTCCGCAATTGGTCACCGGTGGTGGCCGCGACGGGCAGAACCCCCCCTGGTTGCTCCTTTGAAGCAGCCCGGTGAATGATTTACGGAGACGGTAAATGAAGTTTGTAGATGAAGCAGCGATTCTGGTCGTTGCAGGCGACGGCGGCAACGGGTGCGTCAGCTTCCGCCGCGAAAAATATATCCCGAACGGTGGGCCTGACGGCGGTGACGGCGGTGACGGCGGCGACGTTTACCTGCTGGCGGATGAGAACCTCAACACCCTGATCGACTACCGCTTTGAGAAGTCTTTCCGCGCCGAGCGCGGCCAGAATGGCCAGAGCCGCGATTGTACCGGCAAACGCGGTAAAGACGTCATCATCAAGGTGCCGGTCGGCACGCGCGTGAAGGATCAGGGCACCGGCGAGATCCTCGGCGACATGACGCGTCACGAGCAGAAGCTGATGGTCGCCAAAGGCGGCTGGCACGGTCTGGGCAACACCCGTTTCAAATCTTCGGTCAACCGCGCGCCGCGTCAGAAGACGCTGGGTACCGCGGGCGAAGCGCGTGACCTGTTGCTGGAGCTGTTGCTGCTGGCCGATGTGGGCATGCTGGGGCTGCCGAACGCCGGTAAATCGACCTTCATCCGCGCGGTGTCTGCTGCCAAACCTAAGGTGGCCGATTATCCGTTTACCACGCTGGTACCGAGCCTGGGCGTGGTGCGCATGGACCACGAGCAGAGCTTTGTGGTTGCCGACATTCCGGGGTTGATCGAGGGGGCCTCCGAAGGGGCGGGCCTGGGGATTCGCTTCCTGAAACACCTGGAGCGTTGCCGCGTGCTGTTGCACCTGGTGGACATCGCACCGATCGACGAAACCGATCCGGTGGAAAACGCCAAAGTGATCATCAACGAGTTGAACCAATACAGCGAAAATCTGGCGCAGAAGCCACGCTGGCTGGTGTTCAACAAAATTGATGTGATTGGTGAGGAAGAAGCTGCCGAACGCGCCAAAGCGATTGTGGAAGGCATGGGTTGGGAAGGGAAGTACTACATGATCTCCGCCGCCAACCGTGAAGGCGTCAACGCGCTGTGCTGGGACGTGATGAACTTCATCAACACTCAGCCGAAAGCGATGGCGATCGAAGAAAGCGCGCCGGAAAAAGTCGAATTCATGTGGGATGACTACCACCGCGAGCAAATCGCGGAGGTGGAAGCCGAAGCGGAAGATGACTGGGATGACGACTGGGACGAAGACGACGACGAAGGCGTCGAAATCATTTACCAGAAGTAATTCGGTGATAAAGGGCTCAGCAACGCTGGGCCCTTGTTATTTGAGCGCCTTTTCCGGCAACCAGCACTGGGCGTTCAGGCCGCGCGCATCGCGGCGGTTTTCCAGCGTCAATCGCCCCTGGTGCAGTTGCGCGATGCGGATCACGATATTCAGGCCCAGTCCGCTGCCGCCGTAGCGTTGATCCATGCGGCGAAACGCCTGCGTCAGCTCCCCAACCATCTCTTCCTTGATACCCGGGCCATCGTCGATGACCTGCAGCAGATAGCCGCTGTCTTGCGGCGTTAATCGCACCTGTATCGCGCCGCCTTCCGGGCCGTAACGGTGGGCATTTTCGACCAGGTTGCGCAGCAGCAACCGCAGCAGCACCGGATCGCCGTTCACCGCGGCGACGGCCGGCAATTGCCAATCCAGCGTCTGCCCGCGTTGGGCGGTCATTTCGTCGAGTTCTTCGCGCAGCGGTTGGATCACATCGGCCACCCAATCGAAATGCTGATAATGGCCGCTGGCGAAGTCTTGCCCGGCGCGCGACAGCATCAGCAACTGCTCGACGGTGTGCATCAGTTGATCGATGCGGGCGATCAGCGCCTGGCTGCCCTTGACGCCCTGCTTTTCCATCAGTTCCAGGTGCAGGCGGATGCCGGCCAGCGGCGTGCGCAGCTCGTGGGCGGCGTCGGCAGTGAACAGGCGTTCCTGTTGAATGGTGTTATCCAGCCGTGAGAACAGCTGATTGAGTGCATTGGTGACCGCTACCATTTCCTGGCTGTCGCTGGTGATTGGCAGCGGCGTCAGGTTATCGGCAGAGCGCTTTTCCAGCCGCTGCTGCAATTGGTTTAGCGGGCGGATGATCCAGCTGATGGCCCAAAACGACGCCAGCAGCGTGACGACCATCATGATCAGCGAAGGCGCCAGCAGCGACGCGATGGCCTCGGCGATCTCGGTATCGACGCGCTCGGTACGCACTTTGGCGGACAGGGTTTCATCCACCAGGAAACTGATCTGCTCCTGGCTTTCGTGCCACAGCCAGAAGGCGCTGATGAGTTGTGTGACCAGCAGGATCAGCGCTAGCATCAGCAGCAGGCGGCGGCGCATGCTGATCATGACGAGGGTTCCAGGCGATAGCCGATGCCGCGCACGGTGCGGATGCGATCCTTGCCCAGTTTGCGGCGCAGGTTGTGGATGTGCACCTCCAGCGTGTTGGAACCCAGGTCGTCCTGCCAGGTGTAGAGATCCTGCTGCAGGAGTTCACGATTGACCGTCTGCCCGGCACGCATGATAAGACGCGCCAGAATGGCAAACTCTTTCGGCGTAACCTCCACCGGCTGTTGCTGCAGGTAGACCTGCTGGCTGGAGAGGTTCAACTGCAGGTCATCCACCTGCATCAGATTGTCGCTGTGGCCCTGGTAGCGCCGCAGAAGGGCCCGCACGCGCGCCTGCAGCTCAACCAGCGCGAAGGGTTTGACCAGGTAGTCATCGGCGCCGGCATCCAGCCCGTCGACGCGATCCTCTAGGGCATCGCGGGCGGTCAGGATCAGCACCGGCAGATCGATCTGCTGGCGGCGCCATTGCCGCAGCAGTGTGGCGCCGTCCATGTCCGGCAGACCGAGATCCAGGATCACCATGCTGTATTGGCTGGTGATGAGCAGGCTGTTGGCCTCTGCCGCCGTGGTGGCGCAGTCGCAGACGTAACCTTCGCCGGTCAGCGCCAGTGCCAGCCCCTGTTGCAACAGTTCATCATCCTCAACGACCAGCAGCTTCATGACGATCCTCAGTTGTTTTGGTAAATGTCCCGATACAGGCGGCTTTCGAAGCGCACCAGCGGCGCGCGGCGCTGTTTCTGATCTTCTGGCGGCACGGCGTAGCCGGAGAGATACTGCACGAAGGCCATGCGCTGGCCGCTGGCGGTCGTGATGAAGCCCGCCAGGTTGTAGACGCCCTGCAGTGCACCGGTCTTGGCCGACACCTTGCCGTCGACGCCGGCTTCGTGCAGGCCGCCGCGGTAGCGCAGGGTGCCATCATAGCCGGACAGCGGCAGCATCGAGATGAAGTTCAGCTCGTTGTCGTGCTGAGCGATGTACTGCAGCGCCTGCATCATAGTCGCCGGCGCCAGCAGGTTGTGGCGCGACAGGCCGGAACCGTCGGCGATAATGGTATTGCCCAGATCGATGCCGGCCTTCTGGCGCAGCACCTGCCGCACTGCATCGGAGCCCGCTCGCCAGGTGCCCGGTACGCCGAAGCGCTCGTGGCCGATGGTGCGGAAGACGGTATCGGCGATCATGTTGTCCGATTTCTTCAGCATGATCTTCAACAGATCGTGCAGCGGCGCCGACTGAGTTTGCGCGATCACCGTGCCGGTGATGCCGGGACGCGTCTGGCGTTTCAAGTGCCCGTCGATCTGGATACCGGCCTGGGTCAGTTCGTCTTTCAGGATTGCGCCCGCATAGCTGGCGCCGTCCTGGATGGCGAAGGCCAGCGGCAGCGGTTCGCTGCGTTGCGTCAGGCAGCCGGTCAGGGTAAAGCGGTTCAGTTCGCCCGGCACCACGTCCAGCTCGCAGTACTGCGCGTCTGCTGAGCCGCGCGCCAGCGTGCGCACCTGGCTAAACATATTGACTGGATAATAGGAGGCGACGCGGATAAACGCCATGTCGCCCGGATTCGGCGCGCTGTACAGCGAGACCGAGAAACAGTTGCGATCGACGATGGCGGCGGCCGGCGGCGCGCTGAAGCACTGTGTCAGATCGTTCCACGGCCAGCCGGGCGCCTTGTCATGGCTGGCGAAGACCGAGGTATCGACCAGCACGTCGCCGCTGATTTGGCGCACGCCCTGTTTCTTCAGGACGGCCACCATATTGCGCAGGCTCTGGCGCTTGAAGGTCGGATCGCCGCTGAAGCGGGCGATCAGGTTGCCGCGCAGCACGCCATCGCGGATATCGCCCTGGCTCTCCAGCGTGGTGGTGAAACGGTAATCGGGCCCGAGTTGCAGCAAGGCCGCCAGCGCGGTCAGCACTTTTTGGGTACTGGCCGGCAGCGCCATCTGCTGAGAGTGATAATCGATCGTCGGCGCGCCGGCACCGATTTTCTGAACGACCAGGGCAAGGTTGGCCCCATCAGGCAGATATTGTGTGTACTCTTCAACCGGGGCCGCATTCGCATTCAGAACAAATGCGCAAGCCAATGCACTGACAATTCGTGAAAAACGCATAATCTCGGGATAACAGCTGGATAACGTGCCGTCATACTACGGTGCAATCAGGGAAAAAGTAAACGATGACCCTCAAGGAACTCTAGGCTAAAATGCGTATCAAAATGCAAAACCAATCTTGGCTTGGGCCTCGTTCCGAGTCAGGTTTCTTTTGTTTGTCGCCTGGAGGCGGGTGGCGGTATGCCAACCGTGTTTTCATACGAATACGTCAGGATGACGGTTATTTGAACAGGAAAGATTTAGAGGTATTTATACGATGAACCAAATTCCGATGACCTTGTTTGGCGCTGAAAAACTGCGCGAAGAGCTCGAATATCTGAAAAGCGTGCGCCGCCCGAAAATCATTGCGGATATCGCTGACGCCCGTGAGCACGGCGATTTGAAAGAGAATGCCGAGTACCATGCCGCCCGTGAACAGCAGGGTTTCTGCGAAGGCCGCATTCAGGAAATCGAAGCCAAGCTGTCCAATGCTCAGGTGATCGATATCACCAAGATGCCGAACACCGGCCGGGTGATCTTCGGCGCCACCGTATCGGTGATGAATCTGGACAGTGAAGAAGAAGTGACTTACCGCATCGTTGGCGACGATGAGGCCGATTTCAAGAAAAATCTGATTTCGGTAAACTCGCCGATGGCGCGCGGCCTGATCGGCAAAGAGCAAGACGACGTGGTGGTGATCAAAACCCCCGGCGGCGACGTGGAATACGAGATCCTGAAGGTCGAGTATCTCTGATCGAGGCCGTTGGTCATTAATGCGCCAACGTTTTGTAAAGATAGGAAAAAGGCCGCAAGCGGCCTTTTATCTTCGTCAGGCGCATGGCACCTTTTCGTTAACCTGATGGTTATTAACGCGGTAGACTGATCTTGCGCTCTTTCGACGGGCGGTAAAGAATAAGCGTACTGCCGATAACTTGCACATTGCAGGCGCCCGTTTCACGCACGATAGCGTCGGCGATCAGGGTTTTGGTTTCGCGATCTTCAGCGGCGATTTTTACCTTGATCAGCTCATGATGCTCCAGAGCCTGTTCAATTTCAGCCAGCACCCCTTCGGTAAGACCGTTATTGCCCAGCATTACCACCGGTTTTAACGGATGCGCCAGGCCTTTCAGGTGCTGTTTTTGTTTATTATTCAGATTCATTGTCTTTTTTGCTTAAGTTGGGATTGAAAACGGTACATTCTACCGCCATCTCATGTATATCACCAAATCGGTCTTCACCGGTGTGAGTCTACGTGAGCAGCGACCCTGACATAAGACTCTTTTTATGATAGTTGGAAAACGAGATGGCTAATAAAAAGCGTTCGGCTAGCTCCAGTCGCTGGTTACAAGAACACTTTAGCGATAAATATGTGCAGCAGGCGCAGAAAAAGGGACTGCGTTCCCGTGCCTGGTTTAAACTTGATGAAATACAGCAGAGCGACAAACTGTTCAAACCGGGAATGACCGTGGTTGATCTGGGCGCCGCACCGGGCGGCTGGTCGCAGTATGTGGTCACCCAAATCGGCGGTACCGGGCGCATCATCGCCTGTGATATTTTGCCAATGGATCCTATCGTTGGCGTCGATTTCCTTCAGGGCGATTTTCGTGATGAACTGGTGCTGAAGGCGCTGTTGGAACGAGTAGGCGAGAGTAAGGTTCAGGTGGTCATGTCCGATATGGCCCCGAATATGAGTGGCACCCCGGCGGTCGATATTCCAAGGTCGATGTATCTGGTGGAGTTGGCGCTGGATATGTGTCGTGATGTCCTCGCACCAGGCGGAAGTTTCCTGGTGAAGGTGTTCCAGGGAGATGGCTTTGACGAGTACCTACGGGAAATTCGCTCCCTGTTTACGAAGGTTAAGATTCGTAAGCCAGACGCTTCCCGCGCCCGTTCGCGCGAAGTGTACATTGTAGCGACAGGGCGCAAACTGTAGTACCCTAACGCTGTTTGTTAACACAGTTGTAAGATGAGGTTAATCCCTTGAGTGACATGGCGAAAAACCTAATTCTCTGGTTAGTCATCGCGGTAGTGTTGATGTCTGTATTCCAGAGCTTTGGGCCCAGCGAGTCGAATGGCCGTAGGGTGGATTACTCTACCTTCATGTCCGAACTGACCCAGGACCAGGTTCGCGAAGCGCGAATCAACGGACGTGAAATTAACGTTACCAAGAAAGACAGTAACAAATACACGACCTACATCCCTGTCAACGATCCTAAGTTGCTGGATACGTTGTTAACGAAGAATGTGAAAGTTGTCGGCGAGCCGCCTGAAGAGCCGAGCCTGCTGGCTTCTATCTTTATCTCTTGGTTCCCGATGCTGTTGCTGATCGGGGTCTGGATCTTCTTTATGCGGCAAATGCAGGGCGGCGGCGGCAAGGGCGCGATGTCCTTCGGCAAGAGCAAGGCCCGCATGCTGACGGAAGACCAGATCAAGACCACTTTCGCCGATGTTGCCGGTTGTGACGAAGCGAAAGAAGAGGTGAGCGAACTGGTGGAATACCTGCGCGAACCGAGCCGTTTCCAGAAGCTGGGCGGCAAGATCCCGAAAGGCGTGCTGATGGTTGGCCCGCCGGGGACCGGTAAAACGCTGTTGGCGAAAGCGATCGCCGGCGAAGCGAAGGTACCGTTCTTCACCATTTCCGGTTCCGACTTCGTCGAAATGTTCGTCGGCGTGGGTGCATCCCGCGTGCGCGACATGTTCGAACAAGCGAAGAAAGCCGCGCCGTGCATCATCTTCATCGATGAAATCGACGCCGTCGGTCGCCAGCGTGGCGCCGGCCTGGGTGGCGGTCACGATGAGCGTGAGCAGACCCTGAACCAGATGCTGGTTGAGATGGACGGTTTCGAAGGCAACGAGGGCATCATCGTCATCGCGGCGACCAACCGTCCAGACGTGCTTGACCCTGCGCTGCTGCGCCCGGGCCGTTTCGACCGTCAGGTCGTGGTCGGGCTGCCGGATGTGCGTGGCCGTGAGCAGATCCTGAAGGTGCACATGCGCCGCGTGCCGTTGGCTGCCGACATCGACGCCTCCGTCATTGCGCGCGGTACGCCGGGCTTCTCCGGTGCCGACCTGGCCAACCTGGTCAACGAAGCGGCGCTGTTCGCCGCCCGCGGCAACAAGCGCGTGGTGTCGATGGTGGAGTTCGAAAAAGCCAAAGACAAGATCATGATGGGTGCGGAACGTCGCTCCATGGTGATGACCGAAGCGCAGAAAGAGTCGACCGCGTATCACGAAGCGGGCCACGCCATCATTGGCCGCCTGGTTCCTGAACACGATCCGGTACACAAGGTCACCATCATTCCTCGTGGTCGGGCGCTCGGTGTGACCTTCTTCCTGCCGGAAGGGGATGCGATCAGCGCCAGCCGTCAGAAGTTGGAGAGCCAAATCTCCACCCTGTACGGCGGTCGTCTGGCGGAAGAGATCATCTACGGGCCGGAAAAAGTCTCTACCGGTGCGTCGAACGACATTAAAGTGGCGACCTCCATTGCCCGCAACATGGTGACCCAATGGGGCTTCTCCGAGAAGCTGGGGCCGCTGCTGTATGCGGAAGAAGAGGGCGAAGTGTTCCTGGGCCGTTCCGTGGCCAAGGCGAAGCACATGTCGGATGAAACCGCGCGTATCATCGACCAGGAAGTGAAGTCGCTGATCGAACGTAACTACACGCGTGCTCGTTCGCTGTTGATGGAAAATATGGACATCCTGCATTCGATGAAGGATGCGCTGATGAAGTATGAAACTATCGATGCGCCGCAGATCGACGATCTGATGAACCGCAAAGACGTGCGTCCGCCGGCGGGCTGGGACGATGCGAACAAAGGCAACAGCTCCGACAACGGTGGCACTCCGAAAGCCCCGACGCCGGTAGATGAGCCGCGCACCCCAACGCCGGGCAACACCATGTCCGAACAGCTCGACAAGTAACAGCGGCTGTGTAATAACATCAAACCCCGGTACGCCGGGGTTTTTTTTTGCCCGGCGGGCAGTGAACCAGGCAACAGTAAGGTGGACCAACCATGCAGTTAACCGTGCGCGACATGACGCTCAACCTCTCCTATCCGCAGGTGATGGGTATCCTCAATGTGACGCCGGATTCGTTTTCCGACGGCGGCCGTCACAACACCCTGAACCAGGCGCTGCTCCACGCGCATGCGCTGATTTCGGCCGGTGCCACGATGATCGATATCGGCGGCGAATCGACAAGGCCGGGGGCAGCTGAGGTGAGTGAAGAGGAAGAATTGGAACGGGTCGTGCCGGTGGTGGAAGCGCTGGCGCAGCGCTTCGAAGTCTTCATCTCGGTCGATACCTCGAAAGCGGGCGTGATCCGCGAATCGGCGCATGCAGGCGCACATCTGATTAACGACATTCGTTCGCTGCAGGAGCCGGGTGCCCTGGCGGCGGCGGCGGAAAGCGGTCTGCCGGTCTGTCTGATGCATATGCAAGGGCAGCCGCGCACCATGCAGCAGGCGCCGCATTACGATGACCTGATTGCCGATGTTCAGGCGTTTTTCGAGCATCATATTCAGCGCTGTAACGAGGTGGGGATAACAAATCAGAAATTGCTGCTCGACCCAGGCTTCGGTTTCGGTAAAAATTTGGCGCACAACTATCAGCTTCTGGCACGGTTGTCGGAGTTTCATCGTTTCGGTTTGCCGCTATTGGTCGGCATGTCGCGTAAATCGATGATTGGGCAACTGCTGAACGTGCCGCCGGATCAACGGGTTATCGGCAGCGTGGCCTGCGCGGTAATCGCGGCGATGCAGGGTGCGCAGATTGTCAGAGTGCATGACGTTAAAGAAACCGTCGAGGCGATGCGTGTCGTCGAGGCAACACTTTCAGCTAAGGGACAGTAGAGACATGAGCGAGCGCAAATATTTTGGCACCGACGGCATCCGTGGCAAGGTCGGGGACAGCCCCATCACGCCGGACTTCGTGCTGAAGCTGGGCTGGGCGGCCGGTAAAGTGCTGGCGCGTCACGGTTCCCGCAAGATCATCATCGGTAAGGATACGCGCATCTCCGGCTATATGCTGGAGTCCGCTCTGGAAGCCGGTCTGGCGGCCGCTGGATTGTCCGCCTCCTTCACCGGGCCGATGCCCACGCCGGCGGTGGCCTACCTGACGCGTACCTTCCGTGCCGAAGCGGGCATTGTCATTTCCGCTTCGCATAACCCGTTCTATGACAACGGTATCAAGTTCTTCTCAATCGACGGCGCCAAACTGCCGGACAACGTCGAAGAGGCAATTGAAGCCGAGATGGAAAAACCGCTGACCTGCGTGGAGTCCGCCGAGCTGGGTAAAGCCAGCCGTATCATCGACGCCGCTGGCCGTTACATCGAATTCTGCAAAGGTACCTTCCCGAGCGAGCTGAGCCTGAAGGGGCTGAAAATCGTGGTCGACTGCGCCAACGGGGCGACTTACCACATTGCGCCGAGCGTGCTGCGCGAGCTGGGCGCCACGGTGATCGCCATCGGTGTTGAGCCGGACGGTATGAATATCAACGAAAAATGCGGTGCTACCGACGTGCGTCAGCTGCAAGAGCGCGTGCTGCAGGAAAAAGCGCACGTTGGCCTGGCGTTTGACGGCGACGGCGACCGCGTGATGATGGTGGATCACCTCGGCAACAAGGTGGATGGCGATCAGATCCTGTACATCATCGCCCGCGAAGGCCTGCGTCAGGGGCAGCTGCGCGGCGGCGCGGTCGGGACCCTGATGAGTAATATGGGGCTGGAGCTGGCGCTGAAACAGCTGGGTATTCCGTTCGCTCGCGCCAAAGTGGGCGACCGTTACGTGCTGGAGAAACTGCAGGAACTGGGCTGGCGCATCGGTGCGGAAAACTCCGGCCATGTGATCCTGCTGGACAAAACCACCACCGGCGACGGCATCGTGGCCGGGCTGCAGGTGCTGACTGCCATGGTGCGCAACCACATGAGCCTGCATGACCTGTGCAGCGGCATGAAGCTGCTGCCGCAGATCCTGGTCAACGTCCGCTTCGCCGGCGAGCATAATCCGCTGGAATCTGAAGCGGTGCGTAAGGTCACCGAGCAGGTGGAAACCGAGTTGGCCGGCCGTGGCCGGGTGCTGCTGCGTAAATCGGGCACCGAGCCGCTGATCCGCGTGATGGTGGAAGGCGAGGACGAGCAGCAGGTGACCGCGCTGGCGCATCGCATCGCCGATGCGGTGAAATCAGCAGGTTAAAACAGACAGTTAGCCATCGGGCTTGGCATCGCTGAGCCCGAATAGATGATTGTTGGCGTTTTTTTCCGCAAACGCGCCGGCGGCAGCAAATTGCCCTTGCGTGGGTTGGCGGCTTTGGTTAGTATTCACACCCGCTTCAGTAGGCAGTTTGTAAAAACGCCTGCTTGATGAGTGTGAAGCATTTGGCATGCGGTGAGGCCGCAAGGATACGGGTACTACTATGTACGAAGCTCTTCTGGTAATTTTCCTGCTGATCTCAATCGGGCTGGTTGCTCTGATTATGCTACAGCAAGGTAAAGGCGCTGATATGGGAGCCTCTTTCGGAGCAGGTGCATCAGGCACATTGTTCGGTTCGAGTGGTTCCGGTAACTTTATGACCCGCATGACTGCTGTGCTGGCGACGCTGTTCTTCGTCATCAGCCTGATTCTGGGCAACCTCAGCAGCAACCAAAGCAAGAAAGGCAGTGAGTGGGAAAACTTGGGTCAGCCAGTGAAAACTGAGCAGACGACCGCGCCGGCAGCACCAGCTAAGCCGAGCAGCGACATCCCGCAGTAAGCCGCAACAAGTTTGTAAACGGTGGTTGTGAACTCGAAGGAACAACGGCCGTTAGCAGTAAGAATCAGTACCGAGGTGGTGGAATTGGTAGACACGCTACCTTGAGGTGGTAGTGCCCTAACGGGCTTGTGGGTTCGAGTCCCATCCTCGGTACCAAATCCCAGAGATAACTTGCAATTTTGCGATTATCGGCGTAGTATTTGCCACGTTTTCGGACGCGGGGTGGAGCAGCCTGGTAGCTCGTCGGGCTCATAACCCGAAGGTCGTCGGTTCAAATCCGGCCCCCGCAACCACTTTCCTTTAAGTGTTTATTTTCAAATACACTTTTCGATTGAAATCCGCTTTTCTCGATCAACATTTGAAAATGACACTTGCTCGAAAGTTGTACCGAGGCCGCCTAGCGGCAAACAGGGTCCAGTTGCATAAAGCCCCGATTTTTCGGGGTTTTTTGTTATTTGGCAACAGAATCACTGGGCTATTTAGCCCTTTTTTTATGTCTTGGGGGTGGGCTTGTCCACATTAGAGCAACAGTTAACAGAGATGCTTTCGGCACCCGTAGAAGCGTTGGGCTTTGAGCTTGTAGGCATCGAATTCATTCGTGCGCGCCAATCGACGCTCCGCATCTATATTGATAGTGATAACGGCATCAATGTTGATGATTGCGCTGATGTCAGCCACCAGGTCAGCGCTGTATTGGACGTCGAAGATCCAATCACGGTCGCTTACAACTTGGAAGTCTCCTCTCCTGGCCTTGATCGCCCGATGTTCACCGCAGAACACTATACGCGTTACCTCGGTGAAGAAGTCAGCCTGGTCCTGCGCATGGCGGTACAGAACCGTCGCAAGTGGCAGGGTATTATCAAGTCTGTCGAAGGCGAGATGATCACGGTTACTGTGGAAGGGAAAGATGAAGTGTTCGCGCTGAGCAACATCCAGAAAGCGAATCTGGTACCCCACTTTTAAAGTTTGGAAGAGGCAACTAGGATGAACAAAGAGATTCTGGCTGTTGTTGAAGCAGTTTCCAATGAAAAATCCCTTCCGCGCGAGAAGATTTTCGAAGCGCTGGAAACTGCATTAGCCACCGCAACCAAGAAAAAATACGAGCAGGAAATCGACGTGCGCGTCAGCATTGACCGTAGAACCGGCGATTTCGACACCTTCCGCCGTTGGGTCGCCGTAGACGAAGTGACTCAGCCGACGCGTGAAATCACGCTGGAAGCCGCTCAGTTTGAAGATCCGAGCATCGAGCTCGGCGGCTACGTCGAAGATCAGATCGAATCTGTGACCTTTGACCGTATCACCACCCAAACCGCCAAGCAGGTTATCGTGCAGAAAGTACGTGAAGCCGAGCGTGCGATGGTGGTCGACGCTTTCCGTGAACACGAAGGTGAGATCGTCACCGGCGTGGTGAAGAAAGTGAACCGTGACAGCATCGCGCTGGATCTGGGCAACAACGCCGAAGCGGTGATTGGCCGTGAAGACATGCTGCCGCGCGAAAACTTCCGTCCGGGCGATCGCATTCGCGGCGTACTGTACGCCGTGCGTCCTGAAGCTCGCGGCGCGCAGCTGTTCGTCAGCCGTTCCAGCTCGGAAATGCTGAAAGAACTGTTCCGCATCGAAGTGCCGGAAATCGGTGAAGAAGTGATCGAAATTAAAGCGGCAGCCCGCGATCCAGGCTCTCGCGCGAAAATTGCAGTGAAAACCAACGACAAGCGCATCGACCCGGTCGGCGCCTGCGTAGGTATGCGCGGTGCGCGCGTTCAGGCCGTGTCGAGCGAGCTCGGCGGCGAACGCATCGACATCATCCTGTGGGATGATAACCCCGCGCAATTCGTCATCAACGCCATGGCGCCGGCCGACGTCGCGTCGATCGTGGTAGACGAAGATAACTGCACCATGGATATCGCCGTTGAAGCCAGCAACCTGGCACAGGCGATCGGCCGTAACGGCCAAAACGTGCGTTTGGCTTCCCAGCTGCTGAAACAACACCGCGGCGACGATCGTTGGGAACTGAACGTGATGACGGCGGACGACCTGCAGGCCAAGCACCAGGCCGAGGCTCATGCCGCTATTGATACCTTCACCAAGTATCTTGATATCGACGAAGATTTCGCCACCGTACTGGTTGAAGAAGGCTTCTCCACGCTGGAAGAGCTGGCCTACGTGCCGATCAAAGAGCTGTTGGAAATCGACGGTCTGGATGAAGATACGGTTGAAGCATTGCGCGAACGCGCCAAAGCTGCATTGACCACGCTGGCCCTGGCACAAGAAGAAAGCCTGGGCGACAACAAACCGGCCGACGATTTGCTCAACCTGCCGGGTCTTGAGCGCAGCATGGCCTTTAAACTGGCCGCGCGTGGGGTTTGTACGCTGGAAGATCTTGCCGAGCAGGGTGTTGACGATCTGGCTGATATTGAAGGGCTTAGCGATGAGCAAGCCGGTGAGCTGATCATGGCTGCACGCAATATCTGTTGGTTTGGCGACAACGCGTAATAACTGTAGCAGGAAGGAACAGCATGACGACAGATGTAACCGTAAAATCGCTGGCAGCAGAGATTCAGACTCCGGTTGATCGCCTGGTACAGCAGTTTGCTGATGCAGGGATCAACAAGTCCGAGTCGGACTCTGTTACCCAGCAAGAAAAAGAAACATTGCTGGCGCACCTGAACCGTGAACACGGCAGCGCGCCAGGTAAACTCACTTTGCAGCGCAAAACGCGCAGCACCTTGAATATCCCGAGCACCGGCGGTAAAAGTAAATCGGTGCAAATTGAGGTCCGCAAGAAACGCACTTATGTAAATCGCGATACGCAGGAAGCCCAGTTGGCTGAAGCGGCAGAGCAGGCACAGCGTGAAGCGGAAGAGCAGGCACGGCGCGAAGCGGAAGAGCTCGCAAAACGCGAAGCGGAAGCGAAGCGCGCAGCCGAAGAGCAAGCCAAACGTGAGGCCGCGGAGATTGCTAAGCGTAATTCAGCGGAAAAAGAAAAAGTGACCAATCAACATACCGACGAAATGACCAAGCCAGCTCAGGCGGAAAAAGCACGCCGTGAAGCCGAAGCCGCTGAACTGAAACGTAAAGCGGAAGAGGAAGTGCGCCGCAAGGTTGAAGAGGAAGCCAAGCGCGTGGCGGAAGAAGCCCGTCGCATGGCCGAAGAGAACGGCGAGAAGTGGGCCCAGGCCGACGCGGCAAGCGCTGCGGTTGAAAGTGCCGACTATCACGTGACCACCTCTCAGCATGCGCGTGCCGCAGAAGACGAAAACGACGCCAAAGTTGAAGGCGATCGTCGTAGCCGCACCCGCGGCGGCAAAGCGACCAAGCAGAAGAAAGGCAACAAGCTGTCCGAATCCAAAGCGGATCGCGAAGAAGCGCGTGCCGTTACCCGTGGCGGTAAAGGCAAACGCAAGCCTAGCGCTCTGCAGCAGGGCTTCAACAAGCCGGCGCAGGTGGTTAACCGTGACGTGGTGATCGGTGAAACCATTACCGTGGCCGAGCTGGCCAACAAGATGGCGGTAAAAGGTTCTCAGGTCATCAAAGTGATGATGAAGCTGGGCGCTATGGCCACCATCAACCAGGTTATCGACCAGGAAACCGCACAGCTGGTTGCCGAAGAGATGGGCCACAAAGTTATTCTGCGTCGTGAAAACGAGCTGGAAGAAGCGCTGATGAGCGACCGTGATACGGGCGCTGCGGCTGAGCCGCGCGCGCCGGTCGTGACCATCATGGGCCACGTTGACCACGGTAAAACCTCTCTGCTGGACTACATCCGCTCCACCAAAGTGGCGGCGGGCGAAGCCGGCGGCATTACCCAGCACATCGGTGCCTACCACGTAGAAACCGAGAACGGCATGATCACCTTCCTGGATACCCCGGGCCACGCCGCGTTTACCTCGATGCGTGCTCGTGGTGCTCAGGCGACTGACATCGTGGTTCTGGTGGTGGCGGCCGACGACGGCGTGATGCCACAGACCATCGAAGCTATCCAGCACGCGAAAGCGGCGCAGGTGCCGTTGGTGGTTGCGGTGAACAAAATCGACAAGCCGGAAGCCGATCCGGACCGCGTTAAGCAGGAACTGTCTCAGTACGGCGTTATGCCGGAAGAGTGGGGCGGCGAAGCGCAGTTCGTTCACGTGTCCGCGAAAGCCGGTACCGGTATCGACGAGCTGCTGCAGGCTATCCTGCTGCAGGCCGAAGTTCTGGAACTGAAAGCGGTACGCAGCGGCATGGCGAGCGGCGTAGTGATCGAGTCCTTCCTGGATAAAGGCCGTGGCCCGGTGGCTACCGTACTGGTTCAGGAAGGTACGCTGAACAAGGGCGACATCGTCCTGTGCGGCTTCGAATACGGCCGTGTGCGTGCGATGCGCGACGAGCTGGGCCGTGAAGTGACCTCTGCCGGTCCGTCTATCCCTGTGGAAATCCTGGGTCTGTCCAGCGTGCCTGCAGCGGGTGACGAAGCGACCGTGGTGCGCGACGAGAAGAAAGCGCGTGAAGTGGCGCTGTATCGTCAGGGCAAGTTCCGCGAAGTCAAACTGGCGCGTCAGCAGAAGTCCAAGCTGGAAAACATGTTCGCCAACATGACCGACGGCGAAGTGTCCGAGCTGAACATCGTACTGAAGTCCGATGTGCAGGGTTCTTGCGAAGCGATCAGCGACTCGCTGCTGAAACTCTCTACCGACGAAGTGAAGGTGAAGATTGTCGGCTCCGGCGTAGGTGGGATCACCGAAACCGACGCGACGCTGGCTGCGGCTTCCAACGCCATCATCCTGGGCTTCAACGTGCGTGCCGACGCTTCTGCGCGCCGCGTGATCGAAGCGGAAAGCCTGGATCTGCGTTACTACTCCGTGATCTATAACCTGATCGACGAAGTGAAGCAGGCGATGAGCGGTATGCTGGCGCCGGAATACAAGCAGCAGATCATCGGCCTGGCCGAAGTGCGCGACGTGTTCAAATCGCCTAAGTTCGGCGCTATCGCCGGCTGTATGGTTACCGAAGGGACCATCAAGCGTCACAACCCAATCCGCGTACTGCGCGACAACGTGGTTATCTATGAAGGCGAGCTGGAATCCCTGCGCCGCTTCAAAGATGACGTTAACGAAGTCCGTAACGGCATGGAATGTGGTATCGGCGTTAAGAACTATAACGACGTGCGCGTCGGCGACATGATCGAAGTGTTCGAAATCATTGAGATCCAACGCACCATCGCTTAACGATTGCACATCTGCTTATATCTGTTTACGGGGGGCCTTTGTGCCCCCCGATTTGTCTGGAGAATCCAAAATGGCAAAAGAATTCAGCCGCGGTCAACGCGTGGCGCAAGAGATGCAGAAAGAGATTGCGATCATTCTGCAGCGTGAAGTTAAAGATCCGCGCGTCGGCATGGCGACCGTTTCCGGCGTGGAAGTGTCCCGCGACCTGGCGTATGCCAAGGTTTACGTCACCTTCCTGAACGTATTGACCGAGAACCACGATCCGGATCTGGTCACCAACGGCATCAAAGCGTTGCAGGACGCTTCCGGCTATATCCGTACCCTGCTGGGCAAAGCGATGCGCCTGCGCGTGGTGCCGGAGCTGACATTCGCTTACGACAACTCCCTGGTGGAAGGCATGCGCATGTCCAACCTGGTGACCAACGTGGTGAAGAACGACGCCGAGCGCCGTTCCGCCTCAGGCGATGACAAGGAGGATTAATGAGTCGCCCTCGTCGCCGCGGCCGTGACATCCACGGCGTGCTGTTGCTGGACAAGCCGCAGGGGTTGTCGTCCAACGATGCGCTGCAAAAAGTAAAACGTCTGTACAACGCCAACCGAGCGGGCCATACCGGCGCGCTCGATCCGTTGGCGACCGGCATGCTGCCTATTTGCCTGGGCGAAGCGACCAAGTTTTCGCAATACCTGCTCGATTCCGACAAGCGCTATCGGGTGATCGCCAAGCTGGGGCAGCGTACCGATACCTCCGACGCCGACGGCCAGATCGTGCAGGAGCGCCCGGTGAATTTCACCCAGGCGCAGCTCGACGCGGCGCTGGACACCTTCCGCGGCGACATCCAGCAGGTGCCGTCGATGTATTCGGCGTTGAAATACCAGGGCAAGAAACTCTACGAGTATGCGCGCCAGGGGATTGAAGTGCCGCGCGAAGCGCGCAGCATCACGGTGTACGAGCTGCAGTTTATCCGCTGGGAAGGGGATGAGCTGGAGCTGGAGATCCACTGCTCGAAAGGCACCTACATCCGCACCATCACCGACGATCTCGGCGAGCTGCTGGGCTGCGGCGCGCACGTGATCTATCTGCGCCGCCTGCAGGTGGCGACTTATCCGATCGCGCGCATGGTGACGCTGGAACAGCTGAACGCTTTGCTGGCGCAGGCGCAGGAACAAGAAATCGCGCCCGGCGAGCTGCTCGATCCGCTGCTGATGCCGATGGACAGCCCGGTTGAGAACTATCCGGAAGTGAATTTGCTGCCGGTGGTTGCGGGTTACGTCAAGCAGGGGCAACCGGTGCAAGTCGCCGGCGCGCCGGCTTCCGGCCTGGTGCGTATCACCGAGGGTGAAGAGCGAAAATTCATCGGCGTTGGCGACATCGCCGAGGATGGTCGCGTGGCGCCGCGCCGCCTGGTGGTCGAGCATTTCGACTGACGGCGGGGCACTGCGTCGCCTTGCGATCGCACTGCGCTAAGAGTAGAATGGCGCAGCTTATGCATTGGGTTGCTGAATTAGAGATCGGCGCCTGTTTTTATTATCTATAATCTGGAGTATTACAATGTCTCTAAGTGTTGAAGCTAAAGCTCAAATCGTAGCTGATTTCGGTCGTGGTACTAACGACAGCGGTTCTACCGAAGTTCAGGTTGCCCTGCTGACTGCGCAGATCAACCATCTGCAAGGCCACTTCTCCGAGCACAAAAAAGATCACCACAGCCGTCGTGGTCTGCTGCGTATGGTTTCTCAGCGTCGTAAGCTGCTGGACTACCTGAAGCGTAAAGATGTAGCACGTTACACCAGCCTGATCGAGCGTCTGGGTCTGCGTCGCTAATCTAGCAAGTTTCAGTGGAAAGGGGCCTATTTTGGCCCCTTTCTTCTAGGAAGCATAAGCAAATCAGGTTAATGTATTACTGATGTTTCCAAACAGGTTCTTCCGTTACAGAGGTTCGCGCGGCTAATGAGAGGCTTTATCTCCTGCCTGAGATAAGGATTGTCATTAGTCGCGAGGATGTAGTGAGAAGGCAAATCGAGTCACAGGCGTGTCGAGTCGTCAATGCGATTGCGCGCCGCTAATCAAGGATATAATTTTGCTGACACCGATCATTCGCAAATTCCAGTATGGCCAGCATACCGTCACCATCGAAACCGGTATGATGGCTCGTCAGGCCACCGCCGCCGTTATGGTGAGCATGGATGACACCGCCGTATTCGTTACCGTCGTTGGCCAGAAAAAAGCCAAGCCGGGCCAGAGCTTCTTCCCGCTGACCGTTAACTACCAAGAGCGTACTTACGCCGCCGGCCGCATCCCGGGCAGCTTCTTCCGTCGCGAAGGCCGTCCGAGCGAAGGCGAGACCCTGACTTCCCGTCTGATCGACCGTCCGATCCGCCCACTGTTCCCGGACAGCTTCCTGAACGAAGTTCAGGTGATCGCGACCGTGGTTTCCGTTAACCCGCAGGTGAACCCGGACATCGTTGCGATGATCGGCGCCTCTGCCGCCCTGAGCCTGTCCGGTATTCCGTTCAACGGCCCAATCGGCGCAGCGCGCGTAGGTTACATCAACGATCAGTATGTGCTGAACCCGACAACTGACGAGCTGAAAGAAAGCCGTCTGGATTTGGTGGTTGCCGGTACTGCAGGCGCGGTGCTGATGGTTGAATCCGAAGCGGAAGTGCTGAGCGAAGATCAGATGCTGGGTGCCGTGGTGTTCGGCCACGACCAGCAGCAAGTGGTTATCGAAAACATCAACTCCCTGGTTGCCGAAGCCGGCAAGCCGAAGTGGGATTGGCAGGCCCCTGCGGTCAACGAAGCGCTGCGCGCGCGCGTGGCTGAACTGGCCGAAGCTCGCCTGGGCGACGCTTACCACATCACCGAAAAACAAGAGCGTTACGCTCAGGTTGACGCGATCAAAGACAGCGTGGTTGAAACCCTGCTGGCGCAGGACGAAACGCTGGACGCCGGCGAAATCCAGGACATCCTGGGCAACGTCGAGAAGAACGTGGTGCGTAGCCGCGTACTGCGTGGCGAGCCGCGTATCGACGGCCGTGAAAAAGACATGATCCGTGGCCTGGACGTGCGCACCGGCGTACTGCCGCGCACCCACGGTTCCGCGCTGTTCACCCGTGGCGAAACTCAGGCGCTGGTTACCGCGACCCTGGGTACCGCGCGCGACGCACAGAACCTGGACGAGCTGATGGGCGAGAAGACCGACAGCTTCCTGTTCCACTACAACTTCCCTCCGTACTCCGTAGGCGAAACCGGCATGGTCGGTTCTCCTAAGCGTCGTGAAATCGGTCACGGTCGCCTGGCGAAACGCGGCGTATTGGCTATGATGCCTAAACCGGAAGATTTCCCGTACACGGTTCGCGTGGTGTCTGAAATCACCGAATCCAACGGTTCTTCTTCCATGGCTTCCGTGTGCGGCGCATCTCTGGCGCTGATGGACGCCGGTGTGCCAATCAAGGCTGCCGTTGCGGGTATCGCGATGGGCCTGGTGAAAGAAGCCGATAACTTTGTGGTTCTGTCCGACATTCTGGGTGACGAAGATCACCTGGGCGACATGGACTTCAAAGTGGCCGGTAGCCGCGACGGTATCACCGCGCTGCAGATGGACATCAAAATCGAAGGCATCACCCGCGAGATCATGCAGGTGGCTCTGAACCAGGCCAAGGGCGCGCGTCTGCACATCCTGGGCGTGATGGAACAGGCTATCAGCTCCCCACGCGGCGATATCTCCGAATTCGCACCGCGTATTCATACTATCCGCATCAACCCGGATAAAATCAAAGACGTGATCGGTAAGGGCGGTTCCGTTATCCGCGCACTGACCGAAGAGACTGGCACTACCATCGAAATTGAAGATGATGGTACAGTTAAAATCGCTGCGACCGACGGTGAGAAGGCGAAATTCGCTATCCGTCGTATCGAAGAGATCACGGCAGAGATCGAAGTGGGCCGTATCTATCAGGGTAAAGTGACCCGTATCGTTGATTTCGGCGCATTCGTCGCTATCGGCGGTGGTAAAGAAGGTCTGGTGCACATTTCTCAGATCGCCGACAAGCGCGTTGAGAAAGTGACCGACTATCTGCAGATGGGTCAGGAAGTGCCGGTTAAGGTACTGGAAGTTGACCGTCAGGGCCGCGTGCGTCTGAGCATCAAAGAAGCGATGGCGCCGGAAGCAGGTTCACCTGCGCCTGAAGCAGAATAACTGTATAGATAGTTTTACAGCTCCCCGCCATGGGGTTGGGAGCTGTTCGTATCGCGCGGGTAGGATACCCGCGTTTTAGCAAACGGAGGACAGGACGTTCATCCAATGTTTGTCTTCGGGAGTGGGAAATGAAGCCTTTCTTGCGCTGGTGTTACGTTGCGACAGCACTCATGCTGGCAGGATGCAGCAACCATGATTGGCGTAAAGACGAAGTTTTGGCAATCCCGTTGCAGCCTACGTTGCAGCAGGAAGTGATCCTGGCGCGCATGGAACAAATTCTTGCCAGCCGGGCACTGACGGATGACGAACGCGCACAGCTTTTATATGAGCGCGGTGTGCTGTATGATAGCCTCGGGTTACGTGCATTAGCGCGCAATGATTTCTCGCAGGCGCTGGCGATACGTCCCGACATGCCGGAAGTTTTCAACTACCTGGGCATTTACTTAACGCAGGCAGGCAATTTTGATGCTGCCTATGAAGCGTTTGATTCTGTACTAGAGCTTGATCCAACTTACAATTACGCGCGTTTAAACCGGGGCATCGCACTGTATTATGGCGGCCGCTTCCCGTTGGCGCAGGATGATCTGCAGGCGTTTTATCAAGACGACCCAAACGATCCCTTCCGTTCGTTATGGCTGTATCTGGTGGAGCGAGAAATCGATCCCAAGAAGGCCGAAGTAGCGCTTCAGCAGCGCTATGACAAATCGGACAGAGGGCAATGGGGATGGAATATTGTCGAATTCTACCTGGGCAAGATCAGCGAAAAAACGCTGATGGAACGCCTCAAGGCAGATGCAACGGATAACACTTCGCTCGCTGAGCATCTCAGTGAAACTGACTTCTATTTGGGTAAACACTACCTGAGTCTGGGGGACAAGGACACCGCTTCGGCGCTGTTCAAACTGACGGTGTCTAACAACGTTCACAACTTCGTTGAGCACCGCTATGCATTGTTGGAATTGGCGCTTTTGGGCCAAGAGCAAGACGACCTATCGGAATCGGACCAGCAATAGCTGACGAACACCTATCAGCCTGATGAACATTGGTTTTTAACCAAAGTTATCGCCTTAACGGGCGAGGGCTTTTTTGTTCGTTTTATAATCTAATTTGAGCCGGTTCACACTTTTCAATGAAAATGACTGAAAATTTTCTCGACGAGTTATGTAGACTGGCTGCCATTATTAATGAGGCACGTGTACATGACGACTGAGTTTGAAACCTCTTTTGCTGATCTGGGGCTGTCTGCTCCAATCATTTCCGCCCTGAACGATCTGGGCTATGAAAAACCATCTCCGATCCAGGCTGAGTGTATTCCTCACCTGTTGAACGGCCGCGACGTGCTGGGCATGGCACAGACCGGTAGTGGTAAAACCGCAGCGTTCTCGCTGCCGCTGCTGCACAACCTGCAGGCAGACCTGAAAGCACCTCAGATCCTGGTGCTGGCACCGACCCGCGAACTGGCGGTTCAGGTTGCCGAAGCGATGACCGATTTCTCCAAACACATGAACGGCGTCAACGTGGTAGCCCTGTACGGCGGCCAGCGTTACGACGTACAGCTGCGCGCTCTGCGCCAGGGCCCGCAAATCGTTGTGGGTACCCCAGGTCGTCTACTGGACCACCTGAAGCGCGGCACCCTGAACCTCTCTAACCTGAGCGGTCTGGTGCTGGATGAAGCCGACGAAATGCTGCGCATGGGCTTTATCGAAGACGTAGAAACCATCATGGCTGAGATCCCGGCTGAACATCAGACCGCGTTGTTCTCCGCCACCATGCCGGAAGCGATCCGTCGCATTACCCGCCGCTTCATGAAAGAGCCGCAGGAAGTGCGCATCCAGTCCAGCGTGACTACCCGTCCGGACATCAGCCAGAGCTACTGGTCGGTCTACGGCATGCGTAAAAACGAAGCGCTGGTGCGTTTCCTGGAAGCCGAAGACTTTGACGCGGCGATCATCTTCGTCCGTACCAAGAACGCGACCCTGGAAGTGGCCGAAGCGCTGGAGCGCAGCGGTTATAGCAGCGCCGCGCTGAACGGCGACATGAATCAGGCGCTGCGTGAGCAGACCCTGGAGCGCCTGAAAGACGGTCGTCTGGATATCCTGATCGCGACCGACGTTGCGGCCCGTGGCCTGGACGTTGAGCGCATCAGCCTGGTTGTCAACTATGACATCCCGATGGACTCCGAGTCTTACGTTCACCGTATCGGCCGTACCGGCCGTGCGGGTCGCGCCGGCCGTGCGCTGCTGTTCGTGGAAAACCGCGAACGCCGCCTGCTGCGCAACATCGAACGCACCATGAAGCTGACCATCCCTGAAGTGGAGCTGCCAAACGCAGAACTGCTGGGCGAGCGTCGTCTGGCCAAGTTCGCCGCGAAAGTTCAGCAGCAGCTGGAAAGCAGCGATCTGGATCTGTACCGCGCACTGCTGACCAAACTGCAGCCGGAAGAAGAGCTGGATATGGAAACCCTGGCCGCAGCGCTGCTGAAAATGGCTCAGGGCGAACGTCCGCTGATCCTGCCGCCGGATCCGGTCTTCAAACCGCGCCAGCGCCGCGAGTTCAACGACCGTGACGATCGTCGCGGTGATCGTGGCGACCGTCGCGACAGCCGCGATAGCCGTGACGGCGACCGTCCGCGTCGCGAACGTCGTGACGTTGGCGAAATGCAGCTGTACCGTATCGAAGTGGGCCGTGACGATGGCGTTGAAGTCCGTCATATCGTTGGCGCTATCGCTAACGAAGGCGACATCAGCAGCCGTTACATCGGTAACATCAAGCTGTTCGCTTCCCACTCCACCATCGAGCTGCCAAAAGGCATGCCGGGCGAGATCCTGAATCACTTCACTCGCACTCGCATCCTGAATAAGCCGATGAACATGCAGCTGTTGGGCGATGCACAGCCGTTCGAACGTCGCGAGCGTCGTGACGGTGGCAACGGTGGCGAGCGTCGTGGCAACGGTAACGGCCGTCCGTTCAACGGTGAACGTCGCGAAGGCGGCCCACGTCGTTCCTTCGGAGAACGTCGCGAAGGCGGTAACGGCGGCGAGCGTCGTGGCGGTAACTACAACCGTGACGGCAAGCCGGCGCCACGCCGTGATGACAGCGCACCGGCAGCACCACGTCGTCGTTTCGGCGACGCGTAATCGCTGATTCACCGTTCGCGGTGAAGCACTCTGAAAAACCAGCCTGCGGGCTGGTTTTTTTATGCCTGAAAATTGCCGTCAAACGCCCCCGAATGGCGTATCATTCATAAGGTTTTTTCTTACGGATGATATGCACGGGAGATGCCATGAGTTGGCAGCAGTTCAAATCTCAATACCTGGTGCGCTTTTGGGCGCCGCTGCCGGCGGTGATCGCCGCCGGGATCCTTTCTACCTACTACTTCGGCATGACCGGCACTTTCTGGGCGGTGACCGGCGAATTCACGCGCTGGGGCGGCCATGTGCTGCAGTGGTTCGGCCTGCACCCTGAGCAGTGGGGCTATTTCAAGGTTATCGGCCTGCAGGGCACGCCGCTGGAGCGCATCGACGGGCGCATGATCATCGGCATGTTCGCCGGCTGCATCGCTGCTGCGCTGTGGGCCAACAACATCAAGCTGCGCCAGCCGCAGCACCGCATTCGCATCGTGCAGGCACTGCTGGGCGGCATCATCGCTGGTTTCGGCGCGCGCCTGGCAATGGGCTGTAACCTGGCGGCCTTCTTCACCGGTATTCCGCAGTTCTCGCTGCACGCCTGGTTCTTCGCGCTGGCGACCGCCGCCGGCTCCTACTTCGGCGCCAAATTCACGCTGCTGCCGATGTTCCGCATCCCGGTCAAATTGCAAAAGGTTAAGGCTGCCGCGCCGCTGACGCAGAAACCTGAGCAGGCGCGCCGCCGCTTCCGGCTGGGCATGGCGGTCTTCGGCCTGGCGGTGGCCTGGTCGCTGTGGACGCTGTTCGATGCGCCGAAGCTCGGCATCGCCATGCTGTTCGGTATCGGCTTCGGTCTGCTGATCGAACGCGCGCAGATCTGCTTTACCTCGGCGTTCCGCGATCTGTGGATCACCGGCCGCACCCACATGGCGAAAGCCATTATCATCGGCATGGCGGTGAGCGCCATCGGCATCTTCAGCTACGTGCAGCTTGGCGTGGCGCCGAAGATCATGTGGGCCGGCCCGAATGCGGTGCTGGGCGGCTTGCTGTTCGGCTTCGGCATCGTGCTGGCCGGCGGTTGCGAGACCGGCTGGATGTACCGCGCGGTGGAAGGGCAGGTACACTACTGGTGGGTGGGGCTGGGCAACATCATCGGCGCTACGCTGCTGGCCTATTACTGGGACGATCTGGCACCGGCGCTGGCGACCGACTACGACAAGATCAACCTGCTCGACACCTTCGGCCCGGTCGGTGGCCTGCTGGTGACCTATCTGCTGCTGGCGCTGGCCTTCGCCGCCATGCTGTGGTGGGAGAAACGCTTTTTCCGCGCCCGGCCTGAGGCGCACGTGGTGAATTTGAGGAGCATGTCATGAAAGAGACGACGATAGTGCCGGACTACCGGCTGGACATGCTGGGCGAGCCTTGCCCGTACCCGGCAGTGGCGACGCTGGAGGCGATGCCGCAGCTGAAACCGGGGGAGATCCTGGAAGTGATCAGCGATTGCCCGCAGTCGATCAACAACATCCCGCTCGATGCGCGCAACCATGGCTATAAGGTGCTGGATATCCAGCAGGACGGGCCGACCATCCGCTACCTGATCCAGCGTTAACGCCGAGGCGGTGGGGTTCCCCACCGCCTTTTCGCTTTTTATCCCTTCACGATGTCGCCCTTCACGCCGGCAACAATCTCGAACGAACGCAGCCGTGCCTGGTGATCGAAAATCTGGCCGTTGACCATGATCTCGTCGGCATCGGTTTCACGCAGCAGCGTTTGCAGCCCGTGGCGCACCGTTTTTTCATCGCCGACGATCGACATCCGCAGCGCCTGTTCGACGCCGTATTGTTCACCGGCGGTCCACAGCGCGTGGATGTTATCCACTGGCGGCGGCAGCGGACCGGGCGAACCGCGGCGCAGATTGATGAACTGCTGCTGCATCGAGCTGAACAGGAAGCGTGCATCGCTGTCGCTCTCGGCGGCGATCACGTTGACGCATACCATGGCGTGCGGCTGCGCCAGCTGTTTGGACGGTTTGAAGTTCTCGCGGTACAGCTGCAGTGCCTGGAACAGCATATCCGGGGCGAAGTGCGAGGCGAAGGCGAACGGCAGGCCGAGCTGTGCCGCCAGCTGCGCGCTGTAGAGGCTGGAACCGAGCAGCCAGAGCGGCACGTGCAGTCCCTGGCCCGGCACCGCCTGCACCGGCTGGCCGGGCTGCGCATCGCAGAAATAGTTTTGCAGTTCCTGCACGTCGCGCGGGAAGGTATCCACGTCGCCGGACAGGTGGCGGCGCAGCGCCATCATGGTGCGCTGATCGGTGCCGGGCGCTCGGCCCAACCCCAAATCGATGCGCCCTGGGTAGAGCGACTCCAGCGTGCCGAACTGCTCGGCAATCACCAGCGGCGCATGGTTCGGCAGCATCACACCGCCGGAGCCGAGGCGAATGCTTTGGGTGCCGGCGGCCAGATAGCCCAGCAGCACTGAGGTGGCGGCGCTACCGATGCCGGTCATGTTGTGGTGCTCGGCCAGCCAGTAGCGCTGGTAGCCCCAGCGTTCGGCGTGCTGCGCCAAATCCAGCGAACAGTGGAAAGCGTCGCGTGCCTTGGCCCCTTGCGGGATTGGCGATAAATCCAGTACCGACAGCGGTACCGCAGTGTGTTCAGTCATGACATCGTCCATCAGAGAGTGGATCGCTTAAAGGGCGATTGCAGGAGTCTGCATACCAAAAAGCCGAAAAAAGATGCTTTTTAGTGTTAAAAGCATAATCCAATTTATAGTTATAAAAGAGGAGATATGTGCTTGTGATATCCTCATGAGAGCAATGGTGTTTTTTGGAGCAATTTGAGACATGGAAATGATGATCCCCGCCCGCCGCTTACCGTTCCGGGAGCTGACATAATGAAAAAAAAGACGCTGTTTACCCTGTTGCTGATGTTGGCGGCGATCGCATTGGCGATCCTGTTCCGCGCGCACAATCAGGATCTGTTGCTGCAGGGTGAAGTGGATGCCCCCGAAGTGATCGTCGCATCCAAGGCGAAAGGCCGGGTCGTTGAACGCCTGATCGAACGCGGCGACGACGTGAAAAGCGGTCAGCTGATCATTCAGCTCGATAGCCCCGAACTGATGGCGCAGCTGCGTTCCGCGCAGGCGACGCGCGACGAGGCCAAGGCGCAGCTCGAGCTGTCGCTGCACGGCACCCGTGAAGAGAGCATCCGCAACCTGCGCGCCAACCTGGCGCAGGCCGAGGCGCAGTACCGCAATGCGCAAAATGACTACAACCGCAACCTGAGCGTGGCCGGCAAGGGCTATATCTCGAAGTCCGAGCTGGACGCTTCGCGCCGGTCGCGCGACACCGCCTTCCAGCAGGTACAGGCCGCCAAGGCCAATCTGGATGAAGGCATTAACGGCGACCGCGTCGAGCAGCGGCAGCAATATGCGGCGGCGCTGCGGGCGGCGGAAGAGAATCTGCTGCAGATCCAGGCGCAGAGCGACGATCTGCAGGTGAAAGCGCCGGTAGACGGCGAAGTAGGGCCGATCCCGGCCGAAGTGGGCGAATTGCTGAACGCCGGCAGCCCGCTGGTGACGTTGATCCGGGTGCCGGACGCCTACTTCGTGTTTAACCTGCGTGAAGACATCCTGGCCCACGTGCGCAAAGGCGACAAGGTCACGCTGCGGGTGCCGGCGCTGAAGGACAAAATGATCGACACCGAGGTGCGCTACATCGCGCCGCTGGGGGATTACGCCACCAAACGCGCCACCCGCGCCACCGGCGACTTCGACCTGAAAACCTTCGAAGTGCGCCTGTATCCGTCACAGCCGGTGGACGGCCTGCGTCCGGGGATGAGCACCTTATGGCAATGGAAAGAGTAAGGGCCGGCTGGCGCTGCTTCAGTCACGCGTTCGACAAAGAGTGTCGCGTCGCCTTTCGCAGCCCGGTGGTGCACTGGCTGAGCTGGATCTTTCCACTGATCCTGTTTGCGCTGATCAGCAGCAACTTCTCCGAAGGCACGCTGCTCGATCTGCCGGTCTCGGTGGTGGACAGCGATCACAGCCCGCTGTCCAAATCGCTGACGCGTCGGCTGGACGCCGGCTCGCACGCCCACGTCGAGGCATATGGCGGCGGGCTGCCGGAGTCGCTGAGCCGCCTGCGCAGCGCGCAGGATTACGCGTTGCTGTATATCCCGCCGGATCTTGAGGCCAACGCGCTGTCGGGCAAACAGCCGAGCGTGGTGATGTACTACAATGCGTTGTTCTACGGCGCCGGGCTGTACTCCACTCAGGACTTCGGCGGCCTGATGAACGAAATCAACGCCAGCACCCGCAGCATCATCGCCACCGAGATGGGTAAAACGCTGCCGCCGTTGGCGGACGTGACGCTCTCCTACGGCAGCCTGTTCAACGCCAGCGGCAGCTATATCTATTACCAGCAGTTCGCCGCCACCATCCACCTGCTGCAGCTGTTCGCGGTGACCTGCATGATCTACGTGCTGGCGCGCAGCAAGTCGCTGCTGCAGGCCAAGCCGTTCAGCCTGGCGCTACTCGGCAAGCTGGCGCCGTACACGCTGTGTTTCACCACCCTGCTGATGGTGGAGATCGCGGCGCTGGTGGGCATCTTTGACGCCCGCGTCAGCGGCAATCCGCTGTTTATGCTGATGATCGGCCTGTTCTACGTGATGGCGGCGCAGAGCATCGGCCTGCTGCTGTACACCTTTACCGGCAGCACCATCACCGCCTACAGCCTGATTGGTATTTTGGTCAGTATCGCGATGACCTTCTCCGGCATGGCGGTGCCTGAGCTGTCGATGCCGCTGCCGGCGCGCATCATTTCCAACATCGAACCGCTGACCCACGCGCTGTACGCGATGTTCGACGTGTTCCTGCGGCAGGTGCACGCCAGCGCCATCTTCAGCGTGTGCGCGCTGCTGGCGGTCTATCCGCTGGTGGCCGCGCTGCTGGTGCGCAATCGCCTGCCGGCGAGGCTGGCAAAAGAGGGGAACGCCGGATGAAGCTCTATTGGCAAACCTTCGTTAAGGTGCTGCTCGGCATGCTGGAGCGGCCGGTGTGGCTGATGCTGATCCTGTCGCTGTGCATCATGAGCCTGGTGTACGCCAACCGCACGGTGTGGGATCTGCCGGTGGGGGTGGTCGATCAGGACCACAGCACCGCCAGCCGCCAGCTGATCCGCCAACTGGACGCCACCTCCAAGATCGCGATTGAAACCTACGACAGCCTGGAACAGGCACAGCGCGATCTCAGCTGGCGCAAGCTGTTTGCGGTGATCATCATGCCGGTGGATCTGGAGAAGAAGATCCTCAGCGGGCAGAACATCGTGGTGCCGGTGTACGGCGACGCCACCAACCGTCTGGCCAACGGCCAGATCCAACAGGACGTGGTGGCGGCCTATCAGCAGCTGCTGACGGAGTACAACAACGGGCTGCTGCTGCGCAGCGGTTTCAGCGAACGGCAGGCGCAGATACTGCTGACGCCGATACTGGGGCAAACGCTGGACGTGTTTAACCCCGGCATCAGCTTCGCGGCGATCATCTTCCCCGGCCTGTTGGTGATGCTGTTGCAGCACTCGCTGCTGATCGCCTGTATCCGCGTCAATATCGCCATGAAGAGCATGCCCGGCGGCAAAGCGCCGCTGGCGGCGCACCTCGGCGGGCTGACGGCGCTGCTGCCGATCTGGCTGTTCCTGTCGATCGTGCTGTTCGTGCTGTGGCCGTGGGTATTGGGCTATCGGCAGACGGCGAACATCGCCGAACTGCTGCTGCTGACCTTCCCGTTCCTGCTGGCGGTACTGGGGCTGGGCAAGCTGGTGACCGAGTGCCTGCGCAGCGTCGAGATGATCTACCTGACGCTGGCGTTCATCACGACGCCGGTCTTCTACCTGTCCGGCACCATCTGGCCGCTGCAGTCGATGCCGGCCTGGGTGCGCGCCATCTCGTACAGCATTCCCTCCACCTGGGGCACCAAGGCGATCGCCGGCGTCAACCAGATGGGGCTGTCGCTGAATGAAGTGTGGGGCGACGTGATGATGATGCTGGTGCTCGGCGTGGTCTACACCCTGCTGGGCTTCGGTGTCGGCTTCTTGCGCAACAGCGTGGCGCTGCGCGGGATGTTCAGGAAACGGCGGGCGAGTTGATTGAAAACTCCCCTCGGTGAGGAGGGGAGCGAGGATCACCCCACCAACTCCAACCCCGCCACGCGGCGCCAGTAGCCGTTGCAGTCGACGTGGTTGGTCAAGGCCAGCGGCTGCTCGCCGCGCTCGTTGGCGCGGAAGGCGTCGATCTGTGCCAGCGTCTCGGCGCCCTGCGGCGACAGTCGCACGATGTCCACCAGCCCCTGCATGCTTGGCAGCTCGTTGCCGAGGTTGTAGCAGTAACCGCTCATGGTCTGGATGCCGTTGAGTACGAACACCTGCTGCTGTTCCTGGGAGCGCATCATGCGACCCTGCGGATACTTGATGCAGCAGGTTTCGCACTCGTCCTTGCCGCGGTTTTCCGAGCGGGCGGTGAAGCAGCGCGCCGAATAGGCCAGCGGCAGATGGCCGTAGCTCAGCACCTCCACCTCGAAGTCGTGGCGGAAGCCCAGCTCGTCGCACTGCGTCAGCAGATTGGCCAGCCAATCGCGTGACAGCTCGACCGGCATGCACCAGCGCATCATGCCCTGGCGGCGCAGCAGGCGCAGAGTATAGGCGTTGTAGCAGTTCAGCGCATGGCCGGCGACGAACGGCAGACCGCGTTCCGCCGCCATGTTCACTGCGCCCAGATCGTTAGCTTCAAACAGGAACTCGCCGTTCTCCACATAGCGTTTCAGCTCATTCAGTTCGGACGGCGCCTGCAGCAGCGCCAGCGTGGAGATCACCACCTGCTTGCCGCTGCGGGCGATGTCGCGCGCCAGCGCCAGCCAATCGCCGACCTTCATCTCGCGCCGCTTGGTGCAGACGCTCTCGCCGAGGTAAATGATGTCGGCGTTACTCTCCGCCGCCTGCTGATAGAACGCCGCGATGTCGTTTTTCGGCCAGTAGTAGAGTACCGGCCCCAGTGCGTATTTCATGTTTCCTCCGGCTACTGCCATTTGCGGTGATAGGCGCCCAGCGTGGTCTGGGTGCCCTCGGACATCGCGCCCAGCGTCTCCATCCAGGCGGCGTCGGCGCGGTAGGCGGCCGGATCGGCCTGGCAACGGTCGATCGCCTGGCGCCAGACGCGTGCCACCTGGCTGACGTAAGCCGGGCTGCGCTGGCGGCCTTCGATCTTCACCGAGGCAATGTTGGCGGCCAGCAGCTCCGGCAGCAGCTCCAACGTATTGAGGCTGGTGGGCTCTTCCAGCGCGTGGTAGCGCACGTCGTCCACCAGATAGCGGCCCTTGCACAGCGTCGGGTAACCGGCGTTTTCATGGTCCTGGTAGCGGTCGATCAGCACGTCGTTCAGGCGCGACTCCATGCCCTGTGCGGTTTGCTGCCAGCGCACGAAACGCGCCGGCGAACAGGCGCCGACGGTGTTCGGCGACTCGCCGGTCAGGTAGGAGGAGAGGTAGCAGCGCCCTTCGGCCATGATGCACAGGCTGCCGAAGGCGAACACTTCCAGCGGCACCGGGCTGGTGCGCGCCAGCTGTTTCACCTGGTGCATCGACAGCACCCGCGGCAGCACCACCCGGCCGACCTCGAAGTTGCGCTGGTAGAAACGGATCGCTTCCTCGTTGGTGGCGGAAGCCTGCACCGAAACGTGGCGTTCCAACTGTGGGTAGCGTTGGGCGGCGTATTCCAGCATCGCCAGATCCGCCAGAATCAGCGCGTCGGCGCCCAATTGGGCCGCCATATCCACCGCGCGCTGCCAGCGGGCGTAGCCGTCGGGATGGGCGAAGGTGTTGATGGCGATATGCAGTTTGCGGCCGTGGCGATGCACGTAATCGACCGCTTCCTGCAGCTTTTTCTCGGTGAAGTTGAGGCCGGCGAAGTGGCGCGCGTTGGTATCGTCTTTCAGACCGATGTAAACGGCATCGGCGCCGTTATCCACCGCGGCCTTCAGGGCCGGCAGGTTGCCGGCGGGACAAAGCAGCTCCATAGATTTATCCTGGCTTAGCCGTGCGCCCGGCCGGGCGCACGCTGTCTTTAAAGGTTGCCGGCGGCGGTGTTCCGCCGGCAAACGCGAATCGGGGAGGCCATTTTAGGCAATGGAGCGCACACAGGTTTTGATTTGAGGCAGCTTATGGCGTATTGATAAACATGGCGGTGAAATGCACTATTTGTTGATATAGACCGCTGAAGCCGCGCGCCAGTGTGGCAAAATAGCGGTAGTCCGTATTGAAAGGAGTGGATGACCGTGTTGGAACAACTACGAGCACGCCTTGTGCGCCAGGGGCCGTCGCTGCTGCGCATCCCGCTGAAATTCACGCCGTTCGCTCTGCAGCGTCAGCTGCTGCAACAGGTGCTGAGCTGGCAGTTCCGCCAGGCGTTGGCGGATGGGGATCTGGAGTTTCTCGAATCGCGTTGGCTGAAGATCGAAGTTCGCGATCTGGCGCTACAATGGTTTATGACGGTAGAAAACGACAAACTGGTGGTCAGCCAGCACGCCGAAGCGGACGTCAGCTTCAGCGGCGACGCCAACGATCTGATCCTGATCGCGGCGCGCAAGCAAGATCCGGATACGCTGTTCTTTCAGCGTCGGCTGCAGATTGAAGGGGATACCGAATTGGGCCTGTATGTGAAAAATTTGATGGACGCCATCGAGCTGGAAAGCATGCCTGCGCCGCTGCGCATGGGGCTGTTGCAGTTGGCTGATTTTGTCGAAAAAGGGTTGCAGGAGGGCACGGCGTCGGCTTCCCGTGTGGCGGTATCATGCTGATTCGCGTAGAGATCCCGGTAGACGCGGCGGGCATCGACGCCTTGCTGCGCCGCGCCTTTGGCCGCGACGACGAAGCCGATCTGGTGCAGCAGCTGCGCGAAGACGGCCTGCTGACGCTGGGCGTGGTCGCCACTGACGACGAAGGCGGGGTAGTGGGTTACGCCGCGTTCAGCCCGGTAGACGTGGCCGGCGAAGACCGCCAATGGGTGGCGCTGGCGCCGCTGGCGGTAGACGAAAGCCTGCGCCGCCAGGGGCTGGCTGAAAAGCTGGTGTACGAAGGCCTGGATTCGCTGAACGAATTCAGCTACGCCGCGGTGGTGGTGCTGGGCGATCCGGCCTACTACGGCCGCTTCGGCTTTAAACCGGCCGCCACCTATGGCCTGAACTGCCGCTGGCCGGACACGGAAAGCGCGTTCCAGGTGTATCCGCTGGCGGAAGACGCCCTGAATGGCGTCAGCGGCGAAGTGGCTTTTTCGGCGCCGTTTAATCGCTTTTAACGACCGGCAATAGATACGCCAACGACAGCGGCGGGTGATTCACCAGCCGCTCTTTTTGTATTTTGCTCAGCTGTTTGATGCGGTATTCCAGCTTCAGCGCCGTTGAGCGATCCCCCACCTGGCAGTGAAACGCCAATGTCAGTTCCCCTTTACCGCGCAGCGCCTTGGCGCCTTTGCCGGCTTGGTGCTGTGCCAGGCGGCGTGCCACGTCGGTAGTGATGCCGGTATACAGCATGCCGCTCGGTAAACGCAGCATATAGAGGTGCCAGGGAGTGGGGGTAGTGTCGGTCATCGTACGCCGTTTCGGTGGCCAGGGTCGGCGTATGATGGCATGTTCGCCGTCACAATCCCATCCCCGGCCGCCGGAGCCTTACCGCTTTACCCCTTTTTTCCCGCCAGCTCGAAGCGCGGCGAGACAATGCCGTACAGCGTCCAGCCGAGGAAGGTGGCGATGGCGCCCCACATCATCGCTTCCTCACCGGAGCTGTAGAGCGCATAGAAGCTGTACAGCGCGCCGATGCCGGCGATGATGTTGGCGATGCGCGCCTTGTTGTCCGGCACCTTCGCCACTTTCTGAATAATGACCAGCGCCGCCATCGACAGGATGTAAGGGATGATGTTGGTCACCACCGCCAGGTTCACCAGCACGTTGAACTGCTTGTTCAGCGACGGGCTGATGGTCATCAGCGACAAACCGCTCTGGATGACGACGATGGTCAGCATGCCTTTAACCGGCGCGTCGGCCTTGCTCAGCTTGGAGAAAATTTTCGGGAAGAAGCCGCTGTCGGCGGAGGATTTGAACACCTGAGCGATGGTGAACTGCCAGCCGAGCAGCGAGCCGACGCAGGACATGACCATCAACGCCATGATGATCTTGCCGACCGTCGGGTTGAACATGTGGGAGAACGCCAGCCCGAACGGGGCGGTGGAGTTGGCCAGATCCATGTTCGGCACGATGCCGGCGATCACGTTGGTCGAAATGATATAGATCACCGCCGCGCTGAGGGTGCCGCCCAGTACGGCGATCGGCACGTTGCGCTCCGGGTTTTCCACCACGTCGGTGTTGGCGCAGGCGGATTCCAGCCCCAGGAACGCCCACAGGGTCATTGAGATCGAGGCGCCGATGGCTTCGAAGGTCGGCACCTGATGCGGGTTCCAGGCGGCGACGTAGGCGCTGCCGCTGAACCAGTACCAGCCGATGACCGAGATGCCCACCACCGGAATGATCACGCCCCAGACGGTGATGCCGCTGATTTTGCCGGTGATGCGCGCGCCACCGAAGTTGGCGACGGTCGCCAGCCACAGCACGCCGATGGTGGCGATACAGATCCCGAGCGGGCTGAGCGTGGTGTCGAACAGCTCGGTGCCGTAGCCGACGGCGGAAATGGCGATGGCGATGTTGGCGATCAGCAGCGAAACGCCGTAGGTGTAGTTCGCCATGAAGTTGCCGGATTTACCGAAGGCGTATTCGGCGTAGCCGCCCATGCCGCCGGATTTACGGCTGAACATGCCGCATTTGGCGAAGGCGTAGGCCAGCGCCATCGAGCCGACGGCGGTCACCAGCCAGGAAACGATCGAAATCGTGCCCACTTCGGCCAGCTTGGTCGGCAGCATAATTATGCCGGAACCCATCATATTCACGGCGGTCAGGATCGTTAATTGCACGACCCCCATTTTATTATTGGACTTACTCATGATCATTTTCTCTTTTAGGATGCGATCCGGGCGGCGGGAATCATCGCCGCCCCGTAAGGTGATTAATTTTTCATGACGTAGCCGTAAGCACGGTTCCAGCCGTCCTCATCCTGTTGGATATAAACGCCCTGTAATTCCGGCGCGAATCCTGGCAATAAATTGATGCCTTCTTCCAGTGCCAGGAAATAACGCTGCGCGGCGCCGCCCCAAATTTCACCGGGCACCACGCACAGCACGCCTGGTGGGTAAGGCAGGGCGCCTTCGGCGGCGATGCGGCCCTCGGCCTTGGCCAGCGACACCAATTCCACATTGCCGCGCACAAACTCGGTATTGGCGTCCTGCGGATTCATTACCACGCGCGGGAAATAACTTTTGCGGAACATCTCTTTTTGCAGTTCTTTAACGTCATAGCTGACGTAAAGATCGTGCATTTCCTGGCACAGCTGGCGGATGGTGTAGTTTTTGTAGCGCTGCTGGTGGTTTTTATAGACCGCAGGCAGCACCTCGCTGAGCAGGGAGTTTTGCTCGATGTGCTTCTCGAAGCGGGCGATCAGGGCCACCAGGTGCTGCATCTTGGCGATGTCTTCCGCCGGCGTCAGCAGGAACAGGATCGAGTTGAGATCGCATTTTTCCGGCACGATGCCGTTTTCGCGCAGGTAGTTGGCCAGAATGGTCGCCGGGATGCCGAACTCGCTGTAGCTGCCGGTCGCGGTATCGATACCCGGCGTAGTGAGCAGCAGTTTGCACGGATCGACGAAGTACTGCGACTCGGCATAGCCCTCAAAGGCGTGCCACTTCTCGCCGGGCACGAAGTTGAAGAAGCGCAGATCGTTGGCCATCGCCGCGGTGTCATAGGCCTGCCACGGCTTGCCGTCGATCTGATCCGGCACGAACGGTTTGATCATCGTGCAGGTATCTAGCAGCATTTTGCGCGCTTCGATGCCCACGCGCACACATTCTTGCCACAGGCGTTGGCCGCTCTTGCCCTCGTGCATCTTGGCGTTGACGTCCAGCGCGGCGAACAGCGGATAGAACGGGCTGGTGGAGGCGTGCAGCATAAAGGCGTTGTTGAAGCGCTTATGGTTGCAGTAGCGGCTCTGTCCCTTGATGTGCTTGTCTTTTTTGTGGATCTGCGAGGTTTGCGAGAAGCCAGCCTGCTGTTTGTGCACCGACTGGGTGACGATGATGCCGGGATCGTTCTCGTTCAGCTCCAGCAGCAGCGGCGAGCAGTCTTTCATCATCGGAATGAATTGCTCATAGCCCACCCAGGCGGAGTCGAACAGGATGTAATCGCACAGGTGGCCAATCTTGTCGACCACCTGGCGGGCGTTGTAGATGGTGCCGTCGTAGGTGCCGAGCTGGATGATCGCCAGGCGGAACGGGCGGACTTCGTTGGCGCGTTCCGGCGCCACTTCGCGGATCTGTTGGCGCAGGTAGCGTTCGTCGAAGCAGTGCGCGTCGATGCCGCCGATAAAGCCGAACGGGTTGCGGGCAGTTTCCAGATACACCGGCGTGGCGCCGGCCTGGATCAACGCGCCGTGGTGGTTGGATTTATGGTTGTTGCGGTCGAACAGCACCAGGTCGCCGCGCGTCAGCAGGGCGTTGGTCGCCACCTTGTTCGAGGCCGAGGTGCCGTTGAGCACGAAGTAGGTCTTGTCGGCGTTGAATACCTTGGCGGCGTGCTGCTGCGCGGCGCAAGGCGCGCCTTCGTGGATCAACAGATCGCCCAGTTTGACGTCGGCGTTGCACATGTCGGAGCGGAAAAGCGTTTCGCCGTAGAAGTCGAAGAACTGGCGGCCCGCCGGATGTTTGCGGAAGAACTCGCCGCCCTGGTGGCCGGGGCAGGCGAAGGTGGCGTTGCCCATTTCTACGTATTGCGTCAGCGTGTTGAAGAACGGCGGCAGCAGTTCGCTCTCATATTTGGCGGCGGCGGCCTCCAGCTGTTTGCCGTAGAACTGGGTATTCTTGCCGCACAGCTCAAACACACCGTGCAGCGCCGGCAAGACGGCGTTATCCAGCTCTTCTTCGCAGCAGACGGCGACGAACAGCGGAATGTTCAGGCCGTGCTCTTCGATGCGCGCCACCATGCCTTGCGCGACGTCTTCTACCGATAGCACGATGGCGGCGACGTCATTGAAATCGCTGTGGTGCACATCGACGATGTCGCGTTCGGTTTCAAAGCAGCCGAGGGTTTGGGTGTTGGCGGCAATTTTTAATTTTTTCATTTTTCTCATTCTTCAGGCAAAGGCATTCCGCCGGCAAATAATTCCATTTGCCGTTAACGCCTTCACGAAAATAAAGGTGTGCGAGAACCCAGTGATGCCGAAAGGCATTAACTGTGTTCGCTGTTTTATTTAGCTTGGATGCGCTTGGCCGAAATTAAAAATGAATTGCGTGTCCTTCCCGGTTAGCGAGAAAGAGATATTATCACCGGCGTGCGGAGAATAAATAAAACGCAATGACACTCTTATCAACGGCGTAAGAGCGAGGGGGAGGGTTATCTGTAGTTGAAGAATGCGAAACTAAAGCAGCTGCGATGAGCCATCATCATAATATGGGTTGTGCGCCTGATGTGCGCCATTTTTCGGTTATTGTTTTCCATTTTCTAATCCACCTTGCTGAGTGAAAAGATGGCGCTATTTTAACGCAAGATTGGCAGGGAATTGTGATTTTCATCACATAAATGCCGGTGTTTATAAATAACTATTCATTGATTATGCAGTGAGTTGCATAAACTGCGGCCAGGCAGACAAATGAGCATGTAAATAAATTGCTAATCGGCGCCGGGCAGACGCGCTAAATTTGCGTGCCGTCAGGCTGGTAATAAAAGAACCGGTCAATTAACCGGTTGCCTAATGATCAAATAAATCCGGTTTGTTTTTTTTATGTTATAAATCTGCGCTAAGCTTAATTTAATAAAAATGCATTTATTGTGTTTTTATATTCAATTTTGTTTTTTGATGATTATCGTTATTTGTGACTCGCCTCAACAACGCAGGGTAAGATGAAGTGAGTGAACCGGGAGGCGAGTAACCTTGAATACCTCAGAACAACGGCAACAGATTGCGGATTTCATCGGCAAGCAACATGTCTTAACGCTGTGCGCCGGCGACGGCCTCGACATGTGGTGCGCCAACTGTTTTTACGTGTTCGACGCCGCGACGATGGCGCTGTGGCTGATGACCGAACCGCACACCCGCCACGGCGGGCTGATGCTGAACAACGGCCGGGTGGTCGGCACCATCGCGCCGAAACCGAAAAGCATCGCGCTGATCCGCGGCGTGCAATACCGCGCCGAGGCGGTGCTGCTGAGCGGTGAAGAAGCCGAGGCGGCGCGCGCGCGTTACTGCAAGCGCTTCCCGATCGCCAGGGCGATGAAGGCCTCGGTATGGCGGCTGGATCTGCACGAGGTGAAGATGACCGACAACACCCTCGGCTTCGGCAAGAAGCTGCACTGGGCGCGGTCTATACTTTAAGTCGACGTATTGATTACAACGGGAGATTGCATGGCGCGAGCACTGTTAGTCGGCGCAACCGGGCTGGTGGGGCGCGAGTTGCTGCAGCGGTTGCAAAGCGATCCGCAGATAACGGCCATCGTGGCGCCGACGCGTGCGCCGCTGCCGCCGCACGGCAAGCTGACCAACCCGGTCGGCGATGCGCTGTTCGAGCTGCTGAGCGGCCTGCAGCAGCCGGTCGATCTGGTGTTCTGCTGCCTGGGCACCACCCGCCAGGCGGCGGGCAGCGCCGATGCCTTCCGCTACGTCGATTACCAACTGGTGGTGGAGAGCGCGCTGACCGGCCGCCGGTTGGGGGCACAGCACTGTCTGGTGGTGAGTGCGTTGGGCGCCAACGCGGATTCCACCTTCCTGTATAACCGCACCAAAGGCGAAATGGAGCAAGCGCTGCGCGAACAGCGCTGGCCGCGCCTGACGCTGGTGCGGCCTTCCATGCTGGTAGGGGAGCGCCCTGCGCCGCGCCTGATGGAGCGCCTCACGCTGCCGCTGTTCAGGCTGTTGCCCGGCAAATGGCGCGCCGTCTCCGCCAAAGACGTGGCGCAGACGCTGCTGCAGCAGGCGTTCACGCCGGGCGAAGGGGTCAGGGTGCTGGAGTCGGATCGGCTGCACTGCTACCGAGACTGACGCTGAGGTGGTCGAACGCCAGCTCCAGCCCGGCGGGCAGTTCATTGTCCAGCAGCCATCGATCGAGATGATGGCTGATATGCGTCAGCAGCGTGCGTTTGGGCTGCAGCAACCGCTGCGTCTCCTGCGCACGGGTCAGGTCGTTGTGGTTGCGCGGCACCTGCGGCTGAGGCGGCAGGCTGCAGTCGAGCACCAGCAGATCCAGCGCCACGTTCTGCAGATAGTCGGCGGTGGCCGGCGGCAGGCCGACGGTGTCGGTCAGGTAGGCCAGCGCAGCGCCCGCCGCCTGGATCAGATAGCCGTGGGTCAGTTTGGAGTGTTGCAGCGGCAGCGGGGTGATGCGCATGCCGCCCAGCTCGACGGTGGTGAAGGGCGCCAGCGGCGGCTGAAACGCCAGAATGCCGGGGTGTTTGAACAGGTCGTCGCAGCCCTGTTCATCCGGCGGGCCATACACCGGAATGGAATTTCCGCACCCCCAACGCAAAGGAAATAACCCCTGAACGTGATCCATGTGGTAATGTGTCAGTAAAAAACGTTGAATTTGCCCCGCCGAAAATCGCCGCTCCAAAGCCGGCAATCCTGCATCCAATAAGGTCGTTTCCCCCTGATAGTTGAGCATGGCGCTGCACGCGCGCCGCCGAAATGCCGGCTCGCGCCGCGCCCGTTGGCAGCTCAGGCAGTCGCAGCCGAACACCGGCACCTGCTGCGCGCCGCCGGTGCCGAGAAAGGTCAGTTGCATCGCTCCCCCCTCCGTTAAAGGTACTTCTGCGCAAAGCGGTTGATGTCGCGAAAATCCGCCAGCCGCGCCTGCAGCGTGGCGTGATCCCAGTGCCACCACTGGCTGCGTTCGATACGCTCTATCAGCGCATCGTCGAAGCGCATGCCGATCTTTTTGGCCGCCACGCCGGCGACGATGCTGTAGGGCTCCACGTCCTTGGTGACCACCGCCGCGCTGCCGATCACCGCGCCGTTGCCGACGCTGACGCCCGGCATCAGAATGGCGTTATGGCCGATCCACACGTCGTGGCCGACGGTGACGTGGTGCTCGCGCCGCCAGTCGAAGAACGCCGCGTCGTCTTCCCCCAGCCCGTATTCGGAAGCGCGGTAGGTGAAGTGATGCTGCGCGATGCGCTGGTAGGTCGGGTGGTTGCCGGGATTGATGCGCGCATAGGAGGCGATGGAGACGAACTTGCCGATAGTGGCGTAAAAGATCTGGTTGTGCCCGGCGGTGTAGGAGTAATCCCCCATCTCCACCTCTTCCAGGATCGCATCGTCGGCCAGGTGCACATACTGGCCGAGCCGGGTGCGGTTAAGGGTCACGTTGTCGCCGATTTTCGGCTGGGCAAAGTCGTTCATGGCGTCGCATCCTGAGCTTGTCGGGTAGGGGTGGGCAGCAGCGCCAGCAGCGCCGCCAGGGTGTCGTCGAGTGGGCCGTCGTTGTGCAGCACCCGGCAGCCGGCGGGCAGACTCTGCTGATATTCCGCCGCCCGCGCCAGCCGCTGCTCGATCTGTTCGGCGCTTTCTCGCCCCCGATCCTGCAGGCGCCGGCGCAGGACCGCGGCGTTGACCTGCAGGCATACCGGCAGCAGCTGCGTACCATAGCGCTGCTGCGCCTGCGGCAGGTGGGCGCGCGAACCGTTGACCGCCACGTCGATCCCCTGCAGCAGCCAAAGATCCACTTCGATCCCGAACGCGTAGCGCTGCTGGTGGGCCTGCCAGTCGAGCGCGAACAGCCCCTTGGCACGGCGGCGCAGAAATTCGGGTTCGCTCAGCGCGATGTGATTCTCGCAGCCGGCGTCCGCCGGCCGGGTGATGTAACGGTGCGCCACCAGCGGCGCGCGGTCGGCGTCGGCCCGCAGCGCGGCCAGCAGGCTGTCCTTGCCTGCGCCGGAAGGCCCCATCAGATAGATGAGCCGCGCCATCAGAACACCTGCCTGCCCTGGCGCCATACATTCTGCACATAAACGTGCTCGCCGTGCGGCCGCGCCAGCACCAGATCCGCCCGCAGCCCTTCGGCGAGGGAGCCGCGATCCTGCAGATCCAGCGCCCGCGCCGGGTTGCGGGTGATCATGCGCACCGCCTGGGGCAGATCGTAGGCGTTGCGCTCGTCCGCTGCGAGGCGAAACGCCGCATCCAGCAGGCTGGCCGGGTAATAATCGGAAGAGAGAATGTCCAGCACCCCCAGCGCCGCCAGGTGGTGCGCCGCCACGTTGCCGGAGTGGGAACCGCCGCGCACGATGTTCGGCGCGCCCATCAGCACCTGCAGGCCCTGCTGGTGCGAGGCGCGGGCGGCCGCCTCGGTGGTGGGGAACTCGGCAATGGCGCTGCCCAGCGCGCAGGATTCGGCCACGTGCGCGGCGGTGGCGTCGTCATGGCTGGCCAGCGAGATGCGGCGCGCGCGGCAGTGGGCGGCGATCGCCTCGCGGTTCGGCGCGGCCCAGCGGGTGGACAGGGCGACCTGCTGCGCCTCGTACTCGCTCATCTGCTGATCGTTGAGATGGTATTTGCCCTGATAATATTCGCGGTACTTTTCGCGCGAGGCGAACTGGCGCTGGCCCGGCGAGTGGTCCATCAGCGACACCAGCGACACACCCGGCTTGTCCATCAGCTGTTCGAACAGCGGCAGGGTGCTCTCGTGCGGCAGCTCGCAGCGCAGGTGCAGCCGGTGCTCGGCGCGGTTCACCCCGGCGCGCTGGCTGTGGATCACCGCGTCGATCATCTTCTGCAGGTTTTCCAGCCGGTGGCCGCCGTCGCGCACGTCGCCGATCGCCACCGCGTCCAGCACCGTGGTGATGCCGTTGGCCACCATCAGCGCATCGTGGCTGCTCATCGCCGAATGGGCCGGCCAGTCGACGTTCGGGCGCGGGGTGAAGAACTTGTCCAGGTTGTCGGTATGCAGCTCGATCAGCCCCGGCAGCAGCCAGCCGCCGTCGCCGTCCAGCGCCTGCGGCAGCCGGCTCGGGCCGTCGGCGAAGCTGCGGATCACGCCGTCCTGCATCTCCAGCGAGCCTTGCACCACCTGGTCATCCAGCACCAGCTTAACGTTATTGACGATCATCAGAGGGCCTCCAGCGCCTGCGGCGCCTGCATGTCATAAAGCCGGTCGGCGACCTGTTGGCGGACGCCTTCATCATGAAAAATGCCGACGATCGCCGCGCCGCGCGCCTTGGCGCGTTCGATAAGCTGCACCACCGCCGCGCTGTTGCGGCTGTCGAGCGAGGCGGTCGGTTCATCCAGCAACAGAATGGGGTAATCGACGATAAAGCCGCGCGCGATGTTCACCCGCTGCTGCTCGCCGCCGGAGAAGGTGGACGGCGCCAGCGGCCACAGGCGCGGCGGCACGTTGAGCGCAGCGAGCAGCGCTTCGGCGCGGTCGCGGCACTCGGCGCGCTCGACGCCCTGTTCCAGCAGCGGCTGCATCACCACCTCCAGCGCGCTGATGCGTGGGATCACCCGCAGGAACTGGCTGACCCAGCCCAGCGTATGGCGGCGCACCGCCAGAATTTGGCGCGCATCGGCGCTGACCATGTCCAGCCAGTCGCCCTGGTGGTGGATCCAGATATGGCCGCTGTCCGGCAGGTAGTTGGCGTACAGCGAACGCAGCAGGGTGGATTTGCCGCTGCCGGAGTGGCCGTGCAGCACCACGCATTCGCCGCCGTGGACCGTCAGGTTGGCGTCGTGCAGCACCGGCAGGCGGGTGCCGTACTGCTGATGCAGCACAAAGGTTTTACTGAGATGTTCAACTCGGATTTGCATAGTCATCTGTTATCGCCTTGGGTTACGACAGCACCGAAGAAACCAGCAGCTGGGTGTAAGGATGGTGCGGATCGTCCAGTACTCGGTCGGTCAGGCCGCTCTCCACCACTTCGCCCTGTTTCATCACCAGCAGACGGTGGGCCAGCAGCCGCGCCACGCCGAGATCGTGGGTGACGATCACCGCCGCCAGCTGCATCTCCACCACCAGGTTGCGCAGCAGATCGAGCAGGCGCGCCTGCACCGACACGTCCAGCCCGCCGGTCGGCTCATCCATAAACACCAGCTTGGGGTGGGTGACCAGATTGCGGGCGATCTGCAGCCGCTGCTGCATGCCGCCGGAGAAGGTGGTCGGCAGATCGTCGAGGCGCGACAGCGGGATTTCGACGTCTTCCAGCCACTGGCCGGCCTGGCGGCGAATGTCGCCATAGTGGCGCTGGCCGATGGCCATCAGCCGCTCGCCGATGTTGCCGCCGGCGGAGACCTGCGGCCGCAGCCCGTCGAGCGGATGCTGGTGCACCACGCCCCAGTCGGTGCGCAGCAGGCGGCGGCGATCGCTCTCCGCCATGGCGTACAGATCGTGTTCCTGGCCCGCCTGCGGGCGGTAAAGGATCTGCCCGCGCTGCGGCGCCAGCCGCGCCGAGATCGACTTCAGCAGCGTGGTTTTGCCGGAGCCGGATTCGCCGACGATGCCCAGCACTTCACCGGGGTAGATGTCGAACGACACGTCGCTGAAGCCCTTGCCGGGGGCGTACAGGTGGGTGAGCCGGTTCACCGACAGCAGCGGGGTGGTGCTCAAAGGGGTGGAAGTCATCAGTGCTGCGCCTCTTGCGAAGATTGCGCCAGCTGCTGCCGGCAGTAGTCGGTGTCCGAACAGACGAACATGCGGTTGCCCTGATCGTCGAGCACCACCTCGTCCAGGTAGCTGTGGCGCGAACCGCACAGCGCGCAGGGTTCGTCCCACTGCTGCACGCTGAACGGATGGTCGTCGAAGTCCAGGCTCTCCACCTTGGTAAACGGCGGCAGGGCGTAGATGCGTTTCTCGCGCCCGGCGCCGAACAGCTGCAGCGCCGGCATCATGTGCATTTTCGGGTTGTCGAATTTCGGGATCGGCGACGGATCCATCACGTAGCGATCGTTGACCTTCACCGGGTAGGCGTAGGTGGTGGCGATATGGCCGTAGCGCGCGATGTCTTCGTACAGCTTCACCTGCATCACGCCGTACTCCTCCAGCGCGTGCATCTTGCGGGTCTCGGTTTCGCGCGGTTCGATAAAGCGCAGCGGCTCCGGGATCGGCACCTGATAAATCAGGATCTGGTCTTCGCGCAGCGCGGTTTCCGGAATGCGGTGACGGGTTTGGATCAGCGTAGCCTCCGGCGTGCGTTCGGTGGTTTCCACCCCGGCGACGCGCTGGAAGAAGCGGCGGATCGACACCGCGTTGGTGGTGTCGTCGGCGCCCTGGTCGATCACCTTCAGCACGTCGGCGCGGCCGATAACGCTGGCGGTGAGCTGAATGCCGCCGGTGCCCCAGCCGTAGGGCATCGGCATCTCGCGGCCGCCGAACGGCACCTGGTAGCCGGGGATCGCCACCGCCTTGAGGATGGCGCGGCGGATCATGCGCTTGGTCTGTTCGTCCAGATAACCGAGGTTATAGCCGGTCAATACTTCACTCATCGCGGGCCTCCTGACGCTCGCTGTATTCCTGCCGCAGCCGCTTGAGCAGCTCCAGTTCGGCCTGGAAGTCGACGTAGTGCGGCAGCTTGAGATGGGAGACGAAGCCGGCGGCCTCGACGTTGTCGGCGTGGGCCAGCACGAACTCTTCGTCCTGCGCCGGGCCGGCGACGCCTTCGCCGTAGTCCGGGCTTTGCAATGCGCGATCCACCAACGCCATCGCCATCGCCTTGCGTTCGGCGCGGCCGAACACCAGCCCGTAACCGCGGGTGAAGTGCGGCGGATGGTCCTTGGGATCGACGAAGCCGTTGACCATTTCGCACTCGGTCAGCAGGATTTCGCCGATATCGATGGCGAAACCGAGCTCTTCAGGCACGATCTCCACCGAAACGTGACCGGTGCGGATCTCGCCCGCGAACGGGTGGTTGCGGCCGTAGCCGCGCTGGGTGGCGTAGCCGAGCGCCAGCAGAAAACCTTCGTCGCCGCGCACCAGCTGCTGCAGGCGCGCCGAGCGCGAGCAGGGGTAGACCGGCGGGTTGCGGGTGATGTCGTCCGGCGCGCTGCCGTCGTCCTGTTCCTCGCGTGCCAGCTGCTGGCGGCACAGCAGATCGAACACGTGGCCGCAGTTGTCCGGCAGCGGTTCGTCGGCCTGCGGCGAGCGCGGCGCCTCGCCTTCCGCCAGCAGCGCAAAGTCCAGCAGCCGGTGGGTGTAGTCGTAGGTCGGCCCCAGCACCTGCCCGCCGGGCAAGTCCTTGTAAACCGCCGAGATGCGCCGCTCCAGCCGCATGTTTTCGCTGGCCAGCGGCTCGCTGACCGCCAGGCGCGGCAGGGTGGTGCGATAGGCGCGCAGCAGGAAGATTGCCTCCACCAGATCGCCGCTGGCCTGTTTGATGGCCAGCGCCGCCAGCTCGCGATCGTAGATGCCGCCTTCGGTCATCACCCGATCCACCGCCAGCCCCAGCTGCTGTTCGATTTGTTCCGCGCCGATCGCCGGCAGCGCCTCGTCGCCGCGCCGCAGCTGTTCCTGCAGCTGATGGGCGGCCTCAATGGCTTTTTCGCCCCCTTTTACCGCTACGTACATCAGCACACCTCCACGTGGGTGGTCCGCGGGATCGCCAGCAGGCGATCGCCGCAGGTCAGCAAAATATCCAGCCCCAGCGGGAAGCGCTGCGGACGGTTGACCAGGTAATCGAGCAGCGCCGGCGGCAGGCGCGGCGCAATCAGGCGATGATTCTCGATGCCGGGGCCGGTCAGGCGCAGCGCGGCGCCGTTCTCCAGCTCAGCAAGCTGCACCACCACCGTGGCGCCGCATTCCGGCGAGATTTCCGTGCCGTGCGGCAACGCCTGCAGATCGGCGGCCTGCAGCTGCTCATCGAACAGGGCAAAACAGACCTCCTGCGCCGCGGTGGCCAGCGGCGCGCCGCTGTGAAAACGAATGTTTGTTAGCACTTGCTCACTATTGAGCGCAGCGCACAGCTGCAGCGGCGTTTCCTGATCGGCCAGCGTCAGCAGCGCGGCGGTGCTGGCGGCGTTCAGCGGCGCCCAGGCCGGGCCGTTCGGCAGCGTCACCCGGTGGCCCGGTTCGCTCAAGGCTTTAAGAATCAAACGGAAAGCGTGCTGCGATTGGTCTATCGGTTGTTCAAAACCGGTCAATAAACTCATGGCTTAATCCCCTCGCACCAGCGTAAAGAAGTCCACCCGGCTGGCGGCGATCGCCCGGGCGCGCAGCTGGCGCTGTTCGTGCTGCAGCGCGGCCAGCGGCGCGATCAGCTGTTGTTGCAGGCGTTCGCCGTGTTCCGGCTGTTGCAGCAGCGCATCGGCCAGCGCGCACAGCTCGGCGTGCGCCTTGTCGCGCCCGGCGATATAGCTGTAGCCGTAGCCGCCGTTGTCTAGCTGCACCACCGCGCGGGTGACCGTCATGTCCCCCAACACGAAGCGGCGGCCGGTGGCGCCCATGCGCCCCTGCAGCTGGGCCAGGCCGATCTCCGGCGCGCGGATGCTGCGGTAACCCGGGCTGAGGTTCAGCGCCTGCCAGTGGCTGCGCAGTTGCTCGGGCCGGCTGTGCGCCAGCACCGACATCCAGCGTTGTCTCGACTCTAAGGCTTGCATTCAGTGCTCCATCGTCAGTTCAATCATGTCGGCGCGGGCCAGGCTGACGGAGTATTCCGCCACGTCTTCGCCGCCGCTGCGGACGTTAAGGGTGCGCACGCACAGCAGCGGTGCGTGGGTGGCGATCTCCAGCAGCCGGCTCTCTTTGGCCTGCGCGCGGCGCGCGCTGATGCGCGTCTGGCGGCGGGTCAGCGGCTGCTGCAGGTGCTGTTCGATAAACTGGTGCAGCGAACCGCTGTGGAACTGCTGCAGCGCCGGCCACCAGTCCAGATCGGGCAGATAATGGTCGATCACGCTCATCGGCACGCCGTTGACCCGGCGCAGGGTGCGCAGGTGGATCACCATTTCGCCTTCTTCACGCGAGAGTGCGCTGGCGACATGCCCATTACACGGGCGCAAGACAGCGAGTAAGCGCTCACTGGTGGGGTGGCTGCCCTGCTCTAATAGGTTCTGGCTGAAGCGGGTATTGGCGTGCAGCGGGTAGTCGTAAGGCCGCATCAGCACCAGAATGCCGACGCCGTGGCGGCGCTGCAGCCAGCCGCGCTCCACCAGCTGATCCACCGCGCGGCGCAGGGTGTGGCGATTGACCTGATAACGCTCGGCCAGCTGCTGTTCCGAAGGCAGGTAGTCGCCGCAGCGGTATTGCGTGCGCAGCTCCTGTTCCAGCTGCGCGGCGATCTGCTGATAGCGGGTGGGGTAAGTGGTCGGATGTCTAGATAACTCCATCATAATAAAAACCTCGTCATACCGATGGCTGTGCGATGAAGGCGGAAGCGGTGCGTTTCATCGGGCGTCTACCCTGTGGTTTTCAAGTTGGCATCATGGTGCCGGGCGCAGATGACAATCGCGTTACGCGTCGGTGGCGAACAGATGAACTATTTAGGACAGCCCGGGCGTGCACGGGCGGCGGCGGCGCGCTATGCTGGCACCTTTGTTGACTGACTCTGGCCGCTACCATGCCGCAACCTCTGAACGCCCCTGAACACGCCCCACGCGCCTGGCCGCTGTGGAAACCGATCCTGTTTCTGCTGGTGGTGGCCGTCGGCCTCTACTACGTCAAATGGCAGCCTTACTACGGCAAGGCCTTCGTGGCGGCGGACAGTCACTCGATCGGCAAATCGATCCTGGCCGACGGCGCCGCGAGCCCCTGGCTGGCGGCCTGGCAGTATGCGCTGGTCTACTTCACCGCGGTATGGAAGGCGGCGCTGCTCGGGGTGCTGTTAGGTTCGCTGGTGCAGGTGCTGATCCCGCGCGACTGGCTGGCGCGCACGCTCGGCCACCGGCGTTTTTCCGGCACCGTGCTGGGGGCGCTGATCGCGCTGCCGGGCATGATGTGCACCTGCTGCGCCGCACCGGTTGCTGCCGGCATGCGCCGCCAGTCGGTATCCAGCGGCGCCGCGCTGGCCTTTTGGCTCGCCAACCCGGTATTGAACCCGGCGACGCTGGTGTTCATGGGGTTTGTGCTCGGTTGGCCGTTCGCCGCCATCCGCCTGGTGGCGGGCGTGGTGATGGTGCTGGGCATCGCCTGGCTGGTGCAGCGCGTGACCGCCAACGATCCGCAGCCCGCCGCGCCGCAGCCTTTGGTGCTGACGGCGCAGAGCGAGGAACGGCCGTTCCTTGCTCGCTGGGGCAAAGCGCTGTGGGCGTTGTTTTGGTCGACCATCCCGATCTACGTGCTGGCGGTGCTGGCGCTGGGCGCGGCGCGGGTCTGGCTGTTCCCGCACGCCGACGGCGCCGTCGACAATAGCCTGCTGTGGATCATCGGCCTGGCGATCGTCGGCTGCCTGTTTGTTATCCCCACCGCGGCGGAAATCCCGATCGTGCAGACCATGATGCTGGCGGGCATGGGCGCAGGCCCGGCGCTGGCGCTGCTGATGACCCTACCGGCGGTCAGCCTGCCTTCGCTGTTGATGCTCAACAAGGCCTTCTCCGCCCGGGCGCTGTGCCTGACGGCGGCGCTGGTGGCGCTGTGCGGCGCGGTGACCGGCGTGGTGGGGATGGGGTTGTTGTAACTTACCGTTGCTGATGAGTAGGCTGAGGCTGTCTCAATGGAGGAGATGGAAATGGAACAGCGGAATAAACCTGAAATGGACGTAGAGGCGATGTTGCTGGAGCAAGCGTTGCGTGAAAGGGTGGATGCCGCCTTTGAAAGAAACGGCACCGCGGTTTATCTAAGCCATTCAGAGGCAGAAAAACGAATGGCTATATTTAAAGCGAAAATGCGGGGGCGTTATCGGTGAGGGTGTTGAGCGGTGCTAGCTCACAGTTGGACTTACAGAACTTACAGTGTTTAAGGTCGCTGTTGGTTGGCTTTGAGCGAAGAGAGGAAGTTCGTGATTGTTATCACCGAGAGCTAATTATTAACACTATTATGATTTAATCATCAGGTAGTTGGACAATCAGTTCCTTGAAAGAATGAGGCCTCAGTAGTACTAATGTTAACGCGCGATTGAAAGTAAGGTATCACAGTGTATATGCTTGAGATTTGATACTAGGGCAAGCAGGGGGCCTCCTGCCACATTCCGCCAAGGAGTTAGTATGCGAATCGAAAAAGTTCGAGTCGAGGGATTCCGCCTCCTCCAAGATATTGAAATTATGTTGGAAGACACTTCCACAGTAATCGTGGGTCGCAATAACAGTGGAAAAACATCGTTCACTGAGATTTTTGAGAAATTTGCCAGTGATAACGGAGCACGATTCCGTCTTGAAGACTTCTCGCCTGTTCAGCGTGATAGATTTTTCGCTGCAAAGTTACTGAGGGATCAAGGTGGCAAAGCGGAGGATATACTTGCGACACTTCCGACCTTATCTCTCACTCTTACCTTCCGTTACGATAGTACATCTACAAATCTGGGGCCGCTTTCCCCGTTTATAATTGATCTTGATACTGAATCGACAACTGCAATTGTTTGTATTGAATACAAAACTTCTGCGGCGGACTTCCATATTTTGTTGGATGTTCAACCAGCGCCCGAGGGTGTTGAACCAAGGGCTTACTTCTTCCGTTCATTGCGAGAAACATTGCCAAAGGCATATGGCACCTTTGTTTCGGCCATAGATCCCACCGATCAAAAAAATAGACGTAGCTTCGATGGTTCTACGGATTTAGCAACATTGATGCAATGCAATTTCGTTCGAGCACAAAGGACTCTCGATCATGCGAAGCATGGTGATGCAGATGTGATAGGTAAATTACTCAATACACTGTTTAAGACAGCATCCACTCCGACTGCGGCCTCGAAAGATCAGGAACTTGCCGCAAAACTGAGAGAATCTGTTGAAGGTGTTGAGCGTAGTATGCAGGGCAGTTTCGATGAAATGTTGAAAAATCTGCTTCCCGCAATGGAAGTTCTGGGATTTCCGAGTCTCAACGACACCGAGCTTCGCCCTGAAACCTCATTGAACGTTGAGGCTCTTCTCACTGGTCACACTAAGGTTGTCTACACAGGTACTGATGGAGTGCATCTTCCAGAAGGTTATAACGGATTAGGGACACGTAACCTCATCTACATGCTCTTACAGCTCGAAAGTTACCATAAGTTATACCGAGCAAGACCTGTCTGTCCGGCTACGCATCTTATTTTCATCGAAGAACCAGAAGCGCATTTGCACCCTCAGATGCAAGAGGTATTTATAGCTCAGCTTAATGCTGCGATAAAAAAACTATCGGCAAGTTATCCCAACGAGCCAGTGTGGAATGTTCAATTCATTATCTCGACACATTCCCCCAACGTTGCAAATGCAGCATCCTTCGAGGCCGTGCGGTACTTTCTCAATGAAGCGCCAACTCCAAAAAAAACTCGCCAGACAAAAGTTAAAGATTTCAAAAAGGGATTAGGTTGCATCTCAGTTGAAGACCAAAACTTCCTGCATCAGTACATGACACTGACCAAATGTGATTTGTATTTTGCAGATAAAGCCATTTTGGTCGAAGGAACTACAGAACGGTTGCTAATGCCCAAGCTATGTGAGTTAGTGGATATATCACTTGACGATAAACATAAGTTAGCCAGGCAGTACATAACTAATGTCGAAGTGGGTGGGGCCTTTGCGCATATTTTTTACCCATTATTGGATTTCCTTGAACTAAAAACGTTGGTAATAACGGATATAGACTCAACCAAGTCGGTGGAAAAACAAAATAAGCATGGGAAAACAATTACTACTTGGGAAAAATGTCCTGTTGCAGAGGGACAACGTACATCCAATGCAGCAATAAAACGCTGGTTTCGACCTGAAGAGGTCCCAGATGACGAACAATGGCATATCACTCCTGCTGAGCTGCTTTCAAAAACGGCTACTGAGAAACTAAAAGGATTCCGCCGCATTGCTTATCAGATAGCAGAAAACCCGGAAACAGGAATCAGTGCAAGAAGCTATGAAGATGCGCTTGTTTTGGCAAATCCTGAATTGTTTATATGGACTAAAGAGCAGGATGAAGCGACTGAAGCATGGGAAATAGCCAAGACTCTCGGGAAAGCGGACACAGCCTTGCACTTCGCTATTCGTGAAAAAAAATGGGTAGTGCCGCGTTATATTCATGAGGGCCTGACCTGGCTTTCGGAAACACTTCCTTTACCTGAACAAGCAAATGAAGTACAAGCCGCACAGGAGGCTGTATGACAAAGGGCAACGACAATCCCGCGCTGAAAGCAGCAGAGGAAGCACAAAGAAAAATCAATGATGCCCTTGATGCTAGGCAAAGCTTTCGACTGGAGGCGGGGGCCGGTGCAGGCAAAACTTATTCGCTTGTAGCCGCACTGAAACGCTTGATTGAAGAACAAGGAACGACTCTCGTACGGCATGGACAAAAGGTGGCTTGTATCACCTATACTGAAGTGGCTCGAAATGAAATTGCGCAGGAAATCGAAGAGCATCCAGCCATTCTGGTTAATACTATTCATGGTTTCTCATGGGCATTTCTGCGTCCATTTCAAAAAGCATTGCGAGAACTCATAGGCGAAATGGAGGATAAAAAAGAAAAAATCGAGCAAGGTGGCGGTATTGGATCACAGTCGGTGGAATATGACATGGGCTTCTTTGGTGTCGATGAGAACAGAATTTCGCTGAGTCATGATGACATTCCAAATATGATGGCAAAATTCTTGCAAAGGGAAAAATTTCGACTTATTTTCAGTAAGCAGTTTCCGGTGATATTTATTGATGAATACCAGGATACTCATCGTCAATTTATGGAAGCAATTACTGAATATTTCCTGAAACCAACTACGGGTCCACTGGTTGGTCTTTTTGGCGATCATTGGCAAACTATTTACAGAAGCGAGTACGAACTTGCCAAGTACCCGATTAAAGAGATCGGGAAGGGTTCTAATTTTCGTTCTACCCCAGCCATCGTCAATGTATTGAATAAGTTACGCCCTGAGCTATACCAAGAAGTTCATAGTCCTGAAGCAAAAGGGGAAGCTCGATTCTTCCACACAAATAACTATAAAGGAGAGCGGACTAATGACCGGCACTCCAAAGAGGATCTACTTCCCGATCTAGCTCGAAAAACACGAGTATCTTTGATTACGCGACTACAGGCTGAAGGTTGGGACCTAAGCAAAACAAAAGTTCTCATGCTCACCCATAACGTACTTGCGGCAGAGCAGGGATATCCAGGCATTGTCGAGATATTCAACGGAAGAAATGATCTCTTTGCCAAAAAAGAAGACCCTGTTATAAAATTTTTTGCTGAAAACGTAGAACCAATGTGTGAAGCCTATTGCTCATCCCGTTATGGAGACATGTTTAGAATATACGGGTCTGCACCAGCCATAACTAAACACCAGGATAAAGACAGTTGGCGAAGAGATATGGACATTTTGAAGGCTTTACGTGAAGAAGGGACTATCGGACAAGTTATTGATCACCTAAAAGCGACGAGGCGTCCAGCTCCACCAGATCGTGTACTGCGTCGAGACGAAGAATTAAATTCTTTGGATGGTGCTCCGGTTCCAGAAGGAGCATCCGCACTCAAGAGATACAGTAATCTTAGAGATGTTCCCTATAAAGAAGTTATTGAGATAGTTAGATTTATTGAAAAGCAAACGGCTTTTGCAACTCAGCATAGTGTCAAGGGGGCGGAATTTGAGAACGTTCTGGTTGTTTTAGGAGGTGGATGGAACCATTACAACTGGCCACTGCTTCTGGAACTCATCAAAACTAAAGCTCTGACTGAAAAAAATACCAAGGGCTTTTATCGCGCACGTAACCTATTTTACGTATCGCTCTCCCGACCGATGGTAAGGCTTGCCGTACTTGCTACACAAACTATGTCAGATAAAGCTTTAGAGTCAGTAGAAGAGCTTTTTGGCAGCGAAAACGTCGAAGGACTAGTCATCTCATAATTTAAATAATTAGGGCGGAATTTTTTGGCAATAAAATAATGGTTATGTAGGTATCCAGTTCAAATCATGAACTTTAAGATGTAAGTATCCCATCCAAAATGGATCCTCCACTTTTAGAGAGTCTCTGGCACTCCAACTTCCGCTTTTGGCACAAAGCAGCCCGTCAGATTGACTCTGTGCCATTGCTGTATCAGGTCGAACTTGGGCCAACACATGTGAGATATATGTTGTTGCCGGCTCAACGCAACCTATGCACCACCTGGTTGCTGCTGCCGCGCCAGATCAGCGCCGGGTCTTTCAAGTCCTGCACGAACTTGCCGTCGATCAGCACGTTGATCCTGTCCACCACCTGCATTTGCTGCGCGTCCAGCTCCGCCAGCCGGTAGCCGGTCCACAGCCAGATATCTTTGCCGGGGCACTCGGCGCGCACCCGTTTCACCAGCGTTAAGATGCTCGGCACGTTGGCCGGATGCAGCGGATCGCCGCCGGAGAGCGACAGCCCCTGGCGCGGCACGCGCGCATCGTTCAGATCGGCGATGATGCGGTCTTCCAGCGCCGGGGTAAACGGCTGGCCGGAGTTGAGCCGCCAGGTGCTTTTGTTGTAGCAACCGGGGCACTGGTGCACGCAGCCGGCGACAAACAGCGTGCAGCGGGTGCCGGGGCCGTTGATGACGTCGATTGGGTAATACTGGTGATAATTCATGTGAGGCCTGCCCATCAGGCTATTTTACTGGCCATTTTGCCTCCGGGCAGTGCTCCCAATCCTCACGTACTGCGTGTACGCTGCGGTTGGTGCGCGCTGGCCGAAGGCAAACTGGCTGCGACAATCACGCCTGATGAACAGGCTTCTGCATAGACTGTACGGCGCTTTTCAGCCGAGCTGCCCATTGCCGAGGTGTTTCACCCGGCGTTTCACCTCTTCCTGCTTGCCGGCGTTGAACGGCCGGGCATCGGGGCTGCCGAGATAGCCGCACACCCGGCGGGTGACCGAGACCTTGGCCGAGTCGTGGTTGCCGCATTTCGGGCAGGTGAAGCCTTTGCTGGTGCAGGAGAATTCACCGGTGAAGCCGCATTCGTAGCACTCGTCGATCGGCGTGTTGGTGCCGTAGTAAGGCACCCGGCTGTAGCTGTAGTCCCACACGTCTTCCAGCGCCTTCAGGTTGTGCTGCAGGTTCGGGTATTCGCCGTAGCAGATGAAGCCGCCGCTGGCCAACGGCGGGTAGGGCGCTTCGAAGTCCAGCTTGTCGTACGGATTGACCTTCTTCTCCACGTCAAGGTGGAAGCTGTTGGTGTAATAGCCCTTATCGGTGACGCCCGGCACCACGCCGAAATCGGCGGTGTCCAGCCGGCAGAAGCGATCGCACAGGTTCTCGCTCGGCGTGCTGTAGAGGCTGAAGCCGTAGCCGGTCTCGTCTTTCCAGGCGTCGACGGCGGCGCGCAGCCGCGCGACGATCGCCACCGCTTTGGCACGCAGCGCTTCGTCGTCATACACGTGATTTTCGCCGCCGAACAGCGCGTTGATGGTCTCGTGCAGGCCGATATAGCCCAGCGAAATTGAAGCGCGGCCATTCTTGAAGATATCGGCGATGTTGTCGTCGGCCTTGAGCCGCACGCCGCAGGCGCCTTCCATGTACAAGATTGGCGCCACCCGCGCCTTGATGCCTTCCAGCCGGGCGATGCGTGTCATCAGGGCCTTTTTCGCCAGCTGCAGGCGCTGATCCAGCAGCGCCCAGAAGCGTGATTCATCGCGCATCGCCTCCAGCGCGATGCGCGGCAGGTTGAGGCTGATGACGCCGATGTTGTTGCGGCCGTCGTGCACCAGCTCGCCGTCCTGCTCGTAGGTGCCGAGGAAGCTGCGGCAGCCCATCGGCGTTTTGAACGAGCCGGTGACCTTCACCACCTGATCGTAGTTGAGGATGTCTGGGTACATGCGCTTGCTGGCGCACTCCAGCGCCAGCTGCTTGATGTCGTAGTTCGGATCGCCGTACTGGTGGTTGAGGCCGTCGCGGATGGCGAACACCAGTTTGGGGAACACGGCGGTCTTGCGGTTTTTGCCCAGCCCGGCGATGCGGTTTTTCAGGATCGAGCGCTGGATCAGGCGCGATTCCCAGCTGGTGCCGAGGCCGAAGCCGAAGGTGACGAACGGCGTCTGGCCGTTGGCGGTGTGCAGGGTGTTGACCTCGTACTCCAGCGACTGGAAGGCGTCGTAACACTCTTTCTCGGTGCGCGCCATGGCATAGCCTTTGGCATCCGGGATCTGCCACTCTTCCGCCACCTGCAGGTGTTTGCGGAAGCTCTCGTCGACGAACGGCGCCAGGATTTCATCGATGCGGTTGATGGTGGTGCCGCCATAGATATGGCTGGCGACCTGGGCGATGATCTGCGCGGTCACGGCGGTGGCGGTGGAGATCGACTTCGGCGGCTCGATTTCGGCGTTGCCCATCTTGAAGCCGTTGGTCAGCATGCCTTTCAGATCGATCAACATGCAGTTGAACATCGGGAAGAACGGCGAGTAGTCGAGATCGTGGTAGTGAATTTCGCCGCGTTCATGGGCCAGCACCACGTCGCGCGGCAGGATGTGCTGCTTGGCGTAGTGTTTGGCGACGATGCCCGCCAGCAGGTCGCGCTGGGTGGGGATCACCTTGCTGTCCTTGTTGGCGTTCTCGTTCAGCAGCGCGCGGTTGCTCTGCTCGACCAGGCCGCGGATCTCCTGGTTCAGGCGGCCGCGCAGCTCGCGCGCCACGTCGCGATCGTGGCGGTATTCGATATAGGCGCGCGCCAGCTGTTTGTATTCACCGGCCATCAGCTGGTTTTCCACCGCCTGCTGGATCTCGTGGATATCGACGCGCGGCTGCTGCTCCATGCGCTGAGCGACCACGCGGGCGACGGTGGCGCAGTAGTCGGCGTCGACCACGCCCACCGCCAGCGCGGCGCGCTCGATGGCCTGCGCGATGCGCGCTTCGTCAAAAGGTACCTGGCAACCGTCCCGCTTAATCACTACTGGTTTCACGTTGTACTCCTTGTTCCCCGAGGGAGCGTTCATACCCGCCTGGCATGGCGAGCAACCGTCAAATTTCGCTTATCCACAGGGCAAAGCCGCAGCGCGTAAGGGCTGTGGCGGCGTGTGGATGATTTTGTGGATAACTACTATATATAGGTGTTCGCAATTCTTAATTCACTATATATAGATATTGGCGCGATTCTTTTGATGTAGAACAAGGAAAACGGAAGAGCGTGTGCAAGCTGAACAGACGTCAATCGCCGGTTGGCCGATCGCGAAAATGCGCCAGCAGAAAATCGACCCAGACGCGCACCCGCGGCGGCAGATCCGCCGAGGCGTAATAGAGCCACAGCTGTACCGGGCGCGGCCAGCATTCCGCCAGCACCGGCCGCAGCGTGCCCTGTTCGAAGTGCTTGTCGAGGTACCAGCGCGCCAGGTTGACGATGCCCAGCCCGGCCAGCGCCGCATCCAGCAACATCTCCGGGCGGCTGACCACCAGCCGGCCGTTCAGATCCAGCGCCAGGGTTTCGCCCTGATGGCGAAGCTGCCATTTGACGTGGCGGCCGTTGGCCGGGTTGCGGTGCAGCAGACAGTCGTGCCGCAGCAGATCGTGCGGCGTTTGCGGTTCACCGCGCCGCGCCAGATAGTCCGGCGACGCCGCCAGCACCATGTGCATCGGGTAGAGCGGGCGGGCCACCAGCCGGCTGTCGGGATCGACCCGGCTGCCGATGCCGACGTCGAAACCTTCGCCCACCAGATTCACCACCCGGGCATCCAGCGACAGATCGAGATCGATCTGCGGGTAGCGTGCCAGAAATTGCGGGATCAACGGCATCAGCATCTGGCGGCCGAAGCCGGGGATCATCGTGACGCGCACCACGCCGGCAGGCGCCTGCCGTTCGCCGCCGGCGCTTTCCAGCGTCGCCGCCAACGCCTGCCACAGCGGCGCTACTTGTGCCAGCAGCGCTTTGCCCTCGTCGGTCAGCAGCACGTTGTGGGTGTTGCGCTGAAACAGCCGCAGCGCCAGCTTCTCTTCCAGCGCGCGGATGTTTTTGCTGACCGCCGCCGGCGTCACGCCCAGCTGGCGGGCGGCGGCGGAGAAATTTTGCGCCTGCGCGGCGGCGAGGAAGGCCGGCAACAGGCGATGCACGTCAAAGGGCAGCGACATAGTGGTTGATACTTTCGGTTGAAATTGAAGTGACCTCTAACAGCCTACACCCGAAGCGGCGGAAATGGAAAAATGCCCCCATCTTCTTATGACCGAGGAATCGTTATGCCACGCATTTTAGTGTTAACCGCCCACCGCACCCCCGACGAGTCGCGCATCAACAAAGCGCTGATCGAGGCCGTACGCACGCTGCCTAACGTGACCGTACATGAGCTGATCCGCGCGTACCCGGATTACCGCATCGACGTGGCGCGTGAACAGGAGTTGCTGCAGAGCCACGATGCGGTAGTGATGCTGTTCCCGTTTTACTGGTACAGCTCGCCGGCGATCCTCAGCGAATGGCAGGATGCGGTATTAACCTACGGTTTCGCCTACGGCAGCGAGGGCACTAAACTGCACGGCAAGCCGTTGCAGCTGGTGGTGAGCACCGGCGGTAACGCGCAGGCTTATACGGCGGAAGGGTACAACCGTTATCCGGTGCAGGATCTGCTGCTGCCGTTCCACGCCATGGCCAACCTGACCGGCATGGATTACCTGCCGCCGCATTTGGTGCAGGGCGTATTCGACATGAGCGACGAACGCCTGGCGCAAGAGGCCGCCGGCGTGGTGGCGCTGCTGGGGAAATGGTAGGGCGCAGCGCTCGCCGCGCCCTGCGGGGTTAGTCTTCGAGTAGCCACCACACCGCTTCGAACGGCCGCAGCGTCAGCGCCTGCGGCTGATCCGCCGAGTCGCTGTAGTTGCTCATCAGCGGGCGCCACTGCGCGGAGGCTTCCACGCCCTCCGCCGCCCAGGCCAGCGGTTCGCGGCTCAGGTTGGCCGCGACCAGCAGGCGCTGGCCGTTCCAGCTGCGCTGATAGCACCACAGCGCCGGGTGTTCCGGCGCCAGATCCTGATAGTCGCCGTGGGTCAGCAGCGGGTACTGCTTGCGCAGGGTGATCAGCTGGCGATAGGCGTAAAACACCGAGTCGAGGTCGGCCAGCGCCGTGTCGGCGTTGATCTGCGGGTAGTTCTCGGCGCAGCCGATCCACGGCGTGCCGGTGGTGAAACCGGCGTGCGGCGCGGCGCTCCACTGCATCGGGGTGCGGCCGTTGTCGCGCGATTTGTCGGCCAGGATCGCCAGCAGCTCGGCGTCGCTGCGGCCCTGGGCGCGCAGTTCGGCGTACATGTTCAGGCTTTCCACGTCGCGATACTGCTCGATGGCGCGGAAGCCGGGGTTGGTCATGCCGAGTTCTTCGCCCTGATAGATATAAGGCGTGCCCTGCATGCCGTGCAGCACCATCGCCAGCATTTTGGCGGCCGGCACCCGCAGTGCGCCTTCATCGCCGAAGCGCGACACGATGCGCGGCTGATCGTGGTTGCACCAGAACAGCGCGTTCCAGGCGCGGTTATGCATCCCTTGCTGCCAGTGGCGGAAGATCTGCTTCAGTTCCACGTAATCCGGCGCCGCCCGCGTCCATTTTTCACCGCCGGCGTAGTCCACCTTCAGGTGGTGGAAGTTGAAGGTCATCGACAGCTCTTCGCCGCTCTGCGCCGCGTACTGCTGGCAATGCTCAAGCGTGGTGGAAGACATCTCGCCCACCGTCATCAGGCCGCGCGGCTGAAACACCTCGCGGCTCATCTCCTGCAGGAACTCGTGGATGCGCGGGCCGTCGGTGTAGAAGCGGCGGCCGTCGCCCAGGCTGTCGGACGGGAAATCCTGCTGTTTGGACACCAGGTTGATCACGTCGAGGCGCAGGCCGTCGACGCCTTTATCCGCCCAGAACTGACACACTTTCTTCAGCTCTTCGCGCACCGGCGGGTGTTCCCAGTTGAGATCCGCCTGCTCGGCGGCGAACAGGTGCAGGTAGTACTGGCCGCTGTCGGCGTGCCACTGCCAGGCGTTACCGCCGAACTTGGAGCGCCAGTTGTTCGGCGGCGTATCGCCTTCGCCGTCGCGCCAGACGTAGAACTGACGATACGGGCTGTGGCGATCTTGCGCGGCCTTGAACCACGGGTGCTCGGTCGAGGTGTGGTTGAACACCATGTCCATCACGATGCGGATGCCGCGCCGGTGGGCGGCGGCGACCAGCTGCTCGAAGTCGGCCATCGTGCCGTAAGCCGGATCGATGGCGCAGTAGTCCGCCACGTCATAGCCGTTGTCCACCTGCGGCGATACGTAGACCGGCGTCAGCCAGATGGCGTCGACGCCCAGTTCCTGCAGATAGTCCAGCCGCCGGGTCACCCCGGCCAAATCGCCGTAGCCGTTGCCGGTGCTGTCCTGAAAACTCTTCGGATAAATTTGGTAGATGACGCCGTTCTGCCACCAGGGGGTTGGGTTGCTCATAGTTCAATACCTTTGAATCGTGACAACGAGCCCGCGTGAGCGGGCCCCTACATTCATCTTGCGTCAATCAAACCGGCAGCTCGCCGCGGGCGGCCTTGCGTTTGTAGACCATGATGGTCAGCACCAGCGGGATGACGATCGCCACCAGAATCGCCAGCGAGTAAATCAGCCAGAACTGCGGCTTGATAGACAGAATGCCCGGCAGGCCGCCGACGCCGATGCCGTTGGCCATCACGCCGTCCAGCCCGCAGATAAGGCCGGCGATCGCGGAGCCGATCATCGCGCACAGCATTGGGAAGCGGTATTTGAGGTTGATGCCGTACATCGCCGGTTCGGTCACGCCGAGGTAGGCGGAGATCGCCGCCGGCACCGAGATTTCACGCTCGTTGGCCTTGCGGCTGATGATGATGATGCCGAGCACCGCCGAGGCCTGCGCGATGTTGGACAGCGCAATCAGCGGCCACACCGGGGTGCCGCCCATGCTCTGGATCATCTGCATGTCGATAGCCAGCGTGGTCTGGTGCACGCCGGTGATCACCAGCGGCGCATACAGGAAGCCGAACAGCGCGGCGCCCACCGGCGCGAAGCTGCCGGTCATCACCGCTTTCACCGCCCAGGCGACGCCGTCGCCGATCATGCGGCCGAACGGCCCGATCAGCGCGTGTGCCAGGAACACCGCCAGCAGCAGCGAGACCACCGGCACCACCACCAGATAGAGATAGTCGGGAACGATCTTTTTCAGCCGGGTTTCGATCCAGCCCAGCGCCATGCCCGCCAGGATCGACGGGATCACCTGCGCCTGATAGCCCACTTTCTGGATCACGAACCAGCCGAAGTTCCACACTTCCGGCGTTTGCTGGCCGAGCAGGTAGGAGTTCATCAGCTGCGGCGACACCAGGGTGACGCCCAGCACGATGCCGAGCACCGGGGTGCCGCCCATCTTTTTCACCGTCGACCAGCAGATGGCCACCGGCAGGAACATGAAGATCGCTTCACCGAGCAGCCACAGGAAGTCGTAAATGGTTTTCCACGCCGGGTGCATCTGCGCCAGCGTTTGGCCGTCGGACATCGGGATGTCGCCGATCACGTTGCGGAAGCCGAGGATCAGACCGCCGCTGATCAGCGCCGGCAGCAGTGGGAAGAAGATCTCGGCGAAGTGGGAGATGGTGCGCTCAGTCCAGGTCATGTTCTGGCGCGCGGCCACCTTGGCCTGCTCCTTGTCGGCCTCGTTGACGCCGGTGCTGGCGATCAGCGCCTGATAGTAGTCGCCGACGTCGGTGCCGATCACCACCTGGAACTGCCCGGCGTTGGTGAAGCAACCCTTGACCATCGGCAGCGCTTCGATCTCTTTCGGTTTCGCCTTGTTGGGATCGTTGAGGACGAAACGCAGCCGGGTAATGCAATGGCTGACGGTGGCGATGTTCTCGCGGCCGCCGACCAAAACAATCAGGCGATCAATATCCTGCTGTTTTACTTTGCTCATTATGGGATACCTGCAGAGGTGTTGACTGAGTAATGATCAAAGCTTAGCCACTCGGCTTTTTGAATGAAATGGGAACGTTCCCGGATTGGGGCGAGGATCACAAAATGACAAAAAATGGTCAACTTCTCATCAGGTCGTCAGGAAAGTTTGCTGGGCACCACCAGGCGGCGGATCCCCTGCTCGCCGCTGAGCTGCGCCAGCAACTGCTGCGCGGCCAGCAGGCCGGCGCTGCCGTAGCCGAACTCCACCGACAGGGTGTCGGGGAACAGGAAGCTGAGCAGCGGGGTGTTGCCGATGGCGCATACCTGGATGGCGCGCGTCGGCTGTTGTTGCAGGTATTTGATTGCCCCCAGGGCGATGCTGTCGGAGGCGCAAATCAGCGCGCTGGTGTGCGCGTCAATCACTTCGGCGGCGTGCTGGAAACCGCTCTGGTAACTCAGCTCGCCCAGCGTGGCGCGCGGCGTGAGCGTGAGGCGTTCACAGGCGTCGAGATAGGCCTGATAGCGGCGCTGGCCGGTGGTGGCGTCGCTGAGCTGCACCCCCAGATAGCCGATATGCCGATGCCCTTGCTGATACAGGCGATCCATCAACAGGTTCACCGCGCCGGCATCGTCGTAGCAGACGGACGAGAAGCCGTCGTATTCGCGCACCATCACCACCATTTTTTCCTGCCACGGCTTGAGCATCGCCGCGGTCAGGCCGGTGAAGCCGAACAGGATCACGCCGTCGACGTTGCGCTGATGCAGTACGTGCAGATGCTCCTGCACCAGGCGGGTTTCGAACTGGCTCTCCATCACGATCGGATCGAAGCCTTGCTGATACAGCAGCGGCAGCATGGTGCGCACCGCCTGGTTTTCCGACGGCGAGTCGAGACGGGAAACGATGATGCCCACCACTTTGTCGCTTTGGCCGCGCATGGCGCGCGCCGACTTGGAGGGCGTAAACCCTTGCTGACGGATCACCGCTTCCACCCGTTCACGGGTTTGCGGGCTCACGCTGCCTTCATTGTTCAGCACGCGTGAGACGGTGGATTTACCTACGCCGCTCAGGCGTGCGATGTCCTTGATGGTCAGCCGGTTTTGCATGGTTTACTTTTCGTTGAAGTGGACAGGCGTAACATAACGGCCTGTAAAACAATGCCCGTCAGCATAGCTCATTTTCCGACGCGGATCTTGATGCAAAACGGGATTGTTGCACTGCGCTGAACGGCCGCTCCTGCCGCTCTGTTTTTCCCTTTACCGGAGGTGATCCCCCATATGGACCCCGACCCGACTGCTTTAGACACTCACTCGGTTCTCCGGTAAAACCTCTCCGCCTGGCGCTGCTGTTTTACCGGTGAAGTACATCACGGTAACCGGTAGCGCGCGCTTCGTCGTTCGCTCCTGCTGCTGAAAAAAAGAATAAGGATCTGCGTTGGCAGAGGCTTTTTGGCGCACCCGCCATCCGCCCGGCCGATGACGATCCCCGTTTACCCGCTGCCGTGAGGCACCGGGCGACGAGGTGCGAACCATGAAACTGAAAAAACTCCCCCGCCAGCTGCTGGGCCTGTTCGCCCGCGGCCTCCCGCGCCGTTTGGTGCGCCGCGACAGCCTGCTGGACAGCGTCGGCGGCGCTGCGCGTGACATGCCGGCCGGCCTGGCGCAGCAGCGGCTGGCATGCACCGCCGCAGAAACGATGCAGCTCTTTGAGCGTTTTCACAGCCATCCGGAAGGCATCACCGCCCATGAGGCGGAACAGGTGCGCCAGCGCTGCGGCGAGAACGTCATCGACGATCAGCAGAAAGAGGCCTGGTGGCAACACCTCTGGCACTGCTACCGCAATCCGTTCAACCTGCTGCTGACCGCGCTCGGCATGATCTCTTACGCCACCGAGGATCTCACCGGCGCGTTGGTGATCGCGCTGATGGTGCTGATCTCCACGCTGCTGAACTTCATCCAGGAGGCGCGCTCCAACCGGGCGGCCGACGCGCTGAAGGCCATGGTGAGCAACACCGCCACGGTGATCCGCAGCGATGCGCTCACCGGCAAGAGTGAGCACGTGGAGCTGCCGATCGCGCAGCTGGTGCCGGGCGATATCATCAAGCTGGCGGCCGGCGACATGATCCCGGCGGATCTGCGCGTGCTGTCGGCCAAGGATCTGTTCATCAGCCAGGCGGCGCTGACCGGTGAATCGCTGCCGGTGGAAAAATCCGCGGCGCCGCAGGCGTTGGCGGCCGATCCGCTCGACTGCCAGAACCTGTGCTTCATGGGCACCAACGTGGTCAGCGGCACCGCGCTGGCGATGGTGATCGGCACCGGCGGCGGCACCTATTTCGGCCAGTTGGCGCAGCGCGTCACCAGCCAGGATGAGCAGCCGAACGCCTTCCAGAGCGGCATCAGCAAGGTCAGCTGGTTGCTGATCCGATTTATGCTGGTGATGACGCCGATCGTGCTGCTGATCAATGGCTACACCAAGGGCGACTGGTGGGAGGCGGCGCTGTTCGCGCTGTCGGTGGCGGTCGGGCTGACGCCGGAGATGCTGCCGATGATCGTCACCTCGACGCTGGCCAAAGGGGCGGTGAAACTGTCGCGCCAGAAGGTGATCGTCAAACGTCTGGACGCCATCCAGAACTTCGGCGCGATGGACATTCTGTGCACCGACAAGACCGGCACCCTGACTCAGGACAAGATCGTGCTGGAGCGCCATACCGACGCGTTCGGCGCCAGCAGCGAGCGGGTGCTGCGCTACGCCTGGTTGAACAGCTTCTACCAGACCGGGCTGAAAAACCTGCTCGACGTGGCGGTGCTGAGCTGCGCGGAGCAAAATCAGCAGCCGCAGGCGCTGCAAAACTACCGCAAGGTGGATGAGATCCCGTTCGATTTCGTCCGCCGCCGCATGTCGGTGGTGGTGGCCAAAGACAACGAGTATCACGAGCTGGTGTGCAAGGGCGCGCTGGAAGAGATGCTGGCGATTTGCAGCCACGTGCGCCACGAAGACGAGGTGATCCCGCTGAGCGAGGCGCTGCTGGCGAGGATCCGCCGCATCACCGACGATCTCAACCAGCAGGGGCTGCGGGTGGTGGCGGTGGCCAACAAGATCCTGCCGGCGCAAACCCATGAATACGGCGTGGCGGACGAGTCGGATCTGATCCTCGAAGGCTACGTCGCCTTCCTCGATCCGCCGAAGGAAAGCACCGCGCCGGCGCTGGCGGCGCTGAAACAGAACGGCGTCACGGTGAAGATCCTCACCGGCGACAACGAGCTGGTGGCCGCCAAAGTGTGCCGTGACGTCGGGCTCGAGGCCGATCATCTGCTGCGCGGCAGCGAGATCGAGCAGATGGACGACGAGCAGCTGGCGCAGGCGGCGGCGCGCACCACGGTGTTCGCCAAGCTGACGCCGCTGCACAAGGAGCGCATCGTCAAACTGCTGCGCCGCCAGGGGCACGTGGTGGGCTTTATGGGCGACGGCATTAACGACGCGCCGGCGCTACGCGCGGCCGATATCGGCATCTCCGTCGATTCGGCGGTGGACATCGCCAAGGAAGCGGCGGACATCATCCTGCTGGAAAAAAGCCTGATGGTGCTGGAGCAGGGGGTGATCGAAGGGCGCCGCACCTTCGCCAACATGCTGAAATACATCAAGATGACCGCCAGCTCCAACTTCGGCAACGTGTTCAGCGTGCTGATCGCCAGCGCCTTCCTGCCGTTCCTGCCGATGCTGCCGCTGCATCTGTTGATTCAGAACCTGATGTATGACATCTCGCAGATCGCCATCCCGTTCGATAACGTCGACGACGATCAGATCACCCAGCCGCAGCGCTGGAACTCCGCCGATCTGGGGCGGTTTATGGTGTTCTTTGGGCCGATCAGTTCGATCTTCGACGTGCTGACCTTCAGCCTGATGTGGTGGGTATTCAAGGCCAACACGCCGGAAATGCAGACGCTGTTCCAGTCCGGCTGGTTCGTGGAAGGCCTGCTGTCACAGACGCTGATCGTGCACATGATCCGCACGCGCAAAATTCCGTTTATCCAGAGCCGCCCGTCCTGGCCGCTGTGCATCATGACGCTGGCGGTGATCGCCACCGGCATCGGCCTGGTGTTCTCGCCGCTGGCCGGCTTCCTGCAGCTGCAGGCGCTGCCGCTCGGTTACTTCCCGTGGCTGGTGCTGATCCTCGCCGGTTACATGGTGCTGACCCAATGCGTGAAAGGCTGGTTCGTGCGCCGCTACGGCTGGCAATAACCCGTTCGCCCCCTCCGGCCGGGAGGGGGCAACTGTGATCCCGTCCGCTTTTTCACCGCAACGGTTGGACATCTGTTCTGTGCTGAGTCTTTATCTACAGCGTTGGCTGTTTTTATTGATTTTTTTCCTCTGAGGAATTTCCGATGCACAGACCTTTCCGTTATACGCTACTGGCTTCATCGTTATGGTTTTCTTGCGGCGCGCTGGCGCAGCCGGCGGGTGATTTGCCGCTGATGCCCTGGCCGCAGCAGGTGGAAGTGACGCAACCGGCGGGCAAGCTGGTGCTGGATCGCCGCTTGTCTCTGACGCTGCAGGGCGATGATTTGGGCGACGCGCTGCCGCGCTGGCGCCAGCGCATCGAGTTACAGACCGGCTGGACGCTGGCGCCGAGGGAAGAAGCAAACGGCGCGGCGATCAAGGTGGTGATCAAGGACCGGGTGGCGGCGCAGCCGCTGCCGGGCAGCGATGAGAGCTACCGGCTGGCGGTCACGCCGCAGGGCGCCACGCTGATCGCCAACACTCGCTTTGGCGCGCTGCGCGGCATGGAGACCCTGCTGCAGCTGCTGCAGACCGACGGGCAAAACACCTTCCTGCCGCTGGTGGATATTCGCGATGTGCCGCGCTTCCCGTGGCGCGGCGTTTTGTTGGATTCGGCGCGCCATTTCCTGCCGCTGCCGGACATTTTGCGCCAGCTCGACGGCATGGCGGCGGCCAAGCTCAACGTATTCCACTGGCACCTGACCGACGATCAGGGCTGGCGCTTCGCCTCCGAGCATTACCCCAAATTGCAGCAGCAGGCCAGCGACGGCCTGTTTTACACCCGTGAGCAAATGCGGCAGGTGGTGGCTTACGCCACGGCGCGCGGCATTCGCGTGGTGCCGGAGATCGACATGCCGGGGCACGCCTCCAGCATCGCGGTGGCCTATCCCGATCTGATGAGCGCGCCGGGGCCGTATCGCATGGAGCGCGAGTGGGGCGTGCATAAGCCGACGCTCGATCCAACCCGCGACGAGGTGTATCAGTTTGTCGATACGATCGTCGGCGAGCTGGCGGCGATCTTCCCCGATCCTTATCTGCACATCGGCGGCGACGAAGTGGACGCCAGCCAGTGGCGGGCATCGCCGTCGATTCAGGCGTTTATGCAGCAGAACGGGCTGGCGGATACCCATGCGCTGCAGGCCTACTTCAACCAGAAGCTGGAAAAGATCCTCGAGAAGCACCAGCGGCAGATGGTCGGTTGGGACGAGATCTACCATCCGTCGCTGCCGCGCTCGATCGTCATTCAATCCTGGCAGGGGCAAGACTCGCTGGGCGCCAGCGCGCAGGACGGCTATCAGGGCATCCTCTCCACCGGTTTCTACCTCGATCAGCCGCAAAGCACCGCCTATCACTACCGCAATGAAATTCTGCCGCAGCCGCTGGGGGTTGAGACGGCGGTGCAACCCGGCGAGCAGGCGCAAAGCTGGCGTTTCAGCATGCCGCGTCTGAAGGGTAGCGCGGTGGAGGGCAGCTTCACGCTGATCGAGGGCAAGCAGGGCTGGCGCGGCTTTATCGATTTCAACGGCAAGTCGCGCCGCGCGGTGCACGACATCGTCTGGCGCACGCCGCAGCAGGTGACGTTCCGCGTCGATACCTGGATGGGCGACACGCGGCCGGTGTTCACGCTGCAGCAGGACAAGCTCAGCGGCTATACGCTGGTCGGCAACGTGCGTTACCCCACCCAGGGCGAGAAACTGGCGGCGGCGCCGGCGGGCAAGATGCCGGTGGTGCCGGACGAGAAAGGGCAGGCCAATATTCTCGGCGGTGAAGCGGCGCTGTGGGCGGAAAACGTGCGCGCGCCGCTGATCGATCTCAAGCTGTGGCCGCGCGCCTTCGCGGTGGCGGAGCGGCTGTGGTCGGCGCAGGACGTTACCGACGAAAGCAACATGTACCGGCGGCTGGCGGCGATCGACGCCTGGTCGGTGGTGTCGGTCGGCCTGCAGCAGCATGCGGAAACGGCGCGCGAATTCACCCGGCTGAGCAACAGCGTGCAGATCGCGCCGCTACAGATCCTGGCCGAGGCGGTGGAACCGGCGCAGTATTACACCCGCCAGCACCTGAAGTTCCAGGCCGGCAACTATCACCAGTTCGAACCGCTGAACCGCTTTGCCGATGCGCTGCCGCCGGAGAGCGGCGCGGTGCGTGACATGCATGCCCAGGTCGCGGCTTTGCTGAAGGATAAGCGCGATAAGGCGGCGGCGCAGGCGCTGCGCGAACGGCTGCAGCGCTGGCAGGCGAACGGCGCGGCGCTGCAAACGGCGATCGCGGGCAACCGCACGCTGCGGGAGCTGGCGCCGGTGGCGCAGGACGTCGATGCCCTGGCCGCATTGGGGTTAACGCTGCTGGATCGCCATCAGCAGGACAAACCGCTGAGCCGGGCCGAGGCCGAACAAGCGCAGCGCCGGCTGGATGCGGCGGCGCAGACGCGCGACGAAGTGGTGATTGCCGCGGTGTACCCGCTGGAGGCGCTGCTGCGGGGGCTTAAAACGGAGTGAGGGTGACGGGGCTCGGCCAGTTGAGCCCCGGTTTCATTACGCCTGTAGCGACAGCGGCGCATACCCGATGGCGTGCTGCAGGTAATTCAGCAGCAGCTGGCGGGTGAAGCGCGGCTCATCGATACCGCTGCCCTGCAGGAAGCGTTGCAGGTTGCTGCAGTCCCACCGATAGGTGTCTTGATAGAGCTCCACCGTCGATAGCTCGTCCACCATAGGATCCTTGAACAGGCTGAGCAGCGGGTACAGCGGCGCGTCGCTGTCGTTTTCCCATTGGGCCCGCCACTGTGCGAAGGGCAAGGGACGAAAACGATAACCGAACTCGCGCTCCAGCAGGCTGAAAAACTCACGCAGCGTCAGATTATTGTTACCTTGATGGATCAGGTTGAATTTCTGCCCCAGCGCCTGCGGATTGCGAGAGACGTGGGCGATGGCCCGGGTCATGTAATCCACCGTGGTCAACCCTTCGCGCATATCCCGTAAATCCGGCACCGTGCCGCTGCTGATGCAGGTTTTCACCAGCCGTCCCCACCATTGATAATCGGCGTTGACGCCGGTACGGCTGTGGCAGGTGGCGTAGCCCAGGCGGAAGGTCATCAGCGGCAGGCCTTGCGCCGCCGCCAAATCGGCAATTTTCTCCATCACCCATTTGCTGCGCACGTAGCCGATATCGCGGCTGACCGCCGGCAGGTTTTGGTCGATATCGTCGCTTTCCCGCATCACCCGCTTGCCGGTGTGCAGATGCCCCCAGCTGTATACGGAGATGGTCGACAGCAGCATCAGCGGCTTGGTGCGGCTATGCGCCGCGAAGCGAATGATTTCCCGCAGGCCCTGCACGTTGTCACGCTTCATGTAGGCGTAAGGCTGGATAAAATTCACCGCGCTGGCCGAATGGTAAATCAGATCGATATCTCGGCTTAACGCCCTGTAGGCCGCCGGCGTCAGCGAAAAGTCGTGTTCCGCTACGTTGCCAGGCACGATATGAATGCGTGCGTGCTGGCTGGCGTTCAGCGCGATCCGGTAGCGCTGCAGCACCGCCTCCAGCCGCTGTCTCGGCGGCAGTTTGGCGCTGTCGCGCACCAGACAGTACAGCTCGGCGTCGGTGGTGCGCAGCAGATCGGCCAACAGATGCGCGCCGACGAAGCCGGTGGCGCCGGTCAGCAAAATGGCGCGCGGCGCGCTGATTTGCCGCGGATCGAACGTCGGATCGATGACGAGATCCGACGGCAAATAAACATCATCCTGCAAGGCACGCGCTTCGCCTTGCCGCTGTGTCGGTTGCCGGTCTCTGCGTTGTGCCAGTGCCAGTGCCTGCGCCAGGGCGCCCAGAGTGGGATATTCATAGATGTCGTGCACCGAAGTCTCGACGGCAAATGCCTCGGCCAGCGCCGCCATCAGTTTGGCCGCCAACAGCGAATGGCCGCCCAGCGAGAAAAAATCATCGTCGGCTGCGGGCTGTTCCACTTTCAGCAGCGAGCGCCAGAGATCGGCGACGACGCGCTGGTCGGCGGTCAGCGGCTGCGCAACGCCGACACTGACGCTGACCGGTTGGTAATGCGCCAACAGAGCCGCTTTGTCGATCTTGCCGTTGTTGTTCAGCGGCATGTGTTCCAGTAAACGATAATCGGCGGGCAGAAATGCGGTGGGCAGCGTTTCTTTCAGTTTCTGTCGGACGCGTGCGGTCACGTTTTCGCTGTCACTCTCCGCGATCAGAAACGCCACGATTTTCTTGCCCAGCGGATCGTCAGCCATTGCCACGGCGGCCACCGCTTTACGGACGCCCGCAACCTGCAGCATGGCGTTTTCGATTTCGCCCAGTTCAATGCGATTGCCGCGGATTTTGACCTGATCGTCGATACGGCCCAGATATTGAATGCGGCCATCCGCCAGCCAACGAGCCCGATCGCCGCTGCGGTACAGGCGCAATCCGGCGAAGTGAGGCGGGGTGATGAAGCGCTCGGCGGTCAACGCCGGATTGTTCAGGTAGCCGCGGGCCAGACAGCGGCCGCTGATATACAGCTCGCCGGGGCGATCGCCGATCACGGGCTGCAGTCGGTCATCGAGGATGAAGATTTCGGTATCGCCGATGGGCCGCCCAATGCTGGCGGGCGGGTTTTGCGTGGCGCAAGCCACCCGGTTGCAGGTGACGAATATGGTGGCTTCTGTCGGGCCGTAGTAGTCGATCAATGAATAATCGATGCCGCGCAGATCGACCGGATGGAGTTTTTCCCCCGAGCTGAACAGATACCGCAGCGCCAGGTTGGCCGGCTGCGGCGCGCCGACCACGTCGGCGACCAGCACGGCGGGCAGGCTGGCGTGGGTGATACCCTGTTCGGCAAAATAGGCCAGCAGTACTTCCGGCTGCAGGCGAGCGTCTTCCGGGGGCAGATACAATGTGCCGCCGCTGGTCAGAGGCGACCAGATCTCCCATTGCGCGACGTCGAAACTCAAGCCGGCGATCAGCGTAGAACGACTTTCGGCATCCATAGCGAATTGCTTGTTATGCCAGAGAATTAAATTCAGCAGCGACTGATGTTCGATCAGCACACCTTTCGGTTTTCCGGTGGTGCCTGAAGTGAAAATGAGATAAACGATGGCATCGGGAGGCGGAGAGATTGACGTTATATTTTCCTGCGGCGAAATTGATATATTATCAATATAAATAATATCCTCGCTGAAGTTATTTTCCGATAACGTAATCGCCGCGTTGCTGGTGAGTATTAGAGGGGAACCGCTTTGCGTAACGATATCCTGTATTCTTTTTTCCGGGTAACGCGCGTCGATGGGAATATAGCCTGCGCCGGCTTTGACGATCGCCAACATACCGATCAGCATTTCCGGCGTGCGCAGCGTGACGAGCGGCACATAGCTGCCGGGTGCCACGCCCCGCCGTCGCAACAGCGCGCACAATGCGCTGCTGGCTTCATCCAATTGACGGTAGGTCAGGTGTTTATTATCGTCGACGACGGCAAGTTTTTCCGGATAACGGGAAACTTGTTGGATAAAATAATCCAATACGCTAGGTGCCATGGTTATCTCCTGTCATTATTCACGAGGTGAACGAAATGAAACAGCAATGACCCGGCCGGGTGAAAAACAATTATAGGTGTATTTTTATTGTGGAATTGTAAATGTGAGCGATATTACGCTATCGCTATAAATTAATTGGATTAATAAAATTCTTATCAATAAAAACGGCCAGCCGAAGCTGACCGTCATTCGCGAGCGTGTCGATTAACGACGCACGGCGATGGCTTCGATTTCGATCTTCACGTCTTTCGGCAGACGCGCCACTTCTACACAGGAGCGGGCCGGGAACGGCGCGCTGTGCTCGGTGAAGAAGGCTTCGTACGCGGCGTTGACGGTGGCGAAGTCGTTCAGGTCTTTCACGAACACGGTGGTTTTCACGATGTCGGCAACGATCAGGCCGGCGGCTTCGACGATCGCTTTGACGTTCTCCAGCGACTGGCGCGCCTGAGCGGCCACGTCGTCGGCAACGGCGCCGGTTTTCGGATCGACCGGGATCTGGCCGGAAGTGATGATCATGCTGCCCAGATCAACGCCCTGTACGTAAGGACCAATGGCTGCCGGGGCGAGTTCAGTGCTGATGTTACGTGACATGTTTTCTCCTGATAGACCCGTTGTCTTTCACGCCGCCGCGCGGTCGGCCGCAGCTTGAAATTCGGTGGGTAGCAACGTGGGTAGAGTTATTTTCAGGCATCCATTATAGGGAGTGACGCGCAGATTAACAGCGCCGCTCCCGCTAAAGGGGCAGAATTCAGTCGGCCTGCAACACCACCTGATGCTCGAACTCTTTTTCGCAGTAGCGGCATTTCAGGTGCACTTCGCCGCCGCGCGATTTGACGCTGAAGCTCGACGCCACCGGCTCGCTGCGGCTGATGCAGTTGCCGTTCGGGCAGGTCAGCACGCCGTCGATGTGGTCCGGCAGGCTGAGGGTCAGCTTGCGTACCACTTCATAGTTGTCGATGCGGTTTACCGTGGCCTTCGGCGCGTACATCGCCAGCTGGTTAGCCTGCTGCTCGGTCAGGAAGGTGTTCTCGATCTTGATCAGATCCTTGCGGCCCAGCTCGTTGGAGGGCAGGTTCAGGCCGATGGTGATGCGCTGGTCGGTGGCGGTCAGCTTGAACAGCGTCAGCAGCTTGAAACCGATCTGCGCCGGAATGTGGTCGATCACCGTGCCGCATTTGATCGCTTCGACCTGCAGTTTGTTGTCGTGAGTCATGGCGGTTCCCCCTTAAAGAGCCAAATCTGCGTTGAGCACCAGCGCCAGCAGCGCCTGACGGGCGAAGATGCCGTTGCCCGCCTGCTGGAAGTAGTAAGCGTGCGGCGTTTTATCCACGTCGGTGGCGATCTCGTCGATGCGCGGCAGCGGGTGCAGCACCTTGAGGTTGGCGCGCGCGCCGGCCAGATCCGCGGCGCGCAGCACGAACTGCGCCTTCACGTTGGCGTACTCGGACGGATCGAGGCGCTCTTTCTGCACCCGGGTCATGTAGAGAATATCCAGCTCCGGCACCACTTCTTCAATGCTGCTGTGCAGGCTGTACTCGATGCCTTTCTCTTCCAGCATTTTCAGGATGTAGGCCGGCATCGCCAGCGCGTCCGGGGCGATGAAGTAGAAGCGGTTGCCTTCGAACTTGGCCAGCGCCTGGGTGAGCGAGTGCACGGTGCGGCCGTACTTCAGATCGCCGACCATAGCGATGCTGAGGTTGCTCAGGCGCCCCTGGGTTTCCTGGATGGTGAACAGATCCAGCAGGGTCTGGGTCGGGTGCTGGTTGGCGCCGTCGCCGGCGTTGAGCACCGGCACGTTGCCGGAGAACTCCGAGGCCATGCGCGCCGCGCCTTCCTGCGGATGGCGCATCACGATGGCGTCCACGTAGGTGCTGATCACCGAGATGGTGTCGGCCAGGGTTTCGCCTTTTTTGCCGAGCGAGGTGTTGCTGCCGTCGGCGAAACCGACCACCGAGGCGCCGAGGCGGTGCATCGAGGTTTCGAACGACAGGCGGGTACGGGTCGAGGCTTCGAAGAAGCAGCTGGCGATCACCTTGTGTTTCAACAGTTCCGGCTGCGGGTTGGCTTTCAGACCGGCGGCGGTGCGCAGCACCAGCTCCAGATCCTCGCGGCTGAGATCGTTAATAGAGATGATGTGTTTGTGATACAGCGGGTTGGCCATTTTTCACTCCTCCTCGACGCGTGCCCGTGGCGCGGGACTTTTTAAGGCAAAAAAAAGCCCCTCAATGAGGGGCTTGAAACGATCGGTTTAGCAACAGGAGAAACAACGGCAGCTGGCCGCCGATAGGCAGTCGGTTTTGTCGATTGCGGCTAACAAAACAAACGTCGTTTTTCATGCTTTCTCCTGGCAAATTGTGGCGCATTATACTCGCGCTTTTCGCCACTGCAAGCGTTAAAACGCCGTTTTTTGCCGCCCCGCAATCGATTGGCCGGCGATGGCCGCCCGTCGGCTATTTGCTGACGCGATCGTAGTAGACCATGTCGGCGTTCAACCCCTGTTGATAGCCTTTGACGTTGTCGCGCAGCACCACTTCGGTTTTGGCCTGATCGATAAACACGTACGGCGAACTGCGCTGCAGCTCCTGCTGCATGGCGGTGTACAGCGCGCGGCGCTTGGCCGGATCGGCTTCGGCCAGCGCCGCCAGCGTCTGCTGGTTCAACTGCGGGATCTGCCAGCCGTTCAGCCCGGCCACCGTGCTGCTCTTGCCGTCGTTGTAAGCGAAGGCGCTGGCGTTGGAGTGGGCGTCGAAGTAATCCGGGATCCACAGTCGGATCGCCGCCTGATGCTGCCTGGCGCGCACGCGTGAGTAAACCTGGCTGCCCGCGGCCGGCAGCAGTTCGATCTTCACACCGGCGGCGGCGAAGCTGCCCTGCAGCGCCTGCGCGATGGTGATGAACGGCGGTTTGTTCTCTACGTCCAGCGTAAAGGCGGCGTGGGTGATGCCCGCCTTGGCCAGGATGGCTTTCGCCTTGGCCGGATCGTAGCTGAATGGGTTGGTCTCCAGCGCGCCCGGCAGCCCGACCGGCAGGAAGCTTTGGTGCACGAAGTATTGGCCCTTCAGCAGATCCTTCGTGATGCCCTGATAATCCACCAGATAGCGCGCCGCTTCCCAGAAGGCCGGGTTGTTCAGCAGCGGATTGGCGCCGTTGCCGGTGTTGAACACCAGGTAGTTTTGCTCGGCGGACGGGATCTCCAGCACCTTGACGCCCGGCTGGTTCTTCAGCGTGTCGGTCTGATCGGCGCCGAGTTCGCGGGCGATATCAGCGTCGCCCTGCTGGATCAGCAGGCGGCGGGTGGCCGGATCCGGCACGTTTTTAATGATGATGTTTTTCAGCTGCGGCTTGTCGCCCGGCGAGGTGGGGTTGGCGTCCAGCACGATCGCCTGATGCGGCTGATAGACGCGCATCTTGAACGGACCGCTGCCGGCGGAGTGCATTTTCAGCCAGGCGTTGCCGAAGTCGCCGTCTTTGACGTTGGCCAGCGCCGCCTTGCTGTCGACGATCGAGGCGATCGGCGTCGAGAGGATATTCAGCGCCACCGCCGGGCTGACGTCCGCCGTCCAGCGCAGCTGCACGGTATGGTCGTCGATCTTCTTCAGCTGCGCGTCGATGTTGTCCGGCTGCCAGCCGAGCACGTTGAGGATGAACGCCGGCGACTTGTTCATTTTCACCGCGCGGCTGTAAGAGAAGATCACGTCGTCAGCGGTCAGCGGATTGCCGGAGGCAAACGCCGCCTGCGGCCGCAGTTTCACCGTCAGCGTTTTAGCCGCCGCATCGCCCTGCCAGCTTTCCGCCAGCACCGGCGCCACCTTAGCCGGATCGTCGCGATCCGCCTGCACCAGACGCTGATACAGGCTGGGCACCGTCTGGATGCTGGAGAGTTCGTTGGCTTCCGCCGGATCGAGGCTGACGATGTCATCCAGTGATTGCACCACCACCAGCGTATTCGGCGGCGTGGCGGCTAACGCGGCGGTGGGCAGGGCGGCGAGCAGGAACAACGGCAAGAGTTTGGCTTTCATCGGTGTGTATCCCCTGAAGACGCCGCAAGGCGGCGCTGAGAACGGTTTGTTATCGTTGGTTTTTACGGCGCGGGCGCCGTCGGCCTGTCACGGTAGAACCTTTGCCGGCGGCGGGCAAAGGCCAATCCGCTATTTGATATTCCTGGAATATATTAGCCGCCCTGGCCGGGGGTGCCAGGGCGGAGGGGGAACAATCAGAGGGTTTCGCTCAGCGTGGCGACCAGCACCGCCTTGATGGTGTGCAGCCGGTTTTCCGCCTGATCGAACACCACGCTGTGCGCCGATTCGAACACCTCGTCGGTCACTTCCATGCCGCCGTGCAGGTCGTACTGCTGCGCCATCTGCTTGCCGAGCGTGGTTTGGTCGTCGTGGAAAGCCGGCAGGCAGTGCAGGAACTTCACGTTCGGGTTGCCGGTCAGCTTCAGCATCGCCATGTTGACCTGATACGGCCGCAGCAGCGCGATACGCTCTTGCCAGGTTTCTTTCGGTTCGCCCATCGACACCCAGACGTCAGTGTAGAGGAAGTCGGCGTCTTGCACCCCTTCGGCGATGTCTTCGGTCAGGGTGAGTTTCGCGCCGGTTTGCTGCGCCAGCGCCTGGCATTCGGCCACCAGCTCCGGCTGCGGCCAGCAGGCCTTCGGCGCCACCAGCCGCAGATCCATGCCCGCCAGCGCGGCGGCTTCCAGCAGCGTGTTGCCCATGTTGTTGCGCGCGTCGCCGACGTACGCCAGCTTCACCTCGCTCAGCGCCTTGCCCGGCAGGTGTTCCTGCACGGTGAGCAGATCCGCCAGCAGCTGAGTGGGGTGGAACTCGTCGGTCAGGCCGTTCCACACCGGCACGCCGGCATGTTCCGCCAGGGTTTCCACCAGCGCCTGGCCGTAGCCGCGGTACTGAATACCGTCGTACAGGCGGCCCAGCACCCGGGCGGTGTCTTTCATCGACTCTTTATGGCCGATCTGGCTGCCGCTCGGGCCGAGATAGGTCACCTGCGCGCCCTGATCGAATGCGGCAACTTCGAAAGAGCATCGCGTGCGGGTCGAGTCTTTTTCGAAGATGAGCGCAATGTTTTTGCCCTGCAGCCGGCGCTGTTCCTGCCCCTGCTTCTTGGCCTGTTTCAGATCGGCCGAAAGCCGCAGCAGCGCCTGCAGCTCGGCGGGGGTGAAATCCATTAACCTCAGAAAGTGACGTTGGTAGAACGCATTGCCGGTGCTCATAGTCCGATTCCCTGATCGCTCAATTGAATTAAAATTCACTTTATATGTATGAATATTCAATTTCAACCCCAGCGAGGAAATCTTTCACGTTTATCGTGGAAGCAATGTCGGCGGTGTGTGAAAATAGAAGGAATGAAGGCCATTTGACTTGAGGATATAGGCATGGCAAACCGCGAATTGCTGGAAGAACAACGTGAAGAGACCCGCCTGATCATCGAAGAACTGCTGGAAGACGGCAGCGATCCGGACGCGCTCTACACCATCGAGCACCATCTGTCCGCCGAGAAATTTGAGGTTCTGGAGCAGGCCGCCGTTGAAGCCTTCAAGCTGGGCTACGAAGTGACCGACGCCGAAGAGCTGGAAGTGGAAGACGGTTCGATGGTGATGTGCTGCGACGTGATCAGCGAAGTCGGCCTGAACGCCGAGCTGATCGACGCTCAGGTAGAACAGCTGGTGGCGCTGGCGGAGCGCTGCGGCGTCAACTACGACGGCTGGGGCACCTACTTCGAAGATCCGAACGGTGAAGACGGTGAGGATGACGAAGACGGCGACTACATCGACGAAGACGACGACGGCAAACGCCACTGATTAACCCCGCTTATTCACATGGGCCGGTTCTCGCCGGCCCCTGATATCCCCGTCGTCTTTCAAGCTGCAGCGTTGTTGGCTGCACTCTCTCACCCCAGTCACTTACCTGAGTAAGCTCCTGGGGATGAGTGAGCTGGCCGCCTAGCTGCAACTTGAAATACATAGGGCAATGAAGCCGATGACATACCAATCCCTGTTAGCCCCGATTTTAAGCTTCCTGCACTGTGAAACTCCCGACGCCTGGATCGACGCCGCGCGCCGTCCGGAAAACCTGCAGCTGTTGCTGACCGACCACCTGGTGTGCGAGCTGAAGGCCGCGCAGACCGGCATGTGGCTGATCCGCCGCTATGTGGCGGACAAAGAGAGCGGCGACGCGCTGTTGGCGCTGCTGCGGCCCTACGAGGCGTTTCTGCACGAGGCGCAGGGCGCGCCGGACACGCTGTTCCGCCAGGGCCAGTTCACCCGCAAGATCCTGCCGAAAAACGGCTCGGCCTACGGCCAGGATCTGGCGGATCGCATGGTGCTGTTGATCAAGGAAGAGCTGCATCACTTCTCGCAGGTGCTGGATATCATGCAGACGCGCGGGATCCCGTATCGCAAGATCACCGCCAGCCGCTACGCCAAGGGCATGATCCGCGAGATCCGCACTCACGATCCGGCGACGCTGATCGATAAACTGATCTGTGGCGCCTACATCGAAGCGCGATCCTGCGAACGCTTCGCCAAACTGGCGCCGCACCTGGACGATGAGCTGAACCGCTTTTACGTTTCGCTGCTGCGATCCGAAGCGCGGCATTACCAGGACTACCTGACATTGGCCGAGCAGATCGCCGGCGGCGACATCAGCGAACGGGTGGCGCATTTCGGCCGCCTCGAAGCTGAGCTGATCCTGTCGCCGGACAGCGAGCTGCGTTTCCACAGCGGCGTGCCCGCCGCCGCCTGACGTTGAAGCGCGCCCTTACTGCGGCGCGCCCAGCAACAGATCCACCGCCTTTTCCGCCAGCATGATGGTCGGCGCATTGGTGTTGCCGCTGGTGAGCTGCGGCATCACCGAGCAGTCGATCACCCGCAGCCGTTCAAAACCGTGCACCCGCAGCTGCGGATCGGTCACCGCGTCCTGTGGCGACGGCCCCATGCGGCAACTGCCCACCGGGTGATACACCGTCTTGCAGAAGTTGCGCACGAACTCTTCCAGCTGAGCTTCGTCGCGTGTCCACTCCGGCTGCGGCATCAGCAGGTCTTTGATCAGCGGCTTCAGCGCCGCGGTTTGCAGGAAATCCAGGCCGAACTTCACCGCGCGCACGCTGCCGGCCAGATCGTCCGGGTGGCCGAGGTAGTTGGCGTGCAGCTTGACCGGATCGCGCGGGTTGCTGCTGCGCAGCTGCACTTCGCCGCGCGCCTTCGGCTGCAGGTAGCCGACTTTGAGCGTGAAGCCGTGAATGTTCGGCAGCGGCTCGCCGGGCACGTCGTCCCAGCTGTCCAGCAGCGGCAGGAAGTGGATCTGCACGTCCGGCCGGCCGTCGCCCTGGCTGTCGGTGAAGGCGGCGCCTTCCAGCACGTTGGACGAGAGCACGCCGCTGCGAAACGCCAGCCACTGCGCGCCGTGGCTCAGCGCCTGCAGGCCGCGATCGGCGCCGAACAGGCTGATCGGCTCGCGGGTGCTGACGTTGATCGACATGTGCAGGTGGTCGTGGAAGTTTTTACCCACCGGCAGATCCGCCCGCACCTCGATGCCCAGCTGCTGCAAGTGGTCGCGCGGGCCGATGCCGGACAGCATCAACAGCTTCGGCGAACCGACCGCGCCGGCGCTGACGATCACTTCTTTGGTGGCGCGCGCGGTCACTTCGGCGCCGCCGTTCTGGCTGTAGACCACGCCGGTGGCGACGTTGCCCTCGAAGGTCAGCCGATGCGCCAGGGCGTTCAGTTTCACTACCAGCCGCCGTTCGTCGCGCACCGCCTTCAGGTAGGTGCGGGCGGTGCTGGCGCGTTCGCCGTTGTGGGTGGTGGTTTGGTAGAAACCGACGCCGTGCTGGCTGTCGCCGTTGAAGTCGTTGCGATAGGGCAGGTTCAGCTCCTGGCCGGCGCGGATAAACGCCATGCTCAGCGGGTGGCGGTAGCGGTTTTCGCTGACCGGCAGCAGCCCGTCGGCGCCGTGGTAGTCGTCGGACAGGCTTTCATTGGCCTCGGCGCGTTTGAAGTAGGGCAGCACATCCCGGTAGCTCCAGCCGGCGCAGCCATAGCGTTCGGCCCAGTCGTCGTAGTCCTGCGGCTGGCCGCGCAGGTAGATCATGCCGTTGACCGAACTGCTGCCGCCCAGCACCTTGCCCTGCGCGATCTGCATGCGGCGGTTATTTGCATGAGGTTCCGGTTCCGTCTCGTAGGGCCAGCTTTTTTTGGCGATGATCTTGGCCACCCCGGCCGGCATCTTGATAAACAGGTTATTGTCGTCGCCGCCGGCTTCCAGCAGCAGCACCCGCGCCTGGGTGCGGCGGATCAGCTGCGCCGCCAGCACGCAGCCGGCGGAACCGGCGCCGACGATGATGTAATCAAAGGTATTTTCCGACATGACAGCTCTCCGTGCGCGATTGGGATACTGGCAGAGTAGCGCGGGGGGAAAAACGGTCAATTTGCGATCGTTAATTTATTAACGAACTTCACATTAAATTTACATCATGGTTTTTAACGTCAGTTTATCTGCTTGAAAAACGGCGTTATAGCGAGTTTTACTGATTGATTGCGATATTAATAAAATGGCGCAGCACGCTGCGCCATGATAGAGAGGCGGGGGACGATTACAGCGTTTTCAGCATGGTGACTTCGCAATCGACGTGGCCGGTGGCGCCCATCGCGTGGTCGATGTGTTCGAAGCCCAGGTGTTCGTACAGTGCGACGGCCTGCGTCAGGCTGGCGGTGGTCTCGAGGTAACAACAGCGGAAGCCGTGCTGGCGGGCGAAATCCAGCGCCTGCAGCGCCAGGCGTTTCGCCAATCCCTTGCCGCGCAACACCGGCAGGAAATACATCTTCTGCAATTCGCAAATATCGTCTGCGCCGCCCTGCAGCGGCGCGATGCCGCCGCCGCCGGCGACCTGGCCGTCCACCTCGATCACCCAGTAAGCGCTGCGCGGCAGGCTGTAGAGCTGATACAGGGCGTCCAGATTGGGATCGGAGACGGTATAGCCTTTATCCGCCGTCAGGCCGTGCTCGGCGGAGACTTCGCGAATGACGTGAGCAATGGCGGGATTGTCTTCCGCCGTGATGGGGCGCACCAGCAGGCGCGCCGGGGTTGCTGTTGTCATGTTTACACTCGCCATTGAAAGAGACCACGTTCGTTTTCGTTTTTATCGCAGCACGAAACGCGCCGGGGATTATTTCCCGGCGGCGTCCCTGCAGCAGTAATATCTTGTAATAACATCTAACCCGGCCCGGATGCAACGGCGATAAAAAAACAGCGGGGAAGACCCCGCTGTTTTTCAGGCGTTGGCGTGAGCCGGTGGATTACAGTGCGGCGATGGTCGCCTGCTGTTCCTGCAGCTTCACTTTGCCTTCTTTGCAGGCCGCCAGACGATCGCGTTCTTTGGCGACCACCGCCTCCGGCGCGCGTGCCACGAAGCCTTCGTTCGCCAGCTTGCCTTCGATCGAAGCGATTTCCGCATCCAGTTTACCCATCTCTTTCGCCAGACGCGCGATCTCGGCGTCCTTGTCGATGAAGCCGGCCATCGGGATCAGCAGCTCGGCGCCGTCCACCAGCTTGGTGACGGAGACCGGGCCTTTCTCACCGGCTGGCAGCAGCGCGATGGATTCCAGGCGCGCCAGACGGGCGATAAAGCTTTGGTTCTCCTGCACGCGGCGCTGGGCGTCGGCGCTGCAGTTGCGTAGCAGCACGTCGAGCGCTTTGCTTGGCGCGATGTTCATCTCGGCGCGGATGTTGCGCACGGCGATGATGGTTTGCTTGATCCACTCCAGATCGTTCAGCGCCTGCTCGTCTTCCAGCGCGGCGTCGTAGGCCGGGAACGGCTGCAGCATGATGGTGTCTGCGGTCGTGCCGGTCAGCGGCTTCACGCGCTGCCAGATGGTTTCGGTGATGAACGGAATGATCGGGTGCGCCAGGCGCAGCAGCGCTTCCAGCACGGTGATCAGCGTGTGGCGGGTGCCGCGCTGTTCCGCTTCACTGCCGTTGCTCACCACCGGCTTGGTCAGCTCCAGATACCAGTCGCAGAACTGGTTCCAGGTGAATTCGTACAGGATGTTGGCCGCCAGATCGAAGCGGTAGGTGTCCAGCGCTTCGCGGTAGGCTTTCACCGTGCGGTTGAATTCGGCCAGGATCCAGCGATCCGCCAGCGACAGCACTTTCTCGCCGCCGTTGAAGCCGCAGTCGTGCGCTTCGGTGTTCATCAGCACGAAGCGGCTGGCGTTCCACAGCTTGTTACAGAAGTTGCGGTAGCCTTCCAGGCGCTTCATGTCCCAGTTGATGTCGCGGCCGGTCGAAGCCAGCGCCGCCAGGGTGAAGCGCAGGGCGTCGGTGCCGTGCGGCTCGATGCCGTTCGGGAACTGCTTCTCGGTGCGCTTGCGGATTTTCTCCGCCAGCTGCGGCTGCATCATGTTGCCGGTGCGTTTTTCCAGCAGATCTTCCAGCGAGATGCCGTCGACCATGTCCAGCGGATCGATCACGTTGCCTTTCGACTTGGACATCTTCTGGCCTTCGTCGTCGCGGATAAGGCCAGTCATGTAGACGGTCTTGAACGGCACCTGCGGCTTGCCGTTTTCATCCTTGATGAAGTGCATGGTCAGCATGATCATGCGCGCGATCCAGAAGAAGATGATGTCGAAGCCGCTGACCATCACGCTGGTCGGGTGGAAGGTTTTCAGCGCCTCGGTCTGCTCCGGCCAGCCCAGGGTGGAGAAGGTCCACAGGCCGGACGAGAACCAGGTGTCCAGCACGTCTTCGTCCTGGGTCAGCACCACGTCAGCGCCCAGGTTGTTCTCGCTGCGCACTTCTTCTTCGCTGCGGCCCACGTAGACTTTGCCGTTCACGTCGTACCAGGCCGGGATGCGGTGGCCCCACCACAGCTGACGCGAGATGCACCAGTCCTGAATGTCGCGCATCCAGCTGAAGTACATGTTTTCGTACTGCTTCGGCACGAACTGGATGTCGCCCTGTTCGACCGCTTCCACCGCCACTTTGGCCAGCGGCGCGGTGCGCACGTACCATTGATCGGTCAGCATCGGCTCGATCACCACGCCGCCGCGGTCGCCGTAAGGCACCGTCAGGTCGTGCGGTTTGACCTCGTCCAGCAGGCCCAGACTTTCGAAGGCGGCAACCACCGCTTTACGCGCGGCGAAGCGCTCCAGGCCGCGGAACTCGGCCGGGATCTCGTTGCAGTAGTCGGTGCAGACTTCGCCCAGGGTGTTGAACACTTCCGCTTCCTGGCGGATGTCGCCGTCGAAGGTCAGAATGTTGATCATCGGCAGGCCGTGGCGTTTGCCGACTTCGTAGTCGTTGAAATCGTGCGCCGGGGTGATCTTCACGCAGCCGGTGCCTTTTTCCATATCGGCGTGTTCGTCGCCGACGATGCGGATGCGGCGGCCGACCAGCGGCAGAATGATCTCTTTGCCGATCAGGTCTTTATAGCGTGGATCTTCCGGGTTGACGGCCACGCCGGTATCGCCCAGCACGGTTTCCGGACGGGTGGTGGCGACCACCAGGTAGTCTTTGCCCTCGGCGGTTTTCGCGCCGTCGGCCAGCGGGTAGCGCAGGTGCCACATGGAGCCTTTGGATTCGCGGTTTTCCACTTCCAGATCGGAGATGGCGGTGCGCAGCTTCGGATCCCAGTTCACCAGGCGCTTGCCGCGGTAGATCAGGTCTTCTTTGTGCAGACGGACAAACACTTCGCGCACCGCGTTCGACAGGCCTTCGTCCATGGTGAAGCGCTCGCGCTCCCAGTCCACGGAGTTGCCCAGACGGCGCATCTGGCGGGTGATGGTGCCGCCGGATTCCGCCTTCCACTGCCAGATTTTGTCGATGAACGCGTCACGGCCGTAGTCGTGGCGGGTTTTGCCTTCTTCCGCGGCGATCTTGCGCTCCACCACCATCTGGGTGGCGATGCCGGCGTGGTCGGTGCCCGCCTGCCACAGGGTGTTTTTACCCTGCATGCGCTGATAGCGAATCATAGTGTCCATGATGGTCTGCTGGAACGCGTGGCCCATGTGCAGGCTGCCGGTGACGTTCGGCGGCGGGATCATGATGCAGAAGCTTTCCTGGCTGGTGTCGCCGTTCGGCTTGAAGTAACCCTGATTCTCCCAGTGATCGTACAGCTTCTGTTCGATCTGTTTTGGGTCGTATGCGGTGTCGAGCTGACTGTTTGTCTTTTCCATTCTTTATCGTATTCAGTGAGTTGGCGGCGTAGCCGTGGTCAAATGGAAGCCGACGCTGCGATAGGCCTTGTAACGGTCGCGCGCCAACTGTTTCAGAGTGTCTTCGTAAGGAACGAAGTCTACCACTTCATGGAAAGCGGTAGCAAAATCGGCAAACTGCGGCAGCAGGGCGATCAGCAGATCGCGCGGGGCGTTGCCGCGCTTGCCGGGCCAGCACAGTTCCACCGGCGCGCCGTAGTGCGGCCCTTCGCCGGCCAGGTTGTGCGGCACAAATTCATGCGGCTCGCGCTGCCACAGCGCTTCGTCCAGCCGCTGGGCCTGCTCCTGGCTCTCGCAGGCGATCAGCACCCGCTTGCCGGAACGGAAGCCGCTGGCGGCAACGGCGCAGGCCACGGCCTCATGGGCGCTGAGCGCACCAGACGGTTCCGCGTTGTCGAGCAAATAAAACGTCGCCTGTTTCATTAAGGATCCACCGCTGCCGATAAAAAAATGTAGGGGCACAGCATGCTGTGCCCCTTGGGATTATACCTGAATTACCGCTCAGATTTAATCGTCGCCGTTCAGACCTGCACGGTTGAGCAGGAACTGCGACAGCAGCGCCACCGGGCGGCCGGTCGCGCCCTTGGCTTTACCGGAGCGCCAGGCGGTGCCGGCGATATCCAGGTGTGCCCAGGTGTACTTGCGGGTGAAGCGCGACAGGAAGCAGGCGGCGGTGATGGCGCCACCAGGGCGGCCACCGATGTTCGCCATGTCGGCGAAGTTGGAGTCCAACTGCTCGTAGTACTCGTCGGCCATCGGCAGGCGCCAGGCGCGGTCGCCGGCCTGCTCGGAAGCGCCCAGCAGCTCGTGCGCCAGCGGGTTGTGGTTCGACATCAGGCCGGTGATGTGGTGGCCCAAGGCGATCACGCAGGCGCCGGTCAGGGTGGCGATATCGATCACCAGCTCCGGCTCGAAGCGCTCGACGTAGGTCAGGGTGTCGCACAGCACCAGGCGGCCTTCGGCGTCGGTGTTGAGCACCTCGACGGTCTGGCCGGACATGGTGGTCAGCACGTCGCCCGGACGATACGCCCGGCCGCCCGGCATGTTTTCACAGCCGGCCAGCACGCCGATCACGTTCAGCGGCAGGTTCAGCTCCGCCACCACGCGCATCACGCCGTACACGGTCGCCGCGCCGCACATGTCGTATTTCATCTCGTCCATGCCGTCGGCCGGTTTGATCGAGATGCCGCCGGAGTCGAAGGTCAGCCCTTTACCTACCAGCACGATCGGCTTAGCGTCCGGATTTGGGTTGCCCTTATATTCCATCACCGACATCAATGATTCGTTCTGCGAACCGGCGCCGACCGCCAGATAGGCGTTCATGCCCAGCTCTTTCATCTGCTGTTCGCCGATGACGCGGGTGGTGATGTTGGTGCTGAAGGCGTCCGCCAACTGGCGGGCCTGCGAGGCCAGGTAGCCAGCGTTACAGATGTTCGGCGGCATGTTGCCGAGATCTTTGGCCGCCTTGATGCCGGAAGCCACCGCCAGACCGTGCTGAATCGCGCGCTCGCCGCTGGTGAGCTCACGGCGGGTCGGCACGTTGAACACCATTTTGCGCAGCGGACGACGCGGCTCCACCTTGTTGCTTTTCAGCTGATCGAAGGTGTAGAGCGTCTCTTTGGCGGTTTCTACCGCCTGACGCACTTTCCAGTAGGTGTTGCGGCCTTTCACGTGCAGTTCGGTCAGGAAGCAGACCGCTTCCATCGAGCCGGTGTCGTTGAGGGTATTGATGGTTTTCTGGATCACCTGCTTGTATTGGCGCTCATCGAGCTCGCGCTCTTTGCCGCAGCCGATCAGCAGGATGCGCTCGGAGAGAATGTTGGGCACATGGTGCAGTAGCAGCGTCTGCCCGACCTTGCCTTCCAGTTCGCCACGGCGCAGCAATGCGCTGATATAACCATCACTGATTTTGTCGAGTTGTTCTGCGATAGGGGACAGGCGGCGCGGTTCGAAAACGCCGACTACAATACAGGCACTGCGCTGTTTTTCCGGGCTACCGCTTTTTACACTGAACTCCATGCACTCTCCTGAATCTTAAAGACAAAGGCGGACGCTACGGCTAGAATAACCGACTCCGTAACGATCTCCTGCCATTTGAGTTAACGGATTATGTTAACCTGAACGGCATAAATTGCTCTGTTTTGGCGACTATAAGCAAGTTCCTATAGGACACCCAAACGGCTTGATGTTGTAATACTATTTTAGCTGTGAAGGTTGCCATATGATGAGAATAAATGGCGGATTAACGATGAAATTATCGATTTTCCTGCAAAAAGACAAGTTTTCACAGGCGTAATAAGCGTGATCATCATAAGATATCTGGTACGGGAAACGCTCAAGAGCCAAATCGCCATCCTGTTCATCCTGCTTCTGATCTTCTTTTGTCAGAATTTGGTCAGGGTGTTGGGCGACGCGGTGGACGGCAATATCCCGACAAACTTAGTACTCTCTCTGCTCGCGTTGGGCGTGCCGAAAATGGCGCAGCTCATCCTGCCTTTGAGCCTGTTTCTCGGCTTGCTGATGACGCTTGGGCGGTTGTATACCGAGAGCGAAATCACCGTTATGCACGCCTGCGGGCTGGGCAAGCGCACCCTGATTATCGCCGCCATGATCCTGGCGCTGCTCACCTCTGCGATCGCGGCGGTGAACGTGTTTTGGGCCGGCCCCTGGGCTTCGCGTTATCAGGACGTGGTGGTGAACGAAGCCAAGGCCAACCCGAGCATCGCCGGGCTGGCGGAAGGGCAGTTCAAACCCTCGCAGGATGGCAACGCGGTGCTGTTTATCGGCAACGTGAAGGGCAGCACCTTCAACGACGTGTTCCTGGCGCAGCTGCGGCCGAACGGCAACCAACGCCCGTCGGTGGTGGTGGCCGAGCACGGCAACATCGTGCAGCAGAAAGACGGCTCGCAGGTGGTGACGCTCGACAAGGGTACCCGCTTTGAAGGCACCGCGCTGCTGCGCGACTTCCGCATTACCGACTTCACCGACTACAAGGCGGTGATTGGCCACCGCACCGTGGCGGCGGATAACACCGAATCCGAACAGATGTCGATGCAGACGCTGTGGGAGTCCGACGATCCGGACGCGCGCGCCGAGCTGCACTGGCGCCTGACGCTGGTGGTCTCGGTGGCGCTGATGGCGCTGCTGGTGGTGCCGCTCAGCGTGGTGAACCCGCGCCAGGGCCGCGTGCTGAGCATGCTGCCGGCCATCCTGCTGTATCTGATCTTCTTCCTGCTGCAGACCTCGCTGCGCTCCAACGCCGGCAAGGGCAAGCTGGATCCGATGCTGTGGCTGTGGCTGGTTAACGGCGTTTACTTGGCGATCGCGCTGGCGCTGAACCTGTGGGATACCGTGCCGATGCGCAAGCTGCGCGCACGCCTGAGAGGAGCGGCCTGATGTTTGGCGTATTAGACCGGTATATCGGCAAAACGATTTTCAACACCATCATCATGACGCTGTTCATGCTGGTGTCGCTGTCCGGCATCATCAAGTTCGTCGATCAGCTGCGCAAGGTCGGCCAGGGCGAATACACCGCGCTGAGCGCCGGCATGTACACCCTGCTGAGCGTGCCGAAAGACATCGAGATCTTCTTCCCGATGGCGGCGCTGCTTGGCGCGCTGCTCGGCCTGGGCCAGCTGGCGACGCGCAGCGAACTGGTGGTGATGCAGGCTTCCGGCTTCACCCGCCTGCAGATCGCCGGCTCGGTGATGAAAACCGCCATTCCGCTGGTGCTGCTGACCATGGCGATCGGCGAGTGGGTGGCGCCGCAGGGCGAGCAGATGGCGCGTAACTACCGCGCCCAGCAGATGTACGGCGGCTCGCTGCTCTCCACCAAGAGCGGGCTGTGGGCGAAGGACGGCAACGACTTCATCTACATCGAGCGCGTCTCCGGCGACAAAGAACTCTCCGGCGTGAACATCTACCACTTCAACGATCAGCGTCGCCTGGAGACGGTGCGCTATGCCGCTACCGCCAGCTTCGAGAACGGCCTGTGGCAGCTTTCGCAGGTGGACACCTCGGATCTGACCAACCCGAAACAGGTGACCGGCACCCAGACGCTGACCGGCGAATGGAAAACTAACCTAACCCCGGACAAGCTGGGCGTGGTGGCGCTGGATCCGGATTCGCTCTCCATCAGTGGGCTGCACAACTACGTGAAGTACCTGAAGCAGAGCGGCCAGGAATCCAACCGTTACCAGCTCAACATGTGGAGCAAAATCTTCTCGCCGCTGTCGGTGGCGGTGATGATGCTGATGGCGCTGTCGTTCATCTTCGGCCCGCTGCGCAGCGTGCCGATGGGTATCCGCGTGGTGACCGGCATCAGCTTCGGCTTCCTGTTCTACGTGCTGGATCAGATCTTCGGCCCGCTGAGCATGGTCTACAGCATGCCGCCGGTGCTGGGCGCGCTGCTGCCGAGTATGCTGTTCCTGCTGATCAGCGTGTATATGCTGCTCAAACGCAAGTAGCGGGGCAAGCGATAGTGAAGAAAGGCGTGGCCCCGGGGCCGCGCCTTTTTTGTTGGGAGGATTAGCTAACGCTCAGCAGCGCGATGCCGGCATCCTGATAGGCCTGCGCGTCTTCCGGCAGGCGATCCAGCACCAGGGTATCGATCTGTGCAGGGGAGGCGAACTGCGCCAGCGAGGTGTTGCTCAGCTTGGAGTGATCGCACACTAAGATCACTTGATTGGCATGCTCCACCATCGCGCGCTTGGTTTCGGCCAGCATGATGTCGGCCACACAGGCGCCTTGTTTCAGCGACAATGCGTTGGCACCCATAAACGCCTTGTCGATGTTCAGCGTATCCAGCAGCGAACGGCCGTTGATGGCGACCGCGCAGTGATAACCCTTTTTGACGATGCCACCCAGCAGGATGATCTGGATCGATTCGACGTCTTCCAGACTCTTGGCGATCATGAAATCGTTGGTGACCACGGTCAGATTGCGGCGCTGGCGCAGATGGCGGGCGATCTGCAGGGTGGTGGTGCCGGTATCCAATACGATGATGTCGCCGTCTTCCACCAGGCCGGCGGCCAATTGACCGATTTGCTCCTTGGCGCTGAGGTTCACCTCTTCACGCTGATCAGAGCCGACCTCGAAGCTGGCGCGGGTGCGCAGAATGGCGCCGCCGTGGGTGCGTGTCAGCATACCGGCGTCTTCCAGAATGCGCAGATCGGTGCGGATGGTGGCGCCGGAGACGTTAAAGCGCGAGCTCATTTCCCCCACGGAGAGCTTGCGCTTCTCCTTGAGAATGGCGAGGAGTTTTTCCTGGCGCTCTTCTGCGAACATGCTCACTCATTCACTCCTGACAGGCACAATGGACGTGCGGCTAATATACCCCGCGTATCGGCGGCAGGCAAAGCGCTTGCCGGCCACCGAGGGCAATATTCCACCGGGCATTATCCGTGCGAGATGTGAAGGTTACGGCGCGTCGATCCTTTTTGGTATAGTCTACCCAGCAGCGTATTGGGTAGCGGGGCAGGCAGTTAATGGAATATGAAGAGAATATCAGTCACATTATCAGCAAGCATCTGGAAGCGGCATTAGGCGATTTCGGCGAGCTTATCTGGGCCTACGTGGTGTTATCCAAGAAAGATATGTCATGTATCTTTGGCGTTACCAATTATCCCGGTGAATGGGTAAAGCAATATAAAGAACAAGGGCTACAATATACCGATCCGGTAGTCATTACGGCGCTCAATCGCCTGACGCCTTTTGCCTGGGATGAAAATCTGATGGCCGGTGCCGGCTTCCGCTTTTCTGAGTTGTTCGAGCAAGCACGCGAATTCGGCGTAGCCGACGGCTATACCTTCGTGTTGCATGATTTTAATAATAATCTGGTGACCCTTTCCTTTACCCTCGCTGCCGAGCGCAAGGCGGAAACCATGCAGATGCTGAATCAGCATAAAGGCGATATTTCATTGCTGTTGGCATCGACCCATGAGATGTATTTGACGCTGACTTCACTGTCCGAAAAAAACACCGCGCGCCAAGAAAAAAACGCCCGTTTTACCGAGAGAGAAAACGAGATCCTCTATTGGGCCAGCGTAGGGAAAACCTACCAGGAAATGGGTATGATCCTGGGGATCAAAACTTGCACCATCAAGTTTCATATGGGGAACATTGTCAAAAAGCTGGGGGTGGCGAATGCCCGGCATGCTATCCGTTTAGGGATGGAACTTCAGCTGATTAAACCGGTGGGGTGATTAGAACGCAGGTTCGTCGCTCAACGGCCAGGCGTTTAGCATATGCTCGTCTTGCGTATTCAACTTTTTGAATATTTTGTTTTTTAATGCCTCCTGGCTCTGACGATCAACGTGGCCCAACAGCAAATGAACGGGCTCGTTCTTTTCCGATATGCCTGTCTTCAGCAGCGTGACGTTCCAGCCGGAGCTTTTGATGATATGCAACATCGGATGGCTGGAGACGGCCAGTATGCCGTCATAGCCGTGTTGCCGCGCATAGTTGATCAGCGATAAGAACAGCGCCAGAGTCACAGGGAACCGGCGACCCAGCAGTGACTGGGTTCTTTCTTTATCGACGAAAAAGCGTGTGGATTCAATGAAATTCCCTTCTGGAATGACGATGTCATGAAAGAAAGAGGAAAATGCGCTGTTCAGCATATTCTTGTGTTTCATATCAATCATCCTGGTACCACAAACTATCATGTTGTCCTTTACGCCAAATATATAGTTTGTCTTATCATTATCAAACTCATCCAGCTCCTTGCCGTCTGAACAGTTCACGGCCCATTGCAGCCTGTCTTTAAAGACATTTTTCCTTAAAACATAAAGATCTGCTGATTTTTCGGTGCTCATTGATGCGTAGTTGGTGCTGTAAATATTAAACATAATGTTACCTTTGAATAAATTAAGAGAAATAACTTTATCCAGTAACATCAGCGAAGTTTCACTACGAGCATGCCGGTGCGTGAGAATGATAAGGCTTTTTAAGCGATCGGCGCTAACCTTATTATGCCGTGCCGCGAGGCAGTTTCAGGGCAATGGCACAGTGAACACAGCAGGCCGGCGAAATTGAACGGCCTGGCCGATTAAAGACAGGAGAGGATTCCAGAATTGCTATCATGGGCTGCCCGGCCTTGTCTGCCATGGCGAAATATTAACTGGTGATTTTATAATGAATGGTGTCTTAATTATTTTAATAGTGAATTGGTGATATTTTCCTACTGAAGATTTGCCTATAAGGCATGACTTCGTCGTCCCGCAGAGGAATAAGCGTGAAAATGGCGGCCAGTGTGATTTTTACAGTATGTCCTCGGACCTGTACTCCTGCGTGACCAAGTCCGCTCTTAAAAAATATCTGATAGAGATCACATTATTGTAATGACAGGAAGGGTGCTATTTCGTGATGGTTCTGCGGGTATGTTGGGCTGCTGGGCGAAATGAGCAATGTGTGGTGGTCTTGATAGAACGCCGTGGCAGCTGAGATACAGAGCGAAAAATAGTGCTAGCACCCGATTTCCGCTATGTGAAATAATAACCCAACTGAACTGATGAAGGTCTAGTAGGGTACTATACTTTAGTCTAACTAGCTTCTAACTCCCTAAGGCGATACACTTTTCTAGTCAATTTTTGATGAAAAAAACATAAAAAAAACCTGACCTCGTAGGGTCAGGCTGCCAAGATCGGCCAACACCAGGGAAAATTTTCTTACACCATCTTAAATCTATCAACTCAGCAGAGGCAAGTGTTCTCTGCTGGTTTTTAGCTCTGAGTTGCTGTTTTGTTACGTATGCACGCTATTTTCTGTTGGTTCTAGATAAAATCCCATATCAAGAAATAACATCTCTCCCCTGACAACCCCGTTCCCATTGACTTATTCCAGTTATGACTGCCGTAGATGAAAAAATAGTGTTGTCGAAATGTTGTGCAAACATATTTTTTATTGGCTGAATTATTGTGATGCAATTATTTTCAGCATTGTTATCCCGGTTCGGGATTATTTGGCATCGTTTACATAGATCGGGGGAGTAACAAGCATAACCCGACAAGCGGCGAGCCAAGGTTATAAAGACGCGTGAGCTGACAAAAAAGCGAATGAGGCCCGATGGCTTATAACAGCCATCGGGCCTTGTGCTATGTGGGAAGAAACATTACAACGGTTGGCTGAACTCCACTCGTTCGCCGTCCGGCCCGGCGATCATCAGATAGCGCACGCCGTTGGCGCCGCTGGGCTGCAGCGTCGGCCCTTCAATCACCGGATAGCCCAGATCCACCAGCCAGCGTTGCGTGGCCGCCAGATCGGTGACCCGCAAAGCGATGTGGTCGATACCATAGGTGCTGGCGGGGCGAGTCAGCCCTTCGGCGGGTAGCTGGTATAACTCCAGCGTTAACTCACCCAACTGCAAAAACTGTACGGCGACGGGGCCGCTGAGCGCCAGCGTTTGCCGGGGTTCGAAACCGAGTGAACGATAGAAGCCGGCGGCTCGTTCGATATCGGCGCAGCGCAAACCGACGTGCATCAGCCCGTTAATTCGGTGTGCCATATCAAATCCCCTTGCGCGCGCAGTAGAAGCCATAGAAGGCGACGTAGGCGAAGCAGACCAGCGGCACCGCGAAGGCGATCTGCATATCGCCGCCGTTGAGATCGGAGATGATGCCCATGATTAACGGCACCACCGCACCGCCGATGATCGACATCACTACGATCGAACCGGCCACCTGAGTTTCTTCGCCCAGCCCTTTGATCGTCAGGCCAAAGTTGGTTGGCCAGCACAGCGCCATGCAAAAGTTGACGCCCATGATCGCCACCACCGCCAGCAGGCTTTGGATGTTGACGGCCAGCAGCAACAGCAGCACGCATACCGAACAAAACACGCCGAGCAGCCGCGCCGGGCTGAACTTTTTCATCAGCGCGGTGGTGACCACCTTGCCGGCCGAGTAACAGACCAGCGTGGCCAGCAGCCAGTAGGTGGCTGAATGCTCGGTTGCCCCCTGTTCAATCATCTGCACAAAACGAATGGTGAAACTCCACAGCCCTACCTGCGCGCCGACATACAGGAACTGCGACAGCACTCCCAACCGGAAGCGCGGCAGCGCCAGCAGGATCTTCAGCGATTGCATCAGCGGCTTGCCCGCTCCCTGGTGCGAGCGCTGGGTTTTGCAGGCGGGGAATTTCACCGCCACGAAGATCAGCGCCAGCACGATCAGCACGCTGCCGATGATCAGATAAGGTGTGACCACCTGTGACACCATCTGGGTACGTGCCGCTTCGGCCGCCGCCGGTGGCATCTGCAGCAGCTCGGCGTGGCTGGGATCGTTTTTGCCGAACACCAGCTGCTGGCCGATCAATACGCCAAAAATGATCCCCAGCGAGTTGAAGATCTGCGAAAAGTTGATGCGCTGGGTGGAGGTTTCCAGCGGCCCCAGCAGGCTGGAGTAGGTATTGGCGGAGGTTTCCAGGAACGACAGCCCGGTGGCGATCACCCCCAGGCAGGCCAGGAAAGCGCCGTAGGTCATGATCTGCGCTGCAGGGATAAACAGGAAGCAGCCGAGCGCGTACAGGCACAGGCCGATCACGATCGCCACCTTGTACGAGTAGCGTTTGATTACCGCTGCGGCGGGCAGCGCCATCACGAAGTAGCCGAGGAAGAAGATCGACTGCACCAGTGCGGTTTGGGTATCCGACAGATCGAAGCCTTTTTTGAACTGGGCGATCAGAATATCGTTCAGGTTGCCGGCCATGCCCCACAGGGCGAACAGGCAGCAGACCAGCATCAGCTGCAGCCAGGGCGTGGCGGGCAGATAGGCGCTGCGGTCGATGCTTTCGGCCGCGGCGTGTTGCGCCACGTCGCCCTTATTAATCAGAGAGTCGCTCATTACGGTGTTCCTTCATCCGGAGAAAAAGAGAACGAGCTAATAACGTCAAGCTGCTCGTAGAGGGGCTGCGCCTGGCGGTAGAGCTGTTCGAACAGCTCGAAGCAGCGCAGGTAGTGCTCGTGCTGGCGTGGATCGGGAGTAAATTCGCGCTCGATGCTGACAGTGCGGCTCACCCCTTGGGCGAAACTGCTGAATAACCCGACGCCGACCCCGGCGACGATCGCGCAGCCGGTGGTGCCGTTCTCCTGATTGCGCGTCTGCAGCAGCGGCAGGTTATAGACCGAGGCTTTGATCTGCAGCCACAGCGGGCTGCGCGCGCCGCCGCCGGAGGCGATCATTGCCTCCGGCTCCTGTGCGTGGCGCCTGAGCTGCTGCAGATTACGCAGGGAGGCCAGCGCTACGCCTTCCAGCACCGCGCGGTAGAGATGCGGCTGCCCATGCTTGCGCTGCAGGCCGAAGAACTGCGCGCGCGAGTTGGTGTGTTCCGCCAGCCGCTCGCCGGTTAGGTAGGGCAGGAACAGCAGCCCCTCGGCACCCGGCGGCACCTCGGCCGCCATATCGAGCATCTGTTGGTGGCTGAGTTGGCCGGCGCTTAGCGCCGAACGCGCCCAGCGCATGGCGTCGCCACCGGCATCGAGCAGGGTAAAGCCGCCCCAGGCCGAGTTGGCCAGGTGCAGGTTGTTGACGCTGGCAGAGAGCAGCGGGTGTTCCGAGACCACGGTGAGCAGCGTGGAGGTGCCGGTGCTGTCGGAGGCGATGCCAGCCTGATAGACGCCGGAACCGAGCAGGGTAGCGGCCATATCCGCCGTGCCCGCTACTACCGGCACGCCCGGCGGCAGACCGGTAACGCTTGCCGCTGCGGGCGTAATGTGGCCAATCACCTCGCTGGAGAGGTGGATGGCGGGCAGCTGATCGGCGCGCAGCCCGAACTGCCGTAGCGCCTCTGGCGACCACTGCAGCGTGGCGCTGTCCATCAGGTAATAGCAGGAGGCTTCACTGTAGTCGGTGGCGCGTACGCCGCAGAGCCGGAAATTGACGTAATCCTTAGGCATCAACACCGTGGCGATGCGCTCCCACTGCGATGGGTGATGCTCACGCAGCCAGGCCAGCTTGAACGCCGGCCAGGCGGCGGTGGGGGGATTGTTCAACAGTTCGAGCCAGGGCTGCGGCGGCTGTTGGTGGCTAAAGCGCGCCACCTGCGGCTGCGCGCGTTTGTCGTTCCACAGCATGGCGCGATCGACGACCAGCTCGCCGTCGGCATCGAGCAAGACCGTGCCGTGCATCTGCCCGCAGGCGCCGACGGCGGCGATACGCGGCCAGTATTCGGCGTAGCGCGCGTACAGCTCCTGCGTACACTGGCAGACACTCTGCCACCACAGTGAAGGCGGTTGTTCCGACCAACCGGCCTGCTGCGTGATCTGTTCGTACTCACGCTGGGCGAAGCCAAGGATTTCCCCGGTGTTGGTGACCAGCCCGGCGCGGGTGCTGCCGGTGCCGATATCAAGGGTAAGAAGTAAATCTTTCATTGTTATCACTCCCGTGGCGGATGGTGCGGGCCACCCGCAGAAGCGTGCGCTGGGATCGCGCAAGATTAGTTATCGTTCAGCTCTGGGAACAGGCCTGGCTCCTGTTCGAGCTGCTCCAGCACGCGCTGGGTGGCCGCCGCGCTCATGCCAAAGCGGCGTACGCCCAGCCGATACAACGCGCGCACCGTGTCCAAATCGCGAATGCCGCCGGCCCCTTTGATCTGGATGCGGCCACGCAACTGATCGGCGATGATCGCCACTTTCTCTACCGTGGCGCCGGTCGGTGCCCAGCCGGTGGAGGTTTTCACCCAGACCATGCCGACTTCGACGGCGATATCGCACACCCGACGGATCTGCTGCTCGTTCAGATAGTGCGTCTCCAGAATGACTTTGGCCGGCACCGGTGCGGCGGCCTCGACTACTCGGCGCAGATCTTCACGCACGTAGCCGTAATCCCCCGACAGCACCTTGCCGATGTTCACCACCATATCGACCTCGCGCGCGCCCTCGGCGATCAGCTGGCGCACCTCCTGCACCTTGAGATCGGTGGTCTGCCCACCGCCGGGAAAGCCGACCGGCCCGCCAATCATCACGTCCGCCTGGCCGTGCTCCGGCAGCAGGGTACTGAGGAAACGCGTCCAGCACGGCAGCACGTGCACCGAGATGATGCGATAGCGGCTGGCCAGCGCGGCGCAGTGGCGCACGTCTTCCTCGGTATTGGTGGCCTGCACCGCGCTCAGATCGATCAACCTGGCCATGCGTCTGGTTGTTTCATTCATTGCGTTTATCCTTCTTTTATTTTCATTTGATTTTATTTATTCACCTTATTCTCTTTCATATGGCTTTAAAATCATCATTTGGTGAAATTGTGATCGGATCTGCGGTTTTGTGGTGAGGGGCGTGAAAGTGCGGGAGGAAGATGCGGTAAACGCCGCAATAAGAGGGTAAATGGGGATTGTGACGCTTTTTTCGACATTTAACTCATTGAATGCCTGATAACTCTTGCGCACCGATCGCGGGAAGGTATAATGCACCCGTTTTCCGCATACTACTTCAGTGCCGAAGTGGCGAAATCGGTAGACGCAGTTGATTCAAAATCAACCGTAGAGATACGTGCCGGTTCGAGTCCGGCCTTCGGCACCATTAAGTACCGCGTGAACAAGAAGCCACCGAAAGGTGGTTTTTTTGTGCCTGGAATCTGCCTGCCGCAATTACCTACCCACTTTACACTGTATTGACGTATTTCCCATTTCAGTAAAAACCGGATCTTCCTGATGTTTTGCTAATTCCTATCTAATTGATATTGAATATCAAAATTGCGTTCTATTGGGAACTGTTGGCTCAAGGCATTCCAGGATGGAGGTAGGGATCACGCGGGTATTAATGCGACCTGCGCTGATGAGCACTAGAGAAGGCCGCCAATGCCCCGGAATAAATTTTGTCAGGGCTATCGCATATGGTGTAAACGTCCGCACTCCGTTCCGCAGCTAGCTTGCTCTTCAAATTAACAGCTTATAAGCTGTATTGATTGTAAAACACCCTATGAGCTGTATTTTGCATTTACAGCCTGTAAGGTGTAACGTGGGCAAAACAGCCTATAATCTGTACACAGCGATAAGCCAGCGAGCCGCTATTTATGAATACCGTCTATCCGTTAAAAACACTGAGCCAGCTACGCCCTTTGCTGGTGGGGTTTCGTAAAGCAAAAGGTCTGACGCAAAAAGACGTTTCGGAGAGGCTGGGTGTCACTCAACAGACCTATGCGCGCCTGGAGTCAAACCCTGCATCAGCCAGTCTGGAGCGCCTTTTTAGGGTGTTTAATGTGCTGGGGATTGAAATTGTGTTTTCCTCAGAGCTTGCCTCTCCGGGATGTGAAACGGAAGAAACCTCTACAACTCATTTAGACTTGCCTGCAAGACGGGAACAGTGGTGACGAGATGCGTCGTTCGCAACAACGGTTAGCTATCTGGATGAACGGTATTCCGGTGGGATATTGGGAAAAGCGTAGAGGTGAAGATCGGCTGGAGTATCTGCCTGAGTGGATTGCAGATAGTCAGGGGAGGCCTTTGTCGCTTTCTTTGCCTTTCACGCCGGGGAATCAGCCTTATCGCGGTAGCATGGTGCGTGATTATTTCGATAACCTGCTGCCAGATAGCGAGGGGATCCGCCGACGTTTGGCTATGCGCTATCATGCCGACAGTCTGGACCCTTTCGATTTATTGGCCGAACTGGGCCGCGACTGTGTTGGTGCCATACAGCTTCTCGATATCGGTGAGCAACCTGCGGATATATTTTCCATCAGGCAGCGTCCGATTGCAGAGGCGCAAATCGCCGAAATGCTCCGCAATACTGCCACGACGTTACCGGGGCGACAGGGTCAGGATGACGAGCTGCGTTTATCCATCGCCGGCGCTCAGGAAAAAACGGCGCTGCTGTGGCATGACAACCAGTGGTGTTTACCTGAGGGAAATACGCCGACCACGCATATTTTCAAATTAGCGCTAGGCCTGGTAGGAAACATGCGGGCCGATATGCGCACGTCCATCGAAAATGAATGGCTCTGCTCCCTGATTGTTGAACACTATGGTGTGCCGGTAGCAAGTACCCATATTGCGCAGTTTGAAGATCAAAAGGCGCTTATCGTTGAGCGTTTTGACAGAAAATTATCAAGCGACAAACAGTGGTGGATCCGCCTGCCGCAAGAGGATATGTGCCAGGCTTTGGGCGTTTCGCCGCTGAGGAAGTATCAATCAGATGGTGGCCCCGGTATTACCGATATTATGGAAATTCTGAGTCGCTCGGAACAGGCTGAAACAGATCGCAGGCACTTCTTTAAAGCGCAGATTATTTTTTGGCTGCTGGCCGCGACAGATGGCCACGCAAAGAATTTCAGTCTTGCACATTTACCGCAAAATCGTTACCACCTGACGCCACTGTACGATGTGCTATCGGCCTGGCCGCTGATTGGCCCGGGCAATAACCAGATAGCCTGGCAGAAGTGCAAACTAGCGATGGCCGTTTGCGGGAGCAGTAACCATTACCTGCTTAGCCAGATCCGACGCCGCCACTGGATAAAACACGGTGAAATAACCGGGTTAGGCCAACAGGAAGTTGAATCCATTATTGAAGAGCTGCTGGCGGTAACCCCGGGAGTGATTGATCGTGTCATTGGACTGCTACCTGATTCGTTCCCAGCCGAATTAGCGGAATGCATTTTTGAGGGTATCAGGCAGCAGTGCGCGCGGTTGGCAGGGCGATAGTGATAGTGTTCGGTGCGGGCAGGAATGCCGGTCACGTTGCCGAGGCAGAGCTGTTAGGTTCTGATTATTGGGGAAACATCTTTTATTCCACTTAAGTCAACCTTATTCAATCCGCACCAACCTACTGAAGTAGGCAAAATTGCAGGGATATCCCAGTTCGATAATGTTTGTAACCACATCGAGCCTTTGAAAGGTTAGTCATCATAGTTCTGAGTGATGTGAAAGTTCGTACCGCCAAGCCGGAAGCGTAAGCGGAGACATAGTCTTGCCGGTTCACTTTAGCGACAAAGAGAAGATGTTGGTATTGGGGAAATCCCCTGAAGTTTTCTAGTGGTTGCCAGAGTGGGGCAGCCCTATGCCAGTAGTCAATTGCTGTGACGTTGGTCATTGCTCGGAAAGATACGGAAAGTTAAGATAAATAGCTATGAGCCTTAATTATATGTATAGGCTTGCACAGCGATGGATTAAAACTTAATGATGACTAAATCTAATTTTGAGTTCTTAAAGGGCGTCAACGATTTCACCTATGCCATCGCCTGTGCGGCGGAAAATAACTACCCGGATGATCCCAACACTACGCTGATTAAAATGCGTATGTTTGGTGAAGCGACGGCTAAGCATCTTGGCCTGCTGCTGGATATGCCCCTCTGTGAGAATCAACACGATCTTCTGCGTGAATTAGGCAAAATTGCCTTTATTGATGACAATATCCTTTCTGTGTTCCACAAATTGCGCCGAATTGGTAACCAGGCGGTACACGAATACCATAATGACCTGGATGATGCCCAGATGTGCTTGCGCCTCGGATTCCGTCTTGCCGTTTGGTACTACCGGTTGGTGACCAAAGATTACGATTTCCCGGTGCCGGTTTTTGTGCTGCCTGAGCACGGTGAGGCTCGCTACCACGCCGAAGTCCTCACGCTCAAACAGCAGTTGGAACAGCAGTCACAGGAGAAAGTACAGAGCCAGGCGGAGCTGGAAGATCAGCAGCAACGTTTAATTGCCCTCAATGGTTACATTGCTGTTCTCGAAGGCAAACAGCAGGAAACCGAAGCACAAACCAAAGCCCGCGTGGCCGCGCTGGAAGCACAGCTCGCCGCCAAAAATGCCGAGTTAGCAAAGCAGACCGAACAGGAACGCAAGGCATATCATAAAGAGATTACTGACCAGGCTATCAAGCGCACACTGAATCTCAGCGAAGAAGAGAGTCGCTTCCTGATTGACGCCCAGTTGCGTAAAGCGGGCTGGCAGGCTGATAGCAAAGCGTTACGCTTTGCCAAAGGCGCTCGCCCGGAACCCGGCGTCAACAAAGCGATAGCCGAATGGCCGACCGGTACAGATGAAACGGGTAAAACAGGCTTTGCCGATTATGTGTTGTTCGTTGGCCTTAAGCCCATTGCCGTCGTTGAAGCAAAACGCAAAAATACCGATATGCCCAGCAAGCTCAACGAATCTTATCGCTACAGCAAATACTTCGATAACGCCTTCTTACGCGACACGCTGCTGGAGCACTACGCTCCCGACGAAGTACACGAAGCCGTGCCGGAGTATGAAATCAGCTGGCAGGACACCAGCGGTCAACAGCGCTTTAAAATCCCTTTCTGCTACTCCACCAACGGGCGCGAATACCGCGCGGCGATGAAGACCAAAAGCGGCATCTGGTATCGCGACGTCCGCCACACCACCAACATGTCAAAAGCGCTACCGGAATGGCATCGCCCCGAAGAGCTGTTGGATATGCTGGGCAGCGACCCGCAGAAACAAAACCAGTGGTTTACTGAAAACCCCGGAATGAGCGAACTCGGCCTGCGCTATTACCAGGAAGATGCCGTCCGCGCGGTGGAAAAGGCTATTGTTAACGGCCAGCAAGAAATTCTGCTGGCGATGGCGACCGGAACCGGTAAAACCCGTACCGCCATTGCCCTGATGTTCCGCCTGATCCAGTCGCAGCGTTTCAAACGCGTCCTGTTCCTGGTCGATCGCCGTTCGCTTGGCGAGCAGGCACTGGGATCGTTTGAAGACACACGGATTAACGGCGACACCTTTAACAGCATTTTCGATATCAAAGGATTGACCGACAAATTCCCGGAAGACAGCACCAAAATTCACGTTGCCACGGTTCAGTCACTGGTCAAGCGTACGCTGCAATCCGATGAACCGATGCCGGTCGGCCGCTACGACTGCATTGTGGTTGACGAAGCACACCGCGGTTACATTCTGGATAAAGAGCAGACCGAAGGCGAGCTGCAGTTCCGCAGCCAGCTGGATTATGTTTCCGCCTATCGTCGCATTCTCGACCACTTTGACGCGGTAAAAATTGCCCTGACCGCCACGCCAGCACTGCATACGGTAGATATTTTCGGTGAACCGGTTTACCGCTACACCTACCGTACGGCGGTGATCGATGGCTACCTGATCGACCAGGATCCACCCATTCAGATCGTGACCCGCAACGCGCAGGATGGGGTCTATCTGTCCGAGGGTGAACAGGTGGAACGTCTGGACCCGCAAGGTGAGCTGATCAACGACACGCTGGCCGACGATCAGGACTTTGAGGTCGCCGATTTTAACCGCGGTCTGGTGATCCCGGCGTTTAACCGTGCGGTATGCGGTGAGTTAACCAAATACCTGGATCCCACCGGGCAGCAAAAAACGCTGGTATTCTGCGTGACTAACGCCCATGCCGATATGGTGGTGGACGAGCTGCGCACCGCATTTAAGAAAAAGTACCCGCAGCTTGAGCACGACGCCATTATTAAGATCACCGGTGATGCCGATAAAGACGCGAAGAAAGTGCAAAGCATGATCGTCCGCTTCAACAAAGAGCGGCTGCCCAACATCGTGGTCACCGTCGATCTGCTGACCACCGGCGTCGATATCCCGTCTATCTGTAATATTGTGTTCCTGCGCAAAGTCAAAAGCCGCATTCTCTACGAGCAGATGAAGGGCCGTGCCACGCGTCTGTGCCCGTCGGTAGGGAAAACCAGCTTTAAGATTTTCGACTGCGTGGATATCTACAGCTCACTGGAAAGTGTCGACACCATGCGCCCGGTGGTTGTGCGTCCACAGGTGGCGCTGCAAACGCTGGTCAACGAAATTACCGACTCGGAAACCTACAAAACCCTCGAAGCGGATGGCCGTAGTTTCGCCGAACACAGCCATGAACAGCTGGTCGCCAAACTACAGCGAATCATCGGCCTCGCCGCCTATAACCGCGACCGCAGCGAAGCGGTGGATAAACAGGTCCGCCGCCTGGACGAATTGTGCCTGGATGCCGCGGGCGTCAACTTCGGTGGTCTGGCTTCGCGCCTGCGTGAGAAAGGGCCGCACTGGAGCGCTGAGATTTTCAATAAGCTTCCCGGCTTTATCGCCCGCTTGGAAAGGCTGAAAACCGATATCAATGCCCTGCGTGACGTGCCGATCTTCCTCGATATTGACGATGAGGTGGTGAGCGTCAAATCGCTATACGGCGATTACGATACGCCGCAGGATTTTCTCGAAGCATTTGATGACTTGGTCAACCATTCCCCTAACGCCCAGCCGGCGCTGCAGGCGGTGATCAATCGCCCGCGCGACCTCACCCGCAAAGGCCTGGTGGAGCTGCAGGAGTGGTTTGACCGCCAGCATTTTGAAGAGTCCTCCCTGCGCAGTGCCTGGAAAGAGACGCGCAACGAGGATATCGCTGCCCGACTTATCGGCCATATCCGCCGTGCGGCGGTGGGGAATGCGCTCAAACCATTTGAGGAACGTGTCGAGCACGCGTTGGCGCGTATTAAAGGCGAGAACGACTGGAGTTCTGAGCAGTTAAGCTGGCTTGACCGTTTAGCCCAGGCGCTAAAAGAGAAAGTGGTGCTCGACGACGATGTCTTCAAAACCGGTAATTTCCACCGCCGCGGCGGTAAGCCAATGTTACAGCGCACCTTTGACGATAACCTCGACAGCGTGCTGGATAAGTTCAGCGATTACATCTGGGATGAGCTCGCCTGACGCGTTATCATCCCCGGCAATTTCTTCTTCTGCGGCCCCGATAAGGGCCGCTGTTTTACATGGGATCTTCAATGAACAATAACGATCTGGTCGCCAAACTGTGGAAACTGTGCGACAACCTGCGTGACGGTGGCGTCTCCTATCAAAACTACGTCAATGAACTCGCCTCGTTGCTGTTTTTGAAAATGTGTAAAGAGACCGGCCAGGAAGCGGACTACCTGCCGGAAGGCTACCGCTGGGATGATCTGAAATTGCGCATCGGCCAAGAGCAACTGCAGTTTTACCGTAACTTGCTGGTTCATCTAGGAGCTGACGAGAAAAAGCTGGTGCAGGCGGTGTTCCAGAACGTCAACACTACCATCACCCAGCCGAAGCAACTGACTGAGCTGGTGAGCAGTATGGACTCGCTGGACTGGTACAACGGCAGCCACGGTAAATCTCGCGACGACTTCGGCGATATGTACGAAGGGTTGTTGCAGAAGAACGCCAACGAAACCAAATCTGGCGCGGGTCAATACTTCACCCCGCGTCCGCTGATCAAAACCATTATCCATCGGCTAAAACCGCAGCCGCGTGAAGTGGTGCAGGATCCGGCCGCCGGGACTGCGGGCTTCCTGATTGAAGCTGACCGTTACGTGAAATCACAGACTAACGATCTGGATGACCTTGATGGCGACACCCAGGATTTCCAGATCCACCGCGCGTTTATCGGCCTCGAACTGGTGCCCGGCACCCGCCGTCTGGCGCTGATGAATTGCCTGCTGCATGACATTGAAGGCAACCTCGACCACGGTGGTGCCATTCGTCTGGGTAACACGCTGGGCAGCGACGGTGAAAACCTGCCGAAGGCGCATATTGTCGCCACTAACCCGCCGTTTGGCAGCGCCGCAGGCACCAACATCACCCGCACCTTCGTGCACCCGACCAGCAACAAACAGCTGTGCTTTATGCAGCATATTATTGAAACCCTGCACCCTGGTGGCCGCGCAGCGGTGGTGGTGCCGGATAACGTGCTGTTTGAAGGCGGCAAGGGCACCGACATTCGTCGCGACCTGATGGACAAATGCCATTTGCATACCATCCTGCGTCTGCCGACCGGGATTTTTTACGCGCAGGGCGTAAAAACCAACGTGCTGTTCTTTACCAAAGGCACGGTTGCCAATCCGCATCAGGATAAAAACTGTACCGATGACGTGTGGGTGTATGACCTGCGGACCAATATGCCGAGCTTCGGCAAGCGTACGCCGTTTACCGAACAGCACCTGCAGCCGTTCGAAACCGTCTACGGTGAAGATCCGCACGGCTTAAGCCCGCGCGCCGAGGGCGAGTGGAGCTTTAACGCCGAAGAGAGCGAAGTCGCCGACAGCGAGGAGAACAAAAACACCGACCAGCACCTGGCCACCAGCCGCTGGCGGAAGTTCAGCCGCGAGTGGATCCGCACCGCCAAATCCGATTCGCTGGATATCTCCTGGCTGAAGGATAAGGACAGCATCGACGCCGACAGCCTGCCGGAGCCCGATGTGCTGACGGCAGAAGCGATGGGCGAGCTGGTGCAGGCGCTGGGCGAGCTGGATGCGCTGATGCGCGAGCTGGGCGCGGGCGATGAGGCGGATGCGCAGCGTCAGTTGCTGAATGAAGCGTTTGGTGAGGTGAAGGAATGAGTGCGGGGAAATTGCCAGAGGAGTGGGGTGAAACAAAAATTGGTGAAATCGCTGACGTTATCTCAGGCGGTACACCAAAATCAGGGATTGCAGAAAATTTCGCGCCTTCTGGTGATGGTATTGCCTGGCTAACGCCAGCAGACCTGAGTGGATACAAAGAGAAGAGTATTTCTCATGGAGCCAGAGACTTATCGACACAAGGTTATTCATCCTGTTCAGCAAAGTTGATGCCAGCAGGAGCAATACTGTTTAGCAGCAGAGCCCCCATAGGCTACGTTGCAGTTGCATCAAATGAGATTTCAACTAATCAGGGATTCAAAAGTTTCGTTTTTACAAATGATATTTACCCCGATTATGCTTATTACTATCTCCGTAATATCAGGCATCTTGCGGAAGAAATGGGAACGGGTACAACATTTAAAGAAATCTCGGGTAGTGCTGCTAAAACACTTTCCTTCGTTATGGCTCCGATTGCTGAACAAAAAATCATCGCCGAAAAACTCGATACGCTGCTGGCGCAGGTAGACAGCACCAAAGCACGTCTTGAGCAAATCCCACAAATCCTGAAACGTTTTCGTCAGGCGGTGTTGGCGGCGGCAGTGAGTGGAAAACTGACAAATGCCTCTAGAAATAGCCATAGTCTTATTGACTGGTACAGTACAAATCTCGGGGCGTTGATCGTCGATTCCTGTAATGGGCTGGCTAAAAGACAAGGATTAAATGGTAATGAAATTACTATTTTGAGATTGGCCGATTTTAAAGATGCTCAACGTATAATTGGCAATGAAAGGAAAATAAAGTTAGATGCTAAGGAAGAAAATAAATATTCCTTAGCCGATAATGATATTTTGGTTATAAGAGTGAATGGAAGTGCGGACTTAGCTGGTCGATTTATTGAATATAAGTCAACTGGTGATATTGAAGGGTTCTGCGATCATTTTATACGTTTACGCTTAGATTCGAATAAAATCATGTCTAGATTTTTAACTTATATTGCAAATGAAGGCGAGGGTAGATTTTATCTGCGCAATAGTTTATCAACAAGTGCAGGACAAAATACTATTAACCAGACATCAATCAAAGGACTTAGTTTTTTACTTCCCCCATTAGAAGAACAACACGAAATCGTCCGCCGCGTCGAACAACTCTTCGCCTACGCCGACACCATCGAAAAGCAGGTCAACAGCGCCTTAACCCGCGTCAACAGCCTTACCCAGTCGATCCTGGCGAAGGCCTTCCGCGGCGAGCTTACCGCCCAGTGGCGTGCTGAAAACCCTGATCTGATCAGCGGTGAAAACAGCGCCGCCGCTCTGCTGGAAAAGATTAAGGCCGAACGCGCCGCCAGCGGTGGTAAAAAAACCGCACGTAAAAAAGCGTAGTTATGATTATCGAACGTCGCTGATTCGAGTCGTTTTAGCGCTCCCCCCTTATTGGGAGCGCTAATCCATTAAGACGGTATTACTTCTACCAACAGATCCTTTTCCCAGTTTTCCTCGCTATTGAGGACTTTACCCTCAAGGCGGTCTTTCGCTATTTTTCCGAGATGAAAGGTCAGAGCAATGACCCGTCCATTTCCACTCAAGCTTGATGTATTTTCTACTCCGGTAATAATCAGGTGTTAGAATATTATTTATGGTTTTATGTTACTGATATTATTGAGGTTGTTTGAGTTGCATTGCGTTTTTTGGAGTAAGGGCTCCAGGAAGGAAAAACAATGAGAAGGATGCTATCAGGAGTAAAACTGGGCGAAGTTATTTTAAAAAAACTCACCCATCTTAAAGTAATCAAGATAGGCGAGTTTTTTATAAGGCCACACTATATAAATCCAGCCTCTTTCAACTCCAACTTCACCATCAGTTTCTTATTCACCTCTTTCCCATCCACCCCGCTATGAATCCGCCGATGGCAAGTAGGGCAAATAGCACCCACCCACTGTGGGTGATCGGGGCCTTCGTCGGCTAGGCGTTTGGTGTGGTGGGGTTCGAGGTAGGGCTCGCCGTTCCTTTTCTTGAACGGTGCCGGCTGATCGCAGGCTTCGCAGATGCCATTGGCGCGCTTGAGCACGTATTTTTTTACGTCTTCGCTGCGTTTGAACCAGGATTTTTTGCTGTCACTCTGTTGGCGCTGGCCAGATTGCTGTGAGGACTGCAGTGCCTTCTTGCGTAACTGTTCGAGCGTCTCTGTCTGCATATCGGCTTCATCAGTTTCTGCATCTTCTTCAACCGCGTGCAGTGACGAGACTTTGAACAGGTTAAAGGTGATGCCTTGGCGCATGTTATTTTCGAAATCTAAGCACTGAATGTGATCCCAAGAATCGCACTCGAACATGCCAAGATAGCGAACGCCTTTTTCTTTTTTGTTGTCTTCGAACAGGAAGATGTCTTTGCCGTCTTTTTTATGGTCGCGGATGGATTTATTACCTCGAATAAATTCCATATCGCCTTTTTGGCCTTCCCCCGTATAAGAGAAGCTGCCTTCGGCTGTCCATCCATCTTTGTAGCCGTAGGTTTCACCGCTTTCTCCGGTGAAGATAAAGATCACCGGGAATTCCCGCGGGGTCCAGATACCGCCTTGCAGCTGCCCGCCGTAAAGCTCGATAAGCGCTTTGCGTGTGTACAGTTTTCCTTCGGTTAAATAGTCAAAAGGATGCGGTGTTTCGACGATCTCAAAGCCGAGATCTTTGAGAAATTGGATGGCTTTTTCCGTTCCACTATCGGCATTGATTCCTTTAAACGGATAACCATGCTGCTCACGGTATGCTCTAGCGGCAATGCCTCGGATGTCGTACTTCTCGCCATTATAAAGAAGGGTGAATTTTTTAAATCGCTTTATTTTATGTTGTTTTAAGAATTCATCTCGGCCAAGTTTTTTATATTCTTCGATGGCTTTTAAAACGGATTCTTTTGAAGATAACGCCTCTATTGCAGTTGCCAAAACCACTCCCTCACATTGCCGAGTTGGCTCTGAGCAATGTGCTTGCTGACGAGAGCAGTATGCATCAATACCCAGCAGTTAACTCATCGATTTACCGAATGCGTTAACTATGCCAGGTAGGGGAGGAAATGCCTACCTTGATGAATGTTTTTGTTGTGATATGTCAGTCAGATCTATTGGAAATCCTGAGTGGGAAGGGCGACGAGTGCAGGCATCGCCCTGATTGCCATTTACGTTAGCCGCAGGCTTCCATCTCCCGCAGCGCACGCCCATAAAGATTACAAAGCGCAGGAACCAGATGCGCTGTAGCGTTGAGATAACGATTCAACTGTTCCCAGTCTTCGGCATCCAACTGCGGGGTCTTTTGCAGTAAATGGCCAAACAGCATCAGGCCGTGGCACAGCCCTTCAGCCTGCTCGGCAGAGAGTGCGGCCAGGTCTAAGAGCTCTGAGGGATTAAATGCGCTGAGATCGAGGTGGTTAAACAATTGGCGATAAGGGTGAGGGTACTTGTGGTGTTTTCGGTGATGGCGACATTTTCCATGTGTCTTTATCCTTAGTGTGTAGTATGCGTACTACCACATGAGACGCTAAACCCATGGTGGTAGCCCAAGCGGAGTTAGCGTTACCGGACACGAAGGAAACCGGCGCTTCTTGCGAAGCCCCCACTTGGGCCACCATAATTCTGGATGTTTAAAGCCCCAACATTATATACATAATGCTGCCTTGTGTAAGTGTTCGGAACGCTAACTCCGGCTGCGGATTTTGCCGCAGCCGGAAAACTATAGCGTTATCAGTAAAAGGAAAAAATAATCTGTATGGAATTACAGTTTATTTGCTTTCAGCATTGGAATACAGATCGCAGTTATTTATGGTGCTCTTTTATATTTATAATGTTGTCTATATAGTGAATATAATTCATGGCATTCCATTCTCTAAATGAATGTTATGCTCAGTAATCCTCTATTCGCGCTGCGAAGTGTTAACCGTTCCAGTATTTATCCTTTCTAGAGCTTATGTTAATCATACGGCTTTGCTCATTCACGGATGAACGAACATGGCGAATGAAGATGAGTTGCGCATTGCCCTGTCGCCGGTGCAGCTTGCGGCGGTGCTGTCTGATGAAAGCGTCACTGAAGGTGAAACGCTCAGTAACCGTCTGCTTGGCGGTTTGGGGCTTGCCGGTGGTGTCGTTGAGCTGATGGGGGCGGGGGTGTTGTGCTATGCGCCGGATCCGACGTTTATCACCAAAGTTGGGTGTGTAGTGGTGGGAACGCATAGCCTGGACAGCATCAAAGCCGCTTCCAATCAGATGATTACTGGGCATCCAACAACTACCGATACTTATCAGTCTGCCGTTTTATTGGCGCAAACATTGGGTGCCGATCGGGAAACGGCCTATAACGTTGGTTTAACGGTCGATATTGCCGTGCCTTTTGTCTTTGCCGGAGCGGTTGGCGCTGCCAGAGTCGCATCCGTGCGTATGGGGCGGGTTAAGCTGGTTGAGCATGAGTCCGTTAGCGGTAAATATCCGGGCGGGCACACATTGGCTCGGCATATAAACATAGCTCCGGAAGCGCTTATTACCAGGCTAGCCAGGCGCCCGAAACTGATCGCAGCAAGCACCTTCAGATCGGTAAAGGAGGCCGAAAAGTATGTTTCTATCACGGTAAAGGCGAACCGCGCAGATATTGTGAATTGGATGAAGTACGCGTCTCCCGGCAGCCGTTTGAGCGTGTATCATAATTTCAAAGAATCAGTGGGTTATGGGGTATTGCGCGGCAGTACTGACGTCTATCAATGTCACCGGGTTGGCGTTGTGATTGAATTTACCCGCTATAATGGCAAACCTTACTTTATCCTTAGCGCTTTCCCTGCGAGATAAGCCGATGAAAACCAGCGAACTTGATAACCTGATCGTCGTTTATTTTGGTCAAGACTATGACCTGATAAATGCAGAGGGCGATATTACTGCGCTGATCGCAGAGTACATTCGTCTGGCGACTTATCAGCAGCGCGAGGCGTTGATCGAGGAGATAGATGCGTTATTGGCGCAGGATAATGTGGAGTCATTATTCAGCCAACGTTTCGGTTTTACCTTCAGCCCGGAGCTATGGGGAACCACCGTTCCCGCATTCCTGCAACAGGCCAGAAGCGCCGCGGTGAAAGCGCTTTGAGCACCATCATGATTCGCAATCACTTCAGCGAGCTCAGTAGCTTATTCAGTATTTACTTCGGTCAGGATTATGATCTGTTTGCTGATGCCGAAACGGCCGAAGGTGTGATTGACGGCTTCCTGGAGCAAAACGGCAGTCAGGTCATCCGCGATATCCTCGAGGAAGCCAAAAAATTTCAGGCCACCTATGCGGGGCGTATAAACGAAGGCATGGCGGAGCATTTTTCAGATGAGTTTGTGCTGGAGAGCTGGGGCACTACAGCGGTAGCGTTCTTTGCCATATTGCAACGAAAAACAGAGCAAAAGCTGGGGCAGCTTAAACGAATTTAAGCCCCCCAACCCCACCGCCCAAACCTACCCCAAATCCCCCCCATTGCTGGCGATCACTTTCTTATACCACCAGAACGATTTCTTGCGGGTGCGGGCGAGGGTGCCGTTGCCCTGGTCGTCGCGGTCGACGTAGACAAAGCCGTAGCGCTTGCTCATTTCGCCGGTCGAGGCGGCCACCAGGTCGATGCAGCCCCAGGTGGTGTAACCCAGCACCGGCACGCCGTCGGCGATGGCGTCGGCCATGGCGCGGATGTGTTCGCGCAGGTAGCTGATGCGGTAGTCGTCCTCAATCTCGCCTGCTGCATTGAACTCGTCGTGCGCGCCCAGGCCGTTTTCCACCAGGAACAGCGGCTTTTGGTAGCGATCGTACATCATGTTCATGGTGATGCGCAGCCCCAGCGGATCGATGCCCCAGCCCCAGTCGCTGCGCGGCAGGTGCGGGTTCGTCAGCGATTTCACCACGTTGGCGGCGCTGCTGTTGTTGTCGTTCATGTCGGCGGAGGCGCAGCGCGAGGCGTAGTAGCTGAAGGAGACGAAGTCGACGGTGTGCTTCAGGATGTCGGCGTCTTCCGGTGCCATCGCGATGCTCACGCCTTTCTCGCGGAAGACGCGGGCGGCGTAGGAGGGGTAAGCGCCGCGCGCCTGCACGTCGATAAAGAACAGGTTCTCGCGGTCTTTCTCCAGCGCAGCCCACACGTCTTCCGGCTTGCTGGACCACGGGTAGAAGTTGCCGCCGGCCAGCATGCAGCCCACTTGGTTGGCGGGGTTCACTTCGTGGGCGATGTGCGTCGCCAGCGCGCTGGCCACCAGTTCGTGGTGCGCGGCCTGGTATTTCACCTGTTCGGGGTTTTCGTCCGCTTCAAACACCAGCCCCGCACCGGAGAACGGGCTGTGCAGCAGGATGTTGATCTCGTTGAAGGTCAGCCAGTATTTCACCAGCCCGTCGAAGGCTTCGAAGCAGGTGCGGGCGTAGCGGGTGAAGAACTCCACCATCCTGCGGCTGCGCCAGGAGCCGTATTCGGTCACCAGGTGCATCGGCACGTCGAAATGGCACAGGGTCACCAGCGGCTCGATGCCGTATTGGCGGCACTCTTCGAACAGGCTGCGGTAGAAGGCGATGCCCTCGGGGTTGGGCGTCAGCTCGTCGCCGTTGGGGTAGATGCGGCTCCAGGCGATGGAGGTGCGGAACACGGTAAAGCCCATCTCCGCCATCAGCGCGATGTCGTCGCGGTAGCGGTGGTAGAAATCGATGGCGTCGTGGCTGGGGTAAAACTCGTCGTCGCGCAGGCTAAAGCGCTTCTCCAGTCCGAGTTTGACCGCCATGCGGTTGGCGCCGTGCGGGATCATATCGACGGTGGTCAGCCCTTTGCCGCCCTCGCGATAGCCGCCTTCCGCCTGATTGGCGGCCAGTGCGCCGCCCCATAAAAATCCTTTAGGGAATGTTGAGTCAGACATGCAATCCTCTGGTGTCTCAATGCGTTGCGCTGGCGGCGTTTTCCGGCAGATCCTCGAAGCCCAGCATCAGCGTGAGCGCGAACGACAGCACCACCGAGAGCGCCATCACCGCTACCACCCACACGATGCTCATCGGGTTGGCCGGATCGAAGAACTGCACGCTGGTGAACAGCCCGGGCGAGGCCATCGAATGGCTGGCCAGCCCGCCGATGCCGGCGACCGCGCCGCAGACGAAGCCGCTGATCAGGCTGGCGACCAGCGGCCGCTTCAGGCGCACCGCCACGCCGTACAGCGCCGGTTCGGAAATCCCCGCCACGATGGCGGAGGCGGCGGCGGCCAGCGCGGTCTGGCGCAGCTCGCGGTTTTTGGTTTTCAGCGCCACCGCCAGCGAAGCGCCGCCGAGCGACAGGTTGGCGCCGATCTCCGAAGGCATCACCATGCCCTCTTTGCCGGTCTCGGCGATGGTCTGGATGATGGTCGGGGTGAAGACCCGGTGCATGCCGGTGATCACCAGCAGCGGCCAAATTGCCCCCATGATGGCCACGGAGAGCCAGCCCAGGTAGCCGTGCACGGTGTAGACCAGCGCAGAGATGCCGCTGCCGATCCAGATGCCGAGCGGCCCGATAAGCAGAATGGCGATCGGCGCGGCGATCAGTACGATCAGCATCGGCTTGAGGAAGTTCTTGGTCACCGCCGGGGTGATGCGATCCACCCCGCGTTCGATGTGCGACAGGATCCAGGTCATCACCAGCGCCGGGAGCACCGTGTAGGTGTATTTCACCGCCGTCACCGGGATGAAGGCGAATTCCACCGCCTGGCCCTGCGCCGCCTTGGCCATCAGATCGATAAAGTTGGGATGCACCAGCACCCCGGCGATGGCGATCGCCAATGACATGTTGGTTTTGAACTTCAGCGCCGCCGAGGCAGCGACCATCACCGGCAGGAAGAAGAACGCGCCGTCGCCGATCACGTTGAGGATGACGAGGGTCGAGGAGCCTTTCTCGAATACCCCGGCCATGTCCAGGATCATCGCCAGTAGCTTCACCATCGAGCCGCCGATGATGGCGGGGATCAGGGGCGACATGGTGCCCACCAGCGCGTCGAGAATGCCGGCGCCGATGCCCTTCAGGGTGAGCTGGCGTTTTACCGGGGCGGCGGGGGCCGCCGCGCCCGGCATGCCGAGCGCCAGCACCGCCTGATAGGCCTTGGCCACCTCGTTGCCGATGATCACCTGGCACTGCTCGCCGCGGTGCACCACGCCCAGCACGCCGTCGATGGCCTTCAGCGCCGGGGTGTCGATCCGCGCTTTGTCTTTCACCACGAATCTCAGGCGGGTCATGCAGTGGGTCACGGCCTCGATATTGCCCGCGCCGCCCAGGGCGGCCACGATGGCGTGCGAGATCTCTGCGTAGTTCTTCGGCATGGCGTGTCGTCTCTCAGATAGCAATTCGGATAGCCCAAAGGCGAATATTTACTGCCTGGGCGATCCGTCGTTCCATTCGTATGAAACGCCCATAAGAAACCGGTTTCACAAAATCATGTATTGGTGTTTTGTTGTTGGCAAGAACTATGATTTTTGGCGTTTCGTTTTCGTGATCTGGATCGTCAGAGGTGATCGCGTGGCGATGCGCCGGGGCGTGAAAACGTTCCAAACGCCGGGCGTCTTGGGTAGACTGCGCTGAACCCATGGATTTTGGCGGCGCACAGATGGCAACGATACTCGAGGTGGCGAAAAAGGCCGGCGTTTCAAAGGCGACGGTGTCGCGCGTTTTGTCCGGCAGCGGCTATGTCAGCGAGGAGAAACGCGCATTGGTGGATAAAGCCATCGCGGAAACCGGCTATCGGCCCAACCTGCTGGCGCGCAGCCTGGCGACCAACACCACCCAAACCCTCGGCCTGGTGGTCACCAATACCCTCTACAGCGGCAACTATTTCAGCGAACTGATGGCGCAGTCGGCGCGCATCATGGAGGCGAACGGCCGCCAACTGATCCTGGCGGACGGCAAGCACACCGCGGAAGAGGAGCGGGCCGCCATTCAGTTTTTGCTGGATCTGCGCTGCGACGGGGTGATCATCTATCCGCGTTTTCTGTCGATTGCGGAAATGGACGAGATTGTCTCCCAACACCGCCAGCCGATTCTGGTGATCAACCGGCGGCTGCGGCTGAACGACAGCTACTGCATTTTCAGCGATCAGCACGCCGCCGGCGCGGCGGCGGTGGCGCACCTGATCGCGCGCGGCCATCGCGACATCGCCTTTATCACCGGCTCGCTCGATTCCCCCACTGGGCTGGAGCGGCTTTCCGGCTACAAGTCCGCGCTGGCGCAGCAGGGCATCGCGGTTAACGAGGCGTTGATCGTCGAGGGGAAATGGCACGCGCAAAGCGGCGTGGCGGCGGTCGATGCGCTGCTGGCCGGCGGGCAACCGTTCAGCGCCATCGTCGCCGGCAACGACGAAATGGCCATCGGCGCGATGAAGCGGCTGGCGGAGCGAGGCGTGGCGGTGCCGGAGGCGGTATCGGTCATCGGCTTCGACGACATCCCGCTGGCGCCCTATACCGTGCCGTCGCTGTCGAGCATGAAGATGCCGGTCACCGAGATGATCCAGGAGACCATCAACCGCCTGCTGTCGATGCTGGACGGCGGCGAGCTGAGCAAGCGCCCCAGTTTCCCGGCCAGCCTGATCGAGCGCGAGTCGGTGGCGGCGGGGCCGTACGAGCGGGATTGAACCCGGAAATGCGTCCGGGGGGTTAAGGTCCAGGCTGGCCGCCTAAGCCCTCGTCACTCGGCGCCGCGATGTCATCCTGCCACCATGCTTTTCCGCGGCGGCGTTTCAGCCGTTTCCCCTTACCACCCTGAGTAATAATCTGAAAGAGCGCCCCAAGACTGCTCTTTCGAGCCGCTATACGTTATGTTATCCCCCGAAAGTTTGGCCGTTCCCACCCGCCTTTAGCGGTTGAAAGCATCGCGCTTTCTTCTGTCTCGGCATGGCTTCCGGCGTTGCGTCGGTGAACGGTTTCACTGGCCAGCCTTGCGGCCCTGCGGATGAATGGCCCTGAGCATGTCGCCGTCCGGCGGCAATACCCGAGCGACCACCAGAGATTGGCGTCTGTGAGCCAAGGGCGGTAGCGTAGCCATCCGACGTTTCCGGCGACAATATCCGAACACGACGGTTGCGTGCCGACCTAAAACCAACAGAGCTGCGATGCAGCTCTGTTGGTTTTAGGGGCTTGCTCGCGGCGGCGTGGTGGGAATGTTGTTATTCGATTACCGGCAGGGTGTTTACCCAGGAAAAAGCCTTTAGCCGTTTTATGCGCATGTAAAACAATGTGGCGATGAAATGACCACGGCGTATTTTAGAGGATTCTATGAAAATTATCGTTACCGGCGGTGCCGGGTTTATTGGCTCGGCCGTTGCCCGCCATATTATCAATGATACCGCTGATCACATTTTGGTGCTGGATAGCCTGACCTATGCCGGTAACCTCGAATCCCTGGCGCCGATCGCCGATAGCGATCGTTACTCCTTCGAGCAGGTCGATATTTGCGACCGTCAGGCGTTGGATCGCGTGTTCGCCGCCTTCCAGCCCGATGCGGTGATGCACCTGGCCGCCGAAAGTCACGTCGATCGTTCTATTGACGGCCCGGCCGCCTTTATCGAAACCAACATCGTCGGCACCTACACCTTACTGGAGGCGGCTCGCCAGTATTGGCACGCCTTGGACGCCGAGCGCAAGCAGGCGTTCCGTTTCCATCACATCTCCACCGACGAGGTGTACGGCGATCTGCACGGCACCGACGATCTGTTTACCGAAACTACGCCTTATGCGCCAAGCAGCCCGTATTCCGCCTCCAAAGCGGCCAGCGATCACCTGGTGCGCGCCTGGTTGCGCACCTACGGTTTACCGACCGTTGTCACCAATTGTTCGAACAACTATGGCCCTTACCATTTCCCGGAAAAGCTGATCCCGCTGACGATCCTGAACGCGCTGGAAGGCAAGCCGCTGCCGGTATACGGCAACGGCGCGCAGGTGCGCGACTGGTTATATGTAGAAGATCATGCGCGGGCGCTGTATAAGGTGGTCACCGAAGGCGCGGTGGGGGAAACCTATAATATCGGTGGTCACAACGAGCGCAAAAATATCGAAGTGGTGCAAACCATTTGCGCACTGCTGGATGAGCTGGTGCCGCACAAACCGGGTGATATCGCGCATTATGCGGATCTCATCACCTTTGTGACCGACCGTCCGGGCCACGATATGCGCTATGCGATCGACGCCGCCAAGATCGATGCGGAGTTGGGGTGGAAGCCGCAAGAGACCTTTGAAAGCGGCATTCGCAAAACCGTGGAATGGTATCTGGCGAACGAAGCCTGGTGGAGCCGGGTGAAAGACGGCTCCTATGCCGGCGAGCGTCTGGGTTTGACCCGTTAATCGATTTTTAAGGAAGAAGAATGAAAGGCATTGTTTTAGCGGGCGGTTCCGGCACGCGTCTCTATCCCATCACGCGCGGCGTTTCCAAGCAGTTGCTGCCGATTTACGATAAGCCGATGGTCTATTACCCGATCTCGGTGCTGATGCTGGCGGGCATTCGGGATATCCTGATCATCTCCACTCCGGAAGATATGCCCTCCTTCAAGCGCTTGCTGGGTGACGGCAGCCGTTTCGGCATCAATCTGAGTTATGAAATTCAGCCGAGCCCGGACGGCCTGGCGCAGGCCTTCCTCATTGGCGAAGCGTTCATCGGCGGTGACAGCTGCGCGCTGGTGCTTGGCGACAACATTCACTTCGGCCAGGGCTTCGGCAACAAGCTGGAGTCGGTGGTGAAGCGCAGTGAAGGGGCGACGGTTTTCGGCTATCAGGTGATGGACCCTGAACGTTTCGGCGTGGTGGAGTTCGACGATAACTTCCGCGCGTTGTCGCTGGAAGAAAAACCGGCCGTGCCGAAATCCAACTGGGCGGTCACCGGGCTTTATTTCTATGACCATCACGTGGTTGAGATCGCCAAGCAGGTGAAGCCGTCGGCGCGCGGTGAGCTGGAAATCACCACGCTCAACCAGATGTATCTGGAGCGCGGCACGCTGAACGTCGAGCTGCTGGGGCGCGGTTTCGCCTGGCTGGACACCGGCACGCACGACAGTTTGATCGAGGCCTCTCAGTTTATACACACTATTGAGAAGCGTCAGGGCTTCAAGGTCGCTTGTCTGGAAGAGATCGCCTACCGAAAAGGCTGGTTGACGCGTGAGCAACTGGCCACCGAAGCCAAGCTGCTCGGCAAAACGCTGTATGGCCAGTATCTGTCGCAGCTGATCGCGGAAAAATAACCCCGGCCCGCCGTGCTTTGAACACCCGGAGCGCGGCGGGGCACTGGACGAACCTGCATATAGAGCGGATATGAGCACTGTACATATTTGTCCTCTGGATAAATTTATTCCTTCATTCATTGAATTTGTGAATGATAAATTCGATCCCGATGAACACTCGTTTTGGGTCTATGGCGATAAGGTGCGTTTCGCTTTGCCGCCCGCGGACAACGTTCACTATCTCGGGGCGGATCTGTTTGGTAACGTCAAGCCAACGTTGAAGTTGATGAAGGCCATTCAACGTCACGATCGGGTGATTCTGCACAGCTTCCACGGCATCAAGATGGCGCTGTTGCTGCTGTTGACCCCTTGGGTATTAAAAAAGTGCTATTGGTTCATATGGGGTGGTGACCTTTACCAATACCAAATCGGCAAGCGTAACTTCAAATGGCGCCTGACAGAGCTTCTCCGCCGCCCGGCCATTAAGCGTATGGGCAACTTTGTCACTTACATCAAGGGCGATTACGAGTTGGCTAAAAAGTGGTACGGTTGCACCGGCCGGTGGCATGAGTGCCTGCTGTATACCAGCAACGTATACAAGAAAAACGTCATCGATGAACGTGCGGCGGACGAGGGCGGTAAAACCACCATTCTGCTGGGTAATTCTGCCGATCCAACCAATAATCATTTTTCCGCGTTCGATATATTGGAAACGTACAAAAACGAGAATATTGAGCTCGTCGTACCGCTCTCCTACGGCAATAAACGCTATGCGGCAGAAGTGGTGGCCGAAGGCACGCGGCGCTTTGGCGAGAAATTTGTACCATTAACCGACTTTATGCCTTTCCAGCACTACCTGGCGCTGCTGGGGAAAGTGGATATCGCGGTGTTCAACCATCATCGCCAACAGGCGATGGGTAACACCATTTCCCTGCTGGGGCTGAAAAAAACGGTGTTTTTGAATCCAGGCACCACGCAGTGGGACTTCTTTCAAGAAAAGAATATCCAGGTATTGGATCTTCAAACGTTTTCGCTACGCAGCCTGAGCGCGGCGGAAAAACATGACAACGAGCAAAAAATCGAAGCCTATTTCTCCGCTGAGAACCTTACCGCGCAGTTAAAGGCCGTCTTTACTTCCTGATGCCGCACGGCACATCGCCCCGGCATGCATTCAGAATCGACAACAAGGGATAACATGATACCGTTCAACAAACCACCGGTAACCGGCAACGAAATTCAATATATCAATGCGGCGTTGGAGAATGGGAAATTGTCGGGCGACGGCCCGTTCGGCAAACAGTGCCAGAAATGGTTTGAAAACAAGCTGGGGTGCAAACACGCGCTGTTGACCCCGTCTTGCACCGCCGCGCTGGAGATCGCCGCGCTGCTGGTCGATATCCAGCCGGGCGACGAAGTTATCATGCCAAGCTACACCTTCGTCAGCACCGCCAACGCCTTCGTGTTGCGCGGCGCGAAAATCAAATTCGTCGATATCCACTCTGAAACCATGAATATGGATGCAGCGCTGGTGGCTGCGGCGATCACCGATAAAACCAAAGCCATCGTGCCCGTGCATTACGCCGGCGTCTCCTGCGATATGGATGCGATCATGCGCCTGGCCGATCAGCATAACCTGCTGGTGGTCGAAGACGCCGCGCAGGGCGTCATGAGCAAATACAAGGGCGATTTCGTTGGCGTTAAAGGTCACCTGGCGGCTTTCAGCTTCCATGAAACCAAAAACTATACCAGCGGCGGGGAAGGTGGCGCGCTGGTGATCAATGATGAGCGTTTTATCAAACGCGCCGAAATTTTGCGTGAGAAGGGCACCGACCGCAGCCAGTTCCTGCGCGGCCAGGTGGACAAATATACCTGGGTCGATTTCGGCAGCAGTTTCCTGCCGGGTGAACTGCAGTCGGCTTGCCTGTGGGGACAACTGGAACTGGCGGATGAGATCAATGATAACCGCCTGGCGACTTGGCACAAGTACTACGCGAGCTTTGCGCCGCTGGCGGAGAAAGGGCTGCTGACGTTGCCGACTATTCCGGCGGATTGCGAGCACAATGCGCATATGTTCTATGTGAAGCTGAAGGATATTGAGCAAAGAACGCAGTTCATCGCTCACCTGAAGGCCTGTGGCGTGATGGCGGTATTCCATTATATTCCGCTGCACTCGGCGCCGGCGGGCAAGGTCTTCGGCACCTTCATCGGTGAAGACAACTACACCACCCGCGAAAGCGAGAGACTGGTTCGCCTGCCGCTGTACTACAAAATGACCGATGCCGATCAAAATAAAGTGATTGAAAGCGTTGTGAGGTTCTTTGAGTGAACGCCCGCAAGATCCTGGCGTTCGCCATCGGGCCGATCGGTAATGCCGCGCTGGGGTTGTTGACCCTGCCGGTCATTACCTGGCTGTTTTCGGCGGACGACGTAGGCCGAATCAGCATGCTGAATGTGGCCGTGTCTTTCTGCGTGCTGTTTTTCAGTTTGGGGCTTGATCAGGCTTACGTTCGGGAATACCACGGTGAATCCGATCGCGGGCAGCTGTTGAAGAACGTCGCTTTCCCCGGCTTGCTGATGATCGTAGTCATCAGTGCGGCGTTCCTGCTGTTCCCCGGCAGTTTGTCCGCGTTGCTGTTTGAACAGAAAGACATGGCGATAAGCTGGCTTATCATGTTGATTCTTTTGGCGTCGTTCATCAACCGTTTCTTGTCCCTGATACTCAGGATGCAGGAGAAGGGGATGGCGTTTTCGCTCAGCCAACTGATGCCCAAGCTGATGACGCTGATCGTCATCAGCCTGTGCTATGTTCTGTTTACCCAGCATACGCTGATGCAGTTGGTGGTGGCGAACGCCGTCGGTTTTATCGCCGTATCGCTGATGCTGATGTGGTCTTCCCGGGCGGATTGGATAGCCGCGCTGCGCAGTTCGCTGGACTACGGCAAACTGAAAGCGATGCTCAAGTTCGGCTATCCGCTGATCTTGGGCGGGTTGGCGTTTTGGGGGTTAACCACTGTCGATAGGATGTTCGTGCGAGCCTATTCCGGCTTTGAACAGTTGGCTATCTTCTCGGTGGCGGTTAGCTTCGCCGGCGTGGCGAGCATCCTGCAAAGTGTGTTCTCTACTGTTTGGGCGCCGATGGTGTACAAGCTGGCGGAGTCTAACGAAGGCGGCGAACAGCAGATGGTAACCAAGGTCACGCAGTGCATGCTGATTGCCGTGGTTTGCCTGTTCAGCTTGGGCGGGCTCTTTTCCTGGCTGGTTGACTTTGTCTTGCCCGCTAATTACGTGAATGTGAAATATATTCTGGTTGCGAGTCTGGGTTTCCCTTTGTTGTTCACACTGTCGGAAACGACGGCGGTCGGCATCGGCCTGAGTAGAAAGACCGCTTACACCATGCTGGCTTCCTTGAGCGCGTTGCTCATCAACGTGGTGGCCAATGCATTGCTGGTGCCACGTTTCGGCGCCGGTGGCGCGGCGGTAAGCACCTGTCTGGCCTTCTGGGCATTCCTGATCCTGAGAACGGAGTTCTCGATTATCAGCTGGAAGACCATGCCACGTTTTGAAATGTATTTCTTCACTTTCCTCTGTCTGGCGGGGGCGTCGGTTTCAGCGCTGGCAGGCGAGAAAATGAAATACGAGCTGTTTGTCTATTGGGGTGTCTTACTGGCCGTGGTGCTGGTGAGGAACCTCAGGTTCCTTAAGTCGTTCGCCAAACGATAACGCTTTCAGTCAGGCAACCCGTTGCGGGTTGCCGCCGTTTTCCCCATTTCTTTTTCTCATCATGACAGCGCGATCTCGCTGACGTCTCCTCTTGCTCAACGCAGCCGCTCCCGAATCTCCTCCTCCGGCAGATCCACGCCAATAAACACCAACGTGCTCTTGCGCTCTTCCTCAGGCAGCCATTCCCGATCCCAGTCGGCGTTGTACAGCCGCTGTACGCCCTGGAACAGCAGGCGGCGCGGCTCGTCTTCGATAGACAGAATGCCTTTGTAGCGCAGCAGGTTGTCGGCGTATTCCAGCAGTAGGCCTTCCATCACGTCGGAGATTTGCATCAGCGGCAGCGGGCGCTCCAGCGTCACGACAATTGAGCGGATGTCGCTCTGCGGCTGCGGGATGCGGCGGAACAGCGGGGTGGCTGGCGTCAGGTTCAGCTTGTCGTTCAGCGTGAAGCCTTCGATGTCGAACAGCACGCTCAGATCGATGTCGCCGTGTGTCACCTTGTAGACCGGCGCGCGGGCGTTCATCCGCTGCAGCCGCTGGATCAGCGCCTCGCAGTCCGGCGCCACGTCGGTTTTGGTCAACAGGAGGCGGTCGGCGTAGCCCACCTGCGCCTGGGCGATGCTGAACTGGCTCAGCTGCTGCTCGGCATGTGCCGCGTCCACCAGGGTGATGATGCCGTCCAGCAGGAAGCGCTCGCACAGGATCTCGTGCGAGAAAAAGGTCTGGGTAATCGGGCCGGGATCGGCCATGCCGGTGCATTCGATGATCAGCCGATCGAACGCCAGCTGGCCGCTGTCGACGCCGTCCAGCAGATCCAGCAGCGCGTCCGCCAGTTCGTTGGACTTGCTGCAGCAGATGCAGCCGTTGCTTAACGTGGTGATGCGGCTGGCGCGATCGCCGATCAGCGCGTCGTCGATCGGCACTTCGCCGAACTCGTTCTCGATAACCGCGATTTTATAGCCGTGTTCGGCGTTCAGGATGTGGCGCAGCAGGGTGGTTTTGCCGGCGCCCAAAAAGCCGGTCAGGATGGTGACTGCAATGGGTTTCATACGGGTCCTTGTGACTGCGGGTTAACAGCAGCGCATGCCGCCTTTGCCGTCGCCGCCGTAGCGCGCTTGCTGGCGCTCGCGGAAAAATTCTTTATAGGTCATCACCGGTTTGTCCGGGTGGTTGTCTTTCATGTGCTGGACGTAGGTATCGTAGTCAGGCACGCCCACCAACATGCGCGCCGCCTGCCCGAGGTACTTCCCCGCCTGGCCGAGATTTCCGAACATAAGCCTTCTCCAACTTTACCCTGCATCACTACAGCGCTTGCTTAAGCCTGATATTAGGGGAAGCCGGGGGATGGGGTTCCCGCAGGGATGCCCCCCACCTCCGGGTCGCCCCGGGTATCTCGATTGCATCGCGCCGCACGCCTGGCATCTTGCGATACGCAGGCCGTGCGGCTTTGGGTACTACTTAACGTTTATTATGCAGGGTATCCGTTAAATCACATCAATGCTGGGTCGAAACTTTGACCTCCCCCTCAGTTACGCCGTCGGCGGGCGCGGCCTGCGGCACCGGTACGTAAGGCGTTTCCTGGTCGGTGCGTTTCGGGTTTTTGTGCGCCGCCATCGCGGTTTTCACCCCGTAGAAGATGATGCTGTACACCACCAGCAGGAACAGAATGCTCAGTCCGGCGTTGGTGTAGTTGTTCACCACGATGTGGTTCATGTTGGCGATCTGCTGGGCGCTCAGCTCGGCGCCGCCTTCGGCGATCTTGCGCTTGTACTCGCCGGCCAGGAAGAAGAAGCCTTCCAGCTGCGGGTTGTCGCTGAACAACTTCAGCCCCAGCGCGTAGGTGGTGCAGATCAGCAGCCATACCGCCGGCAGCACGGTCACCCAGATGTATTGGGTGCGCTTCATCTTAATCAGCACCACGGTGCCCAGCACCAGCGCCACGGCGGCCAGCATCTGGTTGGAGATGCCGAACAGCGGCCACAGGCTCTTCACGCCGCCGAGCGGATCCACCACGCCCTGATACAGCAGGTAGCCCCACAGCCCGACGCAGCCGGCGGTGCCGACGATGCCGGCCACCAGCGAGTCGGTTTTCTTCAGGAACGGCACGAAGTTGCCCAGCAGATCCTGCAGCATAAAGCGGCCGGAGCGGGTGCCGGCGTCCAGCGCGGTCAGGATGAACAGCGCCTCGAACAGAATGCCGAAGTGGTACCAGAAGCCCATGTTGGCGCCCGGAATGATCTGGTGGAACACGTGGGCGATGCCCACCGCCAGCGTTGGCGCGCCGCCGGCGCGGTTCAGCACCGAAGGTTCGCCGATGTCGGTGGCGGTCTGCAGGATCTGTTCCGGGCTGATGACGAAGCCCCAGGAGCTGACCGCCGCCGCCGCATGCACGGTGACGTCCTTCAGCGAAGCCATGATCATCGGCGCGTCTTCGGTGCCCAGGCGGTGCAGATCCGGCATGGTGATGCCCAGCGCCGCCGGCGGGGTGTTCATGGCGAAGTACAGGCCCGGCTCGATGATGGAAGCCGCCACCAGCGCCATGATGGCGACGAAGGACTCCATCAGCATCGCGCCGTAGCCGATAAAGCGTGCGTCGGTCTCATTGGCCAGCAGCTTCGGCGTGGTGCCGGAGGCGATCAGCGCATGGAAGCCGGAGACCGCGCCGCAGGCGATGGTGATGAACAGGAACGGGAACAGGGTGCCTTTCCACACCGGGCCGGTGCCGTCGACGAACTGGGTGACCGCCGGCATTTTCAGCTCAGGGTTGAGGATCACGATGCCGATCGCCAGCCCGACGATCACGCCGATTTTCAGGAAGGTGGCCAGGTAGTCGCGCGGCGCCAGGATCAGCCACACCGGCAGCAGGGCGGAGACAAAGGCGTAGCCGATCAGCGTGAAGGTGATGGTGGTGTCTTTAAAGGTCAGCGCCGGGCCCCAGTACGGATCGTGCGCTACCACGCCGCCGAACCAGATGGCGGCCACCAGCAGCACGATGCCGATGATTGACACTTCACCCACGCGGCCGGGGCGCAAGTAGCGCATGTAGATGCCCATAAACAGCGCGATCGGCACGGTGGAGCAGACGGTGAATACGCCCCACGGGCTTTCCGCCAGCGCTTTCACCACGATCAGCGCCAGCACCGCCAGGATGATGATCATGATCAGGAAGCAGCCGAACAGCGCGATGGTGCCCGGTATCGGCCCCATCTCTTTTTTAATGATCTCACCGAGCGAGGCGCCGTTGCGGCGCGAGGAGATGAACAGCACCATAAAGTCCTGCACCGCCCCCGCCAGCACCACGCCGCCCAGCAGCCACAGCGTGCCGGGCAGGTAGCCGACCTGCGCGGCCAGCACCGGCCCCACCAGCGGCCCGGCGCCGGCGATGGCGGCGAAGTGGTGGCCGAACAGCACGTTCTTGTTGGTCGGCACGTAGTTCAGGCCGTCGTTGTTGACCACCGCCGGGGTGGCGCGGCCGGCGTCCAGCTTCATCACCCTGGTGGCGATGTACAGGCTGTAGTAGCGGTAGGCCACCAGATACACCGCCACCGAAGCGACGACGATCCACAGCGCGCTGATGTGTTCGCCGCGGCGCAGCGCCACCACGCCGAGGCAGGCTGCGCCGAGTATCCCCAGCAGCATCCACGGAATGTGCTTTAAAATCCCCTCTCGTTTCATGAGGTATCCTTAATTCCAGTCTGCAAAATATGAATGAACTCATCCGCTTGTAAGAGATGTCAGAGTGGCGCGGTGAGCCGTAGCGTCTTTCCCGAGGTAAGGCGGGTTTAGGAACAGCTCATCATCGCCGGGGGTAAGGGGGGAAGACAGGCGTATTTCGGTCAGCGGTCAGATCCGCCGGGTGAACGGTTGGATTGGCGGGGTAAGCGGTTTGTTGCATAACCAACAGCCGCCCGTCAGCCGCTGTTGCCAATGCAGCACCCGCCCGAACTCGCTGGCTTTAAACTCCCGGTTTTTCAGCCAGATGCCTTAATGCGGCGGTTGGCACGCATCCTGCTATCGGTTTTATAACCAAAACAATGTTTTCAATATTTGTAAGTCAATAATGGTTATATGCGCGCCGCATAACGGCGCCGACGGTCAGAGGGAGAGAAGCATGTCAGCAGCAAACCACTCGCAGCAGCCGATTCAGTTCGCCTACTGGGTGCCGAACGTTTCCGGCGGCCTGGTGATCAGCAATATCCCGCAGCGCACCGGTTGGGACATCGGTTATAACCGCAAGCTGGCGCAGATCGCCGAGCGCGCCGGTTTCGACTACGCGCTTACCCAGATCCGCTTCACCGCCGGTTACGGCGCGGAAAACCAGCACGAATCGGTGTCGTTCTCACAGGCCCTGTTGGACGCCACCGAGAAACTGAAAGTGATCGCCGCGCTGCTGCCGGGGCCGTGGAACCCCACGCTGGCGGCCAAACAGATCGCCACCATCAGCCATCTTTCCAACGCGCGCATTGCGGTGAACATTGTCAGCGGCTGGTTCCGCGGCGAGTTCAAGGCCATCGGCGAGCCGTGGCTGGATCATGAGGAGCGCTACCTGCGTTCGGAAGAGTTTATCCGCTGCCTGCGCGGCATCTGGAATGAGCCCAGCTTCACCTTCGCCGGCGATTTCTACCGTTTCCGCGACTACTCGCTGAAGCCGAAGCCGCTGGCGCCGTTGCCGGAAATTTTCCAGGGCGGCAGCTCACGTGCGGCGCGCGACATGGCGGCGCGGGTCTCGGACTGGTATTTCACCAACGGCAACAGCGTGGAGGGCATTCGCCGGCAGGTGGAGGACATCCAGAGCAAGGCGCAGGCCAATCACCATCGGGTGAAGGTGGGGGTGAACGGTTTCGTCATCGCCCGCGAGAGCGAACAGGCGGCGCAGGCGGTGCTGCAGGAGATCATCGATCACGCCAACCCGGAGGCGGTGCAGGGCTTCGGGCACGAGGTGAAAAACGCCGGGGCGGCCTCGCCCGAGGGCGAGGGCAACTGGGCCAAGTCCACCTTCGAAGATTTGGTGCAGTATAACGACGGCTTTAAAACCAACCTGATCGGCACGCCGCAGCAGATCGCCGAGCGCATCATCGCGTTGAAAGACGCCGGGGTGGATCTGCTGTTGCTGGCGTTTCTGCACTTCCAGGAAGAGGTGGAGTACTTCGGCCGCGAAGTGATCCCGCTGGTGCGCGAACTGGAGCGCCAGCGGGCGGCGGCCTGAGCGTTAACCCGTTTGCAGGGTTTGCAGCAGGTGGATAAAGGCGGCGCTGAGCGGCGGCGTGGCCGGCTCATGGCGGGTAAAGACATAAAAGCGCGCGCTGATGTCGATCTCGTGCGTCGGGATTTTCTGCAGGTGCAGCTGCGGGGCGTAGTGCGCGACCACCCGATCGCTCAGCAGCGCGATATAGCCCTGCTGCCTGACCAGGCACCAGGTCGCCAGGAAGGAGTCGGTCTCGACGATCTGGCCGTGCGGCGTGTAGCGTTCGGCGATCTCGCGGATGGCGGCATGCCCCACCGAACAGGAGCGCGGCACCACCCATTTGGCCTCGGCCGGCGGTTGCCCGGCGGCGGTCAGGTCGCCCCCTTGATAGAGCGAGAAGCGCTCGCTTTTCAGCGCCTGCATGGCCAGATCGGCGCCGCCCGCCGCGCCGTTCAGGCTGCTGACCGCCAAATCCAGCTCGCAGTTTCGCAGCCGGGCCAGCAGGCCTTCCGGGCCGTCTTCCACCACCGTCACCCGGGTATGCGGGTAGCGGCGGTTGAAGCCTTCGAGCACCTGGGGCAGGTAGCACAGCAGCGGATCGACGCTCATCCCCACCCGCAGGCGCTTCTCGCCGCCGGCGCTCAGGCCGCGCAGCTCGTCAAACGCGCTGAGCAACTGATTGGTGGCGGCGTCTATCCGCCGGTAAAACAGCTCGCCGACCGCCGTCAGGCGAACGCCGCGGTTGCTGCGCTCCAGCAGCCGCGCGCCGATGGACATTTCCAGCTCTTTGAGCACCCGGCTTAGCGTCGGTTGCGAGACGGCCAGTTTTTTCGCGGCATCGTGCAAACTTCCGCAGTGAACGATGTCTTTGAACATCGTCAGATGAGCCAGTTTTGGCATGGTTTTCATGGTGGATCTCCCTGGAAGTGAACGGCATTAGCCGGAGCCGGCGATGCGGCTGTAATAGGCCTGTTTCATCATGCTGTCGTTCAGCAGTTTATTGATGGTCTGGTCGAGCACCGGCGTGGTGACGGAGGCCGGCATCAGCGTGGCGGTGATCTCCACGTCGTCGTCGCCAAAGGGTTCGATATCCAGATGCGAGATAAAGCAGTTTTCTCCTTGCAGCACCTGTTTGAATTTGGCCAGCGCTTCACGCTGCTCATGCTCGAAGGCAATGACGCAAATCTGGTAGGTGGATTCGCCGTTAACGTCATTGAAGGGCTGTTTGTTGACCATATTGACCAGCGGGCGCAGCAGGGTGTTGGCGGCGAGCACGAACAGCGTGGCGGCCAGCGCATCGCCGTACAGGCCGCAGCCGGCGCAGGCGCCGACCGCCGCGGAGCCCCAGAGCGTGGCGGCGGTGTTCAGGCCGCGGATGTTCATCCCTTCTTTCATGATGGCCCCGGCGCCGAGAAAGCCGACGCCGGAGACCACGTAGGAGATGACCCGCACCGCGCCGCCGCTGCCGTCGATGGTCATGGCCAGGTGGACGAAGATCGCCGCGCTGGTGGCCACCAGCGTATTGGTGCGCAGCCCGGCGGTGCGCTGGCGGAATTGTCTTTCGTAGCCGATGGCGGCGCCCAGGACGGACGCGGTCAGCAGCGTCAGCAGTGTATGAATGAAATGCATGATAATAACTCGATGTATTATCCGCTTATCATGAGCCACCCGTGGCGGGGTAACTCTTGATAAACAGGTAGTTAAGTTGGCGGGGCTCCGTCCCGCCAGTCCAGGGCGGCGCTCAGTGCGCGGCGGCGATCTGCCGGCTGAGCGCCTCGCTGATTTTGTCCGTCAGCGGCTGCATCCCCTCGCGGGTGCGCGCCTCGCGGCGCTGCGTGATGTGATAGCAGCCGTCGAGGGTGCCGGCGCCCAGCAGGAGGATGCGGTCAGACATCATCACTGCCTCCTCTACGCTGTGGGTGACCAGCACGATGGAGCGGGTTTTGATCTGGCGCGTGCTCCAGATCCGCAGCAGATCGCTGCGCAGGTGTTCGCCGGTATAGACGTCCAGCGCGGAAAAGGGCTCGTCCAGCAACAGCAGCATCGGTTCTACCGCCAGCGCGCGCGCAAAGCCGACCCGCTGGCGCATGCCGCCGGAAAGCTCGCGCGGGTAGGCGTCGCGGTAGGGCGCGAGACCGACCAGATCGAGCATTTTCAGCGTCTGGGTTTCGACCACCTGCGGCGGCAGATCCTGCGCCTGCAGCCCGAAGGCGATATTTTGATAGACGTTCAGCCACGGGAAAATGGCGAAGGTCTGGAACACCATGTTGATCTGCGGATTCGGCCCCGAGACTTTTTTATCCCCCAGCATCACGGTGCCCAGATCCGGCGCGATCAGGCCGGAAAGTATGCGCAGCAGGGTGGATTTGCCCGAGCCGGACTGCCCCAAAATGCTGACGACCTCGTTATCGTAGAGGCGCAGGTTGATTTCATTCAGCACCAGGCGTTTTTCTTTACCGGTAGGCTGAACGCTTTTGCTGACGTTATTAACCGTCAGCAACGTGGTTTTTTTTACCATCATGATGTTTCTCCACTCAATTAAAAATATGAGCATGGAAAAATGACCGATAGTTATCGCCGCGCAGGGGTAAAATAAATGCGGGTGCAAATAATCCTGAGCGTTATCGGACTGTTAATAAGCGTATGCTGGAAGGATTAGCCTGTCAGGCGCGCCGGAGCGGCGTACGCGGAGGCCATGTGCTGAAGGGGTAAAGCGAAGGGATGTGGTAACTGACGCATATCCTGACACTTTCAGGATGCAATGGGATGACTATTGCTCCTGTGACCTCAGCGATTCCAACAATAAAATAAACAACCAACTGTCGCCGTCCATATCATTTCCCCGTTATTTTTCGTGTGGCCATAATACGCGTGATATTGCCTGTGATTCAATGTGGTTAGGCGGAATTATCGCGGCAAAATGTAATTTAATATGAATACGGGAAAGTTTTTCTTTATTTATTAAACGGGGCGTCAACGAAAATCATGAGAGTGAATATAGGCGCTATTTTATGGAAATATAAACCTGAATTAAACGAGAGAATAACAGGGCGGGCGCAAGACAAATAATGAACCGGCCGCAGCGCGCGCTGCGGCCGGTATCGGGTCAGAACTGATACATGATGCCGGTTTCGACAATGTCGTCGGCGCCGGCGCCGACGGCGTTCTGCCGTTGCAGCAGGTTGAGCTTGTACTCCACGTAGGTCGACATATTGGCGTTGAAGCTGTAGTTCAGCGCCAGATCCAGGTATTTGACCAGATCGGCGTCGCCGATGCCGGGCAGGTTACGGCCGCGCGTTTGCAGGTAGGCTACCGAGGGCGTAACGCCGGAATCGAAGTGATACTGCGCGACCGCCTCAATAGCGTCCGCGCGGGGGGCGAAGCCGGCGTAGCGATCGCCGTCGACGTAGGTCATGTTCTCAGTGCGCGCGTAGCTGGCCGCCAGGTAGAGGTTGTCCTGGTCGTATTTCAGCCCCAGGGTCCAGGCCCGGGCGCGATCGCCGTCAGCCAGGCCGAAGCGCTGTTGCGCCAGCGTGCGCGCAGAGTTGGCGTAGGCGCCGCCAACGTTGAGCCCCACGCCGGTGTCGTAGGTGGCGGAAAAGGCGTAGCCATCGCCGTTTTGCGTCTGGATATCCTTCGCCCTTTGAGCGTCGTCCCCCCGATTCTTCCCCTGATATTGCAGGCCGAGATCCAGGCCGTCGACCAGGCCGCCCAGGCTGCGGTTGTGGTAGGTCAGCAGGCCGTTGGCGCGGCCGGTCATAAAGTTGTCGGCCGCTTCGTAGCTGTCGTTGCCGAATTCAGGCAGCACGTCCGTCCAGCCGGCCACGTCATACAGTAGGCCATAGTTGCGGCCGTAATCTAGGCTGCCCCAGTGGCCGAACGTCAGCCCGGCGAAGCCCAGCCGGGTATAGCTATTGCCCAGCCCGGCGCTTTCCGGCTGATCGAGCCCCGCCTGATATTCCCATTGGCCATACCCTGTCAGCCCGTCGGCGATCTGCGTCTCGCCTTTGAAACCGAAGCGGGTATAGGAGCGGTCGCCGTTATTGTCGGCGTCGCTGCTGAAGTAATGCACGCCGTTCAGCTGGCCGTACAGATCCAGTTTATTGCCGTCTTTATTGATGATTTCCGCGCCGGCGGCGGCGGCCGGCAGCAGGATGATCAGCGTCATCAGCACGCTTTTATGGTTCATTTCAGTTCCCCAAGTGGATGAAAACAGGGCCGTTAACCGGCCGATTGCGCTTGCGCGATTTTTTTGTATAGGCAGCTGCGGATCCGATCGGTGAGGTGCCGCAGGCTTTCCCGGTTGCGCGCCGCACGCGGGATATTGACGCTGAATTCGTCATCGATCCGTTTGCTGGTCGCGTCCAGGATCAGCACCCGATCGGACATCAGCACCGCCTCTTCGACGTCGTGGGTCACCATCACCATGGCGCGCGTGCGCAGCCGGTTGTCTCCCCACAGCGCCAGCAGATCGCTGCGTAGTTTTTGCGCGGTAAAGATATCGAGGGCGGAGAAGGGCTCGTCCAGTAGCAAGACATCGGGCTCTACCGCCAACGCCCGGGCGAAGCCCACGCGCTGGCGCATGCCGCCCGAGAGCTCGCGCGGCCAGGCGTGCTCATAGCCGGTCAGGCCCACCAGGCGCAGCAGCGCCCCCAGCCGCTCGGCGATCGTCTGCGGCGGCAGCCGTTGCGCCAGCAGCCCGAAGGCGATGTTGTCGTACACCGTTAGCCAGGGATAGAGCGCGTAGGACTGAAACACCATGCCGGCGTTCGCGCTCGGGCCATTGATCGGTTTGCCCGCCAGGGTGAGCGTGCCGCTGTCCGGCGGGATCAGCCCGGCCAGCATGCGCAGCAGCGTGGACTTACCCGAACCGGATTGCCCCAGAATGGTGACGAACTCGCCGGCGTGCACGGTCAGCGACACGTCGCGCAGCACGGGGGTGGGGCGCTTGTTTTCGCCGATAAACGTCTTGTTCAGCCGGCGGGCGCTGATAATTACCTCTTGAGTCAGCATGTTGTTCCCCCTTGATCAGTCATATTTGAATTTGGTTTCCGCGATGCGATACAGCGGTTGCCAGACGAAGATGATGCACAGCGCCACCAGCGCGCACATGGCGGCGCAGCCCAGCGCAGACTCCGGGTTCTTGCCGGCGTCGGTGACGACGGAAATGAACGCGCCCAGCCCGGTGGCGCTGAGGGTGGTGCTGCCCCACTGGATCACCTCGGCGGCGATGGCGCTGTTCCAGGCGCCGCCGGCGGCGGAGATGATGCCCGTCACGATGTAGGGGAAGATCGCCGGCAGCATGTAGTAGCGCCACCAGCGCAAACGGCGCAGGCCGAAGGTTTCGCTGACCTCGGTGATCTGCGTCGGAATGGCGGAAACGCCGGCGATCACGTTGAACAACACGTACCACTGGGTGCCCAGCATGATCATCGGGATGGCCCACCAGCCGAGATCCTGGTGATAAATGGCGATGAAGGCGGCGATCAGCGGGTAGAAAATATTGGGCGGAATGGCCGCCAGGATCTGGATGATCGGCTGGAAGATCTTCACCAGCCGCGGATTCATGCCGATCCACACCCCCAGCGGCGTGAAGATCGCCACGCTAAGTAGCATGGCCGCGGCCACGCGCGCGGTGGTGAGCAGCATCCATTCCGGCAGCATGGCGAAGTACTGTTTGGGGAAGTATTCCCACAGCCGGTAACCGAACCAGACGCAGGCCAGCACCACGCCGAGATACCACAGGCTGCGCCACAACCAGTTCCCCTTGGCGGCGAGCCTGAACAGGCGGTGCAGGCCGAGGGCGTACCACAGCCGCGGCAGTTTGAACAGCCACAGGTCAGCCAGCGCGCGCAGCGTGCGGCCGAGCGCCGCGCCGACGTGCGAGAAGGCCAGGCTGTTGTAAAACCACGGATTGCCGAGCGGGCGATTGGCGGTGACGTCTTCGTATTTGAAGCGGGCGGTGTAACGCACCAGCGGGCGGAAAACCAGCTGATCGAGCAGCACGATGTTGGCGGCCAGCGCGACGATCGCATACAGGATCGCCGGCACGTTCTGCTGCGCCAGCGCTTCGGCGATATAGGAGCCGACGCCGGGCAGTTCGACCGAGCGATCGCCGACCGGAATGGCTTCGGAGGCCACCAGGGCGAACCAGGCGGCGGATTGCGACACCATGGCGTTCCACAGCAGGCCCGGCACCGAATAGATGAATTCCAGCCGCCAGAAGCGTTGCCACGGGTTGTAATTGAAGCTGCGGGCGGCTTCATCCAGCTCCTTGGGCACGATGCGCAGCGTTTGATACAGCGTCAGCATCATGTTCCAGGCCTGGCCGGTAAACACCGCGAAGATGGCGGTGCACTCCAGCCCCATCACGCTGTGTGGGTAGAGATTGAGAAAGTACACGGTCGTGAAGGTCAGGAACCCCACCAGCGGCACCGACTCCATAAAGTTGACGAAGGGCAGGATCACCCGGCGCAGCGGCGCATAGCGCGCGGCCAGCACGGCGAACACCACAGAAAACAGCAGCGACCAGGCCATGCCGAGGAGAAAACGCATGCTGGTTCTGAGCGAATAATAAAGCAGGTTCCAGGCATCGAGACTAATGGCAGAGACGTTTTGTTCATTGAAGTCGCCGTGCATGTCGCCCCACGCGCGAATAAAAAAGGCAATGAAGAAAACGCCGATGGCGATAACGATAAAGTCATTTAAATAAGACTTTCTGAAAATAGATGTACCCCGGTTATTTTGCATAACGCAATACCTTATTTTTCCCATAAGAAATCCGTCGCCGCTCGGGTAATAGGCCCGGCGACACCAGATAAATACCGCTGTAGCGGTTGAGACAGACGTTGTTTTCGCAGCGGGGCGATGGGCGGGCAGGCAGAGCGGGAAAGGCCGTCAGAAGGGGAGCGGTTGCCGCATTCCGTATCTTTCAGAATGCAACGTGGATGGCATTACTGAAAGGTGCCCAATAGCATTAGCATAAAACTAAAACTTTCATCGCCCATAGGGCCCTCCTCGGTTTAAATATGGCACGGAGAGGGTAATGTGTTTTGCTGATAAAAAGCAATTGGCGGCGTAGGGTTTTTACGGTTGATATGTAACAGGATGAATATTTATTTTTTAATCGCTATATTCAGAAAATGAAATAACCTATTTTGATGGCGGTAAATACGGTGAAAATAAATCACGGCGAAATAAAACGGCGCGCCCGAAGGGGTCGCACCGCCGTAAATTAATAAACCTGCCTGCCGTTGATGCCGGCGGGGAAAATGCCGGTGGCGAACAGATGCCCGTTGGCCTGGATCTGATCGTCGGGCAGCATCTCCAGCGGGAATTCGCCCGCCAGGCAGCTGAGAAAGGCGTTGCGATCGTCGGTGGTGGTAAAACCGATCAAATCGTAGAACAGCAGCGACGCGATCAGCTGGTGATGTTCCGGGATGCGCCGCAGCAGCGCCGCCGACGGAAACGGCAGGTGGAAGAAGAACGCGCAGGCGTTCAGCAGCCCCTGTTCCTTCAGCGCCTGCGCGCAGGGCAGCAGCTGGTAGTCATCGATGCAGACGATGTCGCCCGGGCACAGGTGTTCGCAGGCGATATCGGCGAAACGGCGGTTCAGCTGCCGGTAGGCGCAGTAGTTTTCCGGCGTGAAGTGCGCCTTCTCCGGCTGGTTGTGGAACACCGGCCACAGGCCGTCGTGGTAGTAGCCCTGATAGTGGCGGCGGAACTCTTCGATCGACAGCGGGAAGGTCACCTGATCGTAACCGGCACGTTGGCGGCAACTGATCGGGCGCTGCGCGAAATTCTGCACGTCGCCGTTCCAGCCGAGCCACAGCCCCGGTTCGGCGTCGGCCGCCAGTGTCTGGCCGGCGCAGGCCAGATCCTTGCCGTCGCACTGCTTGTTGGAAATCAGCACCAAACGAGACATGAGGGTCTCCTTATCAGTGAAGGGCGCGCAGGGCGTGCGCCGAACCATCGGCGCGCCAGGGCGCTTGCAGAGCGGGCAGCGTGACGCGCAGGCCGCGCAAAGCCGGGTGCGCCAGGCAGCAGCGCGTCAGCCAGCTTCCCAGCCCGACGCCGCGGTACTCGGCGCTGACGAACAGTTCGCTCACCGAGGCGAAGGTGGCGTAGTCGGTCACCATGCGGGCGAAACCGAGCAGGTGGCGCTTGCGGTATAGCCCGAAGCACAGGCCGTGGTGTACCAGGCGCTCCGCCGTCGCCCGATCCTGCAGGCTGAGGAAACGCTGGATCGCGTCGATATCCAACAACTGCCGATCGGTGCTGATATGAAAAACGCCTTTGCGCCAGCAGAGCAGCGGCTGCACGGACGCCCGTTGCGGTTGCATGTTCATGATTATCCTTCGGTTAACGAATCGGAGGTCGGTTACAGCATCCAGCCGAGTTCGGCGGCGGTGACCTGTTCCTCGAAGCGGCGCAGCTCGGCGCTTTTGCAGGTGTGCCACAGGGTACAGAACGCCGGGCCGAGCAGCTCACGCAGCGGATCGCTGTGGCGGAACAGCGCCAGCGCCTCCTGCTGGCCGAGCGGCAAGGGCGCGGCGTTATCGCTCTCGCAGCCGTTGGCGGCGGGCGGCAGCGGCAGCGGGTGTTCCAGCCCGTGCAACAGGCCGCCGAGCATCACCGCCAGCGCCAGATAAGGGTTGGCGTCGGCGCCGGCCAGGCGGTATTCGATACGCTGGTTGGCGCTGTCGGCGCAGGGCAGGCGCAGCGCCACCGTGCGGTTGTTGTGGCCCCAGGAGGCGCGCAGCGGCACGTGCATGCCGGGGCGGAAGCGGCGGAACGCGTTGATGTTGGGCGCCAGGATCGCCATCGATGCCGGCATCAGCGCCAGCATGCCCGCCATCGCCTGCTGCATGTTATCGCTCAGTTCGCCCGGCGCGCCGGTCAGCAGGTTCTCGCCGTGCTCGTCCTGCAAGCTGATATGGAAATGTAGCCCGCTGCCGGCGGCGTGGGCGCAGGGCTTGGCCATAAAGCAGGCGTGCTGGTGATGCTGCTCGGCAATCTGCCGCGTCAGGCGCTTTAGCGCCATGATCTGGTCGCAGGCTTCCAGCACGCGCCGGCTGTGATGCAGATTCAGCTCGTATTGGCCGGAGGCGGCTTCGGCCACCACGCCGGTCAGCGGCAGGCTCTGCAGCCGCGCGTGCCGTTCAATGTCGCTCAGCAGCGCATGGTGGCGCTTGGGCGCATCCACCGCGAAGCTCTGCGTCGGGCAGGCTTCCGCCTCGGCGGGGCGCTGCGGATCCTGCAGGTAGAACTCCAGTTCGGCCGCCACCACCGGGAAGCAGTTGCGCTCGTGCAGGCGCTTCAGCACCCGTTGCAGCACCACGCGCGGCTCCAGCTCGCAGGCGCCGCCGTCGGCGTTTTGCATCGTCAGCAGCAGCTGGGCGTGGCGTTCGGGATCGCGCGCGCAGGGGCGCAGCGTGCCGGGCACCGGCAGGCATAGCCGATCCGGCTCGCCCGCCCGTTGCCCCAGCCCGCTTTCTTCAATCACCCGGCCGTGCAGATCCAGGGCGTAGATCGACAGCGGGAAGTAGCAGCCTTTTTCCAGGCCAAAGGCTTCGGCGATCGGCAGGCGCTTGCCGCGCAGCTGGCCGTTCAGATCGTGCAGATAAATATCCAACTGTTCGGTATCCGGATAGCGCTGCAGGTAGTGTTCCAGCTCTTTGCGGAAGGTGCGCGTCGGCGATGCGGGCAGCTCCGCCAGCAGAGGATTGAAGCCGATGATATTAGCATGCATGGCGCGCTCCAGAACGAAGACCGGTCACGGCCAGAGGCAGGGATAAACGCATGAGACAACTCTCTTGTGAGGCCATAGCGGCGATGTGAAAAGGGTATCTGCGGCGGCAAAAACTGTCTGTAAAAACGCCGTAACGTTAACGGGGCGCGGAATAAAAATGCCGTAAAGAGCGCGGCGGGCTGGCCGGGTCGGCACGGTCTATACTGGCGAGATGGGCCGTAGAAGGAGAGATAACGATGAAGAGAATAGGGCTGCTTATCGCCGCGCTGGCCGCGTTCCACGCCACCGCGTCTTCCCCACAGGCGTGGGCCGAGAGCGAGCGGGCGATGCGCGCCGCCTGCCTGAAAGCCAGCGGGCTAAAAAACGCCAGGGTGGAAGGGGCGATCGTTCACTACGGTGATGACGTCGGCTATTCGGCGCTGTTTATCGGTGGGCGCTACCCGCAGCCGTTTATGAAAAACCAGCCGGGCAGGGAGCTGTGCTTATATCAGCGCGCCACGCAGAAGGCGGCGGTGCAGGCGGTGGAGGGGGATTAGACCGACTTCAGGAGATAGTTCAGGAGACACATGATGATTAAGAGTGCTCCTTGTAACATTAATAATCTGAAATCATTACGGATCCAATTTTTTAACCTTGGTGATGAAGCTGCTCGAACGAAATCGTAGGTTTTGGGACTTAGCCAAACGTTGCGAGTCAGTTTTAATTTCCGGTTGTTCAAAATCCAACGAAACCACTGGGCTTTTAGTGAAACACCGATGAAGTTAAGGTTGTCCGCTATCACGACAAAAAGTGGAACAGGGTGTTTACTCACCACATAGTGTTGATAAAAGAGATCAAACTCTTTTTTATGAAGTCGATAGTAAATAAATTGGATAATAGCGATAAGAAGGAAAAGAAAGAATAGTAATACCACTAAGAGTTTTATCTCTTTTATGTAAGACTCAATATAATTGATCATTTTTATACGCTGATTTTGATGAGATAAATAAAAATACAGCCCACGGTGGTAATAATGGCTTCTACGAGCAAAAGTATAAAGTCCATCGCCAGCCACTTCTGTAGCTCAGGAGAGGCGGTTTTTTGCACGAAATCGTAGGTTTTCGCATCGAGCCAAACTTGATCCCTTATTTTTATTTTTTTCCTTTTCAGAATCCAAAGAAACCACTGTGCTTTCAATGAGGTTCCAAGCATGCCGAGGCTATCGGCAAAGGCGACGTAGGGCGGAATAAAATGTCCGCTGCCAGCGTAACGTTGATAGAAAGCATCAAACTCTTTTTTATGGCGACGGTAACCAATGAACTGGATGAAGGCGCTTAAAACCAGCAATATCAAACACGATATGACGATAAATTTCATCATTCACCTACCACTAACGTCGTCAAATAATCGGAACCCATGCCACCCAGTGTGGATCCTGCTGCGCCGCCTATAGCGGCTCCAGCGATACCACAAACGATCGCACCTGTTCCTGCTGTTGCTGCACCTAACACAATTGAACAGGCTGCAATCGCAAGACCTGCACCTGCATTCCCTACCCAAATCCCCGCCGCAGTACTTGCCGCAAAATGACTGTATCCCTTCACCGCGATCTTGGCGCACTCCTGTTCGCGACCGGTGGTGCAGGCCAGGTTCTGGCTCACGCTCTCGATCGGAGAATCATCTGAAAATACAACGATGGGTAGCTTAATGATCGCTACGTAATAGTGTCTTTCCATTACGCTCGATGCTCAAAGTAAAGGTTCTCATGTATTTACGCCTTTCCGTATCGTTATTCATCGAGACGCCGAGCAAGACCGAGTATTCTCCCGCAGCCCAGTTTACCTGCGGATAAGTGACGCATTGCCCTGGTTTCAGGTCAGGCAACGGAGTGACTTCTGGTGAGGTCCAGACGATATGCCATTGCCGTTGTTCCTGTCGTGAGACGATCACTCCCCGGTTTTGCAGGCTGTCGCCGCTGCGAACACTGTTGATAGGCACTGCAAAGCAAGGTTGGTTGTCTTTTAGTGAGACATCCAACGGATGGTACCAGGGTTGAGTGGATTGACAGCCGTTCAGTAGCAGTGCGCACAGTAACGAGAGATAAAGTCTTATCATGACAAGGTGTTCCGGTTCTTTGGATTGTTCAGGAAAGCTCGCAATACCCATTCATAGCGTTTTTTGATGTCTGGCCCAATAATGCCGCTGTAGTTGGTGATTACTTGAAAGCCATTGCGTCCGAATTTAGTTAGGTAGAAATAGTCAGCAATGATACTTGCCTGTGCCTCCATTCCATAATCGGATAGAAGATGATAATTGGGCAAGGAATACTGATAGGAAACCGCCCAACTAGCCAACCCGCGCAGGCGTACGTTCATGCCTAATTGATATTGCCAGACATGCGCCATTTCATGGATAAACCAATGCTGATCGTAGGCGTTTGCCGTGGCAAAGTCTTCTTGAAAGTGTTTGGGCATAAAATAGAGCGTGCCATTTGGTGTTACGGCCGTATCTTCATGCTGTAAGCCGAAGGGGAAATAGCTGCCGTTATGGACGCGAACGCGGGAGTAATCGACAGCATTTTTGTAGAGCAGCCTAGCCAATGTGATTTCACCGGCCGTAAGTTTTCTGGCGTTTCCTTGAGTTGTGGCCATGGTTTTAATCCGTTAAAACATGAAAAAAACACCATAGCGAAAGTTCAGACATGATTAACCCACTTTGTCACAATCTTTTGCGTTCGCTCACAAGATGGAAAGGCAAATGGATGTTGGGTGCAATCTATTGATTGATATGAAAAATGATTTTATTTCTTTTATATATATTCAAAAATAAAAACGCCGGGTTGCGTGCTTTATTACCTCGCCAAATCCGCATGTTTTCTTCTCTGGCCGATACTGATGCCGCTGTTCCCGTCTCTCGTCGCATCCCCTGTTCAAGCTGCAAGGCAATCACTACTTTTTTTTCGAGTTGCCAGGCAAAACGCCAATGGCGGTCTGGAGAAAATTATATATTCCGGTCTATCGTCTTGTCATAGATTGTAATCTATAATCAGGCGATGCCATGTGGACGGTAATGACAACGAAAGAGTTTACAAGGAGTAACCCATGAGCACCTTAAAGCAACTGCTGGCCTCCCGCACCGCGGAGAGCCGCCGGTGCATCGAGGAAATGGCCGAAGAGATGCTGTTTGAAGCACACCTGCACCAGCTGCGGGAAGCGCTGAATATTTCCCAACAGGAATTGGCGAAAACGCTGGGCATTTCCCAGCCTTCGGTCGCGGCCATCGAAGGGCGCGGCAATGAACTGAAGATTTCGACCCTGAAACGCTACGTGGAAGCGATGGGCGGCACGTTGCGCCTGGACGTTGAGCTGCCGGGCGGCAAGCACGTCGGGTTTACGGTTTAAGCGCAGGCTGCCCGCCACTCCCCGCCATTTCTCGTTCGATCACCGTCGCCAGCGCCTGCGCGGCGGAAGAGAGTTGGTGCTGCGCCAGGCGGATCAGGCCCACGCGCCGTTCGATGATCGGGCCGATCAGCGGCACGCAGACCGCCCCCAGCTCATCCATCTGTTTCTCGCACAGCGCCGGCACCGCGCTGGCACCGAGGCCATTGGCCACCATGCGCCCGACCGTCACCAACTGGTGGCTTTCAAACGCCACCTCCAGCGTTCGCCCGCTGCGGGCCAGCTCCTGCTCCAGCAGCAGCCGCACCGCCGATGGCCGCTGCAGGGTGATGAAATCCAGCGTCAGCAGCTCCTTCCAGCTCACCTGCGCCTTGCGCGCCAGCGCCGAATCCTTCGGCACCACCGCCAGAAAGCGATCGCGGCACAGCGGGGTGAAGTGCAGGGTGTCGCTCGGCTCCGGCTCGAAGGCGATGCCCATCTCTACCCGCCCTTCGCGGATCATTTCAAACACCTGTTCGTTGATGACGTCATGCACCGCCACGTTGATGCCGGCATAGCGATCGCGAAACGCCTTGAGGATCGGCGGCAGCGGGTTGCCGGCGAACGACGGCATGGCGGCGATCGCCACCTTGCCCATCTGCAGGGTGAAGCGCTGACGCATCGCCTCTTCCGCGTTGTCCCAATCCGCCAGCAGCTGGCGCGCCATCGGGAAGAAGGTTTCCCCCTCCGGCGTCAGCGTCACCCGGCGGGTGGTGCGCAGCAGCAGCGGCCCGCCCAGCGCGTCTTCCAGCCCACGGATCGCCAGGCTGAGCGCCGGCTGAGAAATATTCAGCCGCTCGCTGGCCTGGGCGAAATTCAGAGTGTGAGCTACCGCTAAAAACGCACGTAACTGTTTGATGCTCATTTTCATTTTGGTTGGCGTTAACTCTTTGTTAATTGTCGGTTAACGGGTGATTAATAAAAATTCTAAATGAATGCGGCATAAAAACAAAATTAACAAATCATTTTTGTGACCTGAAGATGCCCTCACGTAAGCCAGGGCATTTCGCCCTGCGCCGCAACATGCAGGGGCAACGATATGGCAGGGCTCGACAAACGCGTCGGCAGCTACCAGGAAGCGCTGGCAGGCCTGACGGACAACATGACGGTGCTGGCGGGCGGCTTTGGCCTGTGCGGCATCCCGGAGAATCTGATCGAAGAGATCCGCCGGCGCGGCGTGCGCGGGTTGACGGTGGTTTCCAACAACTGCGGCGTCGACGGGTTCGGCCTCGGGCGGCTGCTGGAAACCCATCAGATCCGCAAGGTGGTGGGATCTTACGTCGGTGAAAACGCGCTGTTCGAGCAGCAGGCGCTCAGCGGCGAGCTGGAGGTGGATCTCACGCCGCAGGGCACGCTGGCGGAGAAGATCCGCGCCGGCGGCGCCGGTATCCCGGCATTCTTCACCGCCACCGGTTACGGCACGCCGATCGCCGAAGGCAAAGAGGTGCGCGAGTTCAACGGCCGCCCCTACATCATGGAAACCGCTATCACCGGCGATTTCGCCATCGTGAAAGGCTGGAAGGCCGATCACTTCGGCAACGTCATCTACCGCCACACCGCACAGAACTTCAATCCGCTGATGGCGACCGCCGGGCGTATCACGGTGGTGGAAGTGGAAGAGATCGTCGCGCCGGGCGAGCTGGATCCGGCGGCGATCCACACCCCAGGCATTTACGTCGATCGGCTGATCCAGGGCACCTTCGAGAAGCGTATCGAACAACGCACCCTGCGGGCATAAGGAGAATTCGCATGCTTACCCGTGAACAAATGGCGCAGCGCGTGGCGCAAGAGCTGAGGGACGGTTACTACGTCAACCTGGGCATCGGCATTCCGACGCTGGTGGCCAACTACGTGCCGGCGGGCATGGACGTGATGCTGCAGTCGGAAAACGGCCTGCTGGGGATGGGCGAGTTCCCGACCGAGCAGCAGCTGGACGCCGACATGATCAACGCCGGCAAGCAGACGGTCACCGCGCGCCTCGGCGCGTCGATCTTCGATTCGGCGCAGTCGTTCGCCATGATCCGCGGCGGCCACGTCGATCTTACCGTGCTGGGGGCGTTTGAAGTGGACGTCGAGGGCAACATCGCCTCGTGGATGATCCCCGGCAAGATGGTCAAGGGCATGGGCGGCGCGATGGATCTGGTGGCGGGGGCGGAGAACATCATCGTGGTGATGACCCACGCCTCGAAGGGCGGCGAGTCCAAGCTGCTGCCGCGCTGCACGCTGCCGCTGACCGGGGCCAACTGCATCCGCAAAGTATTGACCGATCTGGCCTATCTGGAAATAGAAGACGGCGCCTTCGTGCTGCGCGAACGCGCGCCCGGCGTCAGCGTGGCGGAGATTGTCGCCAAAACCGCCGGCCGGCTGATCGTGCCGGAGCAAGTGCCGGAAATGCGTTTCTGAAACGGGAGGTGAATGTGCAACAACGTGAAGTGGTGATCGTGGCGGCGACGCGCACGCCGGTCGGCAGTTTTCACGGCGCGCTGGCGCCGCTGACGGCGGTGGAACTGGGCACGGCGGCGGTGCAGGGGCTGCTGGCGCAAAGCGGCGTGGCGCCGCAGCAGATCGATGAAGTGATCCTCGGCCAGGTGCTGACCGCCGGCTGCGGGCAGAATCCGGCGCGCCAGACCGCGCTGAACGCCGGACTGCCGTTTACGACGCCGGCGCTGACCATCAACAAAGTGTGCGGCTCCGGTTTGAAGGCGGTGCATCTGGCGGTGCAGGCGATCCGCAGCGGTGACGCCGATGCGGTGATCGCCGGCGGCCAGGAGAGCATGAGCCGGTCGCCTTACCTGATGGCCGGTGCGCGCGCCGGCCTGCGCCTCGGTCACGCGCAGATGATGGACAGCGTGATCCACGATGGCCTGTGGGACGCGTTCAACGACTACCACATGGGCATCACCGCCGAGAACCTGGCGGAGAAATACGCCATCAGCAGAGAAGAACAAGACAGGTTCGCGCTGCGCTCGCAGCAGAAGGCGCAGGCGGCGCAGCAGGCCGGGCGTTTCGCGCAGGAGATCACGCCGGTGACGGTGCCGCAGCCGAAGGGCGAAGCGCTGCGGGTAGAGCGCGACGAACAGCCGCGCGACACCAGCCTGGAGGCGCTGGCGCGGCTGCGCCCGGCGTTTCGCAAAGAGGGGACGGTGACCGCCGGCAATGCCTCATCGCTCAACGACGGCGCCGCCGTGGTGTTGCTGATGAGCGCGGAAAAAGCCGCAGCGCTGCGTTTGCCGGTGCTGGCGCGCATCGCCGGTTACGCCTCGTCGGGCGTCGATCCGGCGATCATGGGCATCGGCCCGGCGCCGGCCGCGCGCCGCTGCCTGGAAAAAGCCGGTTGGCGGCTGGAGGAGGTCGATCTGATCGAAGCCAACGAAGCCTTCGCCGCGCAGGCGCTGGCGGTGGGCAAAGAACTGGGCTGGGAGGCGGAGCGGGTGAACGTCAACGGCGGAGCGATCGCGCTGGGGCATCCGATCGGCGCGTCCGGCTGCCGCATTTTGGTGTCGCTGCTGTACGAAATGCAGCGCCGCGAGGTGAACAAGGGGCTGGCGATGCTGTGCATCGGCGGCGGGCAGGGCGTGGCGCTGGCGGTAGAGCGCCCGTAAACAACCGAGGAGGGCACGATGCAGTCATCTGACTATGCGGTACTGGGCGCCGGACTGATGGGGGTGGGCATCGCCACCCACTTTATTCGCCACGGCCATGAGGTGCTGCTGTATGAACCGGATCCGCAGCGCCGGGAGGAAGCGTCGGCAGTGGCGAGCGGCATTCTGGCCGAGCTGAGCGACGTCGGGCAGTTTGATCGCGGCGAACGCGAAGCGGCGCTGGCGCGGCTGCGCGTGACCGGCGATCTGAACGCGGTAGCGCACGCCCGGCTGCTTATCGAGGCGATCCCGGAACGGCTCGAGCTGAAGCACGCGCTGTATGAGCAGTTGGAAGGGCTGATCGCCGACGACGCGGTGATTGCCAGCAATACCAGCGGCCTGCCGCCGGACGAGCTGGCGGCGCGCATGACCCATCCGCAGCGGCTGCTGATCGCCCACTTCTGGCACCCGCCGCACCTGATCCCGCTGGTGGAGATCGTGCCCGGCCGCGCCACCGAGCCGCGCCATCTGGCGGCGGTGCAGGCGCTGCTCGGCGGGATGGCGCTGGAGGCGGTGCTGCTGGAACGCGCCGCGCCGGGGTTTGTCGGCAACCGGCTGCAGTTTGCGGTGCTGCGCGAGGCGCTGCACATCGTCCACAGCGGCATCGCCAGCGCTGAAGTGGTGGATCAGGTGATGCGCGCCTCGCTGGGGCGGCGCTACGCCATGGTCGGCCCGCTGGAGGCCGCCGACATGACCGGGCTGGGGACGGTGGCGGACATCGCCCGCCACCTGTTCCCGGAACTGGCGACCGGCGACGAAATGATGGCGCTGGTGGAACAGCGGCTGCAGCGCGGCGATATCGGCCAGCGCAGCGGCCAGGGATTTTATCTTTGGGATGAAGCGCGCAGGGAACGCATCCAACGGCGACGGGCGCATCAGCTGCGCTTTGCGCTGAAACCGTAATTTCGCACGCTGTACCTGACAATAACAACGATAGCGAGGTGCCTGATGAGCGTTTTGATTGCCCTGGCAGCACTGGGATTACTGATGCTGGCCGCCTACCGCGGCTACAGCGTGATTTTGTTCGCCCCGATCGCCGCGCTGGGCGCGGTGCTGTTGACCGATCCCGGCGCGGTGGCGCCGACCTTCACCGGGCTGTTTATGGAAAAGATGGTCGGCTTCGTGAAGCTCTACTTCCCGGTGTTCTTGCTGGGGGCGGTGTTCGGCAAGCTGATCGAGCTGTCCGGCTTCTCCCGTTCGATCGTCGCGGCGGCGATCCGTATTCTCGGCCGACGCCACGCCATTCCGGTGATCGTGCTGGTGTGCGCGCTGTTGACCTACGGCGGGGTGTCGCTGTTCGTGGTGGCGTTCGCGGTCTATCCGTTCGCCGCCGAGCTGTTCCGCCAGAGCGGCATCCCCAAGCGGCTGATCCCGGCCACCGTAGCGCTCGGCGCCTTCTCCTTCACCATGGACGCCTTGCCCGGCACGCCGCAGATCCAAAACATCATCCCGACCAGTTTCTTCGGCACCAATGCCTGGGCTGCGCCCTGGCTGGGGCTGATCGGCTCGCTGTTCATCATCGCGGTCGGTTTGCTGTATCTTGAACGCCAGCGGCGCAAGGCGCAGCTGAAGGGGGAGGGTTACGGTACCGATCTGCTGAACGAGCCGGAAACCCCGGACGACATCAACCTGCCGAACCCGCTGATCGCCATCCTGCCGCTGATTTTGGTCGGGGTATTCAACCTTGGCTTCACCCATTGGATCCCGCAGTGGTACGGCGCCAGCCATGAGCTGACGCTGCCGGGGCTGGCCAAGCCCATCACCACCGATGTGGCGAAGATCACCGCCATCTGGGCGGTGGAAGCGGCGCTGGTGTCGGGTATTCTGCTGGTGGTGGTGTTCGGCTTTCGCAATATTCGCGGCCGGCTGGCGGAAGGCAGCAAGACGGCGGTCGGCGGCGCAATTCTGGCGGCGATGAACACCGCCTCCGAATACGGCTTCGGCGCGGTGATCGCCGCGCTGCCGGGCTTTTTGGTGCTGTCGCAGGCGCTGTCGGCAATCCCCAACCCGCTGCTGAACGAAGCGATCAGCGTCACCCTGCTGGCCGGCATCACCGGATCGGCCTCCGGCGGCATGAGCATTGCGCTGGCGGCGATGTCCGACAGCTTTATCGCCGCTGCCCATGCGGCACACATTCCGCTGGAGGTGCTGCACCGGGTGGCCTCGATGGCCAGCGGCGGCATGGACACCTTGCCGCACAACGGCGCGGTGATCACCCTGCTGGCGATCACCGGCCTCAGCCACCGGCAGGCCTATGGCGGCATCTTCGCCATCACCCTGATCAAGAGCGCCGCGGTGCTGTTCGTGATCGGCGTGTTCTACCTGACCGGCATTGTTTAAAGGAGCGATACCATGAGTGTACAAGGCAAAACCGCGCTGGTGACCGGCTCGACCAGCGGCATCGGCCTCGGGATAGCATCCGTGCTGGCCGCCGCCGGCGCACGCGTGATCCTCAACGGCTTCGGCGACGTGGAGCAGGCGCAAGCGCAGGTCGCGCGGCTGGGCGCCGTGCCGGGGTATCACGGCGCCGATCTCGGCGATGCGGGCCAGATAGCGGACATGATGCACTATGCCGAACGCGAGTTCGGCGGCGTGGATATTCTGGTGAACAACGCCGGCATTCAGCACGTGGCGCCGCTGGATCAGTTCCCGGTGGAGAAATGGAACGCCATTCTCGCCATCAACCTGTCGGCGGTGTTCCATACCTGCCGATTGGCGCTGCCGGGGATGCGCGAGCGCAACTGGGGGCGCATCATCAACGTGGCGTCGGTGCACGGGCTGGTGGCGTCGAAAGACAAGTCGGCCTATGTGGCGGCCAAGCACGGCGTGGTGGGGCTGACCAAGACGCTGGCGCTGGAGACCGCGCGCACGCCTGTCACCTGCAACGCCATCTGCCCCGGCTGGGTGTTGACGCCGCTGGTGCAGCAGCAGATCGACAAACGCATTGCCGCCGGGACCGATCCGCAGCAGGCATGCGATGAGCTGTTGGCGGAGAAGCAGCCTTCGCAAGCGTTCGTCACGCCTGAGCAGCTCGGCGAGCTGGCGCTGTTCCTGTGCAGCGACGCGGCGGCGCAGGTGCGCGGCGCCGCCTGGAACATGGACGGCGGCTGGCTGGCGCAGTAGTGAATTCTCTCTCCCGGAGCGCGCAACGCGCTCCGTCGTTATTTCCCGCCTTTAGTTAATTCCCCTGCGTGACGGTTTACCTGCGGCAATAATATTTATTTGTTATTTGCTATCTTTATTCCCGGATAATCACGCCGGGTTATTTTGGATAAAAGATGCGGATTGGTTTATTTCGTGCTGCGGTTATTACATTGTTTTTCTTCGCGTTACAGATGAACACGTTTATGCTGAAAATAAAGCCAACCTGGAATAATGGCAGATTATGACGTGAATTTTTATATCTTGCGTGCGCTGTTTACATCGGGTAATTATTTCCGCGTGGCTTAAGACCACCGTGTTTATAACAATAATTTTTTCGGGCAGGGGTAATAATGAGAAAAAATACAACGCCAATATTCATTGGCGGCGTCTTGCTGTCGGCGTTATCCGCCGGCGCACAGGCCGAGATCACCATTCTGGATAAAAACCCGCAGAGCAATGTGTTGCTGGCGCCGCTCAGTTTAAAGGTGGGCGGCAGCATTCGCCCCGAGTGGATCTTCAATAACGGCCCGGAGCCGGGCTATGACAAAAACGGCCACGACGGCGGCACGCGTTTTCGCTTCAGCGGCGACTATGCGCTGACGCAGGACACCTCGATCATCGGCTATTACGAGTGGGGCGTGGATCTTGCGCACGCGCTCAGCTGGGACGGGCACTATAACGAAGACGGCAAGCGCGACTATCAGCGCCAGCTGTACGCCGGTTTCAAGGACGATCGTTACGGCACCCTCACCTACGGCCATCAATACGGCATCTATTATTCGGTGGTCGGCATCAAAAGCGACGTCTGGGATAACGATGGCCATGCGGGCGGCACCGGTATCGGTATTTCCGGCGACTACGACGGCGGCAATAAACCGAAAAACAGCATCAAGTACACCAATGATTTCGGGCCGGTGACGCTGTATGCCAACTATTTATTGCCGGAAGACGATCTGCACACTGCGGATAACCTGATTTACCGCCGCAAGGGCGGAGGTGGGTTGGGCTTCGATTACAAGGTGACGAAAGACTTCACCTTCAGCGCGGCCTACAGTTATACCGATGCGAAGATCAAAGACAATCTGTACAGCGAAAAGGATTATCACCAGCAGCTGTCCGGCACCGCGTTGACCTGGCAGCCGAACAACTGGTACATCGTTGGCACCGCCAGCTATTACAAAGACTATGTGCCGAGCACCCGCCAGCGCACACTGTCGCACTTCTTCGCCGGTGACGGCTACGGGCTGGAAGGTTTTGTCGGTTACACCTTCAATATCGACAAGCCGTTCCTCAAATCGATCCAGCCTTACGTGGCGGCGGACTCGCTGCGGCTGAAGGGTGACGAGGCGTATCACGCCAACCACGTTTACCTTGGCGCGGGCACCACCATTGGTTACGGTCTGTCGGTGTATGTGGAGCGCACGCTGGCCAACAGCAGCGACAACGAGCCGGACTCCACCTGGATTACGGTGTTCTACGACTTCTGATCCGCCTCTTGCCAGGCCGGCATACGCCGGCCGTTCACATGCTGATCGCGCCGCCCAGGGGTTGCCCGGAGGCGTTGCGCTCCGCCAGATAACGCGCCGGCGGTTTGCCCACCGCCTTTCTGAACATGGTGACGAAGCCGCTGGCGCTTTCGTAGCCCAGATCCAGCGCCACCGTCTGTACGCTCTCGCCCTGCGTCAAGCGCTGTAGCGCCAGCATCACGTGCAGCTGGCGCCGCCAGTGGCCGAAGCTCATGCCCATCTGCTGTTGCAAGGTGCGGCTGAGGGAGCGCTCGCTCATGCCGATGCGCTGCGCCCACTGCCCGAGGGTGGATTTGTCCGCTGGGCAGCTCAGCATGCCTTCGGTCAACTGCCGGATGCGCGCGTCGTCTGATACTGGCAGGTGCAGATTCTCGATCGGCGCGGCCACCAGCTGATCCAGCAGTACCGCCGTCAGGCGCCCTTCGGCGCCCTGTTCGTCGTAGAGCGGTTCGAAGGTGCTGGCCTGCAGCAGCAGCTCGCGCAGCAGCAGCTCGCGCAGCAGCGGCGAGACCGACAGCGTGCAGCAACTCTGCGGCAAGCCGGCGACGACGTGTTGATCGACGAACAGGCAGTAAGCCTCGGTCGAGCCGGCGCCCTGGGCGTTGTGCAACACGTTGCCCGGCATCCACAGCGCGCACTGCGGTGGCACCAGCCACAGGCCGTTTTCCACTTCGCAGCGGATCATGCCGCGCACGGTATAGATCAGCTGCGCCTTTTGATGACGGTGCGGCTCGACTTCCCAGTCCTGTTCGATAGTGGAACTCTGTACGGCGAACAGCGGGCGCGGCACCTGATCGATATCGAGATTGCGGCGAGGGATCTGTACTTTCATGAGAATAATTCTCAATTTGGCGGAATTGAAAAGTATTATGTCCTGATTGCGCAATGTGGTCTAGCGTCGGTGCCGATAAAGTAAGCGCCAGTCCTAAAACCCTTTCGCGAGGAAACTGATTATGTCACTCGATACCGCCACTTTTCCGCTGGTGTGGATGCGCCGAAACGGGCGCGATACCCAGGCCGAGCTGGCTGAATTCAGCGCGCTGTTGGCGCGCGCCGAACCCTTTGTCTTGATGACCGACCGCAGCGTCGGCGATGAAGGTGAAGAGCACGATCGCGATGCCCGCACCCTGGTGGCGCTGTGGAAACGCGATAACCGCGAGGCGCTGAAGCAGTGGGTGAAAGGCATGATCATGCTGGAGCCGGATGACGCCAAACGCGCGGCGGCGGAAGAATTCGCCGAATACGGCGCCAAATTCTGGGGTTATCCGATACTGGTGGCCACCGATGAAGCCACAGGCCGGATGCTGGCGCAGACATTACTGAGCAAATAAGGGGAATACCATGCACCAGCAACAGGTGATTGAACAGCTGCTGGCCTGGATCGAGCAGAGCCTGGATCAGCCGCTGACGCTGGACGACATTGCCGCCAAGTCCGGCTACTCCAAGTGGCATTTGCAGCGGATATTCAAGCAGCATACCGGCCATATTCTCGGCACTTACGCGCGCCGCAGAAGGCTGACCGCCGCCGCGCGCGAACTGCGCCTGACCGGCACCAGCGTGGCCTGCATCGCCGATACTTACCAGTTCGATTCACAGCAGACCTTCACCCGCTGCTTCCGCAAGCAATTCGGTTTGCCGCCGGCCAGCTATCGCCGCAGCCAGGATTGGTCGAGCTATGGCCTGCAGCCGCCGCTGCGGCTGACCGAAGCGCCGTTGCCGCAGGCCGACATCGTGACGCTGCCCGCCATGCAGCTGGTGGGCAACACCCAGCGCCGCAGCTTCACGCTGGGGCAGTTGGCGGACTCCAAGTGCGAGCTGCGCCGCCATGCCTGGCGGCAACTGCTGCGGCCGCAGGCGCTGCCGGAGGTGGTGTACGGCCTCACCAGCCTGGAGGTCGACAGGCAACGCCGGGGCTATCCGCGTATGGCGTATACCGCCGCTTTGCCGGACGAAGGGGCGATGGGGGAGCGGGTGACTATCGAACAGGGAGAGTATGCCCGTTTCACCTATCAGGGGCAGGCGGAAGGGTTACAAAACTTTATTGTCCGATTGTATGACACTGCCATGCCGCAGATGAACGCCATCCGCCGGCCGGGGCAGGATATCGAGCGTTTCTACCCGGCGCAGGAGGGCTGTTGCCCGCTCGGCGGCGCGGCGATCCGCTGTGAATATCTGATCCCCATTCGGCGGGGGGAAGCGTTGGCCGCCGCCAGTTAGGCGGCGGTTCTCGCAAAAAATCGCCTTCGTGGCGCGTCAGGTTACAAAAAATTGCGATATTACATCGGTAATGGTTCACACTTTGATTGATGTGCACATATAATGCGCATCCGGTCAAACCCCCCTGGCTTTTCAGGCCGCAGCGCCGTTGGCTGTCGGCTGAAATTCAACGGGGTAAAGTGGCCGTAGAAACCGATATCCCTAATCGCCAGTGGCCTTGACCAACACGAAGATGAAAATGAGCATTCGCGCGTTATTAACCCTGTTTACGGCACTGGTTGCTTTCAGCCAGGCTGCCTTCGCCGTCGTTTACCCGTTGCCGCCAAAAGACAGCCGTTTGGTGGGCGAGAATATCCAAATCACCGTACCGGAAGACAGCAAGCTGCCGCTGGAAAGCTTTGCCGCCCAGTATCAGATGGGGCTGAGCAACATGCTGGAGGCCAACCCGGGCGTGGATCCGTTCCTGCCGAAGGCCGGCAGCACCCTGACCATCCCGCAGCAGCTGATCCTGCCGGACGCGCCGCGTGAAGGCATCATCATCAACAGCGCCGAAATGCGTCTGTACTACTACCCGAAAGGTTCCAACACCGTCGTGGTGCTGCCGATCGGCATCGGCCAGCTGGGTAAAGACACCCCGCTGAACTGGACCACCACCGTGCAGCGCAAGAAAGACGGCCCAACCTGGACGCCGACCGCCAAAATGCGCGCCGAATACGCGGCTGACGGCGAAATCCTGCCTGCGGTGTTCCCGGCCGGCCCGGACAACCCGATGGGGCTGTATGCGCTGTATGTTGGCCGCCTGTATGCCATCCACGGCACCAACGCCAACTTCGGCATCGGCCTGCGCGTGAGCCACGGCTGCGTGCGTCTGCGCGCCGACGACATCAAGTACCTGTTCGAAAACGTGCCGGTCGGCACCCGCGTGCAGTTCATCAATGAACCGATGAAAGCCACCGTCGAACCGGACGGCTCGCGCTATGTGGAAGTGCACAACCCGCTGTCGGCCAACGAAGAGCAGCTGCAATCCAAGGATCCGGTGCCGCTGACCATCTCCGCGCCGGTCGGCAAAGTGCTGATGGACGCCGGTGTTAACCAGAGTGAAGTGGACGCGGCGATCAAAGCCCGTTCCGGTATGCCGGTGAAAGTGAACTGATTGCCTTCCGGCCTCAGTGACAAATGCCAAGAAGACGCCTGCGGGCGTCTTTTTTTATGCAGTTTTGATAGGGACTCAATTGAGCGTAGGCGCAGTTTGTAGAACGCTCTACGCTTGCTCTAAACGCCATCATGGAACTTCATGGCTATATAATAGATGAAGTAGGCCAGAACAAACCCAATGCAAGAAAAAATCGCATAAACAATATGATATGAAGAGTCGGAGAGCAGCGTGAAATAGGCGATGCATAGCAAGGTCATGGTGATGACGGCATAGCTAATCCCTATGATGACTCTTGATATGAGCACTGAAAAAACCTTCATTTCGACACCTTTTCAAAAAATAGCTCGGTAATGCGGTCAAACTCGCCTCTGTTTTTTCGCCAAATCTCTATCGCTTGTTCAAATGGCTTTGTTTTGGGTTCTACCAGAAAATATAAGAGATCCAAATTTCCCGCACGCCTTAAGTTATCGTAAATTTCAGGGTTTCGCTGTCGTAACTGGCGTGAGGTATGGATTGCTCTTGAGTTCATAGCTCCGAGGGTCAGCAGTGACGTTAGGGCATAACCTGTTGCGAGGCGAATAACCACCCGTTCGGAAAGCACCGCCCCTAAGTTAACCATCAGAACCTGATTGCTCACAAACCTACCTGCAATTTTCCCGGATCCTTTTTCAACCCATCTTTTGACTTTATCTACATCGACTTTTTTCAGATATTCGTCAACGACAAGTTTAACGATTTTGGTCAGTGAGTGTTGGTTAGCAAGTCCAGCTTTAATGAGGCGAAGCATTCTTTCTGTGTCATATCGATTTATAGAGCGGTTATCTGTATTGATAAAATCATATGCCAGGTATCCTATATCGACGGGAAAGGAGATAGCCCCTTCGATAAAACCGCCAAAGAAATTACTTTTTGAATTTACAGCGTTCGCCATCTCTTGGGCGATTTCCTTCGCACCTTTTGCCATGACTCAATTCCCTTTTGCTTATCGTCCGGTGACAGTCTACTCAACAGAACTGCCTTTCTCTATACGGAAACTACTTATTCGATTTGCTGAATTGTATCGTAATCGTAGGGGGCGTTGGATTGCAGCCCCAGGAGATCAAAGCGTTGCGCGAGCAGCTATGTTTAAGCCAACCGGTTTTTGCCCGTTATCTGAATACCAGCGTGTCGACCATACAGAAGTGGGAGACGGGAGTGAAACGGCCCGGCGGCGTGTCGCTTAAGCTGCTTTCGATCGTACGTAAGCACGGGCTTGAGGTCTTGTTGTAGTGACCGTTTGGGCTGTCACTATTCTCACATTATCCTCTCTGGCTTTGGCTCTCTGAAATACCCATATCGCAATTATTCCAATAAAAACTATCGCTAATTAATAAGTTATATCTTCTCCCTTATCGCCTGCCATTGAAAAAATTCTCGCAAAAAAACCACACTGTGAAAATAAGATCACACAAGCGTAACAAAAGGTAAACATACCCCTCCTATATTGGCTGCTTCGCTTTTGGGAGGGAGTGTCATGCGTAACTGGAACGAACCGAAAAAGAACAAAGCGCACATCGAACTGATCCCGATGATCGACGTGATGATGTTTTTATTGGTGTTTTTCGTCTTGATTAGCCTGAACGTCATTCCGGCGCTCGGGCTGAAAACGCAACTGCCGTCCGCCGGCAGTGCGCAGCAGCTGAAACCGCAGAAGAAAGCGATTATCACGCTGGGGGCCGACGAACAGCTGCAGCTGGATGGCCAGCCGATCGCGCTCGGCGCGTTGGTCACTACGCTCAAGCAACAGCAGCAGGCCAACCAGACCACCACCATCATCGTCAACAGCGACAAGGGCGTGGCGGTCGAGCGGCTGGTGGCGGTCATGGACAACCTGCGCCAGGGCGGTTTCTTCTCCGTCTCCATCGCGACACGGAAGCTGTGACATGTATCTGCTCTATCGCTCACGTCATCTTTTCAGCTGGCTGCCGGCGCTGATTGTCGCCGGTTGCCTGCTGTTCGCCAGCCAGCAGGCGGCGCTGAAGATCCAGCCGCGCTACGACGAAACTGCCATCGAACTGGCGCTGGTGGAGCCTGAACCGGCGCCTGAACCTCAACCGGAAACGCCGCCGGAACCTCAGCCCGAACCGCCGCCGCCCGAGCCGGAGCCGATCCCCGAACCGGTGGTGCCGGCGCCGGAACCGATCGTGGAAGCCAAGCCGGTGCCGAAACCGCAGCCGAAGCCGAAGCCCAAGCCGGTAAAAGAGAAAGCCAAACCGGTAGAGAAACCTAAACCGACGCCGGCGCCCGCCGCGCCGCGCGCGCTGGTCAGCAAACCGGCGGCGCAGCCCGCACCGGCCGCCCCCGCGGCGCCGAAGGTGAACGCTCAGGCGATTGAAAACGGCTATCTGCTGGCCTTGCGCCGCGAGCTGGAACAGCGCAAGCGCTACCCAAGCGGGCGTCAGGCCTCACTCGAGCGCCCGCAGGGCAACGTCGAAGTGTGGCTGGAGGTCGATCGCAGCGGGCGGGTGCTCTCTTCCGGCATCGCCAACAAAGCCGCCAGCATGCTGCTGAACCGCGCGGCGATGAGCAGCCTGCAAAGCATCAGTTCAGTGAAGCCGTTCCCGAGCGAGGCGTTCGCCGGGCAAACAACCAAAAGATTTACCGCGACGTTCAATTATCAGGCGCCTTAGCGCAAGGGTTAATCGTTTGATTTTTATGGGATGCACACAATGAAATCGTTTAATCGTTCTGGGATCTATCTGGCGGTGATGTCGGCGATGCTGCCGGGCGCCGCGCTGGCGGCCGACGCCACCGATGTCGGCACCATCAGCGTCAAGGGGCAGTCGCTCGGCGGCGGCATGATGGTGCAGGATGACAGCGCCAAGGCGCGTTCTACCGTCACCAAAGAGGCGATGGATAAAATGCCGTCGGCGGCCAACGCCATCGACAAGCTGAAATACACGCCGGGCCTGAACGTCAACAGCAACGACGCCAGCGGCCTGAGCGGCGTGGACTACACCATGCGCGGCATGAACTCGGATCAGATCGGCCTGTCGATGGACGGCATTCCGATCAACGACTCCGGCAACTACGCGGTATACCCGAACCTGCTCGGCGATGCGGAAAACCTGGAGGAGGTGTTCGTCACCCAAGGGTCTTCCGAAGCGGACGGCCCGCACATCGGCTCCAGCGGCGGCAACATCGGCCTGGTGACGCGCCGCCCGGCGAAAGACTTCGGCGGTTTCGTCAAGCAAACGCTGGGCAGCAACAGCCTGAGCAAAACCTTTGCCCGCCTGGAGACCGGCGAGTACAACGGCTTCAGCAACTGGCTCTCCTATTCGCACACCGAAGCGAAGAAGTGGCGCGGCGAGGGGCGACTGTATTCCGACAAGTTCGAGATGAACTCGCTGTACGAAGACGGCAACGGCAACAGCAGCAACCTGGTGATGAAGTACAACCGCCAGAACAACACCAACTACAACACTCTGAGCAAGGCGCAGTTCCAAAACGACGGCCGTGACACCGACTACGTCACCACACCGGAGTACAACAGCAAAGGGCAGTTGAACAAGTACTACAAGATTGAACGCAACCCGTTCGAAACCTTCACGCTGTCGTTCACCCAGAAGCTGCAGCTGCGCGATAACCTGTCGCTGACTCTGCAACCGTATTACTACTGGGGCAACGGCGGCAGCTTCAACGGCCAGACGGCCTCGGTGCTGTCCAGCACGTCGGACAAGGCCGGGCAGTATGACCTCAGCAACCTGCAGTCCAACACCTATTACCGCCCGTCGTGGACCCAAACCTGGCGGCCGGGCATCACCACCAAGCTGAAGTGGGACATCAACGATCAGCACAGCCTGGACATCGGTTACTGGTACGAGCGCGCGCGCCAGCTGCAGACCCAACCGTTCATCAGCATCAAAGATGATGGCAATCCGGCGCAAATCTCGGGCAAACCGGGCGGATCCGATCAGGTGAAGGACGCCAACGGCAATACGGTGCAGGGGCGCAACCAGTACACCATCACCCCGGCGCAGAAGGTGTGGCTGCAGGACACCTGGTTCGCCACGCCGGACTGGACCTTCGTCGGCGGCCTGGCCTATCAGTACGTGGAGCGCAAAGGGGACAACCGCGGCAGCCTGTACAACGTGCCGGAGAAGCGCAAAGCCACCTATCACGAATTCCTGCCGAACTTCAGCGCCAGCTATAAGGTGAACCAGGAAAACCAGGTGTTCTACAACCTGACGCGCAACATGCGCACGCCGCCAAACTACGTGCTGTACAACGTCGGCGACTCGCTCAGCACCAAGCCGGAACTCAGCTGGAACCACGAACTGGGCTGGCGTTTCCAGCAAGAGGACATGCTGCTGAGCGCCACGCTGTTCTACATGCGCTACAGCGATCGCCAGATCTCCACCACCAACTCGGCCGGCGATTACGAGATGATGAACATCGGCAATGTGGAGAACAAAGGGCTGGAGCTGGAGTGGAGCGGCCAACTGCCGCATAACTTCAACTACTACACCTCATATACCTATACCCAATCGAAGCAGAAGAGCGACATCGTCAGCAACGGCGGGCAGCCGCTGCCGACCTCCGGCAAAGAAGTGCCGAACGTGCCGAAAAACCTGCTGAACATGACGTTGGGTTATGACGACGGGCTGTATTACGGCAGCGTCAGCGGCAAGTACGTCAGTGCGTTCTACGGCGATCTGACCAACGACGAGAAGATCGGCGGCCGCACGGTGTTCGATCTGGCGGCGGGGGTGCATCTGCCCGTGGACAAGAAAATCGTCAAAAGCGCCGCGCTGCGCTTTGGCATCAGCAACCTGTTTGACAAGGAATACCTGACCTCGGTGCGCACCACCACCTTCAACGCGGCGCCGTACGGCGGCGTGAAGGCCAGCACGCCGTATTACAACGTCGGCGAAGAACGCACCTTCAGCGTCTCGCTGGAAGCCACCTTTTAACTGAATACCCCGCCGCCTGCCCGGCGGCGGGGAAGAGGAGCCCTGTATGGACGCCAATCTGTTGCACGACATTATTTTCTACGTGATGTACGCCGCGCTGGCGATCGCGCTGGTGATCATCATCGAACGCACGCTGTACTTCGCCTATACCCAACGCCAGGCGCGCCGGCTGGAGCAGGCGCTGACGCCGGACGTGCGCCGCGCCGCCGATCTACCGGACGAGCTGACCCAGCGCAACAGCTTGCCGATGGCGGTGATCGCGCCGGTATTGGCGCAGAAGCACCGCGCCGGCGATCGTGAAACGATCGGCGATCTGATCGACGCCCAGTACCTGCTGAGCAAGCCGCCGATGGCGCGCGGCCTGTGGCTGCTGGAAACCGTGGTCACCGCCGCGCCGCTGCTGGGGTTGCTCGGCACGGTGATGGGGATCATCGAAACCTTCAAGGCGCTGGCCGCCTCGGGGGTGTCCGAGCCGAGCCTGGTGTCGGCCGGGATGGGCACCGCGCTGTACGCCACTGGCCTCGGCATCGCCATCGCGCTGCTGTGCCTGGTGGCCAACAACTTCCTGCAGAGCCGCATGGAGCGCATCAACGAGCTGCTGAAGGTGCTGCTGATCCGCGCCGGTCAGCCGACCAGCCGCCCGGAGAACGGCAGCGGCGAACAATGGGTTGACAGCGGAGCGCCGCGCTATGCCTAATGGCCATCCAGTACGGCGGCCGCTCGGCCGCCTTTATGCGGCATTGTGGAGCGGTTGTTTGTTGATGTTGAGCCAGAGCGCTGCGGCGCGTTTTGCGATTCCCGGCTATGAGCTGGTGTACACCGCGCCGGTGGAAACCGCGCTGCAGGCCGACGACCTGCGCAACACCGCCGAGGTGTGGCGCGAGATGTTCGACGCGGCGAAAACCCGCATCGACCTGGGGCAGTTTTACGTGGCGAATCAGGACGGTTCGCTGCTGGACGGCGTGCTGCAGCACCTGAAGGCGGCCGGTGAGCGCGGGGTGAAAATCCGCTTTTTGGTGGAAGAGAAGGGCATTCGCATTTCTACCGCCGAAACGCTGGAACAGCTGAAGGCGATCCCCAATCTGGAGCTGCGCATCATTCCTTACCAGAAGCTGAGCGGCGGCATCCTGCACGCCAAATATCTGCTGGTGGACGGCGAGCAGGCGTTTGTCGGCAGCCAGAATTTCGACTGGCGCGCGTTGGAGCATATTCACGAAACCGGGCTGCGCATCAGCGATGCTAAAGTGGTGGGGCAGATCCAGGCGATCTTCGAACAGGACTGGCGGGCGCAGGCGCTGTTGGCGCAGGATAAGCCGGTGCCGGCGTTGCCCGATTCGCCGCCGACGGCGCAGCCGCAGGGCAACTATCTGGTGGCCAGCCCGCGCGCCTACAACCCGGCGGGCGTGCTCGATTCGCAGGCCGAGCTGCCGCGTCTGCTGGCCGGCGCCAAACGGCGGGTGCGGGTGCAGGTAATGGACTACGCGCCGCTGTCGTTTGGCCTGGAGCGCAGCCGTCCCTTCTATGCGGTGATCGACAACGCGCTGCGCAGCGCGGCGGCGCGCGGCGTGCAGATCGAGCTGATGGTGGCCAACTGGAACACCAAAAAGCCGGATATCGCCTGGCTGAAGAGCCTGGCGCTGGTGCCGAACGTGCAGATCAAGGTGGTGACCATTCCGCCGGCCAGCAGCGGCTTCATTCCGTTTGCCCGCGTGATCCACAGCAAGCTGATGACCATCGACGATGAGATTGCCTGGGTGGGCACCAGCAACTGGACCGGCGGCTATCTGGACAACTCGCGCAATCTGGAGCTGGTGATGCACAGCGCGGCGATGAGCGGGCGGTTGGACCAGCTGTACCAACAGCTGTGGAACAGCGTCTACGCCGAACCGTTGCGGCTGGATTACGACTATCCGACGCCCAAACCGGGCGGCGAATCCTGACGGTCAGGGCGCGTTAACCCGCGCCCCGCGTTGTTTACCGCCGCCAGCCGGCCTTCTCCAGCGCCGTCACCAACTGTTCGGCGCTTAACCCTTCCGCCCGGTGGCCGTTGCCGCTGACGGTATTGGCCGCCAGCAGCGCATTGACGATCGCCTCTTCCACCGCTTCCGCCGCCGCGGCGAACAGCGCCGAAATGTAGTCGTTGTTCACCATGCGCAGCGGTGTGGTGAAATCGCCTTTATTGGCGTAGTCGGCGGGCGGCAGGCCGTCGTTGCCGGTGGCGAAGGCGATAAAGATATCGCCGCTCGAATCCTCGGTGCCGCCGCCGGTGCGGGCGATGCCGATGCTGGCGCGCTGCGCCAGCCGCGCGCACTGGTGCGGCAGCAGCGGCGCGTCGGTCGCCAGCGCCACCACGATGGAGCCCATGCCGGGATGCGGCAACTGCGGCGTGAACGGCGAGGGGATATGCCCCAGATGCCGGCCCACCGGGTAACCGCCGACCAGCAGCGACTCGCGCTTGCCGTGGTTGGCCTGCACGATAGCGCCCACCGTCCAGCCGCCTTGAGCGGCAGGCAAGCGGCGCGAGGCGGTGCCGCTGCCGCCTTTGAATTCATGGCAGATCATGCCGCTGCCGCCGCCGACCGCGCCTTCCTGCGGCAAGCCGTCCTGGGCCGCCTGCTGCGCCTCGCGCACGTGCTCGGCCTTGACGTGAAAGCCGTTGATGTCGTTGAGCAGGCCATCGAAGGTTTCCATCACCACCGGCATATTCCAATACACCGCGTTGTCGCCTGCGGGCAGCGCTTCACGCTCCAGCGCGATCAGCGCATCGCGCACCACGCCCACGCTGTGGGTGTTGGTGAAGGCGATCGGGCTGGTCAGCAGGCCCGCTTCGCGCACCCATTCCAGGCCGGTGGCGTCGCCGTTGCCGTTCAGCACGTGCACGCCGGCGAAGCAGGGCGCGTGGCGGGCGGAGCCGGGGCGCGGTTCGATCACCGTCACGCCGGTGCGCACGCTGCGCCCGTCCGCCAAGTCGGCATGAATGCTGGCATGGCCGACGCGCACGCCGGGCACGTCGGTGATGGCGTTCAGCGGGCCGGGCGTGCCCTGGCCGATGATGATGCCCAGATCCTGAGCGCGCTGCGTCATGGTTATTCTCCTTCTATTGAGGGGGCGGCGAGGGGCGCCGTCTGGCGGCCGCGCAGATGGTTCAGCGCCAACCCGAAGCCGATGATGCCGGCAATGATAATAAAGTCTTTCAGGCTGCTGGCGATCAAAATCGTCCACAGCACGTACAGGCAGCACAGCAGCGCCACCACCACCGGCAGCGGCCACAGCGGCATCAGGTACGGGTGGTGGAAGTGGCGGCGACGGCGACTGATCAGCGCCGCCACCGCCATAATGATGTACACCAGCAGCAGCAGGATCACGGTGAACGAGGTCAGCGATTCGAGATCGGAGCAAAACGCCAGCAGCGCCGACGGCACGCCGAACAGCAGGGTGGCGATCCAGGGGGTGCCGAAACGCGGGTGGATGATTTTCAGCGCCCGGTTGAACGCCGGCAGCCAGAAGCCGTCACGTCCGCTGGCGAACATCATGCGGCTGAACTGCGCCACGATGGCGATAATGGCGTTGAACACCGACAGATAGATTGCGCCACTCACCACCCGCGCCAGCGTCGGGCCGCCGAGCTGGGTGACCACATAGCCGACCGGATCGGCCTGTTTGGCCATCTCCGTCAGCGACGGCGAGCCGATCAGCAGGGCGGTGAACGGCACCAGTTCCACCAGCACCACGATGACCAGCGTCAGCATGATCGCGATCGCCATCGGCCTGCCCTGTTCGCGCATGTCTTCCGCCATGTACACCGCCGCGCCGTAGCCGTTGTAGGAGAACAGCGCGACCCCGACCATGGCGACGATCAGCGGCAGCGACACCGGCGCCAGGCTGCCCTGCGCGTCCAGCATCACCGGCGCGGTGAGGATCTCCGTACTCTGATGCGGGTGGCTGAAGCCGAGCCAGGCGATCAGCGCCAGCACCGCCACTTCCACCACCAGGAAGGCGCCGGTCAGCAGGGCGTTGGCTTTGATGTTGAAAATGGCGCAGATACCGCCGACCAGCACGGTGAGCATGCCGGCGGTCGAGGCGTCGAATTGGGTGCCCAGCGCGGTGTTCAGGTAAGGCACTGCGCCGGTGGCCAGCACCGCCGGCACGAACAGCGAGGCGCTGAGGATAAACAGGTAGGTCTGCAACCCGCACAGGGTGCCGAACAGGCGCTTGATGATGCTGTATTCGCCGCCGGCGCTGGGGTGTGCGGCGCCGAGCTCGGCATAGCACAACGCGATGGCGGCGGCGACGCAGGCGGCGATCAGAAACGACAGAAAGGCGCCGCTGCCGGCGTTGGCGATCGCCAGCGGCGCGATAACGAAGATCGAACTGGCCGGCGTCACGCCGGACGCGGTGATCATCACCACGTCGAGGACGCTGAGATTGCCTTTGAAGGTGTGTTCAGGGGCGGACTCTTTCATGGGATAACGACTCCATTAACGTGTGAGTGAGTTATTGTTTTGCTGCACAGGCTGTACGCAGGAATCAAATGGAGCGCGCTAAATGCCGGGGAGCGTTGCTCCCCGGAAGTTTATTGTTCTTATGTGTTACCCCTGCCCCGACGGAAAGCTGAAGCTGGCGCGGCGGGCATCGCCGGAGGCCGGCCAGCGCTGGGTCACGGTCTTGCGTTTGGTGTAGAACCTGACGGCGTCCGGGCCGTAGGCGTGCAGATCGCCAAACAGCGAGCGCTTCCAGCCGCCGAACGAGTGGTAGGCCACCGGCACCGGCAGCGCCACGTTGATCCCCACCATGCCGACCTGAATGCGGCTGGAAAAGTGGCGCGCCGCTTCGCCGTCGCGGGTGAACAGGCAGGTGCCGTTGCCGTATTCGTGGGCGTCGATCATGGCCATCGCCTCCGGCAGCGAGGCCGCGCGCACCACGCCGAGCACCGGGCCGAAGATCTCTTCCTGATAGATGCGCATGCCGGGCGTCACGCGATCGAACAGCGTCGGGCCGAGGAAATACCCCTGGCTGGGGCGGCCGTCGGCGCCGATCACGCTCAGTTCGCGGCCGTCCACCAGCAGCTCGGCGCCTTCGGCCACACCCTGATCGATATAGCCTTTTACCTTCTGATAATGCTGTTGGGTCACCAGCGGCCCCATGTCGTTGCGGTTGTCGCTGCCGGGGCCGACGCGCATGGCGGCCATCTGTTGCCGCAGCCCTGCGATCAGCGCGTCGGCGGTGCCGTCGCCCACCGCCACCACCAGCGGGATGGCCATACAACGCTGGCCGCAGGAGCCGAAGGCGGCACCCATCAGCGCGCCGACCGCGCCGGGGATATCGGCGTCCGGCAGCACCACCGCGTGGTTTTTGGCGCCGCCCAGCGCCTGCACCCGTTTGTTCTGGCCGCAGCCGGTGTGATAGATGTGCTCCGCCACCGGCGTCGAACCGACGAAGCTGATCGCTTTGACGCGCCCGTCATGCAGCAGCGTCTCCACCGCTTCACGATCGCCGTTGACCACGTTGAGCACCCCCGGTGGCAGCCCGGCTTCCGCCGCCAGCCGGGCGATATACAGCGCGGCGGAAGGCACTCGCTCGGAAGGTTTCAGCACGAAGGTGTTGCCGCAGGCGACCGCCATTGGCCACATCCACAGCGGCACCATCGCCGGGAAGTTGAACGGGGTGATGCCCGCCACCACCCCCAGCGGCTGAAACTCGCTCCAGCTGTCGATGCCCGGGCCTGCCTCTTTGCTGTGTTCACCCTTCAGCAGTTCCGGCACATAGCTGGCGTATTCGATATTCTCAATGCCGCGCTGCAGTTCGCCCAGGGCGTCGCTGAGCACCTTGCCGTGCTCGGCGGTGATTAACTGGCAGATGGCGTCGGCGTGTTGCTCCAGCAGATCCTTGAGCTTCATCATGATGCGCGCGCGCTTCAGCGGAGGGGTATCGCGCCAGGCGGGATAAGCCTGTTCGGCGGCGGCGATGGCGCGCTCCACCGTGGCGCGGTCGGCCAACTGCACCTCCTGCGCCGATTGGCCGGTGGCCGGGTCGTAAACCGGCTGGCTGCGTTCGCCGCCGGCGGCGGGCTCGCCGTTGATCCAATGGGTGATGGTCATGGTTCTCTCCTTATTCGGTGGCGTTGAGGGCGTCGCCCACGGCGTTGATCAGCGCATCGATCTGCGCTTCGCTGCTGATGAACGGCGGTGCCAACTGCAGGGTGTCGCCGCCGTAGCGCACGTAAAATCCGCTTTCCCAGCAGCGCATCGCCGCCTCGAAGGGGCGCCGCGCCGGCTCGCCGGGCCGCGCCGCCAGCGTGATGCCGGCCGCCAGGCCGATATTGCGAATGTCGGCGACGTGTTTGGCTCCTTGCAGGCTGTGCACCGCGCGCTCGAAGTAGGGCGCCAGCGCCTGTACGCGCTCCACCATCTGTTCGCGCTGCAGGATGTCCAGCGTCGCCAGCGCGACCGCGCAGCTGACCGGATGGGCGGAGTAGGTGTAGCCGTGCGGGAATTCGAGCTGGTAGTCCGGCTCGCCGCCGTTCATGAAGGTGTGGTAAATCTCCGGCCGTACCACCACCGCGCCCATCGGCTGCGCGCCGTTGGTCACCTGTTTGGCGATGTTCATGATGTCCGGCGTGACGCCGAACGCCTCGGCGCCGGTCATCGCGCCGCAGCGGCCGAAGGCGGTGATCACTTCGTCGAAGATCAGCAGGATGTCATGCTGGGTACAGATTTCGCGCAGGCGCTGCAAGTAGCCGACCGGCGGCACGATCACCCCGGCGGAGCCGGAGAACGGTTCGACGATCACCGCGGCGATCGTCGAGGCATCGCGCAGCGCGATGATGCGGTTGAGCTCTTCCGCCAGCTCCGCCCCCTGTTGCGGCATGCCGCGCGAAAAGGCGTTGCCGGCCAGCAGGGTGTGCGGCAGGTGGTCCGCCTCGGCGCCGGCGCCGAACGTCTTGCGGTTGCCGGCGATGCCGCCGACCGAGATGCCGCCGAAGTTAACGCCGTGATAGCCCTTTTCCCGGCCGATAAAGCAGGTTTTGCCCGCCTGGCCTTTGGCGCGCCAGTAAGCGCGCGCCATTTTCAGCGAGGTGTCCGCCGCTTCCGAGCCGGAGCCGGTGAAGAACACGTAATCCAGCCCCGCCGGCGTCAGCGCCTTGATTTTGTTGGCCAGCTCGAACGACAGCGGGTGGCCGAACTGAAACGCCGGCGAGTAATCCAGCGTCGCCAGCTGGCGCTGGGCGGCGTCGGTGATTTCCTGCCGGCCGTGCCCCAATCCGCAGCACCACAATCCGGACAGGCCGTCGAAAATCTTTCTGCCGTCGTGGCTGGTGTAATACGCCCCTGCGGCCTGAGTAATGATGCGCGGCTGCGCTTTAAAATTACGGTTGCCGGTAAAAGGCATCCAATGGGCCTCTAACCCTTCGGCATCGAGACGATTAAGCGAATAATTTTCAGCGGCCATGTTTTCCTCCGGGCAGGAAAATAAGTGCGATTAATTAAATAAAATGAGTTGTTAACGAATTGTTGTGCGAAATTGACTATGTACCGCTTGTTCTCTACTGTGAATAATCATATGTCGAAACTTACTTAAGGTTTTATGCAAGTAAAAAAGCGCGCGCTGTTAGGGCAATTGTCGGATATGGATCTGCGTTTGCTGCGGGTATTCAAGGCCGTGGTCGACTGCGGCGGCATGAGCGCCGCCGAACTGGAGCTGAATATCAGCCTGTCGACCATTAGCAAGCACATCAAGGATCTGGAGCAGCGGCTGGGCCTGACGCTGTGCCAGCGCGGGCGCGAGGGTTTTGCGGTTACCGACGAGGGGCTGTTGATCTACCAGGAAACGGTCAACCTGCTGGCGGCCACCGAGGCGTTCCGGCGCGGGGTGGACGAGGTGCATCAGCGCATGGGCGGGCAGCTGCACGTGGCGATATTCGACCATACGGTCAGCAATCCGCAGGCGCAGATCGGCCGGGCCATCGCGTTATTCAGCGAGCGTGCGCCGGAGGTTTCTTTGCAAATGTACGTGGAGCCGATTAATACCATTGAACGCGGCGTCATTGACGGGCAATTTCAGGTTGGCGTTATTCCCATGCACCGCAGCGCGGAAAGTTTATCTTATCATTCGTTATTCAGTGAGAGGATGTTCTTATATTGCGGCGCGCAGCATGAATTATTTTCCGGCCCCCATGAAACATTAAATTGGGATCTGCTGCACAATTATGCCTTCGCCGGATTAGGCTATCATTCGCCGAATATGGAACTGAGCCTGCAGCAACATTTGCATCGCAAGGCGACGGGGTTTGCGCAGGAGTCGATCGCCACGCTGATCCTGTCCGGCAAATACGTCGGCTTTTTGCCTGATCACTACGCGGCGTTTTTCGTGGCGCAGAATATGATGCGGGCGATCAAACCGGCGCTGTTCCGCTATCACTGTGAATACTCCAGCGTGCTGCGCCGCTCGCCGGTGCCGCAGCGGGTGGTGAAGCTGTTCCATGAGTGCCTGCTGGCGGCCCACGGAACAGCGTGACGCTTACTGCTCTTTCTTCTTGCCGAAGATCCTGATCAGCGCGCCGACCAGGATGCCGACCGCGATGCCGGCGAAGATCCAGCCGATGATGCCCATTTTCTTAACTCCTGCTAGTGCGTTGATCTGATTATATAATCATTCGACGCGAAACGCCTCTTCGATCATCCGTTGCCGCTGCGCCGGCGCATAGTCGATCCAGGAATTCTTGCTGTTGGATTTCTCCAGCGCCACCGCCAATTCCTGGCCGGAAATCGGCAAATCGTCCTGCCAGAACGGCGCAATGGCGTGGCGGGTGATGAAATCGGTCAGGTAGCTCTCCGGGCTGCCCTGCCAGTGCGGGTACAGGCGCGCGGCCAGCTCGGCCATCAGCGCGCGTTGCTGCGGCTGTTCGCTGGTTTCCAGCAGGGCGAGGAACGGCAGCAGCAGGCGGCCACAGACTTGGCCGTGGTGGTAGTCGCGCAGCGCGCCGATCTCGCCGGCGATGCCGTGAATGACCCCCAGCCCGGCGGCGCTCAGCGTCAGCCCGCCGAGGTAGGAAGCCTGCATGATCGCCTCGCGCGCCGCATCGCTGCGGTTGAGCGCCGGCCAGGCGGCGAGGAAGTGGCGTATGCCGTTCAGCGACATGTCGCGCGTCATGGCGCCGGCGGTTTTCGACAGATAGGCCTCGAACAGGTGGGTGAAGGCGTCGATAGCGCAGTAGGCCAACACTTTGTCCGGCGCGCCCGCCAGCAGCTGCGGATCGAGAATGGCGGTGTGCGGCACGAAGTTATTGTGGCGCAGCGAGGCCTTCACTTTGCTGACCTGGGTATCGGTGATCACCGCGTTCTGCGTCACCTCGCTGCCGGTGCCGGCGGTGGTGGGAATGGCGATCAGCGGCAGGGTGGCGCCGCTGATTTTGCTATCGCCCACCTTTTCCATATAGCGCAGCGTCGGCAGCGGATGCACCACCAGCGCGGAGAACGCTTTGGCGGCGTCGAGCACGCTGCCGCCGCCGATGGCCACTACGCGCTGCACCTGTCCGCGCCAGCGCGCCACCCAGGCGTCTATTTCCTGCGGCGACGCCTCGTGGCTGACGATTTCGGTGCCGATGAACAGCGGCGCCAGCGCTTCGCGCAGGCCGGCGTACACCGGGCCGTTGAGAAAAGATCGGCAGCTGAACAACAGCGTCGGCTGCGGGTCGGCAAGCAGCAGCGGCGGCAGCTGCTGGATGCTGCCGTGGCCGAACCAGGTCTGGCGATTGGCGATGATGTGGCTGACGGACATGAGATCTCCTTGACGACGTTGCAGAGCGCGATGCCACAGCATAAGCCAGCGGGCGCGGAGCGGCCACCGCTTTCCCCGCCGCGGCAACCTGTGAGTTGTTTAACATGTAAACGATCGCGTTCTTGCATTTCGGCGTTTTGGGTGCTTTTTTTAACAGTACCGGCCGTCGTGCGGCCAACCCCATCCGAAATCGGTAGATTGTTAATGTGTTAATAATGGCGAGGCGGGTATGGAAATTCAGGTTGAACGCTTGTCTGCGGTGATCGATGCGGTGGCTAGCCCGCGTTTTTATCCCAGCCTGTTGAATTGGCTGGAGGGATTTTTCGCCTTCGACAACGCCATCGTCTATGCCTTCGAACGCGGCCGGCCGCCGCGCTGCCTGATCAAAACCGAGCGGGAAAACAGCGATGCGGTCAATCAGATCTACCAACAGGGCGCCTACCTGCAGGATCCGTTTTACCGCGCGCTGAGCGACGGCGGCGAAGGCGAGGTGCTCACGCTGCGCCAGCTGGCACCCTGCGGGTTTTATCACAGCGATTATTACCGTAATTTTTATCGCAAGACCGGCTGGCACGACGAGGCCGGCGTGCTGCTGCAGCTGACGCCGGAGCGCGGGCTGGGGGTATTCTTCGGCTCGGTGCGCCGCACGGTGGCGGTACGCTATCCGCAGCGGGCGGATCTGCGCAGTGCGCTGACGCTGGTGAAAAGCGTGGCGCGGCTGCACGGCGAAGTGGTGGCGGCACCGGCCGAGGCCGCGACGGTGAACGATGACGGCGCCCAGGCGCGCTATCTGCTGACGCCGCGCGAGCGCGAGATCGTCGATCTGATCCTCGCCGGCTGCGGTTCGCAGCAGATTGCCGACCGGCTGTTCATCAGCCTCGGCACGGTAAAAAATCACCGCAAGAACATCTACGGCAAGCTGAACATCGGCTCGCAGGCCGAGTTGTTTAGCCTGTTGCTGACCGCCCCGCAGCGGCGCAGCGCGTGAATGTTAATTTTTTGTAGCGAATGTCCCTAAGGGGACATAGCGAACGATCCCACTGCTCCCGATAATCCGATGTCATGGCATAGGCAATCGGGAGTGCGGCAGTGAACAACGAAATCGAGTCCTTAACCTACTACGCGGCGACCAAAAAATACGATCTGCGCTTCCCGACGCTGGAAGAGGATCTGGACGTCGACGTGGTGATTATCGGTGGCGGCTTCTCCGGCATCAACACCGCGCTGGAGCTGGCGGAGAAGGGCATCACCAACATCGCCATTCTCGAAGGCCGCTATCTGGGTTACGGCGGCACCGGGCGCAACGGCGGCCAGGTGATGGCCGGCATCGGCCACGATCTGGAGAAGATCAAGCGCCACGTTGGCCCGGCCGGGCTGGAAACCATCTTCAAAATCAGTAACCTCGGCGCCGGCATTATCCGCGAGCGCATCAAGAAATATGACATCGACGCCGACTTCTGCTTCGGCTACGGCTATCTCGGCAGCAACGCGCGCCAGGAGAAGACCCTGCGCGGCTGGCTGAAGGAGTTCAAGGCGGTAGCGCCGCAGGAGGAGATTGAGCTCTACACCGGGGCGGAGGTGAAGCAGGTCGTGGGCTCAGACGCCTACACCTGCGCGCTGAAGCACATGGGCGGCGGCCACGTGCATTCGCTCAACCTGCTGCTGGGCGAGGCCAAGGCGCTGAGCGGCTACGGGGTGAAAATCTTTGAGAACAGCAGCGTGCTCAACGTGGAGTATGGCCCACGCATTACGGTGCGCACCGCCATGGGCTCTGTGCGCGCCAACAAGATGCTGTGGGCCTGCAACGGCTTTCTCAACGGCATGGAGCCGCAGATCTACCGCAAGACCATCAATACCTACGCCTTCCAGCTGGCCACCGAGCCGCTGTCTGACGATCTGATCCGTCAGATCAGCCCGATCCGCGGCGCCTACAGCGACATCCGCCCGGTGATCGATTATTACCGGGTGACCAACGAGAACCGGCTGCTGTTCGGCAGCGCCACCCGCCTGATCGAATATTTCCCGTCGGATCTCAAGGCCTGGAACCGCAACCTGATGCTGAAGGTGTTCCCGTACCTGAAAGACGTGAAGATCGATCTGGCCTGGGGCGGCCCGCTGTGCTGCAGCGCCAACTTGTTCCCGCAGATCGGCACGCTGCCGGATCGCGACAACGTGTTTTACGTGCAGGGCTACTCCGGCTTCGGCGTGACGCCGAGCCACATCGTGTGCAAGGTGCTGGCGGAGGGCATGAGCGAAGGATCCGATCGGTACGATCTGATGAGCTCGATCCCGCACGTCAACATCTTCGGCAAGGACAAGCTGCGGCGGGTGATGACCACCGCCGGTAAGGTTTGGCACCAGACATCCGGCTACTGGAAAGGCCGCCGTTAACCCTCAGAGGAGAATCACATGAAACCGTTATTGCTTAAACAACCGCTGCCAGAACTGCTGGAGATCGGCAGCGTCAGCAACCTGGGCGCCACGGTGATCGCCGGCACGCCAAACGTCGGCGTGGCCAGCATCTTCGGCGAACCGACCGACAACCTGAACTGCGGCGTGTTCAGCTGCACCCGCGGCAGCTTCGTGATGGAGTATCCGTTCGCCGAGCACGCCACGGTGTGGGAAGGCAGTGCGACCCTGACCAACGAACGCACCGGCGAATCGGTGCAGTATCAGGCCGGCGATTCCTGGTTCGTCGAGAAAGGCACCCCGGTGCGCTGGGACATCACCTCGGATCGCTTCGTCAAACACTACCTCGCCATCGTCGAAGGCTGACGCCGTCATGCCCCCCTCAGCAGGCTGAATGCCGAGGGGGAGCGCCTTAGCCTAACGCCCGCGTAATAAAATCAGTCACCCGCTTGAGGATCTGATCCTTATTGGTTTCGTTAAAGCTCTCGTGCCGCCCGCCCGCATTGATCATCCGTTCGAAATCGTCGCCGCGCAGACGATCGAGCGCGGTTTGCGTTTCGCTCATCAACACTAACCGATCGTCGTCGCCATGGATCCACAGCGTGGGCAGCGCGCCGAAGCCCGGCCCGGCGTTGATGGCGGCGAGGATCCGCTGCATGGCGCGCAGGGTGGGACGCTTGAACGGCCCGTGCCACACCAGCGGATCTTCCTGATACGCCGCGCCAACCGCCGGATCGCGCGCCAGGGTCGCGGTATCCAGCGGCGCGTCGGGGATCGTCGGCAGTTCAGCCAGATCGGAAATCGCCGTTCTGTCGCCGAGCAGCGGGCCGGACAGCACCAGCGCGCGTACCTCCTCGCCATGGCGCTGCACGTAGCGGGTGGCGATCATGCCGCCCATCGAGTGGCCGATCACCACCAGCGGCAAGGTGGGGTATTGCTGCCGGAAATGGCTGACCACGCGCTGCACGTCGTCGACCACGGCGTCATAATCTTCGATCAGCACGCGCTCGCCCTGCGACAGGCCGTGGCCGAGATGGTCGGGGCCGAACACCCGCGCGCCCTGCGCCTGCAGCGTGCGCGCCACGTATTGATAGCGGCCGAGGTGCTCGCCGTAGCCGTGCACCAGCAGCGCCAGATAGTGCGGCTTGTCGTTTCCCCAGTCGTGCACGGCGATGTCGCCGTGACGGCCTTTGATAAAGCTGACGGTTTGTTCGGACATGTTATTGTTCTCATGGTGGTAGGGTTGCCTTTCAGCGTAGCGGCTGGCGGCGAGGTTGTCAGGGGCGCCGGGTGCGGCGCCCGCAGAGAGGGGATTACAGGCCGAACTGGCGCGCCAGCTCGTCGAGCGCTTCGCGCTGGAAGCGGTTGAAGGCGTCGCGCGGCTGCTGCTGTTGGATGAACGTCAGCAGCGGATCCTGCACTTCAGTGCGCACGCCGCTTAGCTGTTCCATCACCGCCAGCCCGCAGAACGGCACGTAGGATTCGGCGTAGCCGCCTTCATGCACCATCACCAGTTTGCCGCCGCATAGCCGGTCGGCGGCCTCCTGCACCAGCGCGGTCATGGCGCGGAAGCTGTCGCTGTGCAGCTGCATGCGCGCCAGCGGATCGAGGGCGTTGGCGTCGTAACCGCAGGCGACGATGATCAGCTCCGGCTCGAATTTTTCCAGTACCGGGATGATGATGCGCCGCATGGCGTGCAGGTAGCCGTCGTCGCCGGCGCCGGCCAGCATCGGCACGTTAACGTTGCAGCCCGCCCCGTCGCCTTCGCCGCGATCCTGCTCGCCGGAATAGCCCGCCGGGAAGCAGCCGTCCTGATGCAGCGACAGCGTCAGCACGTCGCCGCGCTGCCAATAGATGTGCTGGGTGCCGTTGCCGTGGTGCACGTCCCAGTCGAGCACCGCGACTTTGCCGAGGCCGTAGCGGGCCTTGGCGCGCTCGATGGCGATGGGAATATTGGCCAGGAAGCAGAAGCCCATCGATTGATCCGGCAGGCAGTGGTGGCCCGGCGGGCGCGACAGCGCATAGGCATTATCCAGCTCGCCCTGCAGCACCGCCTCCACCGCCGCGCAGGCCAGCCCGGCGGAGAGTTTGGCGATTTCATAGCTGCCTGGCCCCAGCGGCGCTTCCTCCCCCAGCAGGCCGCCGCCGCTGTCGCTCACCTGTTTGAAGCGCTGCAGGTAGTGGGCGGGGTGGATGCGCAGCAGGTCTTCTTCCGTCGCCGGTTCGGCGCTCAGCAGGGTGAGCTGGCGCGACAGGCCGGATACGTCCATCAGGTTCTTCATACGCCGTTTGGTTTCCGGCGATTCGGCATGGCCGGCGCCCGAGGGCGGTTGCACCCAGCCGCCGACCGGCAGGGTGGTGGCGTGCAGGCCGGTGCTGTGCCAGAAACAGCGTTCATCAAACAAGAAACCGGTTGTTCTTTTCACCTTTCTCCTCCTGTTATACGGCGCGGTGCGCGCGGTGAAGCCAGCGAAATCAACAGCAGCGACAGCAGCGCGCAGCCCAGCGCGCCGAACAGCAAGGCGTTGAAACCGCCGGAAGATTCGATCAGAGAGCCGGCCAGCGTCGGGCCGATGGCCATGCCGCCGCCGATCACCAGGTTGATGCCGTTCATCAGCTTGCCGTCGTTATCCAGCCCGGCGACCCGCGCCAGAATGAACGGCAGCACGAAGGTCCAGGTGAATTTGAACAGCAGGGCGGCCAGGGCGAAGCGCAGGAGCAGGGGCTGGCCCGTCAGCAGCGCCACGCTGGCCAGCAGCAGGGCGTACCCCAGCACGATCAGGCGTCCGCCGCCGAAGCGCGCGCCGATCAGCGCCGCGGCCCCCGCGCCGACGATGCCGAGCAAGGTGGCGACGGCCAGCACCTGGCCGCTGTGGGCCGGCGACAGCCCGGCGCCGGCGGCGATGCCGCCGATAAAGGTCCAGACCGCGCTCAGGCTGATGTAAAAGGTCAGCACCGCCAGCACGGCGCACAGCTTGCGCGCCAGCGAGGCGGCGGGGCCGCTGCGGGCGGTGCGGGCGGCGGTGAAACCGTTGGGGAACGCCGGGATGAGCGGCAGGCAGCACAGCATGATGGCCGCCAGAATCAGGTAAACCGCCATCAGGCCGAAGTGCGCAAACAGCGGTGGCAGCACCAGCAGCCCGACCGCGCCCAGCACCAGCTGGCCGAGCACCCAGAAGGCATAGACGCGGCTGGGATTGGCGGTGCCGGCAGCGCAGGTGATGCACAGGATCATCAGGGTGCCGCCCGCCAGCGAGGCGATAAAGCGCAGCGGTAGCAGCAAGGTAAAATCTTGCACCAGCGCCGAAGCCAGGTTGCCGGCGATAAACACCAGCGCCGACAGCGTAGCGACCCGCCGCCAGTTGATGCGCCCGATCCACCACCACGCCGGCAGCGTGGCCAGGCTCATGGCGCCGAGTTCGGTGGAGAACAGGTGGCCGATCTGCGCGGGACCGAGCTGCCACTGAGTAGCGAGCTGGGCGGCCACGGCGGGGGCGGTCATCAGAATGCCCGGCGCGATGGCGGCGAAGACGATAATGGCGGTCAACAGCCGCGGCGGGCAGGGGAGCGCCGCGCCGACGGCGGGCGCGGAAATCGAATCACTGGACATAAACCTTTTCCCCAAGCGTTGAGTGACGATGAAATATCCCGCCCGGCCCGATTGCGGGCAGGGGGAGGCCGCGCCATAAATGGCGAATACGTTTTGGCGTTATTTTCCGGCCGTCGGCAGCGGCGGCCGTTATCGGGCGTTAACCGTGGGCGAGAAAGCCGCCGGCGACCAGCTCGGTGCGGTTCACCACGTCGGTTTTGGCGAAAATATTGCGCATATGGGTTTTCACCGTGGACAGCGAAATGCCCAGCTTTAGAGCGATGCGCTTATTGCTGGCGCCTTCGCGCACCAGGTTGACGATCTCTTGCTCTTTGGCGGTCAACAGCTGCGCCTCGCTGTCGGGCAGCAGATCGCGCGTCGCCAGCTCGATCAGCGGCAGCACCGCGCGCAGGCGGCCGCGCTCCACTTCGGTAAACGGCGTATCGCGGATCAGCGACACCCCGGCGACGATGCGTTTGCGTTGGCGAATGAAAATCTCCGTCATGTCGCGCATGTCGTTCGGCAACATAAAGTCGTGGTAATAGCGGCGGTTGCCGGCGATCGCCGCCGGGCTCATGCCGACCATGGTGATGTCCTGGCGATGGAAATTGGCCGGCTGCAGCGGGTCTATCTGTTGGAAGTGGTTCAGGTACTGCTGATGCGTTTTATCGGGCATGCCGTGCAGGATGTAGTGATCTGGCCGCAGGTCGCGATCGACCAGATAAAACACCCCGGCAGACACCGGGATCAGGTGCGTAATAGTCGCCAAACAACTGTTGATAAAGGCATCGGATGCTGTGCTGTGCATGATTCGTGTTCCTCCCTTTATCGTTCAATCTGGAGAATGTTGGCGGTCAATATATGAACGATACAAGCATAGTTGTAGCAATTTGGCAACACAATAAAAACATATTAACAACGTGAGGCCGATTGCAATAAAACACATAAATAACAATATGACACTGCGTTAATCAGGGCTTTTCAGTTCGGATTTATCGCGATTTTCATTAATAGGTTAATGAAATAATTCGCCGCTTTTCCCGCTGAATTTACAGCGCTTTTCACTGCTTGCCTGGACGAAGCCCTCGCCGCCCTGCGCGTGCTACAACCGGCACGACCGTCGCCGCCCCTCGTTCTTAAGAACGATAGCCAGGCTTTTCCACCGCTTCCTACACTGCGAATTGAAGATAGCGCCAGGCGGCGCCAAACGTATAAGACGAAAAAATGATGACCTTTCTCGGGCTGAGGCGTCGGGTTGTTCAGTCCACATGACCATACGGGGAACGAACGATGCAGAAAAAAACGCTGGTGGTGGCGTTGAGCGGTGCCTTATCGGGCCTGGCTCAGGGGGCGGACGCCGATCGCCCCAATGTGCTGATCATTCTGGTGGACGACATGGGCTATTCCGACATCAGCCCGTTCGGCGGCGAGATACCGACCCCCAACCTGCAGGCGCTGGCCGAACGGGGCGTGCGCATGAGCCAGTACTACACCTCGCCGATGTCGGCGCCGGCGCGGTCGATGCTGATGACCGGCAACACCAATCAGCAGGCCGGCATGGGCGGCATGTGGTGGTATGAGAGCACCGCCGCGCAGCCGGGCTATGAAATGCGGCTGACCGACCGCGTGACCACATTGCCGGAGCGTTTTCGCGACGCGGGTTACGCCACCATGATGGCGGGCAAATGGCACCTGGGCTATGTCGACGGCGCCAAACCGACCGATCGCGGCTTCGAGCGCGCCTTCGCCTTTATGGGCGGCGGCACCAGCCATTTCGACGATGCGAAACCGCTGGGCACCGTGGAGGCGTTCCACACCTTCTACACCCTGAACGGCAAACGCGTGTCGTTGCCCAAAGATTTCTACTCCAGCAAGGCCTATGCCGATCAGCTGGAACAGTGGATCCGCGATACACCGCAGAATCAGCCCGTCTTCGCCTATCTGGCGTTCACCGCGCCGCACGATCCATTGCAGGCGCCGGATGACTGGATCGCTAAATTCGACGGCAAATACGACGCCGGCTATCAGCAGGCCTATCAGCAGCGCATTCAGCGCCTGAAGGCGCTGGGGTTGATTTCCGATCGCACGCCGATGCCGACGCTGGCGTTGGATCAGGCCTGGAACGCGCTGACGCCCGAGCAGCAAAAATATGAAGCCAAGACCATGCAGGTATACGCGGCGATGATTGCCTATATGGACGATCAGGTCGGCGCGGTGCTGAACACCCTGAAGCAGACCGGCCGCGACCAAAATACGGTGATCGTGTTCGCCACCGACAACGGCGCTAACCCGGCCAGCGGCTTCTACTACGGCTCGAAGCCGGAGTATTGGCGGCAGTTCGACAACAGTTACACCAACCTCGGCCGCAAGGGATCGTTCATCTCTTACGGGCCACACTGGGCCAACGTCAGCAATGCGCCGTACGCCAACTACCACAAAACCACCAGCGCACAGGGCGGCATCAATACCGATTTCATCATCTCCGCGCCGCGGCTGAAGGGGCGCGGCGGCATCGACCGCATGCCGATGGCGGTGTATGACATCGCCCCGACGTTGTATGACTATGCCGGCATCGACGCCAACAAACCGCTGAAGGCCAAACCGACGCTGCCGATGGTCGGCGTCAGCTTCAAGCGCTATTTCAGCGGCGAGGCCGACGGTGTGCCGCGCGCGACCTACGGCGTGGAGTTGCATAACCAGGCCGCCTATGTAGACGGCATCTGGAAGCTGCGGCGGTTGGTGAAGGCCGGGCCGACGGCGCAGATGGCACCGTGGGGGCTGTTCAACCTGCATGACGATCCGCTGGAAACGCGCGATCTGGCCGCCGCCAACCCGGAACGGGTCAAACGGCTGAGCGAAGCGTATCGCCGCTTTGCGCAGCAGAGCATGATTATTGAAGCTAAAGGCGCAGCGATCGACTACCTCGGCGTTGACGCCAGCACCGGTGACTACATCGGCTTGGATCCGCAGACCCACAAACCGTTGCCGCAGGCGGCACCATGAACCTGGCCCAGCTGCGTGCGCAGCAGATCCCGGTGGAGAGCGAACCGCGCGCGGCGGCGCCTTTTCATTTGCTGGTGAAGCCGATCGGCGCCGGCTGCAACCTGGGTTGCCGCTACTGCTACTATCCGCAGCGCCAGGAAGAACGGACGCGCAAGATGGACGACGACCTGCTGGCGGAATTTATCCGCAGCTACATCGCCGCCCAGCCGCGTTACAGCCGCGAGATCAACTTCGTCTGGCAGGGCGGTGAGCCGCTGCTGGCGGGGATCGGTTTTTACAAGCGGGCGCTGGCGTTGCAGCGCCGCTATGCGCCGCCGGGCGTGCGGATCAGCAACAGCCTGCAGACCAACGGCACTCTGCTGAACGACGCCTGGTGCCGGCTGTTCCGGCAACATCACTTTATCCTCGGCGTCAGCCTGGACGGCGATCGCGAGGTGCAGGACGCTCATCGGCCGGACAAGCGCGGCAGCGCCAGCTATGACGCCGCGCTGCGCGGCATTGCGTTGTTGCAGCGCCATCAGATCGACTTCAACCTGCTGATGGTGGTGCACGACGGCGTCGCGGATCGCGCCGAGGCGATCTACGATCATGCGGTGGCGATCGGGGCGCGTTATCTGCAGTTTCAGCCGCTGATGCTGGAAGGGGATGCGCCCACCGCCGGTTACGGACTGAGCGCCGCCAACTGGGGGCGCTTTATGCTGGCGGTATATCGCCGCTGGCGCAGCCGCGGGCATATCGGCCAGGTCTTCGTGATGAACATCGAACAGGTCTACGCGCAGTATTTCACCCACGTCAGCCCCAGCTGCGTGCACGCCGAACGCTGCGGCGGCAATCTGGTGATGGAGCCGGACGGGCGGCTTTACGCCTGCGATCATCTGATCAATGCGCAGCATCTGCTCGGCCATGCCGATCGCCACACGCCGCTCGCCACCCTGGCGGCAAGGGCGGCGGAGATGCCGTTCGGTAAAAACAAGAGCCTGCGCCGCGAGTGCCAACGCTGCAGCGTGAAAAGCGTCTGCCAGGGCGGCTGCCCGGCGCATGTGGGCGAAGATCGCTATAACCGGCTGTGTGCCGGTTATTACGCCTTCTTTTCCGCGCTGCTGGCGCCGCTGCGCGCCTACCCGCGCAGCCCGCAGGGGGCGATGCAATGGCGCGCCGCCGTGAGCGCCGCCGCAGGTTGAAACTGTCTCGTCCTTAAGGACGATAGTCAGCATTTTCCTTTCCTCTCTATAGTGAGATTACCGCCGCTGGCGGTGAAAAACCTGCAAGCACCTGCATGCATCAGGCCAAAACTATAAGAGGAAATAACCATGAACCTGTCGTCGCGGTTGCACGCCCACCTGGCTAGAGGCAAGGTCGGCTTTCCCACCACCCTGGCCAGTTCGGTCGGGGTGATCATGGCCAGCCCGGTGATCCTGACGGTCACCAGCGGCTTCGGCATCGGCGGCGACACCTTCGCGCTGGCGATGCTGATCGCCTTCATCATGATGCAGGCGCAGCTCACCACCTTCTCCGAAGCGGCGTCGCTGCTGCCGACCTCCGGTTCGGTTTACGACTACATCTCCTGCGGCATGGGGCGCTTTTTCGCCATCACCGGCGCGCTGTCGGCCTACCTGATCGTGCATATCTTCGCCGGCACCGCCGAGACCATTCTTTCCGGCATCATGGCGCTGGTGAACTTCGAGCACCTCAACACCCTGATGGAAAGCCACAACGCCTCCTGGATGGTCGGCGTCGGGCTGGTTGTCGTGTTTGGCCTGCTCAATGCGTTCGGCATCGAGGCCTTCGGCAAGGCGGAGATCGTGCTGACCTTCGCCATGTGGAGCACGCTGGTGATTTTCGGCATCGTTGGGCTGCTGTCGCCGCATGCGGTGCCGCTTGAGGGCTGGTTCGGCAGCACGCTGAGCCTGAGCGATCCGTTCGCGGTGTTCAGCCTGATCGGCATGGCGATGTTCATGTTCGTCGGCTGTGAGCTGGTGACACCGATGGCGCCGGAGATCAAACGCTGCGATCGGGTGATCCCGCGCGCGATGGCGCTCGGGCTGTGCGGCGTGGCGGTGTGCATGGCGCTGTATGGCGCGGCACTCAGCCATCAGGTGGAAAACGTGGTGATCGACGCCGCCAGCGGCACGCGCCTGCTGGAAACGCCGATGGCCATCCCGGCGTTCGCCGGCCAGGTGATGGGCCAGTTCGGCAAATACTGGCTGGGCGTCGGCCTGCTGTTGGCGGGCGCGGCGACCATCAACACGCTGATGGCGGCGGTGCCGCGCATTCTGTACGGCATGGCGCTGGACGGCGCGCTGCCGCGCATGTTCGCTTATCTGCACCCGCGCTTTAAAACGCCGGTGGTCGGCATTTTGGTGGCGGTCCTGATCCCCTGCGTACACGCCTTCGCCATTCAGGGCAACCTCGACAGGATCATTCCGCTGGTGCTGGCGGCGGTGTGCGCCTGGGGCGTGGCCTACCTGCTGGTGACCTGTTCGGTGGTGATCCTGCGCGTGCGCCGCCCCGACCTGCCGCGCGCCTATAAATCGCCGTGGTTCCCACTGCCGCAAATCGTTTCCAGCGTCGGCATCGTGCTGGCCATCGTCTACATCACGCCGCCGGGGATGAACCCGAGCGACATCTACATTCCCTTCGGCTGGATGATCGGCCTGACCGCCGCCTATGCGCTGTTCTGGACGCTGTGCGTGCAGAAAGTGAACCCGTTCAAGCCGGTGCCGGTCGAGCAGGTGCTGGAGAACGCATTTGCCAAGGGTGAAAACGAGGAGGCGCAGTTTGATCGGCTTACTTCCCTCACTTAATCGCGCCTGGCGGCGCGCGCCGTCGGGCTATCGGCCGGGCGCCGCGCTGGATCGTCTGGCGCGCAATCTGGAACCCTACGCGTGCGAACGCCTGGCGCCGGGCCTGCTGCGGCTGACGCTGCCGCAGGGGCCGCAGATCGAGATCGGCGAACAGGTGCAGGGGCTGTTTATGGCGCATATCGTCAGCCACCGTTTTCGGTTGCAGGGCGCATGCGCAGCGCAGCCTCCGCTGACGCTGGACGTGGTGACCGGCGGCTGGCTGCGGCGGCGCGGGGTGCGCTATCTGTTGCGCCAACGCCATGCAGCCGCGCAGCGAGTGCTGGAAGGCCTGCAGCGCTACCCGCAGATCGGCGAGACGCTGGCGCAGCTGGATTTTCGCCGCGTGCGGCTGACGGTGAACGACGGGCGCTGGCAGGTGGATATCGAGCATTTCGCCGCGTCGGAGGTGGTCAGCCGTTTGCCGGCCGGCCGCCGCTATCTGCGGCTGGATGCCGAACAGCGGCGGCTGCTGTTGAGCAGCCTGCTGATGATCGGCCAACTGATGGAGAAGCTGAATCATGAATAGAGTGGTTGTGATTACCGGCGGCGGCACCGGCGTCGGCGCCGCCTGCGCCCGTCTGCTGGCGGCGCAGGGCGATCGGGTGTTCATCATCGGCCGCCGCCCGGAACCGCTGGCGGCGCTGGCGCAAGAGATCGGCGCGCAGGCGCTGGTGGGCGATGCCGCCAGCGGCGAGAGCTGGAACCACACGCTGCTGCCGGCGATTCTGCGCGACGCCGGGCGCATCGACTGCCTGATCGGCAGCGCCGGCGGCATGGGCTTCAAGCGCATCACCGAGATGACCGACGCGCAGTGGCAAGGGGCGATGGACAGCAACCTCAACAGCGCTTTCGCCAGTGCGCGCGCCTGCCTGCCGGAGCTGATTAAAAGCGGCGGCAACCTGCTGTTCGTGGCCTCGATCGCTTCGCTGGCCGCAGGGCCGGAGGTCTGCGGCTACGTTACCGCCAAACATGCACTGATCGGGCTGATGCGCTCCATCGCCCGCGACTATGGCCCGCTGGGCGTGCGCGCCAACGCGGTGTGCCCGGGCTGGGTGACCACGCCGATGGCGGACGAAGAGATGCAACTGCTGATGGACGCCCATCAGATTTCGCTGGAGCAGGCCTACCAAATGGTCTGTCGCGACGTACCGCTGCGCCGGCCGGCCAGCGCCGAGGAGATCGCCCGCGTCTGCCGTTTCCTCTGTTCCAGCGAAGCTTCAATCATAACCGGCGCGGCGCTGGTGGCCGACGGCGGCTCCACCATCGTCGATGTGCCGACCCTGGCTTTCACTTCCCTGTAAGGAGCATTTCCATGAGTTCAGAAGCGGTATTCATTCAGGTTGGCGCGCTGGCGGAAGGCTTTGCGCCGCACAGCAATACGTTGGAACGCCAGCACGGCCTGGCGGGCACCATGCTGACGCTGCGTTTTAGCGACGGTGCGACGCAGCGCTGTCGGTTTACCGACGAGCAGACGCTGGAGTGGGGGGAGCGGCGCGGCGTCGCCTATCGCGCTACCAGCATTCGCCCTGGCGTGTTGTTCATCGATTTTCTCGATCCTGCCCGCGCTAACGCCAGCATTACGCTGGTATGCGACCGTAATCAAGGCAACTTCACTGCGGTATACGGCCAACTGCCGGACGAAGCGCAGACGCGGCTCGATGCCTTCAGCCGGGTGGAGCAGGGGCTGCCGCTGACCGCGGTTGAGGCCGAATTCCGCTTCGGCACGCTGGACGACGCCGACGCGGCACCGCCGGGCTTTACCGACGAGCTGATCGGCATGCGCAATATGTACACCTACAGCCCGACCGAGCGGTACGAGCACATCTACCTGAACGACAACTTCTACGCCTGGCAGTGTCTGGACGGGGTGGAGAAAGGGCTGGCGGACGTCGATCGCTGCCACTACGTGAAGGTGGCGGAGCAGCTTTATCTGTTCGTCTGGCGCGAGAAGATCATCCCGACGCTGGGCGTGGTGATGATCGATCTGCAGGGCATGCGCACCGACGGTAAGATCCTCGGTTATCAGGGCAGCGATTTCAGCGCGCTGAGCAACTTTGCGGTCGGCGCCCACGCGCAGGTGCTGAACACCACGCACCACCCGCGAGGATAGGCCGATGAGCGCAACCTATGCGGCCAATGCCTTCGCGGGGCAGGTGGTGCTGGTGACCGGCGGCGCTCAGGGCATTGGGCTGGCGATCGTCAGCGCCTTTGCCCGGCTGGGCGCCGAGGTGACGATCGCGGACGTGCAGCTGCCGCAGGCGCAGGCGGCGGCGCAAACGCTGCGGGACGAAGGGCTGAGCGTACAGGCGCTGGCCTGCGATCTGGCCGAGCCGGGGCAGATTGCCGAGGGAGTGGCGGCGGTGGGTGAGCGCCGTCAACGGTTGGACGTGGTGATCCACAACGCCGCCTATTTTCCGCTGACGCCGTTTACCGCCATCGACGCGGCCTTGTTGCAACGCACGCTGAGCGTCAATCTGATGGCGCCGTTCTTTCTGGCGCAGGCGGCGCTGCCGTGGATGCGCCGTCGGGGCGGGGGCTGCATTCTGGTGACCTCGTCGGTGACCGGCCCGCGGGTGGCCTACCCGGGGCTGGCGCACTATGCGGCCTCCAAGGCCGGGGTGAACGGATTTATTCGCGCGGCGGCGCTGGAGCTGGCGGCGGACAACATTCGCGTCAACGGCGTGGAGCCGGGGATGATCCGCACGCCGGCGATGGCCAACCTGGGCGACGCGCAGGTGAATCATGCGATCGCCGCCTCGGTGCCGCTCGGGCGGCTGGGGGAACCGGAAGACATCGCCGCGGCGATGGTGTTTCTCGCCTCGCCGGCGGCGGCCTACATCACCGGCCAGACGCTGGTGGTGGACGGCGGCGCGCTGTTGCCGGAAACGAATTCTCTGCTTACTTGACGCTGCAGCGTTGTTGGCTGCAACGCCAATTAATTTGAGAATTCCGGTGGGTTAAATCACTGCTTGGCGGGATGCGCGGTGACGTTGGCAGGCAGGCTGTCGCCCAGGGTGATCAGCTCGTCCAACAACGTCATCAACTGATCCATTTTTTGCCGCGAGAAAGCGGCTTCAATCTCGGCGTAGCCCTGTTCCACCTGGTGGCGCGCCACTTCATACAGATCCTGACCCTGCTGGGTCAGCGACACGTACAGCTTGCGCTGATCGTTGACCGGCTTGAGGCGGAATATCAGCTTATCACGCTCCATGCGCGACAGAATGCCGGTCAGGCTGGGGCGCAGGATGCAGGTTTCCGCCGCCAGTTCGTGGAATTCGATCGAGCGGCTGTTGGCCAGCACGCGGATGATGCGCCACTGCTGCTCGGTCAGGTTGTGGCTTTTCAGGATCGGGCGAAAGAACCCCATGGCGGTTTCGCGCGCCTGCAGCAGGGCGATGGTTAACGATTCATGCATAAGTTTGGCCTTAGCTATCAAGGTGTTCGTTGTCACGGCGCTTACCGCAGGGCTATTACCCCGCAGGCCCGATTTTGTTAATAACTTAATAGTAGCCAAAGTTGCCCGCAGGGATAAAGCAAAAATGCGCGGCGCAGCGAAAAATGGCGAGAAAAATGATTAATACGCTGAATAATCACGCTAATGTTCGTTGTTTGTGAATATTTTGTTATCACGATCACAAATCACTCCAAGCGCGTTGCGTAAAAGCTGCACAGCGTATAAAAGTAATCATTAATATATTAATGAATGCCGGTTGTCATGTTTTGCCATTGGAGGAGTTCGCATGAAAGGCACCGTATTTTCCGTTGCGCTGAACCACCGCAGCCAACTGGACGCCTGGGATCAGGCGTTTCACCAGCCACCGTATCAAACCCCGCCCAAAACCCCGGTGTGGTTTATCAAACCGCGCAACACCCACCTCGCCAACGGCGGGGCGATCCCGTTTCCGGCCGGTGAAACCGTGCAAAGCGGCGGCACGCTGGCGGTGATCATCGGCGACACCGCACGCAAGGTGCCGGCGGCGCAGGTGGGCCGTTATCTGGCCGGTTACGCACTGGCCAACGACGTCAGCCTGCCGGAAAGCAGCTTTTACCGCCCGGCGATCAAGGCCAAATGCCGCGACGGGTTCTGCCCGCTGGGGGAGATCGGCCAGCTGGCGACTGCCGATCGGCTGGAGATCGTCACCGAGATCAACGGCGTGGAGCGGGATCGCTGGTCCACCGCCGATCTGGTGCGCTCGGTGCCGGAACTGATCGCCGCCATCAGCGACTTCATCACTCTGCAGCCGGGCGATGCGGTGCTGATCGGCACCCCGCACCAGCGGGTGGAGATCAAACCGGGAGATGAGGTGACGGTGCGTGCCGCCGGCCTGCCCACTCTGACCAACCGCGTCACCCAGGCAGGAGCCGCATCATGAAACATGCTCGTATTCGCCATCATGGCCAGGTCTTCAACGTGCAGGTGGATGACCAGCTGCGCGTCACGCTGCCGAACGGCGAGGTGCTGCAGGAGCGCGAAGTGGAATGGCTGCCGCCGGCGCAGGGCACGGTGTTCGCCTTGGGGCTGAACTATGCCGACCACGCCAGCGAGCTGGAATTCAAGGCGCCGGAAGAACCGCTGGTGTTCCTCAAGGCGCCGAACACCCTGACCGGGCACCGTCAGGTGTCGGTACGCCCGGCCGGCGTGGAGTACATGCATTACGAAGCCGAGCTGGTGGCGGTGATCGGCAAGACCGCGCGCAACGTCAGCCGTGAGCACGCCATGGAGTACGTGGCGGGTTACACCCTGTGTAACGACTACGCCATCCGCGATTACCTGGAGAACTACTACCGGCCAAATCTGCGGGTGAAGAGCCGCGACACCCTGACGCCGATCGGGCCGTATATCGTCGATCGCGACGATGTCGCCGATCCGCACCGGCTGGCGCTCGGCACCTATGTCAACGGCGAGCTGCGCCAGCGCGGCAGCACCGCCGACATGATTTTCGACATTCCGTTCCTGATCGCCTACCTGAGCGAATTCATGACGCTGCAGCCGGGCGACATGATCGCCACCGGCACGCCGAAAGGGCTGGCCGACGTGCAGCCGGGCGATGAAGTGGTGGTGGAGATCGAGGGCATCGGCCGTCTGGTTAACCACATTATCAGTGAAAAAGATTACGAGGAGAGCCTGCGATGAAAACCATCAACCACTGGATCAACGGCAAGAACGTCGCCAGCAAAGAGTACTTCACCACCACCAACCCGGCGAACGGCGAGGTGCTGGCGGAGGTGGCTTCCGGCGGTCAGTTGGAGATCGACCAGGCGGTGGCGGCAGCGAAAGAGGCGTTCCCCAAATGGGCCAACACGCCGATGAAAGAGCGCGCGCGCCTGATGCGCCGCCTGGGGGAGCTGATTGACCAGAACGTGCCGCAGATCGCCGAACTGGAAACCGCCGACACCGGCCTGCCGATCCACCAGACCAAAAACGTGCTGATCCCGCGCGCCTCGCACAACTTCGAGTTCTTCGCCGAGGTGTGCCAGCAGATGAACGGCAAGACCTACCCGGTGGACGACAAGATGCTCAACTACACGCTGGTGCAGCCGGTGGGGGTGTGTGCGCTGGTATCGCCGTGGAACGTGCCGTTCATGACCGCCACCTGGAAAACCGCGCCTTGCCTGGCGCTGGGCAACACCGCGGTGCTGAAGATGTCCGAACTGTCGCCGCTGACCGCCGACCGCCTGGGCGAGCTGGCGCTGGAGGCCGGCATCCCGGCCGGGGTGCTGAATGTGGTGCAGGGCTACGGCGCCACTGCCGGCGACGCGCTGGTGCGCCATAAAGACGTGCGCGCGGTTTCCTTCACCGGCGGCACCGCCACCGGCCGCCGCATCATCGAAAGCGCCGGGCTGAAGAAATTCTCCATGGAACTGGGCGGCAAGTCGCCGGTGCTGATCTTTGAAGACGCGGACATCGAGCGGGCGCTCGACGCCGCGCTATTCACCATCTTCTCAATCAACGGTGAACGCTGCACCGCCGGTTCGCGCATCTTCATTCAGGAGAGCATCTACCCGGAATTCGTCAAACGCTTTGCCGAGCGCGCCAACCGTCTGCGCGTGGGCGATCCGCAAGATCCCAACACCCAGGTGGGGGCGCTGATCAGCCCGCAGCACTGGGAAAAAGTCTCCGGCTATATCCGCCTCGGGGTGGAAGAAGGGGCAACCCTGCTGGCCGGCGGCCCGGACAAACCGGCCGGTTTGAGCCACGGCAACTTCCTGCGCCCGACGGTGCTGGCGGATGTCGATAACCGGATGCGCGTGGCGCAGGAGGAGATTTTCGGGCCGGTGGCCTGCCTGCTGCCGTTCAAGTCGGAAGAAGACGGCCTGCGCATGGCCAACGACGTGGAGTACGGCCTGGCGTCGTACATCTGGACGCAGGATGTGAGCAAGGTTCTGCGCCTGGCCCGCGGCATTGAAGCGGGCATGGTTTTCGTCAACACCCAAAACGTACGCGATCTGCGCCAACCGTTCGGCGGCGTGAAAGCCTCCGGCACCGGCCGCGAAGGCGGCGAATACAGCTTCGAAGTGTTCGCCGAAATGAAGAACGTGTGCATTTCCATGGGCGACCACCCGATCCCGAAATGGGGCGTTTGAGCCTCAGGCCACAATAATAACGAAAGAGATGAGAACAATGACGACAAAACTTACCACTGATGCTGTCCCTGCTCCCGACGTCGTGCGCTGTGCCTACATGGAAATTCAGGTCACGAACCTTAAAGCCGCACGCGAATTTTACGTCGATATCCTCGGCCTGGTCGTGACCGCCGAAGAGGATAAAACCCTCTACCTGCGTTCGATGGAGGAGTTTATTCATCATAACCTGGTGCTGCGCGAAGGCCCGGTCGCCGCCGTGGCGGCGTTTGCTTTCCGCGTGCGCACGCCGGAAGACGTCGATCGCGCCGAAGCGTATTTCAAGGCGCTTGGCTGCCGTACCGAGCGTCGGGTGAACGGGTTCGCCAAAGGCATCGGCGATGCGGTGCGGGTAGAGGATCCGCTCGGTTTTCCGTATGAGTTTTTCTACGACGTGCAGCACGTCGAGCGTCTGGCCTGGCGCTACGATCTGTATACGCCGGGCGCGCTGGTGCGCCTCGACCACTTTAACCAAATCACCCCTGACGTGCCGCGCGCCGTGGAATACATCCAGGGGCTGGGCTTCCGCGTGACGGAAGACATCCGCGATGAAGACGGCGTGGTTTACGCGGCCTGGATGCGCCGCAAGGCGACGGTGCACGATACCGCGATGACCGGCGGCGCCGGGCCGCGCATGCACCACATCGCCTTCGCCACCCATGAAAAGCACAACATTTTGGCCATCTGCGACAAGCTCGGCGCGTTGCGCAAATCCGATTTGATCGAACGCGGCCCTGGCCGCCACGGTGTCTCCAACGCGTTCTATCTCTACCTGCGCGATCCCGATGGCCACCGGGTGGAAATCTACACGCAGGATTACTACACCGGCGATCCGGACAACCCGACCGTGACCTGGGACGTGCATGACAACCAGCGCCGCGACTGGTGGGGCAATCCGGTGGTGCCGAGCTGGTACACCGAAGGATCGCTGGTGCTGGATCTCGATGGGCAGCCGCAGCCGGTCATCGAGCGCAGTGCGCCCAGCGAAATGGCCGTCACCATCGGCGCAGACGGTTTTTCCTATACCCGCGAGGGCGATACGGAAAAAGGTTTCAAACTTGGCAATACGCTGTAAATGCCGCTGCGCGGGCCTTGCCCGCGTCTATGCGCCGTCTGGAGAACGCTATGCCCCATTTTTACGCTGAATGTACCGACAACATCCGCCGCGAGGCGGATTTGCCCACCCTGTTCGCCAAGGTCAACGAGGCGCTGGCGGTGACCGGTATCTTCCCGCTGGCCGGCGTGCGCAGCCGCGCCATCTGGCTCGATACCTGGCAGATGGCCGACGGCAAGCAGGATTACGCCTTCGTGCACATGACGCTGAAGATCGGCCACGGCCGCAGTCTGGAAAGCCGGCAGCAGGTGGGCGAGATGCTGTTTGCGCTGATCAAGGAACACTTTGCCGCGCTGATGGCGCAGCGTTACCTGGCGCTCTCTTTCACCATGGAAGAGCTGGATCCGGTGCTGAATTACAAACAGAACAATGTCCACGCGCTGTTCAACAAGGCGTGAATAAGGGGTCGTAAATGCTGGATAAAGAGCAGGTTAACCGCGCCGTGCAGCGCCTGCATCAGGCGGAAAAGAGTCGTGAGCAGATCCGCGCGCTGTCGCTCGATCATCCCGAGATCACCATTGAAGACGCCTATGCCATTCAGCGGCAGTGGGTGGCGCTGAAGATCGCCGAGGGGCGCACGCTCAAAGGCCACAAGATCGGCCTGACGTCGCGCGCCATGCAGGTAAGCTCGCAGATCACCGAGCCGGACTACGGCGCGCTGCTGGACGACATGTTCTTCAACGACGGCAGCGACATTCCGATCGACCGCTTTATCGTGCCGCGGGTGGAGGTGGAACTGGCGTTCGTGCTGGCCAAGCCGCTGCGCGGGCCGAACTGCACGCTGTTCGACGTCTACAACGCCACCGACTACGTCATTCCGGCGCTGGAGATCATCGACGCGCGCAGCCACAACGTCGATCCCGAGACGCAGCGGCCGCGCAAGGTGTTCGACACCATCTCCGACAACGCCGCCAACGCCGGGGTGGTGATGGGCGGGCGGCCAATCAAGCCGGATGCGCTGGATCTGCGCTGGATCTCCGCGCTGCTGTACCGCAACGGCGTGATTGAAGAGTCCGGCGTGGCGGCGGCGGTGCTCAATCATCCGGCCAACGGTGTGGCCTGGCTGGCCAACAAGCTGGCGCCGTATGAGGTGGAGCTGGAAGCGGGGCAGGTGATCCTCGGCGGTTCCTTCACCCGGCCGGTGCCGGCGCGGCGCGGTGATACTTTCCACGTCGATTACGGCCCGATGGGCTGCATCAGCTGCCGCTTCGTCTAATAAGCCGGCTCGGCGAACCGGGCCGCAATAATCGGGCGGGGGCCACGCGTCGCGCCCGCTTGTCAGGGAGAATGCGATGTTAACCAACCACTTCAAGCGAGCGCTGCAGGAAAAACGCCCGCAGATCGGGCTGTGGCTCGGGCTGTGCAGCAGCTACAGCGCCGAGCTGCTGGCCGGCGCCGGTTTCGACTGGCTGCTGATCGACGGCGAACATGCGCCCAACAACGTGCAAACGGTGCTGGGGCAGCTGCAGGCGGTCGCGCCTTATCCGAGCCAGCCGGTGGTGCGCCCGCCGTGGAACGACGCGGTGATCATCAAGCAACTGCTGGACGTCGGCGCGCAAACCTTATTGATCCCGATGATTCAGAATGCCGAACAGGCGCGCGACGCGGTGCGCGCCACGCGCTATCCGCCGCACGGCGTGCGCGGCGTCGGCAGCGCCCTGGCGCGCGCCTCACGCTGGAACCGGGTGCCCGATTACCTGCAGCAGGCCGATGAGCAGATGTGCGTGCTGGTGCAAATTGAAACCCGCGAAGCGGTGAAAAACCTCGACGCCATTTTGCAGGTGGAAGGGGTGGACGGCGTGTTTATCGGCCCAGCGGATCTCAGCGCCGACATGGGCTTTGCCGGCAATCCGCAGCACCCGGAGGTGCAGCGCACCATCGACGACGCCATCGCGCGTATCCGCGCCGCCGGCAAGGCGCCGGGCATTTTGATGGCCAACAAGGTACTGGCGCAGCGCTATCTGGAGGCCGGCGCGCTGTTCGTTGCGGTGGGGGTGGATACCACCCTGCTGGCGCGGGCGGCGGAAGCCCTGGCGGACGAGTTCAAACAGGGCGGGGCGCAAGCGCCTTCATCGGGAGTCTACTGAACCATGAACCACGTCGATTCGCTGCCGCCGGCCAACCCGGCGCAGCAACATAAAGCGTTAACCGCCGCCGAGCAATCGGTGATTAAAAAGTTGTTTCGGCGCCTGATCATTTTCCTGTTCGTGTTGTTTGTTTTCTCTTTCCTCGATCGTATCAACATCGGCTTCGCCGGGCTGACGATGGGCAAAGATCTCGGCCTCAGCTCGACCATGTTCGGGCTGGCGGCGACGTTGTTCTATGTCACCTACGTGATCTTTGGCATACCGAGCAACATGATGCTGAGCCGGGTCGGTGCGCGGCGCTGGATCGCCACCATCATGGTGCTGTGGGGCATCGCCTCCACCTGCACCATGTTCGCTACCGGGCCGACCAGTCTGTACGTGCTGCGCATGATTGTCGGCATCACCGAGGCCGGCTTCCTGCCGGGCATTCTGGTGTACCTCACCTACTGGTTCCCGGCGTTTTACCGCGCCCGCGCCAACGCGCTGTTCATGATCGCCATGCCGGTGACCATGGCGATCGGCTCGCTGGTCTCCGGCTATATCCTGGCGCTGGACGGGGTGATGAACCTGAAGGGCTGGCAGTGGCTGTTCCTGCTGGAAGGCATTCCATCGGTGCTGCTGGGCGTGGTGGTGTGGTTCTATCTCGACGACACCCCGGCCAAGGCCAAGTGGCTGACCGACGAGGAAAAAGCCAGCCTGCAGGCGATGATGGAGGCCGACAAGCTGCAGCTGGTGCAGCCCAACGGGCCGAGCAGCCACCGCGCGCTGCAGCAGCGCAGCCTGTGGCGTGAGATCTGCACGCCGATTGTGCTGATGTACACGCTGGCCTATTTCTGCCTGACCAACACCCTGAGCGCGATCAACATCTGGACGCCGCAGATCCTGCAGAGCTTCAACCAGGGCAGCAGCAACGTGACGATCGGCATTCTGGCGGCGATCCCGCAGATCTGCACCATCGCCGGCATGGTGTGGTGGAGCAAACGATCCGACAGGCTGCAGGAGCGCAAGCATCACACCGCGCTGCCGTACCTGTTCGCCGCCGCCGGCTGGCTATTGGCGTCCGCCACCGATCACAGCCTGATCCAACTGCTGGGGATCGTGATGGCCTCGGTTGGCTCCTTTACCGCCATGGCGATCTTCTGGACCACGCCGGATCAGTCGATCAGCCTGGAAGCGCGGGCGGTGGGGATCGCCGTGATCAACGCCACCGGCAACATCGGATCGGCGCTCAGCCCGCTGCTGATCGGCTGGTTCAAGGACATGACCGGCAGCTTCAACTCCGGGCTGTATTTCGTTTCGGCGCTGTTGATCGTCGGCGCCGTGCTGGTGTGGCGCATTCCGATGAAGGATTCGCGCCCGAGAGCGACGCCTTGATACGCAGATAGGCAGGATTGCAGGAGGTCATGAGGTGCGGAAAAGTACCGGCTTTATCGCCAACATCGATATTTGCAAAGAGTATGACGCGCGCTACGCCGCCGACGAGGTGCACTACGAAACCTTCGCCGGGCTGGCGGCATTCTTCGGCCGCGACATGCAGGTGCACTGGCACGACTGCTTCTTCCAGGTGCATTTCCTGGAGACCGGCAAGATAGAGCTGCAGCTCGACGATCAGCACTATTCGGTGCAGGCGCCGCTGTTCATCCTCACGCCGCCGTCGGTGCCGCATGCGTTCTTCACCGAACCGGACAGCGACGGCCACGTGCTGACGGTGCGCCAGGAGCTGATTTGGCCGCTGCTGGAGCGCCTGTATCCCGGCAGCAATCTGGCGCTGGACATGCCGGGCATCTGCCTGTCGCTGGCCGATGCGCCGCAGGAGCTGACGGCGCTCAGCCACTATTGGGCGCTGATCCGCCGCGAGTTCGCGCAGAATCTGGCCGGGCGCGAACAGACGCTGGCGCTGTTGGCGCAGGCGGTGTTCACGCTGCTGCTGCGCAACACCGCGCTGGAAGACAGCGCCAACAGCGGCGTGCGCGGCGAACTGCAGCTGTTTCAACGCTTCAACAAAATGGTGGACGAGCGTTTTCGCGAGCATCTGCCGGTGCCGGAGTATGCGCAGGCGTTGGGGGTGACTGAATCGCGGCTCAACGATCTGTGTCGGCGCTTCGCCAACCGGCCGCCCAAACGGCTGATTTTCGATCGGCTGCTGCGCGAGGCCAAGCGCATGCTGCTGTTCAGCGCCTGCACGGTGCATGAAACCGCTTACAGCCTCGGCTTCAAGGATCCGGCCTATTTCGCCCGTTTTTTCAATCGGCTGGAAGGCTGTTCCCCCTCGACCTACCGCGCGGCGCAACACGCCCTTTCGTAACCGCGATCACAGTTTGCCGCGAAAGCGGCAAACTGACCTGAAAAGTACCGGCGATTGCCGCAAAAGTCTCTTCTCGAAACCGGCTTTGGCAGCTTCAATTAAGTAACCAAAAGAAAACATTACTTTAACAAATGGCCGACTCCACGGCCTGAAAAATGCCGATGACGAGGAAGACCCGATGAAACCAGAAGACTTTCGTGCCGACAGCAAACGCCCGTTCACCGGCGCCGAATACCTGAAAAGTTTGCAGGATAGCCGCGAAATCTACATTTACGGCGAACGCGTAAAAGACGTCACCACCCACCCGGCGTTCCGCAATGCGGCGGCGTCGGTCGGCCAGCTGTACGACGCGCTGCACGATCCGGCCAGCCAGGATCGCCTGTGCTGGAATACCGACACCGGCAACGGCGGCTATACCCACAAATTCTTCCGCTACGCCCGCAGCCCGGAAGAGATGCGCCAGCAGCGTGACGCCATCGCCGACTGGTCACGCCAAAGCTACGGCTGGATGGGGCGCACGCCGGATTATAAGGCGGCCTTCGGCTGCGCGCTGGGCGCTTATCCGGAGTTCTACGGCCAGTTCGCCGATAACGCGCGCCACTGGTACAAACGCATTCAGGAAACCGGGCTCTATTTCAACCACGCCATCGTCAACCCGCCGATCGATCGTCATAAGCCGGTCAATGAGGTGAAGGACGTCTACATTCAGGTGGAGAAAGAAACTGACGCCGGCATCGTGGTCAGCGGCGCCAAAGTGGTGGCTACCAACTCGGCGTTGACCCACTACAACTTCATCGGCTTCGGTTCGGCGCAGGTGATGGGCGATAATCCGGACTTCGCGCTGATGTTCGTGGCGCCGATGGACGCCGAAGGAGTGAAGCTGATTTCGCGCGCCTCCTACGAGCTGGTGGCCGGCGCCACCGGATCGCCGTTTGACTATCCGCTCACCAGCCGCTTCGACGAGAACGACGCGATCCTGATCATGGATCATGTGCTGATCCCGTGGGAAAACGTGCTGATCTACCGCGATTTCGACCGCTGCCGCCGCTGGAGCACCCAGGGCGGTTTCGCCCGGCTGTTCCCGCTGCAGGCCTGCGTGCGCCTGGCGGTGAAGATGGATTTCATCACCGCGCTGTTGCAAAAGAGCCTCTCGTGCACCGGCGTGCTGGAGTTCCGCGGCGTGCAGGCCGATCTGGGCGAAGTGGTGGCCTGGCGCAACCTGTTCTGGTCGCTGAGCGACGCGATGTGCGCCGAAGCCACGCAATGGGAAAACGGCGCCTACCTGCCGGATTCCGCCGCGCTGCAAACCTACCGCGTGATGGCGCCGATGGCCTACACCAAGGTGAAACACATCATCGAGAAGAACGTCACCAGCGGCCTGATCTACCTGCCGTCCAGCGTGCGCGACATGAACAACCCGGAGATCGACAAGTACCTGGCGCGCTACGTGCGCGGATCGGACGGCATGGATCACGTCGAGCGTATCAAGATCCTCAAGCTGATGTGGGACGCGATCGGCAGTGAGTTCGGCGGGCGCCACGAGCTGTATGAGATCAACTACGCCGGCAGCCAGGATGAGATCCGCCTGCAGTGCCTGCGCCACGCGCAGGGATCCGGCAACATGGATCGCATGATGCAGATGGTCGACAAGTGCCTGGCCGATTACGATCAGCACGGCTGGAAGGTGCCGCACCTGCGGAACAATGACGATATTAATCAGTTGGATAATCTGCTGAAGTAATTCAGGAGGAGGTTGTATGTCTCAGGAAAATGAACAGCGCCTGCGCTTTCGCGACGCCATGGCCAGCCTGTCGGCGGCGGTGAATATCGTCACCACCGACGGCCCGGCGGGGCGCTGCGGCATCACCGCCACGGCGGTGTGCTCGGTAACCGATACGCCGCCGACGCTGCTGGTGTGCATCAACCGCAACAGCGCGATGAACCCGGTGTTTCAGGAAAACCGCAGGCTGTGCGTCAACGTGCTCAACCATGAGCAGGAGCTGATGGCGCGCCACTTCGCCGGCATGACCGGCGTCAGCATGGAAGATCGTTTCCGGCTGGAAGAGTGGCAGCTCGGCGCACTGGGGCAGCCGGTGCTGCGCAATACCCTGGCCAGCCTGGAAGGGGAAATCGAGCAGATCCAGAGCATCGGTACCCACCAGATGTACCTGGTGCAGATCAAGCAGATCGCGTTGAGCGAAGCCGGTAACGGCCTGATCTACTTCAAGCGCAACTTCCATCCGGTGATCCATCAGATGGCGGTGCTGGCCTGAGACGTGGGGGCGCAGCCAGCTGCGCCCCACATATCAACTCTTGTTGGCTGCCAGATCGCTCACCAGGCGGTTGACCGGATCGCTCATGTTGGTGAACTTACTCAGCTCCGAACGGGTCACCACCACGAACACCCCGACATTTTTCGCCGGGATCATCGCCATGTAGGTGATGAACCCGCCGCCGCCGCCGGTCTTCTGAATGATGCCCGGCAGCCCGTCCTTCGGCGCCATATACACCCAGCCTAACCCCAGCGCATCTGCTTGCCCCGGCACGTCCATGCCCTTCAGCGACACCAGATCGTGGCGCTGGAAGTACATGGTTTGTTCGCTGGCGGCGGTGGCTTTGCGCGGGCCGCTGGCGCTGGAGGAGAGGAACTGCTGCATCCAGCGCTGCATGTCGCGCGGGGTGGAGTAGACGCCGCCGCTGCCGGCGGCGGCGGTGGTGTCGCGGCAGGCGCTCGGGCCGGCCGCCGCCACCATCAGGCGCGAACATTGTTCAGGGCTCGGCGTCAGCGTGGTGTCGACCATGCCGAGCGGCGCGGTGATTTTCTCTTTCAGCAGCGCGTTATAAGGCTTGCCCGCGGCGCGCGACAGCGCATCGGCCAGCAGATCGTACGCCAGGTTGGAATACGCGGCGTGCACGCCCGGCGGCGTCGTGATGTTGGCATGCGCCAGCCACTGCCAGCGCTGGGCCTTGGTCGGCCAGGTGAACACCGGCGTTTTCGGCGGCTTCTTGCCCGGCTGCTCGCGCGGCAGCGCGCTGGTGTGAGTGGCCAGGTTCAATAAGGTGATCGGCTGGCCGGCGTTGTAAGCCGGCACATAGGCGCCTTTGGGGGCGTACTTGCGCAGCGGATCGGTCAGTTTGACCTGGCCTGCCGCCGCCATTTTTACCATCACTTCACTGGTCATCAGCTTGGTGATCGACGCGATGCGGATCAGCGAATCCGGGCGCGGGCGCAGGTTGTTGCCGGGCTTGGTGTCGCCGAAGCTGCGGTTAACCACCTGATTGCCGTCGATCACCACCAGCGCCATGCCGGTGGCGCCGCTGTTGTAGAAAATATGTTCGGCATACTGGTCGACGATTTGCGAAGCCAGCTGCGGGGGCGCGGCCTGCACGGCCAGCGGCGCGGCGCACAGGCCCAGCGCCAGCAATAAAGCGGAGACAGAGTTCTTCAACGGTCGTTATCCATTTAACAATGCAGCGGGGAAAGGGCTTATTCGTCGCCCAGTGTAATGCCCCCAGGCCCCGGCTGCATGTAGAAAAAAGAGCGGTGGCGATAAAATTTTTTCACCGCCGGCGGCCTACTGCGCGCGGGCGAAAATGGCGATCACTTCGTCCAGGTGCGCCTTCATCGCCTTGCGGGCGCCGCGCACGTCGCGCGCTTCGATCGCCGCCAGGATCGCCCGGTGTTCCAGCTCGGAGCGGTGCGGCATGTCGTCCGGCGTATAGTGGCGCTGCAGCACGCGGAACATGCTGCCGTAACGGTGGCCGAGCAGGTGGCCGATGATGAACGCATAGGCCGGGTTGCCGCTGGCCTGGGCGATGCGGATATGGAACAGCCGATCGCCGGGGTGGGTGGCGGAGCCGGCCCGGTTATCGCGGCAATTCTGCTCATAGGCGGCGCGGATGCCCGCCAGCTCTTCGTCGGTGGCGTGGCGCGCGGCCAGCGCGGCGGTCTCCGGTTCGATCAACAGGCGGGTTTGCAGCAGTGAAAACGGCGGCAGCTCGGCGTTGAAATCCAGCTCTATGTTCAGTTCGTCGTCGATTTCCGCCCACTGGTTGCGGCCGGCCTGGGCCATCACCGGCTCCTGCGACGGCGCCAGCGGCGTTGGCGAGCGCACGATCACCCCATTGCCGACCTTGACGTCTACCAGGCCGATCACTTCCAGCGCGATCAGCGCCTCGCGCACCGACGCGCGGCTGACCTGCAATTGCTGAGCGAGATCGCGCTCCGAGGGCAGACGGCTGCCCGGCGGAAATTCGTTATTTTCGATAAGACGTTTGAGTTGGTCAGCTATCTGTCTGTAAATTCTTGGGTTTTCCAGTCGGGTAATCGGCATTTTTGACCTTTGACGATTCGGCGTTCAGTGATTTGGCGCACAATTATGCGATAAGGCGCTTGAGTAATCGTTATTCAAGTGTAAAAAAATGGTTAATTGAAATGCGGTTTCAAGGCTGTTTTTATTAACTTCTTCCCCCAACGATAACGCGTAAAGCGTCTTTTGTCATGTTAGAGGCCTGACCTTTAACCGCCTTTAGTGGCCTGACCATTAGACCTTTAGGCCGAGGAGTCAAGATGGATTTAACCGGGAAACGCGTACTGATCACCGCCGCCGGGCAAGGGATCGGATTCACCACCGCCAGGCTGTTCGCCGCCGCCGGCGCTGAAGTGATCGCCAGCGACATCAACCTCGAGCGCCTGCAGGGCTCCGCCGGGATCCGCGCGCTGACGCTGAACGTCACCGATCCGGCCGCCATCGCGGCGGCGGCGGAAGCGATCGGCCCGATCGACGTGCTGTTCAACTGCGCTGGCGTGGTGCACAGCGGATCGATCCTCGACTGCAGCGAAGATCAGTGGGCGTTCGCGCTCGATCTCAACGTCACCGCGATGTTCCGCATGATCCGTGCCTTCCTGCCGGGCATGTTGGCGCGCGGCAAAGGCTCGATCATCAACATGTCTTCGGTGGCCTCGAGCGTGAAAGGGGTGCCGAACCGCTTCGCCTACAGCGCCAGCAAGGCGGCGGTGATCGGCCTAACGCGCTCGGTGGCGGCGGATTACGTCACCCAGGGCATCCGCTGCAACGCCATTTGCCCCGGCACGGTGGAATCGCCGTCGCTGCGCCAGCGCATCGCCGAGCAGGCGCGCGAACAGGGGCGCAGCGAGCAAGAGGTGTATCAGGCGTTCGTCGCCCGTCAGCCGATCGGGCGCATCGGCACCACCGAGGAAATCGCCCAATTGGCGCTGTATCTGGCCTCCGACGCCAGCTCGTACACCACCGGCACGGTGCAGATCATCGACGGTGGCTGGAGCAACTGAGCCGCCATTTTTGAGAGAGGAACGCATGAAACTTTTACGTTATGGGGAACCCGGGCAAGAGCGCCCCGGCATGTTGGATGAGCAGGGCCGCCTGCGCGATCTGTCGCAGCATATCGCCGACGTGGGCGGCGCCGCGTTATCGCCGGCGTCGCTCGCCAAACTGCGCGCGCTGGACAGCGCCGCATTGCCGCTGGTCGAGGGGCAGCCGCGTCTCGGCGCCTGCGTCGGCGGCATCGGCAAGTTCATCTGCATCGGCCTGAATTACGCCGATCACGCGGCGGAGACCGGTGCGGCCATTCCTGAGGAACCGGTGGTGTTCAACAAATGGACCAGCGCGGTGGTCGGCCCCTACGACCGGGTGGAGATCCCGCGCGGCTCGCAGAAAACCGACTGGGAAGTGGAGCTGGGCGTGGTGATCGGCCTGGGCGGGCGCTACATCAGCGAAGCGGACGCGATGCGCCACGTCGCCGGTTATTGCGTGATCAACGACGTCTCAGAACGCGAGTATCAAATTGAGCGCGGCGGCACTTGGGACAAGGGCAAAGGCTGCGACACCTTTGGGCCGATCGGCCCCTGGCTGGTGACCGCCGACGAAATCGCCGATCCGCACAGCCTGAACCTGTGGCTGGAGGTGGACGGCAAGCGTTATCAGGACGGCAACACCAGCACCATGATCTTCCGCATTCCACAGATCGTCAGCTACCTCAGCCGCTTTATGAGCCTGCAGCCGGGCGACGTGATCTCCACCGGCACGCCGCCGGGCGTCGGCATGGGGCAGAAACCGCAGCCCATCTACCTGCGGGCGGGCCAGACGATGCGTCTGGGCATTGAAGGGCTGGGCGAACAGCGCCAGCAAACCGTACAGGCTTAACCGGGAGCGCCGCCATGACCACCATTACCGCACTGCGGGTTGAAGACATTCGTTTCCCCACGTCGCTGGGGCTGGACGGATCCGACGCCATGAATCCGGATCCCGACTATTCCGCCGCCTACGTGATCCTGGAGACCGATCGCGCGGATCTCAGCGGCCACGGACTGACGTTCACCATCGGCCGCGGCAACGAGATCTGCTGCGCGGCGATCCGCGCGCTGGAGCATCAGATCGTCGGTGAGCGGCTGGAGACGATCGCCGCCGATATGGGCGCCTTCTGGCGGCGCTTCACCAGCGACAGCCAGCTGCGCTGGATCGGGCCGGACAAAGGCGCCATTCACCTGGCGACCGGCGCGGTGGTCAACGCGGTGTGGGATCTGTGGGCCAAATCGGTCGGCAAGCCGGTGTGGCGGCTGGTGGCGGAGATGACGCCGGAGGAGCTGGTGCGCTGCATCGACTTCCGTTACATCACCGACTGCATCACGCCGCAGGAAGCGCTGGCGCTGCTGAAACAGCGGGCCGAGGGCAAAGAACGGCGCCTGGAGCGGCTGCTGCAGGAGGGGTATCCCTGTTACACCACCTCCGCCGGCTGGCTGGGCTACCCGGACGACAAGCTGCGCCGCCTGTGCCAGGAAGCGGTCGACGCCGGTTTCTCCTACCTGAAGCTGAAGGTCGGGCGCGATCTGGAAGACGACATCCGCCGGGTGCGCATCGCCCGCGAGGTGATCGGCCCAGATCGCCGGCTGATGATCGACGCCAACCAGGTGTGGGAAGTGGACGAAGCCATTCCGTGGGTGAAGCATCTGGCGTTCGCCAAACCCTGGTTTATCGAAGAGCCGACCAGCCCGGACGACGTGGAAGGGCATCGCCGCATCCGCGAAGGGGTGGCGCCGGTCAAGGTGGCCACCGGTGAGATGTGTCAGAACCGCATCATGTTCAAGCAGTTCATCATGCGCGGCGCGGTAGACGTGGTGCAGATCGACGCCTGCCGTCTCGGCGGCGTCAACGAAGTGCTGGCGGTGATGCTGATGGCGGCCAAATACCAGCTGCCGGTCTGCCCGCACGCTGGCGGCGTCGGGCTGTGCGAGTACGTGCAGCACCTGTCGATGATCGACTACCTGTGCATTGCCGGCACCCACGAAGGCCGGGTGATCGAGTACGTCGATCATCTGCATGAACACTTTGTCGATCCCTGCGTGATCAACGGCGCGGCCTACATGCCGCCGAGCCGTCCCGGTTACTCGATCGAGATGCATCCGTCGTCGATCGAGCAGTATCGGTTCCGCGGGTGAAGCGGGAGGATCGCATGCCGCGCATCGACGCGCATCAGCACTACTGGCGCTATTACCCGCAGCACTACCCGTGGATCGACGAGCGGATGCGCGTGCTGCGGCAGGATTTCGATCCGCCCCGGCTTCGGCCGCTGTTGCAGGAACACGGTTTCGACGGCGCGCTGGCGGTGCAGGCGCGCCCCAGCGAGGACGAGACGCTGGCCCTGCTGGCGCTGGCTGAGCAGAGCGAGAGCGTATGCGGCGTGGTGGGCTGGCTGGATATCGCCGCGCTGCAGCTGGCGCAGCGCCTGGAGGCCTTACAGCCTTACAGCGCGCTGCGTGGGGTGCGCCATCAGGTGCAGGACGAAGCGGATCCGGCGGCCTGGTTGGCGCGGCCGGAGGTGGAACGCGGCATGCAAACGCTGCAGCGCGCCGGGTATGTGTACGAGATCCTGGTGACGCACCGGCATCTGGCGGCCGCGGCGGCGTTCGCCGCCCGCCATGACGAACACTGGCTGGTGCTGGATCACCTCGGCAAGCCGGACATCGCGCGCGGCGTGCGGCACTGGGCGCAGCAAATCCGGCCGCTGGCGGCGCTGCCGCACGTGGCCTGCAAGCTATCGGGGCTGATCACCGAGGCGCCGGGCGGCCGGTGGCGGGCGGAAGAACTGCTGCCGTTCTTCGACGCCGCGCTGGAGGCGTTCGGCCCGGAGCGGCTGATGTTCGGCTCCGACTGGCCGGTGTGCCTGCTGGCCGGCGACTACCGCCAGGTGGTGCAACTGTGCGAACGGGCGCTGTCGACGCTGGGGGCCGCCGAGCAGGCGGCGATTTGGGGCGGCACCGCCTGGCGAATTTACGGTTTAACGGAGTCTGGTTATGGATCTGTATCTGCAAGATAAGGTGGTGCTGGTCACCGGCGGCGGTGCCGGCATCGGCGCGGCGATTGCTCATGTGCTGGCCGAGGAGGGGGCGATCCCGGTGCTGGTCACCAACGCCGCGCCGGAAGCGGCGCTGCTGGCCGATTTGCAGCGGCTGCAGCCGCGCACCGAGGTGATCCTCACCGAATTGTGCGACGAGGCGGCCTGCCGCCGGGCGGTCAGCCAGACGCTGGCGACCTTCGGCCGCATCGACGGACTGGTGAACAACGCCGGGGTCAATGACGGCGTCGGGCTGGAGGCGGGGCGTGAAGCGTTCGTCGGCTCGCTGGAGAAGAACTTGGTGCACTACTACCTGATGGCGCACCTGTGCCAGGCGGCGCTGCAGGAAAGCCGGGGCGCCATCGTCAACATCGCCTCCAAGACCGCGCTCAGTGGGCAGGGGGGCACCAGCGGCTACACCGCCGCCAAGGGCGCGGTGCTGGCGCTGACGCGCGAATGGGCGGTGTCGCTGCGCCATGACGGGGTGCGGGTGAACGCGGTGGTGCCGGCGGAGGTGATCACCCCGCAGTACCAGCGCTGGCTCAACACCTTCGCCGAGCCGCAGCGGCAGATGGAGAAAATCACCGCGCGCATTCCGCTCGGGCAACGCATGACTACGCCGCAGGAGATCGCCGATACCGTGGCGTTTCTGCTGTCGTCGCGGTCATCGCACACCACCGGGCAGTGGCTATCGGTGGACGGCGGCTACCTGCATCTCGATCGGGCGCTGACGTGAGCGGCGCGGCGGCAGGGCGGCGCCGTTTCTGCCAGGCGCTCGATTTGATTGACTCACCGGCGCTGATTGCGGAGTACCAGCAGCATCATCAGCGCATCTGGCCGGGCATCGCCGCGCATTTGCGCAAGCACGGCATTCTGGACATGGAGATTTACCGGTTGGGCACCCGGCTGTTCATGATCGTGGAGGTCAGCGCCGATTTTGACGCCGCGCGTTTTGACGCCGCCAGCCTGAACAACCCCGAAGTACAGCGATGGGAAGCGCTGATGTGGCACTACCAGGCCGCCACCCCCTGGACGCCGCAGGGCGAAAAATGGGTGGAAATGGCGCGGATTTTCTCTCTGCAACAGCAATAACGCCAACATCATCATCGCCAGACGATACGAGGGTATCACCATGCTTGCTGAAAAAAGTGCGGCCTCCGCGCAGCCGGGCGTCCCCGTGACCGCCAATCTGCGCTGGGCCTTTATCCTGGTCACCAGCCTGTTCTTCATGTGGGGGCTGTCCTATGGCCTGCTGGACGTATTAAACAAACATTTTCAGGAGACGTTGCACGTCACCAAGGCGCAGTCGGGGCTGCTGCAGGCGGCCTATTTCGGCGCCTATTTCCTGGTGGCGCTGCCCGCCGGGTACTTTATGGATCGCAAGGGCTATAAGGCGGGCATTCTGGTCGGGCTGTGCCTGTATGCGCTGGGGGCGTTGCTGTTCGTGCCGGCGGCGTCGGCCAACAGCTTCGGCGTATTCCTGTTCGCGCTGTTCGTTATCGCCAGCGGCCTGGGCTGCCTGGAAACGGCGGCCAACCCGTACGCCACGGTGCTGGGCGATGCGCAGGGCGCCGAACGGCGGCTCAACCTGGCCCAGTCGTTCAACGGCCTCGGGCAGTTTATCGGCCCGCTGATCGGCGGCACGCTGTTCTTCTCCGCCAGCCAGTCCACCGGCGGCGGCGATCAGAGCGCGGTGAAGATGACCTATGTGGCGATCGCCGCGCTGGTGCTGCTGATCGCGCTGTTGTTCAGCCGCACACGGCTGCCGGCGATCCGCGAAGAGGAAAAACCGGTGCACGGCGTGATAGCGCAGGGATTGTGGCAGCATCCGCATTTCGTCGGCGGGGTTATCACACAGTTCTTCTACGTGGCGGCGCAGGTGGGCGTCGGGGCGTTCTTCATCAACTACGCCACCGAGCACTGGCGCGAGGTGTCTAACCAGAGCGCCTCTTACCTGCTGTCGATCGCCATGATCTGCTTTATGGTCGGGCGCTTCTTCAGCACCTGGCTGATGGGGCGAGTCAAACCGGCGACGCTGCTGGCGGCCTATGCGCTGATCAACATCGCGCTGTGCGGCGTGGTGATGCTGAGCGTCGACGGCGTATCGGTGGTGGCGCTGATCGCGGTGTTCTTCTTTATGTCGATCATGTTCCCGACCATTTTCGCCCTGGGGGTGAAAAATTTGGGTAAACACACCAAGCGCGCCAGCTCCTTTATGATCATGGCGATCGTCGGCGGCGCCATCATGCCGTACTTTATGGGGGCGCTGGCCGACCGTTACAGCACCGCGCTCTCTTATCTGCTGCCGCTGCTGTGCTTCGCGGTGGTGCTGGTTTACGGCCTGCGGCAGCGCCGCGCCTGATTCAACCCGGCGGCGAATCGGCCTTCGCCGCCGTTGCCAGCGCCTGCGGGCGGGTTCGTATCAGGATCGCCAACGCCAATAGCAGCACCATGCCGGACAGCACGCCGTTTATCGTCAGGCCTCCGGTGTCCACCACCAGCCCACCCGCCAGTGAACCGCAGGAAATCGCCAGATTAAACAGCGCGATATACAGAGAAGAGGCGACCTCTACTGCGTCGGGGGCCGCCTTGAGCATCCATGCCATCAGTGAAACGGAAACGCCGCCGTAGGCGATGCCCCACAGCAGGAGGAAGGCACTGCCGCTCAGCGGCGCGTGGCCCAGCAGCGGCAGCAGCAGGACGGCGAGCGCCAGCCCGAGGGCGATCAGCGCCAGAGTGCGGCGCAGCCGTTTGGCGGCGGCCTGGCCGGCGATGAAATTCCCGGCGATACCGGCGACGCCGTAGGCGAACAGCAGCGGCCCCACCCAGCGGCCCTCGATGCCGGCGACCGTCTGCAACAGCGGGCGAACAAAGGTGTAAGCCATAAAGTGGCCGGCGACCAGCAGAAACGTCAGCAGCAGCCCAAGGAGCAGTCGGCGATTCGCGCGCTGCGCGGTGAACGACCGCCAGCTTATCGCCTGCGTGACCGGCAGCGACGGCAGCACGCACAGCAGCAACAGCAGGGCCAGCGCCGCCAGGACGGCGACGGCCAGAAACGCCATGCGCCAACCCAGCGCTTCGCCGAGGAACACCCCGAGTGGCACGCCGAACACCGAGGCCGCCGCTACGCCACCGAAGATGACGGACAGCGCCAATCCGACGGAGGCCGGCGGCACCAGGCGTTCCGCCAACCCGCCGGCGATGGCCCAGATACCGCCGATGCAAAAGCCCAGCAGGATGCGCGCGGCGAACAGCAGGGCCAGGGAGGTGGCAGCGGCGGCCAGCAGGTTAGCGGCGATCAGCAGCAGCAGAAAGCCCACCAACAGGCTGCGGCGATCCGTGCGCCGGGCGCCCAGCACCACCAGCGGGGCGAACAGCGCGGCGAACAGGGCCGGCAGGGAAATCAGCAGCCCGGCACGGCCTATCGATGCGTTCAAGGTGCTGACGATCGGAGTCAGCAGCCCGACGGGCAGCATTTCTGCGGTGACGACGGTAAAGGTGGACAGGCTGACCGCGAAGGTCGCCAGCCAGGGTTTTGCGCCGCCGTCGGCGTGTAAGGCATTCATAAGGATCCTCCCAACAGATGAATAACCTCAGTGTATCCGCGCCAAAATGGCTGATAAACTGGCCTGATTGCGCAACATTGGGGACAAATCGTGGCTAATTTACCGTCTATGCCGTTGGATAACCTGACTGACCTGCTGGTGTTCATCCGCGTCGCCGACGCCTGCAGCTTCACGCTGGCGGCCGAGAGGCTGGGCATCTCCCGATCGGCGGCGGGCAAATGCGTGAACCGATTGGAGGAGCGATTGGCGACCCGGCTGCTGCAGCGCACCACGCGCAGCGTCAGCCTGACCGAAGACGGCGCGGTGTTTTACGAGTATGCGCAGCGCATCCTGTCGCAGGCCGAAGAGGCGGAAACGGCGCTCAATACCCGGCGGCAAACCCCGCGCGGGCGGCTGCGGCTGGATCTGCCGGTCTCGCTGGGGCGGTTGCATATCCTGCCGATTTTACGGGAGTTTTTGGCACAGTGGCCGGAGGTGGACGCCGACGTCAGCTTCTCCGACGATTACAGCGATCTGGTGCGCGACGGCATCGACGTAGCTATCCGGGTCGGCGGCAGCGACGACAGCCGGCTGGTGCGGCGAGTGCTCGCGCCGCATCGCCTGATCACCTGCGCGGCGCCGGACTATCTGGCGCGCTACGGCACGCCTGCGAAACCGGAGGCGTTGGGCGATCACGAGACGCTGGTCTTCAGCCATCAGGGGCTGCCGGCGCCCTGGCGCTATTTGGTCAACGGCCAACTGCACGAACAGCCGGTGCGCGGCCGGATGCGTTTCAACAACGTCGAGGCCTTGCGGGATGCGGCCGTCGCCGGGGCGGGTCTGTGCCAAGTGGGGGCGTTTCTGGTCGGCGAGCAGATTGCGGCCGGCACGCTGGTGCCGGTGCTGGAGCGCTATTGTCGCCCGGGGCCGCCGATCTGCGCCGTCTATCCCAGCCGGCGCCATCTCTCCCCCAAGGTGAAACTGTTTCTGACGGCGATCGAACGGCGCTGGCAGGGCAAGGCGATTTGGGAAACCGCTTAGCGCGGGCGATTCACGCCGCTTTCAAGGCCAGCGTTCGCCGCATTAAGCGGTAGCCGCCGGCCGCCACCAGCAATACGATCAGTCCGGCCGTGAGCGTAACGCCAAAGCCGGCCGTTATCCCTATGGCATCGATCGCCAGGCCCGCCAATGCGGCGCCGAGCGCCACGCCTATCCCCAGGCCGGTGACCATCCAGGTCAATCCTTCCGTCAGCCGGGAGGGCGGCACGATGTTTTCAACCAGCCCCATGGCAACGATCATGGTCGGCGCAAAAAACAGTCCGGCGACAAACATCGACGCCGCCAGCGTTAAGACATTGTGCACCCACAGCAGCGGCAAGGTGGTGAAAGCGGTGGCGAACGCCGCGTATAAGAACAGACGAGGCAAGGGGACGGGGATCTTCATTGCGCCGAAAATCAGCCCGGCCAGGCAGGAGCCGAACGCGTAAACCGACAGTACGATGCTGGCGGCGGCCGGCTGCCCTTGCTGCTCGGCGAAGGCCACGCTGATGACGTCCACGGTGCCGACGATGGTGCCGAGGGCGATCAGCGCCAGCACCAGGATCTGCATCGACGGCATGGTCAGGATGGCGCGCTGCCGCTGGTTATTGTGGGCGTAAACCGGGGGCTGGGTGCTTTTTTGCGCGGCGAATGCCGCAACGCCCGCCACCAGAAGCAGCGCGGCCACCAGAGGGCCGGCCTCTGGGAAGAGTGAAACGCTAAGCCCCACGGCGATCGGTGGGCCGACGATAAAGGCCACCTCGTCCAATACGGACTCGAATGAAAATGCCGTGTGCAGCTGTGGCGTGCCGCGATAAATTTCGCTCCAGCGGGCCCTGACCATCGCGGAGATGCTGGGCATGCCGCCCGCGAGCGCGGCGAAGACAAACAGAGTCCAGTCCGGTGCCCGATAGTGGGTGCAGAACAACAGCAGCAGCAGGGCGATCGCGCTGATCCCGGTGGCATACGGCAACACGCGGCTTTGGCCGTGACGATCCGCCGCGCGCGCGATTTGCGGCGCAAGCAGCGCCATGGAAAAGGCGAACGTCGCCGCCACCGCACCCGCCAACCAATAGGAACCGCGTACCTGCGAGAGCATGGTGATGATGCCGATACCGGTCATCGAGACCGGCAGGCGCGCGATTAGCCCGGCAGAGGAAAACGCCTTGCTGCCCGGGGCGTTGAACAGTTTGAAATAAGGATTTGCCATGGAAAGGGCTCCGGAATGTTGGCGGCTCGGTATTCGCTCAATGTCCATCATTGACATACGCCACGTATGTTACGTTAATTGACATACATGACGTATGTCAATTATAACATCATCAATAACGAGGCGGAGTGGACCCATGGCACGTAAAGCGCGCACCGAAATGATTGAAGAAACCCGACAAAAGCTGGTGGCGGCGGCCCGCCGGCAGTTTGGCAGCGTGGGGTATGCCGAGACGGTGATGGATGATCTCACCGCCCAGGCCGGCCTGACGCGCGGCGCGCTCTATCACCATTTTGGCGATAAAAAGGGGCTGTTCCTGGCGGTGGTGCAGGCGATAGACGCGGAGATGGATGCGCATCTGGCTGACATAACCGCGAGTACTGCGGATGACTGGGAGGCTTTTGCGGCGCGTTGCCGCGGTTATCTGATCATGATGACGGAGCCGCAAGCGCAACGCATTCTGTTGCGTGATTCACCTTCGGTGCTGGGAGCTGAATATCTGCGGGCCAGCAAGCTGGCGTGCATCAGCTGGATGACGGGCGCATTGCAGGCCTTGATGGCGCAGCGGCGCATCGCCGTCGCCGAGCCGGAATCGCTGGCGCATTTAATCAACGGCGGCCTGATGGATGCCGCGCTGTGGGTCGCCCATCATCCGGAAAAAGACGTGGGACTGGAACAAGCCTTGGTCAGTTTGAACCTGTTGCTGAACGGGCTGCGTTCCACCGCCGTATAGCCGTATAAGTGTTGATGTCAGCCGCCGCGCCGTTACGGCGGCGGCTTAAGGGTGAACGGCGGCGGGCTCGACGTTTTGCGCCAGCTGAATATTGTTGCGGCCGCTGTGCTTCGCCAGATAGAGCGCGGCGTCGGCTGCGCCTATCGCCGATTCGATGTCCAGTTTTTCCAGCGCGGAGATGCCGGCGCTGAGCGTCAGCGTGCCGCTGTGCTGCGGACTGGCGCCGTGCGGGATGTTCAGCTCCGCCACCCGCTGGCGCACCCGTTCGGCCAGTTGCGCCGCGTAGCCTTCGTGCACGTTGGTCAGCAGCACCAAAAACTCTTCCCCGCCGTAACGCACCACGATGTCGCGCGAACGCACCGCATCGCGAATGGCGACCGCTACCTGCACCAGAGCCCGGTCGCCCATGGCGTGGCCGTAGCTGTCGTTGTAGACCTTGAAGTGGTCGATATCCAGCAGTAGCACGTAGTGGCGGCCGGTTTGCGGTTCCAGCAGCATAGTGATCTTATTTTCCAGGCCACGCCGGTTATAAAGGCCGGTCAGGGGATCGAGCATGCTCAAATTATTGAATTTGTCCCGCTCGTTATACAGGTTGGCCACCAGCGCGTGGGTAAAGATTTCACTGCGTTTCAACATCAGGTGATGAAAGGAGAAAGCGATAATAGGTAATAGCGTGGTGAATAATATCCGCAGGGCATTATGCATGCCGTCTAAAGCCAGGATCACCATTGCGGAAGGCACGGCGTGTAAACAAAAGGCGGTAAAGTTATCCGTCAGAGAAATAGCGCTGATAAAAAAGATGCTGAACAAACTAATTAATAAAAAATCTTGGTTATTCGGCAAGCAATATTGACTTTTAACGTAAATATGTGCGGCCCACAGCAGGCCAAGCACGCTGGAGAACAGGTTGAGTTTGCACAAATATTTACGTGGCGTTTGCAGAGAAAATAGCGCTGCTACCAGACAAAATAGCGGTATACATAATAAAGGTAGGGTAAATGCGGGCGTATCCCTAAAAGGGAACAATAATGTAAATACGGAAGAGGCGGCATTCATTATCAGAAAAAGAAATAATGCCAGGCGCTGCTTGCTGTTCAGTAATTCCTGATAAGAACGGGCGTTCATACGGAGGTCACTCTTTGCAAAGTCGTTCTGTCGAATAATTAAGGTTGAGAAGCATTCCCTTGGCGCGAATATCCACTTGAATTGCATGGTTGAGGATTGTGATTATTATCATGCAAACAGGACTAGGAATTTTCTTATGTCAAATTATCATTTTTTCCTGCTGGTGTCATCTGAGTTTGGTCAGCGCAGTGAAAATGATGCGGCGGCCAAAAAAGTGTTATATGATATTGGTTATCATTATCACTTGAGGAGGATTGTCATGCTCACTGCCATGATTGCCGCGTGCGGGCTGTGGGGCGTCAGTTGGTGCCTCGGCGATCGCCTGGCCAGCGCCTGGGGCGTTTTGCTGCCTTGTGCGTTGATGCCGCTGTTGGCCCTGATCAACCTGGATATGCTGCAGTTGCGCACCCTGATCGTGATAGCGATGTTGGCCACGCTGGTGATGCTGTTCAACAGCCGGCTGCGCCACTATCTGCTGCTGCCTTCCTGTATGGCGCTGGCGGGCGGCCTGGCGGCGGTCAGCCTAAACTTCAGCTTCGGGTGAAACGCCCGAAACGGCAAAACCACGCTTAAGCGTGTGATTCATCAATGCGTTGGGATTTTTTCGGGGAGACTACCGGAGAGATCATCAATTGGTGCGAAGAGAGGGACTTGAACCCTCACGTCCGTAAGGACACTAACACCTGAAGCTAGCGCGTCTACCAATTCCGCCACCTTCGCACAGTCGATGTTGTTGCTTTGATTTATATTACGTCGCCAGCGTGGTGCGAAGAGAGGGACTTGAACCCTCACGTCCGTAAGAACACTAACACCTGAAGCTAGCGCGTCTACCAATTCCGCCACCTTCGCATCGATGCTGAGTGCAATATAAATCATGTGGTTATTTGGTGCGAAGAGAGGGACTTGAACCCTCACGTCCGTAAGGACACTAACACCTGAAGCTAGCGCGTCTACCAATTCCGCCACCTTCGCGTACCAGAAACATTACCGGAGTAACGTTACCACGGAGGCGAATTCTAGAGATTTTGGCGGGCACGTCAACAGTTATTTCCCCGCTTTGCGGGCGTTTGCTGGAAAAACAGCCATATCGCCGCTTTTCTGCTGGTCAAACAGCCAAATCAGCCAATCAATCAACACTCTGACCCGCGGCGCCAGGAAACGGCCGGGCGGATACATGATGTAAATCGGCATCGGCGGGGGCGGCGTGTCCGTCAATACTTCCACCAGTTCGCCCTGTTCCAGCCAAGGGGCAAGCGAATAGCGCGCCGCCTGTATCAATCCCATGCCGGCGCGCGCGCCGGCGATATAGGCGTCGGCGCCGCTGACGCTCAGCCGGGCGGGCAGTTCGCGCAGTTCCAGCTTGCCGCCGCGGCAGAACTCCAGCGGGTAATCGCGGTTGCTGGCCAGCGAAAAATACCCCACCGCGCGGTGCGGCGCCAGGCTATCGATGTCGAGCGGCGTGCCGCAGGCCTGCAGGTAAGCGGGGGAAGCGCAGGTGATCTGTGGCAACTGGGCGATGCGCCGCGCCACCAGGCTGTCGTCTTCGGTTTCCCAGGCGCGCAGCACGCAGTCAACGCCTTCGCGCAACAGATCGACGTGGGTGTCGTTGGCACCCAGCGCCAGGGTGATGTCGGGATAACGCTGGTAAAAGTCGTCCAACGCCGGAATGACGATCTGGCGCGCCAGCGAATGGGGCATATCGATGCGCACCTTGCCGGACGGCTGCAGCTTATGGTGACTGAACAGCGTGTCCGCCTCCTCCAGTGCCCCCAGCAACTGCACGCAGCGTTGATAGTAGAGGCTGCCTTCGCTGGTCACCTGTACCTGGCGGGTGGTGCGGATCAGCAGGCGAACGCCCAGCCGCTGCTCCAGCCGTTTTAACGCGTTGCTGACCGTGGCGCGCGGCAGCTGCAGGCGTTCGGCCGCCCGGCTGAAGCTGCCCAGTTCGACGATGCGGGTAAAAATGCGCATGGCTTGAACCTGATCCATGTCCACTCCGGATTGTTGGTGATTTTTGAACAGTGATGTGCAATCTGCATTATTTATCTTTGTAGTGTAAACAACCAGACTTTGCTGCGTTATCCATTCACCGCATGAGGGCAGCACAATGCAACAACGTAAACTGGGTTCCCACGGTCCCGTCGTCTCCGCCCTGGGGCTGGGATGCATGGGCATGAGCGACTTCTACTCCACCGGCGCCGATCGGCAAGAAGCCATCGCCACGCTGCACCGGGCGCTGGAGCTGGGCGTCACGCTGCTCGACACCGCCGACATGTATGGCCCGCACACCAACGAAGCGCTGGTGGGGGAAGCGATCAAAGGCAAACGGCAACAGGTGTTCCTGGCCACCAAGTTCGGCATCCTGCGCGATCCGGCGGATCCTTCGGCGCGCGGCGTCAGCAGCCGGCCCGAGTATATCCGGCGTTCCGTCGAGGGCAGCCTGCGGCGCTTGGGCGTGGAGGAGATCGATCTTTATTATCAGCACCGGGTCGATCCGCAGGTGCCGATCGAGGACGTCGTGGGCACGATGGCGGATCTGATCCGCGAAGGCAAGATCCGCCACATCGGCCTGAGCGAGGCGTCGGTCGCCACGCTGGAGCGGGCGCACAAGGTGCATCCGATCACCGCGCTGCAGACCGAGTATTCACTGTGGACGCGCGACGCCGAGCAGGGCGTGCTGGCGGCCTGTGAGCGCCTGGGCATCGGTTTTGTGCCTTACAGCCCGTTAGGGCGCGGTTTTCTTACCGGCGCTATCCGGCGGCCGGAGGATTTGGCCGAGGACGATTTCCGCCGCAGCAACCCGCGTTTCCAGGGGGAAAACTTCGCCCGCAACCTGGCGCTGGTGGAGAAGGTGGGTGAGCTGGCGGCGCAGAAGGGCGTCAAGCCATCACAGCTGGCGCTGGCCTGGGTGTTGGCGCAGGGCGAGCACATCGTGCCGATCCCCGGCACCAAACGCCGTCGCTACCTGGAAGAGAACGTCGCGGCGGCGGAGATAACGCTGAGCGCGGCTGAGCTGGCGGCGATCGACGCGGTGTTCCCACTGAGTGCGGCGGCCGGCGAACGCTACGGCGCCGAGTCGATGACCTATATCAACGGCTAAAAAAAGCGCGGCCTCAGGCCGCGCTCTGTCGTTTTCCGCCAACGGCGAATTATTTCTTCTTCGGCGCGCGCGGCGGGCGGCCGACGGTGGCCTGATACACCTTGAAGCGGCCGTTCTGCGCCAGCACTTCATGGCTGCCGAAGGTGGCGTCCAGAATGTCCGGGTACGGCAGGAAGGCGTTGGCGACGATGCGCAGCCTGCCGCCGATCGGCAGGTGCTTCACCGCGCCGCGGATCAGGGTTTCAGCAGCGGTCAGGCTGGTCTGCAGCCCGTCGTGGAACGGCGGGTTGGAGATGATCATGTCGAAACGGCCGGTGATGTCGGAGTAAACGTTGCTGACGATCACTTCGCCTTCGAGGCCGTTGGCGGCCAGCGTTGCGCGGCTGGATTCCACCGCGGCGGCGTTGACGTCGCTGAGGGTCAGTTTCACCTTCGGCGACAGCTTGGACATTACCGAGGCCATGACGCCGGCGCCGCAGCCGATGTCCAGCACCTTGCCTTTCATGTGTTTTTCCAGCGTCGACAGCAGCAGCGAGCTGCCGACGTCCAGACCGTCGCGGCTGAACACGCCCGGCAGCGTTTTCACTTCCAGATCGTGCAGCTGATAGCTGTCCCACCAGTCGTTCAGGTCGAACTCGGTCTGCGCGTCCAGGCGGCCATGATACAGGCCGCAGCGGCGCGCACTGTCGATTTTCACCAGCGTGACGTGGCCTTCCAGCGTTGGCTCGGCGCTGCGCACGCCGCTGCGGTTTTCACCGACCACGAACACGTCCGCGCCCACCGGCAGCAGCGCCAGGAGGTTGCACAGCTGGAATTGCGCTTCCTGCTTGCTCTTCGGCCAGTAGTAAACCAGCGTGTCGCAGTCGGCGACGAAAGCGGGATCGACGGTCAAACCGAACTGCACGTTATCGCCCATCGTCCGGTTCAGTAACTGCCAGTGATGGTATTGCTGAGTGTGGACGCGCACGTCCGCGGCCTCGAATTGGGCCGGCAGGCTGTCCTGCAGGTCGCCGGCAAACAGCACGCGGCGTTCGATAAATTCATCACTGTGGCGCAGCATGACTTCACTGGCGGGGGTTAATGCAGACATCAGATATTGGCTCCTGGAAATGAGACCGGGGATTATAGAGCTTTGTGGCGATATGTTCGACGGGTTTGTTGGCGCGGGCTGCGCGGGTTTGTTAGCATAGCGCGGCGCATGGCAGGCATGGCGCACCACAACGGGTAGGAATCGGCATGGCATCAAAACGCGACTGGCTGTTACAACAACTGGGTATTACGCAGTGGACATTGCGCCGCCCGAGCGTGTTGCAGGGCGAAGTGGCGGTCAGTCTGCCGCCCGAGGCGCGCCTGCTGGTGGTGGCGCAGACGCTGCCGGCGCCCGACGATCCGCTGTTTTGCGACGTGCTGCGCAGCCTGGGGCTGACGCCGGCGCAAACCTACAGCCTGACGCCGGAACAGGTGGCGATGCTGCCTGAAGAGACCGCATGCAACAGTTGGCGGCTGGGCGTGACGGAACCGCTCGCGGTCGCCGGCGCGCAGCTACACAGCCCGGCGCTGGCCGAGCTTTCCCAAGACGCGGGGGCCAAACGCGCCCTCTGGCAGCAGATTTGTCATCATGAACACGATTTCTACCCTGACGGCGGCCGACCTGGCCACGGCCTTCAACATTGAGCAAGCCAGCCACGCTTTCCCCTGGACGGAAACCACCTTTGCCAGCAATCAGGGCGATCGCTACCTTAACCTGAAGCTGAGCGCCGATGGGGAGATGGCGGGGTTCGCCATCACGCAGATCGTGCTGGACGAAGCCACGCTGTTCAACATCGCCATTCATCCGCGGCACCAGCGCCGGGGCTTTGGCCGCCTGCTGCTCAACGCGGTGATCGAACAGCTGGAGAGCCGCGGCGTGGTTACGCTGTGGCTGGAAGTCCGCGCCTCCAACCAGGCGGCGATCGCGCTGTATGAAGATCTCGGTTTCAACGAGGTCACCGTGCGCCGCAATTATTACCCGAGCGCCCACGGCCGCGAAGACGCGATCGTGATGGCGCTGCCGCTGGGGTAATCAGCCCGGCCGGAAAAAGCATTGATTGTCACCGGTTGGCAAATCGGCGAAAATGCCCGGCTGTTATCTTTTATTCACCGCTTTGCCCGGCGCCGCGATCGGCGCGTTCTGATGATGTCGCAGGGCGGACTAACCGTAGAACCTGAAAACCATGTCTCCTAGTGAATTTGCCCGCGAAGTCTCCAAAAGAAGAACTTTCGCCATCATCTCGCACCCCGATGCCGGTAAAACCACCATTACCGAAAAAGTGCTGCTGTTCGGACAGGCGATCCAGACCGCCGGTACGGTAAAAGGCCGCGGCTCCAGCCAGCACGCCAAATCCGACTGGATGGAAATGGAAAAGCAGCGTGGGATCTCGATCACCACCTCGGTGATGCAGTTCCCGTATCGCGACAGCCTGGTCAACCTGCTGGATACCCCGGGGCACGAAGACTTCTCCGAAGATACGTATCGCACCCTGACCGCCGTCGACTGCTGTCTGATGGTGATCGACGCCGCCAAGGGCGTTGAGGATCGTACCCGCAAGCTGATGGAAGTCACCCGTCTGCGCGACACGCCGATCCTGACCTTCATGAACAAGCTGGACCGCGACATCCGCGATCCGATGGAGGTGATGGACGAAGTCGAACGCGAACTGAAAATCGCCTGTTCGCCTATCACCTGGCCGATCGGCTGCGGCAAGCTGTTCAAAGGCGTTTACCACCTGTACAAGGATGAAACCTACCTGTACCAGACCGGTAAAGGCCACACCATTCAGGAAGTGCGCATCGTCAAAGGCCTGAACAACCCGGAACTGGATATCGCCGTGGGCGAAGATCTGGCGGCGCAGCTGCGCGATGAGTTGGAACTGGTGCAGGGCGCTTCCCATGAGTTCGATCAGGAGGCCTTCCTGAGCGGCGAGCTGACGCCGGTGTTCTTCGGTACCGCACTCGGCAACTTCGGCGTGGATCATATGCTGGACGGCCTGGTGGCCTGGGCGCCGGCGCCGATGCCGCGTAAAACCGACACCCGTGAAGTAACGGCGGCGGAAGAGAAATTCACCGGTTTCGTGTTCAAGATCCAGGCCAACATGGATCCGAAGCACCGCGACCGCGTGGCCTTTATGCGCGTGGTGTCCGGCCGTTACGAGAAAGGCATGAAGCTGCGCCAGGTGCGCACCGGCAAAGACGTGGTGATCTCCGACGCGCTGACCTTTATGGCCGGTGACCGTTCGCACGTGGAAGAAGCCTACCCGGGCGACATCATCGGTCTGCACAACCACGGTACCATTCAGATCGGCGATACCTTCACCCAGGGCGAAGACATGAAGTTCACCGGCATCCCGAACTTCGCGCCGGAACTGTTCCGCCGCATTCGCCTGCGCGATCCGCTGAAGCAGAAACAGCTGTTGAAGGGGTTGGTGCAGCTGTCCGAAGAGGGCGCGGTGCAGGTGTTCCGCCCGATCGCCAACAACGATCTGATCGTCGGTGCGGTCGGCGTGCTGCAGTTCGACGTGGTCGTGGCGCGTTTGAAGAGCGAGTACAACGTGGAAGCGCTGTATGAGTCGGTCAACGTGTCGACGGCACGCTGGGTCGAGTGCGACGACGTGAAGAAGTTCGAAGAGTTCAAGCGCAAGAACGAGATCAACCTGGCGCTGGACGGTGGGGACAACCTGTCCTACATCGCGCCGACCATGGTGAACCTCAACCTGACGCAGGAACGCTATCCTGACGTGACCTTCCGCAAAACCCGCGAACACTGATAACTCTGCAGGGCGCCCGGTGCGCCCTGCCAGCTCCCCGTATTCTCACTCCGCTAATTAATAAAACTTCCTCATATTTTATCCTGCGAATCGACATCGCCAAGGCGAGACGCGATTGGCCTGCGTTTTCCGCCGCATGGTCTATCTTTAACGAGATGTCCGCACATTGCTTGAGAGTAAATCACTGCAATACGCTGATTGTTTGGTGAGTTATTCTGATGTGTTGCCGATAGGAGACAGTCTGTTTCCTTAAATATCAATGAGATGACTATTTTACCGTTTCGTGTCACTTAGTCTGTCGTCAATAGGCGACAGTTTTTTGATTAAAAATCCGACTCAACGCTTCTTTTGCTTGATTTTAAAGGTGTTTATTGAGTTGGCACGGCTGTTGCAATATTCCTATCGTGAACGCTTAATCGTATAGCGATGATGAAGTATTTACCGAGAGGCCGCGTGAAGGTGGCTGAAGGGTTCCGGCACTCTGGCGCTGCGGGCCCCCAACAAAAGGAAGAGATCGATGAAAAAGACCAAATTTGCACACTCGCTGATGGCTGTTGTTTTGGGTTCTGCTTTGGTGAGCGGCACTGCGCTAGCCGAAGACAGTCTGCTCAACAAGGCGTCTAACGCCGCGGACAGTGCCGGTGCCAAAATCGATAGCTCCATGAAAAAAGTTGACGGTTACATGGATGACAGCGCGATAACGGCTAAAGTTAAAAGTGCGTTGGTGGACGATAAGACCATCAAAAGCACTGACATTTCGGTGAAAACCGAAAAAGGCACCGTGATCCTGAGCGGGTTTGTCGGCAGCCAGGCGCAGGCGGAGCATGCAGTTGCGGTTGCCGGCAAGGTGGAAGGCGTCAAAACCGTTAGCGACAAGCTGCACGTGAAAGATGAAGCCAACCAATCGATCAAATCGTATGCCGGCGACACCGCCACCACCAGTGAGCTGAAAGCCAAGCTGCTGGCCGATGACATCGTGCCGTCGCGCAATGTGAAAGTGGAAACCACCGATGGCGTGGTGCAGCTTTCCGGTGAAGTGAAAACGCAGGCGCAGTCTGAGCGTGCCGAAAGCATCGCCAAGGCTATCGATGGCGTGAAAAGCGTGAAAAACGACCTGGTGGTTAAGCAGTAATCCCGCCAGGCGCCCGTAACAAGTAACAACAAGCCGCATCTGTCGGGCCGTCAAGGCGGCCCGACGTGTACCACCAAAAAAAGAAACTGATTTGCCGTCGATGTCCCGTTGTCGGGGCGGTAGACGGCAGCGAATTTTTTCACAATGGTAAGGAGAAGCTTATGTTTCGTTGGGGCATTATCTTTTTAGTTATCGCGCTTATCGCTGCGGCACTGGGGTTCGGTTCGCTGGCGGGCACCGCCGCCTGGGCGGCTAAAATCGTGTTCGTCGTCGGCATCATCCTGTTCCTGGTCAGCCTGTTCACCGGCCGCCGGCGCCCTTAGCCGGCCGGCATTTTCCCGTAAACTGTAACAAAGCTTAACTCCTTTTCTCACGTCGGGGAGGGCCGGACATGAACAGTGACATCATCGTCGGGCGCTGGAAACAGCTGAAAGGCCAGGTATGGCAGGCGTGGGCCGAATGGTCCGGCAGCGATTGCGCCTGGCTGGCCGGCAGCAACGATTTCCTCGCCGGCGTACTGCAAGAGGATTACGGAAGAGAGCGAGACGCGGTATCCTCGGAGAAAACGTCTCACTGAGGATGCCAAGTTGGGATACAGAATACCCATCACGCTCGGCAATATAGAACCGCTGGCGTCTAAACCCTTTCGGCCAGGCAAAATGGCGCTGGTCTGCGAAGGCGGCGGCCAGCGCGGCATTTTCACCGCCGGCGTGCTGGACGAGTTTCAGCGCGCGGGCTTTAACCCTTTCGATCTGTTGATCGGCACGTCGGCCGGCGCCCAGAATCTGTCTGCCTATATCTGCGGGCAGATGGGCTACGCGCGCCGGGTGATCACCCGTTACACCACTTCGGCACAGTTCTTCAATCCGCTGCGCTTCGTGCGTGGCGGGCATCTGATCGATCTCGATTGGCTGGTTGATACGGCGGCGGCTCAGATGCCGCTGGCGATGGACGTGGCGGAACAGCATTTTACCGACGGGCGCGAATTCTTACTGTGCGCCTGCCGCAGCGACGATTTCGAGCCGACCTATCTGCCTGCGCAGCGCGAACGCTGGCTGCCGGCCATCAAGGCATCCAGCGCCATTCCCGGCTTCTATCGCCAGGGCGTGGAGCTGGACGGCGTCAGCTATCAGGACGGCGGCATCAGTGATGCGATCCCGGTGGAAGAGGCCTATCGCCGCGGCGCTGACACTATCGTGGTGATCCGCACCGTGCCTTCGCAGATGTACTACACCCCGCAGTGGATGAAGCGCATGGAGCATTGGCTGAGCGACAGCAGCCTGCAGCAGATGGTGCGCATCCTGCAGCATCACGAGCAAAGCTATCACCGCATCCAGCGCTTTATCGAAAAGCCGCCGGGCAAGCTGCGCATCTTCGAGATCTTCCCGCCGAAGCCGCTGGCCAGCAATGCGCTGGGCAGCCGATTGGGAGCGCTCAATCAGGATTATCACCTGGGGCGCCGCTGTGGCCGCTACTTTCTGGCCACCGTCGGCCAGTGGATGGCACAGCCGGAGCCCGACGGCATCAAGGTGCGAAAAGCGTTGTCGCGCCGCCTGATCCAGCCGGAGAACGTCAGAATGCCTTCGCCGATCGTGACCGACATCGCCATGCCCACCGAGCGGGCGGCGCAGCCGGAGGCGGCAGTAGCGGCGCCGAAAATCATCCTGCCGGGCGATCTGCCGCCGGGTGAAGGGGGGGCGCTGTGAGTTACGCCTTTACCGATACCCACTGCCATTTCGATTTCCCGCCCTTTACCGGGCATGAAGTCGAGAGCCTGGCGCGGGCGGCAAGCGCCGGCGTGCAGCGCATCATCGTCCCGACGGTCACTGCCGATCGCTTCGCGCGGGTGTTGCGGCTGGCGCAGGAGCATGCGCCGCTGTTCGCCGCGCTGGGTCTGCACCCGCTATATATCGCGCAGCATCATGAGCCGCAGCTGGAACAGCTGGCGATGCTGTTGGCCGAACGGCCGCACAAGCTGGTGGCGGTGGGGGAGATCGGGCTCGATCTGTATATGGACAACCCACAGTTCGAGCGGCAGCAAAGCCTGCTGCTGGCCCAGTTGAAGCTGGCGAAACAGTATGACCTGCCGGTGATCCTGCATTCGCGCCGCACCCACGATCAGTTGGCCGCCGCGCTGCGGCGCATGCAGCTGCCGCGTCGCGGTGTGGTGCACGGCTTTGCCGGTAGCCTGTCGCAGGCGCAGGCGTTTATCCGCCTCGGCTATTACATCGGCGTGGGCGGCACCATCACTTATGAGCGGGCGCAGAAAACGCGCGGCGTGATGGCGCAGCTGCCGCTAGAGGCGCTGCTGCTGGAGACCGATGCGCCGGACATGCCGCTGGCCGGCTATCAGGGGCAACCGAATCGCCCCGAACGCGCCGCCGAGGTGTTTCAGACGCTGTGTGAACTGCGGCCGGAGCCGGCCGACGAGATCGCCGCCCACCTGCAACGCAATACCCAAACGCTGTTCGCCATGCCAAATTGAAGTCAACATAACGTGACTTGTATCACGTTATAAGATTTTCATTTGCGTCTCGTTGTATACATTTGTGACATAAATCGGTGCGAGGGTGACCTCGCTCAGTATAATCCCCCCGAAACTCTCCAATAGCAGACCTCTCTTCATGAGCAGGGATGTATTTTATTTTTTGCAACAGGGAAACTTTGCATGCAACTCATCATGAGTCTGGTCGGGATGGCGGTGCTGATCGCCATTGCGGTGCTGCTCTCCAGCAACCGCCGGGCCATCAAATTGCGCACCGTCGTGTGGGCGTTCATCATTCAGATCGGCATCGGCGCGCTGGTGCTCTACGTGCCGCTGGGCCGCAGCATCCTCGGCAGTATGTCTAACGGCGTGGCAAACGTTATCGCCTACGGCAATCAGGGCATTTCGTTCATCTTCGGCGGGCTGGTGTCCGACAAGATGTTCGAAGTGTTCGGCGGCGGCGGCTTCGTGTTCGCGCTGCGCGTTCTGCCGGTGATCGTGTTCTTCTCCTCGCTGATTGCGGTGCTGTACTACCTCGGCATCATGCAGTTGGTGATCCGCGTGCTGGGCGGCGGCCTGCACAAGCTGCTGGGCACCTCGCGCACCGAATCGCTGTCGGCGACCGCCAACATTTTCGTCGGCCAGACCGAAGCGCCGCTGGTGGTGCGCCCGTATATCGCCACCATGAGCCAGTCAGAACTGTTCGCCGTGATGTGCGGCGGCCTGGCCTCGGTGGCCGGTTCGGTGTTGGCGGGGTACGCGCAGATGGGCGTACCGTTGGAATACCTGATCGCCGCGTCCTTCATGGCCGCGCCGGGCGGGCTGCTGTTCGCCAAGCTGATGGTGCCGGAAACCGAGCAGACCCACGATAAAGACGATGCGATGAAGCTGATCGCCGAAGAAGAGCGTCCTGCCAACGTGATCGATGCGGCGGCTTCCGGCGCGGCTTCCGGCATGCAGCTGGCGCTGAACGTCGGTGCGATGCTGCTGGCGTTTATCGCGCTGATCGCCTTGCTCAACGGCATTCTCGGCGGCATCGGCGGCTGGTTCGATTACCCGCAGCTGTCGCTCGAACTGATCCTCGGTTGGGTGTTCTCACCGATCGCCTTCCTGATCGGCGTGCCGTGGAGTGAAGCGATGACCGCCGGTTCGTTTATCGGCCAGAAGATCATCGTCAACGAGTTTGTCGCCTACATGAACTTCGGCGCCTATCTGCGCCCGGACGATGTGGTGGCGGCAGAAGGCCTGCAGGTGCTGTCAACGCACACCAAGGCGATCATCTCCTTTGCGCTGTGCGGTTTCGCCAACCTCTCCTCGGTGGCGATCCTGCTGGGCGGTTTGGGCAGCATGGCGCCCAACCGTCGCCATGACATCGCGCGCTTCGGTCTGAAAGCCGTGGCGGCGGGCACGCTGTCCAACCTGATGAGCGCCACCATCGCCGGTTTCTTCCTGGCGCTGTAAGCCTTCACGGAGCCCGCGACGGCGCGACCGATCGCGGGACTCCGCCTATACTCTAAGCAACGTGGGTGTTTGTCGCACCCGCGATCTTCAGCCGCTTCTTTAGCGAATTTGTGAACGATATCGCGTTATTTTGTGATGTTATTCACATATAATTCCGGTCTGTTACAGTGCTATTTCATATAGTGTGACGATGAACGCGAATCGCCCCCGGCATTCGTGTTCAAATAGCTATTACTGGCCGGCCGCAAGGCGGGTGGCCATGTGCGGTGAGAAGGATCTCAGTTGCCGCCGCGGGAACGCCGTTCCCCTGCGCTATCTTCATGGAACCAAGTCCGCTCGCCAACACCCAGGTACTCAGTTGGAGAGTTTTATGACCGAATTAACCGCAGCAGCGCAACGTGCGCTGAACTTGATGGATTTAACCACGCTGAACGATGATGACACCGACGAGAAAGTGATCGCCCTCTGTCGTCAGGCCAACAGCCCGGCCGGCCACACGGCGGCCATCTGCATCTACCCGCGTTTTATCCCGGTGGCGCGTAAGGCGCTGCGCGAGCAAGGCACGCCGGACATCCGTATCGCCACCGTGACCAACTTCCCGCATGGCAACGACGATATCGACATCGCGCTGGCGGAAACCCGCGCGGCCATCGCCTATGGCGCGGATGAAGTGGACGTGGTGTTCCCTTACCGCGCGCTGATCGCCGGCAACGAACAGGTCGGCTTCGAGCTGGTGAAACAGTGCAAGCAGGCATGCCAGGCGGCCAACGTGCTGCTGAAAGTGATCGTCGAAACCGGTGAGTTGAAGCAGGCCGATCTGATCCGCAAAGCGTCCGAGATCGCCATCAAGGCCGGGGCTGACTTTATCAAGACCTCCACCGGCAAGGTGCCGGTCAACGCCACCCTGGAGAGCGCCGAGCTGATGATGTCGGTGATCCGCGATATGGGCGTGGCGAAGACCGTGGGCTTCAAGCCGGCCGGCGGCGTGCGCACCGCGGAAGACGCGCTGCATTATCTGCAACTTGCCGATCGTATTCTGGGCGAGGGGTGGGCCGACGCGCGGCATTTCCGCTTTGGCGCTTCCAGCCTGCTGGCCAGCTTGCTGACCGCGCTGGGCCACCAGACCCAGACCGCCGGCGGCGGTTACTGATCGATTTCGTTGGCGGGCGCCTGGCGCGCCCGTCTGCACCGACTCTCGGCGACACAGGGGGATGCCTTGTTCCTGGCTCAAGAAATTATTCGTAAGAAACGCGACGGCCAGCCGTTAAGCGAAGCGGAAATCCGCTTCTTCATCAACGGCATTCGCGACAACGTGGTGTCGGAAGGGCAGATCGCCGCGCTGGCGATGACCATTTATTTCCATGACATGAGCATGCCGGAGCGCGTGGCGCTCACCATGGCGATGCGCGATTCCGGCACCGTGCTGGACTGGAAGAGCCTGGCGCTGAACGGCCCTATCGTCGACAAGCATTCGACCGGCGGCGTGGGCGACGTGACCTCGCTGATGCTCGGCCCGATGGTGGCGGCCTGCGGCGGCTATGTGCCGATGATCTCCGGCCGCGGCCTGGGGCATACCGGCGGCACGCTGGACAAGCTGGAAGCCATTCCGGGCTTCAATATTTTCCCGGACGATAACGCCTTCCGCAAAATTATTCAGGACGTCGGCGTGGCGATCATCGGCCAGACCAGCTCGCTGGCGCCGGCGGACAAACGTTTCTACGCCACCCGCGATATCACCGCCACCGTGGATTCGATCCCGCTGATCACCGCCTCAATTCTGGCCAAGAAGCTGGCGGAAGGGCTGGATGCGCTGGTGATGGACGTGAAGGTGGGCTCGGGCGCCTTTATGCCGACCTATGCCCTGTCGCAAGATTTGGCGCAGGCGATCGTCGGCGTGGCCAACGGCGCGGGCTGCAAGACCACCGCGCTGCTGACCGACATGAATCAGGTGCTGGCTTCCAGCGCCGGTAACGCGGTGGAAGTGCGCGAAGCGGTGCGCTTCCTGACCGGCGAATACCGCAACCCGCGCCTGCTGGAAGTGACGCTGGCGCTGTGCGTGGAGATGCTGCTGTCCGGCGGCCTGGCGCAAGACGAGGCCGATGCGCGCGCCAAACTGCAGGCGGTGCTGGACAACGGCAAAGCGGCTGAGGTGTTTGGCCGCATGGTGGCGGCGCAGCAAGGGCCGATAGACTTCGTCGAACGTTATGATAGCTATCTGCCGGCGGCAACGCTGAGCAAGCCGGTGTATGCTGAAAAGCCGGGTATCATCAGCGCCATGGATACCCGTGCGCTGGGTATGGCGGTGGTGTCGCTGGGCGGCGGCCGTCGCCGGGCGAGCGACGCCATCGACTACAGCGTTGGCCTGACCGAGGTGGCGCGCCTGGGCGATAAGGTGGATACCCAGCAACCGCTGGCGATGATCCACGCCAACGATGAAGAGAGCTGGCAGCTGGCGGCCGATGCGGTGCGCAGCGCAATGACGCTGAGCGACAAGGCGCCGGAAGCGACGCCGGTGGTGTATAAGCGCATCACGGAATAACCCAAGAATCAGGAACGACCGCGGCTTTTTCGCGGCCGTCCAAAGCGTGAGAACACGCAGGAGAGCACAGATGAAACGTACATTTATTATGGTATTGGACTCCTTCGGTATCGGTGCCAGCGAAGACGCCGAACGTTTTGGCGATCGGGGTTCTGACACCCTGGGCCATATTGCCGAAGTTTGCGCGCGTGGTGAGGCCAACGTGGGCCGCCAGGGCCCGCTGACGCTGCCTAACCTGAGCCGTCTGGGCCTTGGCAAAGCGGCGGAAGAGTCCACCGGCAACTTCCCGCAGGGGCTGGATCGCAACGCCGATATCATCGGTGCTTACGCTTACGCCAGCGAACTCTCTTCCGGTAAAGACACGCCGTCGGGCCACTGGGAAATCGCCGGCGTGCCGGTGCTGTTCGACTGGGGTTACTTCAAGGACGAGCACAACAGCTTCCCGCAGGCGCTGCTGGACAAACTGGTCGAACGCGCCAAGCTGCCGGGCTACCTGGGCAACTGCCACTCATCCGGCACCGTGATCCTCGATCAGCTGGGCGAAGAGCACATGAAAACCGGCAAGCCGATTTTCTACACCTCCGCTGACTCGGTGTTCCAGATCGCCTGCCATGAAGAAACCTTCGGCCTGGATCGTCTGTATGAGCTGTGCGAAATTGCGCGTGAAGAGCTGACCGAAGGCGGTTACAACATCGGTCGCGTGATCGCGCGTCCGTTCGTCGGCGATAAGCCGGGCCACTTCCAGCGCACCGGCAACCGTCACGATCTGGCGGTAGAGCCGCCGGCGCCGACCGTGCTGAAAAAGCTGGTGGACGAGAAGGGCGGCGAAGTGGTGTCGATCGGTAAAATCGCCGACATCTACGCCAACGTTGGCATCACCAAGAAGGTGAAGGCGACCGGCATCGATGCGCTGTTTGACGCGACCCTGATTGAAATGGAAAAGGCCGGCGATAACACCATTGTGTTCACCAACTTCGTGGACTTCGACTCCTCTTACGGCCACCGCCGCGACGTGGCGGGCTACGCCGCCGCGCTGGAGCTGTTCGACCGCCGCCTGCCGGAACTGCTGAAGCTGGTGAAAGACGAAGACATCATCATCTTCACCGCCGACCACGGCTGCGACCCAACCTGGCCGGGCACCGACCACACCCGCGAGCACATCCCGGTGCTGGTTTACGGCCCGAAAGTGAAACCGGGCTCGCTGGGCCACCGCGAGACCTTCGCCGACATCGGCCAGACCGTCGCCAATTACTTTGGCCTGTCGCCGATGGATTACGGTAAGACCCTGTTCTAAGCTCTGTCTTTCAAGCCGTAGCGTTGTTAGCTTCACGCGTGAACCCCAGTCGCTTACTCAAGTAAGCTCCTGGGGATTCACACGCTAGCTGCCTGGCTGCAACTCGACATTCAAGGCTTAGATGTTTGACGTTTTTATTAAATAAGATTTCTAAAGGAAGAAAATTATGGCTACGCCGCACATTAATGCTGAGATGGGTGATTTCGCTGACGTAGTACTGATGCCGGGCGACCCGCTGCGCGCAAAATACATCGCCGAAACCTTCCTGGAAGGCGCGGTGGAAGTGAACAACGTGCGCGGCATGTTGGGCTTCACCGGCACCTACAAAGGCCGCCGCATCTCCGTAATGGGCCACGGTATGGGCATCCCGTCCTGCTCCATCTATGCGCGCGAGCTGATTGCCGAATTCGGCGTGAAGAAGATCATTCGCGTCGGTTCCTGCGGCGCGGTGCGTGACGATATCAAACTGCGCGACGTGGTGATCGGCATGGGCGCGTGCACCGACTCCAAGGTGAACCGTCTGCGCTTCAAGGACAACGACTACGCGGCGATCGCCGACTTCGACATGGTGCGCAACGCGGTCGACGCGGCGGCGGCGCAGGGCATCCCGGCGCGCGTGGGCAACATCTTCTCCGCCGATCTGTTCTACACCCCGGATCCGGACATGTTCCAGGTGATGAAGAAGTACGGCATCCTGGGCGTGGAAATGGAAGCGGCCGGCATCTACGGCGTGGCGGCGGAGCTGTACGAAGAGTTCGGCTGTAAGGCACTGACCATCTGCACCGTGTCCGACCACATCCTGCGTCACGAAGCGACCACGGCGGCGGAACGCCAGACCACCTTTAACGAAATGATCGTTATCGCGCTGGAATCCGTGCTGCTGGGCGACAAAGCGTAATACCGCGGCGGGCGTCGTCATGGCGCCCGCCTGTCAATCTATTCATTCCGCACGGCCAGTTTTGGCTAACGCTTTACCTTTCAATTGGTTGTGGATCCCGTTGTTACGGACAATCTATTCACCGAAAGGACAAGAAAACGGCACGAACGCATTCAACGCCTGGCCTGAGTTATTCCTTCTTCGGCGCTTCCTGCTTTGTCTCCGGCGCATCCTCTTCGTCGTCTTCCACCGTATTGCCTTCTGCCAACGGCGTGTTGGCGGTCAACAGGTACGGCGACTGCTGCCAGCGGCTGCGGCGGTGTTGCAGCAGGGTGCGCGCCAGAATGATGCCGATCGCCAGCGCCAGCAGGATCATCAGGCGCAGCAGGTTGGTGGTGTTGTCCACCTGCTTGGATTCGGTCGCCAGCACGTGGGTGTCGAGGGTGATGCGGATAAAGCCGATCGGGCCGTCTTTGCCCTGAATGGATTCGACCAACTGGTGGTTGAAATAGCTGCCGGCGCGCTTGCCGTCGAGCGACAGGCGATCGCGTATACTTATCTGTTCCCCGGCGTGGGAGACCAGCGTGCCATCCTGCTGATACACGCTGACGTCGAGAATGCGGCTGTGATCGGTGAGCTGCTTGAGGATGGCGTCGATGCGCGGGGTGTTGCCGTCGTCGTCCAGCAGCGGCGCCAGGCTGTAGGCGACCTGTTTGGTCAGCGTCTGCGCCAGCTCTTCCACCTGCTCGGATCGCGCCATTTGGTGACTCAGGCTAAAATAAGAGGCGCCCTGCATCAGCAGCACCAGCAAAGCCAGGCAAATCAGGATAATAGCGGTGCGGTGCAGGCGAAATTTCAGTTTAGCGCGAGCCATGCAGGTTCCTTGGGCATCGGGGACACTTTATGTTGCCAGAACCGCTGGCGATAGGATAGCTTGATGCGTCGTTTTATCATGCAGCGTTTTTGTCCATTCAGGAGTCAATGATGTCAAACAGTCTGACCTATTGCGATCTTCCGGCGGAGATCTCTCAATGGCCGGGTCTTCCCCTTTCGCTCAGCGGCGACGAAGTGATGCCGCTGGACTACCGGGCGGGTAATACCGGGTGGCTGTTATATGGCAGGGAGCTGGACAAGGCGCGCATTACCCAATTCCAACGCAAGCTGGGCGCGGCGATGGTGATCGTCACCGCCTGGGGCGTGGACGATTATCAGGTGGTGCGGCTGGCGGGAACCTTGACGCCGCGCGCCAAGCTGCTGGCGGCGGAGAGCGGGCTGGATGTGGCGCCGCTCGGCAAAATCCCGCACCTGCGCACGCCGGGGCTGCTGGTGATGGATATGGATTCGACGGCGATCGAGATCGAGTGCATCGATGAGATCGCCAAGCTGGCGGGCGTCGGCGAGCAGGTGGCGGAAGTCACCGAACGCGCGATGCGCGGCGAACTAGATTTTACCGCCAGCCTGCGCCAGCGCGTCGGCACGCTGAAAGGGGCTGACGCCAATATCCTCAAGCAGGTGCGCGACGAACTGCCGTTGATGCCGGGGCTGACCAGCCTGGTGGGCAAGCTGCAGGCGATGGGCTGGCATGTGGCGATCGCCTCCGGCGGTTTCACCTACTACGCCGAATACCTGCGCAACCGGCTGCGGCTGGTGGCGGCGGCGGCCAACGAGCTGGAGATCCGCGACGGCAAGCTGACCGGCGAAGTGCTGGGGCCGGTGGTGGACGCACAGTTCAAAGCCGATACGCTGCTGCGGCTGGCGGAGAAGCTGGAGATCCCGCTGGCGCAAACCGTGGCCATCGGCGACGGCGCCAACGATTTGAAAATGATGCAGGCGGCGGGGTTGGGCATCGCCTACCACGCCAAGCCGAAAGTGTATGAAAAAGCGCAGGTGGCGATCCGGCATGCGGATCTGATGGGCGTGCTGTGTATTCTCACCGGCAGCCTGAAACACGAAGTGCGATAACGAAAGATTGAGGTAAGACGTGGCAAAAGCGGCAAAACGGGCATTTGTGTGCAATGAGTGCGGGGCGGACTATCCGCGTTGGCAGGGGCAGTGCAGCGCCTGCCATGCCTGGAACACCATCACGGAAGTGCGTTTGGCCGCGTCGCCCGCAGCGGCGCGCAACGATCGCCTCAGCGGCTATGCCGGCGACGCCGGCGTCAGCAAGGTGCAGAAGCTGTCGGAAATCAGCCTGGAGGCGCTGCCTCGCTTCACCACCGGCTTTCTCGAGTTCGACCGCGTGCTGGGCGGCGGCGTGGTGCCCGGCAGCGCCATTCTGATCGGCGGCAACCCCGGCGCCGGCAAAAGTACCCTGTTGCTGCAGGTGTTGTGCAAACTGTCCGAACAGATGAAAACCCTGTACGTCACCGGCGAGGAATCGCTGCAGCAGGTGGCGATGCGTGCTCACCGTCTGGGGCTGCCGACCGGCGGCCTGAACATGCTGTCGGAAACCAGCATCGAGCAGATCTGCCTGATCGCTGAGCAGGAGCAGCCGAAGCTGATGGTGATCGACTCGATTCAGGTGATGCACATGGCGGACATTCAGTCTTCGCCGGGCAGCGTGGCGCAGGTGCGGGAAACCGCCGCCTATCTGACGCGCTTCGCCAAGACGCGCGGCGTGGCGATCGTGATGGTCGGGCACGTCACCAAAGATGGCTCGCTGGCCGGGCCAAAAGTGCTGGAACACTGCATTGACTGTTCGGTACTGCTGGACGGCGACGCCGATTCCCGCTTCCGTACCCTGCGCAGCCACAAGAACCGCTTCGGCGCGGTCAACGAGCTGGGCGTGTTCGCCATGACCGAACAGGGGCTGCGCGAAGTCAGCAACCCTTCGGCGATCTTCCTTAGCCGCGGCGATGAAGTCACTTCCGGCAGCTCGGTGATGGTGGTGTGGGAAGGCACCCGGCCGCTGCTGGTGGAGATCCAGGCGCTGGTGGATCACTCGATGATGTCCAACCCGCGCCGCGTGGCGGTGGGCCTGGAGCAGAACCGGTTGGCGATCCTGCTGGCGGTGCTGCACCGGCACGGCGGGCTGCAGATGTCGGATCAGGACGTGTTCGTCAACGTGGTCGGCGGGGTGAAGGTCAGCGAGACCAGCGCCGATCTGGCGCTGCTGATGTCGCTGGTCTCGAGCCTGCGCGATCGGCCGCTGCCGAACGATCTGGTGGTGTTCGGCGAAGTGGGGTTGGCGGGGGAGATTCGCCCGGTGCCGAGCGGCCAGGAGCGCATCTCCGAAGCGGCCAAGCACGGCTTCAAGCGCGCCATCGTGCCGCACGGCAATATGCCGAAGAAGCCGCCGGCCAACATGCAGGTGTTCGGGGTCAAGAAGCTGGCGGACGCGCTGGACGTGCTGGAAGAGTTTTATTAATGTCGCCGACGGCGAGCAAGATATGCTATTTTGTTTAGCATATTAAACGGAGGTGGCCATGCCGCAATTTGATTACCTGAAGACGTCCATCAAGCAAAAGGGTTGTACTCTGCAGCAGGTGGCGGATGCCAGCGGCATGACCAAGGGCTATCTGAGCCAGCTGTTGAACGACAAAATCAAAAGCCCGAGCGCGCAAAAGCTCGAGGCGCTGCACCGTTTTCTCGGGCTGGAGTTCCCGCGCAAAGAGGTTAAAGTCGGCGTAGTGTTTGGTAAATTTTACCCGCTGCACACCGGCCACATCTATCTGATCCAGCGCGCCTGCAGCCAGGTGGACGAGTTGCACGTTATTTTGTGCCACGACGAACCGCGCGACCGCGAGCTGTTCGAGAACAGTTCGATGTCGCAACAGCCGACGGTCAGCGATCGCCTGCGCTGGCTGCTGCAGACCTTCAAGTACCAGAAAAACATCCATATCCACTCGTTCGACGAGCAGGGTATCGAACCCTATCCGCACGGCTGGAACGTGTGGAGCGACGGCATGAAGGCCTTTATGGAACAGAAGGGCATCGTGCCGAGCTTCATCTATTCCAGCGAAGCGCAGGATGCGCCGCGCTACCGCGAGCATCTGGGCATCGAAACCATTTTGGTCGATCCCGAGCGGTCGTTCATGAACATCAGCGGCAATCAGATCCGTCAGGATCCGTTCCGCTATTGGGATTACATCCCGACCGAGGTGAAGCCGTTCTTTGTGCGCACCGTGGCGATCCTCGGCGGTGAGTCGAGCGGCAAGTCGACGCTGGTCAACAAGCTGGCCAACATCTTCAACACCACCAGCGCCTGGGAATATGGCCGCGATTACGTGTTTTCGCACCTGGGCGGCGACGAGATGGCGCTGCAGTACTCCGACTACGACAAAATTGCCCTCGGGCAGGCGCAATACGTGGACTTCGCAGTCAAATATGCCAACAAGGTGGCGTTTATCGATACCGATTTCGTGACTACGCAGGCGTTTTGCAAAAAATACGAAGGGCGTGAACACCCCTTCGTGCAGGCGCTGATCGACGAATACCGTTTCGATCTGGTGATCCTGCTGGAAAACAACACGCCGTGGGTGGCGGACGGCCTGCGCAGCCTCGGCAGCAGCGCCGATCGCCTGGCGTTCCAGCGCCTGCTGGAGGAGATGCTGCGCGCCAACAACATCGAGTACGTGCACGTTGAGTCCAGCGATTACGAAGAGCGCTTCCTGCGCTGCGTCGAGCTGGTGCAACAGCTGCTGGCGGCGGACGCCGGCCGGCTGGCGAATGCACCCGCCCATCGCCACGCCGCAGGCTGAGGGAAATTAGCGTAATGTGCGATCGCGGCGGCAGAAACGGCCGCCCGGGCGCACATTTAACGGCTTGTTTAAACATGGTTCATTCGACAGCGACTAAGTTGAGATTTTCTTTACAATAACGCTCAGAAGAAGTCATGTCTTATCGCTTACTCGCTCTCTGGTTGGTCTGCTATGCCGCAGCCTGGACGCTGCTGACCGTTCATCTCGATCCTACCCTGCCTTACGACGCCGTTGAGGCGCTCAATTGGGGCCTCAACGGCGAGTGGGGCTCACCGAAAAATCCTTGGTTGGTCGGTGCGGCGATGCAGCCTGCGATCTGGCTCTCGTGGCTGCCGCTGAACGTTTACTGGTACGGCGGCCACTTCATCGCCATCGCCATCGGCATGTTGGGCGTCTGGCTATTGGCGCGCCGCCTGAGCGGCAGCACCTCGCTGGCCTGGATGGCGCTGCTGACGCTCAACCTGTCCGGCATCATCAATTTCGACATCATTCCCTACAACGACAACTACCTGTTGGTGATGCTGTGGCCGTGGATGGCGCTGTTCTTCCACCTGGCGATCTCGCGTTCGGCCAACTGGTGGCCGGCCTTCGCATTGGCCGCCGGGCTGGCGATGATGGCGAAGTACTCGACCTTCGCCTTCGTCTATTTCGCGGCGCTGTCGACGCTGTTCGTACCGCAGATCCGCCGCTGCTACCGCCAGCCGCAGTTCTATCTGGCGGTGGCGATCTGGTTGGCGCTGGTGCTGCCGAACGTGTTCTGGCTGTGGAACCACGACTTTGCCGCCTTTAAGTGGGTGGATTCGCAGATCAAGATGCAGCTCAATCTCGACATGCTGCAGTCGCTGCTGCTGGTGTTTTATCCGTCGCTGGTGCTGTGGGGGATCCTGCGGCGCAGCGGGGCGGTGCTGGCCTGGCCATCGGCCTTGCCGATGCGGGTGTTGCTGTGGGTCTACCTGTTGCCGCTCGGCATCATTACCTTCTGGTTCTCTTTCAACGTCGGCGGCCGGCTGACCGAATGGCTGCAGCCGTTCTTCATGCTGGCGCCCGCGCTGCTGGTCGGTTGCGTGCGTCAGCCGCCGGTGCGTTCGCTGCGCGCGGCGACCATTGGGCTGATGTGCGCAGCGCTGGCGGTCTATCTGGGGTATGCCGCGGTGATGCTGGGCAACGTGCGCAACGCCGGCCAGAAAATGGTGGGTATCAAGGCGTTCAGCGCAGGGGTGGAGCGGCTGTGGCAGGAGCGGTATGGCGTCGACCTACGCTACGTCGGCGGCGAATACCTGTCGCAGTGGATGACGGTGTACGCCGGTTCCCGGCCGCAGACCATTACGCGCTGGTCCAATCATACGCGGCCGAATATCTACAACGTCAACATCAGCTATCCGCAGATTGCGCAGCACGGCGTCGCCCTGTTCGGGCGGTTGGGTGAAGACTGCGCGCATAGCGATTTCGGCGGGGAGCTGGCCCACTGGCCGAAACTGCGCCTCGACTGGCAGCAGACGCTGACCTTCCGCGCCGATCCGCAGGCCGATGAGCAAACGCTGTGCGTAGGTTTCGTTCGTCCGCAATAACGGCGGCGCAGAACGCCGCCGCGATGCGAACTTAGTAAGCGATAACCAGCTTGCCTTGCATGTGGCCGCCGAGTAGCTGTTGATGTGCGGCGGTCAGCGTGTCTACCGACAGCCCGTGCAGGGTTTCGCTCAGCGTGGTGCTCAGCTTGCCCTCGTCCAGCAGCTGCGCCACTTGCTGCAGGATCTTGCCCTGTTGCGCGATGTCCGGGGTGGTGAACATGCTGCGGGTGAACATGAACTCCCAGTGCAGCGCGGCGCTTTTCAGCTTCAGCGCGTTTTGATCCAACGGCTGCGCGTTCTCGACGATGGTGCAGATATGGCCGAGCGGCGCGACCAGCTCGGCCATCGCCGGCCAGTGGCCGTCGGTGTCGTTCAGACACAGGATGTAATCCACCTGCTCGATGCCCTGCTGCGCCAGGTTGCCCTTCAGATCGCGGTAATCCACCACCAGATCGGCGCCGCGCTCACGGCACCAGGCGGCGGATTCCGGTCTTGATGCGGTAGCGATTACTTTCACCTTGCTGCGCAATGCGGCCAGCGGAATGGCCAGCGAGCCGACACCGCCGGCGCCGCCGATGATCAGCAGCGTCTTGTGCTCCGGCGCGTCCTGAATGTTCAGGTGTTCGAACAGCGCTTCCCAGGCGGTGAGGGCGGTGAGCGGCATGGCGGCGGACTCGGCCCAGTTCAGGCTGCGCGGTTTGTGAGCGGCGATGCGTGAGTCGATCAGCTGGTGGCTGCTGTTGCTGCCGGGCCGGGTGATGTCGCCGGCGTACCACACTTCATCGCCGGGCTTGAAGCCGCTGACGCTGCTGCCCACGCCCACCACGATGCCGCCGGCGTCCCAGCCAAGGACGCGTGGCTGCTGCAGGCCGCTTTTCTGCAGACCGGCGTGCACTTTGGTGTCCACCGGATTGACCGACGCCGCTTTCACTTCCACCAACAGATCGTACTGACCGGGTACCGGCATCTCCGGTGAGATTTCGATGAAACCGGCGGGGTTCTGCGGGTCTACGGCAATGGCTTTTATCGACATGATTGTACTCCTTTCAAATGATGCCTCCAGTGTAGACCCGCAGCAGTGGGGTGATAAGATGGACAATATCTAACGGAGTGTTCGTTTAAGGTGAACAATGGAATTCAAACAGCTGCAGGACATGGCGCTGTTCGCGCTGGTGGCGGAGTGCGGCAGTTTTACCGCCGCCGCGCAGCGCGTCGGGCTGCCGAAGTCCAGCGTCAGCCAGCGTATCAGCCAGCTCGAACAAACGCTGGGGCTGCGATTGCTCAATCGCACCACGCGCCAGCTGAACCTGACCTTCGCCGGTGAGCGTTATCTGGAGCATTGTCAGGCGATGATGTCCGCCGCCGAACGCGCCGATCTGGCGCTGCAGCGGCTGCGCGATAACCCGAGCGGCCGCCTGCGCATCTCGACGCCTGCCGGGCTAGGGGCAACCCTGGTGGCGCGGCTGGCGGCGGATTTTCAGCGCCAGTACCCGGACGTTTCGCTGGAGGTGTCGGTGTCCGACGCCATGGTGGATCTGGTGCAGGAAGGTTACGACGCCGCACTGCGTACCGGCAAGCCGCAGGATTCTTCACTGATCGGCCGCCGCCTCGGGTACGCGCCGCGCTATCTGTTGGCTGCGCCGTCCTATCTGGCGCAGCATCCGCCGATCGAACACCCGCAGCAACTGCAGCAGCATCGTTGCATCGCCCATCGGGCTTGGACGGCCTGGAACCTGCGCTGCGGCGACGATTATTACCGCTGGCAGCTGCCGCTGGCGCACACCACCGACAACCTGCTGTATGCACGCGAATGTGCCATTGCCGGTGCCGGCATCACGCTGCTGCCGGCGTTTCTCAGCCGCGAGGTGGTGGCGCAGAAGCTGTTGGTGGAGGTGTTGCCGGCGTGGCGTGCGGAAGGGAACGAGCTGTATCTGGTCTACCCGAGCCGCAAGCTGAATTCCCCGGCGCTGGCCTGTTTCATCGATGTGGTGCTGCAGCATCCGGCGTTCGACGACTACGCGCGCGAGCTGGCGCGGGAGTAAAAAAAAGGCGCCGCATGCGGCGCCTTGGGTATTACTTGGCGATCTTCTTGTACTTGATGCGGTGCGGCTCGAGCGCGTCGGCGCCCAGCGTACGCTTCTTGTACTCTTCGTACTCGGTGAAGTTGCCTTCGAAGAATTCCACCTTGCCCTCGTCCTGGTAGTCCAGGATGTGGGTGGCGATACGGTCGAGGAACCAACGGTCGTGCGAGATCACCATGGCGCAGCCAGGGAATTCCAGCAGGGCGTTTTCCAGTGCGCGCAAGGTTTCGATATCCAGGTCGTTGGTCGGTTCATCGAGCAGCAGCACGTTGCCGCCAACCTGCAGCAGCTTGGCCAGGTGCAGACGGCCACGCTCACCGCCGGACAGCTCGCCCACGCGTTTGCCCTGATCGACGCCCTTGAAGTTGAAGCGGCCGACATAGGCGCGGCTCGGCATCTCGGTGTTGCCGATGCGCATGATGTCCTGCCCGCCGGAGACTTCTTCCCACACGGTTTTCGAACCGTCCATGCTGTCGCGGAACTGATCGACGGACGCCAGCTTGACGGTATCGCCCAACACGATGCTGCCGGAATCAGGCTGCTCCTGACCGGACATCATGCGGAACAGCGTAGATTTACCCGCGCCGTTCGGGCCGATGATGCCGACGATTGCCCCTTTCGGCACCGAGAACGACAGGTCATCGATCAGCAGGCGGTCGCCGTAGGACTTGCGCAGGTTGCTGACTTCGACCACTTTATCGCCCAGGCGTGCGCCAGGTGGGATGAACAGTTCGTTGGTTTCGTTACGTTTCTGGTATTCGGTGTTGTTCAGCTCTTCGAAGCGGGCCAAACGGGCCTTGCCTTTGGACTGACGGCCTTTGGCACCCTGACGCACCCACTCCAGCTCTTTCTCGATCGACTTGCGACGAGCGGCTTCGGCGGACGCTTCCTGCGCCAGACGCGCGTCTTTCTGCTCCAGCCAGGACGAGTAGTTGCCTTCCCACGGAATGCCTTCGCCGCGGTCGAGTTCGAGGATCCAGCCGGCCACGTTATCCAGGAAGTAACGGTCGTGGGTGATCGCCACCACGGTGCCTTCGAAGTCGTGCAGGAAGCGTTCCAGCCAGGCCACGGACTCGGCGTCCAGGTGGTTGGTCGGTTCGTCCAGCAGCAGCATGTCCGGTTTTTCCAGCAGCAGGCGGCACAGCGCGACGCGGCGGCGTTCACCCCCGGACAGGTGGGCGATTTTGGCGTCCCAGTCCGGCAGGCGCAGCGCATCGGCGGCGCGTTCCAGTTGGGCGTTGAGGTTGTGACCGTCGTGCGCCTGAATGATCTCTTCCAGGCGGCCCTGTTCGGCGGCCAGCTTGTCGAAGTCTGCGCCTTCTTCCGCGTACAGCGCGTACACTTCGTCCAGGCGTTTCAGCGCGCCGACCACTTCCGCCAGCGCTTCTTCCACCGATTCACGCACGGTGTGTTCGAGGTTAAGCTGCGGCTCCTGCGGCAGATAACCGATCTTGATGCCCGGTTGCGGGCGCGCTTCCCCTTCGATATCGGTATCGATGCCGGCCATGATGCGCAGCAGGGTGGACTTACCGGCGCCGTTCAGGCCCAGTACGCCGATTTTTGCCCCAGGGAAGAAGCTCAGGGAGATGTTTTTCAAAATATGACGCTTCGGCGGTACTACCTTGCCGACGCGGTGCATGGTATAGACGTATTGAGCCACTTTGCTCTAAGCCTCTCTATATCAGTATTTATAGGATGTCTGGCGGCATGAGTGTAGCCCGTTTCGATCTCGGATCCCAGACATCGCTCAGCGATCGCTAAGTATAACCGTTTATGCGCCGATAAAGGCGCATATTGGTGGCTTATGGCGTGACGACGATCGCGACGCGGCGGTTTTCCGCGCGGCCGCTGGAGGTGCGGTTATCGGCAACGGGGTCGCGTTTGCCCATGCCGCGAGTTTCGATATTGGCGCGCGGAATGCCGACGCTGGCCAGCAGATCGGCCACCGCATCGGCGCGGCGCAGGGATAGCTGGTCGTTGTAGCTGTCTTCACCGTAGTTGTCGGTATGGCCGTCCAGGCGGAACTTGGTGATGCCGACGCTCAGCAGCGCACGGCCCATCTTCTGCACCGTCTCGGTGCTTTCCGGGTTCAGCTTGCCGATATTGTTGCCGAACAGCACTTTATCCGACAGGCCGAACTCCCAGCCGTTATCGGTCAGTTTGAAGCCCTGCGATTGCAGCAGTGCAACCTGCTCGGGCGTCAGGCCCTGCGGTTTGCTCTGGCAGCCGGCGAGCGCCAGCAGGGCGACGAACGCCATCGCCAGCAGTGAAAAACGACCTTTAAACAGTTGCTGTATCATAGTCAAAATCCCTAGTTCAAGTGTTATAGCCGGGGCTCTTATTTATGTATAGCCAGCCGCCAGCCTCCGTTATAACGATGCTTTGCCTGATACATCGCATCGTCAGCTTCGTGCAAAAGACCCTGAGGCGTTGACGCGTGATCAGGGTACAGCGCAATACCGATACTCAGAGAGGTAATGACCGTCTCGTCGTTCGGCAAAATGACCGGTTGCGTCATGCAGTCGATGATGTTGTCAGCGATCTGCAAGACATCTTCCGTGCCGTGTACCGGCGCCAGCAGCACGGCGAATTCATCCCCTCCCAGGCGTGCGACCAGATCGGTTTCGCGCAGCTGCGCGCGAATGCGCCCGGCAATGGTGGTCAGCACCGCATCGCCTGCGGCGTGGCCGTAACTGTCGTTCACCTCCTTGAAACGATCGCCGTCGATAAACAGCACCGCCAATTTCGCCGGCGATTCGATATCGCCCAGCGCCCGGCTCAGTCGCCCTTCGAAGAAGGCGCGGTTCGGCAAACCGGTCAGGCTGTCGTGCGTTGCCCGGTGCGCCAGCGAGTCGTTCTCCTGCTTCAGATGGGCCTGCCAGGCCTCCAGCTCGTCGAGCAAGCCGTTGAAATCGTTGCTGAGCTCATGCAACTCGGCGATAGGCGCCGACGGCACCCGCAGGCCGAAGGTGCGATCGCGGCGCACCGCATGCGCCACATTGGCGATGTCGTCCAGCGAACTGACGATGCCGACCAGCATACGGCGCGACAACACCAGGGCGCACAGGGTGCTGAGCACCAGGCAGGCGATCATACCGACCATGCCGCGCAACAGGAAACGCAGCAGGCTGCCGCCGTTACCGCTCAGCCAGACCTGACCGACCTGCTTGCCCTCGTGGGTGATAGGCAGAATGACCGGCTCGGGCAGCGCCCAGTGCGCGACGATCTGCTCAAGGCCATGCAGCGGCCCATCGGTGGGATGGCGCCAGTTGGCTAGCATCTTGCCGTTGTTGTCGAGGATCCGCACGTCCGATACCTCTTCGTTGGAGGCGATCAGCATCAGCGCCTCGCGCGCGGCAGTGCGATCTTCAAACACTACGGCGGCTTCGACGGTATAGCTGATGGAGCGCGCGATCAGGTGCAGGTTGTGATTGGCATAGGCGCGCAGTGCAAACAGCGCCACCAGCGTCAAAAAGATGCCGGCGGTGCCGACGGCGATCAGCGCCAGCCCAAGATGCACCCGCTGCAGCACTCGGCCCAGCGTCGGGCGCGCATTGCCGGAGCGGTTTCTACGCAACAGCCTCATAGCGGCGGCGCCTGTTTGCGTGCCAGCTGCAGCACGTTGGGGTGAACGCGCACGCCGCTGCGCGCCAGAGCGTCCAGGTTGACCTTGAAACTGGCCTGGTCCCCATCGATCTGCAGGCAAAAAGCGCTGCCGGCGGAGCATTCGCTATCGTTTTCGCTGATGCTGAGAATGGAGTTGCCGGAAATGCGCTGCATGAAATTTTGTCTCTGCGCGGCGGTGATGTTCCCTAAGTAGATGACATCGCAGCCGGTACTCAGCGTTGGGCTGTCGAACGGCACGCGCTCGGCTTTAATCGGGCGCGGCGCGCTCAGCAGGATCGGATCGAACAGCCCTTCGGCATACTGGGTGGGCGCGGTCACGCACAAGCGGATCGGATTGGGTTCACGCGACCAGCGGGCGTAGCTGATGATGCCTACCACCACGGTCGTCACGGCGTGCGTGCGCTTTTGATAGGGATCATCGGCGGCGTGCGCAGGCCCGGACAACGTCAGCAGCGCTAACAAAACGATCAGCAGCAGGCGACCGATATTCAGGCGTGCGCCAAGGAAGCCCGGCTCGGGGCTTTTTGCGCAACGCATTGCTATCGCGGTCTTATTCGCCATCTTCACCCGCCATTCCGGCCTGATCCACCGCCCGCAGGCCGTGGCCTGACAAGGAAAAATCCGGCCCGCTTGAAGGGACTATCGTTTTGCTGAAAGCTGTCAGTCGCACTGCCTAATGAACACTATCTAACCCATAATTGGCGCGGATTGTATTATAAGATGTCTTCGTTGGGCGCTTTATGTGCTGTTTTCTCGGAATTATCCTACTTATTTTTGATAGTATAAAAATGCCTACCCGGGTTTGCCACCGCTTTTCTGCAAAGTTGGCGCGTTTGGCCAGCTGTCAGGCGATTTGCGCAACGGCGGGCTCATATCTCAAATGAAATAATGTGATAGCTAATAATTAAAAAGCATTTTACTTCTTTCATAAACACCGGGCCGGTTAATAAAAATCCGGTGACTGGAAATATCCCGGCGACCTGATTTGTCAGTCAAAGTAAACGTTTTTTACCTGGCTCCCGTCATGGCGATACACTTCTTCTTCTACAGTATTGAATGGATAAGCGATTGCGCTGTCTATGGTAGATATCTGCGTCCGGGCCGTGCGCCCGGCTTTATTTTGTCCCGCGGCGCCGTGCGCGGCGGTCACCGGGGGGGCTGGGCGGCTCCCTCGGTACAACCAGTGAGGAAAGAGCGAGGATGGTCAAGGTGGACAAGCGACGGCTGTTGGCAATGGGGCTGTGCCTGACGGCGTTTTCAGGCGCGGCGCTGGCGGATTCTCTGGATGCGCAACGTCAGCGCTACCAGCAGATCAAACAGGCGTGGGACGGCAATCAGATGGACGTGGTGGCGCAGCTGATGCCGACGCTGCGTGATTATCCGCTTTATCCTTACCTGGAATACCGCGAGCTGACACAGGATCTTAGCCAGGCGGGGTTCTCCGAGGTGAACGACTTTATCAAGCGCAACCCGACGCTGCCGCCGGCGAAATCGCTGGCGCCGCGCTTCGTCAATGAGCTGGCGCGGCGCGAAGACTGGCGCACCCTGCTGGCCTTCAGCCCACAGCCGCCCAAACCGGTGGCGGCGCGCTGCAACTATTACTACGCCAAATGGGCTACCGGCGACCAGCAGGCGGCCTGGAGCGGCGCCGATGAACTGTGGTTGAACGGCAAAACGTTGCCGAGCGCCTGCGATCGGCTGTTCAGCGTCTGGCGCGGCGCAGGCAAGCAAACGCCGCTGGATATTCTGGCGCGTATGAAGCTGGCGCTGAAAGAGGGCAACAGCTCGCTGGTCAGCAACCTTTACAGCCAACTGCCGGCCGACTATCAAACCATGGGCAACGCCCTGGTGCGCTTGCAAAACGATCCGACCACCGTGGAAGCCTTCGCCCGCAGCGTAGGGCCGACCGACTTTACCCGTGCCGCCACCGGCATCGCCTTTGAACGCCTGGCGCGGCAGGATGTGGAAAACGCGCGGGCGATGATCCCGACGCTCGCGCGGCTGCAGAAAATGAGCGACGACGAGCGGCTGGGGCTGGAAGAGTCGGTGGCCTGGCGCCTGATGGGCAGCGACGCTACCTATGAACAGGCGCAGTGGCGCGATCAGGTGATTCTGCGCAGCCGTTCGCCTTCGCTGCTGGAGCGCCGGGTGCGCATGGCGCTGGGTAACGGCGATCGGCAGGGCGTCGCGACCTGGCTGGCCCGTCTGCCGGAAGCGTCGCGCAACAAGGATGAGTGGCGCTACTGGCGCGCCAGTCAGCTGATGGACGAAGGCAAACGCGCCGAAGGCGAGGAGATGTTGCGCAACCTGATGACCGAACGCGGTTTCTATCCGATGGTGGCGGCGCAGAAGCTGAACGCCACTTATCCGGTGATGGTGGCGGTGGCGGCCAAGCCGCGCACGTCGCTGGTCGACGGGCCGGAGGTCGCCCGGGTACGCGAGCTGATGTACTGGAATATGGACAACCTGGCCCGCAGCGAATGGGGCTCCTACGTCGCCAGCCGCAGCCGGCCGGAACAAGAGGCACTGGCGCGCTACGCCTTTGAGCAAAAATGGGCCGATCTGAGCGTGCAGGCGACCATCGTCGGCAAGCTGTGGGATCATCTGGAGGAACGCTTCCCGGTCGCTTGGCCACAGGAGTTCCGCCGCGCCACCGATGACAAGGGGATCACCAGCAGCTATGCGATGGCGATCGCGCGCCAGGAGAGCGCCTGGAATCCGAAGGCGCAGTCGCCGGTCGGTGCCGCCGGCCTGATGCAGGTGATGCCGCGCACCGCGCAGCATACGGTGCAGATGTTCAATATTCCCGGCTATGTCGGCCCGAGCCAACTGTTCGATCCGCAGACCAATATCACCATCGGCACCAGCTATCTGGAGTCGGTCTATCAGCAGTTCGGCCGCAACCGCATTCTGTCGAGCGCCGCCTATAATGCCGGCCCGTCGCGGGTGAATACCTGGCTGGGCAACAGCGCGGGGCGGATCGATCCGGTGGCGTTCATCGAAAGCATTCCGTTCTCTGAAACCCGCGGCTACGTCAAGAACGTGCTGGCTTATGATGCGTTTTACCGTTATCTGACGCACCGGCCGGCCAAGGTGCTGACCGACGCCGAGTGGCAGAGACGTTATTGATTTTGACGGCCCTATGGTATGCTGCTGTACTAGTTAAATAGTATGGTGGCTGCCATGACGCAATTATCGTTAAACGACCCCGCTCTTTCAGAACAAGGCAATGAGGATTGGCTGCGCTTCGTCGCGCTGCTGCAGAATTCGTTTGCGCAAGAACTTCATCAACCGCTGTTGCAGCTGATGTTGACGCCGGACGAGCGCACCGCGCTGGGCACCCGGGTGCGGATCATTCAGGAATTGATGCGCGGCGAGATGAGCCAGCGCGAGCTGAAAAATGAACTGGGCGCGGGGATCGCCACCATCACCCGCGGTTCTAACAGCCTGAAAGCGGCTTCACCCGCGCTGAAACAGTGGCTTGAGCAGCAGTTGCTGCACGACGCGCCCTAGCAGACTCAGCCTTATTGCTGATAGATGGCGTTGTGGAACGGCACCAGCGCCAGCAGCAGCGCCTGGTGGTAAACGCTGGTGCGGCTCAGCCGGCCGTCGGTGAAGACGCCGATGGCGCCGCCCTGACGTTTCACCTCGGCGTTGCCGGTGATCGCCGCCATTTCGCTGCCCAATTCGCGACCGGCGCGAATACCTTGTAAGATGACTTCCGGCAGCATCAGGCTCGCCGAGCGGGATTCGCCACGGATGTGCGGGTTCTCGATGGTCATCCAGGCGAAGGTCATATTCTCTTCAATCCCGGCTTCCACGCCGACCCAAAAATCGGCCTCGGGCCTGACCTGGCGCGCTTCCATGACGCGTTGACGCGAACCGGTGCGGGTTTCGTGGTTGCCTATCGGCTGCAGCGAGACGCCGCTGGCGACGTCAACGGATTCAATGCGGTATTGGCTCGCGCCAAAGACGTCATCGAAGGCGAGTTGAATAGCCTTGATCTTTGCCGGGTTGGTAGTTGCAGCGACAACATGGTACATAACGGGTTTGATATCCTTCTGGCCGATACGCCGGGCAGCGGCAAAAGCGCCGCCGGGCCGGGGATAAACGCAAATTTCACGCAGTATAACGGAAAACAAAAATGTTACAGGTATACCTCGTTCGCCATGGCGAAACGGAATGGAACGCGGCTCGCCGCATCCAGGGTCAGTCCGACAGCCCGTTAACCGCCATGGGTGAACACCAGGCCCGTCTGGTCGCCAGGCGGGTCAGCAAAGAAGGCATTACGCACATCATTACCAGCGATCTGGGGCGCACGCGCCGCACCGCGCAAATCATCGCCGAAGCCTGTGGCTGCGAAGTGATTGGCGATCCGCGTTTGCGTGAGCTGCACATGGGGGTTCTGGAAGAACGCCTGATCGACAGTTTGACGCCGCAGGAAGAGCAGTGGCGCAAACAGATGGTCGATGGTACTCCTGACGGCCGTATCCCTCAAGGCGAATCCATGGAGGAACTCGGCGAGCGCATGCGCGCCGCGCTGGAGAGCTGCCTGATGCTGCCGGAAGGCAGCAAGCCGCTGCTCGTCAGTCATGGCATCGCTTTGGGGTGTTTGATCAGTACGGTGCTGGGGCTGCCGGCCTATGCGGAACGCCGCTTGCGCTTGCGCAACTGCTCACTGTCGCGCGTCGATCATCAGCAGAGCCCGTGGCTGGCTTCCGGCTGGATCGTGGAAACGGCGGGCGATGTCACGCACCTGGACATGCCCGCGTTGGACGAACTGCAGCGTTAACGCCGAATCGGGATCAGGTAATCGCACTTGATCTCGATAGGCGCCTGATGCGGACGGCGCTCGCCTTTCGGGTAGAAGCGTTCGATGTCGTGCCCTTTGCGGCGCGTCAGCTGGAGCGCCGGCAGGCAGGTGCCGTACACCGTCAGAATAAAGTCTTGCAGGTTCTCGGTTGGCCCTTCGTAGCTGAACATCGCAAACTCACCGCCCGGCAACACCAGCGGCTGGCCTTCCTGTACCTTGTCAGGCACCTGATCCGGCTCCAGCGCCGTGGTATACAGCACTTCCTGTTCGTCGTCCTTCTCCTGGCTTGGGCGCGAGTGGTGCAGCCCGTACAGCACCGGCGGCAGGGTTTCGACGTCACCGAGGAACTGACGCCAGAACTGCGAGCGCAGTTCAGTGCGCACGGTGGTGATCTGTTCCAGCGTACAGGAGTAGCTTTGGGTCAGGCCGACCAGGTGTTTGTCTGGCAGCGAGACGAATTCCGGCTGCGGCAGAGTGAAGGCCCCCAGACGGATCGGCGGACAGATGCCGAACGCATTCCAGTCCTCGGCGCGGCGGTACAGCGCCGGCGTTTGCGCAAACTGTTTTTTGAAGGCGCGGGTGAAGGTCTGCTGCGAGTCGAAACGATATTGCAGGGCGATATCCAAAATCGGCCGGCTGGTCAGACGCAGCGCGACGGCGGCTTTGGACAGTCTCCTTGCCCGGATGTAAGCACCGATGGCATTACCGGTAATATCTTTGAACATCCGTTGCAGATGCCATTTGGAGTAGCCGGCCTTGGCCGCCACGTTATCCAGCGACAAGGGTTGGTCCAAATGGCTTTCCAGCCAGCTAAGCAGATCACGAATGATACCGGCTTGATCCATAGATCTTCCTCGTAAAGCTTGGGGGTAGGAACCCGAACTGTTGATTCGTCACGCTGGTGCTGCGCTATCAGACCGATCCATGAGCCATTATGCGTTGCACTCTTTGCCTCTGCTGCGCATGCCGCGCCAGAGTTGGATTGGGGTACACCGTAGTGGGCGCAAAGAAATAACGACGCCGCATCATAGCAACTTTTTTACTCCGCGACTCTCAAAGATTTTTGTCACGCTCTGTGCTAAAACGGACGGTGCGGACCCGTATAAAACCGATTCCGTGAGCTTAGACATAAATAATGGCGATCGCCGAACCTATTTTTGCGGCAAGGTTATATCGGAGTTAAGTAAATGAAAAAAAGCTGGATATTTTTATTCGGTTTGGTTTGCGCAACCATGGGAAGCGCACAGGCGGAGCAAGTGGGTTCCGTTGATACGGTGTTTAAATTGTTGGGACCGGACCACAAAATCGTGGTCGAAGCGTTCGACGATCCGGATGTTAAAAATGTAACTTGTTATATCAGCCGCGCCAAAACCGGCGGCATCAAAGGCGGCCTGGGGCTGGCGGAAGACACCGCCGACGCGGCCATTTCCTGCCAGCAGGTCGGGCCTATAGAGCTGAGCGACAAGATCAAAAACGGCAAGGCGGAAGGCGATGTGGTGTTCCAGAAACGCACTTCGCTGGTGTTCAAGAAGCTGCAGGTGGTGCGCTTCTACGACGCCAAGCGCAATTCACTGATCTACCTGAGCTATTCCGACAAGGTGATCGATGGCTCGCCGAAAAATGCGCTGAGCGCGGTGCCGATCATGCCGTGGGCTGAGACGAAATAAAAAAAACGGGGTTCAGCATGCTGAACCCCGTTTTCATGACGGCAGGCGGGAGTTACTCTTCCAGCTCGCCGCAGAAGCGGTAGCCTTCGCCGTGAATGGTGGCGATGATTTCCGGCGTGTCCGGCGTCGATTCGAAGTGTTTGCGAATGCGACGGATGGTGACGTCCACGGTGCGGTCATGTGGCTTCAGTTCGCGACCGGTCATCTTCTTCAGCAGTTCGCCGCGGGATTGGATCTTGCCCGGGTTTTCGCAGAAGTGCAGCATGGCGCGGAATTCACTGCGCGGCAGTTTGTACTGTTCGCCGGCCGGGCTGATCAGCGAGCGGCTGTTGATGTCCAGTTCCCACCCGTTGAACTTGTAGCTCTCGACCAGGCGGCGCTCTTCGCCCAGGCTGCCCAGATTCATGGTGCGCGACAGCAGGTTACGTGCGCGGATAGTCAGCTCACGCGGGTTGAACGGCTTGGTGATGTAATCGTCGGCGCCGATTTCCAGGCCGAGGATCTTATCCACTTCGTTATCGCGGCCGGTCAGGAACATCAAGGCGACGCTGGCCTGTTCACGCAGTTCGCGCGCCAACAGCAGGCCGTTTTTGCCTGGCAGGTTGATGTCCATGATGACCAGATTGATATCATTTTCAGACAGGATATTGTGCATCTCTGCACCATCATTGGCTTCATGAACAATGTAGCCTTCCGCCTCGAAAATGCTCTTCAGGGTGTTACGAGTGACTAACTCGTCTTCGACAATCAGAATGTGCGGGGTCTGCATATTTGCTACCTAAAATTGCCAACAAAATAGAAAATAGGAAGTACAGAAGTCTCTGTTTTCTTAGAGGAGGGCAGAGATAGCGCCACGTTCCCTCTCAGCAAATGACTAAAGTACGTAAACTCGTTCTTGATGCACTTTCCATCTCATGTCAACAAGATCGCTAGCCTGGTGGGGATGCTGTTCCCTACAACCCCTGGGGTGCCAAATCGGCGCATATCCTAACCCCATTAACAGCAATATAACAGCGCGTGCCGAATTCATCACCCAACAAAACTACGCTTTGTTGACATATATCAAATTCAATTGTAGCACGTTAACAGATTTGTGAAAAACACTTACAGAAATGCCAGTTTAAGTCACAGAACCTCAAATTCTGTGAACGATTCAGCATTATCGGGCCCGATAGGATACAATTATTCGCTTATTGATCATCGTCTTTTTTTAACTCATTGATAAATAAATACAGTAAAGCATAAGCATGAATAATGACTATTACGGCGGATTTATTAGCTCAACGAGCCGTTTAATCTTGTTTGTTGCTATTAACGCGTTTATTGTTACGCAATTGTAAATATAAGCGGGCGCTGCGATACCGTCAAAAGCGCAGGCCCGCCTTCGGTGGAAGAGTGATGCAGCTTCATATTGTTTTAGTGGCTCCGGCGCGGCCGGAAAACGTCGGCGCGGCGGCGCGCGCGATGAAAACCATGGGCTTCGCTTCGTTGCGCATCGTCGACAGCGAGGCGCACCTGCAGCCGGCTGCACGCTGGGTGGCACACGGGGCCGGCGAGATCCTCGACGGCGTGCAAACGTTCGCCACGTTGGAACAGGCGCTGGCGGATGTAGACTTCACGGTCGCCACCACCGCCCGCAGCCGCGCGCGTTTTCACTACTACTGCACGCCGCCTGAGCTGCTGGAACAGCTGAGTGAGCGTAAGCAGTGGGTCGGCCAGGCCGCGCTGGTGTTCGGCCGCGAAGATTCCGGCCTGACCAACGAAGAGCTGGCGCTGGCGGATTTGCTGACCGGCGTGCCGATGCAGGCGGACTACCCGTCGCTTAACCTGGGCCAGGCGGTGATGGTGTACTGCTACCAGTTGGCGAGCCTGATGGGCGTCAGCACGCCGCAGGAAAAGGTGGCGTCGGAAGGGCCACTCAAAGCGCTGCGCCACCGCGCCGATGCCTTGTTGAACGCTTTGGATGTCGGCGATGACCAAAAATTGCGCGATTGGCTGCATCAGCGCCTCGGGGCGTTGCAACAGCGAGACACGGCGATGTTGCATACGCTGCTGCACGACATCGAAAAAAAACTCGCCAAGTGATAGCGGCTCCATCAGACGGTTACCCAGCGTGATCCACTAGTAAATCGGCTTTAAGTTGTTTTTTTGTTCTGTCGTTTTGCTTTTCACCTCCGATATCGCGCAATGTCGCCGCTGAACGGAAAATAAGCAAAAAAAAGAAATAGTTTGACTTGGGATAGCGATTGCTTTAACCAATAGAGGGGACAGAGTATTTCATGAGACAGACAGACAACATGCGCAACATCAGCCTGAAAACCACAATTATTACCACCACCGATACCACAGGTAACGGGGCGGGCTGACGCGCACAGGAAACACAGAAAAAAGCCCGCACCTAATCAGTGCGGGCTTTTTTTTCGGCTTAAATTCGGAGAGATGACACATGCGAGTGCTGAAATTTGGCGGAACCTCGGTAGCGAATGCGGAACGTTTTCTGCGCGTCGCCGACATCATGGAGAGTAACGCGCGTCAGGGACAGGTAGCCACGGTCTTGTCCGCCCCCGCAAAGATCACCAACCATCTGGTGGCGATGATCGACAAGACGGTGGCGGGTCAGGACATTCTGCCGAATATCAGCGACGCCGAGCGGATCTTTGCCGATCTGCTGAGCGGCCTGGCGCAGGCGCTGCCGGGCTTTGAATACGATCGCCTGAAAGGCGTGGTCGATCAGGAGTTCGCGCAACTCAAGCAGGTGCTGCACGGTGTCTCGCTGTTGGGGCAGTGCCCGGACAGCGTGAACGCGGCGATCATCTGCCGCGGCGAAAAACTCTCCATCGCCATCATGGAAGGGGTGTTCCGCGCCAAGGGCTATCCGGTCACGGTGATCAACCCGGTGGAGAAGCTGCTGGCGCAGGGCCACTACCTGGAGTCTACCGTGGACATCGCCGAGTCCACGCTGCGCATCGCCGCAGCGGCGATCCCGGCCGACCACATCGTGCTGATGGCCGGTTTCACCGCCGGTAACGACAAGGGCGAGCTGGTGGTGTTGGGCCGCAACGGCTCCGACTATTCCGCCGCGGTGCTGGCCGCCTGCCTACGCGCCGACTGTTGCGAAATCTGGACCGACGTCGACGGCGTGTATACCTGCGATCCGCGCACCGTACCGGACGCCAGGCTGCTGAAATCGATGTCGTACCAGGAGGCGATGGAGCTCTCCTACTTCGGCGCCAAAGTGCTGCATCCTCGCACCATCACGCCGATTGCCCAGTTCCAAATCCCTTGCCTGATTAAAAACACCTCTAACCCGCAAGCCCCCGGCACGCTGATCGGTAAAGACAGCACCGATGACGCGATGCCGGTCAAAGGCATCACCAACCTGAACAACATGGCGATGATCAACGTCTCCGGCCCGGGCATGAAAGGCATGGTCGGCATGGCCGCACGGGTGTTCGCCGTGATGTCGCGCGCCGGCATTTCGGTGGTGCTGATCACCCAATCCTCTTCCGAATACAGCATCAGCTTCTGCGTGCCGCAGGGTGAACTGCAGCGCGCCCGCCGGGCGCTGGAAGAGGAGTTCTATCTGGAGTTGAAAGACGGCGTGCTGGATCCGCTGGACGTCATGGAACGCCTGGCGATCATCTCGGTGGTCGGTGACGGCATGCGCACCCTGCGTGGCATCTCCGCGCGCTTCTTCTCCGCGCTGGCGCGCGCCAACATCAATATCGTCGCTATCGCCCAGGGCTCTTCCGAGCGTTCAATTTCGGTGGTGGTCAGCAATGATTCCGCCACCACCGGCGTGCGCGTTAGCCACCAGATGCTGTTCAACACCGATCAGGTGATCGAAGTGTTCGTCATCGGCGTCGGCGGCGTCGGCGGGGCGCTGATCGAGCAAGTCTACCGCCAGCAGCCGTGGCTGAAGCAAAAACATATCGACTTGCGGGTGTGCGGCATCGCCAACTCGCGCGTGATGCTGACCAACGTGCACGGCATCGCGCTGGACAGCTGGCGCGACGAGCTGGCCGGCGCGCAGGAGCCGTTCAATCTCGGCCGCCTGATCCGGCTGGTGAAGGAGTATCATCTGCTGAACCCGGTGATCGTCGACTGTACCTCCAGCCAGGCGGTGGCCGATCAATACGTGGACTTCCTGGCGGACGGTTTCCACGTGGTGACGCCGAACAAAAAGGCCAACACCTCGTCGATGAACTATTATCAGCAACTGCGCGCGGCCGCTGCCGGCTCGCACCGCAAGTTCCTCTACGACACCAACGTTGGCGCCGGTTTGCCGGTGATTGAGAACCTGCAAAACCTGCTGAACGCCGGCGATGAGCTGGTGCGTTTCTCCGGCATTCTGTCCGGGTCGCTGTCCTTTATCTTCGGCAAGCTGGACGAAGGGATGTCGCTGTCGGCCGCGACCCTGCAGGCCAGGGCCAACGGCTACACCGAGCCGGATCCGCGCGACGATCTGTCCGGTATGGACGTGGCGCGCAAGCTGCTGATCCTGGCGCGCGAGGCCGGTTACAAACTGGAGTTGAGCGATATCGAGGTTGAGGCGGTGCTGCCGCCGTCCTTCGACGCGTCGGGCGATGTGGATCAGTTCCTGGCGCAGCTGCCGGAGCTGGATAAAGAATTCGCGCGCAACGTGGCCAACGCCGCCGAGCAAGGCAAGGTGCTGCGCTATGTCGGCCTGATCGACGAAGGGCGCTGCAAGGTGCGCATCGAGGCGGTGGACGGCAACGATCCGTTGTATAAAGTGAAGAACGGCGAGAACGCGCTGGCCTTCTACAGCCGCTACTATCAGCCGTTGCCGCTGGTGCTGCGCGGCTACGGCGCCGGTAACGATGTGACCGCAGCGGGCGTGTTCGCCGATCTGCTGCGCACACTGTCATGGAAGTTGGGAGTTTAATATGGTTAAGGTGTATGCACCGGCCTCGATCGGTAACGTCAGCGTCGGTTTCGATGTGCTGGGCGCGGCGGTTTCGCCGATCGACGGCACGCTGCTGGGCGACTGCGTCAGCGTCGAAGCTGCCGAGACGTTCAGTTTGCAGAATGCCGGGCGCTTCGTCAGCAAGCTGCCGGCCGAGCCGAAAGAGAACATCGTTTATCAATGCTGGGAGCGCTTCTGCCAGGAGATCGGCCGCGAAGTGCCGGTGGCGATGCGGTTGGAAAAGAACATGCCGATCGGATCGGGGCTGGGTTCCAGCGCCTGTTCGGTGGTGGCTGGGCTGATGGCGATGAACGAATTCTGCGATCGGCCGCTGGATAAAATGACGCTGCTCGGCCTGATGGGCGAGCTGGAAGGGCGCATTTCCGGCAGCGTGCATTACGACAACGTGGCGCCATGCTATTTGGGCGGCCTGCAGCTGATGCTGGAAGAAGAAGGCATCATCAGCCAGGAGGTGCCGTGCTTCGACGATTGGCTGTGGGTCATGGCCTATCCCGGCATCAAGGTGTCCACCGCCGAAGCGCGCGCCATTTTACCCGCGCAATACCGTCGTCAGGATTGCATCAGCCACGGCCGCTACCTGGCCGGCTTTATTCACGCCTGCCACACCCGGCAGCCGCAGCTGGCCGCCAAATTGATGCAGGACGTGATCGCTGAACCGTACCGCACCCGGCTGTTGCCGGGCTTTGCCGAAGCGCGCAAGGCGGCGCAGGACATCGGCGCGCTGGCCTGCGGCATCTCCGGCTCCGGCCCGACGCTGTTCGCCGTCTGCAACGACGGCGCTACCGCGCAGCGCATGGCCGCCTGGCTGCAACAACACTATCTGCAAAACGACGAAGGTTTTGTTCATATTTGCCGTCTGGATACCGCAGGCGCTCGACTACTGGGATAACGCATGAAACTGTACAACCTTAAGGATCACAACGAGCAGGTCAGCTTCGCGCAGGCGATCAAACAAGGTCTGGGCAAGCAGCAGGGGCTGTTCTTCCCGCTGGAGCTGCCGGCGTTCGAACTGACCGAGATTGACCAGCTGCTGGAGCAGGATTTTGTCACCCGCAGCAGCCGCATTCTGTCGGCCTTTATCGGCGAAGAGGTGCCGGAAGCGGCGCTGAAGAAACGCGTACAGGCCGCCTTTGAGTTCCCGGCGCCGGTGGCGAAAGTGACGGAAGACGTCTCCTGCCTGGAGCTGTTCCACGGCCCGACGCTGGCGTTCAAAGACTTTGGCGGCCGCTTTATGGCGCAGATGCTGGCGGAAGTGGCCGGCGATCAGCCGGTGACCATTTTGACCGCCACCTCCGGCGACACCGGCGCCGCCGTGGCACACGCCTTCTACGGCCTGAAAAACGTCCGGGTGGTGATCCTCTATCCGCAGGGCAAAATCAGCCCGCTGCAGGAAAAGCTGTTCTGCACCCTGGGCGGCAACATTCATACCGTGGCGATCGACGGCGACTTCGACGCCTGTCAGGCGCTGGTGAAGCAGGCGTTCGACGATCAGGAGTTGAAAGATGCGCTGCACCTGAACTCGGCCAACTCGATCAACATCAGCCGCTTGCTGGCGCAGATCTGTTACTACTTCGAAGCGGTGGCGCAGCTGCCGCAGGAAGCGCGCAATCAGCTGGTCATTTCGGTGCCGAGCGGCAACTTCGGCGATCTGACCGCCGGGCTGCTGGCCAAGTCGCTGGGTCTGCCGGTGAAGCGCTTCATCGCCGCCACCAACGCCAACGACACCGTGCCGCGCTTCCTGACCAGCGGCCAGTGGCAGCCGCACGCTACGGTCGCGACGCTGTCCAACGCCATGGACGTCAGCCAGCCAAACAACTGGCCGCGCGTGGAAGAGCTGTTCCGTCGTAAGGTCTGGCAGCTGAAAGAGCTGGGTCACGCGGCGGTCAGCGATGAGACCACCAGGGAAACGATGCGTGAACTGGCCGAGCTGGGCTATATCTCAGAACCACACGCGGCCATTGCCTATCGCGCGCTGCGTGACCAGCTGCAGGAAGGAGAGTTTGGCCTGTTCCTCGGTACCGCGCATCCGGCCAAGTTTAAAGAGAGCGTAGAAGTGATCCTCGGCCAGGAGCTGCCGTTGCCGAAAGCGCTGGCGCTGCGGGCCGATCTGCCGCTGCTGTCGCACTCGCTGCCGGCCAATTTCGGCGAGCTGCGCAAGTTCCTGATGGGACTGCCGGCCTGAAGTTCAGCAGGCTAAAATGCGAAAAGCCGTCTTGCGACGGCTTTTTTTATGCCTGCTCCGGGCGTTTGAACACCAGTTCATTACCCTGCGAGGCGGCTTCGTCGAAGGCGTAGCCTTCCAGGTTGAAGTCCACCAGCTGTTCGCTACGCGTCAGGCGATTTTTGATGATAAAGCGGCTCATTAACCCGCGCGCTTTCTTGGCGTAGAAGCTGATGACCTTGTACTTGCCGTTCTTCTCGTCGAGGAACACCGGTTTGATCAGTGCGCCGTGCAGTTTGGCCGGCTTCACCGCCTTGAAATACTCGTCGGACGCCAGGTTGACTACCACGTCGTCGCCCTGCTGCTCCAGCGCTTCGTTGAGTTTCTGGGTGATTTTATCGCCCCAGAAACTGTACAGGTCTTTGCCTTTCGGGTTTTCCAGCTTGATGCCCATCTCCAGCCGGTACGGCATCATCAGATCGAGCGGGCGCAGCACGCCATACAGGCCGGACAGCATGCGCAGATGCTGCTGGGCGAAGTCGAAATCGGCTTCGTTGAAATCCTGCGCCTGCAGGCCGGTGTAAACGTCTCCCTTGAACGCCAGCAGCGCCTGACGGGCATTGTCCGGGGTAAATGTCGGCTGCCACTCGCTAAAGCGCGCGGCGTTCAGCCCGGCCAGCTTGTCGCTGATGCTCATCAGGCTGGCGATTTGCGCCGGCGTCAGCTCGCGGCAAATTTTGATCAGCTGTTTCGACTTGTCCAGCAGTTCGGGCTGCGTGAAGCGTTCTGTCGCCAGCGGGCTTTCGTAATCGAGCGTTTTTGCAGGGGAAATAATAACGAGCATGGCCAGATCCTGTTTATCCAAGTGCGGATACTGTAGCAAAAAGCGCGGGAAAAAGGGGCAATCGGTCCAATAGGCCGGGGCGCGTATCGCAGGCGCCCCGGAAAACTCAGCGCGGCGGCTTTTGGTCGTCCCACACGCCCGGCTCCAACTGCGACTTCAGCTCCGGATAACGGGTGGCGTCGAAGGTTGGCAGCTTGCCCAGGCGGCGTTGGCGATGGTAGTCGTCGGCCAGTTTCAGCGCCACCCGCGACAGCAGCAGGATCGCCGTCAGGTTGGTGATCGCCATCAGGGCCATGGAGGTATCTGCCATTTTCCACACCAGCGGCAGCTCCGCCAGCGCGCCGAACATCACCATGCCCAGCGCCACGCAGCGGAAAATCAGCAGGCCGCCCGGGTGGTTGTGCTCGAGGAACACCAGGTTGCTCTCGGCATAGGCATAGTTGGCGATGATCGAGGTGAAGGCGAAGAAGAAGATGGCGATGGCGACGAACGGTGCCCCCCAACTGCCGACGGCGGTTGACAGCGCGCGCTGGGTCAGATCGATGCCGCTGATGCTGTCGGTCGGCTGATCGAGTATGCCGGAAGAGAGGATGATCGCCGCGGTGGCGCTGCAGATGACGATGGTATCGATAAACACCCCGAGCATTTGCACATAGCCTTGCGAAGCCGGATGCGGCGGATAAGGCGAGGCGGACGCCGCCGCGTTGGGCGCCGAGCCCATGCCGGCTTCGTTGGAGAACAGGCCACGCTGCACGCCCTGAGTCATCGCCTGGGAAATACCGTAACCGACGGCGCCGGCCGCGGCTTCCTGCAGGCCGAAGGCGCTTTTGAAGATCAGCGCCAAGATCGCCGGCATGTGTTCGATGTTATGGCCAATCACCCAGAGAGCCAACAGCAGGTAGGCGCCGGCCATCAGCGGCACCACCAGTTCGGCCACTTTGGCGATGGAACGGATGCCGCCGAAGATCACCACGCCGCTCAGCAACACCAGGCCGATGCCGACGTGCAGCGGCTGCAAATGGAAGGCGACGGCGGAGGCCTGGGCGATGGAGTTGGCCTGTACGGCGTTGAACACCAGACCGAACGCGATGATCAGGAAGATGGAGAACAGCACGCCCATCCAGCGCATGCCGAGACCTTTTTCCATGTAATAGGCCGGGCCACCGCGGTAGTTGCCGTTATCGTCTTTGGTTTTGTAGAGCTGAGCCAGCGAGCTTTCCACAAAGGAGGTGGCCATGCCGATAAACGCCACCACCCACATCCAGAAGATGGCGCCGGGGCCGCCGGCGGTGAGGGCAATGGCGACGCCGGTCAGGTTACCGGTGCCGACGCGCGCCGCCAGCGTGGTACAGAGCGCCTGAAAAGAGGAGATGCCGGCGCTGTCGCTTTTATTGCTGTTTTTCAACACCGAGAACATGTGGCTGAAGTGGCGAAGCTGGATAAAGCGGGTACGCAACGTGAAGTAGATGCCGGTGCCGAGCAACAGATAAATCAGCACTGACCCCCACAAAATGTTGTTTATAAAATTCATCAGGTCCGTCAAGGGATCCCTCCTCTTATCGAAATGTCATGCGCACCTGGCAGCATCCACCGCAGGTGAAAAACATTGGCCTATTTTTTACAAGAGCTTAGCTGGAATCGGTCCGGCGTCAGTCGATTAAGATTTTTCGCAGATTAGCGGACGAATTGCATCAATTTTTTCGAATTTAACATAATTTATTCGGGCGATAGCACGTTATTGCCTTTCCATCCGCTCGGTTATGGCGAAAGATATCGGCGTAAACGGTTGCTCGCCCAAGGATAAAACAGATGCTTGCGCGCCGCGGTTTTCCAGCCTTGCGCCGGGCTTGGCGCATGTTATTATCAGGGCAGGGCATGGTTGAACAATGCCAAAAGTTCATGCACAAACGATGAGATAATGCCAACATGACCGACAAATTAACTTCCCTGCGCCAGCTGACTACAGTGGTTGCAGATACGGGTGATATCGCGGCAATGAAGCTGTATCAACCGCAGGACGCCACAACCAACCCTTCGCTGATCCTCAATGCAGCCCAAATTCCTGAATACCGCAAACTGATTGACGAAGCCATCGCCTGGGCGCGCGGCCAGAGCAGCGATCGCGAGCAGCAGATCGCCGACGCCGCCGACAAGCTGGCAGTCAACATCGGTCTGGAGATCCTCAAACTGGTTCCGGGCCGCATCTCCACCGAGGTTGACGCGCGTCTGTCTTACGACACCGTTGCCAGCGTGGCCAAGGCCAAGCGCCTGATCAAGCTGTACAACGAAGCCGGCATCAGCAACGATCGCATTCTGATCAAACTGGCCTCGACCTGGCAGGGCATCCGCGCGGCGGAGCAGCTGGAGAAAGAAGGCATCAACTGTAACCTGACGCTGCTGTTCTCCTTCGCTCAGGCTCGCGCCTGTGCCGAAGCCGGCGTTTACCTGATCTCGCCGTTCGTTGGCCGTATCCTCGACTGGTACAAAGCCAACGGCGACAAGAAAGAGTTCGCCCCGCACGAAGATCCGGGCGTGATCTCCGTGACCGAAATTTACCAGTACTACAAACAGCACGGTTACAACACCGTGGTGATGGGCGCCAGCTTCCGTAACGTCGGCGAAATCATCGAACTGGCCGGCTGCGACCGCCTGACCATCGCGCCTGCGCTGCTGAAAGAGCTGGCGGAGAGCGAAGGCGCGCTGGAGCGCAAACTGTCTTACACCGGTGAAGTGAAGGCGCGTCCTGCCGCACTGACCGAACCTGAGTTCTACTGGCAGCACAACCAGGATCCGATGGCGGTTGAGAAACTGACCGACGGCATCCGCAAGTTCGCCGTAGACCAGGGTAAACTGGAAAAAATGATCGCCGACCTGCTGTAATTCCTGCAGATCGCGCAGTAAAAAGGTGGCTCAGGCCACCTTTTTTTATGCCCGACGCTCCCGCCGGCGGGGGAAGCCCTTATACTCTCGGCAATGACAACAGAACGGGAGACGAACCCGTTCGGACCCCATCAGGCTGTAGAGGTTACGCATGGATATTTTACGTATTGGTTTGGTTTCCGTTTCTGACCGCGCTTCCGGCGGCGTTTACCAGGATAAAGGCATTCCGGCGCTGGAGGAGTGGCTGGCCGGCGCGCTGGCGACGCCGTTCAAGCTGGAAACCCGGCTGATCCCCGATGAGCAGACGCAAATTGAACAAACGCTGTGTGAGTTGGTGGACGAAATGGGCTGCCATCTGGTGCTGACCACCGGCGGCACCGGGCCGGCGCGTCGCGACGTCACCCCCGACGCCACGCTGGCGATCGCCGATCGCGTGATGCCCGGCTTCGGCGAGCAAATGCGTCAGATCAGCCTACACTATGTGCCAACGGCAATTCTTTCTCGCCAGGTGGGAGCGATCCGCAAGCAGGCGCTGATCATCAACTTGCCCGGCCAACCGAAGTCGATCAAAGAAACGCTGGAAGGGGTAAAGGATGAGCAGGGCAATGCGGTGGTGCACGGCATCTTCGCCAGCGTGCCTTATTGCATTCAACTGCTCGACGGGCCTTACGTCGAAACGCACGCCGCGGTGGTAGCAGCATTTCGGCCAAAGAGCGCGCGTCGCGAGATAAACCTCTAAATTTCAGCGTTCTGCGAGATCGGCTTCAGCCCGTCTGGTGTGAAAATAATTTGCCGTTATAGTAAGGATTCTTTTACAGAAAGCCTGCGGCTTTTATTTTTACAGCCTTTACCGACGGTGCCCTATGCCTCACGACACTAATCGCCGGCTGAACCGGCAAGACTACAAAACGCTGACGTTGGCCGCGTTGGGCGGCGCGCTGGAGTTTTACGACTTCATCATCTTCGTGTTCTTCGCCGCCGTGGTCGGCGATCTGTTCTTCCCGGCGGACATGCCGGAGTGGCTGCGGCTGGTGCAAACCTTCGGCATCTTCGCCGCCGGCTATCTTGCCCGCCCGCTGGGCGGCATCGTGATGGCGCACTTCGGCGATCTGGTCGGCCGCAAAAAGATGTTTACCCTGAGCATTCTGCTGATGGCGTTGCCGACGTTGGCGATGGGTCTGCTGCCGACCTACGCCAGCATCGGCATCGCCGCGCCGCTGCTGCTGCTGTTGATGCGCGTGCTGCAAGGCGCGGCGATCGGCGGTGAGGTGCCGGGCGCCTGGGTCTTCGTCGCCGAACACGTGCCGCGCCGGCGCATCGGTTTCGCCTGCGGTACGCTGACCGCCGGGTTGACGGTAGGCATCTTGCTGGGTTCGGTGGTGGCGACGGTGATCAACACCACGCTTAGCCCGCAGAGCATCGCCGGTGGCGGCTGGCGTATTCCTTTCCTGTTGGGTGGCATGTTCGGCTTGGTGGCGATGTACCTGCGCCGCTGGCTGCAGGAAACGCCAATCTTTATCGAGATGCAGGCGCGTAAAGCGCTGGCCGAAGAGCTGCCGCTGAAATCGGTGGTGCTCAATCACAAACGGGAAGTGGTGGTGTCGATGCTGCTGACCTGGTTGCTCTCTGCGGGTATCGTGGTGGTGATCCTGATGACCCCAACCTATCTGCAAAAACAGTTCGCCATTGCGCCGGCTTTGACGCTGCAGGCCAACAGTATCGCCACCATCATGCTGATCGCCGGCTGCATTGTCGCCGGTTTGTCGGCCGATCGCTTCGGCGCCAGCAAAACGCTGGTGGTCGGCAGTGTGCTGCTGGCCGGCTGCAGCTGGCTGTTCTATCAAACGGTGGGCGTGCGCCCGGAAATGTTGTTCGCCTGCTATGCGCTGGTGGGCTTCAGCGTAGGCGTGGTGGGGGCCGTGCCGTATGTGATGGTGCGGGCCTTCCCGGCGGAAGTGCGGTTTACCGGCATCTCGTTCTCATATAACGTCTCGTACGCTATTTTTGGCGGTTTAACCCCTATTTTTGTGACGCTGATCATGAAATTGACCCCGTTAGCGCCCGCTTACTATGTGCTGGCGCTGTCGCTCATCGGGCTGCTGCTCGGCGTCTACCTGCATCGCGACCTGAACAGCGAAGCCGGCGAGCGGCGAGCCGATTCCTACAGCTAAAAAAAAGCCCTGCACTGCAGGGCTTTTTCGTCAGGGAAGGGCGATTACGCCGTGACCGGCGAGGCCGCGACGCGGGCCGGAGCCGGCTCGCCAATTGGCAGCACGGTGCGGCCGTATTGCTCGTTGAGCACTTCGGCCATCGCCAGGTAAATGGCGCTGGCACCGCAGATGATGCCCTCATAACCGGCGAAGGTCAGCAGCGCGTGATTGCCGGTGATGTTGCCGACGGCCAGCAGGGCGAACAGCAGCGTGAGGCTGGCGAACACGAACTGCAGCACGCGGTTGGCGGCCAGGGTGCCGAAGAACATGAACAGGGTGAAGACGCCCCACAGCGCCAGGTAGATGCCCAGCACGTGCGCCTCGGTGGCTTCAGCCAGGCCCAGACGCGGCAGCAGCAGCAGGCCGACCAGGCTCAGCCAGAAGCTGCCGTAGGCGGTGAACGCCGTCATGCCGAAGGTGTTGCCCTTCTTGTACTCCAGCAGACCGGCCAGGATCTGGGCCAGGCCACCGAAGAAAATCCCCATGCTGATGATGGCGGAGTTCAGTGGGAAAAAGCCCGCGTTGTGCAGGTTCAGCAAGACGGTGGTCATCCCGAAGCCCATCAGGCCGAGAGGGCCGGGATTCGCCAACTTGTTGGTGTGCATAAGTCCTCTGCGATAACAGAAAATTAACGGAAACAGCGAAGTAAAATCATAAATGGTCTGAATGGCCAAAAAATCGAAGTTTTCCACCAGAGCGCGCGCATCATAATGATCCCCGCAGCCGGAAACAATGATCTGAATGACGATAAAAAAAGAAATTTTTTTCGCCTTGCCCCTTGATGCCGGACGGGATGGCCCCATCTTATTTGCAACCGCAGCTGCTAACCGCGGGTCGCACTGAGATATCGGGCAGTTGAAAAGCAAAAAATCGCCCGCATATAGGTTAGCAACCTGACTGATTATGAATTTTTTAGTGGAGACGTTTAGATGGGCAAAATTATTGGTATCGACCTGGGTACTACCAACTCTTGCGTAGCAATTATGGATGGTGCCAAGGCACGCGTGCTGGAAAACGCCGAGGGCGACCGCACCACTCCTTCTATTATCGCATATACCCAGGACGGTGAAACTCTGGTTGGCCAGCCGGCTAAGCGTCAGGCAGTGACCAACCCTGAAAACACCCTGTTCGCCATCAAGCGCCTGATCGGTCGCCGCTTCCAGGATGAAGAAGCGCAGCGCGACAAAGCGATCATGCCGTACAAAATCGTCGAAGCCGACAACGGCGACGCCTGGCTGGAAGTGAAAGGCCAGAAAATGGCTCCGCCGCAGATCTCTGCGGAAGTGCTGAAAAAAATGAAGAAAACGGCGGAAGATTACCTGGGCGAACCGGTAACTGAAGCGGTTATCACCGTACCGGCTTACTTCAACGACGCCCAGCGTCAGGCGACCAAAGACGCCGGCCGCATCGCGGGTCTGGAAGTCAAACGCATCATCAACGAACCGACCGCTGCGGCCCTGGCCTACGGCCTGGACAAAGAAGTCGGCAACCGCACCATCGCGGTTTATGACCTGGGCGGCGGTACTTTCGATATCTCTATCATCGAAATCGACGACGTTGACGGCGAAAAAACCTTTGAAGTGCTGGCGACCAACGGTGACACCCACCTGGGTGGCGAAGACTTCGACAGCCGTCTGATCAACTACCTGGTGGAAGAGTTCAAGAAAGATCAGGGTATCGATCTGCGCAACGATCCGCTGGCGATGCAGCGCCTGAAAGAAGCCGCTGAGAAAGCGAAGATTGAACTGTCTTCCGCTCAGCAGACCGACGTTAACCTGCCGTACATCACTGCAGACGCGACCGGTCCAAAACACATGAACATCAAAGTGACTCGCGCCAAACTCGAGTCTCTGGTTGAAGATCTGGTTGCGCGTTCTATCGAGCCGCTGAAAGTGGCGCTGAAAGACGCAGGCCTGTCGGTTTCCGACATCCAGGACGTGATCCTGGTGGGCGGCCAGACCCGTATGCCAATGGTGCAGAAGAAAGTCGCAGACTTCTTCGGCAAAGAACCGCGTAAAGACGTGAACCCGGACGAAGCGGTTGCCGTAGGCGCTGCGGTACAGGGCGGCGTGTTGGCCGGTGATGTGAAGGACGTTCTGCTGCTGGACGTGACCCCGCTGTCGCTGGGTATCGAAACCATGGGCAGCGTGATGACGCCGCTGATCACCAAAAACACCACGATCCCGACCAAGCACAGCCAGGTGTTCTCTACTGCGGAAGACAACCAGTCTGCAGTAACCATCCACGTGCTGCAGGGTGAGCGTAAGCGCGCCAGCGATAACAAATCTCTGGGCCAGTTCAACCTGGACGGCATCCAGGCGGCACCGCGCGGCATGGCGCAGATCGAAGTGACCTTCGATATCGATGCCGACGGCATCCTGCACGTGTCTGCCAAAGACAAGAACACCGGTCGTGAGCAGAAGATCACCATCAAGGCATCTTCTGGCCTGAACGAAGACGAAATCCAGAAAATGGTGCGCGATGCCGAGCTGAACGCTGAAGCTGACCGCAAGTTCGAAGAGCTGGTACAGACGCGTAACCAGGCGGATCACCTGATCCACGGTACTCGCAAGCAGCTGGAAGAAGCGGGTGACAAACTGCCGGCGGAAGATAAAACGGCGATCGAAGCGGCGCTGAAAGATCTGGAAGCGGCGGTGAAAGGCGAAGATAAAGCCGAGATCGAAGCGAAGACTCAGGCGCTGGTGCAGGTTTCCGGCAAGCTGCTGGAAATGGCTCAGGCGCAGCAGGCTCAGCAGGGTGCTGACGCCGGCGCGGACAACGCGGCGCAGAAAGACGACGACGTGGTTGACGCTGAGTTCGAAGAAGTTAAAGACAAAAAATAATCGCCCTTAAGCGGGCACGGGGCGGCCGAGATGCCGCTACCGGAAACCAGCACGGGCGTCGAGGCAACTCTGCGCCCGTGCACGCATGTTAAGGGTAAGCGAAAGAATGGCGAAGAAAGACTATTACGAGATTCTCGGCGTCAGCAAGACGGCGGATGAACGTGAGATCAAAAAGGCGTATAAACGCCTGGCGATGAAATACCATCCTGACCGCAACCAGGAACAAGACGCCGAAACCAAGTTTAAAGAAGTTAAAGAAGCTTACGAAGTCCTGACCGACGACCAGAAACGCGCGGCCTACGACCAGTATGGCCACGCGGCCTTTGAACAGGGCGGCATGGGCGGCGGCGGCTTTGGCGGCGGTGCCGACTTCAGCGATATCTTTGGCGACGTGTTTGGCGATATCTTCGGCGGAGGCCGCCGTCAGCGCGCCAGCCGCGGTTCTGATCTGCGCTATAACATGGAGCTGACCCTCGAGGAAGCGGTACGTGGCGTCACCAAAGAGATCCGCATCCCGACGCTGGAAGAGTGCGACGTCTGCCACGGCAGCGGCGCCAAGCCGGGCAGTTCACCGGTCACCTGCCCAACCTGTCACGGTCAAGGCCAGGTGCAAATGCGTCAGGGCTTCTTCACCGTGCAGCAGGCGTGTCCACACTGCCATGGCCGCGGCCAGATCATCAAAGATCCGTGCAACAAGTGCCACGGTCACGGCCGGGTTGAGAAATCCAAAACGCTGTCGGTGAAAATTCCGGCCGGCGTCGATACTGGCGACCGCATCCGCCTGGCGGGTGAAGGCGAAGCCGGCGAGCACGGCGCACCGGCGGGCGATCTGTACGTTCAGGTGCAGGTGAAGGCGCACCCGATCTTCGAGCGTGAAGGCAACAACCTGTACTGTGAAGTGCCGATCAACTTCGCCATGGCGGCGCTGGGCGGCGAGATTGAAGTGCCGACGCTGGATGGCCGGGTGAAACTGAAGGTGCCTTCGGAGACCCAAACCGGCAAGCTGTTCCGCATGCGCGGCAAGGGTGTGAAATCGGTGCGTGGGGGCAGCCAGGGCGACCTGCTGTGCCGCGTAGTGGTGGAAACACCGGTCAATCTGAACGACAAGCAGAAGCAACTGTTGCGTGAGCTGGAAGAGAGCCTGGGCGGCCCATCCGGCGACAAGAACAGCCCGCGCTCGAAGAGCTTCTTCGACGGGGTGAAAAAGTTCTTTGACGACCTGACTCGCTAACCTTCTGTTTCTGTTGGTTTATGTTAGAACCCCGGGCATTTGCCCGGGGTTTTTATTTGCGTGCTACAACGCTCATTCCCTAAGAATAATGTGATTTACTCGTGCTTTTGATCGGTTTTTTCGAGTTATTTAGCATTTATAAACTTATTTTTTCGAACTAAAACGCCCTCTATACTCACTTCATGACTGTGGTTCGCAGGGCGCTACGTCCTGCACAGATTTGGAGAGACGTACTGTGACCAACATCATTCGTCAATTTTTACGTCAGGAAGCCGCGGGCGGCATCATTCTGATCGCGGCGGCGATCGTCGCCCTGATCATGGCCAACAGCCCGGCGCAGGGGATCTATCAGGCATTCCTTAACCTGCCGGTGATGGTGAAAATTGCTTCGCTGGAGATCGCCAAGCCGCTGCTGCTGTGGATCAACGACGGCCTGATGGCCATCTTCTTCCTGGTGGTGGGGCTCGAGGTCAAGCGCGAGCTGATGCAAGGCTCGCTGTCCGGGCGTGACAAGGCGGTATTTCCGGCGATCGCCGCACTGGGCGGCATGCTGGCGCCGGCGCTGATTTACCTGCTTTTCAACGGCGCGGATGAAGTCACTCGCCAGGGTTGGGCAATCCCGGCGGCGACCGATATCGCCTTCGCGCTGGGCGTAATGGCGCTGCTGGGCAACCGCGTGCCGACTAGCCTGAAAGTATTCCTGCTGGCGTTGGCGATCATCGATGACCTGGGCGTGATTATCATCATCGCGCTGTTCTACACCCACGAAGTGTCGATGGTGGCGCTGGGCGTGGCAGCGGCGGCGACGGTGCTGCTGGCGGTGATGAACTGGCGTGGCGTGGGAAAAACCTCGCTGTATATGATGGTTGGCCTGGTGTTGTGGGTGGCGATCCTCAAGTCCGGGGTGCACGCGACGTTGGCCGGGGTGATCGTCGGCTTTATGATCCCGCTGAACGTCAAGAAGGGGCCATCGCCATCGGAAACGCTGGAGCATGAGCTGCACCCGTGGGTCGCGTTTATGATCCTGCCGCTGTTCGCTTTCGCTAACGCCGGGGTCTCTTTGCAGGGCGTATCGCTGGAAGGATTGACGTCGCTGCTGCCGGTCGGGATTGCGGCTGGCTTGTTTATCGGTAAGCCGCTGGGGATTTTCCTCTTCAGCCTGCTGGCGGTAAAAATGGGCATCGCCCGTTTGCCTGAAGGCATCGGCTTCAAACAGGTATTTGCCGTTTCGGTGCTTTGCGGTATTGGTTTCACCATGTCGATTTTTATCGCCTCGCTGGCGTTCGGCGAGGCGGATATGGTGCTCAGCACCTATTCCCGTCTGGGGATCCTGTTGGGCTCGACGGCTGCGGCGGTGGTAGGGTATGGATTGCTGCGTCTGGCGTTGCCGCGCGTACGTTAATCCTGAATGTGCCCGGTAAGGGCACATAATAAAATGGCTGGTCGGAGCTGTACGGTATAAAATATGTGCAGCTTCGGCCGTTCTTCGTTGGGACTAATGGGGCTATACGTTGTCTGAAGCAGGGAAAGGAAGTTTGTCGCTCGTCACGGCACACCGTTTGCCGCTGCGAAACGTTGTTAAGGAGAGCCGCTCGTGAGGATGTCGCATATCAACTTTAATCACCTTTACTATTTCTGGCAGGTCTGCAAGGCCGGTTCCGTAGTCGGCGCCGCTGAAGCGTTGTTTCTGACGCCGCAGACCATCACCGGCCAGATCAAGGCGCTGGAAGAGCGGTTGGACGGCAAGCTGTTCAAACGCCAGGGGCGCGGGTTGGTGCCTTCGGAGCTGGGGCAGTTGGTGTTCCGCTATGCTGACAAGATGTTTATGCTCAGCCAGGAAATGCTGGATATCGTCAACTATCGCAAAGAGTCGAATCTGCTGTTCGACGTCGGCGTGGCGGACGCGCTGTCGAAGCGCCTGGTCAGCCAGGTGTTGGAAACGGCGGTGGTGGTGGACAACGAACAGATCCACCTGCGTTGTTTTGAATCGACGCACGAGATGCTGCTGGAGCAGCTCAGCCAGCACAAGCTGGATATGATCCTGTCGGATTGCCCGGTGGACTCCAGCCAGCAGGAAGGGCTGTTCTCGCTGAAGCTGGGCGAGTGCGGCATCAGCTTCTTCTGTCGCCAGCCGGCGCCGGAGTTGCCGTTCCCGGCCTGCCTGGAACAGCGTAAGTTGCTGATCCCCGGCCGCCGTTCGATGCTGGGGCGCAAACTGCTCAACTGGTTCAATACACAGGGCATCCAGGTGGAGATTCTGGGCGAGTTCGACGATGCGGCGCTGATGAAGGCTTTCGGCATGTACCACAACGCGATCTTCGTGGCGCCGACGCTGTATGCGCAGGATACCTACAACGATGATAACGTGGTGGAGATTGGACGTATAGACAGCGTGCAGGAGGAGTATTACATCATCTTCGCCGAGCGCATGATCCAGCATCCGGCGGTGCAGCGCGTCTGCAACAAAGACTTCTCGGCGCTGTTTTCCTGCTAGCGGTTCACTGAACGCAGGGCGTAAAAAAACCGGCCTGAGCCGGTTTTTTTATCAAGCAGATAACGAAATGCTTACTGCATTGCGTTGATGCGTGCAGTCAGGTTTGACTTATGACGCGCTGCTTTGTTTTTGTGGATCAGGCCTTTAGCTGCCTGACGGTCCACCAGTGGCTGCATTACCAGGAATGCATTTTGTGCTGCTTCTTTGTCGCCAGCTGCGATAGCTGCGTCTACCTTCTTGATGAAGGTACGCACCATTGAGCGACGGCTTGCGTTATGCTTGCGGCGTTTCTCAGACTGTACGGCGCGTTTCTTAGCTGATTTGATATTAGCCAAGGTCCAACTCCCAAATATATTCTATTGAGGACAATTCAAAGGCCGAGGAATATGCCCTTTTAGCCTTCGTTTGTCAATGGATTTGTGCAAATAAGCGCCGTTTGTACAGGCGGCACTCGCTACGTTGTGATGGCGCAGGATTTTACCAGCTTCGCTCTTGGGAATACAGTGTTTCGCGAGAAAATTCGCCAATGATTTGCCGCGGCGGGCGCAAGCCGTTGGCCGCGGTCGAGAATCGGCCCGGCGGCGCGGGATAAACTGCGGTGAAGCCGTTTCACGCGCAGATTATCTCCGGTATGGTATGTCTATTACATAAAGGCACCAATCGCGGGTTAACCTTACCGGCTGTACAAGGTATAATCCGCCGATTTCCACTGTTTTGAGCCAGCTATGGAGCTAATTCGCGGCATTCACAATATCCGGGCGCGCCACCATGGTTGCGTGCTCACCATCGGCAACTTTGACGGCGTACACCGCGGTCATCAGGCGCTGCTGGAGCAGTTGAAGCAACAAGGGCAACGCCTCGGGCTGCCGGTGATGGTCATGATCTTTGAGCCGCAGCCGCTGGAGATGTTCGCCGCAGACAAGGCGCCGGCCCGTTTGACGCGCCTGCGCGACAAGGCCAACTATCTGGCGCAGGCGGGCGTTGATTACCTGCTGTGCGTCAAGTTCGATCCGCGTTTTGCCGCCAACACCGCGCAGGCGTTCGTCGCCGAGCTGCTGGTGGAGAAGCTCGGCGTCAAATTCCTGATGGTGGGGGATGATTTTCGCTTTGGCGCCGGGCGTCAGGGCGATTTTCCGCTATTGCAGCAGGCCGGAAAAGAGTACGGCTTCGACGTGGTCAGCACCCCGACCTTCCGCGAAGGCGACCGGCGCATCAGCAGTACGGCGATCCGCACTGCGCTGAGCGAGGACGATCTGCCGCTGGCAGAGACCCTGCTGGGCCACCCGTACAGCATCTCCGGGCGCGTGGTGCACGGCGATGAGCTGGGCCGCACCATCGGCTTCCCGACCGCCAACCTGCCGCTCAAGCGCCTGGTGGCGCCGGTGAAAGGGGTGTATGCGGTGGAGGTGTACGGCCTGGGGCCGCAGCCGCTGCCGGGCGTGGCCAACATCGGCACGCGTCCGACCGTCGCCGGCGTGCGCCAGCAGCTGGAAGTGCATCTGCTGGATGTCACAATGGATCTTTACGGGCGCCATATTGAGGTGGTGCTCCGCGCAAAATTGCGCAATGAACAACGGTTTGCTTCGCTCGATGCCCTGAAGCAGCAAATCGCCAATGATGTGGTGACGGCCCGGAAGTTCTTCGGGCTACAGACACCGGTTTAATCTCTATAGCCGAAAACGGAACCGAGAATCTAATGAGTGACTACAAGAATACCCTGAACTTGCCGGAAACAGGGTTCCCGATGCGCGGCGATCTCGCCAAGCGCGAACCTGGCATGCTGCAACGTTGGTATGAACAGGATCTGTACGGGATTATTCGTACTGCCAAAAAGGGCAAAAAAACCTTCATTTTGCATGACGGCCCTCCGTATGCGAACGGCAGCATTCACATTGGTCACTCGGTTAACAAGATTCTCAAAGACATTATCATCAAGTCGAAAGGGATGGCCGGCTTCGACTCGCCTTATGTGCCGGGTTGGGATTGCCACGGCCTGCCGATCGAACTGAAGGTGGAGCAGCTGTACGGCAAACCGGGCGAGAAGCTGACGGCGGCCGAGTTCCGCCAGAAGTGCCGCGAATACGCGGCCGAGCAGGTTGAAGGTCAGAAGAAGGACTTCATCCGCCTGGGCGTGCTGGGCGACTGGGATCGTCCCTACCTGACCATGGATTTCAAAACCGAAGCCAACATTATCCGCGCGCTGGGCAAGATCATCAGCAACGGCCACCTGCTGAAAGGCGCCAAGCCGGTTCACTGGTGCACCGACTGCGGCTCATCGCTGGCGGAAGCGGAAGTGGAGTACTACGACAAGACTTCGCCGTCGATCGACGTGACCTTCCATGCGGCCGACGCGGCTGCCGTGGCGGCCAAGTTTGGCGTGAGCCACTTCAACGGCGCCATCTCGCTGGTTATCTGGACCACCACCCCGTGGACCCTGCCAGCCAACCGCGCGATCTCGCTGCATCCGGACTTCACCTATCAACTGGTGCAGGTTGACGGCCAGTGCCTGATCCTGGCGGCCGAACTGGTGGAAAGCGTGATGAAACGCGCCGGCATCACCGAGTGGACGGTGCTGGGCAGCTGCAAAGGCGCCGATCTGGAGCTGTTGCGCTTCAAACATCCGTTCATGGACTTCGACGTGCCGGCGATCCTCGGCGAGCACGTGACGCTGGACGCCGGTACCGGTGCGGTGCACACCGCGCCAGGCCACGGCCCGGACGACTTCGTGATCGGCCAGAAATACGGCCTGGAAGTGGCCAACCCGGTAGGTCCGAACGGCTGCTACCTGACCGGCACCTACCCGCTGCTGGACGGCAAGTTCGTCTTCAAGGCCAACGATCTGATCGTCGATCTGCTGCGTGACAAAGGCGCGCTGCTGCACGTCGAGAAGTTCTTGCACAGCTATCCGTGCTGCTGGCGCCACAAGACGCCGATCATCTTCCGCGCCACGCCGCAATGGTTCATCAGCATGGATCAGAAAGGCCTGCGTCAGCAGTCGCTGGAAGAGATTAAGGGCGTGCAGTGGATCCCGGATTGGGGCCAGGCGCGCATCGAAATGATGGTCGCCAACCGCCCGGACTGGTGCATCTCGCGTCAGCGCACCTGGGGCGTGCCGATGTCGCTGTTCGTGCACAAAGAGACCGAGCAGCTGCACCCGCGCACCGTTGAGCTGATGGAAGAAGTGGCCAAGCGCGTCGAGCAAGACGGCATTCAGGCCTGGTGGGATCTGGACGCGGCCGACATCCTCGGCGCGGAAGCCGCCGACTACGTGAAAGTGCCGGATACGCTGGACGTGTGGTTCGATTCCGGTTCTACCCACGCCTCTGTTGTCGATGTGCGCCCTGAATTCAACGGCCACGGCGCCGACATGTATCTGGAGGGCTCCGACCAACACCGCGGCTGGTTCATGTCATCGCTGATGATCTCCACCGCGATGAAGGGCAAGGCGCCTTACAAGGAAGTGCTGACTCACGGCTTCACCGTCGACGGCCAGGGCCGCAAGATGTCCAAGTCGATCGGCAACACCGTCAGCCCGCAGGACGTGATGAACAAGCTCGGCGGCGACATTCTGCGTCTGTGGGTGGCGTCGACCGATTACACCGGCGAGATCGCGGTATCCGACGAGATCCTCAAGCGTTCCGCCGACTCTTACCGCCGCATCCGCAACACCGCGCGCTTCCTGCTGGCCAACCTGAACGGGTTCGAGCCGAGCACCGACTGCGTGGCGCCTGAAGACATGGTGGTGCTGGATCGCTGGGCGGTCGGCCGCGCGCTGGCGGCGCAGCAGGATATCGAGCAGGCTTATGCCAACTACGATTTCCACGAAGTGGTGCAGCGCCTGATGCAGTTCTGTTCGGTCGAGATGGGCTCCTTCTACCTGGATATCATCAAGGATCGTCAGTACACCGCCAAGAGCGACAGCGTCGCCCGCCGCAGCTGCCAGACCGCGCTGTATCACATCGTGGAAGCGCTGGTGCGCTGGATGGCGCCGATCATGTCGTTCACCGCAGACGAGATCTGGGGTTTCATGCCGGGCAAACGCGCGCAGTACGTGTTCACCGAAGAGTGGTACGACGGCCTGTTCGGGTTGGCGGAAGGCGAGCCGATGAACGACGCTTTCTGGGCTGAGCTGCTGAAAGTGCGCGGCGAAGTGAACAAGGTGCTGGAGCAGGCGCGTGCCGACAAACGCCTCGGCGGTTCGCTGGAAGCGGCGGTGACGCTGTATGCCGACAGCGAGCTAGCGGCTCGCCTGAACAGCCTGCAGGATGAGCTGCGCTTCGTGCTGCTGACCTCTGCGGCAAGCGTTGCGCCATTGGCGGATGCGCCGGCCGACGCGCAGGCCTCCGAGCTGCTGAAAGGGCTGAAGATCGCCTTCAGCACGGCGCCGGGTGAGAAGTGCCCGCGCTGCTGGCATTACACCACCGATATCGGTCTGGTGGCGGAGCACGCAGACATCTGCGGCCGCTGTGTGAGCAACGTCGCCGGTGACGGTGAGAAGCGTAACTTTGCCTGAGAATTCGCGCCTGATGAGTAAACCAATTTGTTCGACCGGCCTGCGTTGGCTGTGGGTTGTAGTGGCGGTGCTGGCGCTGGATTTCGGCAGCAAGCAGTGGATCCTCGCTAACTTTACGCTGGGCCAGTCCCAGCCGTTGATCCCGTCGTTCAACCTGTTTTACGCGCGCAACTACGGCGCTGCGTTCAGCTTCCTGGCCGATCACGGCGGTTGGCAGCGCTGGTTCTTCGCCGGCATCGCCATCGCCATCGTCGCGGTGCTGCTGGTGATGATGTACCGCAGCGCGGCGCAGCAGAAGCTGAACAACATCGCCTACGCCTTCATCATCGGCGGGGCGTTGGGCAACCTGTTTGATCGCCTGTGGCACGGTTTTGTGGTCGATTTCATCGACTTCTACGTCGGTGACTGGCACTACCCGACCTTCAATCTGGCGGACAGCTTTATCTGCGTGGGTGCGGCGATGATCGTGCTGGAAGGTTTCCTGTCGCCGGCGAACAAAGGCGCAAAGAGTAAAGGTGAGTAACATGACGGCTCAGATTATCAGTGACAGCGCGGTGCTGGTTCACTTTACGCTGAAACTGGAAGACGGTTCGACCGCCGAATCTACCCGCAGCAGCGGCAAACCGGCGCTGTTCCGTCTGGGTGACGGCAGCCTGTCGGCGCCGCTGGAAGCGCAGCTGCTCGGCCTGCGAGCGGGCGACAAGTGTGCCTTTACCCTGCAGCCGGAAGCGGCGTTCGGCGCGGAGAACCCGGATCTGGTCCAGTTCTTCTCGCGCCGCGACTTCGCGGAAACCGGCGTGCCGGACGTGGGTACCATTATGCTGTTTACCGCCATCGACGGCAGCGAAATGCCGGGCGTGGTGCGCGCGGTGGCGGAGGATTCAATCACCGTCGATTTCAACCATCCGCTGGCGGGCCATCCGGTGACCTTCGACATTGAAGTGCTGGAGATCGATCCGCAGCAGGAGGAGACGCATGCAAATATTGCTGGCTAACCCGCGTGGCTTCTGCGCCGGGGTTGATCGTGCGATCAGCATCGTGGAACGTGCGCTGGAGCTGTATGGCGCGCCGATCTACGTACGGCATGAAGTGGTGCACAACCGCTACGTGGTTGACAGCCTGCGTGAGCGGGGCGCCGTGTTTATCGAAGAGATCGCCGAAGTGCCGGACGGTTCTATCCTGATCTTCTCGGCGCACGGCGTGTCTCAGGCGGTACGCGCCGAAGCCAAGGCGCGCGATCTGACCATGTTGTTCGACGCCACTTGCCCATTGGTGACCAAGGTGCATATGGAAGTGGCGCGCGCCAGCCGCCGCGGCACCGAAGCGATTCTGATTGGCCATGCCGGTCATCCGGAGGTGGAAGGCACCATGGGCCAGTACAGCAACCCGAAGGGCGGCATGTACCTGGTCGAATCGCCGGAAGACGTGTGGAAGCTGCAGGTGAAAGACGAAAGCAATCTGTGCTTCATGACGCAGACCACGCTGTCGGTTGATGATACCTCGGACGTGATTGACGCGCTGCGTCAGCGCTTCCCGAGCATTATCGGTCCGCGTAAGGATGACATTTGCTACGCCACCACCAACCGTCAGGAAGCGGTGCGTAACCTGGCCGGCGATGCGGATGTGGTGCTGGTGGTGGGGTCAAAGAACTCTTCCAACTCTAACCGTCTGGCTGAACTGGCGCAGCGCGTGGGCAAACCGGCTTATCTGATCGATTCGGCGGCGGATATTCAGGAGACCTGGCTGAGCGAAGCGCGCAATATCGGCGTTACCGCCGGCGCCTCGGCACCGGACGTGCTGGTGCAGGAGGTGATCTCTCGCCTGAAAGCGCTGGGCGGCCTGGACGTGCATGAAATCAGCGGGCGTGAAGAGAACATCGTGTTTGAAGTGCCTAAAGAGCTGCGGGTGGACGTTCGTCAGATTGACTGACATGCGCCGGCGGATGACAGCGGGGAGCTTAGGCTTCCCGTTTTTTTTGGAATCGTGCCGCGTTAAAAATAACATGCCATGCATATTCAAATTTTCTGCTAACTAAAGTCAAATTTATTCTGAGTATTTGAAATAACGTCGGTGTAATTAATTATATAGGCTGGCGAAAAGTCATTAATCAGAATATCATTAGGCTGCAATCTAAATGAGGCCCGGTGTTGGCAAAGTGATTACAATAATTACAATAATGGACGTTGCAGATATTTCTTATTTTATTCCTGTCGAATATGTTCTACGGCCGTTAATCCCTTCTCCTGCAAATAGAGTTTCATATGTTCCAGCAACCGTCTGACTTTTAATGGCTGGATCTCCCTGCGCGGCATAATGGCATAGCAATTAATTTCCGGTAACCGCCAATCGGGCAATATTTCAATCAGCTCACCGCTGCGCAATTCACGTTCAACGTTGGCGAAGAAATTGCGAATGATCCCCTTGCCGGTCAGCGCCAACTCCTTCATCGCCATACCGCTGTTGGTGAACAAACGCCCCGTCATACGCATGCGGTGTTCGCCGCCGTCGCGATGGATAAGACGGACAAACTGCGGGTTGCCGAGCGGTGTAAAGGTGACCCAGTGGTGATGGCTCAGCGCCTGCGGTGAATCCGGCACGCCGTGGTGTGCCAGGTAGGCCGGTGAGGCGCATAACACTTCACGGCAGCGCGCCAGCCGCGTGGAAACGTAGCTGGAGTCGGCCAGCACACCGCCACGTATCGCCAGATCGATGCGTTGCGTGATGAGGTCTATCTTCTCATCGTGGATTTCCAGTCGCAGCGTAAGCTGCGGGTGTTCATCGAGGAAGCTTTGCAGCGCCGGCACCAGATAGTGGGTGGCGAATTCAGTGGAGGTGGCGACACGCAGTTCGCCGACCAGCTCGCCGCGCAGCGCGGCGATCCGTTGTTGGCCACGTTCGGCTGCGTGGATCATCAGCAGGCAATCTTCATAAAAACACAATCCTGCTTCGGTCAGACTCAATGAACGCGTCGATCGCAACAGTAATTGAATGCCCAGATGTTCCTCCAGCTGGCGAATATGTTGGCTGACGGCGGAGGTCGTCATGCCCAATTCTTTTGCCGCCATGCTGAATGCGCCGCAATCGACCACTTTTGAGAAAATGGCCATGCGTTTTAAAATATTGCTCATAGTTTGTTAAGCACAACTTAACCAAGATTGTGAATTATACGGGCTAATAATATAGCACCATCTCTTCTATATTGCCTGAAGCATATAAACGCCGGGCTGATTATTATTTTGCAGAGATTTTTTCTCTTTTTGATAAATCTTATTGCGCTTATCAATAATACACCCGCGCCACATCGCAACAGGAGCTCATTGTGGACAGCGCTCAGAAAGAAGAAATATCGTTAAAGATCCTACGTGAATTATTGCAATACCGCCGCCGTTTCCCCGGCGACGACACCTCGATCGCCGAAGAAGAACGGCGGGTCACTCAGGTGCAATTGCCGCGCATTCGGGCATTCATCGAAAACGAGCAACGTATCGAATTCGTGCTACCGGCCTTCCCGACCAAGTCGCCCAACACCAACAAGGTGATCGGTGCGGTGCCGGACATGGCGGAGCGGCTGTCGTTGATCTTCCTCAACTCGCTGTGCCAGCGCATTCAGCTCTATTACCCGCCGGGGGCGCATATCGTTATCTGCTCCGACGGTCACGTGTTCGGCGATCTGATCCGCGTCAGCGACGACGCGATCAACCACTATCAGCGCGAGATTGAAAGCCTGCTGCATGAAGTGGGCGCGACATACCTGAGCGTGTTCAACCTCGGCGATGTCAAAGGCCTGGCGGAGCATACCGATGATTATGATCTGCTGCGCCGATTGTTGGTGGAGGGCTATGCCGAATCGGAAGAGGCGATCAAACAGCAACTGATGCAGGACGAACAGGGCCTCTTGCTGTACCGCGCCATCACGCGCTTCCTGTATGAAGACAGCCAACTGCCGGGCTACAGCGGTTCCAACGCCGCGCTGCAGAAAGACGCCAAACAGCGCGCTTGCGGCGTGATCCAGCGCAGCTGGGCCTGGGGCAATCTGCTGGCGCAGCACTTCCCGGCGGCGATCCGTCTGTCGATTCACCCGCAGCCGGTCGACAGTCTGAAAATGGGTATCCACATGATGCCGACCAAAGACGACTGGCTGACGCCGTGGCACGGCGTGGCAGCCAACGTGAACGGCCAGTTCGTGCTGATGAAACGTAAAGACGCGCAGAGCCTGGACGGCGAGCTGGTAGAGATCCGCGGCACGCCGAGCCATTACCTGATCGAACAACCGCAGATGGCCTGAGGCCGCTGCATGCTTTTGCGCCCGAAATCCTGACGGGCGCGTTTTTGACGGCACGTTGCCGTGTGAGCAGCACATTCGATGCAAGGAGAATACTGATGAACAACCAACCGCTTAATTGCCATATCCAACCGAATACCCCGTTCGGCGCGATCCTGACGCCGCAGCATCCGGGGCAAAAGATCGGCGAGCTACCGGTGGCGGCGCTGCGAGCGCTGGCGCAGGAGCACCACTTGCTGGTGCTGCGCAGATTCGACTCCGGTTTCAGCGATGGGGAGGTTCTGACGCGCTACGCCGAGCAGTGGGGCGAGATCATGATGTGGCCGTTCGGCGCGGTGCTGGACGTGAAGGAACATCCTGACGCCAAGGATCATATTTTCGACAGCAGCTACGTCCCGCTGCATTGGGATGGTATGTATAAGCCGACCATCCCCGAGTTCCAGCTGTTCCACTGCGTGGCGGCGCCGTCGCAGGACGAAGGCGGGTGCACTACCTTCGTCGATACCACGCGGTTGCTGGCCAATACGGACGAAGCGTTGTTGGATCAGTGGCTGTCGGTGTCGATCACCTACCGCATCAAGCAGGTGGTGCATTACGGCGGAGAAGTCTGTTCGCCGTTGGTGGTGCAGCACCCGAACGGCAGGGGCTTGATCATGCGCTACAATGAACCGCCGACGGAGGGGAAAAAATTCCTCAACCAGCATGCGCTGGAATATCACGGCGTGCCGGAACAACAGCAGGAACAGTTCCATCACACTCTGCAGCAGCACCTGTACGATCCGCGTCACTATTATGCCCATCAGTGGCAACAGGGCGACGTGGTGGTGGCGGACAATTTCTCGCTGCTGCACGGCCGTGAGGGCTTTACTGCCCGTTCCGCGCGTCATTTGCAGCGCGTGCATATTCAGAGCAACCCGGTGTGCGCCAATCTGGCGCTGAAGCCGGCCAACGCAGAAGCGTAAAGGAGCATTATGGCAAGGATACTGATGGCGGCGGTCGCCACTCCGGGGCACGTCTACCCGATGTTGGCCATCGCTCGCCACCTGGTTGCCCAAGGGCATCAGGTGCGGGTGATGACCGGCGCGCTGTTCCGCGAACGCGCCGAAGCGGCTGGGGCGAGCTTCGTGCCGTTCGACGCGCAGGTGGATTTCGACTATCGCCACCTGGAGGAGCATTTCCCCGAGCGCGCCGCGCTGCCGCCGGGCAATGCGCAGATGGCGCTGGCGCTGAAAGATTTCTTCGCCGCGCCGATCCCACTGTTGGATCGTCAGCTGCGTGCGGCCATCGCCGCCGAAAAGACCGATCTGCTGATGGTGGAGAACTGCTTCTACGGCGTGCTGCCGCTGCTGCAGTCCGCCGAACGGCCGCCGGTCTTCGGGATCGGCGTCACGCCGCTGTCGTATTCTTCGCGCGACGCCATTTTCTATGGCCCGCGCATCCCGCCGGCGCTGCTGCCGCGGGCGCTGACCCGCGAGCAATTGGTGGATGAAGCGACGCGGGTGTTGCTTGATGAGGTGCAGCAAAGCTTTGATGCCGCGCTGGTGCAAGCGGGCGGGCGGCCGCTGAATCGCCCGTTTACCGATGCGCTGATCGGCGGCTGCGAGCGTTTCCTGCAGTTGGCCACCACGGCGCTGGAATATGAGCGCGACGACCTGCCGAGCGGTGTGCGCTTCGTCGGGCCGCTGCGCAGCGGTGGTCAACCGGCCGCGGAAGAGGCGCTGTGGGAGGAGGACGATCGTCGGCCGCTGGTGATCGTGTCTCAGGGCACGCTGGCCAATGTCGATCTGCATCAGCTGATCGTGCCGACGCTGCAGGCGCTGGCGCATCTGCCGGTGCGGGTGTTGGCCACCACCGGCGGGCGAGCGACCGAAGGGCTGATGGACGCGTTGCCGGACAACGCCCGAGTGCGGGCGTTCATCTCCTTCGAACACTGGTTACCGCAGGCGGCGCTGCTGATCACCAACGGCGGTTACGGCTCGATCAACTATGCGCTGGACAGCGGCGTGCCGCTGATTGTCGCCGGCACCGGCGAGGACAAGCTGGAGGCTGCCGCGCGCGTGGTGGCCGCCGGCTGCGGCATCAGTCTGCACACCAGCACGCCGAGCGCAGAACAGATCCTGGCGGCGGCGTCGCGTATTCTGCAGCAGCCGATCTATCGGCAACGCGCAGCGCTGGTGCGTGAGGACTATGCCCGCCACGATGCGCTCACGGCGATCGCCAACGAAGTGGCCGCCATTACCGCCTGACCTCGCAGTGTTCCTTTCCCCAGGCGCCGTTTTCGGCGCCTTTCTTCTGCATTTTCTTGCCATGGAAACTGCATGATTATGTACAATCGTCGCAGGCCGCCAAATCGGTTGAATGTTAATCTCACGACAGCGCCGCTGATGAAAGCGGGGGAATATCATAATTTTCTAATTATGAAATGAATCCTCTGGCGACGCTGAAGTGGGACGGTTACCCTGAATCGATAGCCTAATGGGATAGGCGTCAAAACAAGAAGAGAGCAAGCATGAGTGATTCACAAATCCGCATTGCGATTGCGGGCGCCGGCGGCCGGATGGGCCGTCAGTTGATCCAGGCGGTGCAGCAGGCGGAAGGCGTGGTGTTGGGAGCGGCGCTGTCGCGCCCGGGTTCAAGCCTGATCGGCGTCGACGCCGGCGAGCTGGCGGGCATCGGCGCGCTGGGCGTCAAGGTGAGCGACAGTCTGGATAACGTGGCGAGCGAGTTCGACATTCTGATCGACTTCACCCGCCCTGAAAGCACCCTGGGCTACCTGGAATTTTGCGTGGCGCACCATAAGGCGATGGTGATTGGTACCACCGGCTTTGATGACGCCGGCAAGCAGGCGATCCGCGATGCGGCGCAGCATATCGGCATCGTGTTCGCCGCCAACTTCAGCGTCGGCGTCAACCTGGTGCTGAAACTGCTTGAGAAGGCCGCGCAGGTGATGGGCGACTATACCGATATCGAAATCGTTGAGGCGCACCATCGCCACAAAGTGGATGCGCCGTCGGGCACGGCGTTGGCCATGGGCGAAGCGATCGCCGGCGCGCTGGGGCGCGATCTGAAAAGCTGTGCGGTCTATGCGCGCGAAGGCCATACCGGCGAACGCGATCCGAAAAGCATCGGCTTTGCCACCATTCGCGCCGGCGACATCGTCGGCGAGCACACCGCGATGTTCGCCGACATCGGTGAACGGGTGGAAATTACCCATAAGGCCTCCAGCCGTATGACTTTTGCCAGCGGCGCGGTGCGCGCGGCTTCCTGGTTGCATAACCGGGATAAAGGCCTGTTTGATATGCGCGATGTGCTAAGTTTGGACCAGATATAACTAAATTGAATACCATCGTGATGTGGTTGTGTTGATCATAATGCTATGATAATAGGGCAATAATTTTATTGTCCTTTTTTTTAACATGATAAATATTATGTTTTGTTTGCTTTGTCATTGAAGTGGTTGTTTTTGTGTGTTTATCCTGCTGATTACCTCCGTTTTTTCCACTTACAGCTTTTTTAGCGTCTTTTTCGTCCCATTCTGGCCGCGTTTTCCGTCATTCTTCCCCGCAACCGTTTCCTAGCCCCGGTTTTCTGTGTTTTTATCGCCGCTCACGCCGCATGAGCGCCGAGAACTGCAAAAATAAAACAAAAAATGGCAGTTTGGGTAGACAAGCCAGGCACTCATCATTAAAATGCGCCCAATTTGCCAAAAATTGGCCTCGCGGACGGTTTTTGCATTGATTTAGATCGCGATATCTGAATTAATATGCAAATATTGTGATTGATTATTCCTCGGAGGATGTTTTGATAAAGTCAGCGCTATTGGTTCTGGAAGACGGAACCCAATTCCACGGTCGGGCCATCGGGGCAGAGGGAACGGCAGTGGGGGAAGTGGTCTTCAATACGTCGATGACCGGTTATCAAGAAATCCTCACTGATCCTTCCTATTCCCGCCAGATCGTTACTCTTACTTATCCTCATATCGGCAATGTCGGCACCAATGCTTCCGACGAAGAATCCTCCGCAGTACACGCCCAAGGCCTCGTCATTCGTGACCTCCCGCTGATCGCCAGCAACTACCGCAGTGAAGAAAGCCTGTCCGACTACCTCAAGCGTCACAACATCGTGGCGATCGCCGATATCGATACCCGTAAATTGACCCGCCTGCTGCGCGAAAAAGGCGCCCAGAACGGCTGCATCGTTGCCGCCGATTCGCCGGACGCCGCGCTGGCCCTGGCCAAGGCGCAAGGCTTCCCGGGGTTGAAGGGCATGGATTTGGCGAAAGAGGTCACCACTCAAGAGGCCTACAGCTGGCAGCAAGGCAGCTGGACGCTTGAAGGCGATCTGCCGGAAGCCAAAACCGCCGCGGAACTGCCGTTCCACGTGGTGGCTTACGACTACGGCGCCAAGCGCAACATCTTGCGCATGCTGGTGGATCGCGGCTGCCGCCTGACCGTGGTGCCGGCGCAGACCCCAGCCGACGAAGTGCTGAAAATGAATCCGGACGGCATCTTCCTGTCCAACGGCCCGGGCGACCCGGAGCCGTGCGACTACGCCATCGCCGCCATCAAACAGTTCCTGGAAACCGACATTCCGGTGTTCGGCATCTGCCTGGGCCACCAGCTGCTGGCGCTGGCCAGCGGGGCGAAAACCATGAAGATGAAGCTCGGCCACCACGGCGGCAACCACCCGGTGAAGGATCTGGACAACAACACCGTGATGATCACCGCGCAGAACCACGGCTTTGCGGTAGATGAAAACAACCTGCCGGCGAATCTGCGCGTGACGCACAAATCGCTGTTCGACCACACGGTGCAGGGCATTCACCGCACCGACAAGGCGGCGTTCAGCTTCCAGGGGCACCCGGAAGCCAGCCCAGGCCCGCACGACGCCGCGCCGCTGTTCGATCACTTTATCGAACTGATTGAGACTTACCGTTCTAACGCCAAATAATCAGGAGCAGTAAAAAATGCCAAAACGTACAGACATAAAAAGCATCCTGATCCTCGGCGCGGGTCCGATCGTTATCGGCCAGGCGTGTGAGTTCGACTACTCGGGCGCCCAGGCGTGTAAAGCGCTGCGCGAAGAGGGCTACCGCGTCATTCTGGTCAACTCCAACCCGGCGACCATCATGACCGACCCGGAGATGGCCGACGCGACCTACATTGAGCCGATCCACTGGGAAGTGGTGCGCAAGATCATCGAAAAAGAGCGCCCGGATGCGGTGCTGCCGACCATGGGCGGCCAGACGGCGCTGAACTGCGCGCTGGAGCTGGAGCGTCAGGGCGTGCTGGCCGAGTTCGGCGTCACCATGATCGGCGCGACCGCCGATGCCATCGACAAGGCCGAAGACCGCCGCCGTTTCGACGTGGCGATGAAGAAAATCGGTTTGGATACCGCGCGTTCCGGCATCGCGCACACCATGGAAGAAGCGCTGGCGGTAGCCGCTGACGTCGGCTTCCCGTGCATTATCCGTCCTTCCTTTACCATGGGCGGCACCGGCGGCGGCATCGCCTACAACCGCGAAGAGTTCGAAGAGATCTGCGAACGCGGTCTGGACCTGTCGCCGACCAACGAGCTGCTGATCGACGAATCGCTGATCGGTTGGAAAGAGTACGAGATGGAAGTGGTGCGTGATAAGAACGACAACTGCATCATCGTTTGCTCCATCGAAAACTTCGACGCCATGGGCATCCACACCGGCGACTCGATCACCGTTGCGCCGGCCCAGACCCTGACCGACAAGGAATACCAAATCATGCGCAACGCCTCGATGGCGGTGCTGCGTGAGATCGGCGTTGAAACCGGCGGTTCCAACGTGCAGTTCTCGGTTAACCCGAAAACCGGCCGCCTGATCGTCATCGAGATGAACCCGCGCGTGTCGCGCTCTTCGGCGCTGGCGTCGAAAGCCACCGGCTTCCCGATCGCTAAGATCGCCGCCAAACTGGCAGTGGGCTATACCCTCGATGAGCTGATGAACGACATCACCGGCGGCCGCACTCCGGCGTCGTTCGAGCCGTCCATCGACTACGTCGTGACCAAGATCCCGCGCTTCAACTTCGAGAAGTTCGCCGGCGCCAACGATCGCCTGACTACCCAGATGAAGTCGGTCGGCGAAGTGATGGCCATCGGCCGCACCCAGCAGGAGTCGCTGCAGAAAGCGCTGCGCGGTCTGGAAGTGGGCGCCACCGGCTTCGATCCGAAAGTGAGCCTGGACGATCCGGAAGCGCTGACCAAAATCCGCCGCGAGCTGAAAGACGCCGGTTCCGACCGCATCTGGTACATCGCCGACGCCTTCCGCGCCGGTCTGTCGGTCGACGGCGTCTTCAACCTGACCAACGTCGATCGCTGGTTCCTGGTGCAGATTGAAGAGCTGGTGCGCCTGGAAGAGCAGGTAGCCGAAGCGGGCATCAACGGCCTGGACAAAGACTTCCTGCGCACGTTGAAGCGCAAGGGCTTCGCCGATGCGCGTCTGGCCAAGCTAGCCGGTGTCGCCGAGAGCGAAATTCGCAAGCTGCGTCACAGCCACGGTCTGCATCCGGTGTACAAGCGCGTGGATACCTGCGCGGCGGAATTCGCCACCGACACCGCCTACATGTACTCCACCTATGAAGAAGAGTGCGAGTCCAACCCGACCAACGACCGGCCGAAAGTGATGGTGTTAGGCGGCGGGCCGAACCGTATCGGCCAAGGCATCGAGTTCGACTACTGCTGCGTGCACGCCTCTCTGGCGCTGCGCGAAGACGGTTACGAGACCATCATGGTCAACTGTAACCCGGAAACCGTCTCCACCGACTACGACACCTCGGACCGCCTGTACTTTGAGCCGGTGACCCTGGAAGACGTGCTGGAAATCGTGCGCATCGAGAAACCGAAAGGCGTTATCGTACAGTACGGCGGCCAGACCCCGCTGAAGCTGGCGCGTGAGCTGGAAGCCGCAGGCGTGCCGATCATCGGCACCAGCCCGGACGCCATCGACCGTGCCGAAGACCGCGAACGCTTCCAGCAGGCGGTCAACCGCCTGGGCCTGAAGCAGCCGGCCAACGCCACCGTTACCGCCATCGAGCAGGCGGTCGAGAAGGCGGCGGGCATCGGCTATCCGCTGGTAGTGCGTCCTTCCTACGTGCTGGGCGGCCGGGCGATGGAAATCGTCTATGACGAAACCGACCTGCGCCGTTATTTCCAGACCGCGGTCAGCGTGTCCAACGATGCGCCGGTGTTGCTGGACCGCTTCCTGGACGACGCGGTGGAAGTGGACGTCGATGCTATCTGCGACGGCGAGCGCGTGCTGATTGGCGGCATCATGGAGCACATCGAGCAGGCGGGCGTGCACTCCGGCGACTCCGCGTGCTCACTGCCGGCGTACACCCTGAGCCAGGAAATTCAGGACGTGATGCGTCGCCAGGTGGAAAAACTGGCGTTCGAGCTGCAGGTGCGCGGTCTGATGAACGTGCAGTTCGCGGTGAAAGACAACGAAGTCTACCTGATTGAAGTCAACCCGCGCGCCGCGCGTACCGTGCCGTTCGTGTCCAAAGCGACCGGCGTGCCGCTGGCCAAAGTGGCCGCGCGCGTGATGGCGGGCAAAACGCTGGTTGAGCAGGGCGTGACCGAAGAAATTATCCCGCCGTACTACTCGGTGAAAGAAGTGGTGCTGCCGTTCAACAAATTCCCGGGCGTCGACCCGATTCTGGGGCCGGAAATGCGCTCTACCGGGGAAGTGATGGGCGTAGGCCGCACCTTCGCGGAAGCCTTCTCCAAAGCGATGCTGGGCAGCAACTCGGGCATGAAGAAGCAGGGCCGTGCGCTGCTGTCGGTGCGCGAAGGCGATAAAGCCCGCGTGGTCGATTTGGCCGCCAGCCTGCTGAAGCAGGGCTTCGAGTTGGATGCCACCCACGGCACCGCGGTGGTGCTGGGCGAAGCGGGCATCAACCCGCGTCTGGTCAACAAGGTGCACGAAGGGCGTCCGCACATTCAGGACCGTATCAAGAACGGCGAGTACACCTACATCGTCAACACCACGGCAGGCCGCCAGGCGATTGAGGACTCCAAGCTGATTCGCCGCAGCGCCCTGCAGTACAAGGTGCACTACGACACCACGCTGAACGGCGGCTTTGCCACCGCGATGGCGCTGAAAGCGGATCCGACCGAGCAGGTGACTTCGGTGCAGGAAATGCACGCGCGTATCGGCAAGTAACCGCGCGAGAACGTTATGCCAGGGCGCTGCAGATGCAGCGCCTTTTTTTATTCAGCGAATTTGTCGGCTGGCGTTAAAAATTTCCGCTATCAATCAGTGGGCAAACTGTCACTCTGTGTGATTGGTATATGCTTGGTGTATTGGCAAGAAACGAAGGAACGACGATAACAATGATTCTGATAATTTATGCTCACCCGTATCCCCGGCATTCGCATGCCAATCAGCGCCTGCTGCAGGCGGTGAGGGATCTCCCCGAGGTAGAGGTGCGCTCGCTGTATGAGCTGTACCCCGATTTCAATATCGATATCAACGCCGAGCAACAGGCGCTGGAGCGCGCCGACCTGGTGGTGCTGCAGCATCCGATGCAGTGGTACAGCTTCCCGCCGCTGTTGAAGCTGTGGATCGACAAAGTGCTGGAGCACGGCTGGGCCTACGGCCACGACGGCAATGCGCTGGTGGGTAAAGACTGCCTGTGGGCAGTGACCAGCGGCGGCGACGAGCACCACTTCGAGCTGGGCGACTTTCCTAACTTCGCTACGCTGGCGCAGCCGCTGCAGGCTACGGCGATCTATTGCGGCATGAACTGGCAACCTTATTTCGCCGTGCACAACACCTTTACCTGCAACGAGCCGGCGCTGCTCGCCGCCGGCGAAGCCTACCGCCAGCGGTTGGTTGACTACCTGATGGAACATGCCGAAGCGGAAACCCGGGAGGCCAGCCATGGATAACCATCACATGATGATCGAGGGACTGATCTACCTCGGCTCCGCGGCGCTGTTCGTGCCGATCGCGGTGCGACTGGGGCTGGGCTCGGTGCTTGGCTACCTGATCGCCGGCTGTATTATCGGCCCCTGGGGGCTGAAGCTGGTGTCGGATGCCGAGTCGATCCTGACCTTCGCCGAGATCGGCGTGGTGCTGATGCTGTTTATCATCGGCCTGGAGCTGGATCCCAAGCGGCTGTGGACGCTGCGCGCCTCGGTGTTCGGCGGCGGCAGCATCCAAATGGTGGGCTGTGGCCTGGCGCTGAGCGCCTTCTGTTACTTCCTCGGCCTCAACTGGAAGGTGGCGCTGCTGATCGGTTTGACGCTGGCGCTTTCATCTACCGCCATCGCCATGCAGGCGATGAGCGAACGTAATTTGACGCCGTCGCCAATCGGCCGCAGCGCGTTTGCGGTGCTGCTGTTCCAGGATATCGCGGCGATCCCGCTGGTGGCGATGATCCCGCTGCTCGCCAGCAGCGGCGCCACCACCACGCTGGGCGCTTTCGTACTGTCGGCGGCCAAGGTGGTGGGCGCGTTGACGATGGTGGTGCTGCTCGGCCGCTACGTCACCCGCCCGCTGCTGCACTTTGTCGCCCGTTCGGGCATGCGCGAGGTGTTCAGCGCCGTGGCGCTGTTCCTGGTGTTCGGTTTTGGCATCCTGCTGGAGATGGCCGGACTGTCGATGGCGATGGGGGCGTTCCTCGCCGGGGTACTGCTGGCGAGCTCGGAATACCGTCACGCGCTGGAGAGCGATATTCAGCCGTTCAAGGGGTTGCTGCTGGGGCTGTTCTTTATCGGCGTTGGCATGTCGATTGACTTCGGCACCCTGTTCCATCACCCGCTGCTGATCGCCTCGCTGCTGCTGGGCTTTATGTTGATCAAGGCGGCGCTGCTGTGGCTGATTGGGCCGCTGCTCGGGGTGCCGAAGCGCCAGCGCGGCCTGTTCGCCATTCTGCTGGGCCAGGGCAGTGAGTTTGCCTTTGTGATTTTCAGCGCCGCGCAGCTGGCCGGCGTATTGCCGGTCGAATGGGCCAAGTCGCTGACGCTGGCGGTAGCGCTGTCGATGGCGGCCACGCCGCTGTTGTTGGTGATCGCCGCGCAGCTGGAAAAAAATGCGCCGAAAGAGGAGCGCCCGGCTGACGTCATCGACGACGAGAATGCCAGCGTGATCATTGCCGGCTTCGGCCGTTTCGGCCAGATCGCCGGCCGTTTGCTGTTGGCCAACGGCGTGCACACCGTGGTACTGGATCACGATCCGGACCATATTGAAACGCTGCGCAAATTCGACACCAAGGTGTTTTACGGCGACGCCACGCGGGCCGATCTGCTGGAGGCCGCCGGCGCCGCTCACGCCAAGGTGCTGATCAACGCCATCGACGATGTGGAAGACAGCCTGGCGTTAACCGAGCTGGCCAGGCAGCACTTCCCGCATCTGAAGGTGGTGGCGCGGGCGCGCGACGTCGATCACTGGTATCAGCTGCGGCAGCTAGGGGTGGAAAAACCGGAGCGCGAAACTTTCGAAAGCTCGCTGCGCATCGGCCGTGAAACGCTGGAACTGCTGGGGCTGGACGCCTATGAGGCGCGCGAGAAGGCGGACACGTTCCGCCGCTATAACCTGAAGATGCTGGAAGACACGCTGGAGAATTATCAGGATACTGAATTCCGTATCGCCAGCCTGCAGCGAGCCAAGGAGATGCTCAGTGCGGCCATCGAGCAGGATCAGAATCGGCTGTCGCGGGTGCAGCAGACCGGCTGGCGCGGCAGTATCGACGGCAAGGCGCCGGAAGATGAGGTGGTGGAAGCCAAAGGATAACAGCAGGGGCGCCGTAATGGCGCCCCGTTTTTTTGCTTAGCTCAACGCGACCTTGATCCCTAAGGCGATCAGCATGCCGCCCAGCAATTTGTCGACGACCTTCTGCGTCTTTTCCAGCCCGCGGCGCACCGGCCCGCTTTGGATCAGGAACACCAGCAGCGGCCACCAGATGACCGACAGGCCGAGAATAATCCCCGCGTACCACAGCTTGTCGCCCAGGCCGGAATCGATCTGCAGCACCTGGGTAAATACCGCCAGGAAGAACAGGGTGGCTTTCGGGTTCAGCAGGTTGCACAGGTAGCCTTGCGCAAAGGCGCTCTTCAGGCTGACCTGCTGCTGCGGCAGATTGCTGACGTTCATTTTGCCGCCGCCGCGCGACAGCAGCGCCTGGATGCCGATCCACACCAGATAGACCGCCCCGGCGTATTTCAGCAGGTTAAACAGCCACGGCGTGGTGGTGATCACCACCGCCAGCCCGGCGACGCAGTAGGACATGTGGGTGGCGACACCGCATATCACGCCGAATGCGGTCATCATGGCGGCTAGCCGAGGATAGCGGGCGGCGTTTTTGATCACCAGGAAAAAATCCGGGCCGGGGGAGAGCATGCCGAGGGCGGCAATGCCGGCGACGAACAGCGAAGTTTCAAGCATGGGAGCGTCTCGCGCAAAAGACAGAGTTCTGGCGATAATAACGCCGCTTCCTCTGATGCGCATCAACCCAATGAGGTATTGTTAGGCTCTATGATAATAATTCATCTACCGCCAGCGACGGAGCACCATGCAGCAGACTACCGCCACAGAGAGGCCGGAGCCGCACCGGCAACAGCGTGAAATTACCCGCTTGTGCATTCAATGCGCGCTGCTGCTGTTGCAGCACGGCGCCGAGAGCACGGTGGTGGAACAGCTGTCGACCCGCCTGGGGTTGGCGCTGGGGATGGACAGCGTGGAAAGTTCAATCTCCGCCAATGCGGTGGTGTTGACCACCCTCAGCCACGGCGCCTGCCTGACCACCACCCGCAAGAATGTCGATCGCGGCATCAATATGCAGGTGGTGACCGAAGTGCAGCATATCGTGATCCTCGCCGAGCATCGCCTGGCGGATGCGCACGACGTGGCGCGTCGCTTTGAAAGGATCCGGCCGCTGCGCTACCCGCGCTGGCTGGTGGTGCTGATGGTGGGGTTGTCCTGCGGGTGTTTCAGCATGCTCAACGGTGGCGGCGGCGACGCCTTCCTGGTGACCTTTATCGCCAGCGGCGCGGCGATGCTGGTGCGCCAGATCCTCACCGCCCGCCAGATGAATCCGCTGATCAATTTTTGCCTGACGGCGTTTGTCGCTACGTCGATATCTGGGCTGCTGCTGCGCCTACCGGCGTTTAAAGAGACCTCGAGCGTGGCGATGGCCGCCAGCGTGCTGTTGCTGGTGCCGGGCTTCCCGCTGATCAACGCAGTGGCCGATATGTTTAAGGGGCACGTCAACACCGGGCTGGCGCGCTGGGCGATGGCCAGCCTGCTGACGCTGGCGACCTGCATCGGGGTGGTGATGGCGATGTCGCTGTGGGATCTGCGGGGGTGGTCATGAATCTGCTGTGGGCATTGTTGCAGGAGATGCTGTTGGCGGCGGTACCGGCGCTGGGCTTCGCCATGGTGTTCAACGTACCGCTGCGCGCGCTGCGCTATTGCGCGTTGCTCGGGGCAATCGGGCGCGGCTCGCGCATGTTGATGATGCACGCTGGCATGAATATCGAGTGGGCGTCGCTGCTGGCGGCGATCCTGATCGGTATCATCGGCATCTACTGGTCGCGCTGGCTGTTGGCGCATCCGAAGGTATTCACCGTGGCGGCGGTGATCCCGATGTTCCCCGGCATTTCCGCCTATACCGCGATGATAACTGTGGTAGAGATCTCGCATCTTGGCTACAGCGAAGCCTTGATGGAGACCATGATTACCAACTTCCTCAAGGCCAGTTTCATCGTCGGCGCGTTGTCGATCGGCCTGTCGTTACCGGGCCTGTGGCTGTATCGCAAACGCCCCGGCGTGTGAAATTTCCCGGCGGGCGATCGTTGGTTATTAGATATGCTGATAAGAGCTATCTTATATATTCATCTTGCTTGATTAGCCTATCGACGGCACTCAGGCCTTTACGTATAGTGTCACCAATTTTGCTGCCTACACAGGGTTAAACAATGATTATCAGCCTGATCGCTGCCTTGGCGGCGGATCGCGTTATTGGCATGGAAAACGCCATGCCGTGGCACCTGCCGGCGGACCTGGCGTGGTTTAAACGCAACACGTTGAATAAGCCGGTTATTATGGGCCGCAAGACCTTCGAGTCCATCGGCCGCCCGCTGCCGGGCCGCCACAATATCGTTTTGAGCAGCCGCCCAGGCAATGCCGCCGGGGTGACCTGGGTGACCTCGCTGGATGAGGCGCTGGCCGCCGCGGGTGAGGTGGAAGAAGTGATGGTGATCGGCGGTGGGCGCATCTATACCCAGCTGCTGCCGCGCGCCGATCGCCTGTACCTGACGCACATCGACGCCGAAGTCGGCGGCGATACTCACTTCCCGGATTACGAGCCGGACGAGTGGGAAACCACGTTCAGCGAATTCCACGACGCCGACGAGCTGAACTCGCACAGCTACTGCTTCGAAATCCTGCAGCGCCGCTGATTTCAGCGCGTTAGCCAGCTATCCCCGGGGGCGCAAGCAATTGCGCCCCCGGTCTTTTTGCGCCGGTCATTCGTAACCTTTCCGTCACATTACCTGATTAGTATGAAGCCCAACTCCGAGCGCCACGGCAACTCTGGTGAATCTTGACCGCGGCGCCATAACTAAAAAGGTAACCACGTTATGACCAAGCAAATTGAGCAATTAGACGCCGACCGCCTGATCGATCCCACTCGCCGCAAGCTGCTGCTCGGCAGCGCCGGCGCCGTCGGCCTGGCCGGTTTTCTCGGCGGCGGCATCTGGTCGGTCTCCGCCGAGGCGTTAGCCGAGGATCTGCCGCCGAACACGCTGCTGGGTTTCCGGGGCATCGCCGCGTCTACCGCCGATGAAGTGACGATAGCACCAGGCTACCGCGCCGAGGTGCTGATCTCCTGGGGCGAGCCGCTGGTGGACGGCGCGCCGGCCTTCGATCCGCAGGGCAACAACAGCGCCGCCGATCAGGAAAAACAGTTTGGCGACAACAACGATGGCATGAGCTTCTTCCCTATCGATGACAATCACGGCGTGATGGCCATCAATAACGAATACGTTAACGAGCAGTACCTGTTCGCCCACGGCGGCGCCAAGGCCACCAGCCTGGAAGAGGTGCGCAAATCGCAGGCGGCGCACGGCGTCTCCATTGTCGCGGTCAAGCGGGTCGGCGACGGCCAGCGCTGGGCGGTGGAGCGCCCGTCGCGCTATAACCGCCGCATCACCGCCAACAGCGAGATGCAATTCAGCGGCCCGGCCGCCGGACATCCGCTGTTGCAGACCGCCGCCGATCCGAGCGGCCGCAAGGTGCTGGGCACGTTCGGCAATTGCGCCAACGGCAAGACGCCGTGGGGCACCTACCTGACCTGCGAGGAAAACTTCGACACCTATTTCGGCACCCGTCAGGCCGATTATCGAACCACGCCGGAACAGAAGCGCTACACGCTGAAGGTCAACGAACCGGAGCGCAACTGGCCGGACTATGACGAGCGCTTCGATGTGGCGAAGAATCCCAACGAATTCAACCGCCACGGCTGGATCGTCGAGATCGATCCGTTGAATCCGACCTCGACGCCCATCAAGCACACCGCGCTCGGCCGCTTCAAACATGAAAACGCGGCGGTGACCGTGGCCAAAGACGGCCGTCTGGTGGTGTATATGGGCGACGACGAGCGCGGTGAACATATCTATAAGTACGTTTCCAAAGGCGTGGTCGACGCCGCCAATCCGGCCAACAATCGCACGCTGCTGGACGAGGGAACGCTGTACGTGGCGCAGTTCGACGGCGACGAAGCCGGCACGCCGCTGAAGGGCAAAGGGCGCTGGATTGCGCTCGAGTTCGGCAAGAACGGCCTGACGCCGGAGAACGGCTTCCGCGACGAGGCCGAAGTGCTGATCTTCGCCCGCAAGGCGGCGCAGCAGGTCGGCGCCACCAAGATGGATCGCCCTGAGTGGATCGCGGTCAACCCGCATGACGGGCGCGCGTACTGCACGCTGACCAACAACAGCAAGCGCGGCGAGGAAGGGATGCCGTTGAACGCCGCCAACCCGCGACCGAACAATATCTACGGCCAAATCATTCGCTGGGACGAGGGCGGCGACGCCACCGCCGACGTCTTCGCCTGGGACATCTATGCGTTGTGCGGCAACCCGATCGCCCACCCCGAAGGCGTCAACCGCGGCACGCCGAATATCACGGCGGAAAATACCTTCAACAGCCCGGACGGGCTGGGCTTCGATCGCGCCGGCCGCCTGTGGATCCTCACCGATGGCAAGTACAGCAACAAGGGCGATTACGTCGGGCAGGGCAACAACCAGATGCTGGTGGGCGATCCGGTCAGCGGCGAGATCCGCCGTTTCATGGTGGGGCCAAAGTCCTGCGAACTGACCGGCATCACCTTCACCCCGGACTACAAGACGATGTTCGTCAACGTACAGCATCCGGGAGAAGAGGGCGATTCGCACTTCCCGAACAACAGCCCGCGCCCGCGTTCATCGGTGTTGATGATTACGCGTGAAGATGGCGGGGTGATTGGGGCGTAAGGCAGTAAAGAGAACCAAGGCGGCCCTGGGCCGCCTTTATGTTTTCAGGATGCGGCCAGTCTGCCGGCGTGGTCAGGCGCCTCGCCACGGTTGGCGGGCTGCGTGAAGTAACGACGGTCTTCCCAGCGCAGCATCGTCAGATCGCCGCCCCAGCAGCAGCCGGTATCCAGCCCGATCACGCCCTCCGGCGTACCCTTGCCTTCCAGCGAGGCCCAGTGGCCGAAAATGATGGTGTATTCCGGATCCACCAGGCGCGGCAGTTCGAACCACGGCTTCAGCGGCGCCGGCGCGCTGCCCGGCGCATCTTTGCAGATCATGTCGAGCTGGCCGTTGGGGAAGCAGTAGCGCATACGCGTGAACGCATTGGTGCTGAAACGCAGGCGCGCCAGGCCGCTCAGCTCCGGCGCCCAGTTGTTCGGCATGTCGCCGTACATGGCGTCGAGGAACAGCGGATAGCTGTCGCTGCTCAATACCGCCTCCACTTCGCGTGCGCACATTTTCGCGGTGTCGATGTCCCACTGCGGGGTGATGCCGGCGTGGGCCATCACCAGCTTTTGCTCATCATCCACCTGCAGCACCGGTTGGCGGCGCAGCCAATTGATCAGCTCGTCGGCGTCCGGCGCTTCCAGCAGCGGCGTGATGCGATCTTTGGGTTTGTTGCGGCTAATGCCGGCGTAAACCGCCAGCAGGTGCAGATCGTGGTTGCCCAGCACCATGCGCACCGCCGGGCCGAGCGAGCGCACATAGCGCAGCACGTCCAGCGAGGCGGGGCCGCGCGCCACCAGATCGCCGGTCAGCCACAGTTGATCGCGCTCGGGATCGAAAGCAGCCTGAGCCAGCAGCGACTTCAGTTCATCGAAACAGCCGTGAACGTCGCCGATAAGGTATGTCGACATAGTTAATGGATCAGCGTTGGAATGGCTAAGCGGAACACGGGAATAGCGGTGCGGAACGGCTGACCCTGATGGTCCACCATTTCGTAATGGCCTTCCATGGTGCCCAGCGGCGTTTCCAGAATGGCGCCGCTGGTGTACTGAAACTCGCCACCGGGCGGAATGACGGGCTGTTCGCCGATCACGCCTTCGCCCTGGACTTCGGTCTGACGGCCGTTGCTGTTGGTGATCAGCCAGTAACGGCCCAACAGTTGCACGTCGGTCCGCCCCAGATTGCGGATGGTGATGGTATAGGCGAAGACGTAACGCTCTTCTTCAGGGATCGACTGTGATTCCACATAGATGCTCTGAACCTGAATACACACGCGGGGCGAATCAATCATGACAACAACTCCTTATTGCTGCGGCGCCGGATTGGCTGACAGCCAGTTCGCCAGCTTGCAGTACTGCGCCACAGAAATATTTTCTGCTCTGAGCGAAGGATCGACGCCCAGCTCCGTCAGCTGCTCCGGCGTGAACAGGTCGCCCAGGCTATTGCGGATGGTTTTCCGCCGCTGGTTGAACGCCTGCGTGGTGATGCGGCTCAGCATGCGCACGTCGCCCACCGGGTTCGGCAGCTCGGTGTGCGGCACCAGACGCACCACGGCGGAATCGACCTTCGGCGGCGGCGCGAACGCGGTCGGCGGCACTTCTAGCACCGGAATGACGTTGCAGTAGTACTGCGCCATCACGGTCAAACGCCCGTAGGCCTTGCTGTTCGGGCCGGCCACCAGACGGTTGACCACCTCTTTTTGCAACATAAAGTGCATGTCGCGGATTGCCTGAGTATAGCTGAAAAGGTGGAACATCAGCGGCGTCGAAATATTGTACGGCAGGTTACCAAATACGCGCAGCGGTTGGCCAGCTTCCTCGGCCAGTTCGGCGAAATTCACCGTCATGGCGTCCTGCTGGTGGATGGTCAGCTTGTCTTTCAGCCGCGGGTGGTTCTCCAGCCGGGTGGCCAGATCGCGGTCCAGTTCGATCACCGTCATGCGGTCCATGCGCGCGCCGACCGGCTCGGTCAAGGCGCCGAGGCCGGGGCCGATCTCGACCACCGCTTCGCCCGGCTGCGGGTGAATGGCGGAGACAATGCTATCGATGACAAACTGATCGGTTAAAAAGTTTTGTCCAAAGCGTTTGCGGGCAAAGTGCCCTTGGTGGACTCTGTTATTCATTACAATTAATTATCATTTTAATGGCGAGATTCAGGGCCGTTTGGAAACTGCCGACATCGGCGGTGCCGGTGCCGGCCAGTTCCAGAGCGGTACCGTGGTCGACCGAGGTGCGTATGAAAGGCAAACCGAGGGTGATATTCACCGCGCGGCCGAACCCTTGGTATTTTAGCACCGGCAGCCCCTGATCGTGATACATCGCCAGCACCGCATCGGCATCTTGCAGATATTTGGGCTGGAACAGGGTGTCCGCCGGCAGCGGGCCGACAAGATGGATGCCGTCAGCGCGCAGCGCATCGAGCGCCGGGATGATGGTATCAATCTCTTCGTGCCCCATATGGCCGCCTTCCCCGGCGTGGGGATTCAGACCGCAAACGTAAATGTGCGGCTGGGCGATGCCAAATTTGGTTTTCAGATCGTGGTCGAGGATGCGAATGACTTCGAACAGGCTCTGCTGCGTGATGGCGCCCGGCACCGCCAGCAGCGGCAGGTGGGTGGTCGCCAGCGCCACGCGCAGCTCTTCGGTCGCGAGCATCATCACCACGCGATCGCAGCGGCTGCGATCGGCAAAGAATTCGGTATGGCCGATAAACGGCACGCCGGCGTCGTTGATCACGCCCTTGTTCACCGGGCCGGTGATCAGCGCCGCGAACTCGCCGTTCAGGCAGCCGTCGCAGGCGCGCGCCAGGGTTTCCACCACGTAGGCGCTGTTGCCGACGTTCAACTCACCGGCGGTCACCGGGTGAGCGAGCGGGACCGGCAGCACGGTCAGCGTGCCGGCGCGTTGCGCTTCGGCCGGTTGCTGCGGCTGGTAGTCGCGCAGCGTCAGCGGCAGGCCCATACGCTTGGCGCGTTCAAGCAGCAGGGCCGGATCGGCGCACACCACCAGCTCAACAGGCCAATCCTGTTGCGCCAGCGCGGCTACCAAATCCGGCCCCACCCCGGCGGGTTCGCCGGGGGTAATGACGACGCGTTTATTGCTGTGCATCGCTGCCATCGAGGATCTTCACGTAAGCCTGGGCGCGCTGTTCCTGCATCCAGGTCTGCGCTTCTTCAGCGAACTTACGGTTGAACAGCATACGGTAAGCACGGTCTTTTTGCGCAGCGTCGGTCTTATCCACCTGACGGGTATCCAGCAGCTGGATCAGGTGCCAACCGAAGGAGGAGTGGACCGGCGCGCTGACTTCACCCTTGCTCAGCTTCAGCAACGCATCGCGGAAGGCCGGATCGTAGATGTCCGGGGAAGCCCAGCCCAGATCGCCGCCCTGCATCGCAGAACCCGGATCTTGCGACAGCTGTTTGGCTTCGTCGGCAAACTTGGCGCGGCCGCTCTTGATCGCTTCCGCCACGGATTGCAGTTTGGCGCGAGCCTGGTCGTCGGTCAGCACCACCGAAGGTTTCAGCAGGATGTGACGGGCGTGCACTTCGGTGACCGACACCGACTGGCTGGCGCCGCGAATGTCGTTCACTTTCAGGATGTGGAAGCCGACGCCGGAACGGATTGGGCCGACGACGTCGCCTTTCTTGGCGCTCACCAGACGTTCCGCGAACAGGGTCGGGATTTCTTGCAGTTTGCCCCAGCCCATGTTGCCGCCTTTCAGCGCCTGAGAGTCGGCGGAGTAGGTGATCGCCAGCTTGCCGAAGTCGGCGCCGCTGTTGATCTCACCCACCAGACGTTTGGCCAGCTCTTCGGCTTTGTCGACCTGCTGCTGCGACGGGTTTTCCGGCAGCGGGATCAGGATGTGGCTGATGTTCATTTCGGTGTCGCTGCCGTTCTGTGCGCCCACCTGTTTGGCCAGTGCGTCCACTTCCTGTGGCAGGATGGTGACGCGGCGGCGCACTTCGTTGTTACGCACTTCGGAGATCAGCATCTCTTTGCGGATCTGCGCGCGGTAGGTGTTGTAGTTCAACCCTTCGTACGACAGGCGGCTGCGCAGCTGATCGACGCTCATCTTGTTTTGCGCGGCGATGTTGGCGATCGCCTTGTCCAGATCGGCATCGGACACGGTGATGCCCATTTTCTTGGCCATCTGCAGCTGGATGTTATCCATGATCAGGCGTTCGATGATCTGATGGCGCAGCGTCTTGTCGTCCGGCAGTTGCTGGCCGGCCTGCTGGGCGTTGAGCTTGACTGACTGCAACAGACCGTTGACGTCGCTTTCGAGTACCACGCCGTTATCCACGACGGCGGCGACTTTATCCACTTCTTGGGGTGCTGCGAACGCGGCATTGGCGCAAACCACCAATCCGAGAATAAGCGTTCTCCAGTTCTTCATACATTTCCCATTATGTAATCCGCAAATGCGGGTGAAAGTTCTCGTTTTCAAAGTGTTGCAAAGCGTCAGAATGCGCGCTGATACGGCAGGATGCCGGAGCGCAGCATTTCTGCGGAGCCGAGACTATGATCGCTGCTCAGGCCGCGCAGTTCGACGTTGAACGAAACTCTGTTGTCGTAAACGCTGGTATTGTTGCTGTTGTTCCAGTCGGTGATCTTGCGCTCATAGCCCAGCGTCACCGCCCAGCAGCAGGTGTTGTACTTCAGCCCCACCAACTGATCGGCGGATTGTTTGGCGCGGGTGTCGTAGTAGTACGCCCCGACCACCGCCCAACGATCGGCGATCGGCCAACTGCCGGTGATGCCCACCTGCGAGATGCCGTCCTGGAAGGCCGGAACCGTTTTGGTGTTCAACGCCGTCTGGATATATTCCGGCGTGGCGTAACGGTAGTTCAACTGCACCACGCGCTCGGCGTCCTGGCGGTATTCCACCACGCCGTTGCCCAGCGAGACGCTGTTCAGGCGGGTGTCGTACTGCAGGCCGCCGCGCAGGCCCCAACGATCGTCGATTTTCCAATAGGTATCGCCGGCCCAGGCTACGCTGCCGGTATCGTCGTTGTTGTCGTAACCGGTCATCTGGTCACCGGTACGCGAACGGCTGAAGTAGTAGATTTGACCCACGGAAGCGTTAAAACGTTCAACCAGGGCGTCATCATAAATGCGGGTGGTCAAACCGGTAGAGACGCGGTTCTGCGAAGCGATGCGATCCAGGCCGCTGTAGGTGCGATCGCGGAACAGGCCGGAGTAGTCGGTCTGCAGCAGCGTGGTGTCGTAGGTGTAGATGTTGCTCTGGTCGCGGTACGGCACATACAGGTACTGCACGCGCGGCTCCAGCGTCTGGGTAGCGCCCTCGGCCCAGATCATCGGCCTCTCGAACACCAGCTTGCCGTCGACTTTGAACTGCGGCAGTACGCGGTTGACCGAATCATCGAGCTCCGGCGCGGCAGCGTTTTTGCGGCTCTGGTAGTTGGCCGCGAAACCGTCAGGAATATCCTGCTGGTAGTGGGTCGCCATCACCTTGGCTTCGGTGTTCAGGCTGGCCCAGCCGTTAGTGAGCGGCAGACTCAGCGTCGGCTCCATGTGCAGACGGGTGGCGTCAGGGCTATATGGGTTGACGCTGGTGAACTTGGCCGCCTGGCCGTAAATATGGAAGTCGAACGGGCCGATGTCGTTCTTGTAGTAGTTCAGGTCCAGCTGCGGCTGAACTTTATACGAGTCCGACTGTGAACGATCGGTGTCGTCGTAGATCTGGAATTGTTTGGAGCTCAGCGTGGCGTTCCAGTTTTCGTTGGCGTAGCCGAGGCTGAATTTCTGCGTGGCGTAGCCGTCGGTGGTGGAACCGTATTTGGAGTCCAGATCGGTGAAGTATTTGGAATCGCTGACCTTGGTGTAGTCGACGTTGAAGCGCCATACCTGATCCATGACGCCGTTATGGTTCCAGTAGAACAGCCAGCGTTTGTTGTCGTCATGATCTTTGCCGTATTCCTTGTCGTCCGGCAGCCAGTCGAACTCCATCAGGCCGAGGCCCGGCTGCACCAGATAACGGAACTCGGTCTGCCACTGCAGGCCGCGCTTGGACATATAGTGCGGCGTGATGGTGGCGTCGTAGTTCGGCGCGATGTTCCAATAGTACGGCAACATGAACTCGAAGCCATTGTTGCTGCCGTACTTGGCGTTCGGGATCAGGAAGCCGGAACGGCGCTTGTCGCCGACCGGCAATTGCAGGTACGGGCTGTAGAACACCGGCACGCCGCCGATGCGGAAGCGGGCGTTCCAGATTTCCGCCACCTGCTCTTCGCGATCGTGGATCACTTCGGAACCGACCACGCTCCAGCTGTCGTCGCCCGGCAGGCAGGAGGTAAAGGTGCCGTTTTCCAGGATGGTGTAACGGTTGGCGCCGCGCATTTTCATCTTGTCGGCGTCGCCACGCCCCTGACGTCCGACCATCTGGTAGTCGCCTTCATAGACGTCGGTATCTTTGGTATTCAGGTTCGACCAGGCCTTCGGGCCTTTCAGTTTGATCTGATTGTCGCTGTAGTGCACGTCGCCGGTAGCGGTGACGGTGCGCACCGGATCCGTCTGGCCGGGGTTTTCCGTCTGGTTCAGCTCAACTTCTTTGGCGGTCAGGGTGCTGTTACCCTGCTCGATATGCACGTTGCCGCTGAACAGGGCGCTTTTCGGGTAGTCGGCGCGCGAGTCATCGGCATTGATGGTCACCGGCTGGCTGTTCGGATCGCCGCTGACCAAAGGCTTGTCGTAAACGGGAACGCCAAGCATGCATTGCTCGGCCAGATCAGCCAGCGCATGCTGACTGTAGAGTGCCGTCCAAATCATCGTGGCCAGCAGTGTTGGGAAACTTTTTTTCATACGCGGTTTTGGTGTTCCGTCATCAGAGGCGTCGTGTCCGGCAAACGGTCAGAGACTATATTACTCATCTGCGTTGCGCTAGTGCTAAATCCAGCCGTTTACTTGCGTCGTCGTTAGGCGCAAAGATAAATGACAGGTATGATAATCCAAATTCTAGGAAAAATCGCCTGCGCCCTTTCCTGAAACGGAGGAGAGCGGGCGGCTTTCGGCATGATAATTGAGGAGTATATGCAGTATTGGGGAAAACTGCTCGGCGTCATCGTCGCCATCTGGTCTGGCGCGGGATTCTGGGGTGTAGTTCTGGGGCTGATTATCGGTCATATGATCGATACGGCGCGCAGCAACAAGCGCAGTCGGGGGTTTTTCACCGACCAGCAAACGCGGCAAACGCTGTTTTTCCGCACCACTTTTCAGGTGATGGGCCACCTGACCAAATCCAAAGGACGCGTTACCGAGGCGGATATCCAGATCGCCAGCCTGTTCATGGATCGTCTGCAGCTGCACGGCGAAGCCCGTACGGCGGCGCAGCAGGCGTTCCGCGAGGGCAAACAGAGCCAGTTCCCGCTGCGTGAGACGCTGCAGCAGTTCCGCAGTATCTGTTTCGGCCGCTTCGATCTGATTCGGATGTTTCTGGAAATTCAGATTCAGGCGGCGTTCGCCGACGGCTCGCTGCACCCGAACGAACGTCAGGTGCTGTATGTCATCGCCGAAGAGCTGGGCATTTCGCGCGCGCAGTTCGATCAGTTCCTCAGCATGATGGAGGGCGGGCGTCAGTTCGGCGGCGGTCAGCAGGGCGGGTATTCGCAGGGCGGCTATCAGCAGGCTCAGCGCGGCCCGACGCTCGACGATGCGTGCAAGGTGCTTGGCGTGCGCAGCAGCGACGATGCCGCCACCATCAAACGCGCCTACCGCAAGCTGATGAGCGAACACCATCCGGATAAGCTGGTGGCGAAAGGCTTGCCGCCGGAGATGATGGAAATGGCCAAGCAGAAAGCGCAGGAGATCCAGGCGGCGTACGACCTGATCAAACGCGAGAAAGGTTTTAAATAAGCGATGAAAGCGGGCCCGGCATGCCGGGCCCGTTTAACATGGGGTTCAGAAATCCGGCTCGGCGCGAAAGTGCATCGGCGTCTGGAAGGCGGGGTGGGTGATGCGCAACTCCTGCGCGTGCAGCTGCAGCCGCGGCGCCATCGCTTTGGCTTCCGGCGGGGCGTAGAAACCGTCGCCGAGGATCGGGTGTCCCAGCGCCAGCATGTGCACCCGCAGCTGGTGCGAGCGGCCGGTGATCGGCGTCAGCTTCACGCGGGTGCTGCCGTCGGCGTCGCGCGACAGCACCCGATATTCCGTCTGCGCCGCTTTGCCGGTGTCAAAACACACTTTTTGCAGCGGCCGGTTCGGCCAGTCGCAGATCAGCGGCAAATCCACTAACCCTTCATCATGCGCCATATGTCCCCAAACGCGGGCGATATAGGATTTCTTCGGTTCGCGTTCGCGAAATTGACGCTTTAGCTCACGCTCGGCGGCCTTGTTGAGCGCCACCACGATCACCCCGCTCGTGGCCATATCCAGCCGGTGCACCGATTCGGCGGCCGGATGATCGGCCTGAATGCGAGTCATCAGGCTGTCTTTGTTTTCCGGGGCGCGGCCGGGTACCGACAGCAAGCCGCTGGGCTTGTTGACCACCATGATGTGTTCATCCTGATACAGGATGTGCAGCGGGTCCTGCGGGGGATTGTAGGGTTCCATCTTGGCTCCGCGAAAAGGGCCGAACGGGGAGACGGTGGCCTCCCCGCATCGCGCCGGTTATTGGTGGGTGACCACCACCAGACGAATGGCGTCGAGACGCCAGCCGGCTTCATTGAGGTTGGCCAGCACCTGACGGCGGTTGAACTCCAGCGTCTCGACTTCGTCGTCGCGGATGTTCGGGTTGACCGCCTTCAGCGCTTCCAGACGCGCCAGCTCTGCGCTCAGCTTGTCGTCCGCCTCTTGCTTCGCCTGTTCGATAAGCTGGCGCGCCTGCGCTTCCACCAGGCTTTCCGCCTGCTGCAGCATGGCGTGCACGTCTTGTTGCACGGCATTGACCAGCTTGCTGGAGGTGTGGCGGTTGACCGCGTTCAACTGACGGTTGAAGCTTTCGAACTCGACCTGCGCCGCCAGGTTGGTGCCCTTGCGATCCATCAGCATGCGGATCGGCGTCGGTGGCAGGAAGCGGGTCAGCTGCAGGTGTTTCGGCGCCTGGGCCTCCACCACATAGACCAGTTCAACCAGCAGGGTGCCAACCGGCAGCGCTTTGTTTTTCAACAGGGACACCGCGCAGCTGCCGGTATCGCCGGACAGGATCAGATCCAGGCCATTGCGGATGATCGGGTGCTCCCAGCTGACGAACTGCGCGTCTTCGCGCGACAGCGCCTGATCGCGGTCGAAGGTCACGGTGCAGCCGTCCTGCGGCAGGCCCGGGAAGTCCGGCACCAGCATATGGTCGGACGGCGTCAGCACGATCAGGCTGTCGCTGCGGTCTTCCTGATTGATGCCGACAATGTCGAACAGGTTGAGCGCGAAGCCTACCAGGTTGACGTCGTTATCCTGCTCGGCGATGGCGGCGGCCAGCGCCTGGGCTTTGTCGCCGCCGTTGGAGTGCATCTCCAGCAGACGGTCGCGGCCTTGTTCCAGCTGCGCTTTCAACTGATCGTGCTGCTGGCGGCAGGCGTGGATGAATTCGTCCAGGCCTTCCTGCTCGGTCGGCGCGGCCAGATAGCCGATCAACTGCTCGTAGCAGCTGTCGTAGATGGTGCGGCCGGTCGGGCAGGTGTGTTCGAAGGCGTCGAGCCCTTCGTGGAACCAGCGGCCCAGCACCGCCTGTGCGGTGTGCTCCAGGTAAGGCACCATGATTTGGATATCGTGCATCTGGCCGATACGGTCCAGACGGCCGATACGCTGTTCCAGCAGATCCGGGTTGAACGGCAGATCGAACATCACCAGCTGGCTAGCGAACTGGAAGTTGCGGCCTTCGGAGCCGATCTCGGAACACAGCAGCACCTGCGCGCCTTCCTCTTCGGAGGCGAAGTAGGCGGCGGCGCGGTCGCGCTCGATGATCGACAGCCCTTCGTGGAACACCGCGGCGCGGATCGCTTCACGCTCGCGCAGCACCTGCTCCAGCTGCAGCGCGGTGTCGGCTTTGGCGCAGATCACCAGCACTTTTTCGTTACGGTTGGCCAGCAGGTAGTCCAGCAACCACTCGACGCGCGGGTCGAAGTTCCACCAGGTGGCGTTTTCGCCTTCGAATTCCTGGTAGATCTGCTCCGGGTACAGCATGTCGCGCGCGCGCGCTTCGACGGATTTCTTGGCGCCCATGATGCCGGACACTTTGATCGCGGTCTGATACTGGGTTGGCAACGGCAGCTTGATCTGGTGCAGGTTGCGGTGCGGGAAGCCCTTCACGCCGTTGCGGGTGTTGCGGAACAGCACGCGGCTGGTGCCGTGGCGATCCATCAGCATGGCCACCAGCTCCTGGCGCGCCTGCTCGGCGTTGTCGCCTTCGCTGTTGGCCGCTTTGAGCAGCGGTTCGATGTCCTGCTCGTCGATCAGCTCGCCCAGCAGGTTCAGCTTGTCGTCGGCCAGGCGTTCACCGCTCAGCAGCAGGGTGACGGCGTCGGCCACCGGACGGTATTTCTGCTGTTCGGCGACGAACTCGCCGTAGTCGTGGAAACGGTTCGGATCGAGCAGGCGCAGGCGCGCAAAGTGGCTCTGTTGGCCCAGCTGTTCCGGGGTGGCGGTCAGCAGCAGCACGCCGGGGATATGCTCGGCCAGCTGTTCGATCACCTGATATTCGCGGCTCGGCGCTTCTTCGCTCCAGGCCAGGTGGTGCGCTTCATCGACCACCAGCAGATCCCACTGGGCGTCCGCCAGCTCTTCCAGGCGCTGCTTGTTGCGGCGCACGAAGTCCAGCGAGCAGATCACCAGCTGTTCGGTCTCGAACGGGTTGCTGCTGTCGAGCTTGGCTTCGGCGTAGCGGCTGTCGTCGAACAGCGAGAAGTAGAGGTTGAAGCGGCGCATCATCTCCACCAGCCACTGGTGCTGCAGCGTTTCCGGCACCACGATCAGCACGCGTTCGGCGCGGCCCGCCAGCAGTTGCTGGTGGATGATCATGCCGGCTTCGATGGTTTTGCCGAGGCCGACTTCGTCCGCCAGCAGAACGCGCGGCGCATGGCGCTGGCCGACTTCATGAGCGATGTGCAGCTGGTGCGGGATCAGGCTGGCGCGCATGCCGCGCAGGCCGGCGAACGGCAGCCGATACTGCTCGCTCTGGTATTTGCGGGCGCGGAAACGCAGCGCGAAACGGTCCATGCGGTCGATCTGGCCGGCGAACAGACGATCCTGAGGTTTGCTGAAGGTCAGCTTGCTGTCCAGCAGCACTTCGCGCATCGCCACGCCGCTTTCCTGGGTGTCCAGGCGGGTGCCGATATAGGTCAACAGACCGTTTTCCTCTTTCACCTCTTCCACCTGCAGCTGCCATCCCTCGTGGCTGCTGACGGTATCGCCCGGGTTGAACATCACGCGGGTGATCGGCGAATCATTTCTGGCATAGAGGCGGTTTTCACCGGTGGCGGGGAAAAGCAGGGTAACCATGCGCGCGTCCAGCGCCACGACGGTGCCCAGTCCTAATTCGCTTTCCGTGTCGCTGATCCAGCGTTGACCAAGAGTAAAAGGCATATATTGTCGGCTCGATTCTTTGTAAGTAAGTCTTGTTACCGGGCGGGAAGGGCCGCGGCACCTGTACTGAACATCGGTTAATCCCGGTTTGTTTTAAATTTGACGGGCAATAGCCGTTCACGCCATGCAGACGTCGCGAGACGGCAGGGCTAAGCGTGGTTCAGTTTTGGGAAGGGCGCTATGGTAATGGAAGGCGGCGCGTTCGTCACCTGCAAAACCGGATGATTTTTCTTAACCTGGCGCAATCTCAAAACAGCCCCATCTGCCCGGTGACCAGCGTAGTGAAATCGTCGTGCAAGAAAGGGAGTATAGCGTCTGCCACCGGTTGCAGCTGGCGTTCGAGGTAATGCTGGTAGTCGATGGGCGAATGACGGGTTTCCAGCGGTTCCGGCCCGGCGACGGTCATCACGTAGCTGATCCAGCCGCCGTTTTGATACTGCAGCGGCCGCCCCTGGCTGCGGTTGTAGTCGTCGGCGATGCGCGCGGCGCGGGCGTGCGGCGGCACGTTGCGCTGATAGTCCTCGAGCTTTCTGCGCAGCCGTTTGCGGTACACCAATTGATCGTCGAAGTCGCCGTTCAGGGTTTTGCCGACGTAGTCGCGCACATAGTCCTGGTAGGGCTGTTGTTTGAAGATGCGCTGATAGAGCTGCTGCTGGAACTGCTGCGCCAGCGGCGTCCAGTCGGTGCGCACCGTTTCCAGGCCTTTGTACACCATTTCTTCCTGGCCGTCGGCACGCGCGATCAGGCCGGCGTAGCGTTTCTTGCTGCCCTGCTCGGCGCCGCGAATGGTCGGCATCAGGAAGCGGGAATAGTGGGTTTCGAACTCCAGCTCCAGCGCGTTCTCCAGCCCGAACTGCTGCTGCAGATGCTGCTGCCACCAGGCGTTGACCCGTTGCACCAGCGCCCGGCCGATCTGCGCCGCCTGTTGCTCGTCATGCGGCTGTTTCAGCCAAACGAAGGTGGAGTCGGTGTCGCCGTAAATCACCTGATAGCCATCGGCTTCGATCAGCTCGCGGGTTTGGCGCATGATCTCGTGGCCGCGCAGGGTGATCGACGACGCCAGCCGCGGATCGAAGAAGCGGCAGCCGCTCGATCCCAGCACGCCGTACAGCGCGTTCATGATGATCTTCAACGCCTGCGACAGGGGCTTGTTGTGTTGGCGCTTGGCGGCCTCGCGCCCCTGCCAGATCTGTTCGACGATCGCCGGCAGGCAGTGTTTGTTGCGCGAGAAGCGGGCGTTGCGAAAGCCGGGCACCGAATCGGCGTCGCTGGGGTGGCGCATGCCTTCCACCAATCCGACCGGATCGATCAGGAAGGTGCGGATGATCGACGGGTACAGGCTTTTATAGTCCAGTACCAGCACCGAATCGTACAGGCCGGGCTGGGAGTCCATCACAAAGCCGCCGGGGCTGTGCTCCTCCGGCTGTTCGCCGAGGTTGGGGGCAACAAAGCCCAGGCGATGCATGCGCGGCATATAGAGGTGGCTGAAGGCCGCCACCGATCCGCCGCTGCGATCGGCCGCCAACCCGGTGACGGTGGCGCGCTCCAGCAGGAAGTTGAGCAGATCGGCCTTGGCGAAGATGCGCGTCACCAGCTCGCAGTCCTTCAGGTTGTAACGGGCCAGCGCCGGCTTGTCTTCGGCGAAGCGTCGGTCGATCTCCGCCATGCGCTGATAAGGGTTGTCGATAGCCTTGCCTTCGCCCAGCAGTTCCTGCGAAACGTATTCCAGGCTGAAGGAGGGAAAATTCCAGGTGGCGGATTTCAGCGCCTCGATGCCGTCGATGATCAGGCGGCCGGCGGCGGCGGCGAAAAAGTGATTCTGCTTGAAGCCATGCTCGCGCCATTCCAGCAGGTTGCCGCCGCGCCCTAGCCGCAGCGGGATTTGGTAGCGCTCGGCGTGCTTTTGCAGCACCCGCAGATCGAACTGCACCAGGTTCCAGCCGATGATGGCGTCGGGATCGTGACGCTCCAGCCACGCGTTCAGCCGTTCCAGCAGTTGAGGGCGGCTGGCGCAGTATTCCAGATCGAAATCCAGCGGCTCATCGCCGCCGTTGGCCGGCCCCAGCATGTAGACCTGCCGCTGGCCACAGCCTTCCAGCGCGATGGAGTAAAGCTCGCCGTGGGCGGTGGTTTCGATATCCAGCGACACCAGCCTGAGCGCCGGGCGGTAGTCCGGCGCCGGCTTCATCTGGCCGCTGAGCAACGGTCCATCGCCGTTGCCCTGGCCGTTGAACCACACCGGCGCGGTAATGAAGCGTTCCATCAGGTAGCGCTCGGGCGGGCGAATGTCGGCTTCATAGACCGCAACGCCGCCTTCCCGCAGCAGCTTTTCCAGCTTGATGAGCTGACGGTGCTGGCGGCAGTACAGCCCCAGCATCGGGCGGTGATGAAAATCCGTCAGTGCCAGCGGTTTCAGTTCCACCTGCCGCTCTTCACGCAGCAGCAGTTCCGCGCGCTGCCTTTGTTCGGCGGGGATAAACGCCACCGAGGTCTGCGGCGGCAAGCGCAGTTGGCGCGGGCCTGCGTCGGTCGCCAGCCAAAATTCGACCTCGGTGCCGGCGGGCGTGTCGCGCCAGTGGCGAGTGAGCAGGAACCCCTGTTGCAGTGCTGTCATAACCCCTTCGTTTTCCACCGGGCGGCGTGCGCGACGTTCAGCGTGATGTCGGTTTTGGCGCTAATATAGATATATTATAGTATGGGTTTTTATACAGTGATTGTCCATCGCCGCGCGCGTTGCCAAATACGCATACAATTCATCGATTGACTCGCCAGCGGCGGCGCTGGAAAATCCTCCGCCCCGTTTGGTCCGAATAATCCGCAGAGGTGTAATGGAAGCCTATTTACAAGATTTGATCACCCAGTCACTGGCTTTCACCCTGATGGTCGTTCTGCTGGTCGCTTTTCTCGAGTCGCTAGCGCTGGTGGGGCTGCTGCTGCCCGGCACGGTGATGATGGCCAGCATCGGTGCGCTGATCGGCAGCGGCAAGGTGGATTTTTACTACGCCTGGGCGGCGGGCATCGTCGGCTGCCTGCTCGGCGACTGGATCTCCTATTTCGTCGGCCGCGCTTTTAAGGGGCCCTTGCACCGCTGGTCGTTCCTGAAAAAGAACAAAGCATTGCTCGACAAAACCGAACATGCCTTGCACCAGCACAGCATGGCGACCATTTTGATCGGTCGCTTCGTTGGCCCGACGCGCCCGCTGGTGCCGATGGTGGCCGGCATGCTCGATTTGCCGCCGTACAAGTTTGCGTTGCCGAACATCATCGGTTGCCTGACCTGGCCGCCGGTCTATTTCTTCCCCGGCATCCTGGCGGGCGTGGCGATCGACATTCCCGCCGGCGCCAACAGCGCGATGTTCAAGTGGTTGCTGCTCGCTGCGGCGCTTACCCTCTGGCTGGCGGTGTGGCTGAGCTGGCGCTGGTGGCGTGAGGGCAAGCGCAACGCCGATCGGCTGAGCCGTTGGCTGACGCCGCTGCGGCTGCGCGTGGTGTGCGGATTGAGTTGGCTGGCGGCGTTGGCGGTCGGCTATCTGCTGAGCCAACAGCCGCTGATGCCGGTGTACCGGCACCTGCTGTGGAAAGTGCTGGCCGGGCAATGATTGCGGGGGCGTAAGCCCCCTTCGTATCACTGGAAGAAGGCTTCCAGCTGTTCAAATACCCGCACGTCTTCGCTGTGGCGCTTCACCTGCAGCACGTCTTCCAGCTTTTCTACCTGGCTTATCATTTGCTCCAGCCGCTGATCGTCGGCGACCAATAGCCAAATGCGGCTCTGCTGGCCGTCCTTCAGCGGCAGACACAGAATGCCTTCGACGTTGAACGCGCGGCGGGCGAACAACCCACAAACGTGCGACATGACGCCGGGATGGTTGCGCACGGCCAGCTCCAGGATCACCTGGGGTTTATCTTGTGGTTGCAGCATGGCTTATTCTCCAATCATGTCGATGTTGGCGGCGCCCGGCGGCACCATCGGGAATACTTTTTCGTTGATATCGATCAGCGCGTGGATCAGGCAAGGGCCTGGGCGCTGGATCGCCTCGGCCAGCGCCGCCTGCGGATCTTCCGCAGCATTCAGATCGCAGGTATCCAGCCCGAATCCGGCGGCGATTTTCAGGAAGTCGGTACGCTTCGGATAGGCGGCGGCGAAGATGCGCTGTTGGTAGAACAGGGTTTGCTGCTGGTGCACCAGCCCCAATGCCTGGTTGTTCATCAAAATGATTTTCACGTCCAAATCGTGCTCGACCGCGGTGGCCATTTCCTGAATGTTCATCATCAGGCTGCCGTCGCCGGAGAAGCACAGTACTTTGCGCTCGGGCTCTGCCAACGCCGCGCCGATCGCCGCCGGCAGACCGAAGCCCATGGTGCCCAGGCCGCCCGACGTCAGCCACTGGCGCGGCCGGCTCAGCGGATAGGCCTGCGCTACCCACATCTGATGCTGGCCCACGTCGGTGGTGATGATGGCGCTGTCGTCCACGCAGCGCGAGGCGGCCAGCACCAGGCCGTAATGGCTCAGCGGATCGTCGGCGTTCGGCATGTTGAACGGGAATTCGCGTTTCAGGTCGTTGACGGTGTTCAGCCATGCGCTGCGTGGCTGCGTGTCGATCTGCGGCAGCAGCTGTTCCAGCACCTGGCCGACGTCGGCATGGATTGCCACGTTGGCCTGTTTGACCTTGCCCAGCTCGGCGCGGTCGATATCCACGTGAATGATGGCGGCGTTAGGGCAGAACTGCTCGGTTTTGCCGATTGCCCGATCGTCGAAGCGTGCGCCCAGCACGATCAGCAGATCGGCCTCCTGCAGAATGAAGTTGGTGCTGCGCGCCGCGTGCATGCCCAACATGCCCAGCGACAGCGGGTGTTCCACCGGCATCGCGCCCAGCGCCATCAGCGTCATGGTGGTAGGCAGACCGGCGCGCTCGGCCAGTTCCACCGCCTGGCGGTGAGCGTCGGCGCAGATGATGCCGCCGCCCAGGTAGAGGATCGGGCGTTTCGCCTGGTTGATCATCGTGGCGGCCTGAGAAACCAGCGCCGGATCGAAGCTCGGAGCGGCGTCCGGCACGGCGATCGGCGGCAGTTCTTCCAGGGTAATGGTGGCGGTTTGCACGTCTTTCGGCACATCGATCCAGACCGGGCCAGGGCGGCCGGACTCGGCGATGCGGAACGCGTCGCCAATCACCTGCGGCAGTTCGCGGATATCGCGCACCAGATGGTTGTGCTTGGTGATCGGGATGGAAATGCCGTAGGTATCGACTTCCTGGAAGGCGTCAGTGCCGATCATCGAGGAGGGCACCTGACCGGTGATGCACACCAGCGGAATGGAGTCGAGCTTGGCGTCGGCGATAGCGGTGACCAGGTTGGTGGCGCCCGGCCCGCTGGAGGCGATGCACACCGCCGCCTTGCCGTTGGCGCGCGCCATGCCTTGCGCCATAAAGCCCGCGCCCTGTTCGTGGCGCGCCAGCACGTGGTGAATGCGGGTGCTTTGGCTCAGCGCGTCATACAGCGGCAGCGCCGCACCGCCGGGGATGCCGGCGACGGTGGTGATGCCCTGACGCTCCAGCAAATGAACGATCAATTGTGCGCCGGTAAAGCGGGTACTCGGTTGAGGCGTGCCCGAAGTTGCCATGTTCCTGTCCTTTCTCAAGGCCGGTGAGCTTTGCTGGGCAGGGTGCTAAAACAAGAAACCCCGCCCGGTTTGCGCCGGCGGGGTTTGGGAATCGATGCGTTGATTCGGACCCTACGGCGCATTGCCGACGACCACCACCACACGCACGACGACCACCGCGGCTGGTAGCGCGGTAACTAGTAGGGTCGAAGTCAGCGAGGATGCGATCACAGGGAACCTTATCATCAGTAAAAAAAGTCAGGTTTTTATAAAAACACAGGCGCAAAATTCGCACAACAGGTTTATTGGCGCAGCATAAAAAACGCGCGTCAGATCACGCTTTACCCGAAATGCCCAACACGCGCGCTTCCGGTGCGCTGCCGTCCAGCAGGGCCTGCGTCGGGCCGTCGTAGTAGATGCGGCCGTCGACCACCAGCAGCGTGCGCGGTGCGATGCGTGCGGCGTCGTCGAGATTGTGCGACACCATCAGCAGCGTCAGATTACGCTGTTCGCACACCGTCTGCAGCAGCTGCAACATCTCGTTGCGCAGCGCCGGATCGAGCGCCGAGAAGGGCTCGTCGAGCAGCAGGATCGGCCGTTGGCGAATCAAACAGCGCGCCAGCGCGGCGCGCTGACGCTGGCCGCCGGAAAGCTGCGACGGCAGGCGCTCCAGGTGCTCCTCCAGGCCGACCTGACGGGCGATATGCGCCCGCTGTTGGCGCTGTTGTTCAGTCAGGCGCAGGCCGGGATCCAATCCCAGCCCGATGTTCTGCGCCACCGTCAGGTGCGCGAACAGGTTGTTCTCCTGAAACAGCATCGACACCGGCCGTTTGGCCGGCGGCGTGGCGGTATGATCTTCGCCGTTCAGCAGCAGCCGGCCGCTGGCCGCCGGCAGAAAACCGGCGATCAGGCTCAGCAGGGTGCTTTTACCGGCGCCGCTGGGGCCGAGCACCGCGACGCGCTCGCCCGGCTGAATGCGCAGATCAAAGCGCATCGGCAGGTGTTCATACAGGTAGGTCAGTTTTTCAAGCGTCAGCATGGCGCCCCGGTAAGCGTTCGATCAGGGTAAACAGCAGGAAGCACAGCAGCAGCAGCAGCAGCGCGGTCACCGCCCCGTCGTTGCTGCGGTAGGCGCCAATCTGCTGATACAGGTAAAAAGGCAGGGTACGGAAATGCTCATTGCCAAACAAGGCGACCACGCCGAAATCGCCGATCGACAGCACGCAGGCGAAGGCCAGCGCCTGCGCCAGCGGGCGGCGCAGGGCGCGTAGTTCGATCAGCCGCAGCCGCTGCCAGCCGCGGATATCCAGCGACAGGCACAGCGGGTTGTAACGTTCGGCGAGGTCGCGCATCGGGTTCTCCAACACCTTCAGCGCATAGGGTACCGCCATCAGCGCATTGGTGAGGATCACCAGCGCATAGGGCGACTGCGGCAGCCCGATCGTATCGCTCAGCAGCAGGAAGAAGCCAGTGGCCAGCACGATGCCCGGCATCGCTAGGATCACCATGCCGCTCAGCTCCAGCGCCTGGCCGCCGCGCAGTTGCTGTCGCAGCTTCAGCTCGCGGCTGCTCCACAGCAGCATCATCGTGAGCGCCACGCACAATAGCCCGGCGCCGAGGGCGATGCGCAGCGACGTGAACAGCGCCTGCCACAGCACCGGCTGGCGCAGCACGCTGACGACGGCCTGATTGGCGCCGTCGGCAATCACCGCCAGCAGGGGCGGCAGCAGCAGCAGCAGCGCGGCGGCGATCAGCAGAAAATCGCTGATGCGCCGCCACCGGCTGTCTTCCGGGTTGCGCCAGCGTTGGGCGTGGGTATGGCCCACCGGCAGCACCTGGCTCAGGCGCTGGCTGATCAACACCAGCCCCAGACAACAGCTTAACTGGATCAGCGCCAGCATGGCGGCGCGGCCCAGATCGTAGTCGTAACTCAGCGCCTGGTAGATCGCCAGTTCGATGGTGGTGGCCTGCGGTCCACCGCCCAGCGACAGCACGGTGGCGAAGCTGGCGAAACACAGCATGAAGATCAACGCGCCGCTCGGCAGGATCTGGCGGCGCAGCGCCGGCCATTCGACGAAGCGGAACTGCTGCCAGCCGCTCATGCCCAGCTGGGCGGCCAGCTGGCGCTGCTCCACCGGAATGTTCTCCAGCGCTTGCAACAACAGGCGGGCGGCCAGTGGCAGGTTAAAGAACAGGTGCGCCAGCAGAATGCCCTGCAGCCCGTAGGGCGAGAAGCCATATTCGACGCCCAGCCAGCCGCACAGCGTCGCCAGCCAGCCCTGGCGCCCATAGACGCTGAGCAGGCCGAACACCGCCACCAACACCGGCAGTACCAGCGTCATGGCGCACAGCCGCAGCAACAGCTGCCGGCCGGGGAAACGGCGGCGATAGAGCGCGCGCGCCAGCAGAACGGCGGGCAGCACCGAAATCAGCGCTGACAGCAGCGCCTGCCAGAAGGTGAAGCGCACCACGTGCCACAGGTAGCTTTCCTGCCACAGGCCGCGCCAGTCGCTGTCCGGCGCATGGCGCCACAGCGAGCCCATCGCCAGTGCGGCGACCAGCAGGATCAGCCCGGCGGCCAGCAGCCCCGGCCAGAGCCAGCAGGGGATCAGCGGCTGACGGCGGTTTGCCATGCCCGGATCCAGCCGCCGCGTTGTGTGGCCACCTCTTCGGCGCTGTATTGCAGCGCGGTATGCGGCACGTTCATCTGCTCAAAACCGACGGGCAGCGGGGTATTGATCACCGGGTACATCCAGTTGCCGGTCGGGATGGTGTTCTGGAATGCCGGCGTCACCATGAACCGCATGAAACGCTCGGCCAGCTCAGGCTGTTTGGCGGCTTTCAGCTTGCCGGCCACTTCCACCTGCAGGTAGTGGCCTTCGCTGAACGTGGCGGCGGCGTAAAGGTCTTTTTTCTCTTCGATCAGGTGGTAGGCGGGAGAGGTGGTGTAGCTGAGCACCAGATCGCCTTCGCCTTTCAGGAACAGGCCATAGGCCTCGCTCCAACCTTTGGTGACGGTGACGGTCTTCTTCGCCAATTGCTGCCAGGCGGCCGGCGCCTTGTCGCCATACACTTTTTGCATCCACAGCAGCAGGCCGAGGCCCGGCGTGCTGGTGCGCGGATCTTCGTAAATCACCTTCCAGTCGCGATCGCTGCTGATCAGCTCCTGCAGGCTCTTCGGTGGATTCTTCAGTTTTTCTTTGTTGTAGACGAAGGCGAAGTACCCGTAGTCGTAAGGCACGAAGGTCGTATCCTGCCAGCCGCCCGGCACCGTCAGTTTGGCGGTGTCGACGCCGCTCGGCGCGAACAGGCCGGTTTGCTGCGCCGCCTGCAACAGGTTGTTGTCCAGCCCCAGCACCACGTCGGCGGCGCTGTTCTTGCCTTCCATGCGCAGGCGGTTGAGCAGTGAGACGCCGTCTTCCAGCGCCACGAACTTCAGCTCACAGTCGCACTCGGCTTCGAAGGCTTTTTTTACCGCCGGGCCAGGGCCCCAGTCGGCGGCAAAGGAATCGTAGGTGTAAACCGTCAGCGTCGGCTTGGCGAACACCGGCGCGGCGCATAGCAGCAATAAGCAGGGCAGATATTTTTTGACCACGTTGCACTCCTGAAAAATAAGGGGGCAAGGGTATCTGAGGGGGCGAGGCGGCGTCGCCGGTTCGCTGGGCTCAAATCCCTCCGCCGGTATTGACCGGATCAGGTTCGACGGGTGTGCTCTCAGCGGAAAATCGGGCTTATGCACACGGCCCGACTCACCGCACCCCGTTGAGACGGCGCTATTGTAAAGATTAACCGACCCGGGCGAAAGGCGCTTATGCCTCCGGCGGGGCAAACCAGGCTGACTTGAAGTCGAACCAGCCGAGGGTGTTCATTCGCACGCCGCGCATGCTGCGCTGGCCGTGCAGCTGCAGCCAGTGGTGGAACAGCGGATGTAGCTGGTGGTTGCTGACTAGCCGCTGGCAAAACTCCGCCAGCGGCAAGCGGTTGGCGCGCCATAACTCCGCGTCCTGCGCCAGATCCTCGTTCATGCAGTGCTGCATCAGCGGCAGTTCGTACAGCGTGGCGAACAGCGAAAACTCCAGCGGCAGATAGAAGTTGGCGCTGCCGAGCCACAGATCGCTGCGCGCGTCGCCCTGGTGCCAGGTGGCGTAATCCACGCTTTGTACGATCAGGCGGATGCCGTGCTGCGCCAACAGCGGTTCGATCGCCTGGCGAATGGCGTGAAACTCCGAATGCTCATTGAAGTGGGTCATCGTCAGTTCAGTCAGCCCCGCCGGTTTGGGTTGCTGCGCCAGCGTGCGGTTGTGGTGCCAGCGCGGCAGCAAGCCGTATGCCGGCGACCAATAGCGCTGGTAGAGCGGCCCGGCGTGGCTCAGCAATGAAATGGGGTTGATCAATTCGCACAGCCAGCTGCGAATGGCGGGGTCGGCGGCCAGCGGGGAACGCTGATCGAACAGCAAGAAATAACAGCCCTCTTCCAGTCGGCTTTCCAGTTCGTTTTTGCCGGTTTCATCGCCCTGCAGCTGCACGCCGGAGTGCACCAGCTCTTCGGAGAACTCCGGCAGCACCCAGATGTTCACCTCGTCGATCAGCGCCCGGTAGCCGAAATAGTCGTCGAAGGCGTGGATCTTCATCTGGCTGGGAAGATTGCGTACCACGCGGTAGGGGCCGGTGCCGACCGGATGGCGGGCAAAGTCCGGCAGTTCGCGCCATTCGCGCGGCAGGATCATGGCCTGCACGCTGCCCAGCAGCCAGGGTAGCCAGTGGTCGGGGCTGCGCAGATGCACGTCGATAACGAACGGCGTCGGCGAGGTGACGCTTTCGATATGTGAGAACAGCGGTTGCGAGGTCAGACGCGAGAGGGAAGTGATGACGTCTGCCATCTCCAGCTCGCGGCCGTGATGAAAATGGATCGCCGGGCGCAGGTAAAACCGCCAGTGCAAGGGCGTCAGCGCCTGCCAATGGTGGGACAGATCGGACTCCAGTTCCCCGTTTTCCTCATTTATGCGCGTCAGGCCGTTGAAGATCTGGCGCGCCAAATGGGTTTCCGAACGCCGCAGCGCCGAGCCGGGCAGCAGGTTGTACAACTGCCGGTAGTAGAGCACCCGCAGGATGTGTTTACCCTGGCGGAAGCTGCGCCCCAGCTGCGACAGCAGCATTTGGCGCACCACGTTTTTGTCGCCCACCAGCTGCACCAACTGATCGATGCGATCCTGTTCCAACAGCTCCTCGGCCCGCTGTTGCTGCAGCGCCAGGCCGGTGTAGTGGAAGGTTAACCGTGAACGCTTGCCGCGCCCCGACTCCGCCTGCCAGGTGAGCCAGCCTTCCCGCTGCATGGCGCTCAGCAGGGAGCGCACGTGGCGCCGCGAGCAGCTGAGCACCTCCGCCAGATCCTGCAGGGTGGTGTCGGTGGTTTCACCGTGGCAGCGCTGCCACAGGCGGATGAACTGTTGCTGCAATCTGGACGTGGACATAAAAGAGGAACGCTCCCGCCTCAACTCGTCAATTTTTCTTTCCCTATATTACGCCGATAATTTTCATCAATGAAAGGGGAGGGCGTAATCATGAAAGCTTTCTTATCCAAACAGTTCTATCAGCGCTATTTCAGCGCGGTGCGCCGTCAACGCGCCGACTGGCTGAGCGTGGTGCCCGAACAGGCGCGGCTGGCGATGCTGGCACACCTGACGCAATGGGACATCAAAGAGATGACCGATAAGCAATATCGCGAGCACCTGTAGGGGCTGCGGCAACAAGTTTCTGAGTAATGGTGCTGTTTCACCAGCCAGTGGGGCAACCCACTGGTTTTTTTATGCATGGACATGGCGATGCGCTTGCATTTTTCTTGCCGTGGCCTAAGGTTCTTTCTTCTGCTTTGAGGTCAGGGAAGACGATATGCAACGCCTGAGCCGGTTGTCACTGCGCATTAACCCCATCTTTGCCGCATTCCTACTGATCGCTTTTCTCTCCGGCATCGCCGGCGCATTGCTGACGCCGACGCTCAGCCTGTTTCTGACCACCGAAGTTAAGGTGCGGCCGCTGTGGGTCGGGCTGTTTTACACCGCCAACGCGGTGGCCGGCATCGTCGTCAGCTTCCTGCTGGCCAAACGTTCCGACACCCGCGGCGATCGCCGCAGGCTGATCCTGCTGTGCTGCCTGATGGCGGTCGGTAACTGCCTGTTGTTCGCCTTTAACCGCGACTACCTGACGCTGATCACCGCCGGGGTGCTGATGTCCGCCGTTGCCAACACCGCCATGCCGCAGATCTTCGCGCTGGCGCGGGAATATGCCGATAGCGAGGCGCGTGAAGTGGTGATGTTCAGCTCGGTGATGCGCGCCCAGCTTTCGCTGGCGTGGGTGATCGGCCCGCCGCTGTCGTTTGCGTTGGCGCTGAACTACGGATTCACCGTGATGTTCCTGATCGCCGCCGCCACCTTCGCGGTTTGCGTGCTGCTGGTGGGGTTTATGCTGCCTTCGGTGTCGCGCGCGGCGGAAAATGAGGGGCTGCAGGGTGGGGTGTCTGCGCCGATCGCGCCCGCCAGTGCCTGGCGCAATCGCGACGTACGGCTGCTGTTCATCGCCTCAATGCTGATGTGGACCTGCAACACCTTGTATATCATCGATATGCCGCTGTATATCACCGCCGATCTCGGCCTGCCGGAAGGGTTGGCCGGGGTGTTGATGGGCACCGCCGCCGGGCTGGAGATCCCGGCGATGCTGCTGGCCGGTTACTACGTCAAACGTTTCGGCAAGCGCAACATGATGCTGCTGGCGGTGGTGGCAGGCGTGCTGTTTTACCTCGGGCTGACGGTACTGGAGAGCAAGCCGGCCCTGATCGCGCTGCAGCTGCTCAACGCGGTGTTTATCGGTATCGTCGCCGGTATCGGCATGCTCTATTTTCAGGATTTGATGCCGGGCCGACCGGGCGCCGCCACCACGCTGTTCACCAACAGTATCTCGACCGGGGTGATCCTGGCCGGGGTGCTGCAGGGCGCACTGGTGGAGAACCTCGGTCATGGCTCGGTGTATTGGATGGCGGCGCTGTTGGCGCTGGCGGCGCTCGGGATGAGCGCCAAAGTGCGTGAAGTGTGAGGTTAAACGACGGCATTCTTGATGCAAGTCATTGAGAAGGCTGAAGCGGACGCCCAAGCTGAAGGCATATGGAGCGCGATCGTTGCGCCCACGCCCGTCTCGCTATTGAGATGCCGCCTTGTTGTTTAGAACAGTGGGAACGTTATGGATAAACTCACACCGCTCAAACCGCTTCCTTCCCTGTGCGCCCTCGCCGCCACGCTGATTATCTGGTTCCTCATTCCCGTACCGGAGGGCGTTGCGCCCAACGCCTGGCAGCTGCTGGCGCTGTTTATCGGCACCATCATCGCCATTATCGGCAAAGCGATGCCGATTGGCGCGGTCTCAGTGATCGCCATCGCCCTGGTGGCGGTCACCGGCGTCACCAATCCCGGCAAGCCGGGCGCCGCGCTGGACGATGCACTCAGCGGTTTTTCCAACCAGCTGATCTGGCTGATCGGCTTTTCGATCATGATCTCCCTCAGCCTGAACAAAACCGGGCTGGGCGCGCGCATCGGCTACTATTTTATTTCGCTGTTCGGCAAAAAAACGCTGGGCATCGCCTATGCACTGACGCTGGCGGAAACCACACTGGCGCCGGTGACGCCGAGTAACACCGCGCGCGGCGGCGGCATCATTCACCCGATCATGAAATCGATCGCCGACAGTTTCGGTTCAAAACCGGAGCTCAATACCTCCGGCAAGATCGGCCGCTACCTGTCGCTGGTGAACTACAACATCAACCCGGTCACCTCGGCGATGTTTATCACCGCCACTGCGCCTAACCCGTTGATCGTCAGCCTGATCGCCAAAGGCACCCATGGCAGCTTCGAGCTGTCCTGGTCGATGTGGGCGATTGCCGCCCTGGTACCTGGGCTGTGTTCGCTGCTCGTGATGCCGCTGGTCATCTACCTGCTGTATCCGCCGGAGGTGAAAAGCACCCCGGACGCGCCGCGCTTCGCGCGCGAAAAACTGCAGGCGTTGGGGCCGGTGACGTTGCCGGAAAAAATTACCCTCGGGGTGTTCGCGCTGTTGCTGATACTGTGGGCCGGCATTCCGGCGATGATCTTCGGCCCGGCGCTGGCGGTCAATCCCACCACCGCGGCGCTGATCGGCTTGGCGGTGCTGCTGGCCACCGGCGTGCTGAGCTGGGAGGATGTGCTGAAGCATAAAGGGGCCTGGGACACCGTGGTGTGGTTCTCGGCGCTGGTGATGATGGCCAGCTTCCTCGGCAAGCTGGGGCTGATCGGCTGGCTGTCGCAGACCGTGGGCAACGGCATTGACCATATGGGCATGAGCTGGGTGGGCGGTACGATCTTGCTGACTCTCATCTACTTGTATTCGCACTATTTCTTCGCCAGCACCACCGCACACGTGACGGCGATGTTCGCCGCCTTCTTCGCCGCCGGCATCGCGCTTGGCGCGCCACCGGCGCTGCTGGGCCTGATCCTGGCGTTTTCTTCTTCGCTGATGATGTCGCTGACGCATTACGGCACCGGCACCGCGCCGATCATCTTTGGCTCCGGCTATGTGACGCTGGGAGAATGGTGGAAAGCGGGATGGGTGATGAGTGTGGTTAACCTGCTGATCTGGATGCTGATCGGCGGGGCGTGGTGGAAGCTGCTGGGCTACTGGTGAGGAAAAAATTCACCCGCCGGGCGGCGGGTGAAGGGGATTAATTCAGAAACGCCGGCTGCTGCGCTTCGTAGCGGGAGATGTCCACTTCGTGCTGCAGCGTCAGGCCGATGCTGTCCAGCCCGTTGATCATGCAGTGGCGGCGGAAGCTGTCGATTTCGAACGGATAGCTTTTGCCGCCGGCGTTGACCGTCTGGTTCTCCAGATCCACCACGAACTCCGTCCCTTCGTTGGCGTCTACCAGTTTGAACAGTTCATCCACCTGCTGCTCGCTCAGCGTTACCGGCAACAGCTGGTTGTTAAATGAGTTGCCGTAGAAGATATCGGCGAAGCTCGGCGCGATCACCACTTTGAACCCGTAGTCGGTCAGCGCCCAAGGGGCGTGTTCGCGCGAGGAGCCGCAGCCGAAGTTCTCCCGCGCCAACAGGATGCTGGCGCCTTTATAGCGCGGTTTGTTCAGCACGAACGCCGGGTTCGGTTGCTGGCCGGCATCGTCGAGGAAGCGCCAGTCGTTGAACAGATGCTGGCCGAAACCGGTGCGGGTGACCTTCTGTAAGAACTGCTTGGGAATAATGGCGTCGGTGTCGACGTTGGCCGCATCCAAAGGCACCACTAAGCCGGTATGTTGAGTAAATTTAGCCACGTTAGCCCCTTAGTGAATATCACGGATGTCGGCGAAGTGACCGGCGATGGCGGCCGCGGCCGCCATCGCCGGGCTGACCAGGTGGGTGCGCCCACCGCGGCCCTGACGCCCTTCGAAATTACGGTTGCTGGTGGATGCGCAGCGCTCGCCCGGATTCAGACGGTCGTTGTTCATTGCCAGACACATTGAGCAACCCGGCAAACGCCATTCGAAACCGGCTTCGATAAAGATTTTGTCCAACCCTTCGGCTTCCGCCTGGGCCTTCACCGGGCCGGATCCCGGCACCACGATGGCCTGCACGCCGCTGGCGACCTTGCGCCCCTTGGCGATCGCCGCCGCCGCGCGCAGATCTTCGATGCGTGAGTTGGTGCAGGAGCCGATGAACACTTTGTCGATCGGCACGTCGGTCAATTTGATGCCCGGTTTCAAATCCATGTAGGCCAGCGCTTTCTCGGCGGAGGCGCGCTCGACCGGATCGTTGAACGATTCCGGCGCCGGGATCGCCTGATTGACGGCGATCACCTGGCCGGGGTTGGTGCCCCAGGTGACCTGCGGTGCGATCTCTTCGGCGCGCAGCGTCACCACGGTATCGAACTGGGCGTCGGCGTCGGACTTCAACGTGCGCCAGTAAGCGACCGCCTGCTCCCAGTTTTCGCCGGTTGGCGCGAACTGGCGCCCTTTCAGGTAGGCGAAGGTGGTGTCGTCCGGCGCCACTAAGCCGGCTTTGGCGCCCATTTCGATCGCCATGTTGCACAGGGTCATGCGGCCTTCCATGCTCAACGCTTCGATCGCTTTGCCGCAGAACTCCACCACGTGGCCGGTGCCGCCGGCGCTGCCGGTTTTGCCGATCACCGCCAGCACGATGTCTTTGGCGGTGATGCCCTCGGCGGCGTCGCCGGTGACTTCAATCTTCATGGTTTTGGCCCGGCCCTGCTTCAGGGTTTGGGTCGCCAGCACGTGTTCCACTTCGGAGGTGCCGATGCCGAACGCCAGCGAGCCGAAAGCGCCGTGGGTGGCGGTGTGCGAGTCGCCGCAGACGATGGTCATGCCCGGCAGCGTCATGCCTTGCTCAGGCCCGATCACGTGCACGATGCCCTGGAAGGGGTGATTCAGGTCATACAACGAAACGCCGAATTCCGCGCAGTTCTTGATCAACTCCTGCATCTGGATACGTGCCATCTCGCCGCTGGCGTTGATGTCTTTGGTCTGGGTCGACACGTTGTGATCCATGGTGGCGAAGGTTTTGCCGGGCTGGCGTACCTTGCGGCCCATGGCGCGCAGGCCGTCGAACGCCTGCGGCGAGGTGACTTCGTGCACCAGGTGACGGTCGATATACAGCAACGGCGTTTCGTTCGGCGCTTCGTATACCACGTGGGCGTCGTACAGCTTCTGATATAAGGTCTTGGCCATGTTATGCCCCCTGAGCTACAAAGCGAGCGATGATGTCGCCCATTTCATCGGTGCTGACGGCTTTGCCGTCACCGGCCAGATCGGCGGTGCGGTAGCCCTGTTCCAACGCCTGGTTGATGGCGCGCTCCACGGCGTCGGCCGCTTCATCGGCGCCCAGGCTGTAACGCAGCAGCAGGGTGGCGGACAGGATCTGCGCAATTGGGTTGGCGATGCCTTTGCCTGCAATATCCGGCGCGGAACCGCCCGCCGGCTCGTACAGGCCGAAGCCTTGCTCGTTCAGGCTGGCGGATGGCAACATGCCCATCGAGCCGGTGATCATCGCGCATTCGTCGGACAGGATGTCGCCGAACAGGTTGGAGCACAGCAGCACGTCGAATTGGGACGGATCCTTGATCAGCTGCATGGTGGCGTTGTCGATATACATGTGCGACAGCGACACGTCCGGGTAATCCTTGGCAACCTGATTGACCACTTCACGCCACAGGATGGAGCTTTGCAGTACGTTGGCCTTGTCGATCGACGTCACCTTGTGGCGGCGCTTGCGGGCGGATTCGAAGGCGATGCGTGCGATGCGTTCAATCTCGAAACGGTGATACACCTCGGTATCGAAAGCGCGCTCCTGCATGCCCTGGCCTTCGCGGCCCTTCGGTTGGCCAAAGTAGATGCCACCGGTCAGTTCGCGCACGCACAGAATGTCGAAGCCGCGGGCGGCGATGTCGGCGCGCAGCGGGCAGAATGCCTCCAGCCCTTGATACAGGCGGGCCGGGCGCAGGTTGCTGAACAGTTTGAAGTGCTTGCGCAGCGGCAACAGCGCGCCGCGTTCCGGCTGCTCGGCCGGCGGCAGGTGTTCCCATTTCGGGCCGCCCACCGAGCCGAACAGGATGGCGTCGGCCTGCTCGCAGCCGGCGACGGTCGCCGCCGGCAACGGGCTGCCGTGGCGATCGATGGCGATGCCGCCGACGTCGTACTCGGCGGTGGTAATGCGAATATCAAAGCGTTGACGTACCGCGTCCAATACTTTGCGCGCCTGAGCCATTACTTCCGGGCCGATGCCGTCTCCGGGCAAGACGGCAATGTGATAAGTCTTCGTCATGTTCACACCGTTTCCTGATTATTTTGATGTTTGTTTTGCTGCAGGCGCTGCTTTTCTTTTTCTACCTGCTGTGAGCGCCAAATATTGTTCAACACGTGCACCATTGCCTTGGCAGAGGATTCGACGATGTCGGTCGCCAGGCCTACGCCGTGGAAGCGGCGGCCGTTGTAAGAGACGACGATATCCACCTGGCCCAGCGCGTCGCGGCCATGGCCCTTGGCGGTCAACTGGTACTTCACCAGCTCGATCGGGTAATCGGTGATGCGATTGATCGCCTGATAGACCGCATCGACCGGGCCGTTGCCGGTGGCGGCTTCGGCTTTCTCTTCGCCGCCGCAGATCAGTTTCACCGAGGCGGTGGCCATGATGCTGCTGCCGGACTGCACGCTGAAGTAGCCCAGGCTGAAGTGCTCCGGCTCTTCCTGCTGTTTATTGATGAAGGCCAGCGCCTCCAGGTCATAGTCGAACACCTGGCCTTTTTTGTCGGCCAACTTCAGGAAGGCGGCATACAGGGTATCCAGGTTGTAGTCCTGCTCCTGGTAGCCCATCTCTTCCATGCGGTGTTTCACCGCCGCGCGGCCGGAGCGGGAGGTCAGGTTCAACTGCACGTCCTTCAGGCCGATCGACTGCGGGGTCATGATTTCGTAGTTTTCGCGGTTCTTCAGCACGCCATCCTGGTGAATGCCGGAGGAGTGGGCGAAGGCGTTGGCGCCGACGATCGCCTTGTTGGCCGGAATCGGCATGTTGCACAGCTGGCTGACGATCTGGCTGGTGCGGAAGATTTCCTGATGATTGATGTTGGTGTGCACGTTCATGATGTCCTGGCGCACTTTAATCGCCATGATCACCTCTTCCAGTGAACAGTTGCCGGCGCGCTCACCGATGCCGTTCAGGGTGCCTTCCACCTGACGGGCGCCGGCCTGGACCGCGGCAATGGAGTTGCCGACCGCCATGCCCAAATCGTCGTGGCAGTGTACGGAAATGATGGCTTTGTCGATGTTCGGCACGCGGTCATACAAGGTGGTGATGATGCCGCCGAACTGGTTCGGCGTGGTGTAGCCGACGGTGTCCGGAATATTGATGGTGGTGGCGCCGGCGTTGATGGCGGCTTCGACCACGCGGCACAGATTGTCGATCGGCGTGCGGCCAGCGTCTTCACAGGAGAACTCTACGTCGTCGGTGTAGTTGCGGGCGCGTTTGACCGAGCGCACCGCCATCTCCAACACTTCGTCGAACGAGCGCTTCAGCTTCGATTCGATATGCAGGGTGGAGGTGGCCAGGAACACGTGGATGCGGAACGCTTCAGCGACGCGCAGCGCTTCGGCGGCCACGTCGATGTCTTTGTCCACGCAGCGGGCCAGGCCGCAGACGCGACTGTTCTTGATCTGGCGCGCGATGGTTTGCACCGATTCGAAGTCGCCCGGCGAAGAGACCGGGAAGCCGACTTCCATCACGTCAACGCCCATTCTTTCCAGCGCCAGCGCAATCTGAATCTTCTCTTTTACGCTCAGGCTGGCCTGCAATGCCTGTTCGCCGTCACGCAGCGTGGTATCGAAAATAATGACTTGTTGGCTCATCGGTGCATTCCTTATCGTGTTGATTTCACGCTAAGCGGGCAAAAAAAAACCCGCGCAGTAGCGCGGGTTTCTTATGGGTGATCGGCTGAGTCAGCTCCGAACTTCATCCACAGGCATACCGCGCAAACAAGATGCGTTGAGTAGTAGGCCTAGTAGACGGTGGGTACGGATCATAAGGGTTCAGCTTCTCTTAAATTGGGTGTCTGCCTAATTTGATACGTGATTGGCCTGGCGATGTCAACACCTGATTGAATGCGGGGACAATGCACCGGCTAAGTGGCCAAACAGAGGAACATTCGGTAAAAATGCGGTGCTCTAGAGAAAAAGTGGGGCGCAGTTTGCGCGTTGCTTAGCATAAACGAATCGAATAGAGACTGCGCTAATTGCTTCTGGATTTTGTTGGGTTAAGATTTGTGATGAAAATTAAGAGAGATTAATCACGGGAGGCAACAAAATAACATTTTTAATTCAAATGATTGAAATTGGATTCATATGATTAATTGATTGTTTTAGTCATAATATAACAAAATAATGCGATTTTACACAAAGTGAGCGGTGTTTTTAGATGGTTTGATTGCTTATGATGTGTTTTTATAGTTTGTCTCATACAGTGCGGTTACGTTGTTTAATTGTATTAATCATTGTTAATACCTAATTGTTGGTACCACCCAGGTAGCATTCTTCCTGCTAACGGGATAAGTGACTGACATGCATTCCATATACGACTTATATCGTGTCGATAACACGAGGTTTTTTATCGGCTCATGACGGTAATAGCAGGATTTGTCGTGCAAAGATAAGACAATGCGGCGTTTCATTGTTTTTCGAGCATAAGGATTAGATTATCTACACAGGATTTAGTGGAGTGAAATATGGCTGAATATGATTCAGAAATCGCCATGGTCAAAGAGCCGGCGGACATCCATTTGCGCAGCGTCGATCTTAATTTGCTGACGGTGTTTGACGCCGTGATGCAAATGCAAAATATTACGCGAGCCGCTAATTCGTTGGGGATGTCGCAGCCGGCGGTGAGTAACGCGGTGGCGCGCCTGAAGGTGATGTTCAACGATGAACTGTTTGTGCGCTGCGGGCGCGGGATCCAGCCCACTATGCGCGCCAGGCAGCTGTTCGGGCCGGTGCGGCAAGCGCTGCAGCTGGTGCAAAATGAGTTGCCGGGATCTGAGTTTGAGCCGCTGACCAGCACGCGAGCGTTCTCCTTGTCGCTGTGCAGCCCGCTCGATTTACGTCTGGGCGCTGGAATAATCAATCACGTCAAACAGATCGCGCCGCAGCTTAACCTGCAAATAAAGTCATACATTAACAATAATATCGAACATCAATTGCGTTATCAGGACGTCGAGTTTGTCATCGGCTACAGCCGTTTCGAGTCGGCGGAGTTTCGCAGCCTGGCAATGTTCGACGACGAATTAGTGCTGGCGGTCGCGCAGGCGCACCCGCGAATAGGGGAGGAGGTGACGCCGGAGAAAATGTTGGCCGAACAGCACGCGGCAGTTTCCCTGGAAAGTTTTGGTTCTTTCAGTAAACCTTTTTATTTAGAGGAACCGATGCTGCGCACCGTGACACAACAGTGCACGGATCTCTACAGCGTGTTGAATATGGTGTCGCAAACGGACATGGTGGCGATTGCGCCCGCCTGGCTGGTGCGGCAACAGACGGAAGCGTTGAAAATAAAGTCGGTTCCTTTATGTGGCAACGATAATAAAGCCACTTGCTATCTCTCCTGGCATGAATCCTCCGAGCGGGATAAAGGCCACCAGTGGATGAAATCCGTTCTGATTGAGGCCGGTAACCCAAAGTAACGCGATAAAAAATGGGGTCATACAAAAATAATATTCAACTGATCGTTTTTTTCTCATGATAAAAGCTAAGAACTATCTGGGTTTTTATTAAGATGTTTCTTGGTTTTGCGGCGATAAAATAACTTATTTTCAGGGTGGGTTGGTTCGTTTACCAAAAATAACTAATATAAATTAATATTCTGGTTTTTACTTTTTGGCTGGTATTTTAAACTAATTCGATGCGGCGGCCCGGATGGGCCGCGTTTTATTGCTGCCACCCAACCTTTTCCTTCCCGTTCTGTCCAACCCATGAAAGCACGAAAGCCGGCCTGAGTTTTGGCTCACACTTCTACGCTGAAATCACTTTTCCCTCTGCCTGAGAGTAGGTAGACTGCGCGGAAAAAAGTAAACACGTGTAAGCTGAGATGAGGGCCGCAAGGCGTCGTTCAGGCTTAACTGTATGATTCATTTCAGGCTTAGAGCACTATGATCACTAATCTGCTGCAATACCATTTGATCCATCGTATACAGCATCAAATCACCCATCGAGCCGATCGCACAGCTTTTCGCCAATGGTCGCCCAACGGCGAGTTTCAACTGACCTGGGGAGAGGCTGCCACCCGCATCGATCGCATTGCCGCCGGGCTGTTGGCCCTTGGGGCCGAAGTGCAAGAGCGCATAGGTATATTCGCCAATAACGGCATAGCCTGGTCGTTGGCCGATCTCGCTATCCTGCATCTGCGCGGCGTCAGCGTGCCGCTGTATTCCACCAATACGCCGGCGCAGGCGGCATTTGTCATCAACGACGCCGACATCCGTATACTGTTCGTTGGCGAGCAGGCGCAGCTTGACGCCGCCATCGCGCTGCGCGGCGTTTGCCCACAGCTGCGCCATATTATCGTGTTTGACGAGGATGCCGATCTGCGCGGCTGCGAGATCGCACAGCATCTGAGCGCCTTCGAGCGTGCCGCCGATCCGGCGGCTTTTATCGTTCAACGTCGGCAGCGCATTGAAGAGTGCGACCTTCAGGATCTCTTCACCCTGATCTATACCTCGGGCACCACCGGTGAGCCTAAGGGGGTGATGCTGGACTACCGCAATCTGGCGGCGCAGCTCTACCTGCATGATGAAAGGCTGACGGTCGGCGAAGAAGATGTGTCGCTCAGTTTCCTGCCGCTGTCGCACGTGTTCGAGCGTGCCTGGAGCTTCTTTGTGATGCATTCCGGCGCGCAGAACGTCTTCCTGCCGAACACCGACTGGGTGCGGGAAGCGATGGGGCAGGTCCGCCCGACGCTGATGTGCGCGGTACCGCGTTTCTACGAGAAGATTTTCAGCGCGGTGCATGAAAAAGTGGCGCGCGCCCCTTGGCTGCGCCGCGCGCTGTTCCACTGGGCGATCGTCTGCGGGGAGCGCAAGTTCCTGCAGGAGCGGGCCGGCAAACCGTTGGGCAAACTGTTCGAACTCTCCCATCGCTGGGCCGACAAGCTGGTATTGAGCAAGCTGCGCGGTATCCTCGGCGGCCGGGTGCGCTTTCTACCGGCGGCGGGTGCCAAGCTGGATGACAATGTGATCCTGTTCTTCCAGGCGATGGGCGTCAACATCAAGTACGGCTACGGCATGACCGAAACCTGTGCGACCGTGTCCTGCTGGGAGGAAGGGCATTTCCGTTTCGGCTCCATCGGCAAACCGCTGCCGGAGGTCGAGGTGCGCATCGGTGAAGAAAATGAAATCCAGGTGCGAGGGCCGATCGTGATGCGCGGCTATTTCAACAAGCCATTGGAAACCGCCGCGACCTTTACCGCAGACGGCTGGCTGAAAACCGGCGATGCCGGGGCGATCGATGAAGAGGGCAATCTGTTCATCACCGAGCGCCTGAAGGATTTGATGAAAACCTCCGGCGGCAAATACATCGCGCCGCAGATGCTGGAAGGTACGCTGGCGCAGGACCGTTTTATCGAACAGGTGGCGATCATCGCCGATGCGCGCAAGTTCGTTTCCGCGCTGATCGTGCCGTGCTTTGAGTCGCTGGAAGAGTACGCGAAGTCAGTCAACCTGAAGTACCAAGATCGTCTGGAACTGCTGCGCAACGGTGAAATTCTCGAGATGTTCGAAAAGCGTCTGCGCGAGATGCAAAAGGAGCTGGCGCGCTTCGAACAGGTGAAGAAGTTCACTCTGCTGCCGGCGGCCTTTTCCATGGAGCTGGGAGAGCTGACGCCAACGCTGAAGCTGCGCCGCAAAGTGATCCTGCAGCGCTATCAGCGTGAAATCGACTCAATGTACCAGGAACAGGCTTGACGCCGCCGCCGGATCGCGCGTCCGGCGAAAAAAACGGCATATACCTCGCCTGATTTAGTTCTGTAATTTTCCCTCTGTTCGAAACAATGCCTAGCCTGACGCCTCTGGGGCTAGCGCATTGTTTTTATAAAGCCGCGATCTCCAGCCGCTTGGCAATAACCCCGCCGCTGTTAAGCCATTTTGCCGTTTGCCTGCCCCATCTTCTGACGTTATGTTAATTCGATAGCGACAACCCATAAAAATTTAGGGGCATTGCCCCGCAGCAGGCGCTACGTTCCGGCGCCAGAGAAGAATAAGCAAGCCTGGAGGCAAACCCATGGAAATGTTGTCAGGAGCCGAGATGGTCGTCCGATCGTTGATCGATCAGGGCGTTAAGCATGTATTCGGCTACCCCGGCGGGGCGGTGCTCGATATCTACGACGCCCTGCATACGGTCGGAGGGATCGATCATATTCTGGTGCGCCACGAGCAAGGTGCGGTGCACATGGCCGACGGTTACGCGCGCGCCACCGGTGAAGTGGGCGTGGTGTTGGTGACCTCAGGCCCCGGCGCCACCAATGCCATTACCGGTATTGCCACCGCCTATATGGATTCGATCCCGATGGTGGTGCTGTCGGGACAGGTGCCCAGCTCGCTGATCGGCTACGACGCCTTCCAGGAGTGCGATATGGTGGGGATTTCGCGCCCGGTGGTGAAGCACAGCTTCCTGGTAAAACGCACCGAAGACATCCCGGCGGTGTTGAAGAAGGCGTTCTACCTGGCCTCCAGCGGCCGCCCCGGCCCGGTAGTGATCGATCTGCCGAAAGATATTGTCGGTCCGGCGGTGCGGATGCCTTATGCCTACCCGCAGGACGTGAGCATGCGTTCTTATAACCCGACGGTGCAGGGCCACCGCGGGCAGATCAAACGCGCGTTACAAACCATTCTGGCGGCCAAAAAGCCGGTGATGTACGTCGGCGGCGGCGCGATCAACGCCGGTTGTGAAGCTGAATTACTGTCGTTGGCGGAGCAGCTGAACCTGCCGGTAACCAGCAGCCTGATGGGATTGGGCGCTTTCCCCGGCACCCATCGTCAGAGCGTCGGTATGCTCGGCATGCACGGAACCTATGAAGCCAACAAAACCATGCACCATGCCGACGTGATCTTCGCCGTAGGTGTGCGCTTCGACGATCGCACCACCAACAATCTGGCTAAATACTGCCCGGACGCCACCGTGCTGCACATTGATATCGATCCGACTTCGATCTCCAAAACGGTGGACGCCGATATTCCGATCGTCGGCGATGCCAAGCAGGTGTTGGTTCAAATGCTGGAGCTGCTGGCGCAGGATGAGAAAGCGCAGGATCACGATGCGCTGCGCGACTGGTGGCAGTCTATCGAGCAGTGGCGTGCCCGCGACTGCCTGGGTTACGACAAGCACAGCGGCACCATCAAGCCGCAGGCGGTGATCGAAACCCTGCACCGCCTGACCAAAGGCGACGCCTACGTCACCTCGGACGTGGGCCAGCACCAGATGTTCGCCGCGCTCTATTATCCGTTCGACAAACCGCGCCGCTGGATCAACTCCGGCGGCCTCGGCACCATGGGCTTCGGCCTGCCGGCGGCATTGGGCGTCAAGCTGGCGCTGCCGGAAGAAACCGTGGTGTGCGTGACCGGCGACGGCAGCATTCAGATGAATATTCAGGAGCTGTCCACTGCGCTGCAATATAACCTGCCGGTGGTGGTGGTGAACCTCAATAACCGTTATCTGGGCATGGTGAAGCAGTGGCAGGACATGATTTATTCCGGCCGCCATTCGCAGTCTTACATGGATTCGCTGCCGGACTTCGTCAAGCTGGCCGAGGCTTACGGCCATGTCGGCATCGCCATCCGCACGCCGGATGAGCTGGAAAGCAAGCTGGCGCAGGCGCTGGCGGAAAAAGAGCGGCTGGTGTTCGTCGACGTGACCGTCGATGAAACCGAACATGTTTACCCGATGCAGATCCGCGGCGGAAGCATGGACGAAATGTGGCTTAGCAAAACGGAGAGGACCTGATCATGCGCCGTATTTTATCTGTCTTGCTGGAAAACGAATCCGGCGCCTTGTCGCGCGTGGTCGGGCTGTTCTCCCAGCGCGGTTATAACATTGAAAGCCTGACGGTGGCGCCGACCGACGATCCGACGCTGTCGCGCATGACTATCCAGACCGTCGGCGACGAGAAAGTGCTGGAGCAGATTGAGAAACAGCTGCACAAGCTGGTGGACGTGCTGCGCGTCAGCGAGCTGGTGCAAGGCGCTCACGTCGAGCGCGAGATCATGCTGGTGAAGCTGCAGGCCAGCGGTTATGGCCGTGAAGAAGTGAAGCGCTGCGCCGACATTTTCCGCGGCCAGATCGTCGATGTGACGGCGACGCTGTACACGGTACAGCTGGCCGGCACCAGCGACAAGCTCGACGCCTTCCTGAGCGCGGTGCGTGAAGTGGCGGAGATTGTGGAAGTGGCGCGTTCCGGCGTGGTCGGCGTGTCGCGCGGCGACAAAATCATGCGCTGAGCGCGGTTTAGTGGCGAATAATCGGGGCGCGGCATGGCTGCGCCCTTTGTTTTTCGGCATTTTTTTGCCCGATTGCTGGCACCTTTCGGCAAAAGCGGTTGCTAGGTAGTGTTTTCTGCTGTTAGATCGCAGAGGCTGGATTGAATAACCGCACGGGATGTCATGGTTAATCCGAGCACAGCCTTCACTTCTATTTTCAGCGTCATTAAGGGGTTAATGTGAAACTGGATGAAATCGCGCGTCTCGCGGGCGTTTCGCGCACGACGGCCAGTTATGTCATCAACGGCAAGGCGAAGCAGTATCGTGTCAGCGATAAAACCGTCGAGAAAGTGATGGCCGTGGTCAGGGAGCATAACTACCACCCGAATGCCGTCGCGGCAGGGCTGCGCGCTGGGCGGACCCGTTCTATCGGTCTGGTGATCCCGGATCTGGAAAATACCAGCTATACCCGTATCGCCAACTACCTGGAGCGTCAGGCGCGCCAGCGTGGTTATCAATTGCTGATCGCCTGCTCCGAAGATCAGCCGGACAACGAAATGCGCTGTATCGAGCACTTGCTGCAGCGTCAGGTGGACGCCATCATCGTTTCCACCGCCTTGCCGCCGGAGCACCCCTTCTATCAACGCTGGGCCAACGATCCGCTGCCGATCATCGCACTGGACCGCGCGTTGGATCGCGAGCATTTCATCAGCGTCGTCGGGGCCGACGAGGAAGATGCCTTTGCGCTGGCGCAGGAGCTGCGCACCTTCCCGGCGGAGTCGGTACTGTACCTGGGCGCCTTGCCGGAGCTTTCGGTCAGCTTCCTGCGTGAGCAGGGCTTCCGTCAGGCCTGGCAAGAGGATCCTCGCCATGTCGATTATCTGTACGCCAACAGCTATGAGCGTGAGGCCGCCGGCGCGCTGTTTGCCGAATGGCTGAAAACGCACCCGATGCCGCAGGCGCTGTTCACCACGTCGTTCTCTTTATTGCAGGGCGTGATGGACGTGACGCTGAAGCAACGCGGCCGTTTGCCGACCGATCTGGCGATTGCCACCTTCGGCGACCATGAGCTGTTGGATTTTCTGGAGTGCCCGGTGCTCGCGGTAGCGCAGCGCCATCGCGACGTGGCCGAACGCGTGCTGGAGCTGGTGTTGGCCAGCCTGGACGAACCGCGTAAACCCAAACCGGGACTGACGCGGATACGCCGTAATCTGTTCCGCCGCGGTAGCCTGAGCCGCAAATAGGCCGCTCTACAGGAGCCCGCGTTGTCGGGCTCCTGGTTTAGACGTAACCCGCGACCCGAAACAGCCGTCGGCAATATTCCAGGAAATAGCCATACACCACGCCCATCGCCATGGAGACCAGCGCATTGCTGGTCACCGCCGCCAGCATTTGTTGGCCGTCGGCGCCCACGCTCCACAGAATGGCGGCATAAACCGGCGACTGGAAACTGACGTAAGCCAGCAGATCGGCGAGGTTGCGCAGTAGGAATTGGCCGCGTGGGCAGCGGCGTGCCGTGCGGATAAACAGATCGCGATAGCGGCCGTAAGGCCAGGCGATCAGGATGTTGACCGGGATCGACAGCAGGCGCGAAGAGAGGGATTGCTGGAAGCTCATGCCGGAGATCAACACTTCTATCGCCATGCCGGCGATAAAGCAGTACACCACCAGTGCGAACGTATCGGCAGCGGCGCTACGCCAGTGAGGGGCGGGCGAAAGCATGCACTCTCTCCTTTTTTTGGTTAATATTCTGTTAAATTACTTATTTGTGGTTGTTAGTTCTGGTTTTTTGCGCTTCATATAGTGTACTAATCTGTATTGTGTTTTTTAACTGGATTTAAATTTTTATTTTTAACATTTGTTCGGTTTTTGTCCCGCAGAACAGGGGCACAGGATGGGACAGGGAGATTAAAATCGGTGAATTTAAATAAATTCATTAAAAACATGCAGTTGCGTTTTTTGGTGTTTGAAGAGGTTTTTTTCCGGCAAAAATTGTGGAAATAAAGGTGTAAGAAAATGAAACCATAATTGTAAACAGGTATTTTGGGAATAATCTTACCAAATTGATTTAAATCGAAATTACTTCTGCTCGTAATATCCGAGCCATTTATTTTTATCGTGCTCTCATCATGGCGGGACAAATTGAAGTAAAATAGCGCGCAGTTTCACGGTGAATAACGATTGAGCGTTATTAACTCAAGGGGTTATGGCCTTATTCTTCGGTCGATTCGCCAGGCGCTGAGCCTTGGCGGGCGCGGGGCGGCAGCGGTTACAGCCCTGAGATTGCCGAGCTGAAAAATGAGACATGGCTTGCAGAAGGAAGTAATGAGTTAATTAATCGCCAGTTCGTCAGGTTTTTAATCAGATTCTTTCCGCTTAGAAAATTCTCTCCGTTTATCATGGTGTTAATTTTTAATCGTCGAATAATCAGAGTTTCTTTCGCGAGTCAGCTCCCAAAATGACCAGAGAAATATTGCCAAAGCGCTGGCGCTCTGGCTTGACAAGGTTTTCATACCCTCCGTAAACTCCATTGTGTGGGAATTTGTGGGGTAAAGTGGTGAAAACGGTCACTAAGGGGTAGCTCAGGAATGTTCCGTGGAGCGACGATGGTCAACCTCGACAGCAAAGGGCGGCTCGCCGTACCTACCCGATATCGGGAATTGCTCAACGAGGAATCGCAAGGCCAAATGGTCTGTACCATTGACCTCCATCAGCCCTGCCTGCTGCTTTATCCTTTGCCCGAATGGGAAATTATTGAACAAAAATTATCACGTCTGTCGAGCATGAATCCCGCCGAGCGCCGCGTTCAGCGCCTGCTGTTGGGGCATGCCAGTGAGTGTCAGATGGATAGTGCCGGTCGTTTGCTGCTTGCCAATACGCTGCGGCAACACGCCGGGCTCACAAAAGAAGTGATGCTGGTCGGTCAGTTCAACAAGTTTGAACTGTGGGATGAACAGACCTGGTATCAACAAGTCAAGGATGATATTGACGCTGAACAGTCGACTCAGGAACCGTTGTCTGAGCGGCTACAGGACTTGTCGCTATAAGCATGTTGGAAAACTATAAACACACCACCGTCCTGCTGGACGAAGCCGTCAACGGCCTCAACATCCGCAGCAACGGCATATATATCGACGGTACTTTTGGTCGCGGTGGCCATTCTCGTCTGATTCTGTCCCAGCTGGGGCCGGAAGGGCGCTTGCTGGCAATTGACCGTGACCCTCAGGCGATTGCAGCCGCCAAATCTATTGAAGATCCTCGTTTTACCATCGTACACGGCCCATTTTCCGAGTTGTCGCACTATGTGCGGGAGCGCGAACTGGTCGGCAAGATCGACGGCGTTCTGCTCGATCTGGGCGTTTCCTCGCCGCAGCTTGACGACGCAGAGCGCGGATTCTCCTTTATGCGCGACGGTCCGCTGGACATGCGCATGGATCCGTCCACCGGCCTGTCCGCCGCGGATTGGCTGATGAAGGCCGAGGCGGACGATATCGCCTGGGTGCTGAAAACCTTTGGCGAAGAGCGTTTCGCCAAGCGCATCGCACGCGCCATCGTCGAAAGAAACCGCGTGGAGCCGATGACGCGCACCAAAGAGTTGGCGGATCTGATTGCCGATGCCAGCCCGTTCCGTGAAAAGCACAAGCATCCGGCGACGCGCAGCTTCCAGGCGATCCGCATCTATATCAACAGCGAGCTGGAAGAGATCGAGCGTGCGCTCGACGGCGCGCTGGAAGTGCTGGCCCCACAGGGCCGTTTGTCGATCATAAGTTTCCACTCGCTGGAAGACCGCATCGTCAAACGCTTTATGCGTCACCACAGCCGCGGCGCTCAGGTGCCGGCGGGCATTCCGTTGACCGAAGAGCAACTGCGCAGCATGGGCGGACGAACGCTGAAAGCGCTGGGCAAAATGATGCCGTCGGAAGCGGAAGTGGCGGACAACCCGCGTGCGCGCAGCTCGGTGCTGCGTATTGCTGAGAGGATGCCCGCGTGATCGGCAACGAACGTCACGGCCTGGTCGGGGTGATTGGCGGCGATCTGCTGCGCAACGCCAAGATCCCCATGATTTTACTGATTGCGTCACTGGTCTCCGCGGTTTTCGTGGTGACCACCGCGCACCGCACCCGCCTGCTGACCGCCGAGCGCGAACAGCTGGTTCTGGAGCGTGATGCGCTGGATATCGAGTGGCGCAACCTGATTTTAGAAGAGAACGCCCTCGGCGATCACAGCCGGGTTGAACGTATCGCGACAGAAAAACTGCAGATGCAACATGTTGATCCATCGCAGGAAAATATCATCGTTAAACAATGAATGGTTTAACCGGAATAATGACACGGAGTAGAAAGGAAACGCATGAAAGCAGCGCGCCCCGGTAAGTTGAGACGCCAGGAAGATCAGGCCAGCTTTGTCAGCTGGCGTTTTGCGTTGCTGTGCGGCTGCATTTTGCTGGCGATGGTTGGCCTGATGCTGCGCGTCGCGTACCTGCAGGTCATCAACCCCGATCGTCTGGTGAAAGAAGGCGACATGCGTTCGCTGCGCGTGCAGGAAGTGCCGACCGCGCGCGGCATGATCAGCGATCGCGCCGGCCGTCCGTTGGCGGTCAGCGTGCCGGTCAATGCGGTGTGGGCGGATCCGAAAGAGCTGAACGAGCGCGGCGGCATCACGCTGGACAGCCGTTGGAAAGCGCTTTCCGATGCGCTGAACATCCCGCTGGACCAACTCTCCAACCGCATCAACGCCAACCCGAAAGGGCGCTTCGTTTATCTGGCGCGCCAGGTGAACCCGGCGATCGGCGACTACATCCACAAGCTCAAGCTGCCGGGGATCTACCTGCGGCAGGAGTCGCGCCGTTACTACCCGGCTGGGCAGGTGACGTCGCACATCATTGGCGTGACCAACATCGACGGGCAAGGCATCGAAGGCGTCGAGAAGAGCTTCGACCGCTGGCTGACCGGGCAACCGGGCGAAAGAACGGTGCGTAAGGACCGCTTCGGCCGGGTGATCGAAGATATCTCCTCCGTCGACAGCCAGGCGGCGCATAACCTGGTGTTGAGCGTCGATGAGCGCCTGCAGGCGCTGGTGTATCGCGAGCTGAACAACGCCGTGGCGTTCAACAAGGCCGAGTCAGGCACCGCGGTGCTGATCGACGTGAACACCGGCGAAGTGCTGGCGATGGCCAACAGCCCGTCTTACAACCCGAACAATATGGCCGGTACGCCGAAAGAAACCATGCGTAACCGTGCTATCACCGATATTTTTGAACCCGGTTCAACCGTGAAGCCGATGGTGGTGATGACCGCGCTGCAAAACGGCGTGGTGAGAGAAAACAGCGTGCTGAACACCATCCCGTACCGCATTCAGGGCCACGAGATCAAAGACGTGGCGCGGTACTCGGAGCTGTCATTGACCGGGATCTTGCAGAAGTCGAGTAACGTCGGTGTTTCAAAGCTGGCGTTAGCGATGCCGTCCTCAGCGTTAGTAGATACTTACTCTCGTTTTGGGCTGGGAAAAGCGACCAATTTGGGGCTGGTCGGAGAAAGCAGTGGCATATACCCAAAAAAACAACGGTGGTCTGACATAGAGAGGGCCACCTTCTCTTTCGGCTACGGGCTGATGGTAACTCCGTTACAGTTGGCGCGAGTCTATGCAACGATCGGCAGTCTGGGCGTGTATCGCCCATTGTCGATCACCAAGGTTGACCCTCCGGTCGCCGGCGAACGCGTTTTCCCTGAACCTCTGGTGCGCACCGTGGTGCACATGATGGAAAGCGTGGCCTTGCCGGGCGGCGGCGGCGTGAAAGCCGCCATCAAGGGATACCGTATCGCCATCAAAACCGGTACCGCGAAAAAAGTGGGCCCGGACGGCAAATACGTCAACCGATACATCGCTTATACCGCCGGCGTCGCGCCGGCAAGTAACCCCCGTTTTGCCCTGGTGGTCGTCATCAACGACCCGCAGGGTGGGAAATACTATGGTGGCGCAATCTCCGCGCCGGTGTTCGGCGCCATCATGGGCGGCGTATTGCGCACCATGAACGTCGAGCCTGACGCGTTGCCCACCGGTGACAAAAGCGAATTAGTGATTAACAAGAAAGAGGGTTCAGGTGGCAGATCGTAATTTGCGCGACTTACTCGCCCCGTGGGTGCCGACGGCGCCCGGGCGCGCGCTGCGGGAAATGACATTAGACAGCCGTGTGGCGGCTGCCGGGGATCTGTTTGTCGCCGTGGTTGGCCATCAAACGGATGGACGCCGCTATATTCCGCAGGCCATTGCGCAGGGCGTCGCCGCCGTGATCGCCGAAGCTGACGGTCAGGCCGAAGACGGCGCCATCGTTGAGATGCACGGCGTGCCGGTGATCTACCTGAGCCAACTGAACCAGCGCCTTTCCGCGCTGGCCGGGCGTTTTTACCACCAGCCGGGCGAGCGTCTGCGTCTGGTCGGCGTGACCGGCACCAACGGCAAAACCACCACTACGCAGCTGTTGGCGCAGTGGAGCCAACTGCTGGGCGAAACCAGCGCGGTGATGGGCACCGTCGGCAACGGCCTGCTGGGCCAGGTGTGTCCGACCGAGAATACCACCGGTTCTGCGGTGGATGTTCAACACGTATTAAACGACTTGGCGGAACAGGGCGCGACCTTCGCCGCGATGGAAGTTTCTTCCCACGGTCTGGTGCAACACCGGGTGGCGGCGCTGCCGTTCGCCGCGGCGGTCTTCACCAACCTGAGCCGCGATCACCTGGATTACCACGGTGACATGGCCAATTACGAGGCGGCCAAATGGTCGCTGTTCGCCGCCCACAGCGTGGGGCAGGCGATCATCAACGCCGACGATGAAGTCGGTCAGCGCTGGCTCGGCAAGCTGCCGGATGCGGTGGCGGTGACGATGCAGGGCAACCTGCAGCCGGGCGGCCACGGCCGCTGGCTGAAAACCACGGCGGTCGATTATCACGACAACGGCGCCACCGTTCGTTTCAGCTCCAGCTGGGGCGACGGCGAGATCGAAAGCCGCCTGATGGGCGCTTTCAACGTCAGCAACCTGCTGTTGGCCTTGGCCACGCTGCTGTCGCTGGGCTATCCGCTGGAGGCGCTGGTGGAAACCGGCAGCCGTCTGCAGCCGGTCTGCGGCCGCATGGAAGTGTTTAACGCGCCGGGCAAACCGACGGTGGTGGTGGATTACGCCCACACGCCGGATGCGCTGGAGAAAGCGCTGGAAGCCGCGCGCTTGCACTGCCAGGGGCAGCTGTGGTGCGTCTTCGGCTGCGGCGGCGATCGCGACAAGGGCAAGCGTCCGCTGATGGGCGGTATTGCCGAGCAGTTCGCCGATCGCGTGGTGATCACCGATGACAACCCGCGTACCGAAGAGCCGCGCGCAATTATCAACGACATCCTGACCGGATTGCTGGACGCCGGGCAGGCGCTGGTGATCCACGGCCGCGCCGAAGCGGTAACCAGCGCCATCATGCAAGCGCAGGCGCAGGATGTGGTGTTGGTGGCGGGCAAGGGCCATGAAGATTATCAGCTGGTGGGCAACCGCCGCCTGGATTACTCCGACCGCACGACGGTCGCCCGACTGCTGGGGGTGCTGGCATGATCCCTGTCTCTCTTCAGACACTGGCTGAGGTATTGAGCGCTGAACCGATCGGCGCCGATTGCCAAATTGTCGAGGTGACGACAGACACCCGCAAGGTGACCGCCGGTTGCCTGTTTGTGGCGCTGAAAGGTGAGCGTTTCGACGCTCACGACTTCGCGGCGGATGCCGTAGCCGCAGGCGCCGGGGCATTGCTGGTCAGTAAGCGCTTATTGGTGGACGTGCCGCAGCTGGTGGTGGAAGACACCCGTTTGGCGCTGGGGCAGCTTGGCGCCTGGGTGCGTCAGCAGGTGCCGGCGCGCGTGGTGGCGCTGACCGGCTCCTCGGGCAAGACATCGGTGAAAGAAATGACCGCCGCCATTCTGCGTGAATGCGGCGAAGTGCTGTATACCGCCGGTAACTTCAATAACGACATCGGCGTGCCGCTGACGCTGTTGCGTCTGGAGCCGCAGCATGACTTTGCCGTGATAGAGCTGGGCGCTAACCACATTGGCGAAATCGCTTACACCACCGCATTGACGCGTCCGCAGACCGCTTTGGTGAACAACCTGGCGGCGGCGCACCTGGAAGGCTTCGGCTCGCTAGCCGGCGTCGCCCAGGCGAAAGGTGAAATCTTTACCGGCCTGCCAGCCGATGGCGTGGCGATCGTCAACGCCGATAACAACGATTGGCCGCACTGGCAGAGCATGCTGGGCGGCAAAACCGTCTGGCGCTTCTCGCCGCAGGCTGCCGAAGGCGTGGACTTCTTCGCGGACGACGTGCGGGTGAACGGCGCAGGCACGCAGTTCACGCTGCACAGCCCGTTCGGCACCGCCGAGATCGCGCTGCCGCTGCCGGGGCGCCACAACGTGGCCAACGCGCTGGCGGCCACGGCGCTGGCGATGTCGGTGGGCGCCACCCTCGAAGCGGTGCGTCAGGGGTTGAAACAACTGCAGGCGGTGCCGGGGCGTCTGTTCCCGGTGGCGCTGGCCGAAGGCAAGCTGCTGCTGGACGACAGCTATAACGCCAACGTCGGGTCGATGACCGCGGCGGCGCAGGTACTGGCGGAAATGCCGGGCTACCGCGTGATGGTGGTCGGCGACATGGCCGAGCTGGGCGCAGAAGCGGAAGAGTGCCACCGTCAGGTGGGCGAGGCCGCCCGTCTGGCCGGGGTCGACAAAGTGATCAGCGTCGGCGGGTTGAGCCGCGTGCTGAGCGAAGCCTCCGGCAACGGCGAACATTATCAGGACAAGACAGCAGTGATCGCGCGCGTGGCGGAATTACTGTCGGAACATGCGGTCATCACCGTGTTAATCAAAGGTTCACGTAGTGCCGCAATGGAGCAGGTAGTACGCGCGTTACAGGAGAAAGCACCATGTTAGTTTGGCTGGCCGAACATTTGGTCAAGTATTACTCAGGCTTCAACGTCTTTTCTTATCTGACGTTCCGAGCCATTGTCAGCCTGCTGACCGCGCTGTTCCTGTCACTGTGGATGGGCCCGCGGGTGATCAAGCGCCTGCAAGAAATGTCCTTCGGTCAGGTGGTGCGCAACGACGGCCCCGAGTCGCACTTCAGCAAGCGCGGCACGCCGACCATGGGCGGCATCATGATCCTGACCTCCATCACCATTTCGGTGCTGATGTGGGCCTACCCGTCCAACCCATATGTCTGGTGCGTGCTGTTTGTGCTGGTGGGTTACGGCATCGTCGGCTTCGTTGACGACTACCGCAAGGTGGTGCGTAAGGACACCAAAGGGCTGATCGCCCGCTGGAAGTATTTCTGGCAATCGGTGATTGCGCTGATTGTCGCATTCGCCATGTACGCCGTAGGAAAAGACACGCCAGCCACCGAGCTGGTTGTGCCGTTCTTTAAGGACGTGATGCCGCAGCTGGGCCTGCTGTACATCCTGCTGGCCTATTTCGTCATCGTCGGCACCAGCAACGCGGTCAACCTGACCGACGGCCTGGACGGCCTGGCGATCATGCCGACGGTATTCGTGGCGGCCGGCTTCGCGCTGGTGGCCTGGGCGACCGGTAATATGAACTTCGCCAACTACCTGCACATTCCGTATCTGCGTCATGCCGGTGAGTTGGTGATCGTGTGTACCGCCATCGTCGGTGCCGGCCTCGGGTTCCTGTGGTTCAACACCTACCCGGCTCAGGTGTTTATGGGCGACGTCGGTTCACTGGCGCTAGGCGGCGCGCTGGGCACCATTGCGGTGCTGCTGCGCCAGGAGTTCTTGCTGGTGATCATGGGCGGCGTGTTCGTGGTAGAGACGCTGTCGGTGATCCTGCAGGTGGGGTCGTTCAAGCTGCGCGGACAACGCATTTTCCGCATGGCGCCGATTCACCACCACTATGAATTGAAAGGCTGGCCGGAACCGCGCGTGATCGTGCGCTTCTGGATCATTTCGCTGATGCTGGTGCTGATTGGCCTGGCAACGCTGAAGGTGCGTTAATCATGGCAGACTATCAGGGTAGAAAAGTCGTCATCATCGGGTTGGGCCTCACCGGCCTGTCCTGTGTCGATTTCTTCATCACGCGCGGCGTGACGCCGCGCGTGATGGATACCCGTATCGCGCCGCCAGGGTTGGACAAACTGCCTGAAAGCGTGGAGCGCCATCTGGGCGATCTGAATCAAGACTGGCTGCTGGCGGCGGATCTGATCGTCGCCAGCCCGGGCGTCGCGTTGGCGACCCCGGCATTGAGCGCCGCGGCTGACGCCGGCGTCGAAATCGTCGGCGACGTCGAACTGTTCTGCCGCGAGGCGCAGGCGCCGATCGTGGCGATTACCGGCTCCAACGGCAAGAGCACCGTCACCACCCTGGTGGGCGAGATGGCGAAAGCCGCCGGTTGGGCGGTGGGCGTGGGCGGCAATATCGGCCTGCCGGCGCTGAGCCTGTTGCGTCAGGAATGTCAGCTTTACGTGCTGGAGCTGTCCAGCTTCCAGCTGGAAACGACGTATAGCCTGCGGGCGGCGGCGGCGACCATCCTGAACGTGACCGAAGATCATATGGATCGCTATCCGTTCGGTCTGCAGCAGTATCGCGGTGCCAAGCTGCGCGTGTATGAAAACGCCGCGGTGTGCGTGGTGAACGCGGACGACGCGCTGACCATGCCGGTGCGCGGCGCCGACGAACGCTGTGTCAGCTTCGGCGCGGACGTAGGCGACTATCACTTGAACCGCCAGCAGGGGGAAACCTGGCTGCGGGTGCGCGGTGAGAAGGTGCTGAATACGCGCGAAATGAAGCTGACCGGCCGCCACAATTACACCAACGCCCTGGCGGCGCTGGCGTTGGCGGATGCGGTCAATATCCCGCGTGCGTCCAGCCTGAAGGCGCTGACCACCTTCACCGGCCTGGCACACCGCTTCCAGCTGGCCTGGGAGCACAACGGCGTGCGTTGGATCAACGATTCCAAAGCCACCAACGTCGGCAGCACCGAAGCGGCGCTGAACGGCCTGCAGGTGGACGGCACGCTGCATCTGCTGCTGGGCGGCGACGGCAAGTCCGCCGATTTCTCGCCGCTGGCGCGCTATCTGCAGGGCGACAACGTGCGTCTGTATTGTTTTGGCCGTGACGGCGCTCAGCTGGCACAGCTGCGGCCGGAAGTGGCGACGTTGACCGAGACCATGGAGCAGGCGATGCGCACCATCGCCGGCCGCGTACAGCCCGGCGATATGGTGCTGTTGTCGCCGGCCTGCGCCAGCCTCGATCAGTTCCGTAATTTTGAAGTGCGCGGCGATGAGTTCGCCCGCCTGGCGCAGGAGCTTGGCGGATGAAACTACGCTTGCCGAACTTCGGGCTGACAGAACGGCTGAAAGACTGGGTGACCGGCGCGCGCGACAACGACGCGGTCAACATGGTGCTGTACGATCGCACCCTGCTGTGGTTGACCTTCGGGTTGGCGATCATCGGCTTCGTGATGGTGACCTCGGCCTCGATGCCGATCGGCCAACGCCTGGCGGACGATCCGTTCCTGTTCGCCAAACGTGACGCGTTGTACCTCGGCCTGGCGTTCGGCCTGTCGCTGGTGACGCTGCGCATCCCGATGGAAATTTGGCAGCGCTACAGCAACGTGATGCTGCTGATGTCGATCGTGATGCTGCTGATCGTCCTGGTGGTGGGGAGCTCGGTAAACGGGGCCTCGCGTTGGATCGCACTCGGCCCGCTGCGTATTCAGCCCGCGGAGCTGTCCAAGCTGTCGCTGTTCTGCTACCTGGCGAGCTATCTGGTACGCAAGGTGGAAGAGGTGCGCAGCAACTTCTGGGGCTTCTGCAAGCCGATGGGCGTGATGGTGGTGCTGGCGGTGCTGCTGCTGGCGCAGCCGGATCTCGGCACCGTGGTGGTGCTGTTCATCACCACGCTGGCGATGCTGTTCCTGGCCGGCGCGAAAATGTGGCAGTTCCTGGCGATCATCGGCTCCGGCGTGTTCGCCGTGGTGCTGCTGATCATCGCGGAACCGTACCGTATGCGCCGCGTGACGTCGTTCTGGAACCCGTGGGCCGACCCGTTCGGCAGCGGCTACCAGCTGACCCAGTCGCTGATGGCGTTCGGCCGCGGCGAGTTCTGGGGGCAGGGGCTCGGCAACTCGGTGCAGAAACTGGAGTATTTGCCAGAGGCACACACCGACTTCATCTTCTCCATTTTGGGGGAAGAACTGGGCTATATCGGTGTGGTTTTAGCCCTGTTAATGGTATTCTTCGTCGCTTTTCGCGCGATGTCCATCGGGCGCCGCGCGCTGGAGATCGACCAACGCTTCTCCGGCTTCCTGGCCTGCGCGATCGGCGTGTGGTTCAGCTTCCAGGCGCTGGTTAACGTCGGCGCCGCCGCGGGCATGCTGCCGACCAAAGGTCTGACGCTGCCGCTGATCAGTTACGGCGGTTCGAGCTTGCTGATTATGTCGACGGCGATCGTGCTGTTGCTGCGAATTGATTATGAAACGCGCCTGACCAAGGCTCAGGCGTTTGTGAAGAGGTAAGGGATGAGCGGGAAACCTAAGCGTTTAATGGTGATGGCAGGCGGTACCGGCGGGCACGTGTTCCCGGGGCTGGCGGTCGCGCATCATCTGATGGCGCAGGGCTGGCAGGTGCGCTGGCTCGGAACCGCAGACCGAATGGAAGCCGATCTGGTGCCGAAGCACGGGATCGAGATCGATTTTATCCGCATCTCCGGCCTGCGCGGCAAGGGCCTGAAGGCTCAATTGACCGCACCGCTGCGGATCTGGCAGGCGGTGCGTCAGGCAAAAGCCATTATGCGCAGCTATCAGCCGGATGTGGTGCTGGGAATGGGCGGTTACGTCTCCGGTCCCGGCGGCCTGGCAGCCTGGCAGTGCGGCATCCCGGTGGTGCTGCACGAGCAGAACGGCATCGCCGGTTTGACCAACCGCTGGCTGGCGCGCATCGCCGCCAAAGTGATGCAGGCCTTCCCCGGCGCGTTCCCGAACGCCGAGGTGGTGGGCAACCCGGTGCGTACCGACGTGTTGGCGCTGCCGTTGCCGGCAGAGCGGTTGCAAGGGCGCGAAGGCCCGATCCGCGTGCTGGTGATTGGCGGAAGTCAGGGCGCCCGCGTGCTGAATCAGACAGTTCCTGAAGTCGCGGCGCGTTTGGGCGATAGAATTACGCTCTGGCATCAGGTTGGCAAGGGCGCGCTGGAAACGGTGCTGCGCGACTACGAAAGGGTAGGGCAGACGCAGCACAAAGTGACCGAGTTCATCGACGACATGGCCGCCGCCTATGCCTGGGCCGACGTGGTGGTCTGCCGCTCCGGCGCGTTGACCGTCAGTGAAATCGCGGCGGCAGGGCTGCCGGCGATCTTCGTGCCGTTTATGCACAAGGATCGTCAGCAGTACTGGAACGCGCGTCCGCTGGAAGAAGCCGGCGCGGCGAAGATTATCGAACAGCCGCAGTTTAACGCCGATGTGGTGGCCGAACTGCTGGCGAGTTGGGATCGCAAGACGCTGCTGGCCATGGCCGAGAAAGCGCGTGCGGTCGCCATTCCGGATGCCACCGAGCGCGTGGCGGCGGAGCTGGTGCGGCTCGCCAAGTAACGAGTGCAGGGGTTCGGCGCGCCGAACCTGAATAAAAGCAATGTGATGTAGGGCCGGGGTACCGGATCCGGATTAGAGAGAGTGATGAATACACAACAACTGGCGAAACTACGTACTATCGTGCCCGAGATGCGTCGCGTCCGGCACATTCACTTTGTCGGCATCGGTGGTGCCGGCATGGGTGGTATCGCCGAAGTGTTGGCAAACGAAGGGTATCAGATCAGCGGCTCCGACCTGGCGCCGAATCCGGTCACCCAACAGTTAAGCGCGCTCGGGGCGACGATTTATTTCAATCACCGTCCGGAAAACGTGCTGGATGCGAGCGTGGTGGTGGTGTCTACCGCCATCTCCGCCGACAACCCGGAGATCGTCGCCGCTCGTGAAGCGCGCATCCCGGTGATCCGCCGCGCTGAAATGCTGGCGGAGCTGATGCGTTTTCGCCACGGTATCGCTATCGCCGGCACGCACGGCAAAACCACCACCACGGCGATGGTCTCGAGCATTTACGCCGAAGCCCGCCTGGACCCGACCTTCGTCAATGGCGGGCTGGTGAAGGCGGCGGGGACCCACGCACGACTGGGGTCCAGCCGTTATCTGATCGCGGAAGCGGATGAGAGCGATGCGTCGTTCCTGCATCTGCAGCCGATGGTGGCCGTGGTCACCAACATCGAAGCCGACCACATGGACACCTACCAGGGCGACTTCGAGAACCTGAAGCAGACGTTTATCAATTTCTTGCACAACCTGCCGTTCTACGGCCGCGCGGTAATGTGCATCGACGATCCGGTGGTGCGTGAGCTGCTGCCGCGCGTGGGTCGCCACATCACCACCTACGGCTTCAGTGAAGATGCCGACGTGCGCATCGAAGACTACCGGCAGATTGGGCCGCAGGGGCACTTTACCCTGAGCCGTCAGGACAAACCGTTGCTGACGGTGACGCTGAACGCGCCGGGCCGCCACAATGCGTTGAACGCAGCGGCGGCGGTGGCGGTAGCGACCGAAGAAGGCATCGACGACGAAGATATCCTGCGCGCGCTGGCGGGCTTCCAGGGCACTGGGCGCCGCTTCGATTTCCTCGGCGAGTTTCCGCTGGAGCCGGTCAACGGCAAAGCGGGCAGCGCGATGCTGGTGGACGATTATGGCCACCATCCGACCGAAGTGGACGCCACGCTGAAAGCGGCGCGCGCCGGCTGGCCGGACAAGCGTCTGGTGATGATCTTCCAGCCGCACCGCTACACGCGTACTCGTGATCTGTACGACGATTTCGCCAACGTGCTGTCGCAGGTGGATGTGCTGCTGATGCTCGACGTGTACGCCGCCGGCGAAGCGCCGATCCCGGGCGCGGACAGCCGCTCGCTGTGCCGCACCATCCGCAGCCGCGGCAAGCTGGATCCGATCCTGGTTTCCGATGCCGATACCGTGCCGGAAACCCTGGCGCAGCTGCTGCAGGATGAAGACCTGGTGCTGGTGCAAGGCGCCGGCAACGTGGGCAAAATCGCCCGTAAACTGGCCGAGCTGAAGCTGCAGCCGCCGAAGAAAGAGGAGGAGCACCATGGCTGATAAAGTTGCAGTTCTGCTGGGCGGCACCTCCGCTGAACGTGACGTTTCTCTGCAGTCCGGCGCGGCGGTGCTGGCCGGGTTGCGCGAAGCCGGTATCGATGCGCACGGCGTCGACACCCGCGATTTCCCGGTGACCCAGCTGAAAGAGCAGGGGTTCACCAAAGTGTTTATCGCGCTGCACGGCCGCGGCGGCGAGGACGGCACCCTGCAGGGGCTGCTGGAGTTCCTCGAACTGCCTTATACCGGCAGCGGCGTGATGGCCTCGGCGCTGACCATGGACAAATGGCGCACCAAGATGGTGTGGCAGTCGATGGGCTTGCCGGTGGCGCCTTACGTGGCGCTGAATCACCAGCTGTACTTCGGCGCCGAAAAAGCGGCACTGCTGGCGCGCGTGGCGGATCTCGGCCTGCCGCTGATCGTCAAGCCGAGCCGCGAAGGCTCCAGCGTCGGTATGAGCAAGGTCACCGAAAGCGCGGCGTTGGCAGCGGCGCTGGAAGAAGCCTTCCGCCATGACGACGATGTGCTGGTGGAGAAGTGGTTGAGCGGGCCGGAATACACCGTGGCGATGCTGGGCGACCAGGTGTTGCCGTCGATCCGTATCCAGCCGGCCGGCGTGTTTTACGACTACCAGGCCAAGTACATTTCGGACGATACGCAGTACTTCTGCCCGAGCGGTTTGAGCGCCGAGCAGGAAGCCGAGATGGCGGCGTTGGCGCTGCGCGCCTACCGCGGTCTGGACTGCAGCGGCTGGGGCCGCGTCGACGTGATGCAAGACAGCGATGGCAGCTTCTATCTGCTTGAGGTGAACACCTCTCCGGGCATGACCAGTCATAGCCTGGTGCCGATGGCAGCGCGCCAGTTTGGATTAAGCTTCTCGCAGCTAGTGGCGAGAATTTTGGAGTTGGCCGACTGATATGTCGCAAGCTGCCCTGAATGCGCGCGATCGCGAGGTGGATAACGGCCCGCGCCGCAGCAATGGAACCCAGTTGGCGGGAATGATTTTCCTGCTGATGGTGTTGGGAACGGTCGTGTGGAGCGGTTGGGCGGTGCTTGGCTGGATGAAAGACGCCAGTCGCCTGCCGCTCTCAAGGCTGGTGGTGACCGGCGAACGCCACTACACCACCAACGATGATATTCGTCAGGCGATCCTGGCGCTGGGCGCACCCGGCACCTTTATGACGCAGGATGTGGACGTCATCCAGCAGCAGATCGAACGTCTGCCGTGGATCAAGCAGGCCAGCGTGCGTAAACAATGGCCGGATGAGCTGAAGATCCATCTGGTGGAGTACGTCCCGGTGGCACGCTGGAACGATTTGCACATGGTGGACGCCGAGGGCAAAGCGTTCAGCGTGCCGGCGGAGCGGGCGGGCAAGCAGAAGTTGCCGCTGCTCTACGGGCCGGAAGGGAGCGAACAGGATGTGCTGGAGGGCTATCGGGCGATGAGCGCCACGTTGGCGGCCAGCAAGTATACGCTGAAAATGGCGGCGATGACCGCGCGCCATTCCTGGCAGCTGGCGCTGGACAACGATGTTCGGCTTGAGCTGGGGCGCGATGACCGCAACGGGCGTTTGCAGCGGTTTATTGAGCTTTACCCGGTATTGCAGCAGCAGGGCCAGGCGGAGAGCAAGCGTGTCAGCTATGTCGATCTGCGCTACGAGTCCGGCGCTTCGGTAGGGTGGGCTCCGGTGTTGGTCGATCCGCAGGCGCTTGGCGGTCAGCAAAACAGTAATCAGCAACAGAATCAGGCACAGGCAAAACAACAATGATCAAGTCGACGGACAGAAAACTGGTAGTTGGACTGGAGATCGGTACTGCAAAAGTCTCCGCATTGGTAGGGGAAGTTCTGCCCGATGGCATGGTCAACATTATCGGGGTGGGCAGCTGCCCGTCTCGCGGCATGGATAAGGGCGGCGTAAACGACCTGGAGTCGGTGGTGAAGTGCGTACAGCGCGCCATCGATCAGGCCGAGCTGATGGCGGACTGCCAGATCTCGTCGGTGTACCTGGCGCTGTCGGGCAAACACATCAGCTGCCAGAACGAAATCGGTATGGTGCCGATCTCGGAAGAGGAAGTGACGCAGGATGACGTGGAGAACGTGGTGCACACCGCCAAATCGGTGCGCGTGCGCGACGAACACCGCATCCTGCACGTGATTCCTCAGGAATACGCCATCGATTATCAGGAAGGCATCAAAAACCCGGTTGGGCTGTCCGGCGTGCGCATGCAGGCCAAGGTGCATCTGATTACCTGCCATAACGATATGGCGAAGAACATCGTCAAGGCCGTGGAACGTTGCGGCTTGAAAGTTGACCAACTTATTTTCGCCGGTCTGGCCGCGAGCTACGCGGTGCTGACCGAAGATGAACGCGAACTCGGCGTTTGCGTGGTGGATATCGGCGGCGGCACCATGGATATGGCGGTGTACACCGGCGGTGCGCTGCGCCACACCAAAGTGATCCCTTACGCCGGGAACGTGGTCACCAGCGATATCGCTTACGCCTTCGGCACGCCGCCGACCGACGCGGAAGCGATTAAAGTTCGACACGGCTGTGCGCTTGGGTCGATTGTTAGCAAGGATGAGAATGTAGAGGTGCCTAGCGTCGGGGGACGTCCTCCGCGCAGTCTGCAAAGACAGACGCTGGCTGAAGTCATTGAGCCACGCTACACCGAACTGTTGAATCTGGTTAACGATGAAATTTTGCAATTGCAGGAGCAACTGCGTCAGCAAGGGGTGAAGCATCATCTGGCGGCAGGTATCGTGCTGACCGGTGGCGCCGCCCAGATTGATGGCCTGGCAGCCTGTGCGCAACGGGTGTTCCACACTCAGGTACGCATCGGCCAACCCTTGAACATCACGGGTCTGACGGATTATGCGCAGGAGCCTTACTACTCGACGGCGGTAGGTCTGCTGCACTATGGAAAAGAGTCTCACCTGAGCGGTGAGACAGAAGTAGAAAAACGCGCCTCGGTGGGCAATTGGTTTAAACGCATCAATAGCTGGCTGAGAAAAGAGTTTTAATGTTTCAACAAAGAGATCATGCTGAGTAATCTTTTTATGATCTCGCAGCGACAGGCACAAAACGGAGAGAAACTATGTTTGAACCAATGGAACTAACCAATGACGCGGTGATTAAAGTCATCGGCGTCGGCGGCGGCGGTGGCAACGCCGTTGAACACATGGTGCGCGAGCGCATCGAAGGTGTTGAATTCTTCGCTGTGAACACGGACGCCCAGGCGCTCCGCAAAACGGCGGTTGGCCAAACCATCCAGATTGGTAGCGGTATTACCAAAGGTCTGGGTGCGGGCGCGAACCCTGAAGTGGGTCGCAATTCAGCGGAAGAAGACCGCGAAGCCCTGCGCGCAGCGCTGGACGGCGCAGACATGGTCTTCATCGCAGCCGGCATGGGCGGCGGCACCGGTACCGGTGCGGCGCCAGTGGTGGCTGAAGTGGCTAAAGATTTGGGTATTCTGACCGTGGCCGTGGTGACCAAGCCTTTCAACTTCGAAGGCAAGAAGCGCATGGCATTCGCGGAGCAGGGTATCGCTGAACTGTCCAAACACGTGGACTCACTGATCACCATCCCGAACGACAAGCTGTTGAAAGTTCTGGGTCGCGGCATCTCCCTGCTGGACGCGTTCGGCGCGGCCAACGACGTGCTGAAAGGCGCGGTGCAGGGTATCGCCGAGCTGATCACCCGTCCGGGCCTGATGAACGTCGACTTCGCCGACGTGCGCACCGTGATGTCCGAAATGGGCTACGCGATGATGGGTTCCGGCGTGGCTTGCGGTGAAGACCGCGCCGAAGAAGCGGCCGAAATGGCGATCTCCAGCCCACTGCTGGAAGACATCGACCTGTCCGGCGCGCGCGGCGTGTTGGTCAACATTACCGCTGGCTTCGACCTGCGTCTGGATGAGTTCGAAACCGTGGGTAACACCATCCGCGCGTTCGCTTCCGACAACGCTACCGTGGTTATCGGTACCTCGCTGGATCCGGAAATGAACGACGAACTGCGCGTAACCGTGGTTGCAACCGGTATCGGTATGGACAAGCGTCCTGAAATCACCCTGGTGACCAATAAGCAGGCCAGCCAGCCGGTGATGGATCACCGTTATCAGCAGCACGGCATGTCGCCTCTGCCGCAGGAAGTGAAACCTGCCGCGAAGGTGGTCAACGACCAAGCTGCGCAGCCGAATAAAGAGCCCGACTATCTTGATATTCCAGCCTTCCTGCGTAAGCAGGCAGACTAAGAATATCCTGAGAATTTGGAATCTCCGCTCTTTGTGCTAAACTGTCCCGCCAGCCATGCTGTATGCTTGGCTGGTAGGATGGATAACATTGCGAGATAAAACGATGATCAAACAAAGGACATTAAAACGTATTGTTCAGGCGACTGGCGTCGGTTTGCATACCGGCAAGAAAGTCACGCTGACAATGCGCCCAGCGCCGGCTAATACCGGGGTCATCTATCGTCGCACTGACTTGAATCCACCGGTTGATTTTCCGGCTGATGCAAAATCCGTGCGTGATACCATGCTCTGTACTTGCCTGGTGAATGAGCATGACGTGCGTATTTCGACCGTTGAGCACCTCAACGCCGCGCTGGCTGGGCTGGGCATCGACAACATCGTCATTGAAGTCGACGCCGCTGAAATCCCAATCATGGACGGCAGCGCCAGTCCGTTCGTGTTCTTGCTGCTGGATGCCGGCATCGAAGAACTGAACTCGGCGAAGAAATTCCTGCGTCTGAAAGAGACTGTGCGTGTTGAAGATGGCGATAAATGGGCCGAGCTGTCCCCGCATAACGGGTTCCGCTTGGACTTCACCATCGATTTCAACCACCCGGCTATCGACGCCAGCTCTCAGCGCTATCGCCTTGATTTCTCGGCTGAGTCGTTCGTGCGTCAAATCAGCCGCGCGCGCACCTTCGGGTTTATGCGTGACATCGAATACCTGCAGTCCCGTGGCCTGGCCTTGGGCGGCAGTTTCGATTGCGCCATCGTGGTAGACGACTACCGCGTGCTGAACGAAGACGGTCTGCGTTTCGAAGACGAATTCGTACGTCACAAAATGCTGGACGCCATCGGCGACCTGTTCATGTGCGGCCACAACATCATTGGCGCGTTCACCGCGTTCAAGTCTGGCCACGCGCTGAACAACAAACTGCTGCAGGCCGTGTTGGCCAAGCAGGAAGCGTGGGAATACGTGACCTTCCAGGACGAAGCCGAAATGCCATTGGCATTCAAGGCACCGTCTACCGTATTGGCGTAAGGTCTGAATTCCTCGCCTGCGAATAACGGCAGGCGCATCCCCTGAGAGCCTGAGCATTCAGGCTCGTGATGCCTTCTGGTGTTTTGCAGCTGTGTCGCTGATTACTTATCACGACTGGTTGTGTTGGTACCCTCTCCGGCCAATGCAGCCAGCCGTTCCAATATTTTGCGCAGCTTCTCCGGGCTACGGCTTGCCAATCCTCTCAGTTCCTCCGCACTTTCCAGACTCAAATGCCGCATTGGCACGGGTTTTTCAGGCGCTTTTTCGGCGTTTTGCACCTGGTTGCTGCCTTTCGCCATCAAGGCCGGATTAATCCTGATGTCGATCGACGACAATGATGGTAGAATTTGCGCTCGTAGTGCAGACAGCAAAGCGGGTTGTTCGTAGCGCAAGCGCATCATCCAACTGGCATTTGCCGTTTCGAGCACTAAAATACCCTGTCGGAAATTCGCGACGCGGCACCAGGGATGCAGGGGAGCGGGCAACAGGCCCTTCACTGCACGGTTAAGCTTGAGCAGCGCCACCGCGCGTTGCTGGACGTTTTGCAGCGTCCCTTTGCTGCCGGCAGACGCGTCGTCGAACAGGACATCTAATAATTGTGGACGGCTATCGCGCATAATGGGCTCCGGCGGATTATAAACTCGTGATCGGTATTCTAAATCGTTGGCGACAATTTGGCAGACGTTATTTCTGGCCCCATCTCCTGTTAGGGATGGTTGCGGCCACGCTTGGCGCACCTTCCAATTTGTCCGGCGCCCCCGATCAGGCCGCACTGCCGAGCACATCGTCCAGCCTTAACCGGCAAAATTCGGCCAACGGCACCTTCAACAGCCTGGCCCTGCTGCAGGACGCACATCGCCGTCCTACCTTCAGCGTAGATTATTGGCAGCAACATGCGCTGCGCACCGTCATTCGTCACCTCTCTTTCGCGCTGGCGCCGCAGGCGGTTTATGCGCGGGTGCAGGAGAGCGAAGCCGAAGCGGAACCCCCTTTGCAAGTGGCGCAACTGGCGCTGCTTTCTACTCTCAACGCGCTGCTGACGCACGAGCCGAAGCCGCCGACCATCATTCGTCACACCCACCTTGAGGTGTTGCCAACGCTGGCACGGCATCAGACCGGCCTGTGGGTGGCGCAGGTGCAAGGCATTCGTGCCGGGCCCGCCGCACTCGTCTGACTTCGCCCTTCGGGCACAAAAACCATAAATAATAGCAAGTTGACTGCCGTGCTCGGCCGTCATGACAGAGATATCAAACATCATGTTAGTGAAATTATTAACCAAAGTTTTTGGCAGCCGTAACGATCGTACCCTGCGCCGCATGCGCAAAGTGGTTGAGCAGATCAACCGCATGGAACCGGACATGGAAAAACTGTCCGATGACGAGCTGAAAGCGAAAACCAACGAGTTCCGCGCGCGCCTGGAGAAAGGCGAGTCGTTGGACAGCCTGATCCCGGAAGCCTTCGCCGTGGTGCGTGAGGCGAGCAAGCGCGTGTTCGGCATGCGTCACTTCGACGTGCAGCTGCTGGGCGGCATGGTGCTGAACGATCGCTGCATCGCCGAGATGCGCACCGGTGAAGGTAAAACCCTGACCGCGACGCTGCCGGCTTATCTGAACGCCCTGAGCGGCCGCGGCGTGCACGTCGTGACCGTCAACGACTATCTGGCGCAGCGTGACGCCGAAAACAACCGTCCGTTGTTCGAGTTCCTCGGCCTGAGCATCGGTATTAACCTGCCGGGCATGCCGGCGCCGGCCAAGCGTGAAGCTTACGCCGCCGACATCACCTACGGCACCAACAACGAATACGGCTTCGACTACCTGCGCGACAACATGGCGTTCAGCCCGGAAGAGCGCGTGCAGCGCAAACTGCACTATGCGCTGGTGGATGAGGTGGACTCCATCCTGATCGATGAAGCGCGTACGCCGCTGATCATCTCCGGCCCGGCAGAAGACAGCTCCGAGATGTACATCAAGGTCAACAAGCTGATCCCTAAACTGATCCGCCAGGAAAAAGAAGACTCCGACACCTTCAAGGGTGAAGGGCACTTCTCGGTGGATGAGAAGGCGCGTCAGGTCCACCTGACCGAACGCGGCCTGATCCTGATCGAAGAGATGCTGGTGGAAGCTGGCATCATGGATGAAGGCGAATCGCTGTACTCGCCGACCAACATCATGCTGATGCACCACGTTACCGCCGCGCTGCGTGCCCACGTGCTGTTTACCCGCGACGTGGACTACATCGTGAAAGACGGCGAAGTGATCATCGTCGATGAGCACACCGGCCGTACCATGCAGGGCCGCCGCTGGTCCGACGGTTTGCACCAGGCGGTGGAAGCCAAAGAAGGCGTGGAGATCCAGAACGAGAACCAGACGCTGGCTTCGATTACCTTCCAGAACTACTTCCGTCTGTACGAGAAGCTGGCCGGGATGACCGGTACCGCCGATACCGAAGCCTTCGAATTCAGCTCGATCTACAAGCTGGACACCATCGTGGTGCCAACCAACCGTCCGATGATCCGTAAGGATATGCCGGATCTGGTGTACATGACCGAGAAAGAGAAGATCGGTGCCATCATCGAAGACATCCGCGAGCGTACCGCCAAAGGCCAGCCGGTGCTGGTGGGTACCATCTCAATCGAGAAATCCGAAGTGGTTTCCCATGAGCTGACCAAAGCGGGTATCGAGCACAAGGTGCTGAACGCCAAATTCCACGCCATGGAGGCGGACATCGTCGCCCAGGCGGGTCAGAGCGGTGCGGTGACCATCGCCACCAACATGGCGGGCCGTGGTACCGATATCGTGCTGGGCGGCAGCTGGCAGGCCGAAGTGGCGCTGCTGGAAGAACCGACAGAAGAGCAAATTGAAGCCATCAAAGCCGCCTGGAAAGTGCGCCACGACGCGGTGCTGGCGGCGGGCGGTCTGCATATTATCGGCACCGAGCGCCATGAATCGCGCCGTATTGATAACCAGCTGCGCGGCCGTTCCGGTCGTCAGGGCGACGCCGGTTCATCTCGCTTCTACCTGTCGATGGAAGATGCCCTGATGCGTATCTTCGCCTCGGATCGCGTGTCTGGCATGATGCGTAAACTGGGCATGAAAGAAGGCGAAGCGATTGAGCACCCGTGGGTGACCAAGGCGATCGCCAACGCCCAGCGCAAGGTGGAGAGCCGCAACTTCGATATCCGTAAGCAGCTGCTGGAATACGACGATGTCGCCAACGATCAGCGCCGCGCTATCTACAGCCAGCGTAACGAATTGCTGGACGTGTCCGACGTGAGCGAAACCATCGCCAGCATCCGCGAGGACGTGTTCAAGAGCACCATCGACAACTACATCACGCCGCAGTCGCTGGAAGAAGAGTGGGACATTCAGGGGCTGGAAGAGCGCCTGAAGAACGACTTCGATCTGGAGATGCCAATTGCCCAGTGGCTGGACAAAGAGCCGGAGCTGCACGAAGAGACGCTGCGCGAACGTATTCTGGAGAACGCCAAAGAGCAGTACCTGCGTAAGGAAGACGTGGTCGGCAGCGAAATGATGCGCAACTTCGAGAAGGGCGTGATGCTGCAGACGCTGGATTCCCTGTGGAAAGAGCACCTGGCGGCGATGGACTACCTGCGTCAGGGCATCCACCTGCGCGGCTATGCGCAGAAGGATCCGAAGCAGGAGTACAAGCGCGAATCCTTCAACATGTTCGCCACCATGCTGGAATCGCTGAAATATGAAGTGATCAGCGTGCTGAGCAAGGTACAGGTGCGGATGCCGGAAGAAGTGGAAGCGCTGGAACAGCAGCGTCGTGAAGAGGCTGAGCGCCTGGCGCAGCAGCAACAGCTGAGCCACCACGACGAGAACGCGCTGGTGACCGAAGATCCGAACGCGCCGGCCACCGCCGAGCGCAAAGTGGGCCGCAACGATCCTTGCCCATGCGGTTCCGGCAAGAAATACAAGCAGTGCCACGGCCGCCTGCAGTAATGCCGGCTGCGGTTAACCGATAACACCCAGGGGTTCAGCTTGCTGAGCCCCTGTTTTTTGGCACCCATCAGGAGGGTGAGATGAAACATCTGAATATCGCCGTGGGCATCATCCGCAATGCTCAACGGGAGATCTTTATTACCCGCCGCGCCGCTGACACGCACATGGCCGGATTTTGGGAGTTTCCCGGCGGCAAGATCGAACCGGGTGAGACGCCGGAACAGGCCCTGAGCCGCGAGTTGCGTGAAGAGACCGGTATCGAAGCCGAACGTGCCGAACTGTTGGAGGTGGTGGAGCATCGTTTCAGCGATCGCATCGTGACACTGAATTTTTATCTGGTGGAGCGTTGGGCGGGCGAGCCGTTTGGCCGTGAAGGGCAGCCGATGCGCTGGGTAAAACAGGCCGATCTGCGTGAAGACGAGTTCCCGGAAGCCAACGTCGGCATTATTCAACTGCTGGTGGCGCAGGCTAACGCCGCGCAATAACAAGATTGGCCTGGCGTCCGCCAGGCCTTCAACCGGCGACTAGCGGTCGTCGAGTTCGCTCCAGTCTTCGCTTTCCGACAGATCGCTGTTGCTCGGAATGCGCTTCTCTTCATCGGCCCACTCGCCAAGATCAATCAGCTGGCAGCGCTTGCTGCAAAACGGCCGGAACGGGCTGACTTCACCCCAAACCACGCCGGTGCCACAGGTTGGGCATTTCACTACGGTCGTCATAACGGTTCCTTACGCCTTCTGTCAGTGCTGAGAAGGCTTGCTTTCATGAGTTCAACAACAGGCCAGTTCGAACGTCAGGCGTTCAGGCACCACGCCATTTTCGCTGTCCAGCGGCAGGAAACGAATGGCATAACGCGTCTTGTGGCCAGAAATCTGCGGATAAAGCTGCGGCGCCAGATGGAGGCGCAGGCGTAGCAGATCCGCCCCTTCGGCGTTGTCCTGGAAAAAGCCGTTCAGGCTGATTTGATTGCGGAACGGCCCCGACTGACGGATCAGATCCAGCACCATGATCAGCGCCTGGTTCAGCGGATCCAACGATTGCAGCCAGGCGGCGACGTCGGCGTCGCGATCCTGCTGCGGCGCGTGCATCCACATGTGCAGGGTTGGCAGATCGAAGCTGCAGCAGCCGCCGGGAATGTTCAGCCGCTGGCGCACCAGGCCGATCAGCCGGTCTTCACGCAGCGCCTGACCGAGGCGCGGCGCCGCCATCAGCGCCGATGAGCGCGACTTCAACTGGCCGCGCAACTGATCGATCAGCGCCATATCCACGCCCGGCACATCGGCCCAGGCCAACAGTTTTTGCTGCTGGCGCTCCAGCTCTTTGAGCAGTTCGGTGCGCACTTCGCCGCGCTCCAGCACGTCCAGCAAATCGGAGACGGTGCGGAAAAAGGTAAGGGCGATGGCGGTTTCGCTCAGGGCGCGCTGGCCGTGCAGCTGTTGCAGTAAAAACTCGATGCGCAGCCAGGTGCGCATTTTTTCGTTCAGCGGGTGTTCAAAGAGAACGGTTGGGGAAACATCACTCATGCAGTTTAATCCTGTTGGGGCGCTGTTGCCGCCAGTTCAAGGTAGCGACGATGCAGTGCGGCGACCCGTGGCTCTATCCCCTGAGCGGCGCCGCTGTTGTCAATAATGTCATCCGCCACGGCGAGGCGCTGCTGGCGCGTGGCCTGGGCGGCGAGAATGCTCTGCGCTTGCTCGCGGCTGATGCCGTCGCGCGCGATGGTGCGAGCCAACTGGGTTTCGGTGTCGACGTCGATCACCAGCACCCGATCGGCGCGATCCTGCAGGCCGTTTTCCACCAGCAGCGGCACGACCCACAGCGCGTACGGGCTGGCCGCCTGCGCCAGTTGGCGTTGGGTCTCGCGGTGTATCAGCGGATGCAGTAGTTGGTTCAGCCAGGTTTTATCATCGGGGTGGCTGAAGATGCGCTGACGCAGAGCAGCGCGGTTGAGCGCGCCGTCCGGCAGCAACATTTCATTACCAAATCGCTCGGCGATCGCGGCCAGAGCAGGGGTGCCCGGCTCGACGACCTGACGGGCGATCACGTCGGCATCGACAATGGCTGCGCCGTGGCGCGCAAAGGCGTTCGCAACGGTCGTTTTGCCGCTGCCTATGCCCCCGGTCAACGCAACAATGTAGGCCATGGTGTTAGGTGCATCCGATGTTCATAAAAAAATAATAGACGAATCATAAAGCGATCGCGCAGAAGTGCAAGTCGGCAGGCGGCGCTTGCGCGTCGGCCCCGTTCGGGCGGCGAGAAAAAGCGCAGCGGCACGGCAAAAATGAGCGGGCAATCACACTGCGATTATGCAGGTAAATTTGTCGGATTGTAGCGTAAATAAAGGCGAATTCGCAGTCTTGTTCGGCGATTATTAGCGCGTATTATAACGTCACTGGAACTGGCATTAATCTCGCCGCCGTCTTTTTGCGCCACTGGAAAGCCGTCGGGCAGAGGTTCGAACATCCTCCTTGCGATCCGTCGCCATTAACCAGGAAATCATAAGTCATGCGTATTGAAGAAGATTTGAAGTTGGGTTTTAAAGACGTGTTGATCCGCCCTAAGCGCTCCACGCTGAAAAGCCGTTCCGAGGTTGAACTGGAACGTCAGTTTACCTTCAAGCATTCAGGTTGCAGCTGGTCCGGCGTGCCGATTATCGCCGCCAACATGGACACAGTGGGTACCTTCCGCATGGCCGAGGCCCTGGCTTCTTTCGATATTCTCACCGCCGTACACAAACATTACAGCGTCGAGCAATGGGCTGATTTCGTGCAGCGCATGCCGGAATCGGTGCTGCGCCACGTGATGGTGTCCACCGGCACTTCCGAAGCCGACTTCACCAAAATGCAGCAGATCCTGGCCCTGTCTCCGGCGCTGAAATTCATCTGTATCGACGTGGCCAACGGCTACTCTGAACACTTCGTCGCCTTCCTGCAGAAAGCGCGCGAAGCCTGCCCGAATCACGTGATCTGCGCCGGCAACGTAGTGACCGGCGAGATGGTGGAAGAGTTGATCCTCTCCGGCGCCGACATCGTTAAAGTCGGCATTGGCCCGGGGTCGGTATGCACCACCCGCGTGAAAACCGGCGTGGGCTATCCGCAGCTGTCGGCGGTGATCGAATGCGCCGATGCGGCCCATGGGCTGGGCGGCCAAATTGTCAGCGACGGCGGCTGCTCGGTGCCGGGCGATGTCGCCAAAGCCTTCGGTGGCGGCGCGGACTTCGTGATGCTGGGTGGCATGCTGGCCGGCCACGACGAGTGCGAAGGCACCGTGGTGGAAGAGAACGGCGAGAAGTTCATGCTGTTCTACGGCATGAGCTCCGAGTCAGCGATGAAGCGCCATGTCGGCGGCGTAGCGGAGTATCGCGCGGCCGAAGGGAAAACCGTCAAGCTGCCGCTGAGGGGCGAGGTGGAGTTTACCGTGCGCGATATCCTCGGCGGCCTGCGTTCCGCCTGCACCTACGTCGGCGCCGAGCGTTTGAAAGAGCTGACCAAGCGCACCACCTTTATCCGCGTGGCAGAGCAGGAAAACCGCGTCTTCGGCAGCAAATAAGCCGCACCTTGCATTCGGGCGCAGCACACCGCGGCGCCCGCTATCCTCTTCCCTTTATCCCAACACGCTGCCCAGTTGAAAGATAGGCAGGTACATGGCGATCACCAAAGCGCCGACAATCCCGCCCACCACCAGCATCAGCAGCGGCTCCAGCGTTTGCGCCAGCGTATCGGCCAGCTCGTGCGTCTGCCGTTCATACCACTGCGCCAATTTATCCAGCAAGGCGTCCAGCGAACCGGACTCTTCGCCCACCCGCACCAACTGCCGGCACAGCGGCGGAAACAGCGGTTGCAGGCCCATGGCATGATGAAAGGCTTCTCCTTCGGCGATCTGCCGTCGCACCTGCTCCAGCGCCTGTCGGTACAGCAGATGGTCAGCCGCCAGCGCCGCCGCGCTCAAGCCTTCCACCAGCGTCAGCCCGGCGCGTTGGGTCATGGTCAGGATGCGAAATGTTTGGCTCAGCGCGCCGCCGCTCACCAGCCGGGCGATCAGCGGCAGGCGAAGCAAGAGTGCCTGTTCACGTCTGCGCCACGGCGGGCGCGGATGCAGCCAGCGGCAGTAGCCGAACAGCGATGCGCCGAGCAGCAGCGCCAAATAGGGGCCAACGGCGATCAGCAGCGCGGACAACTTCAATAGCCCTTGGGTAAACCAGGGCAGTGGCGCATCGAACGATTGATAAACCTTGGCGAATTCTGGCAGCACCATCACCAGCATCAGCACGCTGACCAGCAGCGCCACCGCACAGATGAAGAGGGGATACCGCAGCGCCTTGGTCACCTTGCGGCGCAGCAGCAGCTGGGCTTCTTGCTGTTGTGCCAGCTGCAGGCAGCAGCGATCGAGGTTACCGGTCAGTTCGCCGATGGCGATCAGCTGGCGGTAGATCAGGGGAAAAATCCCCGGTTGTTCGGCGAGGGTTTCGGAAAGCGGTTGCCCTTCGCGCACCTGGTCGGCCAGCTGGCGCAGCAGGCAGCGCCAGGCTGCCGAAGGATGCTCTGCTGCCAGCAACTGCAGCGCATCGACCAGCGGCAACCCCGCCTGCAGCAGAGTGGCGAGCTGGCGGGTGAAGTGGATTAAGGGTTCTCCACGCCATTGACCGGGCGTAACGCGTTTGCCGTGCCCGATTCGGCACGGTTGCATGCCTTGCTCAATCAGTAATCGGCTCACCTGCCGTTTTTCTTCGCTCATCAGTTCGCCGCGGCGTAAGGCGCCCTGAGCGTCGAAAGCCTGCCACAGAAACAGGCGGCGCGCTTTCATGACGTGGTTGCGCCGAGCTGGACGACGTCGATCACGCGATACAGTTCTTCCAGCGAGGTCGTGCCTTCGGCGGCCAGAGTCAGCCCGGCCTGCAGCAGCGAAAGCTGCCCCTGCTCACGGGCGATATTCGCCAGCAGGCTAGGAGCAGCGTTCGCCAGCAGCGCCGCCTGTATTTCCGGCGTAATGGCCAACAGCTCATACACGCCGATGCGCCCATAGTAGCCGCCGAAGCAATGCTCGCAGCCGTCGGCGCGCCAGGCGGTCAGCGGTTCTGGCCAGATAGCGGTGGGAAAATGCGTCGGCTGGCTTTGCGGGTAGCGGCAGTGGCGGCACAGCCTGCGCACCAACCGCTGCGCGACGATCAGCTTCAGGCAGCCGGCGAGCAGGTAGCCGGGGATCCCCATGTGCATCAGCCGCGTCAGGGTTTCGCCAGTGGAGTTGGTATGCAGCGTTGACAGCACCAGGTGGCCAGTTTGCGCGGCCTTGACCGCGATCTCGGCGGTTTCCGTATCGCGGATCTCGCCGATCATGATGACGTCCGGATCCTGGCGCAGTAGGGCGCGCAGCACCCGGGCGAAGCTCAGCTCGGTTTTGGCGTTGATCTGGGTCTGATTAATGCCGAACAGCGGGATCTCGACCGGATCCTCGACGCTGCATAGGTTGCTTTGCGCATCGTTCAACTGGCGCAGACCGCTGTACAGCGTCACCGTCTTGCCGCTGCCGGTCGGGCCGGTCACCAGGATTAACCCTTGCGGGCAGGCCAGCGCCGTCGCGTAGCGCGCCAGATCCGCCCGGCTCATGCCCAGTTTATCCAGCGGCAGCTCCTGCTGCTCACCCTGCTGGACGCGCAGCACCACCTTTTCGCCGTGCAGCGTCGGCAGGGTGGCGATACGCATGGCATAGCGCGCGCTGTCCAGCGTCAGGCTGAGCTGCCCGTCCTGAGGCTGACGGCGCTCGGCGATATCCAACTGGCCGAGGATCTTCAGCCGGGCGATGAGGCGCGCGGTCAGCTGCGGCGGCGGTGAGGCGAGGGTTTGCAGCACGCCGTCGATGCGCAGACGAATGCGAAAATGCTGCCGAAAGGGCTCGAAGTGGATGTCCGAGGCGCGGCGCTGAATGGCCAGGCGCAGCGTCTGGTTGATGAACTGTACCACCGGCGCATCGCCGTCGTCGGGGTAGGCGATATCGGTTGTGTCCTCTTCGGCCGCCAGCGGTGCCGAGAGCGGCTCGTGGTGCTGATTCAGCGCCAGCTCCAACCTGGCCGCCGGCCATTGTTCCAGATGGATGCGTTTGCCGGTGGCGAAACGCAGCGCCGCCAGCAGCCCCTGCGGCGCTTCTTCGCTGAGCGCGACCGTCAGGGTGGTCGGGTCTTCGCTCAGCGCCAGCGCCTGATAGCGCCGACACAGGGTGTGAACCTCTTCGCTGATTTGCGCGTTCATCGCTGCTACTCCGCTGCGTCGTCGAAGCGGAAGACTTCCCGGCACACCTCAACCAGCGTCGCGTTTTCGCTGCTGCACAGCCGGGTCCAGTGGGTCAGCCCATCTGCGTTCGATTTGGGGGTTAACGCCACCGCCAGCCCCTGCAGCGTTTGGGCGCCAGTCAGCGTGATGACGCCTTTAACGACTTTCACCCCGCTGACGTAACGCGACGCGCCGCCGGTGGGAATGCCTTTGCTGCCAGCGTCACAGCCGGCGGGCGCGCCTTCATCCAGCACGCACAGTTCGACCGCCAGTTTATACGGCGCCATGGTTTGCAGCATGTCGGTCATCGCCGCTTTCTGGATGTAGCGCTGGTAGGCGGGAATGCCGATGGCGCTGAGGATGGCGATGATGGCGATCACCACCATCAGTTCGATCAGGCTAAAGCCGCGTTGCGTTTCCATGCGTTGTTTCCTCCATAAGGGTGTGGAAAACAACGGTAGCGGTTTGCGCGGGGGAACGGCGAGCGGGTTTTACGCGTTTCTCGGCGTGCTTCCATCAGTAATGATGCCGTTTGCAGCGGAGGGAAAAACGGTGCGAGGGGCTTCGCAAATCTGCGGTAACGCCCCCGGCGGCGGCCGGGGGCGAGGGGATCATTTGAAGCGCATCGACAGATCGAGCGCGGTCACATGTTTGGTCAGCGCGCCGACCGAAATGTAATCCACGCCGGTCTCGGCGAAGGTGCGCAGCGTCTCGCTGGTGACGTTGCCGGATACCTCCAACTGGGCGCGGCCCTGGGTTTGGGCGACCGCCTGACGCATCATCTCGACGCTGAAGTTGTCCAGCATGATGATGTCGGCGCCGGCGTCCAGCGCCTGCTGCAGTTCATCAAGCGATTCGACTTCCACTTCCACCGGCACGTCGGCGTGCAGCCAGAAGGCTTTTTCCACCGCGTTTTTGATCGAGCCGGAGGCGATGATGTGGTTTTCCTTGATCAGGAAGGCATCGGACAGCCCCAGCCGGTGGTTGCTGCCGCCCCCGCACAGTACGGCATATTTCAACGCGGTGCGCAGGCCGGGCAAGGTCTTGCGGGTATCGAGCAGGCGAGTCTGGGTGCCTTCCAGCAGAGCCACATAGCGGCTGACCTCGGTCGCCACGCCGGAGAGCATCTGCACGAAGTTCAGCGCGGTGCGCTCGCCGGTCAACAGCACCCGCGCAGGGCCGCGCAGCCGGCAAAGCGGTTGGTTCGGTATCAGACGGTCGCCGTCTGCCACCAGCCACTCCACCTGCACCTGGTTGCCCAACTGAATAAAGACTTCGTTCAGCCAGCGGCGGCCACAGAACACGCCGGCTTCGCGGGTAATGACGGTGGCTTCGGCCTGCTTGTCCGCCGGTAACAATTGCGCGGTAATATCGCGCCCGGCGTCAACTTCACCTCCCAGGTCTTCGCGCAGCGCCTGGGCGACGGAATAGGGAATATCACTTTCAATACGTTCAAGAAGCTCGGTACGGCGACGGTCGGCACTGTAGCGGCGTGTCGGCATGGAAAACTCCGAAATGGACGGTTAGATCGTAGGGGAACATGCTACTCTGTTGCAGGAATAAGTACCACCGCAGAGAGGTGTCTGATGCAGTTGGAAAATGGCTGGATTGTCGGGGTGACGCGAGTGGTTTCGCCGCACTGCGATCGTCGCCCGGATGACGAGCCGCCCTCGCTGCTGGTCATCCATAACATCAGCCTGCCGCCCGGCGAATTCGGTGGCCCCTATATCGACCAGCTGTTCACCGGCACGCTCGATCCCGCGCAGCACCCTTATTTCGCCGAGATCCATCAGCTGCGAGTGTCTGCGCACTGCCTGATCCGCCGCGATGGGGAGATCGTGCAGTATGTGCCCTTCGACCAGCGCGCGTGGCACGCGGGCGTTTCTCTGTATCAGGGGCGCGAACGGTGCAACGATTTCTCCATCGGCATCGAGCTGGAAGGCACCGACCAGTTAGCCTACACCGAGGCGCAATATCGCACGCTGCAGGCGGTCACCGCGCTGCTGGCCGAACATTATCCGCCGTTGGCGGCGCATATCGCCGGGCATTGCGATATCGCCCCCGGCCGCAAAACCGATCCCGGGCCGGCGTTCGATTGGGATCGCTATCTGGCATCTCTGGAACAACGCGGCGCGCCTGCCGACGCTATGCTTGAGACAAGAAAAAGGGAGAGGAATCGCTAATGACGCTGTTTACGCTGTTGCTGGTTTTGGCCTGGGAGCGCCTGTTCAAGCTGGGGGAACACTGGCAGCTGGATCATCGCCTCGAAGTGGTATTTCAGCGGCTGCATCGGGTTTCGCTGGCGCAGACGCTGGCGATGACCGCCGCCTGGATGGTTGTCGTCTGGGGCGTTCTGTGGTTGTCGCACGGGTTATTCTTCGGCGTGGTGACGCTGCTGCTGTGGATCGTCATCGATCTGCTGTGCGTCGGTGCCGGCATCAAGCGCAAACACTATCGCGCCTACCTGAAAGCGGCGCGGCAGGGGGATACCCATGCCAGCGATCAGATGGCGGAAGAGCTGGCGTTGATCCACGGTTTGCCGGTGGACTGCAGTGAAGAGCTGCGTCTGCGCGAGCTGCAAAACGCGCTGCTGTGGATCAACTTCCGTTATTACCTGGCGCCGCTGTTCTGGTTCGTGGTCTTTGGGCCGTACGGGCCGATCGCGCTGGCGGGATATGCCTTCCTGCGCGCCTATCAAACCTGGCTGGCGCGCCACAATACGCCGCTGGAGCGTTCGCAGTCGGGCATCGATCATCTGCTGAACTGGCTGGACTGGATCCCGGTGCGTTTGGCCGGGGTGGCCTATGCGCTATTTGGCCACGGCGAGCGGGCGCTGCCGGCTTGGTTCGCCTCGCTGGGGGATCGGCATTCGTCGTCGTATCAGGTGTTGACGCGGCTGGCGCAGTTCTCGCTGGCGCGCGATCCGCATATGGATCCGGTGCAAACGCCGCGCGCGGCGGTGACGCTGGCGCGCAAGGTGACGATGATCATCGTGGTGGTGGTGGCGCTGTTGACCATTTACGGCACGCTGCTTTAAGCCGCAGCGAAAAACAAAACGGGCGCCGAGGCGCCCATTTTTTTGGCCATCCGGCCGGGATTACAGCTTGGCGAAGCAGCGACGCGCGGCGTCGATGGTGCGCTGGATGTCTTCCTTGCTGTGCGCCACGGACATGAAGCCCGCTTCGAAGGCGGACGGTGCCAGATACACCCCTTCTTCCAACATCAGGTGGAAGAAGCGCTTGAAGCGTTCCACGTCGCACTGCATCACGTCCTGGTAGCAGGTGACCGCCGGCGCGTCGGTGAAGAACAGGCCGAACATGCCGCCGACGTTGTTGACCACCAACGGGATATTCTCTTCCTGCGCCGCATGCAGCAGGCCTGCGGCCAGCATCTCGGTCAGTTCGGTCAGCGTCTGGTGCACGCCAACCTGCGACACTTCGGTCAGGCAAGCGTAGCCCGCCGCCATGGCGATCGGGTTGCCGGACAGGGTGCCCGCCTGGTAGACCGGACCGGTCGGCGCCAGCGCCTCCATCACATCGCGACGGCCGCCGAAGGCGCCCACCGGCATACCCCCGCCGATGATTTTGCCGAGGCAGGTCAGATCCGGCTCAACGCCGTAATAGGACTGCGCGCCGGCCAGCGCCACGCGGAAGCCGGTCATCACTTCGTCGATGATCAAGAGCGCGCCGTACTTGTCGCACAGGGCGCGCAGGCCCGGCAGGAATTCCGGCAGCGGCGGCACGCAGTTCATGTTGCCGGCGACCGGCTCGACGATGATACAGGCGATCTCTGACGGGTACTGTTCGAAGGCGGCGCGCACCGAATCCAGATCGTTATAGGTGCAGGTCAGAGTGTGTTTGGCGAAGTCGGCTGGCACGCCCGGTGAGTTCGGCTGGCCGAGGGTCAGCGCGCCGGAGCCGGCTTTCACCAGCAGGCAGTCGGCGTGGCCGTGGTAGCAGCCTTCGAACTTGATGATTTTATCGCGGTTGGTGTAGCCGCGCGCCAGGCGGATGGCGCTCATGGTGGCTTCGGTGCCCGAGTTCACCATGCGCACCATATCCATCGTCGGCACCAGCTCGGTGACCAGCTGCGCCATTTTGACTTCCATCTCGGTCGGCGCGCCGAAGCTCAGGCCGCGCTGCGCCGCTTCGATCACCGCGTCGCGGATCGCCGGGTGGTTATGCCCCAGCACCATCGGCCCCCAGGAACCGACATAGTCGATATAGGCCTTGCCGTCGGCATCGAACAGGTAAGCCCCGTCTGCGCGCTCGATAAACAGCGGCACACCGCCTACGCCGGTGAATGCACGCACCGGAGAGTTTACCCCGCCGGGGATCAACTGTTGCGCCTGGGCGTACAGACTTTCGGACTTGCTGTGTAGGCTCATAAATCGGCTCCTGGATTCTCTTTTGAATGATTTGACCGCGCTATTCTAGAGGAGAGCGCCGCGTTATGAAACGATCACAGTCAGATACCATTAACGGCAGCGTCCGCCGCCGGGTTGGGGTAGAATTATCGCCCTGCCTATTTGTATTACAAATTACCTGACGAATTATTCGCGATGACAGAATCACACTCACAGCCCGTCGGGACGTTGAGCCCGCGCCTTAGCCGTAGCGATGCGGTGCGCCAGTTTATCCGCCGCGATAAAACGCCGGTGGCGATCTTGTTGATGGCCGCGCTGGTGGGGACGCTGGCTGGTTTGCTTGGCGTGGCCTTCGATAAAGCGGTGGAGTGGGTGCAGCAGCAGCGGCTGGCTTCGCTGGCGCAGGTCGCCGACTCCTGGATCCTGGTGTGGCCGCTGGCGTTTATCCTGTCCGCCGCGCTGGCGGCGCTGGGCTATTACCTGGTGCGGTGCTTTGCGCCTGAGGCGGGCGGCTCGGGTATTCCGGAGATCGAAGGCGCGCTGGAGGAGCTGCGGCCGGTGCGCTGGTGGCGCGTGATACCGGTGAAATTCATCGGCGGCATGGGCACGCTGGGGGCGGGCATGGTGCTGGGGCGCGAAGGGCCCACGGTGCAAATGGGCGGCAACGTCGGGCGCATGGTATTGGACGTGCTGCGCATTCGCGGCGCCGAGGCGCGTCATTCGCTGCTGGCGACCGGGGCCGCCGCCGGGCTGTCCGCCGCGTTCAACGCGCCGCTGGCCGGCATTCTGTTTATCATCGAAGAGATGCGGCCGCAGTTTCGCTACAACCTGATCTCGATTAAAGCGGTGTTTATCGGCGTTATCATGTCGAGCGTGGTGTACCAGCTGTTTAACGGCCAGGGCTCGGTGATCGCGGTCGACAAACTTTCTTCGGCGCCCATCAACACCCTGTGGCTCTATCTGGTGCTGGGGGCGATATTCGGCGCGGTGGGCGTGGGGTTCAACGCGCTGATCTTCCGCACCCAAGACATGTTCGCGCGCCTGCACGGCGGCAGAATGCGCAATATCTTGTTGATGGGTGGGTTGCTCGGCGGCGTGTGTGGCATTCTGGGGTTGATTCAGCCAGAGGCGGCGGGCGGCGGCTTTGGGCTGATCCCGATCGCCGCGGCGGGCAATTACAGCGTCGGCATGTTGATGTTTATCTTCATTACCCGCATCTTCACCACGCTGCTGTGCTTCGGTTCCGGCGCGCCGGGTGGCATCTTTGCGCCGATGCTGGCGCTGGGCACGCTGTTCGGCACCGCCTTCGGGCTGGCGGGGGCGCATCTGTTCCCGCAATACGGCATCGAAGCGGGCACCTTCGCCATCGCCGGTATGGGGGCGCTGTTCGCCGCCACGGTGCGGGCCCCGTTGACCGGTATCGTGCTGGTGCTGGAAATGACCGACAACTACCAGCTGATTTTACCGATGATCATCACCTGCCTCGGCGCCACGGTGGTGGCGCAGCTGCTCGGCGGCAAGCCGCTGTATTCATCGATCTTGGCTCGCACCCTGCAAAGGCAGGAGGCGCAGCTGGCACGGGAAGCGGCGGAGAAAACAGGTAAAGAAAATACAACAAATGCGGTGAATACTTGAACGCAACACTCAGGTATCGGATAATCGTTAATATTAATCAGGCAGCCATAGTCGCGATCTGATGCTGAACAATGTTGGGAGTAAAGAGTATGAGTGATCAAACGGCACTGCCCCTGCAATTTACCGAGGCAGCAGCAAACAAGGTTAAGTTCCTGATTGCTGACGAAGAAAACCCGAACCTGAAGTTGCGGGTTTACATTACCGGCGGCGGCTGCAGCGGATTCCAGTACGGCTTCACTTTTGACGACAAGGTCAACGATGGCGACATGACCATCGAGAAGCAGGGCGTGGCGCTGGTGGTCGATCCGATGAGCCTGCAGTATCTGGTCGGCGGTTCGGTGGACTACACCGAAGGGCTGGAAGGGTCGCGCTTCGTGGTGACCAACCCGAATGCCAAAACCACCTGCGGTTGCGGTTCGTCGTTCAGCATCTGAGTTTGCCTGTCAGAACATCAACCCGCTCGCCTTAGGCCGGCGGGTTTTTTTATGCCTACCATTACCATTCCACGAGGATCACTTCCGCACCGTTCTGCTGCGTCGGTGGGTTGCGGATGATCTTCGGCTGCACCGTCGCGTGGCTGCATTCGGCCTGGGGGACGGCGGCTTCGAGGCGCACGGCGCATTGCGGTTCAATGGTCAGGGTAACGCCGATCTGGCCGCTGACGGCATCGGCATACGCGGCGCCACTCAGCAGGGCGCCACAGCAGGCAAGCAGAATTTTTTTCATCATTGCGGGAATAGTCATCCGTAAGCCATCTTGTGATGACTTATCGGGAAAAAGTTAAAAAGTTTTAACAGCGTGGGGAAGGGATTAACCTGCGGGTAACAGAATTTTACATCGACACTACGCTATTTTTTGGACGAAAATAATACCACTGAACCCGTTTTTAGTCTAATAAATCACCCGGTGCGGCGTTGCCACGCGTCGCCCCGCAGGGCGACGGCTCAGCGTTCGAGAATAAAGGCGGGCAGCTTGAGGTGCCAGCGGATGGCCGCCAGCCGAATGGCCAGCGTGATGATCATGCCCAGCATCATGGCCTGTTGCAGCGGCATGTGGAAGGTGTAAAACGCCGTAGCGTGCACGATGCCGCCGATGATGCAGGCGGTGGCGTAAATTTCGGTGCGCAGGATCATCGGGATCTCGCGCGCCAGCACGTCGCGGATAATGCCGCCGCCGACGCCGGTGATCACTCCCATGCAGATCGCCACCAGCGGGCCGGTGCCGGCCGCGAAAGCCTTGTTGACGCCGATGCCGACGAACACCGCCAGCCCGACGGCGTCGAGCACCGGCAGCACCCATTTCGGCAGGCGGCGCGGCTGGCGCACCAGCAGCAGCGTCAATACGCAGGTGATCATCGCCACCACCAGATCGGTGGGATCCTTGACCCAGAACACCGGGCCGTTGGCCAGCGCCATATCGCGGATGGTGCCGCCGCCGACCGCGGTGACCACGCCCAATACCAGTACGCCGAACGGATCCATGCGCAGCTTGCCGGCTAACAGTACGCCGGAGACGGCGAACACCGCCGTGCCGAGAATATCCAACCAGAACACCAGCATCAGCGGATCTCCGCCAGCTGGCGGCACAGCTGCTGCGCCGCCAACAGCAGGCGCGGCCCGCCGCGATTGAACCAGTCTTCGTTCAGCGCGATCACCGGCACCTGCAGCTGCGGCGCCCAGAAGGCTTTCACATTGGCGGCCTCTTTCGCGCCGCCGGTGATGACGATGGCCTGGGGTTGACGCGCCAGCACCTGCTCGCGGCTGATCTGCGGCCAAGGGGTGCGGCTATCGGCGAAGACGTTCTGCCCGCCGCACAGCGCCAGCACCTGGCTTTGCAATGTGGCGCCGGAGCTGGTGAACAGCGGCTGGGTGCCGAACTGCAGCAGCACGCGCCGTGGTGAGTTAGCGGCGTATTGTTGCTTGAGAGCGGCGAACTGGCGGCGAAGGTCGTCTGCCGCCTGATGCGCCTGATCCGGGTGCGGGCTGTATTGCGCCAGCTTATCCAGCAAGCCGGCGATCCCCCCGAGGTTGTCGGCGTCCGCATAGAAGATCGGGATGCCGAACGCGGCGAGCTGATCCAGCACGCGCTGCGGATTGCCGCCGCGCCAGGCGAGGATCAGGTCCGGCTTGAGCGCCAGCACCCGCTCCAGGTTGATGCCCTGCCAGGAGGCCACCTGCTCCAGCTTGGCGGCCTGCGGCGGGTAATCGGAATAGGCGCTCGCCGCCACCAGTACCTCGCCCATGCCGGCGGCATAGGCGAGCTCGGTGGCGTTGGGCGCCAGGCTAATCACCCGCTGGGCGGCGCCGACCGGCAGGGCCAGCCAGAGCGCCAACAGACAGAACATCGAGGTGAAGCGCAGCCTCACATCAACCGCGCTTGGCCAGGGTTTGCAGCATGGCATTGACCATCAGCGTAGACTGCTTGGCCGCTACCACCAGGAACTCGTCAAAGCTCATGTGCGACTCGCTGTCGGCGACGTCGGAAATGGCGCGCACCACCACGAACGGCGTGCCGAACAGATGGCAGACGTGGGCGATCGCCGCGGCTTCCATTTCCACGGCGGCGACGCGCGGGAAAGTGGCGCGGATGCGCGCCAGCGGCTCGGCGCCGTTGATGAAGGCGTCACCGCTGCAGATCAGGCCGCGCACCGCGTGCAGATCCAGCTGTTTGATGCAGCTTTCCGCCAGCGCGATCAGCGCGTCGTCGGCGACGAACGCCGCCGGGCAGCCGGCCATCTGGCCCGGCTCGTAGCCGAAGGCGGTGACGTCGGCGTCGTGGTAGCGCACTTCTTCCGACACCACGATATCGCCCACGCGCAGGGTGCTGGCCAGGCCGCCGGCGGAACCGGTGTTGATCACCAGATCCGGGCTGCAGTGTTCCAGTAGCAGGGTGGTGCCCATGGCCGCAGAGACTTTGCCGATGCCGGATTTCAGCAAGGCCACGTCAACGCCGCCGATCTGGCCGGTGTAGATTTCGCAGCCCGCGCGCTGGATGGTTTGACGGTTTTCGATTTGATCGCGCAGCAGGGTGACTTCCTGCTCCATTGCGCCGATGATGCCTACTTTCATAAATAACACTCGCTGATTGGCCGTGAGAATTGCGGCATAGTCTATCATGGCTGTGTATCAGAGATAATGCGTTGCATCCGCTGCCGGGAATTGTTATCACGGGGGCAGGGCGCAACGGCGGAGAAACAGATGTCCGGGATCGACTTCAAGCAAAAAATCAGCTTCCAACGGCCTTTCAGCAAACCGATCGAGGCCGAGGAAGAGTACGACATCGTGCGGCAGTTCGAGAGCGATCGCGGGCGCATCGTCAACTCGGCCGCCATTCGCCGTCTGCAGCAAAAAACCCAGGTGTTTCCGCTGGAACGCAACGCGGCGGTGCGCAGCCGCCTGACGCACTCGATGGAGGTGCAGCAGGTTGGGCGCCACATCGCCAAAGAGATCCTCAATCGCTTCAAACAGGCGGGGAGAATTGATGAGCTCGGCTTGACCCGGCTGCTCGATCCGTTTGAAAGCATCGTGGAAATGGCCTGCCTGATGCACGACATCGGTAATCCGCCGTTCGGACACTTCGGCGAGTCGGCGATCAACGACTGGTTCGCCCAGCGGCTCGATCCCGCCAGCTGCGGCAGCGAGCCGGGCAGCCACGATCGCTGCCAGGTGGCGACGCTGCGCCTGCATGAAGGGGAGGGCGATCTGAACCGGCTGCGCAGCCGGATCCGTCAGGATCTCAGCCACTTCGAGGGCAACGCCCAGGCGATCCGCATGGTGTACAGCCTGCTCAAGCTCAACCTGACCTACGCGCAGGTCGGCTGCATTTTGAAATACACCCGCCCGGCCTACTGGGCGAGCGACATCCCTGCCAGCCACAGTTACCTGATGAAAAAGCCCGGCTACTATCTGGCGGAAGAGGCCTTCGTCGATCGGTTGCGGCGCGAGCTGCACATGGGCGAGTTCGATCGTTTCCCGCTGACCTATATTATGGAAGCCGCCGACGATATCTCGTACTGCGTGGCCGATCTGGAAGACGCGGTGGAGAAGAGCATTTTCACCGTCGAGCAGCTGTATCAGCACCTGATTCAGGAGTGGGGCGAGGTGGTGCCGGGCGATCTGTTCGACAAGACCGTCGCCAGCGCGTTTCGCAAGATAGATCGCGGCGGCGCGCGGCGCAGCGCGGAAGATCAGTTCTTCATGTATCTGCGGGTGTTTACCGTGGCGCGGCTGGTGCCGCATGCGGCGCAGCGCTTTATCGACAATCTGGACGCGGTCTATCAGGGCAGTTTCAATCAGGCGCTGCTGGAGGATTCCAGCCCGGCCTATCGGCTACTGAAGATATTTAAAAATGTGGCGTTCAAGCACGTGTTCAACCACCCTGAGGTCGAGCAGCTCGAGCTGCAAGGCTATCGGGTGATCAGCGGCCTGCTGGACATTTACAGCCCGCTGTTGGCGATGTCGCTGGCGGACTTCAGCCAGCTGGTGCGCGAGGACAGCCATCGCGCTTATCCGATTGAAACACGCCTGTTCCACAAGCTGTCCACCAAGCATCGGCTAGCGTATGCGGAGGCGGTAGAAGGGCTGCAGCATTTATCGCCGGAGCAGCAAGCCATTCGGGAATATTATTTCCGCGCGCGTTTATTGCAGGACTATATCAGCGGAATGACCGACCTGTACGCCTACGATGAATATCGTCGATTGATGGCGGCGGAATAATTGAGCTGAAGAATAATTTCCAGCAATTACAACCGGTTGGCTGTCTCGAGTTTTGTAAAGACGGACAATATTTGTTTACTATTGCCAATCATCTGTGCCGGAACTTCGGGCTATTAATTAACTCTGAATAAGCACGCAAGACGGCCATTCTTTTTGAACGACTTTATAAGAGACACACAGATGAAAAAAACCGCATTAGTTCTGAGCGCACTGGCATTCAGTATCGGTATGGCGATGGGCCCGGCGACGGCCAGCGCCGCTGAAACCGCCTCTTCCAGCACCCAACAGCTGCCGAGCCTGGCACCGATGCTGGAGAAGGTGATGCCTTCCGTCGTGAGCATTAACGTTGAGGGCAGCACCACGGTCAATACGCCGCGCATGCCGCAGCAGTTCCAACAGTTCTTCGGTGAGGATTCGCCGTTCTGCCAGGACGGTTCGCCGTTCCAGGGTTCGCCGATGTGTCAGGGCGGTGAACAGCCAGGGCCGGATGGCCAGCCGCAGGGCACGCAGCAGAAATTCCAGGCGCTGGGCGCCGGGGTGGTTATCGATGCCGCCAAGGGCTATGTGGTGACCAATAACCACGTGGTGGACAACGCCAACAAGATCCAGGTGCAGCTGAGCGACGGACGCCGCTTCGACGCCAAAGTGATCGGCAAGGATCCGCGTTCCGATATCGCGTTGATCCAGCTGAAAGACTTCAAGAACCTGACGGCGATCAAGATGGCGGACTCCGATCAGCTGCGCGTCGGCGATTACACCGTGGCGATCGGCAACCCGTACGGGTTGGGTGAAACCGCCACCTCGGGCATCGTGTCCGCCCTGGGGCGCAGCGGCCTGAACATCGAAAACTACGAAAACTTTATCCAGACCGATGCGGCGATCAACCGCGGCAACTCCGGCGGCGCGCTGGTTAACCTGAACGGCGAGCTGATCGGCATCAACACCGCGATCCTGGCGCCGGACGGCGGCAATATCGGTATCGGCTTCGCTATTCCGAGCAACATGGTGAAAAACCTGACGGCGCAAATGGTCGAGTATGGCCAGGTGAAACGCGGCGAGCTGGGCATCATGGGCACCGAGCTGAACTCTGAGCTGGCCAAGGCAATGAAAGTCGATGCGCAGCGCGGGGCCTTCGTCAGCCAGGTAATGCCGAAATCTTCCGCCGCGAAGGCGGGCATCAAGGCCGGCGACGTGATCGTCACCATGAACGGCAAGGCCATCTCCAGCTTCGCCTCGTTCCGGGCGGAGATCGGCACGCTGCCGGTCGGCAGCAAGATGTCGCTGGGCATTATTCGCGACGGCAAGCCGGTAACGATTGACGTCACGCTGGAGCAAAGCGCGCAGACCCAGGTGGCCTCGGGCAATATCTACACCGGCATTGAAGGCGCCGAGCTGAGCAATACCCAGGTCGGCAACGTGAAAGGCGTCAAGGTCGACAGCGTGAAAGCCGGCAGCGCCGCCGCGCGCATCGGCCTGAAAAAGGGCGACGTGATCCTGGGCGTGAACCAACAGCCGATCCAGAACCTGGGCGAGCTGCGTAAAATCCTCGACAGCAAACCGTCGGTGCTGGCGTTGAATATTCAGCGTGGCGATAGCCAACTGTACCTGCTGGCGCAGTGATAAACATCAGGCGCTAAAAGCAACAAAGGCACGCTACGGCGTGCCTTTTTGCATTATGGCCTGAGGATTCAGGCCGGTTGCGCCAGATGCGCGCGCGCCGCGTGGATCACCAGTTCAATCTCATCCAACAGCTCCAGCCACTCCGGCTCCAGTTCGTCGTTGGTGATGCCCTGGCGCAGCTGCCGCTCGAGGTAGAAACACAGCTGCTTGAGGCGCGGCACGCCGCTGTAGCTGCAGCTGCCGTGCAGCTTATGGACCAGGTCGAGGATCTCGTCGTCGTGTTGCCCCTCGAGCAGCGCCTGCACCCGTTCGCGCACCTGCGGCAGGAAATCGAGCAGCATTTGCAGCAGATCGCGCGCCAGATCCGGTTTATTGGCCGCCTGGCGCAGCGCCAGCGGCCAGTCGAGCGACAGCGGGGCATCGTCGGCGACGGCGCTTTCCACGTCGCCGCTGTGGTAGCGCGACAGCACGCGGGTCAGCATTTTCTCGTCGATCGGCTTGGCCAGGTAGTCGTCCATCCCGGCCTGCAGCAGATGCTCGCGTTCGCCGCTGGCGGCATGGGCAGTGACGGCGACGATCGGCGTAGAGTTGTGGTGCGGCAGTTGGCGGATCAGTTCGCTGGCGTGAATGCCGTCCATCTTCGGCATTTGAATGTCCATCAGGATCAGATCCAGCACGTTGTTGCGCGCCAGCGCCAGCGCTTCCTCACCGCTCTCGCACAGCAGCGTTTTTTCCACCTGTTCGCCCAGCAGCGTGCCGATCAGCTTCAGGTTGGCCGGGTTGTCGTCCACCGCCATCACCGTCAGCGGCAGACGTTTACGCTCAGGTGGGGCGGCGAGCCGATCGGGCGTCTCCATTCTCAGCAGCGGGAACAGACGCGTGCTGGTGATAGGCTTGATCAGGCAGCCAAGCGCACCTTGTTGCTTGAGCAGTTCGGCGTCGATCTGCGCCTGGCACGGCAGCGCCAGAATCACCCGATCGGCCAGCTTCAGCGAGGCCAATAATTTGTCCTGGTGCTGCGCCATGTTGTCGCGGAACGGGATCGGCACGCCGGCCAGCAGGAAGTCATAGTGGCCTGGCGGCAGCTGGCCCAACGTCGGCGAGTGGGTGATCACCAGCTGCGTGACGCTGAGCATGTTGAGCGTCGCCTGCGCCGCCGTCGGGTTGGACTCGATATAGGCCAGCGTTTTGCCGTTCAGATCCGGCAGGCTCGGCGCCAGCGACAGCATGCCCTCGTTCAGATCCAGCGTGATGTGGAACCAGAAGGTCGAGCCGCGATTCAGCTGGCTGTGGAAGCAGATGTCGCCGCCCATCTCCTTCACCAGCTTTTGCGTGATCACCAACCCTAGCCCGGTGCCGCCGTGGCGGCGGGAGATGCTGGCATCTGCCTGACGGAATGCCTGGAACAGCTGCGACTGCTGGCGTTCGGAGATGCCGATGCCGGTGTCGTGGATCTGCACTTCCACTTCCACCCGGCGATCCAGCTGTTTGCGCAGCTCGACGCGGATATCGATATTGCCGGTTTCGGTGAACTTGATGGCGTTCCCCAGCAGGTTGGTGATGATTTGCTGCAGGCGCAGCGAGTCGCCGATCACCTGCTCCGGCACGTCGTTGTGCACATCCAGCGTCAGCTCCAGCCCTTTGTCGTGGGCGCTGGGGGCCAGCAGCACCACCACTTCGTCCAGCGTTTCGCGCAGGGCGAACGGAATATGCTCCAGCACCAGCTTGCCGGCCTCCAGCTTGGAGAAGTCCAGCACATCGTTGATGATGGTCAGCAGGTTGTTGGCCGAGCGTTCGATGGTCTGCAAATAGTCGGTCTGGGTTGCGCTCAGATCGGTTTTCAGCATCTGGCGGGTAAAACCGATCACGCCGTTGAGCGGGGTACGCAGCTCGTGCGACATGTTGGCCAGGAATTCGGACTTGATGCGCGCCGCCTCCTGCGCGCGTTTTTTCGCCAGATCCAGCTCGACGTTCTGGATCTCCATCTGCTCCAGCGTTTCACGCAGGTCGGACGTGGCCTGATCGATGTTCTGCTGCATCTCTTCGTGATAGGCGGTGAGCGACATCGCCATCGAGTTGATGCCGTTCTTCAGCATGTGCAGCTCGCCGAGCATGTAGCCCTCCACGCGGCTGTCGAGCTGGCCGCGGCGAATGCGATCGACGGTGTTCACCATGTTGCGGATCGGGCCGGTCACGTCGCGCATCAGGCGGTAAGCGAACAGGATGGCGATGCACATGCACAGCAGCAGCAGCAGGGTGGAGACGAACACCTCTTTATACTGCTGCAGCCGCACCGACTGCAGATCCAGCTCGATCGCCACATAGCCCAGGTTGTTGTCGGGGTGGCTGCCGCCGTCGGCGGTTTCATCCGGATACTGATTTTCCGACAGGATCGGCGTGCGCAGGATCAGCGAATCGCCGCGCCGGGTGAGCATCAGTTCGGTGGGCAACGGCACGCCTTTCGGCAGCTGCAGCTGGGCGAAGTTGTGGTGATAATTGGAGGTGACGAACAAATTGTTCTGCGCATCGAACACGGTGATCGAACGCACGATGTCCGAATGGCGGCGGTGCAACAGGCTGACCAACTGCCTGACCGATTCGCGGCTGCGGAACGTCATGCCGTACTCGCTGGCCACCGCCAGCGGCTCGATGATGCTGGCGCCGGCGTCGACCAATTGCTCCTGCAGCTCGTTATAGCGGTGCACCACGAAGAAGGTGCTGAGCAGCAAACCAATCAGCAAGGTCGGGGCCAGAATCAGGATCATCATGCGCGCACGCAGGCTGTATTTGGTCATGGGATTCCAATGTGGGAGAATTGACAGCTGACACTAGCTTAATGAACCAGCACACAATCGACAAATATGGCGCAATTCTACTCTCCCAAACGCCGCGTGACGACCCGGCAGAGCTCACAAATCTTCACCGTGACGGTGAGCGATCTCGATCCTTTCGGCCAGGGCGTGGCGCGCCACGACGGCAAAGCGGTGTTCGTGCCGGGCGTATTGCCGGGCGAGCAGGCGGAAATCCAGCTGACCGAAGACAAGCGCCAGTTCGCCAAAGGCAAGCTCAAGCGCCTGCTGAGCCGCAGCCCGCAGCGGGTGGCACCGCGCTGCCCGCATTTCGGCGTGTGTGGCGGCTGCCAGCAGCAGCATGCGGATGAGGCGCTGCAGCAGCAGAGCAAGGCGGCGGCGCTGGTGCGCATGATCGCCCGCGAAACCGGGGTGACCCCGCAGCAGGAACCGGTGATCGCCGGCCCGGAATACGGCTATCGCCGCCGCGCCCGCCTGAGCCTGGCGTGGCAGCCGAAGCTGCAGCGCCTGATGATGGGGTTTCGACAGGCGGCCTCCAGCGAGCTGGTAGCGGTGGAGCACTGCCCGGTGCTGCGCCCGGAGCTGGAACAGCTGCTGGCGCCGGCGCGCGCCTGCCTGAGCGGGCTGCAGGCGGTGCGGCGGCTGGGGCATGTGGAGCTGGTGCTGGCGGATAACGGCCCGCTGCTGGTGCTGCGCCATCTCGATGCCCTGAAAGAGGCGGATCGCCAGGCGCTGTTGGCGTTTGGCGAGCGGGAAAACGTCGCTGTTTATCTGGCGCCGGACAGCGACCGCGTGGAAAAACTGTGCGGTGAAACGCCGTATTATCAGGTTGACGGGCTACGCTTAGACTTCAGTCCGCGCGACTTTATTCAGGTCAATGACGCCGTAAACCAACAAATGGTGGCGCAGGCCCTTGAATGGCTCGACATTCAACCCAATGATCGGGTGCTGGACCTGTTCTGCGGCATGGGGAATTTTACCCTGCCGCTGGCGCGCCGCGCCGCTGCGGTGGTGGGCATCGAAGGTGTTGCCACGCTGGTAGCGAATGGGCAATATAATGCACATAAGAATAAGCTGAATAATGCGTCGTTCTTCCATGAGAATCTGGAGGACGACGTTGAGCGGCAACCTTGGGCAGCACAAGGGTTTGATAAGGTGATGCTGGATCCCGCCCGCGCCGGTGCGGCCGGGGTGATGTCACACATTGTAAAACTGGCGCCGGCGCGGGTGGTGTATGTTTCCTGTAACCCCACCACGCTGGCTCGCGACAGCAAAGTGCTGTTGAACGCCGGTTATCGTCTTGCGCGCGTGCGGATGTTGGATATGTTTCCGCACACGGGGCATCTTGAATCAATGGCGCTGTTTATCAACGAGCGCGCGCCAGAGGTCGCTGCAAAGTAGGGAGAAGTTATGGTTGCGGTAAGAAGTGCACATCTGAATACGGCGGGTGAGTTCGCTCTCGATGAGTGGATCGCCGGCTTGGGGCTACCTAACCCGCAGTCATGTGAGCGATTGGCCGCAACCTGGCGTTATTGTGAGCAGCAGACCCAAAACCATCCCGACGCCTCGCTGCTGCTGTGGCGCGGCCTGGAGATGGTGGAAATCCTCTCGACGCTGAGCATGGACAACGACAGTATGCGCGCCGCGCTGCTGTTCCCGCTGGTGGACGCCGGCATCGTGCAGGAAGAGACCCTGACCGAAGCGTTCGGCAATGGCATCGTCGCGCTGGTGCACGGCGTGCGCGACATGGACGCCATTCGTCAACTGAAAGCCACCCAAAACGACTCGATGGCCTCCGAACAGGTCGACAACGTGCGCCGCATGCTGTTGGCGATGGTGGAGGATTTCCGCTGCGTGGTCATCAAGCTGGCGGAACGTATCGCCCACCTGCGCGAGGTGAAAGACGCGCCGGAAGACGAACGCGTGTTGGCGGCGAAAGAGTGTTCCAACATCTACGCCCCGCTGGCTAACCGGCTCGGCATCGGCCAACTGAAGTGGGAGCTGGAAGATTTCTGCTTCCGCTACCTGCACCCGGAAGAATACAAGCGCATCGCCAAGCTGTTGCATGAGCGCCGCATCGATCGCGAACAGTTCATCGACGACTTCGTCGCCGGGCTGCGCGCCGAGATGGCCAAAGAAGGCATTCGGGTGGAGATTTACGGCCGGCCGAAACACATCTACAGCATCTGGCGCAAGATGCAGAAAAAGCACCTGGCGTTTGACGAACTGTTCGACGTGCGCGCGGTGCGCATCGTGGCGGAGCGTCTACAGGATTGCTACGCGGCGTTGGGCATCGTGCATACCCACTTCCGCCACCTGCCGGACGAGTTCGACGACTACGTCGCCAACCCGAAACCCAACGGCTACCAGTCGATCCACACCGTGGTGCTGGGGCCGCGCGGCAAAACCGTCGAGATTCAGATCCGCACCCGGCAAATGCATGAAGACGCCGAGCTGGGCGTGGCCGCACACTGGAAGTACAAAGAGGGCGCGGGGGTGACCGTGCGCTCCGGCTACGAAGAGCGCATCGCCTGGCTGCGTAAGCTCATCGCCTGGCAGGAAGAGATGGCGGACTCCGGCGAAATGCTCGACGAAGTGCGCAGCCAGGTGTTCGACGATCGGGTCTATGTCTTTACCCCGAAAGGCGACGTGGTGGATCTGCCGGCCGGCTCCACGCCGCTCGATTTCGCTTACCACATTCACAGCGACGTCGGTCACCGCTGCATCGGCGCCAAGATCGGCGGCCGCATCGTGCCGTTTACCTATCAGCTGAAGATGGGCGATCAGATTGAGATCATCACCCAGAAACAGCCAAACCCGAGCCGCGACTGGCTGAACCCGAACCTGGGCTACGTGACCACCAGCCGCGGGCGCTCGAAGATCCACAACTGGTTCCGCAAGCAGGATCGCGACAAGAACATTCTCGCCGGCCGCCAGATGCTGGACAACGAACTGGAGCATCTCGGCATCAGCCTGAAAGAGGCTGAGAAGCTGTTGATCCCGCGCTACAACATGAACTCGCTGGACGAGGTGTTGGCGGCGATCGGCGGCGGGGACATTCGCCTGAACCAGATGGTGAATTACCTACAGGGCAAGTTCAACAAGCCGAGCGCCGAAGAGCAGGATCGCGAGGCGCTGCGCCAGCTGGTGCAGCAGAAAGCGCCGCCGCCGACCCGCAACAAGGATAACGGCCGCGTGGTGGTGGAGGGCGTGGGCAACCTGATGCACCACATCGCCCGCTGCTGCCAGCCGATCCCGGGCGACGACATCGTCGGTTTTATTACCCAGGGGCGCGGTATTTCGATCCACCGTGCGGACTGCGATCAGCTGGTCGATCTGCAATCGCATGCGCCGGAGCGCATCGTCGATGCGGTGTGGGGCGAAAGCTACTCCAGCGGTTATTCGCTGGTGGTGCGCGTGATGGCCAACGATCGCAGCGGGCTGCTGCGCGATATCACCACCATTCTGGCCAACGAAAAGGTCAACGTGCTGGGCGTCGCCAGCCGCAGCGATACCAAGAAGCAGTTGGCCACTATCGACATGGATATCGAAATCTACAACCAGCAGGTGTTGAGCCGGGTACTGGCGAAATTGAATCAGCTGCCGGACGTGATAGACGCCAAGCGTTTGCACGGCAACTAAGCCCATATCGCCTTTCGGGCCGTATCGATAGCGGATGCGGCCCGAAATCCATGAACTCTGCGGGCGCTCCCCTGCGCCCCCATTCTTTCTCAGAGATTTTTTATGACCCAATCCACTCCGCTGCAGCGTCTGCTGAACATCATGAAAACGCTGCGCGACCCGCAGCTCGGCTGCTCGTGGGACCGCAAGCAAACCTTCGCCACCATTGCGCCTTATACGTTGGAAGAGACTTACGAAGTGCTGGACGCCATCGAACGGCAGGACTACGCCGATCTGCGCGACGAGCTGGGCGACTTGCTGTTTCAGGTGGTGTTCTACGCCCAGATGGGGCAGGAGCAGGGGCTGTTCGATTTTGATGAGGTGTGCACCGCCATCAGCGACAAGCTGGAGCGCCGACATCCGCACATCTTCGGCGACGCCGAGGGCGGAGACAGCGAAGCCGTGGCGGCGCGCTGGGAACAGTTGAAGGCCGGCGAGCGCGCCGAAAAAGCGCTGCACTCGGTGCTGGACGATATTCCGCAGGCGTTGCCGGCGTTGATGAAAGCGCACAAGATCCAGAAACGCTGCGCCTCGGTCGGCTTCGACTGGAACACTTTGGGCCCGGTGCTGGACAAAGTGTACGAAGAGATCGACGAAGTGATGCACGAAGCCCGCCAGGCGGTGGTCGATGAGCGCAAGCTGGAAGAGGAGATCGGTGATCTGCTGTTCGCCACCGTGAACCTGTCGCGCCATTTGGGCCACAAGGCCGAGAACGCGCTGCAGGCGGCGAACCGCAAGTTCGAACGCCGCTTCCGGGAGGTGGAGGCGATCGTCCAGCAACGCGGGCTGCGGCTTGAAGACGCCACGCTGGAGCAGATGGAAGACGCCTGGCAGCAGGTGAAGCGCAAGGAAAGTTGAATCGCTGCAACGACAATGTTGATCGCAAACAAGGTTCACTCAGGCTGAAACGGTTAAGCTTGCAGTCAGGTCACAGGCGTATGGCTGCCGTCGGCAGCAAAAGGCCAACAAACTGAAATCTAAGGCGTTTTATCGCTCGATAGGGGCGGTAAAAAGAAATTTTCTCCGCTAACTCTTTGTATTTCCTAGAGGGTTTAGGCGGCGCCGGCGGAGTAAACCCTGATGAACACGGGAGGGCGGCCGAGATGATGGACAGCAAAACGATCGTTTGTAGGTCAGGAGAGGTTCGGGTATACTACTTTCCCGTCCTGGTTCTTCCATCGTCTTTAAACCTAAACTCTCAGGTTCAGCATGACAACTAATTATATTTTTGTGACCGGCGGGGTCGTATCCTCTCTGGGTAAAGGCATTGCCGCAGCCTCTCTGGCGGCTATTCTTGAAGCCCGTGGCCTCAACGTTACCATCATGAAACTGGACCCGTACATCAACGTGGATCCGGGCACCATGAGCCCGATTCAGCATGGGGAAGTTTTCGTCACCGAAGACGGCGCAGAAACCGATCTGGATTTGGGTCACTACGAGCGCTTCATCCGCACCAAAATGTCGCGTCGCAACAACTTCACCACCGGCCGCATCTACTCCGACGTGCTGCGTAAAGAACGCCGCGGCGACTATCTGGGCGCGACCGTGCAGGTCATTCCGCACATCACCAACGCGATCAAAGAACGCATCATCGAAGGCGGCGAAGGCCACGATGTGGTGCTGGTGGAAATCGGCGGCACCGTCGGCGATATCGAATCGCTGCCGTTCCTCGAAGCCATCCGTCAGATGGCGGTGGAAGTGGGCCGCGAGCACACCCTGTACATGCACCTGACGCTGGTGCCTTACATGGCGGCGGCGGGCGAAGTGAAAACCAAGCCGACCCAGCATTCCGTAAAAGAGCTGCTTTCCATCGGTATTCAGCCTGATGTGCTGATTTGCCGTTCCGATCGCGCGGTTCCTGCTAACGAACGCGCGAAAATCGCGCTTTTCTGTAACGTGCCGGAAAAAGCGGTTATCTCTCTGAAAGACGTTGATTCTATTTATAAAATCCCAGGCCTATTGAAATCTCAGGGGCTGGACGATTATATTTGTAAACGATTCAGCTTGAACGCACCGGAAGCCAACCTGGCCGAATGGGAACAGGTGATCTACGAAGAAGCCAATCCGGGCGGCGAAGTGACCATCGGAATGGTCGGCAAATACGTTGAGCTGCCGGATGCCTACAAGTCGGTGATCGAAGCGCTGAAACACGGCGGGCTGAAAAACCGTCTGACCGTGAACATCAAGCTGATCGACTCGCAGGACGTAGAAACCCGCGGCGTGGAAGTGCTGAAAGGGCTGGATGCGATCCTGATCCCGGGCGGCTTCGGCTACCGCGGCGTGGAAGGCAAAGTGATGACCGCACGCTATGCGCGCGAGAACAACATTCCTTACCTGGGCATTTGCCTGGGCATGCAGGTGGCGTTGATGGAGTTCGCTCGCAACGTGGCCGGCATGGAAAACGCCAACTCCACCGAGTTTATGCCAGACTGTAAGTACCCGGTGGTGGCGTTGATCACCGAATGGCGCGACGAAGACGGCAACGTCGAAGTGCGCAGCGAAGAAAGCGATTTGGGCGGCACGATGCGCGTAGGTGGCCAACAGTGCAACCTGAGCGACAACAGCCTGGTGCGTCAGCTGTACGGCGAACCGACCATTGTCGAGCGTCATCGTCACCGTTACGAAGTTAACAACATGCTGTTGAAGCAGATCGAAGCCGCAGGGCTGCGTGTCGCCGGTCGTTCCGCCGACAACAAGCTGGTCGAGATCATTGAACTGCCGAATCACCCGTGGTTTGTAGCCTGTCAGTTCCACCCGGAATTTACGTCTACGCCGCGTGATGGGCATCCGCTGTTCGCCGGCTTCGTGAAAGCCGCAGGCGAGCATCAGAAGCGCCAGGTGAAATAAAATATTTGGTGGGCGGCGCGCGGTGAGAACCGCGCGCTGTTTGTCTGGAGTTTTAGTTTAACTTGTACTGAGGAAAACCTAATGTCCAAAATCGTTAAAGTCATCGGTCGTGAAATCATCGACTCCCGCGGTAACCCGACTGTTGAAGCCGAAGTTCATCTGGAAGGCGGTTTCGTCGGCTTGGCTGCCGCGCCGTCAGGTGCTTCTACCGGTTCCCGCGAAGCGCTGGAACTGCGTGACGGTGACAAGTCTCGTTTCCTGGGTAAAGGCGTACTGAAAGCCGTTGCTGCAGTAAACGGTCCGATTGCTCAGGCAGTACTGGGTAAAGATGCCAAAGACCAGGCGAACATCGACAAGATCATGATTGATCTGGACGGCACCGAAAACAAATCCAACTTCGGCGCCAACGCCATTCTGGCGGTTTCCCTGGCAGCAGCGAAAGCGGCCGCAGCCTCTAAAGGCATGCCGCTGTATGAGCACATCGCTGAACTGAACGGCACCCCAGGCAAATTCTCCATGCCACTGCCGATGATGAACATCATCAACGGCGGCGAGCACGCTGACAACAACGTCGACATTCAGGAATTCATGATTCAGCCGGTTGGCGCGAAGACCCTGAAAGAAGCGGTGCGCATCGGTTCTGAAGTGTTCCACCACCTGGCGAAAGTTCTGAAAGCCAAAGGCATGAACACCGCCGTGGGCGACGAAGGCGGCTACGCGCCAAACCTGGGTTCCAACGCCGAAGCGCTGGCCGTTATCGCTGAAGCGGTAAAAGCGGCGGGCTACGAGCTGGGCAAAGACGTTACTCTGGCGATGGACTGCGCGGCTTCCGAATTCTACAAAGACGGTAAATACGTGCTGGCCGGCGAAGGCAATAAAGCCTTCACTTCCGAAGAGTTCACTCACTTCCTGGAAGAGCTGACCAAACAGTACCCAATCGTGTCTATCGAAGACGGCTTGGATGAATCTGACTGGGCGGGCTTCGCTTACCAGACCAAAGTGCTGGGCGACAAAATTCAGCTGGTGGGCGACGACCTGTTCGTGACCAACACCAAGATCCTGAAAGAAGGCATCGAGAAAGGCATCGCTAACTCCATCCTGATCAAATTCAACCAGATCGGTTCTCTGACCGAAACGCTGGCTGCAATCAAGATGGCGAAAGACGCTGGTTACACCGCGGTGATCTCTCACCGTTCCGGTGAAACCGAAGACGCGACCATCGCCGACCTGGCGGTAGGGACTGCGGCTGGCCAGATCAAAACCGGCTCCATGAGCCGTTCTGACCGCGTTGCTAAATACAACCAACTGATCCGTATCGAAGAAGCGCTGGGTGACCGTGCGCCATTCAACGGCCTGAAAGAAGTTAAAGGCCAGTAAGTTCGACCGATTCGGTTGTTAAATAAAAACCCGCTGCGGCGGGTTTTTTTATAGCTATAACCGATATATTAACCAGTAGTTATTTATTAAAAACGGTAGTTTTTAACGGGGTAAATTTATTCCGATATCTCTCTTTCCCGTTTTTATATTCCCATTTTATTTGCTTTATAACTATTCGTTACTAGACTGCCAATAAGGCAGTTTATTTCTCGCCGTTCTGCCGTAGAACTTCATCATCACCATACCTTAATACTGCCGGCTTGCTGGCCGGTTGAGCGGGGGCTTGATGCGACAGCGAATCATCATTATCGGCGGTGGAACAGGCGGCACCATCCTGGCCAATTTATTGGCCGCAAAATTACACCAAGAGATTATTAATAATAAAGTCGAGTTATTAATGATATCGGATTCGCCGCTGCATTATTACAAGCCGGCGTTTATGTATGTGGCGTTCAATGCTTTTTTCAAGCAAGAGCTCACGCGTTCACAGCGGAGTTTATTGCGGCCTGAAATACAGTTTATTGTTGATAAAGCGCAATCTTTCGATTTAAAACAGCGAAGTATAGCTACGCAAAGCGGTAAAATTTATTCCTATGACTTTCTGGTCTTTGCTACCGGCTGTGTCCCTTGGCCAGAACGCATCGAAGGATTGGCGCAGGCGGGCGATCATTTTTATCAGTATCAGGCCGCCAGGCGGCTGGCGCATAAGCTGGCGACGATCGAAAAAGGCCGAATTTTCATCACCGTGTCCTTCCCCGAAACGCCCAACGTGCCCCATCAATGCGGCATTGCGCCGATCGAAACCACCTTGATGCTGGACGACTACCTGCGGCGGCGCGGCGTGCGCAAGGCGGTAGAGATTGTGTACACCTACCCGACCATTTCCCAACTGCTGCGCAACTGCCTGTTTTTGCAGCGGCCGACCGGCGAAGCGCTGCCCGCCATTTTTGCCGCGCGCGACATTCGCCACCAGCGTGGGTTTACCCTCAGCCGGGTAGACGCCCAGCGTAACATCGCCTATTCCGCCGAAGGGGAAGAACAGCCGTTCGACATTCTGATGGCAACGCCGCCGATTCGCGCAGTCGAGGCGGTGCGCAATACCGGGTTGAGCGAGAGTCAAAACGGCGAAGGCTGGCTGCCAACCGATCATCAAACGCTGCAGGTCTACGGCCAGCAGGGCGTATATGTGATCGGCGATACCGTGGATTTGCCGGTCAGCAAGGCCGGCGGCTCTTGCCATAATCAGGCGCCGGTCATTGCCGACAACATCGTGGCGGAAATGCGGCTGGGCCAGCCCGTGAGCCATTACGATGGCAAGGTGCAGGCGGTCGCGCAAATGGGGCTGAATGCCGGCATGCCGCTGGTCTACGACTACCGGCATGACGTACTGCCAACGCCCGCCACCAAGGTAGGCGGCATGCTGCGTAATGGGTTTAACCGCGGCCTTTACTGGGCCACGGTAAGGGGGCTGATATGACGGAAAGCACGGTGCATGCGGCGGACCTGCAATCATTGGCGGCGTTGCTCGAGAAATTGCAGCCGCTGCTGGCGGGCGGGCGGTTGGATAACGTGGTCGATCTGTTGTCGCTGTTGTCGGACGTGGTGGATATCGCCGACAACGCGCTGGTGGAGAAACTGGCCGGCGTGTTTGAAGGGCTGGTTACGGTCGGTTGGGAGGGGGGGACTGCGTTGCAGATGGCGCACAGCGAGCTGCAATTGAATCCTCCGCCGGCCAGTTTTCGCGCGCTGTACGCCTTGCTGAAGCAGCCGGATACCCTGCTGGGGTTGACGCTGCTGCTGCGTACTTTACAAATCATCGGCCAGCGCACGCGAGACAGCGCATTGCCGCCGGCCCTTTCGGATGAATCAACGAATTAAGCTTCACCCACTCAGGTAAGGAGTTGTGTTATGTCCGCTACAGCAGTTGGCCACGACTTTGCCACCCGGGCTATTCATTACGGCTACGATCCGCAGCGGTATCAGGGGGCACTGTCTCCGCCGGTGTTTATGAGCTCTACGTTTGCTTTTCCCACCGCGGAATACGGCGGTGCCTGCTTTGCCGGCACCGAGCCGGGGTACTTTTATTCGCGCATCGCCAATCCGACGTTAACCCTGCTCGAGCAACGCATCGCCAACCTGGAGGAGGGGGAGGCGGCGGTGGCGTTCGCTTCCGGTATGGGGGCGATCACCGCGTGTTGCTGGACGCTGCTCAGACCGGGCGATGAGCTGATTGTCGATGAAACCGTCTATGGCTGTACCTTCAGCTACTTTCATCATGGCTTGGCACGCTTCGGCGTCAAGATAACCCACGTTGACCTGACCCGGCCGGAGCGGCTAGCGTCGGCCATGGGTCCGCATACCCGACTGGTGTATTGCGAAACCCCGGCCAATCCCAATATGCGCTTGGTCGATATCGCCGCCGTAGCGGAGATCGCCCATCGGCATCAGGCGCTGCTGCTGGTGGACAATACCTACTGCACGCCCTATCTACAGCGGCCCTTGGCGTTAGGTGCCGATATCGTGGTGCACTCGGCGACCAAGTACCTCGGCGGGCACGGCGATCTCTTGGCCGGGATAGCGGTGACGCGTCAGGCGTTGGCCGAGGCGATCCGTCTGGAGGGGCTAAAGGACATGAACGGGGCGGTACTGTCGGCGCAGGATGCCGCGCTGGTGCTGCGTGGGATAAAAACCTTGCCGCTGCGCATGGATCGTCATTGCGATAACGCGCAGCGCCTGGCAGAGATGTTGGCGGAGCATCCGGCGGTCGAGCGGGTGTATTACCCCGGCCTGGCGAACTTCCCGCAGCATGCGTTGGCGCAGCGGCAAATGGCGCGCCCCGGCGGCATGCTGGCGTTTGAACTGCGGGGCGGCCTGCGTGCAGGCATTTGCTTCCTCAATGCGCTGCAGCTCATTTTGCGCGCGGTCAGCCTGGGCGATTGCGAAAGCCTGGCGCAACACCCGGCCAGCATGACGCACTCGGCCTACACGCCGGAAGAGCGGAAACGGCACCACATCAGCGAGGGGCTGGTGCGGCTGTCTGCCGGGCTGGAGGCGTTTGACGATCTGCAGGCCGATATCCTGCAGGCGTTGGCGCAGGCGCAATAAAAAAACCCGCCGCAGCGGGTTTTATCAACAGCGGGCGTTACATCTGTTGCGTCGCCGCGGTCACCGGCGAGCCGCCGCCTTTTTTGCGCACCCACAGCCAGTAAGCCACGGTGAGTAAAGCGATCCACACCAGCCCGACGTACAGCGCGATGCGGCTCTCTTCGAAGTAGCCGAGCAGGCCGATGACGAACGCCATAAAGGCGGTCGCCAATGCCGGCGCCACCGGCCACCACGGCACCGGGAAGCTCAACTGACGAGTTTCTTCCGGCGACAGCGTGCGGCGCATGACGATCTGCGACAGCAGGATCATCAGCCACACCCAGACGGTGGCGAAGGTGGCGATCGAGGCGATGATCATGAAGACCTTCTCCGGGATCAGGTAGTTGAGCACCACCGCCAGCAGCAGGGCGACTGACATCACCAGCACCGTCATCCACGGCACGCCGCTGGCGGTCAGTTTGGTGAAGCTGCGCGGCGCCTGGCCGTCCTGCGCCATGCCGTACATCATGCGGCCGGCGCCGAAGATGTCGCTGTTGATGGCCGAAATGGCCGCGGTGATCACCACCACGTTCAGCACGTTGGCGGCGGAACTGATGCCAAGGTTGCTGAAAATCTCGACGAACGGGCTGCCGTTCTGGCCGATACTGTTCCACGGATAGATCGCCATCAGCACCGTCAGCGTCAGCACGTAAAACAGCAGGATGCGCACCGGTACGGCGTTGATCGCCTTCGGCAGCACTTTGGCGGGGTCTTTCGCCTCGCTGGCGGTAATGCCGATGATCTCGATGCCGCCGAAGGCGAACATCACCACCGCTAATGACGCGACCACGCCGCCGAAGCCGTTAGGCATAAAGCCGCCGTGTTGCCACAGGTTGCTGATACCGGTGGCGTGTTGGGTTTGCCCGAAACCGAACAGCATCACCGCCGCACCGCCGACGATCATCGCCACGATGGCGGCGACCTTGACCAGCGACAGCCAGAACTCCAGCTCGCCGAAGACCTTGACGCTGCACAGGTTGAGCGCGCCAATAAACAGGATGATGCTGAGCACCCAAACCCACTGAGCGACGTCCGGGAACCACAGCCCCATATAGATGCCGAAGGCGGTGACGTCCGCCAGGGCGACGATCACCATTTCAAAGGTGTAGGTCCAGCCGGTGAGGAACCCGGCCAGCGGGCCGAGGTAGTGGCTGGCGTAGTGGCCGAACGAGCCGGAAACCGGCTGGTGTACCGCCATTTCACCCAGCGCGCGCATCACCATGAACACCGCCGCGCCGCCCACCAGGTAGGCCAGCAGCACGGCCGGGCCGGCCAGCTGGATGGCGCCGGCGGAGCCATAGAACAGGCCGGTGCCGATCGCCGAGCCGAGAGCCATGAAACGGATATGCCGCGCGTTTAGTCCGCGTCTGAGTTGTGTCGTTTCGTTACGCATGTTGTTTCCCGTTAAGTGTTTGCCGAACAGGCACGCGCTGCCCGCGCCGGGTGGAATGCACCCGGCGGGGCAGAACAAACTGCGTGATTCAGTGTGTGATGATTATGCCTGGCTAGGCAGCAGCGCCGCAGGCAGCAGCGATGTCAGGTGACCGGCCGCCAAAAGTTGGCTGGCGGCTTCAATGTCGGGGGCGAAGAAACGATCCTTGTCGTAGAAACTGACATGCTCGCGCAGCAGACGGCGCGCCTGCTCCAGACCTTCCGAGGTCCTCAGGCCGTTGCGGAAATCCAGGCCCTGGCAGGCGGCCAGCCATTCGACCGCCAGAATGCCGCGCACGTTGTCCGCCATGCTCCACAGGCGGCGACCGGCGGCCGGCGCCATGGAGACGTGGTCTTCCTGGTTGGCGGAGGTCGGGATGCTGTCGACGCTCGACGGATGCGCCAGCGCTTTGTTTTCGCTGGCCAGCGCCGCGGCGGTGACCTGGGCGATCATGAAGCCGGAGTTCACGCCGCCGTTTTCCACCAGGAACGGCGGCAGTTGCGACATGTGTTTGTCCATCATCAGCGAGATGCGGCGTTCGGACAGCGAACCGATTTCGGCAAACGCCAGCGCCAGGTTATCGGCGGCCATCGCTACCGGTTCGGCGTGGAAGTTGCCGCCGGACAGCACGTCGCCCTGTTCGGCGAACACCAGCGGGTTATCGGAGACGGCGTTGGCTTCGATTTCCAGCACCTCGGCGGCCTGGCGGATCTGCGTCAGGCAGGCGCCCATCACCTGTGGCTGGCAGCGCAGGGAGTAAGGATCCTGCACTTTTTCGCAGTTGCGGTGCGAGTCGGAGACTTCGCTGCGCGCGCCGAGCAGGTGGCGGTAGGCGAGGGCGGCGTCGATCTGGCCGCGCTGGCCGCGCACCTCATGGATACGCGCATCGAACGGGCTGCGGGAGCCCAGCGCCGCTTCCACCGTCAGGCTGCCCGCCACGGTCGCGGCGGCGAACAGGTCTTCCGCGTCGAACAGGCCGCGCAGCGCGAAGGCGGCGGAGACCTGGGTGCCGTTCAGCAGCGCCAGGCCCTCTTTCGCCGCCAGCGTCAGCGGTTTCAGACCGGCCTTGGCCAGCGCTTCGGTCGCCGGCAGCCATTGGCCCTGATGGCGCGCCTGGCCTTCGCCCAGCAGCACCAGGCTCATGTGCGCCAGCGGCGCCAGGTCGCCGGAGGCGCCGACCGAGCCCTTCAGCGGGATATGCGGATAAACTTCGGCGTTGACCAGCGCGATCAGCGCCTGGATGACTTCCAGACGAATGCCGGAGAAGCCGCGCGACAGGCTGTTGATTTTCAGCACCATGATCAGGCGCACCAGATTGTCATCGGTGGGCTCGCCCACGCCGGCGGCGTGTGACAGCACGATCGAACGCTGCAGGTTTTCCAGATCGTCGCGGGCGATGCGCGTCGAAGCCAGCAGGCCAAACCCGGTGTTGATGCCGTAAGTGGTGCGGTTTTCTTCAACGATGCGTTCCACGCAGGCCACGCTCTGCTGGATAGGGCCGTAGGCGTTGTCGTCCAGCGTCAGCGTCACCGGGTGTTGATACACGTCGCGTAGCTGGGCCAGCGTCAGTTTGCCTGGGCGAATAGTCAGCGCTTTCATGCTTTTTCTCCTTGGGTCGCGGCAACCATCGGCAGGTTCAGGCCTTGCTCGCGGGCGCAGTCGATAGCGATATCGTAACCGGCGTCGGCGTGACGCATGACCCCGGTAGCCGGGTCATTGTGCAAGACGCGGGCGATGCGCTCGGCGGCCTCGTCGGTGCCGTCGCAGACGATCACCATGCCGGAGTGTTGGGAGAAGCCCATGCCGACGCCGCCGCCGTGGTGCAGGGAAACCCAGGTGGCGCCGCTGGCGGTGTTCAGCAGGGCGTTCAGCAGCGGCCAGTCGGAAACCGCATCGGAACCGTCTTTCATCGCTTCGGTTTCACGGTTCGGGCTGGAAACGGAGCCGGAATCCAGGTGGTCGCGGCCGATGACGATCGGGGCGGACAGTTCGCCGCGGCGCACCATCTCGTTGAACGCCAGGCCCAGCTTGGCGCGCTGGCCGAGGCCAACCCAGCAGATGCGCGCCGGCAGGCCCTGGAAGCTGATGCGCTCGCGCGCCATGTCCAGCCAGCGGTGCAGGTGTTCGTCATCCGGGATCAGCTCTTTCACCATGGCGTCGGTTTTGTAGATGTCCTGCGGATCGCCGGACAGCGCCGCCCAGCGGAACGGCCCGATACCGCGGCAGAACAGCGGACGGATGTAGGCCGGCACGAAGCCCGGGAAGTCGAAGGCGTTGTCGACGCCGGTTTCTTTCGCCATCTGGCGAATGTTGTTGCCGTAGTCGAAGGTTGGCACGCCCATCTGCTGGAACGCCAGCATGGCTTTGACGTGATCGGCCATCGACTGCTTGGCGGCGGCGACCACTTTGGCCGGCTCGGTTTGCGCGCGCTGGCGATACTCTTCCCAGCTCCAGCCCTTCGGCAGGTAGCCGTTCAGCGGATCGTGGGCGCTGGTCTGGTCGGTGACCATGTCCGGGCGCACGCCGCGGCGCACCAGCTCAGGCAGGATTTCCGCCGCGTTGCCGCACAGAGCGATAGAGATGGCTTTGCCTTCTGAGGTGTATTTCTTGATGCGGGCCAGCGCGTCGTCCAGATCTTTGGCCTGCTCATCGACGTAGCGGGTTTTCAGACGGAAATCGATGCGGCTCTGCTGACATTCGATGTTCAGCGAGCAGGCGCCCGCCAGCGTCGCGGCCAACGGCTGCGCGCCGCCCATGCCGCCCAGACCGGCGGTCAGCACCCAGCGCCCCTGCAGGCTGCCGTCGTAGTGCTGGCGGCCCGCTTCAACGAAGGTTTCATAGGTGCCCTGAACGATGCCCTGGCTGCCGATGTAGATCCAGCTGCCGGCGGTCATCTGGCCGTACATCGCCAGGCCTTTGGCGTCCAGCTCGTTGAAGTGTTCCCAGGTTGCCCAGTGCGGCACCAGGTTGGAGTTGGCGATCAGCACGCGCGGCGCGTTGCTGTGGGTTTTGAAGACGCCGACCGGTTTGCCGGACTGCACCAGCAGGGTTTCGTCTTCTTCCAGCGTTTTCAGGGTTTCGACGATCTTGTCGTAGCAATCCCAGTCGCGCGCGGCGCGGCCGATGCCGCCGTACACCACCAGCTCGTGTGGGTTCTCCGCAACTTCAGGATCGAGGTTGTTCATCAGCATGCGTAACGGCGCTTCGGTCAGCCAGCTTTTTGCGTTTAATTGTGTGCCGCGTGGCGCGCGTACATCGACATTGCGAACTTTGTTATTTGTAGTCACAGCAGTTTCCTCAAACAGTATCGGTGCAGATTCCATGCCGCGGTGGGGATGAGTACCACGGCATAACAATGCATAGGGCTTATTAACATATACTTGTATGTACAAGCATATGCAACACTGACCAGTTGCCGCTGAAAAGTGGCATAAGAAAAAGTTATTTTCTTTTTATATCAGGTTGATATGAGATTTTTTATCGCCGGTCTCAGGTACGGAAAGCCGGAGAAAAGTGAGCTGTTCGGCAAAAATGAATTAAAATTGACTCATTTTTGGGCGGCTAGTCACAATATTTTTACAGTCTGATTACAGTTGACGGCGGAGAATAAAAAAGCCCTATCACCGCAGGAAGAAAGCCCGCCGTGGGCGGGCTTGCAAGGGTCAGGCGGCCGGCTGCAGCGTCGGTTTGCGGCTCATCTTGCACACCGTGGCGATGGCGGCGATCAGCGCCGGCACGCACAGGAACATCAGGATGCTCTGCACTTCCCACTGCATGGCCAGCAGTTGGGCGCCCATCATGGTGCCGGCGACGCCGCCGAAGCGGCCGATGCCCTGCATCCAGGCGATGCCGGTGGCGCGGCTGTGGGTCGGGTAGAATGTCGCCGCCAGCGTTTGCAGCCCGGACTGCGCGCCGTTCATGGTGACGCCCATCAGGAAGATGAAGGCGCCTAGCAGCACGATCTGTTTATCCTCGGTGGCCATCGCCACGATCAGCAGGGCGGTGACGACAAAGCCGCTCGAGACCACTTTGTGCGCATTCCAGCGGTCCATCAACCAGCCGGCCACCAGGATGCCCAGCGTGCCGCCGAAGGTGAACAGCGAGGTGAGCATCGCCGATTGCTCCAACTGATAGCCCAATCCCTGCATCAGGATTGGCATCCAGCTCAGCAACACGTAGTAGATCACCAGCCCCATAAAGTAGGTCAGCCACAGCATCAGCGTGCCGAGCAGGTAAGGGCGGCTGAACAGCAGGCCGACGCTGGTCTTGGTCTGCGCCAGCTTCTCTTCGTACAGATAAAAACGCGTCACGCCGTCGAGGCTCCGGCTAACGAAGCGCTGCGCGATGCGCTTGATCTTCGCCGCATCCTGGCCGCGGTTAACCATATATTTAACCGACTCCGGCAGCAGCAGGATCAGCAGAACCGTCAATACCAGCGGCGCAATGGCGCCGAGCAGCAGCACACTGTGCCAGCCGTAGCTCGGGATCAGCCACGATGAAATGGCGCCGCCGCCGGCTGCGCCCAGCGGAAAGCCGCAGTACATGGTGTTGATCGCCAGCGAACGGCAGCGCTGCGGCGCGTATTCGGAGATCAAGGTAATGGCGTTGGGCATCGCCGCCCCCAGCCCAAGGCCGGTGAGGAAGCGCCACAGCGTCAGGCTGTTGAGCGAACCGGCGTAGGCGGTGGCCAAACTCGACAGGCCGAAGAACAGGCAGGAAAACACCAGCACGCGCTTGCGGCCGATGCGGTCGGAGATCGGCCCGGCGATCAGCGCGCCGAGCGACAGCCCCAGCAGCGCGGCGCTCAGCACCGGCCCCAGATCCTGTTTGACGATGCCCCAGTCTTTGGCGACCGAGGGGGCGATATAGCCCATGGCGGCGGTATCGAAACCGTCGATGGCGAGGATCAGGAATCCGAGAATGATCAGGGTCCAGTGAAACAGCGAAAACTTGCTGTCGTCGATGGCCTGTTGAATGTTTAACTCGCTGGTGGAATGAGTCATGGCACCCTCTAAACGCAGATGTAGTCGTGATGGAACGTGGCCGAAACTGGCGCTCGGCTTGTGTTTGCTTGTATATACATCTGCGCGTCAGCGCTTTATGTCAAATATAATTATCTTATTTGTTAACTGCGTGTTGTTTTCTGTGGAGCAGGTTGCACCGCCGATGAAAGGCCAAAGACCGGTTAACAAATTAAATGAACGCCATTGGCGGTGAGATATGCTGATGGCGGCGCGGAGGATAAAATTTAATACAATTTTGGCCGTTTGGTCGCCGGGCCGGAATCTGCGATAATCGCTTTTTACTTTTCCAGATTGAGAAACCGATGCAGTACCCGATCAACGAGATGTTCCAAACCTTGCAGGGCGAAGGCTTTTTCACCGGCGTGCCGGCCATTTTCATCCGCCTGCAGGGCTGCCCGGTAGGGTGCAGCTGGTGCGACACCAAACATACCTGGGAAAAGGAAGCCCATCGGGAAGTCGACCTGCAACGGATCCTGGTCAAAACAGAAGAGAGCGACGCCTGGGGCAATGCCAGCGCCGAACAGCTGTTGGCGGTGATGCGCCAACAAGGCTACACCGCGCGTCATGTGGTGATCACCGGCGGCGAACCCTGCATTTACGATCTGGCGCCGCTGACCGAGCTGTTCGAACAGCACGGCTACCGTTGCCAGATTGAGACCAGCGGCACCCACGAAATTCGCTGCTCCGCCAACACCTGGGTGACGGTTTCGCCCAAGGTGAATATGCGCGGCGGCATGAAGGTGCTGGATCAGGCGCTGCGGCGCGCTGACGAGGTGAAGCATCCGGTGGCGCGCGAGCGCGACATCGAGGCGCTGGATGCGCTGCTGGCGACGCTGCAGGACGATAAGGCGCGCATTATCGCGCTGCAACCGATCAGCCAGAAAGAAGAGGCGACCCGCCTGTGCATCGAAACCTGCATTGCGCGCAACTGGCGGCTGTCGATGCAGACCCACAAATATCTGAATATCGCCTGAGTTTATTGGCCGGAAGCGTTCGAACGAGACAGGAGTTGTCGGTGAAGATTTTATCGCGCGCATTCGAGGCGGTGACGGAAGCGGAATTGCGTTCGATTCGCTCGCTGTTGTCCGACGCTTTCCCCGAGATAACCGACGGATTTTATCTGCAGCAGGTGCCGGTTTGCCTGGTGCCCGCCGCGGAAGGCGAGGCGATCGTCGGCCAACTGGCGGTGCATGAGCGGCCGGTGTTGATTGACGGTGAGGCCGAGGTGATCGGCATCATCGGGCTGGTGGCCGTGGCACACACGTATCGGCGCCGCGGCGTGGCCGCAAACATGCTGGTGAAGGCGCATGACTATTTGCGCAGTAAAGGGATCGCGTATTCCATACTGTTTGCGGTAAGCGAAAAGTACTATACCGGCGCCGGCTATCGGGCGATGGAAAACGAGACGGCGTTCATTGAGGATGGCGAGAGCAAAACGTTTGTCTATCGCGGGGGAATGGTGCTGAGCCTGTCGGAAAGGCCCTGGGTGGCGCGGCGCCTGGATCTGCAAGGCGAGGTAGTGTGAGGGTATCTGCACATACCCTCACGGCATCAACCTTTATATACGCATCCCGCCGTACAGGTCTCTTTCACCATCACCGCAGTCAGTTCCGGTAACTGAGGCTTGAGCTGCTGCCAAATCCAGGCGGCGAGCACTTCGCTGGTGGGATTTTCCAATCCTGGAATATCGTTCAGATAATGGTGATCCAGCCGCTCCCAGATCGGGGAAAACACAGCCTTGAGCTCGGCGAAATCCATCACCCAACCGGTGTGGGGATCCACGTCACCGGTCACTTCCAGACGCACCATAAACGAATGCCCATGCAGACGGCCGCATTTGTGGCCCTCCGGTACATGCGGCAAACGGTGTGCGGCTTCAAACTGAAAATCTTTAAACAGCGTGGTTGCCATTATTACGGCCTCATTGACTCAAAAACCGCCGCATAGTACCGGAAAGCGCGCCTGCTTGCCATTTATACCGTTATGGTCTAACGCCACGGCAAACGCACCCGGTTAACACTTTTTTTGTTTGGTGTCTGCGGCACCTATCGGCTGGGGTTATGAGCCGAAATGTTGAACGGTGAAAAAATGATGAAAAAAAGTGCTTTATTTTCATCTGGATAAAAAACTTTGTTTAACGGTTTAAGCGTTATCCCTTACCAGAAAAACAGCTTAGTCATTTTGGTTATGATTTATTGCTATCCCTTATTTAATCGTTGCTATTCTGCTCGGTAACCTTACAAACTCTCCTGATCTTTTCCGCACACCCGACGCAGCGAAGAGACAGCGACTGGCACTGGCGCGCGCCTGGCAGGAAAGGCGCTAAGTATAGGAAATAAGTACAGCAATGACGACTCAGGCTCCTCCAACATCTTTGCTCCCGCTGACGCCCGAACAGCTGGCGCGCTTACAGGCGACGATCGGCGACTATTCGCCGACGCAGCTGGCGTGGCTGTCCGGTTATTTTTGGGGCATGGTCAATCAACAGCCCGGAGCCGTGGCCATTGCGCCTGCCGCCCCTGCGGCTGCGGCCGCCATCACCATCATTTCCGCTTCGCAGACCGGCAATGCGCGCCGCCTGGCGGAGCAGTTGCGCGACGATCTGTTGGCCGCCAATCTGAGCGCCACGTTGGTCAGCGCCGGCGACTACAAGTTCAAACAGATAGCGCAAGAGCGCCTGTTGGTGATCGTCGCCTCCACACAAGGGGAAGGCGAACCGGCGGAAGAAGCAGTGGCGCTGCATAAATTCCTGTTCTCGAAGAAGGCGCCGAAGCTCAATGACACCGCGTTTGCGGTGTTCGGGTTAGGCGACACCTCTTATGAGAATTTCTGCCAGTCAGGTAAAGATTTCGACGGCAAGCTGGCCGAGCTGGGTGCCGAGCGCCTGGTGGAGCGCGTAGATGCCGACGTGGAGTACCAGGAGCTGGCCGCCGCCTGGCGCAAACAGGTGGTGTCGGTGCTGAAGGCGCGCGCACCGGCGGAAAGCGCTGCGCCGGGCGTGTTGGCCAGCGGCGCGGTTGACCTGATCGACAGCAGTCCGTACAGCAAGGAACAACCGCTCACCGCCCAACTGGCGGTCAAGCAGAAAATTACCGGCCGCGCGTCGGATAAAGACGTGCGCCATATCGAGATCGATCTGGGCGACTCCGGCCTGCGCTATCAGCCGGGCGATGCGCTCGGCGTATGGTTCGACAACGATCCGGCGCTGGTGGACGAACTGGTGCAGCTGTTGTGGCTGAAAGGCGACGAGCCGGTCGAGGTGGAAGGGAAGACCCTGCCGCTGGCGCAGGCGCTGCGCAGCCATTTCGAACTGACGCAGAACACCACGCCGATCGTCGATAAATACGCCGCGCTGTCGCGCGACGAAACGCTGATCGGTCTGTTGGCGGATAAGGCTGCGCTACAGCAGTATGCGCACAACACGCCGATCGTCGACATGGTGCGCCAGGCGCCGGCGGATCTGAGCGCCGAACAGCTGGTCGGGCTGCTGCGTCCGCTGACGCCGCGCCTGTACTCCATCGCCTCTTCGCAGGCGGAGAACGAAAGCGAAGTGCACATCACCGTGGGCGTGGTGCGTTACGACATCGACGGGCGCGCCCGCAGCGGCGGCGCCTCCGGCTTCCTGGCGGATCGCCTGGAGGAAGACGGTGACGTGCGGGTGTTTATCGAGCACAACGACAACTTCCGCCTGCCGGCCAATCCGGAGGCGCCGGTGATCATGATTGGCCCGGGCACCGGCATCGCGCCGTTCCGCGCCTTTATGCAGCAGCGCGACGCCGACGGCGCCGGCGGCAAGAACTGGCTGTTCTTCGGCAACCCGCACTTTACCGAAGATTTCCTGTACCAGGTCGAATGGCAGCGCTACGTGAAAGACGGCCTGCTGACCCGCATCGATCTGGCCTGGTCCCGCGACCAGCAACATAAAATATACGTACAAGACAAACTGCGCGAACAGGGCGCAGAAGTGTGGCGCTGGATTCAGGAAGGCGCGCACATTTACGTCTGCGGCGATGCCAATCGCATGGCGAAAGACGTGGAAAACACATTACTGGAACTGGTGGCCGAGCACGGTGGCATGGATACCGAGCAGGCGGATGAATTTTTAAGTGAGCTGCGCCTTGAGCGCCGTTATCAGCGAGATGTTTACTGATGAGTGATAAACACCCCGGGCCTTTGGTAGTCGAAGGCAAACTGGCCGATGCGGAGCGCATGAAGAAGGAAAGCAACTTCCTGCGTGGCACCATCGCCGAAGATTTGAACGACGGCCTGACCGGCGGCTTCAACGGCGACAACTTCCTGCTGATCCGTTTTCACGGCATGTACCAGCAGGATGACCGTGACATTCGTGCCGAACGCGCCGAGCAGAAGCTGGAGCCGCGCCACGCCATGATGCTGCGCTGCCGCCTGCCGGGCGGCATCATCAGCCCGCAGCAGTGGCTGGGCATCGACAAGTTCGCGCAGGAGAGCACGCTGTACGGCAGCATTCGCATCACCAACCGCCAGACGTTCCAGTTTCACGGCATCCTGAAAGGCAACGTCAAACCGGTGCACCAGCTGCTGAACCGCCTGGGGCTGGACGCGCTGGCGACCGCCAACGACGTGAACCGCAACGTGCTGTGCACCTCCAACCCGGTGGAGTCCGAGCTGCATCAGGAAGCCTACGAGTGGGCGAAGAAGATCTCCGAACACCTGCTGCCGCGCACCCGCGCCTACGCCGAGGTGTGGCTGGATCAGGAAAAGGTGGCCACCACCGACGAAGAGCCGATTCTGGGGCCGACCTACCTGCCGCGCAAATTTAAAACCACGGTGGTGATCCCGCCACAGAACGACGTCGATCTGCACGCCAACGACATGAACTTTGTGGCGATCGCCGAAAACGGCAAGCTGGTAGGCTTCAACCTGCTGGTGGGCGGCGGGCTGTCCATCGAACACGGCAACAAGAAAACCTACGCGCGCCAGGCCAGCGAGTTCGGCTACATTCCGCTCGAACATACGCTGGCGGTAGCGGAAGCGGTGGTGACCACGCAGCGCGACTGGGGCAACCGCACCGATCGCAAGAACGCCAAGACCAAATACACGCTGGAGCGCGTCGGGGTAGATGTTTTCCGCGCCGAAGTGGAAAAGCGCGCCGGCATTACTTTCGCGCCGATCCGGCCGTATGAATTCACCGGCCGCGGCGATCGCATCGGTTGGGTGAAGGGCATCGACGATCAATGGCACCTGACGCTGTTTATCGAGAACGGCCGCCTGCTGGACTATCCGGGGCGCCCGCTGAAGACCGGCATGGCGGAGATCGCCAAGATCCATAAAGGTGACTTCCGTCTGACGGCGAACCAAAACGTGATCATCGCCGGCGTGCCGGAAAGCGAGAAGGCGAAGATCGAAGCCCTAGCGCGCGATCATGGCCTGATCGACGACGAGATCAGCGAGCAACGCAAGAATTCGATGGCCTGCGTGTCGTTCCCGACCTGTCCGCTGGCGATGGCGGAGGCCGAGCGCTTCCTGCCGCAGTTCGTCACCAAGGTGGAGGGGATCATGCATCGGCACGGGGTGGGCGACGAGCATATCGTGCTGCGCATTACCGGCTGCCCGAACGGCTGCGGCCGCGCGCTGCTGGCGGAGCTGGGGCTGGTGGGCAAGGCGGTCGGCCGTTATAACCTGCATTTGGGCGGCAACCGCGAAGGCACGCGCATTCCGCGCATGTACCGCGAGAACATCAACGAAGACGAGATCCTGAACGAGATCGACCTGTTGGTGGGGCGCTGGGCGGAGGAGCGCAACGGCGGCGAAGGCTTCGGCGACTTCACCGTGCGTGCGGGCATCGTCAAACCGGTGCTGGATCCGGCGCGAGATTTCTGGGAGTGAGGCCGGGCGGCCTCTGGGCAGAGGGGCCGCGCAGGTAATTTCAAGCATCAGGAGAGACAACATGGCTGAATTCGATCTGGCGGCGCTGAACGCGTTGCCCAAATCCGGGCAGGCGCTGGCATTGGCGGTAGTCAACGGCCAACTGGAGACCCTCAGCGCCGAACAGCGCGTTGCATGGGCGCTGGAGCATCTGCCCGGCGAGTTCGTACTCTCGTCCAGTTTCGGCATTCAGGCGGCGGTATGTCTGCACCTGGTGACGCGCATCCGGCCGGATATCCCGGTGATCCTGACCGACACCGGTTACCTGTTCCCGGAAACCTATCGCTTTATCGATCAACTGACCGACCAGCTGAAGCTGAATCTGCAGGTGTTCCGCGCCGAACAGTCTCCCGCCTGGCAAGAGGCGCGCTATGGCAAGCTGTGGGAACAGGGCGTGGAAGGGATTGAAAAGTACAACCAGATCAACAAGGTTGAGCCGATGAACCGCGCGCTGGAGACGCTGGGGGCGCAGAGCTGGTTCGCCGGTCTGCGGCGCGAGCAGTCCGGTAGCCGCGCCAATCTGCCGGTGCTGGCGGTGCAGCGTGGGGTGTTCAAGATCCTGCCGATCATCGACTGGGACAACCGCAAGATTTACCAGTATCTGACCGAACACGGGCTGAGTTATCACCCGCTGTGGGAACAGGGCTACCTGTCGGTAGGCGATACCCACACCACCCAGAAATGGGAGCCGGGCATGAGTGAGGAAGAGACGCGTTTCTTCGGCCTGAAGCGCGAGTGCGGTCTGCACGAAGGCTAAAAGAGGCGAATCACCCGACAGGGCTCAGCAATGCTGGGCCCTGTTTTTTTGTAGGCTACTTTTTCTTTTGTGCTTTCGGCGGGTGCGCCTGCGCCAACTCTTTGATCAGCGGCAGCAGGATCTGCACGCTGTCGCGGCTGCGTTTGTCGATCCGCCCCGGCAGATAGCGATCCAGATACTGCAGGTTGTCGTATTGCGGGCGGTGCCAGGTGATGCCCTGCGGGAAGTGCGGGCTGACGGCGCGCTGCTGATAGCCGTCCTTCTCCCCCAACGACCAGTTGGTGGCCTCTACCGACAATACCGGGATGCCTGCGGCATCGAACACCTCTTGATCGGAGCAGCAGCCGGTGCCCTGCGGATGCTGTGCGCTGCCTGGATTGGTGGCGGCGGCGATGCCGTAGCGATGGGCGATATCCAGCGCGCGATCGCGGGAGCGCTTCGCCATCTGCGGCGGCGTGTTGCGCCCGGCGTTGAAGTACAGCCGATCGCCAGTGATCAGGCTGTCGAGATTGATCACCAGCACGGTGTTGCTTTTCTCTTCCGCACTCATTCGCTGCAGGTAGTTCTGCGCCCCCAGCGAACCGAGCTCTTCGGCGCTGGTGGCGACGAAGCGCAGGCCGTAGGCGGTGGGGATGTTCTTCAGGCGTTCCGCCAGTTCCAGCATTACGCCGATGCCGGAGGCGTTGTCGTCGACACCCTGCAGCGTCAAGCCACCGAGGTTGTTATCCAGATCCTCGTCGCTCTGCGGCGTATAGGTGTCGAAGTGGGCGACGACCACGATTTGTTTCGGGCTGTCGCCGTTGCGGGCGGCGATCACCGAGCTGGCGGTGACGTTGTTCCAGTTCTTCTTGCCATCTTTGCTGGTGTAGAGATAGCGCGTATTGACGCTGCGAATATCGCTTTGGTAACCCATCTTGCTGAATTGCTGCTTCAGGTAGTCGGCGGTGAGCAATTCGGCCGGGCTGCCCGCCATGCGGCCGGGGAAGTAAGTGGCGATGTGGCGGGTCTGTTCGGCGGCGAAACGGCCCATTGGCGCGTCTTTTACGGGCTGTGCGGCACACACGCTGAAGACGCCGCCGAGTGCGAGGGCCAGCAGGCTGGTCTTCAGGTAAAAACGGGAAAACATACCGAAAAATCCTTCTTTGCTATCGGCGCTGCCGATCATTTTTCTTCGGCACCCAGTATGAGACGCCGGGCGGCATTACACAATTTCCCTGTCTCTTAATTTTCGCGCCAACGCGCAAACTGCTGTCGTGAGTATCACCGTTTGCCTTCGGCGTTGCGGCCTATATTCCATAAAGGAACTAATCATTCCTTTTCGTCATTTCAGAGGCTAAATCTCAGCCCGTATAGTCACACTATCTTTCTGTTATATGAAAAGGCTGTTGTGGACTATCTACCAATATTCGCCGACCTGAAACAACGTCCGGTACTGGTCGTTGGCGGTGGTGACGTGGCGGCGCGCAAAGTCTCCCTGCTTCAGCGCGCCGGGGCTGAAATACGGATAGTTGCGCAGTCGCTCTCACCGGAACTGGAACAACAACGTCAGCAAGGGCAGGTGCTCTGGCTGGGGAAAAGCTTTGATCCGCAGCAGCTGGACGACGTGTTTCTGGCGATCGCCGCCACGGACGACAACGCGCTGAACGCCGCGGTGTTCGCCGAGGCGGATAAACGCCGGGTGCTGGCCAACGTGGTGGACGATCAGCCGCGTTGTTCGTTCATCTTCCCGTCGATCATCGATCGCTCGCCGCTGGTGGTGGCCGTATCGTCCAGCGGCCAGGCGCCGGTGCTGGCGCGGTTGCTGCGCGAAAAGCTGGAGGCGTTGCTACCCGCCAGTTTGGGGCAGATGGCGCAGGTGGCGGGCCGCTGGCGCGGCCAGGTCAAACAGCGGTTGGCTTCGATCGGCGAACGCCGCCGTTTCTGGGAGAAAACCTTTGGCGGTCGTTTCGCCACGCTGGTGGCCAACGGCCAGACGGCGCAGGCGGAACGGCAGCTGGAGCAGGATTTGCACCGCTTCGCCGCAGGCGATGAGGGCGCCCAGGGCGAGATCGCTCTGGTGGGCGCCGGGCCGGGCGACGTGGGGCTGTTGACCCTGCGTGGGCTGCAGGTGATGCAGCAGGCGGACGTGGTGCTGTATGACCATCTGGTCAGCGGCGAAATCCTCGATCTGGTGCGCCGTGACGCCGAACGCATCTGCGTGGGCAAGCGCGCCGGCGCGCACTCGGTGATCCAGGAGGAGACCAATCGGCTGCTGGTGGAACTGGCGCAGCAGGGCAAACGCGTGGTGCGCCTCAAGGGTGGCGATCCGTTCATCTTTGGCCGCGGCGGCGAAGAGCTGCAGGTGGCCGCCGCCGCCGGCATTCCTTTCCAGGTGGTGCCGGGCGTCACGGCCGCCGCGGGGGCGACCGCCTACGCCGGCATTCCGCTGACGCACCGCGACCACGCGCAGAGCGTGACCTTTATCACCGGCCACTGCCGCCCCGACGGCGATGGCCTGGACTGGGCCGATCTGGCTCGGGCGCGGCAGACGTTGGCTATCTACATGGGCACGATGAAGGCGGCGGACATTAGCCAGCGGCTGATCGCCCACGGTCGCGCTGCCGCGACGCCGGTGGCTGTGATCAGCCGCGGCACGCGCGCCGATCAGCAGGTGCAGATCGGCACGCTGGAACAACTGGAACACCTGGCCCAACAGGCGCCGCTGCCGGCGCTGTTGGTGATCGGCGAAGTGGTGGAACTGCACCATCAAATCGCCTGGTTCGGGCATCAATCGCAGACGGAAGGGGCAGCGCGCCCGGCCGTCGTGAATTTGGCATAGGCAAGGCTTTTAAGGACCTGTTATGGACGAAAAACGACTCACTCATTTGCGGCAATTGGAGGCGGAGAGTATCCATATCATCCGTGAAGTCGCCGCTGAATTCGCCAACCCGGTGATGCTGTATTCCATCGGCAAAGACTCTTCCGTGATGCTGCACCTGGCGCGTAAGGCGTTCTTCCCCGGCACGCTGCCGTTCCCGCTGCTGCACGTCGATACCGGCTGGAAATTCCGCGAAATGTACGAATTCCGCGATCGCACCGCGAAGGAGTACGGCTTCGAGCTGCTGGTGCATAAAAACCCGGAAGGGGTGGCGATGGGCATCAACCCGTTCGTGCACGGCAGCGCCAAGCATACCGACATCATGAAAACCGAGGGCCTGAAGCAGGCGTTGAACAAGTACGGTTTCGACGCTGCCTTCGGCGGTGCGCGGCGCGACGAGGAGAAATCGCGCGCTAAAGAGCGCATCTATTCGTTCCGCGATCGCTTCCACCGCTGGGATCCGAAAAACCAGCGGCCGGAGCTGTGGCACAACTACAACGGCCAGATCAACAAAGGGGAGAGCATCCGCGTGTTCCCGCTGTCGAACTGGACCGAGCTGGATATCTGGCAGTACATCTTCCTGGAAAAGATCGACATCGTGCCGCTGTACCTGGCGAAACCTCGCCCGGTGGTGGAGCGCGACGGCATGCTGATGATGGTGGACGACGATCGCATCGATCTGCAGCCGGGCGAAGTGATCAGCCAGCGCATGGTGCGTTTCCGCACCCTGGGGTGCTGGCCGCTGACCGGCGCGGTGGACTCGCAGGCGCAAACCCTGCCGGAGATCATCGAAGAAATGCTGGTCTCCACCACCAGTGAACGCCAGGGGCGGATGATCGATCGCGATCAGTCCGGCTCGATGGAGCTGAAAAAGCGTCAAGGGTATTTCTAAGGAGCCGCCGGATGAACAACGCAATTGCACAACAAATCGCTGACCAGGGCGGCGTCGAGTCCTATCTGCACGCGCAGCAGCACAAGAGCCTGCTGCGCTTTCTGACCTGCGGCAGCGTCGACGACGGCAAAAGCACCCTGATCGGCCGCCTGCTGCACGATACCCGCCAGATCTACGAGGATCAGCTGTCGACGCTGCACAGCGACAGCAAACGCATCGGCACCCAGGGCGAGAAGCTCGATCTGGCGCTGCTGGTGGACGGCCTGCAGGCCGAGCGCGAACAAGGCATCACCATCGACGTGGCCTATCGCTACTTCTCGACCGAAAAACGCAAGTTTATCATCGCCGATACCCCGGGGCATGAGCAGTACACCCGCAACATGGCCACCGGCGCCTCGACCTGCGATCTGGCGATCCTGTTGATCGACGCGCGCAAAGGGGTGCTGGATCAGACTCGCCGCCACAGCTTTATCGCGACCCTGCTGGGCATTCGCCATCTGGTGGTCGCGGTGAACAAGATGGATCTGGTGGACTATCAGGAAGCGGTGTTCGAGCAGTTCAAACAGGATTACCTGACCTTCGCCCAGCAGCTGCCAGGCGACCTGGACATCAAATTTGTGCCGCTGTCGGCGCTGGACGGCGACAACGTGGCGAGCGAAAGCGCCCATATGCCGTGGTACAGCGGCCCGACGCTGCTGGAAGTGCTGGAGAGCGTTGACGTGATCAGCGAGCGAGAAAACCAGCCGCTGCGTTTCCCGGTGCAGTACGTCAACCGCCCGAACCTCGATTTTCGCGGCTATGCCGGCACGCTGTCTGCCGGCGTGGTGCGGGTGGGGCAACGGGTCAAAGTGCTGCCTTCCGGTGTGGAGTCCAGCGTGGCGCGCATCGTGACCTTCGACGGCGATCTGCAAGAAGCGGTGCCGGGCGAGGCGATTACGCTGGTGCTGAAGGATGAAGTGGACATCAGCCGGGGCGATCTGCTGGTCGACGCCGGCGAAAGTCTGCAGGCGGCGCAGAGCGCGCTGGTGGACGTAGTATGGATGGCCGAGCAGCCGTTGGTGCCGGGCCAGAGCTACGACATCAAGATCGCCGGTAAAAAGACCCGCGCACGCGTGGAGAGCATCCGTCATCAGGTGGAGATCAATACGCTGACGCAGCATCCGGCCGACACGTTGCCGCTCAACGGCATCGGATTGGTGGAACTGACCTTCGACGAACCGCTGGTGCTGGACAGCTACCAGAACAATCACGACACCGGCGGGCTGATCTTTATCGATCGCATGAGCAACGTGACGGTTGGTGCCGGTCTGGTGCGTGAGACGCTGCAGGCCGCATCGGCGGCGCGCGGCGAATTCAGCGCCTTCGAGCTGGAGCTGAATGCGCTGGTGCGCAAGCACTTCCCGCACTGGGGCGCGCGCGATCTGCTCGGTGGCCGATAAGGTGGCCGTTGAACTGAGGGCGACCGGGCCGGACGACGAAAATGTGGTTTGGCATCCGCACGCGGTGACGCGCGCGGATCGCGAAGCGCGCAACGGCCATCGCGGCGCGGTGCTGTGGTTTACCGGGCTGTCCGGCTCGGGCAAATCCACCGTCGCCGGCACGCTGGAGCAGGCGCTGCATGGGCTCGGCGTCAGCACCTACCTGCTGGACGGCGATAACGTGCGCCATGGCCTGTGCCGCGATCTCGGCTTCTCCGACGAGGATCGGCGCGAGAACATTCGCCGGGTGGGGGAAGTGGCCAAGCTGATGGTGGACGCCGGGCTGGTGGTGCTGACCGCGTTCATTTCGCCGCACCGCGCCGAGCGGCAAATGGTGCGCGAGATGCTCGGCGACGATCGCTTTATCGAGGTGTTTGTCGATACGCCGTTGGCGATCTGCGAGGCGCGCGATCCGAAGGGATTGTATAAGAAAGCGCGCGCCGGCGAGCTGCGCAATTTCACCGGTATCGACGCGGTTTACGAGGCGCCGCAGCAGCCGGAAATCCACCTTGATGGCCAACAATTGGTAACAAATTTGATTGCGCAATTGTTAGACGTGTTGCGTGGTCAGGCTATTATCAAACCCTGAATTCAAAAAAAGCGTGTGGCGTTTTTCGCCATGCGCTTTTTACTCTAAGCCGCCGCAGAGCGAGCCGAATAACCAGGGATCACTATGCAAAATGTCACGCCTATCTTGATCGACGCCAAGCAATCAAAACAGGAGAGAGAGGAGCCTTCTTATTCTTTCCTGGGCGGCGTCAGCGGCTTTGTTTTCTACTGGCTGGCGTTCGCGTTGCCGTTTCTGGTTTACGGTTCCAACACGCTGTTTTTCCTGCTTTATACTTGGCCATTCTTCCTGGCGCTGATGCCGCTGTCGGTGTTGATCGGCATCACCCTCAGCATGCTGCTGCGCGGTCGTCTGATCTTGACGCTGCTGTTGACCGGCACCATTGTGCTGTGCCTGTTTTGGCTGGTGTTCAGCTTCCTGACCGGGTGGTGAGGGAGCGGGCGCCGATGCCGGCGCCCGAAGGATTGCAAAGCGGTGCCGAAGGTTACAAAACTTTGCTTAGAAATGCCTGAGTGCGCGGATTAGTCGGATGGCTGAAGATCTGCTGCGGTGCGCCTTCCTCCTGAATGATCCCCTGATCGATAAACAGCACCCGGTCGGCCACCTCGCGGGCAAAGCCCATCTCATGCGTGACGACCACCATGGTCATGCCCTCGTGGGCCAGCGATTTTATCACTGCCAATACTTCGCCCACCAGCTCCGGATCGAGCGCGGAGGTCGGTTCGTCGAACAGCATGATCTTCGGTTCCATCGCCAGCGCGCGGGCGATCGCCACCCGCTGCTGCTGGCCGCCGGACAGGCTGTTGGGGTAGGCGTCAATCTTGTCGAGCAGGCCGACCTTGCGCAGCAGCTGTTCAGCTTGCGTAATGGCTTCGGCGCGCGGCAGTTTCTTCACGCTTACCGGCGCCATGATGATGTTTTCCAACACCGTCATGTGCGGGAACAGGTTGAAGCGCTGAAATACCATGCCCACGCTTTCACGCATTTTGTTCAGGTCGGTTTTCTGATCGTGGACGGCGAAGCCATTCACCTCGATCTCGCCGCCGGAGAGCGTTTCCAGCGCGTTGATGCAGCGCAGGAAGGTGCTCTTCCCTGAGCCGGAAGGGCCGATGACGCACACCACTTCATTGGCGGCGATCTGACAGGAAATGCCGCGCAGCACGTGGCTCTCGCCGAACTGTTTTTGCAGGTTATGTACGCGAATCACTTTTACCGAACCTCTTTTCCATGTGTTGCACCAGCAGCGAGAGCAGGAAGGTGATGACCCAATAGACCAGCGAAATGGTCAGATAGGGCTCCCAGTAAGTGGCGTAGGCGCCGGAGACGGTACGGGCGGCATAGGCCAGATCCGCCAGGCCGATGGCGGAGGCCAGCGACGAATCCTTGACGATCGCGATGGCGTTGTTGCCCAGCGGCGGCAGCATGCGGCGGAAGGCCTGCGGCAAGATAACCTGTCGCATGGTCTTGCCGTAGCTCATGCCCAGCGAACGCGAAGCCTCCATCTGGCCGCGATCGATCGATTGGATCCCGGCGCGGAAGATCTCCGACACATAGGCGCCGGCGTTGAGCGTGATCGCCACCACGCAGGAAAGAAAGGCACCGTAGTCGGCGCGCAGAGCACGGGCGAAATCGACGCTCATCAGGCCGCTGGTGACCAACAGGCCGTCGCGCGGATTGATGAACAGCGGCACCAATGCAAAGTGCACCACCATGATCTGCACGAACAGCGGCGTGCCGCGAAAGGCGCTGATGTAGATGCGTACCGGCCACTGAACGCCGTAATGCAGGATGGGTTTCCAGATGCCGTGCGGCGCCTGCGCCAAGCGGCCCAGCCCGAGGATCAAGCCCCAGGTGGTGCCCAGCAGCACGCAGATAATGGTGCATTTGATGGTCATCCAGGCGCCTTCCATAAACAACGGCGCGTATTCCTGGATGATCTCCCAGCGGAAGTTCAAAGGGTGTTCCTTCTTGGTAGGCTGAAACGGTGGCGCGCCGACGCCCATGCGGGCGCCGGCGGCAGGGCATTATTCCGCCGGCAGCGTCGGTACGTTGCTGTCGAACCAGGTTTGGTAGATCTTGGCGTAGGTGCCGTCGGCGACGATTTTCTTCAGGCCGGCGTTGATTTTGTTGCGCAGCTCATCGTTGCCTTTGGCGACGGCGATGCCGAAATACTGGCGCTCAAACTTGGCGTCGGGCACCAACTTGAAGGCTTTCTCAGGGTGGGTTTTGATATAGAACTTGGCCACGCCGACGTCGCCGACCGCCGCGCCGATGCCGTCTTCATACAGCTCCTGCAGCATCAGCGGGGTATTGTCGAAGCGCTTGATGGCGGTGCTGTTTTTACCCAGCACGTCGGACACCACGATGTCGCCGGTGCTGGAGTTCACCACGCCGACCTTCAGCGCCTTCAGCGCGGCGATGGAGTCCACCGTCGAGTCTTGCGGCACCACGATAGCCTGTTCGGCCGGGAAGTAAGGCGCTGAGAAATCAACCATTTGCTTGCGCTTGTCGGTGATGGTGATGCCGGAAATGATGATGTCGCGATCGCCGGAATTCAACGTGGCGAAGATCCCCTCCCACGGCGTATTGATCAGTTTGATTTGGAAGCCTTCGGCCTTGGCCACCGCTTTGATGATGTCGATGTCGAAACCTTCCAGCTGCTTTTGGCTGTTTTCAAACTCGAACGGCCGATAGGTGCCGCCGGAGCCGACGACGTAGGTCGTTTCAGCCGCTAACGCGGCGGTGGAGAAGGTGGCGGCTAGGCAGGCGCCGATCAGAACTAAACGTTTTAACATCGCGATCCCCGATAATGAATGGTTATATATTGGAATTATTTATGCACTATGAATGCATAAAAATAATCTTCAATGAATGAAAGTGCAACCACTGCAGGGTAATTATTCTTTTTGTAGTGTTAAATATTCACTTTCAACGTTGCTGTGGCGTAAGCGATGGGTCAGCAAGCGGCGATGCAGTGGTTCTTGCTGCATAATGGGGGAGGGGCAGTGTGTGTCTCAGCGGAAAATGCGCCGCGCGTGCCGGGCAAAAGGGGCTTTTTTTGCCGCTTTCACCGCGGAATTAGGCGATAAACTCGGGAACCCTTCATCCGTATTCTGAATTTGGCGTTGAAATGCCGCTCTCAGTGTGGAGTCCAACGAGAAGTTGTGGGATGATTGGTCGGTTTTTCAGGGGGCGGAGATGGGAAAACTTACGCTGCTATTGCTGGCATTGCTCGGTTGGTTACAGTATTCACTGTGGCTGGGCAAAAATGGTATTCACGATTACGTGCGAGTCAATGAAGATGTTGCGGTCCAACAGGGTAGCAACGCCAAGTTGAAAGCGCGTAACGATCAGCTGTTTGCCGAAATCGATGATTTGAACGGCGGTCAGGAAGCGATCGAAGAGCGAGCACGTAATGAGCTGGGCATGATCAAGCCCGGTGAGACTTTCTATCGTCTGGTTCCTGACCAATCCAGACGCAACGCGGCGTCTTCCTCGCAAAATAACGCACAAAAATAACGCATGAATCACTCCGCAGGCACCTTTCCCTCGGTGATTGCCGTCCTGCCCGCTGCCGGTATCGGCAGCCGCATGCAGGCGGAATGCCCGAAGCAATATTTAACCATTGGCCGACACAGTATCGTCGAGCACGCTATCCATGCCCTGTTGCGCCACCCGCGCATTGAACGGGTGATCGTGGCGATTAGCCCGGAAGATCGCCAGTTCGAACGGCTGCCCATCGCCCAGGATCCGCGGGTGACCGTCACTGAGGGCGGCAAACAGCGCGCTGATTCGGTGATGGCCGGGCTGAAGCTCGCGGGCGATGCGGACTGGGTGCTGGTGCATGACGCTGCGCGCCCCTGCCTGCACGCCGACGATCTCGAGCGCCTGCTGGCGATCACCGCACACAGCAAGGTCGGCGGCATTCTTGCCGCGCCGGTGCGTGACACCATGAAACGCGCCGAACCTGGCCGCGACACCATCGCCCACACCGTCGAACGGCAGGATCTGTGGCATGCGCTGACGCCGCAGCTGTTTCCGCTGCCGCTGCTCAAGCAGTGCCTGCAGCGCGCGCTGGATGAAGGCGCTAACGTCACCGACGAAGCCTCGGCGCTGGAGCATTGCGGTTATCATCCGCAGCTTATCGCCGGCCGGGCGGACAACATTAAAGTAACGCGGCCGGAGGATTTGGCGCTGGCGGCGTTCTATTTGACTCAGTTAGACAATTAAGGAGCGCACCATGCGTATCGGTCACGGTTTTGACGTACATAAATTCGGCGGCGAAGGCCCGTTGGTGATCGGTGGCGTTCGCATCCCTTACGACAAAGGTTTGCTGGCCCATTCCGACGGCGACGTTGCGCTGCACGCCGCGACCGACGCCTTGCTGGGCGCTGCGGCGCTGGGCGATATCGGCAAGCTGTTCCCCGATACCGATCCGGCTTTCAAGGGCGCGGACAGCCGCGAGCTGCTGCGCGAAGCCTGGAAACGTATCCGCGCCAAAGGATACCGCCTCGGTAACCTCGATATCACGATTATCGCTCAGGCGCCGAAAATGGCGTCGCACATCCCGCAGATGCGCGTCTTCCTGGCGGAAGATCTGCAGTGCCATATGGATGACGTCAACGTGAAGGCCACGACCACCGAGCAGCTCGGCTTCACCGGGCGCGGCGAGGGCATCGCCTGCGAAGCGGTCGCCTTGCTGGTTAAGGAATAACCGCATGGATATGGCGAATCTGACCTGGCTGCATGGCCGGCCGCAGAGCACCGGGGTGTTGAAAGCCAATCCGGAAGATTTCGTGGTGGTGGAAGACCTGGGCTTTGCGCCGGACGGCGAAGGCGAGCACGTGCTGGTGAACATCCGTAAAAACGGCTGCAATACCCAGTTCGTGGCCGACTATCTGGCGCGCTTCGCCGGTATTCACGCCCGTTCCGTCAGCTATGCCGGCTTGAAGGATCGCCACGCGGTGACCGAACAGTGGTTCTGCCTGCATATGCCGGGCAAGGACACGCCGGATTTCTCACAGTTTGCGCTGGAAGGCTGCGAGGTGCTCTCGTTCGCCCGCCACCTGCGCAAAATGCGCATCGGCAACCTGAAGGGTAACCACTTTACGCTGGTGCTGCGCCACATTTCCGATCGTCAGGACGTGGAAAACCGTCTGCAGGCTATCGCCGCGCAGGGCGTGCCAAACTATTTCGGCAGCCAGCGCTTCGGCCGCGGCGGCAACAATCTGGTGATGGCGCGTCGCTGGGCAAACGACGAAATCCGCGTCAAAGAGCGCAGCAAACGCAGCTTCTACCTTTCCGCCAGCCGCAGCGCGCTGTTCAATCTGATAGTCGGCCGGCGCCTGGCCGACGGCCTGCAGCGCACCGTGCTGGAGGGGGATGCCCTGCAGTTGAGCGGCCGCGGCAGCTGGTTCGTCGCCAAGGCCGATGAGCTGGAGACGTTGCAGCAACGGCTGGATGCCGGCGAGTTGGTTGTCACCGCGGCGTTGCCGGGCGACGGTGAGCCAGGCACCGCCGGCAAAGCCTTGGCTTTTGAACAACAATGCTTGGCGGAACAACCGGAATTGCTTACGCTTTTAAAGCGCGAGCGTGTCGAACCCGCTCGTCGGGCCCTGCTGTTGCAGCCGCAAAATTTGCAGTGGAACTGGTGGGATGACGTTACCGTGGAACTGCGCTTCTGGCTGCCAGCAGGCAGCTTCGCCACCAGCGTAGTTCGCGAAATCATGCAGCAGGATAACAGTGATGCGGATATTGCTGAGTAACGATGACGGCGTTAGCGCCCCGGGCATTCAGGTGCTGGCGGCGGTGCTGCGGGAGTTCGCCGAGGTGCAGGTCGTGGCGCCGGATCGTAACCGCAGCGGTTCTTCCAACGCCCTGACGCTGGAGTCGCCGCTGCGCACGCAGACGCTGGCCAACGGCGATATCGCGGTGCTGCAGGGGACGCCGACCGACTGCGTTTATCTTGGCGTCAACGCATTGATGCGCCCGGCGCCGGATATCGTCGTCTCCGGCATTAACGCCGGACCGAATTTAGGCGATGACGTCATCTATTCCGGCACCGTCGCGGCGGCGATGGAGGGCCGGCACCTGGGGCTGCCCGCGCTGGCGGTGTCTCTGAACGGTCACCAACACTACGCAACCGCAGCGGCCATTACCTGCCGCATCCTGCGTGCGCTGCAGCGTGAACCGTTACGCACCGGAAAAATCCTGAATATCAACGTGCCGGATTTGCCGCTGGCGGAGATCAAAGGCATGCGCGTCACTCGCTGTGGCAGCCGTCATCCTGCCGATAAGGTCTTCTGCCAGCAGGATCCGCGTGGACAAAATCTCTACTGGATCGGGCCGCCTGGTGATAAATTTGATGTCGGGCCGGATACCGACTTTGCGGCGGTGGAACAAGGCTATGTGGCGATCACGCCGCTACAGGTGGATTTGACCGCCTACGCGGCGCAGGAAGTCGTGACAACATGGTTAACCAAGGCAGAGGTTAGCGGGGAATGGTGAACAAGCGTATGCAAACATTGCTGACGCAGCTGCGTCAGCAAGGGATCCGGGACGAAAAGCTGCTGAGAGCGATCGAGGCGGTGCCGCGCGAGCGTTTTGTCGACGAAGCGCTGGATCACAAAGCCTACGAAAACACTGCATTACCGATCGGCTCTGGCCAGACCATTTCTCAGCCTTATATGGTGGCGCGGATGACCGAGCTGCTGAATCTGAAGCCCACCTCAAGAGTGCTGGAGATCGGCACCGGTTCCGGTTATCAAACCGCCATCCTGGCGCATCTGGTGCAACACGTTTGTTCTGTCGAGCGCATCAAGGGGCTGCAGTGGCAGGCCAAGCGCCGCCTGAAGCAGCTCGATCTTCATAATGTTTCCACTCGCCACGGCGACGGCTGGCAGGGCTGGGCGTCGCGCGGCCCATTCGATGCGATCATCGTCACTGCCGCGCCGCCGGAGATCCCGCAGGCGCTGGTGGAGCAGCTGGACGACGGCGGCATTTTGGTGTTGCCGGTGGGCGAGCAGGCCCAAACCCTCAAACGCATTCAGCGTCATGGCAACGATTTCGTGGTCGATGCGGTAGAAGCGGTGCGCTTTGTGCCGCTGGTGAAAGGCGAATTGGCCTAGCGATTGTCTGATTTTTCGACCGTCTGCAAAATCTGTTGCACTTTCATCACGTGCGGATAAGGTTTTCTCGTTCCAATCAGGCTAATTTTCACTAGAATTGGCCTTTCTACGTAGTTGTCTTATGGTGCGGCGACGCCAATGTGGTTAGCATTGGCGCGCGTTTTGATGCTCCGGCGGGAGATGACCTGGCGTTCAGGGATCGGCCGGCGGCGCCTTTACATCGCAGAAACTGGGAAGTGGCAAAAGCTCGGCTACGATGTAAAGGGTATTTTGGATATATCACTGATATTGCTGTCATGGGGGAAGCATGAGCACGGGAAGCCCAATGATTACGTTACGCCGGGTAGCGGTGTGTACGATGGTAAGTTTGTGGTTGGCGGGTTGTACGAATACGGCCTCGACGTCGGCCCCTATCAGCAGTGTGGGCGGCGGCGCCGTTCCATCCGGCAATAATAATGGCGGAGTGCAGCAGGCCAGCCCAGAGGGCCGCATTGTCTATAATCGTAGTTATAACGCCATCCCAAAAGGGAGCTACAGCGGCGGTGAAACTTATACGGTCAAGCGCGGCGACACGCTGTTTTACATCGCCTGGATCACCGGCAATGATTTCCGCGACCTGGCTCAGCGCAACAATATTCCCGAGCCATATAGCCTGAATGTTGGTCAAACCATTCAGCTTGGTAATGGTTCTGCCAACGGCGGCGGCGGCATGTTGGCGACGACAGACGCGACCAAAGGCGGCGTTCCGAAGCCACCTTCCAGCGCCCAGATCCAGACGGCAACGGTTGATTCTCAATCAACTAACGCGTATTCTGAAAACTCGGGTAAACAGAATGTAGGTAAGATGTTACCTGCAGCAGGTGCCGCAGCGGTTGGGACCGCGACTGCGCCTGTTACCGCGCCGGAAGCCGCTCCACCCGTGAGCAGCACCGTCAGCAACAGCGCTCCGGTCAGTACCTGGAGATGGCCGACTGACGGTAAGGTTATTGATAACTTTTCCTCATCAGAAGGTGGGAATAAAGGTGTCGATATCGCCGGTTCTCGTGGGCAGCCTATCTTCGCTACCGCCGATGGTCGCGTAGTGTATGCAGGCAACGCTTTGCGGGGTTACGGTAATCTAATCATCATCAAACATAATGATGATTACCTGAGCGCCTACGCTCATAACGACACAATGCTGGTCCGGGAACAACAAGAAGTGAAGGCGGGTCAAAAAATAGCCACCATGGGTAGCACCGGTACCAGTTCAGTACGTTTGCATTTTGAAATTCGTTACAAGGGGAAATCCGTAAACCCGCTGCGTTATCTTCCGCAGCGATAGATTGGGCAGAATACGCTGAGATTCTGCTCGCGGTATCACGGGTAGGAGCAGCATATGAGCCAAAATACGCTGAAAGTTAACGAGTTACATGATGATGCGGATTTCGACGAGAATGGAGCTGAGGCCGAGTCGTTTGATGAAAAAGCGCTGGTAGAAGAAGAGACCAGCGAGAACGATTTAGCGGAAGAAGAGCTGTTGTCTCAAGGCGTTACGCAACGCGTATTGGATGCGACGCAGCTCTATCTGGGTGAGATCGGTTATTCACCTCTGCTGACCGCAGAGGAAGAAGTCTATTTTGCGCGGCGTGCTCTGCGCGGTGACGTGCCGTCCCGCCGTCGCATGATTGAAAGCAACCTGCGGCTGGTGGTGAAAATCGCCCGTCGCTACAGCAACCGCGGTCTGGCGCTGCTGGATCTGATCGAAGAAGGTAACCTCGGTTTGATTCGCGCAGTGGAAAAATTCGACCCGGAGCGCGGTTTCCGCTTCTCCACTTATGCAACCTGGTGGATCCGTCAGACGATTGAACGGGCGATCATGAACCAAACCCGTACTATTCGTTTGCCTATCCATATCGTCAAAGAACTGAATGTCTATCTGCGCACCGCACGCGAGCTTTCCCACAAGCTGGATCATGAACCGAGCGCTGAAGAGATTGCCGAGCAACTCGACAAGCCGGTGGATGACGTCAGCCGCATGCTGCGCCTGAATGAGCGCATCACTTCGGTAGATACGCCGCTGGGCGGGGATTCGGAGAAAGCGCTGCTGGACATTCTGGCCGACGAGAAGGACAACGGGCCTGAAGACACCACGCAAGACGATGATATGAAACAAAGCATCGTCAAATGGTTGTTCGAACTGAACGCCAAACAACGTGAAGTGTTGGCGCGTCGTTTCGGCCTGCTGGGCTATGAAGCGGCGACGCTGGAAGACGTAGGCCGGGAGATTGGCCTGACGCGCGAGCGCGTCCGTCAGATTCAGGTTGAAGGTCTGCGCCGTCTGCGTGAGATTCTGCAGATGCAGGGCCTGAGCATTGAGGCGCTGTTCCGCGAATAACGCCGGTTGTTGAACCGCATCAAATAAAAACGGTGAGCATTATGCTCACCGTTTTTTTATGCCTGCGTCTGGCGCCTGACTACACCATATTTTTCAGCCGGTAGATCCATTCCAGCGCCTGGCGCGGCGACAGGGAATCCGGATCCAGTGCTTCCAGGGCTTCAACCGCCGGCGAGGTCTCTTCCTGCAACAGCGTCATCTGGGTGGCATCGACGCTGCCCGATGCGGTGTGGCTGGAGATAGACTCCAGCTCGCGCAGCTTCTGGCGGGCGCGCTTGATGACGTCGCGCGGCACGCCGGCCAGTGCGGCGACCGCCAGGCCATAGCTTTTGCTGGCGGCACCGTCCTGCACGCTGTGCATGAAGGCGATGGTGTCGCCATGTTCGAGCGCGTCCAGATGCACGTTGACCACGCCTTCCATTTTCTCCGGCAGCGTCGTCAGTTCGAAGTAGTGTGTGGCGAACAGCGTCATCGCCTTGATGCGGTTAGCCAGGTTCTCGGCGCAGGCCCAGGCCAGCGACAGGCCGTCGTAGGTGGAGGTGCCGCGGCCGATTTCATCCATCAACACCAGGCTGTGCTCGGTGGCGTTGTGCAGGATGTTGGCGGTTTCGGTCATCTCCACCATGAAGGTGGAGCGGCCGGAAGCCAGATCGTCCGCCGCGCCGACGCGGGTGAAGATGCGATCCACCGGGCCGATGGTGGCCTTGGTGGCCGGCACGTAACTGCCGATGTGCGCCATCAGCACGATCAGCGCCGTTTGCCGCATATAGGTGCTTTTACCGCCCATGTTCGGGCCGGTAATGATCAGCATGCGGCGCTGCGGCGACAGGGTGAGCGGGTTGGAGATAAACGGTTCGCTCAGCACCTGCTCCACCACCGGGTGGCGGCCTTCGGTAATGCGGATCCCCGGCTGCTCACTCATGGTCGGGCAAGCGTAGTTCAGGGTATCGGCGCGCTCGGCCAGGTTGGCCAGCACGTCCAGCTCGGCCAGTGCGGCGGCGCTCTGCTGCAGCTCCGCCAGGTGCGGCAGCAGCAGATCGAACAGTTCGTCGTACAGGCTTTTCTCGATCGCCAACGCCTTGCCCTTGGAGGTGAGCACTTTGTCTTCGTACTCTTTCAATTCCGGGATGATGTAGCGCTCGGCGTTTTTCAACGTCTGGCGGCGCACATAGTGGATCGGCACCAGATGGCTTTGGCCGCGGCTCACCTGAATGTAGTAGCCGTGTACGCCGTTAAAACCGACCTTGAGCGTGTCCAGCCCCAGCTTTTCACGCTCGCGGATCTCCAGCCGGTCGAGGTAGTCGCTGGCGCCATCGGCCAGCGCGCGCCACTCGTCCAGCTCGCTGTTGTAACCGGGGGCGATCACGCCGCCGTCGCGCACCAATACCGGCGGCGATTCAATCACCGCGCGTTCAAGCAGCTCGCGCAGCTCGTCGAACTGGCCCACCTGCGCCAGCAGCTGCTGCACGTGCGGGGTGTCCACGTCTTGCAGCAGCGCGCGGATGTCCGGCAATTGCTGGAAAGCATGACGCATGCGCGCCAGATCGCGCGGACGCGCGGTACGCAGCGCCAGGCGCGCCAAAATTCGCTCCTGATCGCCCACCTGGCGCAGCGAAGGCTGCAGATCGGCGAACAGCTCCTGCAATGCGCCGATCGCCTGTTGGCGGGCGGTCAGCACCTTGATGTCTCGGGTCGGCATGTGCAGCCAGCGTTTCAGCATGCGGCTGCCCATCGGCGTGACTGTGCGATCGAGGATCGCCGCCAGCGTGTTGTCGCTGCCGCCGGACAGACTCTGCGTCAGCTCCAGGTTGCGGCGGGTGGCGGCGTCCATGATGATGCCGTCCTGCTGACGCTCCATGGTGATGCCGCGAATGTGCGGCAGCGAAGTACGCTGAGTATCTTTGACGTACTGCAGCAGACAGCCGGCGGCGCGCAGCGCCTGGTGCGCCTGCTCGACGCCGAAGCCGGTCAGATCGCGGGTACCGAACTGCAGGTTGAGCTGTTGGCGTGCGGTCTCCAGTTCGAATTCCCACAGCGGGCGGCGGCGCAGGCCGTGGCGTTGTTCGATCAGCGCCATTTGTTCGAAGGTTTCCGGGTAGAGCAGCTCGGCTGGATTGGTGCGCTGCAGCTCGGCAGCCATGGTTTCCAAATCCTGCGGCTCGGCGACGCGGAAGCGGCCGGAGCTGACGTCCAGCGTGGCATAACCGAAGCCACGCGCATCCTGCCAGATCGCCGCCAGCAGGTTGTCCTGGCGTTCTTGCAGCAGCGCTTCGTCGGTGATGGTGCCGGGGGTGACGATACGCACCACTTTGCGCTCGACCGGCCCTTTGCTGGTGGCCGGATCGCCGATCTGCTCACAGATGGCGACGGACTCGCCAAGCTGCACCAGCTTGGCCAGGTAGTTCTCTACCGCGTGGTGCGGCACGCCGGCCATCGGGATCGGTTCACCCGCCGAGGCGCCGCGTTTGGTCAGCGAGATATCCAGCAGTTGGGAAGCGCGCTTGGCGTCGTCGTAAAACAGCTCGTAGAAGTCGCCCATGCGGTAGAACAGCAGGATTTCAGGATGCTGGGCCTTGAGGCGCAGGTACTGCTGCATCATCGGCGTGTGCGAATCGAGTTTATCGGTGCTATTCATGCGATTATTTTTCCAATCCATTGAATGTAAAGGGAACTGTGATTTTCATTGTCGTCATTCGCTATCACATTGTTTCAGCAGGCGCCGCCCCTTTTAGCGCTTGCCGGGCGGCGCAAATCAAATCATCAAAACGCCAAACGGCGCGCTCAAACCCAAGGTTTGCACAGACGCTTATACTAGCCCAGCGGGCAATCGGCTGTCACAGGTAAAAATGGGAAGCGCTGCGCAAGGCCGGTTTGTAACGCAGCGAGATTGTTGTTCGCCTGCGGGCAACAACGCAAGTGTTGCCGCACGGAGTGGTGGTGAGGCTATGGCTCGGGAGTGAGAGGCAAGGGAATGAAGTCCTGTACATTCCTTGATATAATGTCTTCAACAAATTTGCGAACAGAGGTTGTCATGAGTAACAGCAAAAAAGTGCAGGTGGGTTATGCCAAGCCGTCCCGTACGGACATTGCGCGTTCCGTGGCGACATCAACGGCGGTTGAAACAGGTCAACCCTCAGCCAGAGTTGAAGCTTCTTTAGAAGAAGCGCGTAAAAAATTTGCTCATTTGCGCCTTGCCTAATATCTTCTTAGTGCTTGACTGACCCAGTGTTTCATTGGTTCGTAGTTCATGTTCATACCTGAGTGAATCGCTGAGATATACTGGGCTCTGTTTTGCTCCCAGCTTTGATAATCCAACGGTTTATGCCCGCCCTGAACCGCCATCACATCGGCCAACAGCCGTGACAAACGGCCATTCCCTTCTCTGAAAGGGTGTATGAGTATCAGTTCAACATGGATTATCGCAATCGCTTCTATCAGCTGTTCTTCGCTCATGGCTGAGCAAGGTGTGTAACGGGCCAGGTATTCCACCTCGAAATCGTCCAGTAGTTTGGGCAATCGCGTCGAAGGGGCAAACATAAAGCCCCCTTTGCTGATATTGACAGTTCTTGCTTGACCAGCCCATGCATAGATATTGCCTAACCAGCGGCGATGCCAGCCCTTGATCATCTCGACGGTGATTTTCCCTAATGGAAAATGCTGTTCGAAAATGGAATGGTAGAGCTGTTCCAGCAATACCAATTCGGCATCGTCGAGTTCATTGCTATCGGCAATACCCAGCTTGTTGGCTAGAACTTGCTCGCCGGATTCTTTCTCATATTGGCCTTCGCTGCTGGAAACATGGTATCGGCTCATGCTTACGCTCGATAAATGAGGCGGGAGATAAGGCAAGTATAATCAGCGATACGCGGCGGAACAATTTAATTAAAATCAGGTTATTAAGTTAGGATTAATCATAAGTCTGATTAATGGCATCGAAGTAAATAGTTTCAATTTATTGGATGTTAACGATACAACGCAAGTCGCCGCCCGCAGTGGGGGGCGACTTTATTGCGCGGCGGTGAGAGGCAGGGGCAGTTGATAGAGGCGGAAACTGTCGGGCACTTCGGTTTCATGGCCGGGCAGCAGACGGTGGCGGATACGCGACTCGCTGACGAAGGCGCAGCCTTGCGGGGTGATAGTCAGGTTAACCGGCGATTCCATGCCTTCGCGCAAGACCTCAAGCTGGTGCATGCCTGCCGCCTTGGGTGACGGGATCCGCAGGATCCGCCCTTGGCCGCTCTGGATCCCGTTTTCCAGCACGATCAGCGCGCCGTCCGGCGCCAATCCCATTCCGTCCGGGTTTTCAATCAGGCGCGGCAGCTGCATTTCCGTCAGCTGCGGCTGCGGATCGTTATAGCTGAGGGTATAAAGCTTACCGGTGCCGAAATTGGCGACAGCCATCAGCCGATCGTCGAGCAGCACGATCCCGGCGGCGCCCAGCCCGCTGGGGGCCGCCAATCGCGCATCCTGAAACAGCGTACTGAATGCCGCTTCGCCCGGCCGCAGGCGCAGGATGCCGCCGCCGCGGGTTTCCGTTACGTACACCGTGCCGTCTGCGCCGAGCACGATATCGTTGCCCATTTCCCCCGTCGGCAGTGCCAGGCTGCGGTTGAGGGTGCCATCCGCGACGTTCAGCGCATAGATGCGGTTGGCGCGCGTTTTGCCGCCGGAAAGGAAGTCCGGCGAATTGCCCCACAGCAACCCGCGCCGTTCGTCCAGCCGCAGCGCGTTTGAGGCGAACACCGTGTCAGCGCCAGGGAAAAAGGTTTCCCACGCTTTACCCGGCCGCTTGCGCAGCACGTTGCCGCTGGTGATCAGGCCGACATACAACGTGCCGTCCGCCGCGCGGGCGATGCCGTTGGGATAAAGCGCGCCGGGCGGCAGCGTCATGCTGCTTTCGGCGCAGTGGGTATTGGCGGCGGCCTGCGCCGGAGTGGTCAGGGGGAGTGCGGCGGCGAGGGTGAACAACGCTGCTCGCGCGGTAAGCGCATATGACATGTCTTCTCTCCTGGAATGACGGAAAAGGGGCTACCAGCGATCGGGACGGGCAGCGTGCGCCATCGGCGCCTCCAGCGCGGCCACGTCTTGCGGCGATAAGCTGAGATTGAGCGCCGCCAGCGCATCCTGCAGATGGTGCGGCTTGGACATGCCCACCAGCGGCGACGCCACGCCGGGTTTGGCCAGCAGCCAGGCCAGCGCGATCTGCGCCGGTGGAACGCCGCGCGCGGCCGCCACCTCCGCGACCGCCGCGACGGTGCGTTCCACTTCGTTTCTGCCGCCGTACCAACGGGGCGCCTGTTCGTCGGTGGCGGCGCGCAGCGTGCCGGCGTTGCCGGAGCCGGCCAGCACGCCGCGGGCCAGCGGCGACCAGGGCGTCAGGCTGAGCCCCTCCTCCAGACACAGCGGGATCAGCTCCTCTTCATCTTCACGCGTCACCAGGTTGTATTGGCTCTGCAGCGAAATAAACGGCGCCAGGCGGTGCTGACGTTGAAAGGCCAGCATTTTCATCAGGCGCCAGGCGTGCAGCGAGGAGGCACCGAGATAGCGGATCTTGCCCGCCCGCACCAGGCCGTCGAGGGTATCGGTGGTTTCTTCGATCGGCGTTTCGGTGTCGAAGCGGTGCAGCACAAACAGATCGAGGTAATCCGTCCCCAGCCGCTGCAAAGAGGCGTCGACGCTCTGCAGCAGGTGCTTGCGCGACAGCCCTCGGCTGTTCGGCTGCGCGTCCATCGGAAAGTAGGCTTTGGTGGCGATCACCACGTCTTCGCGGCGGGCGAACGCCTTCAGGGCGCGGCCGAGAATGCGCTCGCTTTCTCCGCCGGAGTAAATGTTGGCGGTATCGAAAAAATTGATGCCCGCTTCCAGCGCTTCGCGGATAAAGGGGCGCGCTTCATCTTCCTTCAGCACCCAGGGGCGCCAGGCCGGATCGCCATAGGTCATGCAACCCAGGCAGAGGCGGGACACCTGCAGGCCGCTGTCGCCAAGCCGAACGTAGTTCATGGCATCGTCTCCTCAACGCATGCCGGCGATAGTGTAACCGCCGTCCACCAACAGGCTTTGGCCGGTGATGAAGCGGGCCTCGTCCGTCGCCAACCACAGCGCCACATCGCCGATGTCTTCTGATTCGCCCAAGCGGCCGGCGGGCGTATGGGCGATAAAGGGCGCGAACGCCGCGCTGTCGGCCACGCTGCCGCGCGCCATCGGCGTGTCGATGATGCCGGGGTTGATGTTGTTGACGCGGATGCCCTGGCCGCTGTATTCGAGCGCCACCGCGCGGATCATCGCATCGAGCGCGCCTTTGCTGGCGGAGTAGCTGGATGAGCCGGCCAGCGCGCCGTGGGTCAGCCAGGAGGAGGTGTTGATGATCACGCCGCCTGAATGCTGTGCCAGGAAGTTTTCAATCTCGTATTTCATCGCCAGCCAGACGCCTCTGAGGTTAATGGCGATCACGCGGTCAAAATCCTCGCTGCTCTGTTCGGTGATGGGGGCGAAGTTGCCGATGATGCCGGCGTTGTTGAAAGCGACGTCGAGCCGGCCGTAGTGGGCGGTCACTGCGGCGAGCAGCCTACGGATATCGTCTTCCAGGGAGACGTCGGCCACGATGGGCAGGGCGTCACCGCCGGCCAGCGCGATATCGCGCGCCGTGGCTTCGATCTCCGCCGCGCGCCGGCCGACCAGTGCGACTTTGGCGCCCTCGCGGGCATAGGCCAGCGCCGCAGCGCGGCCGATACCGGTACCGCCGCCGCTCACCAGTACGACTTTGTCTGCCAGACGGCGCGGCGTTTCATGGGTTGGAGCTGTAGCATTAATCATCGCATCGATACCTGGTAATGGGTTCGATCGCAATGCTATGTTGTTAGATGACGGATAACTATCCGCTAAAAATTCATCTCACTATTAGATAATTTATATCAATAGCATGAAGAAACCCGAACTGTCCGGCCTGGCGGCCTTCGTGGCTATCGCCAGTGAACGCAGCTTCCGCCGCGCCGCCGCCCGATTGGGCGTGACGCCGCCGACGCTGACCCACACCCTGCGCGAACTGGAGGCGCAGGTGGGCATTCGCCTGCTGAACCGCACCACCCGCAACGTCTCGCCGACGGAGGCCGGAGAGCATCTGCTGGCGCAGCTGGTGCCGGCTTTTACCGACATCGACGCCGCGCTCGAGAGCCTGAATGCGTTTCGCGAAGGGCCGCGCGGCCTGGTGCGCATCAACGCGCCGCGTTCTGCGATCGATCTCGCCATCGTGCCGCATCTGGGGCGGTTGGCCAGCGAATACCCCGGCATTACGCTGGAAGTGGTGGCGGACGAGGGGTTCGCCAATATCGTCGAGCAAGGTTTTGACGCCGGCATCCGGCTCGGTGAGGACCTGCATAACGATATGCGCGCGGTGCGCCTGACACCGGATCTGCGTTTCGCCATCGTCGCCACGCCGGACTATTTTCAGCGGCACGGCGAGCCGACGCATCCGCGGGATTTACTGCAGCACCGTTGCATCGGTTGGCGCAAAGCCTCTTCAGGCGAGCGCTACAAATGGGCTTTTCAGCAGGGGGAGCAGCGATTTTCCGTGGCGGTTAACAGCCCGTTGATACTCGATGACGGCAGGATGATGGTGCAGGCGGCGCTGGCGAACGTCGGCATCGCTTTTGCCATCGAGCAGGAGGTGGAAGAATACCTGGCGAGCGGGCGGCTGCGGCGGGTGCTGGCCGACTGGTGCGCGCCGTTTCCCGGTTTTTACCTCTATTACCCCAACCGCAGGAACCATTCCGTGGCGCTGGCCACGGTGATCGAGTTGCTGCGTCTGCCCATGTAATCCTCTTTGCCTGCTGCCGTCGCGTTCGGATGGCAGCAGCCGAATCAAGCTTGAACTATTTTTATTCCCTCGCCGTTTGTTCAGGCGCAAATAACCTCTTAAATTCTCAGCGAGTTCATAACTTGCTGTTTATAATTGTTATTTGATTATTTATTAAGAATATTCTGAGTTATTAGCGGTTATTTGAGAGCCCGGTCACACTATTTTTTTGTGCAAAATGTGAAGAGGGTCAATCCATCAGGTCAATGAGAGACGGTTCTCTATCCTCTTGGCTTACCGATCCGTTTTTCATGCTCCGTATACTGTCTGTAACCAGGGCAACGTACGGAAATTTTCATAAGGAATGTGCGTGAAGCAATCGTGATTGCATCTGGCATACAAATAACACCGGGTTTTTTTGATTATCTGAGGTGCTTGGTATGGAAAAGAAAAAAATCTATCTGTTTTGTTCTGCCGGTATGTCCACTTCCCTGTTGGTATCAAAAATGAAGGCGCAGGCCGAAAAATATGAAGTGCCGGTGATCATCGCCGCCTATCCGGAAGCGCTGGCCGCGGAGAAAGGCGTTGAAGCGGATCTGATCCTGCTGGGGCCGCAGATCGCCTACACCCTGCCGGAAGTGCAGAAACAGCTGCCCAATAAACCTGTTGAAGTCATCGATCCGCTGTTGTACGGCAAGGTCGATGGGCTGGGCGTACTGAAGGCCGCGGTGGCCGCCATCAAGAAAGCCAATCAATAACAGGAGGCCGCCGTGAATACCCTCATTGCCTCGCTCGAGAAGGTTATCCTGCCTTTCGCCGTAAAAATCGGTAAGCAGCCCCATGTCAACGCCATCAAGAACGGCTTTATCCGCCTGATGCCGCTGACCTTGACCGGGGCGATGTTCGTGTTGATCAACAACGTGTTCCTGAGCTTCGGCGAGGGATCGTTTTTCTATTCGTTGGGTGTAAGGTTGGACGCCTCCACCATCGAGACGCTGAATAGCCTGAAGAGCATTGGTGGCAGCGTTTATAACGGTACGCTAGGGATCATGTCCCTGATGACGCCGTTCTTTATCAGCATGGCGTTGGCCGAAGAGCGCAAGGTCGATCCACTGGCCTCGGCGCTGCTGGCGGTGGCGGCCTTCATGACCGTCACGCCGTTCAACGTCGGCGAGGCCTATGCGGTGGGCGCCAATTGGCTGGGCGGCGCCAACATCATTTCCGGTATGGTGATCGGGCTGGCGGTGGCTGAGATGTTTGCTTTCATCGTACGGCGCAACTGGGTGATCAGCTTGCCGGACAGCGTGCCGGCTTCGGTGTCGCGCTCTTTCTCGGCGCTGATCCCCGGTTTCATCATCCTCTCCATCATGGGGCTGGTGGCGTTCGCGCTGGCGCACTGGGGCACCAACTTCCACCAGATCATCATGGACGGCATTTCGGCGCCGCTGGCCAAGATGGGCAGCGTGGTGGGCTGGGTGTACGTGCTGTTCTCCTCGCTGCTGTGGTTCTTCGGGGTGCACGGCTCCATGGCGCTGGCGGCGCTGGACAGCGGCATCATGACGCCGTTCGCGCTGGAAAACGTGGAGCTGTACAACAAATACGGTTCGGTCGAAGCGGCGGTGGCCGCCGGCAAAGAGTTCCATATGTGGGCGAAACCGTTCGTCGACTCCTACATCTACCTTGGCGGCACCGGCTCGACGCTGGGTCTGATTATCGCCATCTTCATCGCCTCGCGCCGCGAAGATTACCGCCAGGTCGCCAAGCTGGCGACGCCGTCCGGCATCTTCCAGATCAACGAACCGATTCTGTTCGGCCTGCCGGTGATCATGAACCCGGTGATGTTCATTCCGTTCATCCTGGTGCAACCGGTACTGACCATTATCACCTCGCTGGCTTATTACTCCGGGCTGATCCCGCCGATCACCAACATTGCGCCCTGGACCATGCCGGTCGGCCTGGGGGCGTTCTTCAACACCAACGGCAGCATCATGGCCATGTTGCTGAGCCTGTTCAACCTGGCGGTCGCCACCGTGATTTATCTGCCGTTCGTGGCGATCTCCAACAAGGCGCAGAGCCAGATCGACGCGGCGACGGAAAGCGAAGAAGACATCGCCAAGGCGCTGAAATTCTAACTGTGGAACGGGGCGGCGCGGCCGCCCCGCGAGGGACACGAGTATGGAATATCAATTTGCCGACGGGTTCTGGTGGGGCAGCGCCACCTCCGCGCCGCAGTCTGAAGGTGCGGCAGCGCGGGACGGCAAGAGCCGCAATATCTTCGATTATTGGTACGAGATCGCGCCCGAGCGCTTTCACGATCGGGTGGGGCCGGCCGAGGCCTCGACCTTTTACGACCATTTCCGTACCGATATCGGGCTGCTCAAAACGCTGGGCCACAATACCTTCAGAACCTCGATTTCGTGGTCGCGGCTGATCCCGGACGGCGACGGCGAGGTGAACCCGCAGGCGGTGGCCTTCTATAACGCGATGATCGACGAGCTGCTGGCGCAGGGCATCACCCCGTTTATCAATCTCTTTCACTTCGATATGCCGCTGTGCATGCAGCAGCGCGGCGGCTGGGAAAACCGGGCAGTGGTCGAAGCCTATGCGCGTTATGCCGACATCTGCTTCGGTCTGTTTGGCGATCGGATCACCCACTGGTTCACCTTCAACGAGCCGATCGTGCCGGTGGAGGCCGGTTACCTGAATGACCTGCATTACCCTTGCGTGGTGGATTTCAAACGGGCGATCACCGTGGCGTATCACAGCGTACTGGCGCACTCCATGGCGGTGCAGCGTTTCAGAGCGCGCGGGCTGCCGGGGAGCATCGGCATTATTCTGAATCTGAGCCCGACCTATCCGCGCTCCGACGCGCCGGAGGATCGGCAGGCCGCATACGACGCCGATCTGCTGCTCAACCGCAGTTTCCTCGATCCGGTCGCCAAAGGGCGTTATCCGGCGGCGTTGCTGCACTTGCTGGAGCGCCATGGGCTGATGCCCTACTGCGAGCCGCAGGATGCGCAACTGATCGAAGGCGGCGTGGTGGATATCCTCGGCGTCAATTACTACCAGCCGCGCAGGGTACAGGCGAAAGAGGGGCGTCGTGCCGAGGGGCCGATCGCATCGCCGGAGGATTTGTTCAGTTACTATGCAATGCCGGGCCGCAAAATCAATCCGCATCGCGGCTGGGAGATCTATGAGAAGGGGCTGTACGACATTCTGATGGATCTGAAAGAGAACTACGGCAATCTGCCTTGTTATATTTCCGAAAATGGCATGGGCGTTGAGGGCGAAGAGGCGTTTATCGGCGCCGATGGGCGGGTGGAGGACGATTACCGCATCGAGTTTATTCGCGATCACCTGAAGTGGCTGCACCGCGCGCTGGCGGAAGGCTCGCAGTGCAAGGGCTATCATCTGTGGACCTTTATCGACTGCTGGTCTTGGCTGAACGCCTACAAGAATCGTTATGGGCTGGTGCGGCTGGATCGGGCGGAGCAGCGGCGCACCATCAAAAAAAGCGGCTACTGGTTTGCCGAGGCGGCCAGACGCAACGGATTTGACTAACGGGAGGCCGGCGCCGTGTCCGATAACCGAATTTCGCTGAGTGCGAACGACGTGAAGCTGATTCGCGAGCAGGATTTCTTTAACTGCAAAGATTTTCACCTGTTCATCTACAACAAGGTGGAAAGCGCCACCGGGCTGCATCAGCACGATTATTACGAGTTCACCATCGTGCTGAGCGGCAAATGTTATCAGGAGATCAACGGCAAGCGGGTGCTGCTGGAACGCGGGGATTTCGTCTTTATCCCTATCGGCTCCTACCACCAGAGCTTTTACGAGTTCGGCGCGACGAAAATCTTCAACGTGGCGGTCAGCAAAGCGTTCTTTGAAGAGCACTATTTGCAGCAGCTGCCGCGTTGCTTTGTCGCCTCGCAGGCCTACAGCCTGAGAAGCGAGTTCTTGGCCTACATCGAGTCGGTGGTGAGTTCGCCACAGTTTCGCGAGGATGACTTCGCCGAATTTCTCGAAACGCTGACTTTCTATGTGATCAGCCGTATTCGTCACTATAAAGAAGACAATGACGGCGGCGATGATATCCCGCAGTGGCTGAAGAACACCCTCGCCGGCATGCATGACAAGGCGATGTTCGGCGAAAGGGCGTTGGCGAACATGGTGGCGCTGTCGGGGAAAACCCAGGAATATCTGACCCGGGCGATGCGGCGCTACTACCAGAAGACGCCGATGCAGGTGATCAACGAGATCCGCATCAACTTCGCCAAGACGCAGCTGGAGGTCACCAACTATTCGGTTTCCGATATCGCCTTTGATTCTGGCTATGGCGACGTCAGTCTGTTCATTAAAAACTTCAAGCGGCTCACCGACGTGACCCCAGGCAACTACCGAAAAAAGTGTTACGGCCCTCTTTAGGGCCGCTCCCGATCAGTATTAACGCCGATATGCCGATGAGCTTTAGGCCGCCGGCCGGTTAATCATTCGATTTTTACCTTCGAGAAGGGGAATGCCGCGCCGGTCGGTCGGCCTTTCCTTGCCGAAAATTCATCCTGCGGGAGCCATTATGGAAAAACTACTGATCGTGAATGCCGACGACTTCGGCCTGAGCAAAGGACAGAACTACGGTGTCGTCGAGGCGTATCAGCATGGCGTCGTTTCCTCCACCACGGCGATGGTGAACGGCGGCGGCGCGGAGCATGCTGCAGCGCTCAGCCGGCAATATCCCGGATTGCCGATCGGGCTGCATTTCGTTTTGACCCATGGCAGGCCGCTGGGCGCCATGCCTTCGCTGGTCAATGAGCATGGCGAGCTGGGCAAATGGCTGTGGCACCGCGCCGAGGCCGGCGAGCTGCAGCTGGACGAGATTCAGGAGGAGCTGCAGCGCCAGTTCACGCGGTTTGTGACGCTGTTCGGCAGGGCGCCAACGCACATCGACAGCCACCACCATGTGCATATGCAGCCGCAGATTTACCCGCTGGTGGAGGCGTTTGCGCAGGCACAGGGTCTGCCGCTGCGCCTCGATCGCGAAGAGGCGAAACGGCGCGGTATTGCGTTGCAGACGCCCTACAGCACCGACGCGTTTGACGCGGGATTCTACGGTGAAACGATTTCCGAAGCTTTGTTCCTGCAGAGGTTGGCGCGCGCCGACGCGCAGGGCGCCGAGTCATTGGAAATGATGTGCCACCCGGCGTTCCTCGATGCGACGATCCTGCAGAGCAAATACTGCCACCCGCGCCTCGTCGAGCTGGATGTGTTGACCGCGCCGACGCTGAAAGCGGCGATCGCCGAACGCGGTTTTATGCTGGGCTCCTTCCAGGATCTGTAGCACCACCGTTTACAGCATGGCGTGCGCCTTTTTCAGGCCGGTGTCCTCGTGCGGATCGGCTCCCTGAGGCAAGGGTTCCTCCTCTTGTTCTTCGGGCTGTGGCTCCTCGACATCGGGCGCCGCTTCTGGCGGCGGCATGGTGTCGTGAATGATCTGCTCATCGAAGGTCGGATTGAGCGCCGGCGACAGCGGTGAACTGGCGAGGCTGTCTGGCAGCGCAATGTGCGGCACCGGCGCGTCCTGTGCCAGCTGCGGTTCCTCCGCTTTCGCCGTACGGCCGAGGGCCGCCAGCAGTACGCCGCACAGAGCGAAGAAGGCGTACAGGATATTGCCGCCAAGCGGCTCGATCAGTGCGCCGACCGCCAACGGCCCGATGCTGGCGCCGACGCCGAACGCCATCAGCAGACAGGCGGCCAGCGAGACGCGGCGCTCCGGCTCGATCAGATCGTTGGCCAATGCCACCACCAGCGGATAGAGCGTAAACTGCAGCATGCTGACGACGAACCCCACCGCCAGCAGCAGCGGGAAATCGATGTGCGGCAGCAGTGCCAGCGGCAGCGCCGCCACGATCAGCAAAATGGCGTTGAAGCGCATCAGCAACGGGCGGTTATAGCGATCCGACAGCCAACTGAGCGGGAACTGCGCCACCAACCCGGCGAAGATAGCCAGCGCCATGAACAGGCCGGTTTGCTGAGTGGTTAAGGATTGCAGGCTGGCGTAGACCGGCGCCAGGCCGTAAAACGAGCCCACCACCATGCCGATCACCAACGTGGTGGCCAGCACCTTGGGAATGGCGCCGACAAAGTAACGCAGCTCCATCGGGGCCGGCGACATGTGGCGCGCATTGGTGCGGGTGGTGAGAGCGATCGGCACCAGACAGAGCGCGAAACACAGTGCGATCACCAGCAGCGTGGTGATGCCCAGATTGCTTTGCAGCATCAGCACGATCTGGCCCAGCGACATGCCGAGATAGGTCGCCGCCATATAGAAGCCGAACACCATGCCGCGCTGGTTGGATTCCGCCTGGTCGTTCAGCCAGCTTTCCAGCACCATATACTGGCACATCATGCACAGCCCGATCACCAGACGCAGCGCGACCCAGGCGGGAATGAACTCCGTCAGGCCGTGCCCCAGCACCGCGGCGGTGATGATGCCGGCGCAGGCCACGTAGGCGCGGATATGCCCGACGCGGGCGATGAGAAAGTGGCCGACCTTGCCGCCGATCACCAACCCGATGTAGTTGGCGGCGATGATAGCGCCGATCAACGCGCTGCTGACGTGGATGGAGGTCAGCCGCAGCGAGACGTAGGTGGTGAGCAGGCCCGAGCCCAACAGCAGCAGCAGGGTGGTGGTGTACAACGGCAAAAATACGCCCAACGTTTTTTTCACGCTATCATCCTAATCTCTTCTGGTGCGCCCTGAGGCCGCCGCCGCGGCGTGCCGCCTCCGTGATGTTCCTTGTGCTGGTGCGCCGCCGCTCGATGGGGCGCTTCTTTTGATACTAGCAGCTTGGCTGGGCGCTTAAAACCGCACCTCCTGCGAGGCGCTGCGCATTTCTGCGCGCCAGCCGCTGCAGCGCCTTGATAAATGCTACTATCGGGCGCATATACCTGAATTCGCGAGGGAGGGATTATGAGTGAAAACCAACTGCGTCAGCTCAGCGTGCTGGCAGGGGAGAAACTGAAGGCTCAGGGCCGCTGGATCACCTGTGCGGAATCCTGCACCGGGGGGGGGATCGCCAAGGCCATTACCGATATCGCCGGCAGCTCCGCCTATTTCGATCGCGGTTTCGTCACCTACAGCAATGCGGCAAAGCATGACCTGCTGGGGGTGAGCGAAGCGACGTTGGCGGCGCACGGCGCGGTCAGCGAAGAGGTGGTGCGCGAGATGGCGATAGGGGCGCTGCGGGCGGCGCAGGCCGATCTGGCGCTGTCGGTGAGCGGCATCGCCGGCCCGGACGGCGGCAGCGCGGAAAAGCCGGTCGGCACCGTGTGGTTCGGTTTCGCCGGCAGCGATGGCCGGGGGCTGTCGCGCAAGATGCAATTCGAGGGCGACCGCGATGCGGTGCGGCTGCAGGCGACGATTTTCGCGCTGCAAACCGCCATCGACGAATTTTTGTAAATTAGGCTTGATACTGTATGACCATACAGTATAATTAGTGACATTTCCTGCACAACATACATTCAGTGGCAGTGTGGGGTAACACCGGCATTGCGAAACGAAGGAGCAAAAATGGCTATTGATGAGAACAAGCAAAAGGCGTTAGCTGCGGCACTGGGCCAGATTGAGAAACAGTTCGGCAAAGGCTCCATCATGCGCCTGGGTGAAGACCGCTCCATGGACGTGGAAACGATCTCCACCGGCTCACTGTCACTCGATATCGCTCTGGGCGCCGGCGGCCTGCCGATGGGCCGCATCGTCGAAATCTACGGCCCGGAATCGTCCGGTAAAACTACCCTGACGCTGCAGGTGATCGCCGCTGCGCAGCGCGAAGGCAAAACCTGTGCGTTCATTGATGCTGAGCATGCGCTGGATCCTATCTATGCGAAAAAGCTGGGCGTTGATATCGACAACCTGCTGTGCTCCCAGCCGGACACCGGCGAGCAGGCGCTGGAAATCTGTGATGCGCTGACCCGCTCCGGCGCGGTTGACGTCATCATCGTCGATTCCGTGGCGGCGTTGACGCCGAAGGCGGAAATCGAAGGTGAAATCGGCGATTCGCACATGGGGTTGGCGGCGCGCATGATGAGCCAGGCGATGCGTAAGCTGGCCGGCAACCTGAAAAATGCCAATACCCTGCTGATCTTCATCAACCAGATCCGTATGAAGATCGGCGTGATGTTCGGCAACCCGGAAACCACCACCGGTGGTAACGCCCTGAAGTTCTACGCTTCGGTACGCCTGGATATCCGTCGTATCGGCGCCATCAAAGAGGGCGACGAAGTGGTGGGCAGCGAAACCCGCGTGAAAGTGGTGAAGAACAAAATTGCTGCGCCGTTCAAACAGGCTGAATTCCAAATCATGTACGGCGAAGGCATCAACAGCCGTGGCGAGCTGGTCGATCTGGGCGTGAAGCACAAGATGATCGAAAAAGCCGGCGCCTGGTACAGCTATAACGGCGAGAAGATCGGTCAGGGCAAGGCGAACGCCTGTAACTTCCTGAAAGAAAACCCGGCTATCGCCGCCGAGCTGGATAAGAAACTGCGCGACCTGCTGCTGCACAGCGGCGGTGAGCTGGTGGCTGCCTCCGGTGACGACTTCGAAGATGACGAAGCGGAAACCAGCGAGCAGTTTTAATCGCTGAAGATGTGCGCCGCCGTTTATGTGGCGCACATCCCCTGAATTCAGGCTCAAATGATGAATGACTTGCTAAGCCGCGCCATGCGCCTGCTGTCGCAACGCGATCATAGTGAAGCTGAACTGCGCCGCAAACTTGCGGCGCAGCCGTTTGTGGCGAAAGCCCGGTTTGGCGGCAAGGGGCCACATGCGTCGACATCGCCGACGGTGGCCGAAGAGCCGGTGGATCCCGCGCTGATCGAGCAGGTCATCGGCTACTGTTACCAGCACAACTGGCTGGACGATACGCGTTTCGCCCACAGTTACATCGGCAGCCGCAGCCGCAAAGGCTATGGTGCGCAGCGCATCCGCAGCGAACTGATGCAAAAGGGCGTGGATAAAGCGCTGGTGCAGGACGCGCTGGCGGAATGCGATATCGACTGGTGCGAACAGGCAAAACAGGTGGCGCAGCGAAAATTTGGCGATGCGTTGCCAACCGACTGGAAAGAGAAAGCCAAAGTGCAGCGTTATCTGCTCTATCGCGGCTTTTTCCAGGAAGAAATTCAGTCAATTTACCGTGATTTTGCGCAATGAGCGCACACGGGGTTTTACTTCCCTCTGAAGAAAATTTATCTTATCCCCACTTTTTGTTCGTGAGCTGGTTGTCATCGTCGGGATGACGCGCCACCGGCTCACGTGTCGTTATTCTAGCCTTTCCAGGAAAATTATGAGCAAGAGCACCGCTGAGATCCGTCAAGCGTTTCTCGATTTCTTTCATAGTAAGGGTCATCAGGTTGTAGCAAGCAGCTCCCTGGTGCCTAACAATGATCCGACATTGCTGTTTACCAATGCCGGCATGAACCAATTTAAGGATGTTTTCCTGGGGCTCGACAAACGCGCCTATTCCCGCGCCACCACCTCGCAGCGCTGCGTGCGCGCAGGCGGCAAGCATAACGACCTGGAAAACGTCGGGTATACCGCTCGTCACCACACCTTCTTTGAAATGCTGGGCAACTTCAGCTTCGGCGATTACTTCAAGCACGACGCGATCAGCTACGCGTGGGAACTGCTGACCGGTGAAAACTGGTTCAACCTGCCGAAAGAGCGACTGTGGGTCACCGTGTATGAAACCGATGACGAAGCATTCGACATCTGGCAGAAGCAAATCGGCGTACCGGCCGAGCGCATTATCCGCATCGGCGACAACAAGGGCGCGCCTTTCGCTTCCGATAACTTCTGGCAGATGGGCGATACCGGCCCATGCGGCCCGTGCACCGAGATTTTCTACGATCACGGCGATCACATTTGGGGTGGTCCTCCGGGCAGCCCGGAAGAAGACGGCGATCGCTACATCGAGATCTGGAACATCGTTTTCATGCAGTTCAACCGTCAGTCCGACGGCACCATGTTGCCGCTGCCGAAACCTTCGGTGGATACCGGTATGGGCCTGGAACGCATCGCGGCGGTGTTGCAGCATGTGAACTCCAACTATGAGATCGACCTGTTCCGCACCCTGATTGCCGCCGTGGCGAAAGTGACCGGTGCGACCGATCTGGACAATAAATCTCTGCGCGTTATCGCCGACCACATCCGTTCCTGCGCCTTCCTGGTGTCTGACGGCGTGATCCCGTCTAACGAAAACCGCGGCTACGTGCTGCGTCGCATCATTCGTCGTGCGATCCGCCATGGCAACATGCTGGGCGCGAAAGACACCTTCTTCTACAAGCTGGTGGCGCCGCTGATCGAAGTGATGGGCCCGGCGGCCGATGAACTGAAACGCCAGCAGTCGCTGGTGGAGCAGGTGCTGAAAACCGAAGAAGAGCAGTTTGCCCGTACGCTGGAGCGTGGTCTGGCGCTGCTGGACGAAGAGCTGGCCAAGCTGCAGGGCGATACCCTGGACGGCGAAACCGCTTTCCGTCTGTACGATACCTACGGCTTCCCGGTGGACCTGACCGCTGACGTCTGCCGCGAGCGCGGTCTGAAAGTCGACGAAGCGGGCTTTGAAGAGGCGATGGAAGCACAGCGCCGCCGCGCGCGCGAATCCAGCGGTTTCGGCGCCGACTACAACAGCCTGATCCGTGTGGACGGCAGCAGCCAGTTCAGCGGCTACGATTACGACGAGCAGCAGGCGATGGTCATTGCGCTGTTCCGCGACGGCCAGCCGGTCGATCAGATCAACGCTGGCGAAGAGGCGGTGGTGGTGCTGGACGAGACGCCGTTCTACGGTGAATCCGGCGGCCAGGTCGGCGATAAAGGCGTGCTGAAAACCGCAGGCGCCGAGTTTGTGGTCAACGACACCCAGAAATACGGTCAGGCTATCGGCCATCAAGGCAAGCTGGCGCAAGGTTCGCTGAAGCTGAACGATCGCGTGGACGCGCAGATCGACACTGAGCGCCGCAACAGCATCCGCCTGAACCACTCCGCGACCCACCTGCTACACGCTGCGCTGCGCCAAACGTTGGGCGAGCACGTTGCGCAGAAAGGCTCTCTGGTTAACGACAAATACCTGCGCTTCGACTTCTCGCATTTCGAAGCGATGAAGCCGGAACAAATTCGCGCGGTGGAAGATCTGGTTAACCAGCAGGTGCGTCGTAACCTGCCGGTGCAGACCGAGCTGATGGCGTTGGAAGATGCTAAAGAGAAGGGTGCGATGGCGCTGTTCGGTGAGAAGTACGACGACAACGTGCGCGTGCTGACCATGGGCGACTTCTCCACCGAGCTGTGCGGCGGCACCCACGCCAGCCGCACCGGCGATATCGGCCTGTTCCGCATTCTGAGCGAGTCTGGCACCGCGGCGGGCATCCGCCGTATTGAAGCGGTAACCGGCGCTGGCGCTATCGCTACGCTGCATCAGCAAAGCGATTTGTTGCAAGACGTTGCGCAGTTGGTGAAGGGCGATAGCAACAACCTGACCGATAAAGTGCGCTCGGTGCTCGATCGCACCCGCGTGCTGGAAAAAGAACTGCAGCAACTGAAAGATCAGCAGGCGGCGCAGGAAAGCGCGTCGCTGTCCAGTCAGGCGAAAGTGGTTAACGGCGTGAAGCTGTTGGTCAGCCAGTTGGACAATGTCGAAGCCAAAATGCTGCGCACTATGGTGGATGACCTGAAAAATCAATTGGGTTCGGCCATTATCGTGTTGGCGACGACGGCTGATGACAAAGTCAGCCTGGTCGCGGGCGTGACCAAGGATCTGACTGACCGCGTGAAAGCCGGCGAGTTGATCGGCAACGTGGCGCTGCAGGTCGGCGGCAAGGGCGGTGGTCGCCCAGATATGGCGATGGCGGGGGGGACGGATATCAACGCCCTGCCAGCGGCGTTAAACAGCGTAGAAGCCTGGGTGGCCTCGAAGCTGTGAACATAAATAAATAGCACGCACAAACGCCATAATACTTTGTTGATTATGGCGTTTTCATACTGTGCTAACACAATTTAGTTACAATTGCGGGAACAAAGTTTTTCAGGTCGGCTAAACTTACCATTATCTGAGGTGGGACCAAGTCTGCTTACACTTATTGTGGATTGCGCGGCTTACGTTTTCACCACATATGATGGATAATGACGGGGAAACTGAGAGACCCGACTCTTTTAATCTTTCAAGGAGCAAAGAATGTTAATTCTGACTCGTCGAGTTGGTGAAACCCTCATGATTGGCGATGAGGTTACGGTCACTGTGCTAGGGGTAAAAGGCAACCAGGTGCGTATTGGTGTGAATGCCCCCAAAGAGGTTTCGGTTCACCGTGAAGAAATCTATCAGCGCATTCAGGCAGAGAAGTCTCAGCAGACGACTTACTGATTCCGAAGCAGCGTCTCGTTGCCAGACGAGACGCTACTGCATCGTTTTACCCACTTCTTTCGTTCCCCCCTCTCTTTTTCGTGATTATTTTCCCGGTGAGTTTCCTGCTTTGTTGCCACAGACGCTGCGGTTGCCTGTTGATAAAACGCCCTTTTTGCCGTGAAATCGCCCATGTTGGGTGTGAATTGTGCAAACGCGCATGAGTTGGGAAAAATTGTTTGACTTAAAAGTCGGAGAAAGTAATATGTGCGCCACGCAGTGCCGATGAGCTTCTCCAAAGCAAGTTAGGCACAATTCGAAAGAAGCGTATGGTGAGGTGGCCGAGAGGCTGAAGGCGCTCCCCTGCTAAGGGAGTATGCGGTCAAAAGCTGCATCCGGGGTTCGAATCCCCGCCTCACCGCCATTTGCATCCATAGCTCAGCTGGATAGAGTACTCGGCTACGAACCGAGCGGTCGGAGGTTCGAATCCTCCTGGATGCACCATATTTTGCAGTATGGTGGGGTAGTAACAACGTACCATACGGTATCAAAAAAGAATTCCTGTGCATCCATAGCTCAGCTGGATAGAGTACTCGGCTACGAACCGAGCGGTCGGAGGTTCGAATCCTCCTGGATGCACCATTCTTTCTGTCGTGTTTCGTTAGCGAAGCAGGCAAGCAGTAAAAAAAATAGACATGCATCCATAGCTCAGCTGGATAGAGTACTCGGCTACGAACCGAGCGGTCGGAGGTTCGAATCCTCCTGGATGCACCATCTAAGAGAAACCCGCCTCGGCGGGTTTTTCGCTTTTCAGCCTTTATCTATCTCCCCCTCTTTCCCCTTTGTGTACGATTAGGCACAGCACATTCCGCTATGACGCAGTCAGCGACAACCCATCGGCTTTACGCTAAAGTAGTTTTCTTTCCTCAACGATCATGGAGTAACGATGTACGACCGCTATCAGGGTCTTATTTTCGACATGGACGGCACGATTCTGGACACCGAGCCAACGCACCGTAAAGCGTGGCATGAAGTGTTGTCCCGTTATGGCATGACGTTTGATGAAACGGCCATGGTGGCGCTGAGCGGTTCGCCGACCTGGCGCATCGCTCAGGCGATTATCGCCAGCCATCAGGCCGACCTCGATCCCCATCACCTGGCGGCGGAGAAAACCCGCGCGGTGGAAGCGATGCTGCTGGATAGCGTGCGTCCCTTGCCGCTGATCGAGGTGGTGAAGTCCTATCACGGTCGCCGTCCGATGGCGGTCGGTACCGGCAGCGAGCACCGCATGGCGGAAATGCTGCTGCGTCATCTCGGCCTGTTCGACTGCTTCGACGCGATCGTCGGCGCGGACGACGTACAGCGCCATAAACCGGAGCCGGATACCTTCTTACGCTGTGCTGAACTGATCGGCGTGCCGCCGGAAAAATGCGTGGTGTTTGAAGATGCCGAATTTGGCATTCAGGCGGCGAAAAGTGCCGGTATGGCTGTGGTAGACGTCCGCACGCTGTGAGTAGTACGCTAGCCGTAATATCGTTATTTGGCAGTAGCTTCCTCAGTGCGACGCTGCTGCCGGGAAATTCAGAAATCGTTCTGGTCGCCTTGCTGACCCAGAGTCGCGTCTCGCCGGAATTGCTGGTGCTGGCCGCGACCCTGGGCAACACGCTGGGCGGCTTGACCAATGTCATTATCGGGCGCCTGTTACCGGCGTTGAAACCACAGCGGGGGCTGGCAACGGCGCTCGGGTGGCTGCAACGCTTCGGCCCGGCTGCGCTGTTGCTCAGTTGGGTGCCGGTGGTGGGCGATTTGTTGTGCGTGTTGGCAGGTTGGCTGCGCATGCCCTGGGGCTCTGTCGCGCTGTTTCTGTGTATCGGAAAGGCGCTGCGTTACATCGTTTTGACTATGATAACGGTACAGGGCATCGCCTGGTGGCAGTAACCAAGTGAATATAACTCAATATTCTCTCGGGTGCGGATTCAGTATGCTTACGAGTTATTGTTTTTAGAAGCGGGAGGTCAATTTGATCCCGGACGTATCACAGGCGCTTTCTTGGTTGGAAGCCCATCCTCAGGCATTAAAAGGCATTCGTCGCGGCATCGAGCGTGAAACGCTGCGAGTCACGCCGAACGGCACCTTGGCGACCACCGGGCATCCGGAAAAGCTGGGGGCGGCATTGACGCACCACTGGATCACCACGGACTTCGCCGAGGCGCTGTTAGAGTTTATTACGCCGGTTGATGACAATATCGATCACCTGCTGACGTTCCTGCGCGATATTCATCGCTACGTGGCGCGCAACATTGGCGATGAGCGCATGTGGCCGCTCAGCATGCCGTGCTTTATCGAAGCCGAGCAGGATATTGAGCTGGCGCAGTTCGGTTCGTCGAACATCGGCCGCATGAAGACGCTGTACCGCGAAGGGTTGAAGAATCGCTATGGCGCGTTGATGCAGACCATTTCCGGCGTGCACTACAACTTCTCGCTGCCGCTGGAGTTTTGGCAGGCCTGGGCTGGCGTGCAGGACGCAGAAAGCGGTAAAGAGCAGATCTCGGCGGGGTATTTCCGCCTGATCCGCAACTATTACCGTTTCGGTTGGGTGATCCCGTATCTGTTCGGCGCATCGCCGGCCATTTGTTCTTCGTTCCTCAAAGGTCGCGAGACCACTCTGCCGTTCGAACGCACCGAGCAGGGGATGTGCTATCTGCCGTACGCCACCTCGCTGCGTCTGAGCGACCTGGGTTACACCAACAAGTCGCAGAGTAATCTGGGCATCACCTTCAACGATCTGCACAGCTATGTGGCCGGTCTGAAGCGGGCGATCGTTACGCCTTCCGAAGAGTTCGCCAAGCTGGGCGTGAAAGAGGGTGACCGCTACCTGCAGTTGAACAGTAACGTGCTGCAAATCGAAAACGAGCTGTATGCGCCGATCCGGCCGAAGCGCGTGACCAAAAGCGGCGAGACGCCGTCAGACGCGCTGCTGCGCGGCGGTATCGAATATATCGAAGTGCGTTCGCTGGATATCAACCCGTTCTCGCCGATCGGCGTGGATGCGGTGCAGGCGCGTTTCCTGGATCTGTTCCTGGTGTGGTGCGCGCTGGCCGATGCGCCGGAGATGAGCAGCGATGAACTGCTGTGCACGCGCAAGAACTGGAACCGGGTGATCCTCGAAGGGCGCAAGCCGGGCCAGACCATCGGCATCGGCTGTGGTGCCAGCCATGAGCCGCTGGAAAACGTGGGTAAGGCGCTGTTCGCCGATCTGCGTCGGGTGGCGGAAGTGTTGGACGGCGAAGCCGGCAACCGTCAATACCAGCAGGTGTGCGATGAGCTGGTCGCCGCGTTCGACGATCCTGAGCTGACCTTCTCCGCGCGCATTCTGAAGGCGATGAAGGCGGAAGGCACCGGTCGCGTCGGTCTGCAGCTGGCGGAGCAGTATCGCCAGACATTGCTGGAAGAGCCGTTGGAAATCCTGAACGAAGCCGAGCTGGATAAAGAGCGGGAAGCTTCTTGGCAGCGTCAACGCGACATAGAAGCCAATGATACGCTAAGCTTTGAAGCGTTCCTGAAGCAAAACGGCGGAAGCTGAAAAAGAAAAAGGCCACATCAATGTGGCCAAATATGCATCTCTGATGACAGGGATGATGATAACAAATGCGCGTCTTTCACATACTCAGACTCGCAGGGTTGGAAAAGGTTTCCCGGTTAGGAAAAAAAGTTTCGAAATAAATGCTCTTTTACGAGGAGGTAGCGAAATGCCATTGCTGGATAGCTTTACCGTCGATCATACCCGTATGGCAGCCCCGGCTGTCCGCGTTGCGAAAACCATGAAAACGCCTCATGGCGATACCATCACGGTATTTGATCTGCGCTTTTGCCGCCCGAACCTGGAAGTGATGCCCGAACGCGGCATTCACACGCTGGAACACCTGTTCGCCGGCTTTATGCGCGACCACCTGAACGGCCAGGGCGTGGAGATTATCGACATCTCCCCAATGGGCTGCCGCACCGGTTTCTACATGAGCCTGATCGGCGTGCCGGAAGAGCAGCGCGTTGCCGATGCCTGGAAAGCGGCGATGGCCGACGTGCTGAAAGTGACCGACCAGCGCAAGATCCCTGAGCTGAACGAGTACCAGTGTGGTACCTACCACATGCACTCGCTGGAAGAAGCGCAGGAAATCGCCAAGCACATTCTGGATAACGGCGTGGTGGTGAACCACAACGACGAGCTGGCGCTGCCGAAAGAGAAGCTGCAGGAGCTGCATATCTGACCGTACGTTTCCCGCAGAAACAAAAAAAGACGCGATTTCGCGTCTTTTTTACGTTCTGGCCGGCGGTCAGTGATGGCCGACGCTGGACTGCAGCGAGGTGATCGGCGTGACTCGCACCTGTTTGATCATGTTGCCCTGTACGTCGAGAATGTCGATATCGTAATGGCCGATACGCACCCGTGTGCCGATGTCGGGGATCTCTTCCAGCTCTTCCAGCAGCATACCGTTGACGGTACGGGCTTCATTGGCCGGCAAGGTCCAGTTGAAGGCTTTGTTCAGCTCCCGTACGTTGGCGGTGCCGTCGATCAAGACCGAACCGTCGCTCTGCGGCGTGACTTCTTCCGCCAGCGTCGGTGACATCGAGGTGGTGAAGTCGCCGACGATCTCCTCGAGGATGTCTTCCACCGTAACCAGGCCCTGAATGTCGCCGTACTCGTCGACCACGATGCCGACCTTCTCTTTATTGCGCTGGAATTTCACCAACTGAACGTTGAGCGGCGTGCCTTCCGGTACGAAGTAGATCTCATCGGCGGCGCGCAGCAGGTTCTCTTTGTTGAACTCTTTTTTCTCGGTCATCAGGCGGTAGGCTTCGCGCACGCGCAGCATGCCGATCGCATCGTCCAACGAGCTGCGATACAGCACGATGCGGCCGTGCGGCGAGTGGGTCAGCTGGCGCATGATCGACTTCCAGTCGTCGTTGACGTCGATGCCGACGATCTCGGTGCGCGGCACCATGATGTCGTTGACCGTCACCTTTTCCAGATCCAGCACCGAGATCAGCATGTCCTGATTGCGGCGTGAGATCTGCGACTGGGATTCGCGCACGATGGTACGCAGCTCATCCTTGCTGACGGCGTCGCTGATGCGCACGTTGGTGCGAATGCCGAACAGGCGCAAGGTCAGGCTGGTGATGCCGTTGAGCAGCCAGACCAGCGGGAACATCACCTTTTGCAACGGGGCCAGCAGGACGCTGCTGGGGAAGGCAATACGTTCCGGATAGAGGGCGGCGAAGGTCTTCGGCAGCACTTCGGCGAACAGCAGCACGGCGAAGGTCAGTATGCCGGTCGCGATCGCCACGCCGAGATCGCCATACAGCCGCATGCCGACGATGGTCGCCAGCGCCGAGGCGAGGATGTTGACCAGGTTGTTGCCGATCAGCACCAGGCCGATCAGCCGATCCGGTTTTTGCAGCAGCTTCTCCACCCGATGCGCCGAGCGGTTGCCCTGTTTGGACAGATGACGCAGGCGATAACGGTTGAGCGTCATCATGCCGGTTTCGGAGGCGGAGAAGTAAGCGGAGACCACGATCATGATCACCAGGATAATGATGAGGGTCCCCGTCGACACATGCTCCAATGCAGTATTCCTTATAGAGAGGGAGAATTGAGCCAGGCTGGCCTAGCGCACCATCACCTGCTGAATCAGACGGCTGCCGAAATAGGCGAGCGTCAGCAGGAAGGCGCCGGCGAAGCTGAACCAGACGACGCGGCGGCCGCGCCAGCCTTCATGGTAATGGCCCCACAACAGCACGATATACACGAACCAGGCCATGATCGACAGCACGGCTTTATGCACGTTCTCTTTGCTGAACAGGTTATCCATGTACAGCAGGCCGGTGCACAGGGTGAGCGTCAGCAGCACCACGCCGATCTGGGTGATATGGAACATCTTGCGCTCGATGCTCATCAGCGGCGGCATGTCGGCGCTGAAGGTCAGCTTCTTGTTTTTCAACAGGTAGTCGAGCCAGGCGAGCTGTAAGGCGTAGAGCGCGGCGATGATCAGGGTGGCGTAAGAGAACAGCGCCAGGCCGATATGCACCATCAATTCCGGGCTGGCCTCCAGGTGAGTGATGAACTCGCCGGGCATGAAGCTGGCGAAGGCCAGATTGATCATCGCGAAGCTGTAGACGATCGGCAGCAGGAACCAGCCGCGATCGCGTGAAGCGACGAAGGTCATCACCGAGCAGATGATCAGGCTGATGATAGAACCAATGTTCAGCAGGCTGAGATTCTGCCCGGCGCTGACGTCAAAGATGCGCTGCTGCAGCGCGATGGCGTGGCAAATCAGCGCCACCACCGCCGAGACGAGGGCCAGTCGACGGTATGCGCTGTTCTTCCGCAACAAGCTGGGAATGATCAGTCCAAGGCTGAGCAGGTAGGCCATCAAAGCCACAATGGAGAAAACTGGCATAGCGTTTAATTTTGCTTCGGCGTGGTTAATAGGAGTGTCAGTATAACGTTGCGCGCGTTTCACTCCAACCTATCTCCAACGCTGAGGCAGAGATCCTGCGCGCTTCGTGTTATCATCGGCGCAATTGTGTCGCCGGAGCGGCCTGTCATTACACGTTGAGCATGAGACGATGTTTGAAAATTTAACCGATCGATTGTCGCGCACGTTGCGCAATATCAGCGGCCGCGGGCGGCTGACCGAAGAGAATATCAAGGAAACCCTGCGTGAAGTGCGTATGGCATTGCTGGAAGCGGACGTTGCGCTGCCGGTGGTGCGCGACTTCATCAACCGCGTCAAAGAGAGCGCGGTTGGTCATGAAGTCAACAAGAGCCTGACGCCGGGGCAGGAGTTCGTCAAGATCGTCAAGGGTGAGCTGATCGCCGCGATGGGCGAAGTCAACACCGAGCTGAATCTGGCGGCCCAGCCGCCGGCGGTGGTGCTGATGGCGGGCCTGCAGGGCGCCGGTAAAACCACCAGCGTCGGTAAGCTCGGCAAGTTCCTGAAAGAAAAACAGAAGAAGAAAGTGTTGGTGGTTTCCGCGGACGTTTATCGCCCAGCGGCGATCAAACAGCTGGAAACGCTGGCGGAAGGTGTCGGCATCGATTTCTTCCCGTCTGACGTTAAAGAAAAACCGATCGACATCGTCAATCGCGCGCTGCAACAGGCCAAGCTGAAATTCTACGACGTACTGATCGTCGATACCGCCGGCCGTCTGCACGTTGACGAAGCGATGATGGACGAGATCAAACAGGTGCATGCGGCGATCAAGCCGGTGGAAACCCTGTTCGTGGTTGACGCCATGACCGGCCAGGACGCCGCCAATACCGCCAAGGCGTTTAACGAAGCGCTGCCGCTGACCGGCGTGGTGCTGACCAAGGTCGACGGCGACGCGCGCGGCGGTGCCGCATTGTCCATCCGCCACATCACCGGCAAGCCGATCAAATTCCTCGGCGTGGGCGAGAAGACCGAAGCGCTGGAGCCGTTCTACCCTGATCGCGTGGCATCACGCATCCTGGGCATGGGCGACGTGCTGTCACTGATCGAAGATATCGAAAGCAAGGTCGACCGCGAGCAGGCGGAGAAACTGGCCAACAAGCTGAAGAAGGGCGACGGTTTCGATCTGACCGACTTCCTGGAGCAGCTCAAGCAAATGCGCAACATGGGCGGTATGGCCAACATGTTGAGCAAGCTGCCGGGCGCGGGCCAACTGCCGGACAACGTCAAATCGCAGATGGACGACAAAGTGCTGGTGCGCATGGAGGCGATCATCAACTCGATGACGCTGAAAGAGCGCGCCAAACCTGAAATCATCAAGGGCTCGCGCAAGCGCCGCATCGCGATGGGGGCCGGCATGCAGGTGCAGGACGTCAACCGCTTGCTGAAGCAGTTCGACGAAATGCAGCGTATGATGAAGAAGATGAAGAAAGGCGGTATGGCGAAGATGATGCGCGGCATGAAAGGTATGATGCCACCGGGCTTCCCAGGCCGCTGATGGGCCTCCGCACGCTGAGTGCGGGCGCTTTCAGCATTCGCCGTTCGCGGTGAAAACCGCCCGAAATTTGACAGGCTGCAAAAGTTGTCCCCTGCGATCGACGCTTTAGATTGCTTTTTGCGCCAAAATGAGTAAAATTTTCGGGCTTTTTATATTGCAACCGGGCCCCGTCCCTCAATGGGGCCCGGCTGTTTTATTAACTAAAGAGGATGTTATGGTAACAATTCGTTTGGCACGTGGCGGCGCTAAAAAGCGTCCGTTCTATCAAGTAGTAGTGACCGACAGCCGCAACGCTCGTGATGGTCGTTTCATCGAGCGCGTTGGCTTCTTCAACCCGATCGCTTCCGGTCAGGCTGAAGCACTGCGTCTGGACCTGGACCGCATCGAGCACTGGGTTGGTCTGGGTGCAACCGTTTCTGATCGCGTTCACGCGCTGATCAAAGACGCTAAGAAAGCAGCTTAATCTGTCGCGGTGGTGGCAATGAGCAAGCAACTCAAACCGGTAGCGCCTAAGCAGCCGATTGTACTCGGTAAAATGGGGTCCGCTTACGGCATTCGTGGTTGGCTCAGAGTGTTTTCATCCACCGAGAACGCCGAAAGCATTTTTGACTATCAGCCGTGGTTTATCCAGCAGGCGGGTCAGTGGCAGCATATCGAGTTGGAAGACTGGAAGCGCCACAGTCAGGATCTGATCATCAAGGTCAAAGGCATTGACGATCGGGACGCGGCGAATCTGCTGACTAATCGCGAGATTATGGTGGATTCTGAGCAACTTCCTCCGCTGGAGGGTGACGATTACTACTGGAAAGACCTGATGGGCTGCCAGGTAGTCACCACCGCCGGCTACGAGCTGGGTAAAGTCATCGATATGATGGAAACCGGCTCGAACGATGTGATGGTTGTGAAAGCGAACCTGAAAGATGCGTTCGGCATGAAGGAGCGGTTGATTCCGTTTCTTCATGGGCAGGTTATCAAGAAAGTCGATCTCACTGCCCGCGTGATTGAGGCAGATTGGGATCCTGGTTTTTGACCCCCGGATCAAACGGTCGAAGCAAGTGGAATAACGGTAAGGGGATTGGCTTGTGTTCATCGGTATTGTAAGCCTGTTTCCTGAGATGTTCCGCGCTATCACCGATTACGGGGTGACTGGCCGGGCAGTAAAAAATGGCCTGCTGAGCGTGCAGTGTTGGAGTCCTCGCGACTTCACCTACGACCGGCATCGTACCGTGGACGATCGCCCTTACGGCGGCGGCCCGGGAATGCTGATGATGGTGCAACCTTTACGGGAAGCCATTCATGCGGCGAAAGCAGCGGCAGGCGAGGGAGCAAAGGTGATTTATCTGTCACCTCAGGGGCGCAAGCTGGATCAAACCGGCGTGTGCGAACTGGCGGCCAATCAGAAGATGATTCTGGTATGCGGCCGTTACGAAGGGATAGACGAGCGCGTAATCCAAACCGAAATTGACGAAGAATGGTCAATCGGCGATTACGTTCTCAGCGGCGGGGAACTGCCGGCAATGACCCTGATTGATTCAGTCGCCCGTTTCATACCGGGTGTGCTGGGCCATCAGGCCTCAGCGGAGGAAGACTCCTTCGCCGACGGATTGCTGGACTGCCCGCACTATACCCGCCCAGAGGTGTTGGAAGGGATGGAGGTACCGCCAGTTCTGCTGTCGGGTAACCATGCCGAGATACGTCGCTGGCGCTTAAAGCAGTCGCTGGGCCGAACCTGGCTTAGAAGACCTGAACTTCTAGAAAGCCTAGCTCTGACTGACGAGCAAGCGGTGTTGCTGGCTGAGTTCCAACGGGAACATCAGGCCAGGCAACAGGACTATGAAGGAAACGTCTGACAACAGACGGGACCGATATATCAGTTTACCTAGGGTAAGAGACATATTATGAGCAACATTATTAAGCAACTTGAACAAGAGCAGATGAAACAAGACGTACCTGCATTCCGTCCGGGTGATTCCGTGGAAGTGAAGGTATGGGTCGTTGAAGGTAGCAAAAAACGTCTGCAGGCATTCGAGGGCGTGGTTATCGCTATCCGTAACCGCGGTCTGCACTCTGCATTCACTGTTCGTAAGATTTCCAACGGCGAAGGTGTTG